>Ga0209023_10000004_pt1 | contig 622246 bp, 541 predicted proteins | sample LakOneMetagenome_FD_187468 | JGI IMG/M metagenome (GOLD analysis project Ga0209023, IMG submission 187468) | Freshwater and sediment microbial communities from Lake Erie, Canada (SPAdes) (version 2) | ecosystem: Environmental > Aquatic > Freshwater > Lentic | place: Lake Erie, Canada... | reverse complement strand
GGGGGGGGCCAGCTCGGCATAGGCCGGCGATGCCCCCTCAGTCGCTCCGCGACAGCTCCCCCGGCGGGGGAGCAGATTCCGAGGCTAGTGCAGCTTCAGTCGCCCGGACACCCGCTGCTGCAGCAGCCGCGCCAGCGCCAAGGTCGCCGTGCGGCCCACGCCCAGGATCGCCCGGTGGTGGTCCAGGTGCAGCGACATGTAGGCCCACTTGGCGATCAGGCCCTCGACGAAGAAGTTCGGACCGCCCAGCCCGCCCATCAACGCGCCGACGCCCTTGTCATTGCCCAGCGACACCAGCGAGCCAAAGTCGCGATAGACGAAGGGATCCTTGACCCGGCCCTGGTGCAACCGGGCGACCAGCGCTCGCTCCAGATAGCTGGCCTGCTGGTGGGCGGCCTGGGCGCGGGCTGGAATGGTCTTGCCGTCCTTCCACGGCGCGGCGGCGCAGTCGCCCAGGGCCCAGACGTCGGGGGACGAGGTCTCCAGATGGTCGTTGACCACGAACTGGTTGCCGCGATTGGTCTCCAGGCCAAAACCGGTATTGGCGTCGGCGGCCTTGATGCCGGCGGCCCAGACGATCAGGTCGGCCGGGATGTCGCCCTGGCTGGTCTCCAGCCGGTCGGCGTGGACGGCCAGCACCTTGGCGTTGGTCTTCACCGCCACGCCTTTGCGCTCGAGCGCCAGCGTGGCCTTGTCGGCGATCTTCTGCGGCAGGCCGCCCAGGATGCGCGGCGCGGCCTCGACCACGCTGATGTCCAGCCGGAAGCGCTGCTCGTCGCCCAGGCTGTCCAAGAGCTCGCGATGGGCCTCGATCAGTTCGGCCGACAGCTCCACGCCCGTAGCGCCGCCGCCGACAATGGCCACGCGCAGGATCTTCTCAGCCGAGAACGAGGCCTTGGTGAAGGCCGCCAGCAGCCGCACGTGGAAGGCCTCGGCGTCCTCGGTGCGCTCCAGCAGATGGGCCTGCTCGGCGCCCGGCGTGCCGAAGAGGTTCGAGCCGCTGCCGATCGCCAGCACGCCAAAGGTGAAGGTGATGGCCCGCTCGGGCGCCAGGATCTCGCCGTTCTCGCCGGTGATCGCCTTCAGGGTCAGGCGCTTGGCGGCCGGGTCGAAGGTCGTCAGTTCACCGAGCAGGAAGTTGAAGCCGTTCGAACGGCCCAGGATCGAATAGGAGATGCCCTCCTGGTGGACGTCCAGCGTGCCGGCGGCCACCTCGTGCAGGGTCGGCTTCCAGATGTGGAAGCTGGAACGGTCGATCAGCAGCACCCGGCGCTTGCCGTGGCGGCCGCCAAGGCGTCGCCCTAGCCGCGAGGCCAGTTCCAGTCCGCCGGCGCCCCCGCCGACGATGACGATGTCGTAGTGCATCACCGTCTCCATGATATTCATCAATCGGTGAAAATATAGGCGAGCATCGTTCAACGAAAAAGGCCTCCCCGGAGGGAGGCCTTTGAAACGCGGCTAGATCGGGTTTTCCGCCAGGCGCTTGTCGAGATATTCGCTGACGCTCTTCTCGACGCTGGGCAGGTGCTCGGTCCAGAAGTGGCTGGCCTTGTCGATGACTTCGTAGTCGATCGTGATGCCTTTCTGGGTCCGCAGCTTGGTGACCACGCGCTCCACCTCGACCGGCGGGGTGATGGTGTCGGCCGAGCCCGTCAGGAACAGGCCCGAGGCCGGGCAGGGGGCCAGGAAGCTGAAATCGTACATGTTGGTCGGCGGCGACACCGAGATGAAGCCGTCGGTTTCCGGACGGCGCATCAGCAGTTGCATGCCGATATAGGCCCCGAAGTCGAAGCCGGCCACCCAGGTCTGGCTGGCGGCCGGGTTCGAGGTCTGCAGCCAGTCCAGCGCCGTGGCCGCGTCGGCCAGCTCGCCGATGCCGGCGTCGAACTCGCCCTGGCTGCGGCCCACGCCGCGGAAATTGAAGCGCAGGGTCGCGAAACCGCGCTTCATGAACAGGTGATACAGCTGAACCGACACCGGGTGGTTCATGTGACCGCCCGCTTTCGGGTGCGGATGCAGGATCAGCGCGATGGGCGCCGTTTCGGTCTTGCCCGGCGAGTAGCGACCTTCGATCCGGCCGGACGCGCCGGTCAAAATCACATCAGGCATATCGTCCCCTTCAGCTGGCGGACGGTCCGTTTCCGGCCCTTTTTCGGGGGCAGAATACTTGACCGCCGCGCTTGGTCTTCCTAAATCGCAGCCGCACAGCGGGCTGGAGGGCTCGCGCGCGAAGTCGCGGCTTGTAGCACACGCAAAAGCCGATGCGCGCGGAATCTGCAAGGGGTAAGGCGATGCGCCTGAGCACCAAAGGTCGATACGCGGTCATGGCGATGACCGACCTGGCCAAGCGCCAGGACGAAAGCGAGGGCCGCGCCGTGGCCCTGGCCGAGATCGCCGCGCGCCAGCAGATCTCGCTGTCGTACCTGGAGCAGCTGTTCGCGCGCCTGCGCCGCAAGGGCTTGGTGATCAGCGCCCGCGGTCCCGGTGGCGGTTATCGCCTGGCCAAGGCCTCGGCGGACACCTTCATCTCCGACATCGTGCTGGCGGTCGACGAGCCGCTGCGCGCCACGCGCTGCAACTTCACCAAGGGCCAGGCCAAGGGCTGCATGGCCGGCGGCGAGCGCTGCATGACCCACGGCCTGTGGGAAGAGATGGGCCGCCAGATCCATGGCTATCTCGCCAGCGTGTCGGTCGCTGACGTGCTGAAGGGCGAGCTGCGTCCCACCCGTCCGCTGGAGATGGCGGCCGAGTGAGCATCACCCGCACATCGGTCTATCTCGACTATAACGCCACCGCGCCGATGCGGCCGGAGGCGAAGGACGCGCTGCTGCGCGTTTTGGAGAGCCCGGCCAATCCTTCGTCGGTCCACGCCGCCGGCCGCGCCGCGCGCGACGTGGTCGAGCGGGCTCGCGCCGAGGTGGGCGCCCTCGTTGGCGTGCTGGCCGGCTCGGTGACCTTCGTCAGCGGCGGCACCGAAGCCAACGCCCTGGCCATCCAGAGCGCAAAGGTCGACCGCGTTATCATTTCCGCTGTCGAGCACGACGCGGTGACCGAGACGGCCAAGGCCTCGGGCCTGCCGGTCGAGATCCTGCCGGTCGACGGCAACGGCGTCGCCGATCTTCAGTGGCTGGCCCAGGCGCTCGAAGCGCCGGGCAAGGCCTTGGTCTGCCTGATGTTGGCCAACAACGAGACGGGCGTCATCCAGCCGGTGGCGCAGGCCTCGGCCCTGGTCCGCGCTCATGACGGCCTGCTGCACGTCGACGCCGTCCAGGCGGCGGGCAAGATCGCCGTCGATTTCTCCGCCCTCGGCGCCGACACCATGGCGCTGTCGGCCCACAAGCTGGGCGGTCCGCAGGGCGTCGGCGCGCTAGTCGCCGGGACCCGCGCCAACGTCACCCGCCACCAGCACGGCGGCGGTCAGGAGCGCGGCCGGCGGGCAGGCACTGAGAACGTGGCGGGCATCGCCAGTTTCGGCGCCGCCGCCAAGGTCGCCCAGGAAAGCCTTGCCTCGCTGGCCGAACAGGCCCATTGGCGCGACGCCTTGGCCCAGCGGCTGAAGGCGGAAGGCGCGGTCGTGCTCGGTGAGAGCGCCGATCGGTTGCCGCAAACCCTGTGTTTCGCGGGCGAGGGCTTCGGCTCCGAGGTCCAGGTCATGAACATGGACCTGGCCGGAGTCATGGTCAGCGCCGGCAGCGCCTGCTCGTCGGGCAAGGTCAAGGCCAGCCGCGTGGTGGAGGCCATGGGCCGGTCCGATCTGGCCCCGTTCGCCCTGCGTGTCAGCGGCGGCTGGGCCAGCACGGAAGAAGAATGGAACAAGTGTGGCGACGCCTGGCTCGCCGCCTGGAAGCGTATCGGCGCCCGGCGCCGGGAGGTGGCGTAATGGCCGCGGTCAAAGAGACTGTCGAAACCGTCGCCGCGCTCGAGAAATACGAGCACGGCTTTACCACCGACATCGAGCAGGAGTTCGCGCCAAAAGGCCTCTCCGAGGACATCGTCCGCTTCATCTCGGCCAAGAAGGACGAGCCGCAGTGGATGCTGGACTGGCGGCTGGAAGCCTATCGCCGCTGGCTTGAGCTGGAAGAGCCGACCTGGGCGAAGGTGAACTTCCCCAAGATCGACTACCAGGACAGCTACTACTACGCCGCGCCCTCGACCAAGGAAGGGCCCAAGAGCCTGGACGAGGTCGATCCCGAGATCCTGGCTGTCTACGCCAAGCTCGGCATCCCGCTGAAGGAGCAGGAAGTCCTGGCCGGCGTCGAAGGTGCGCCGCGCTACGCCGTGGACGCGGTGTTCGACAGCGTCAGCGTCGTCACGACCTTCAAGAAGGAGCTGGCCGCGGTCGGCGTCATCTTCTGCTCGATGAGCGAAGCCGTTCGCGAGCATCCGGAACTGGTGCGTCAGTACCTCGGCTCCGTTGTGCCGACCTCGGACAACTATTTCGCCTGCCTCAACAGCGCGGTCTTCTCGGACGGCTCGTTCGTCTACATCCCGCCGGGCGTGCGCTGCCCGATGGAGCTGTCGACCTATTTCCGGATCAACGCCAAGGACAGCGGCCAGTTCGAGCGCACCCTGATCATCGCCGACAAGGGCGCCTACTGCTCTTACCTGGAGGGCTGCACGGCCCCGATGCGCGACGAGAACCAGCTGCACGCGGCCGTGGTCGAACTCGTCCTGCTGGACGACGCCGAGATCAAATATTCGACCGTCCAGAACTGGTATCCGGGCGATCCGGAGACCGGCAAGGGCGGCATCTACAACTTCGTCACCAAGCGCGCCGACTGCCGCGGCGACCGTTCTAAGGTCTCCTGGACCCAGGTCGAGACCGGCTCAGCGATCACCTGGAAGTATCCGTCCTGCGTGCTGCGCGGCGAAGGGAGCTCGGGCGAGTTCTACTCGATCGCCGTGACCAACGGCCACCAGCAGGCCGACACCGGCACCAAGATGATCCATCTGGGCGCCAACACCCGCTCGCGGATCGTCGCCAAGGGCATCAGCGCCGGCAAGTCGACCTCGACCTATCGCGGCCTGGTCTCGGCCCACCCGAAAGCCAAGGGCGCGCGCAACTTCACCCAGTGCGACTCCTTGCTGATCGGCAAGGACTGCGCGGCCCACACCGTGCCCTACATCGAGGCCCGCAACGGCCAGTCGGTGTTCGAGCACGAGGCCACCACCACGCGCCTGTCCGACGACCAGCTGTTCTACTGCCAACAGCGCGGGCTCAGCCAAGAGGAGGCCGTGGCCCTGCTGGTCAACGGCTTCGTCAAGGACGTGCTGCAACAACTGCCCATGGAGTTCGCCGTCGAGGCCCAGAAGCTCGTGGCGATTTCTCTCGAAGGATCCGTCGGTTAAATGCTCGCAATCAAGAACCTTCACGCCCGCGTCGAGGACAAGCCGATCCTGAAGGGCGTCACGCTGGACGTGCCGGCCGGTGAGGTCCACGCGATCATGGGTCCGAACGGGGCCGGCAAGTCGACCCTGTCCTACGTGCTGAGCGGCCGTGGCGGCTACGAGGTCACGGAAGGCTCGGCGAGCCTGAATGGCGACGACCTGCTGGCGCTGGAGCCCAACGAGCGGGCGGCCAAGGGCCTGTTCCTGTCGTTCCAGTATCCGCTTGAAATCCCGGGCGTTCCGGCCCTGACCTTCATCCGCACCGCCCTCAACGCCCAGCGCCGCGCGCGCGGCGAGGACGAGATCGCCGCCCCGGCCTTCCTGAAGTTGGCCAAGGAAAAGGCCGCGGCGCTGAAGATCGATTTCGAGATGCTCAAGCGCGGCCTGAATGTCGGCTTCTCGGGCGGCGAGAAGAAGCGGATGGAGATCTTCCAGATGTCCATGCTGTCGCCCAAGTTCCTGATCCTCGACGAGACGGACTCGGGCCTCGACATCGACGCCCTGAAGATCGTCTCGGAAGGCGTCAACGCCTTGCGCTCGCCCGAGCGCGGCATGCTGGTGATCACCCACTATCAGCGCCTGCTGGACTACATCAAACCCGACAAGGTCCACGTCCTGGCCGCCGGCCGCATCGTCGCCTCGGGCGGTCCGGAACTGGCGCTGCAGCTGGAAGCCGAGGGCTACGACAAGTACGTGGCCGCCGCATGAGCCTCGCCTCCGCCCTCAAGACCGGCGACGTCACGGAGCTGCCGTCGCGGCGCGACGAGGACTGGCGTTGGACGGACCTGCGCGGTTTGATCCGCACGCTACCGAAGATTTACCAGCACGCAGGAACCGGCGTCGAAGGCCCGTTCCGCGAGGCTACCGAGTTCTCGGCCAACCGCACGGTTTCGGTCACCAATGGCTATGTCGATGGCCTGGGCGTTGGCCCGCTGGTCTTCGACGCGCACGATCCCGTCGTGGCGCTGAACGTGCGATCGGCCGGCGATCTGATCGGCCTCGTGACCGCACTGAAGGTGCGCGTGCCGTCCGGCGTGAGCGGCGTGCTGCTCGAAAGCCATGTGGGCGAGGGCGGCTACCTGGCCGACTTCCGCCTGGATATCACGGTGGAAGACGGCGCTGCGCTGGAGCGCATCGTGTTGGTCGATGATGACGCCCAAGCCGTCAACGTCGTCACCGCCGAAGTCTCCCTGGCCCCCGGCGCCCAATACGCTCAGACCGTCCTGACCTCCGGCGCGCGTCGCCAACGCATCGAGACGCGGGTCAGCCATCCGGGCGCGCATGCGCAGGTCCGCCTCGACGGCGCCTACCTGCTCGACGCCCAGCGCCACGCGGACCAGACCACGGTCGTCACCCATGCCGGCGTCGACGGCGTCACCAGCCAGCTGACCAAGGGCATGGTCACCGACCAGGCGCGCGGCGTCTTCCAGGGTCGCATTGTCGTCTCGCCCGGCGCCGACCAGACCGACGCGCGGATGGGCCACCACGCCCTGATCCTGTCGGACAAGGCCGAGATCGACGCCAAGCCCGAGCTGCTGATCTTCGCCGACGACGTCTCGTGCGCCCACGGCAACACGATCGGCGCCCTGGACGAAGAAGCCATCTTCTACGCCCGCCAGCGCGGCATCCCGGAAGCCGAGGCCAAGGCCATGCTGACCGTCGCCTTCGTCGGCGAGGTCGTCGAGCGCATCGAGCACGACGGCGCCCGCGAGATCGCCGCCGCTTGGGTCGCCCGCAAGCTGGGGAGCCCCGCCTAGTGGCCCTCGACGTCGAAGCGATCCGCGCCCAGTTCCCGATTCTGTCGCGCACCGTGCATGGCAAGCCGCTGATCTATCTGGACAGCGCCGCCAGCGCCCAGAAGCCCGACGCGGTGCTGGACGCCATGACGGGTCTGGCCCGCACCTCGTACGCCAACGTCCATCGCGGCCTGCACACACTCGCCAACGAAACGACGGAAGCCTATGAAAAGGCGCGTGAAACCGTCGCCAAGTTCATCAACGCCGATCGCGACGAGGTCATCTGGACCAAGAGCGCGACCGAGGCGGTGAACCTGGTCGCGTCCTCGTTCGGCCTCTCCCTGAACGCCGGCGACGAGATCGTGATCTCCGAGATGGAGCACCACGCCAACATCGTGCCGTGGCACTTCTTGCGCGAGCGCAAGGGCGTCGTGCTGAAATTCATCCCGGTGCTGGATGACGGTCGCCTGGACATGGACGCCTTCAAGGGGCTGCTGTCCGAGCGCACCAAGATGGTCGCCGTCACCCACATGTCGAACGTGGTGGGCACGGTCAACGACGTCGCCGAGATCGTCCGCCTGGCCCACGCGGCCGGCGCGTCGGTGCTGCTGGACGGCTGCCAGGCCATCGTCCACGCCAAGGTCGACGTCAAAGCCCTGGACGTCGATTTCTACGTCTTCAGCGGCCACAAGCTCTACGGCCCCACGGGCATCGGTGTGCTCTACGGCAAGGCCGAGCGCCTGGCCGCGCTGCCCCCTTACCAGGGCGGCGGCGAGATGATCGGCTCGGTCTCGATGGACAAGATCACCTATGCCGACCCGCCGCATCGGTTCGAGGCCGGCACCCCTGCCATCCTGGAGGCCGTCGGCCTGGGCGCGGCGATCGAGTGGCTGAACGGTCTGGATCGCGACGCGATCTTCGCCCACGAGCACGCCCTCTATGAGCGCGTCGCCGAGCAGCTGCGCGGCGTCAACGGGATCAAGATCCTAGGCGAGGCGCCTGGCAAGGGCGCGGTGCTATCGTTCACGGTCGAGGGCGCCCACGCCCATGACATCGCTCAGGTGCTGGACCGGTACGGCGTCGCCGTGCGCGCCGGCACCCACTGCGCCGAGCCGTTGATGCGCCGATTTGGCGTCACGTCGAGCGCGCGCGCTTCGTTCGCCCTATATAACACAGAGGCCGAGGCCGACGCGTTCGTGGACGCGCTGGCCAAGGCCCGCAGTTTCTTCAGTTGAGCCGCCCATGACCGACGCCGCCGCTTCTTCCGAACCTGTCTCGGCTCTTTCCAAGGAAGAGCTAAACAAGATCACGGACCAGCTGATCGAGAAGCTGAAGTCCGTCTACGACCCGGAAATCCCGGTCGACATCTATGAGCTGGGCCTGATCTACAAGGTCGACGTCAGCGACTCCAAGGATGTCGCCATCGACATGACCCTGACCGCGCCGGGCTGCCCGGTGGCCGGGGAGATGCCGGGCTGGGTTCGCGACGCGGTCATGGAGATCCCGGGCCTGAAGTCGTGCGCCGTCGAGCTGGTCTTCGAGCCGCCGTGGGATTCCTCGCGGATGAGCGACGAGGCCAAGCTGCAACTGAACATGTTCTGATCGGTTCGAACGCCATGGAAGCCACGATCACCGCACGTCCCCGCCGTCCGCGCCCCAAGGTCGTCACCCTGACCGACGCCGCGGCCGCGCGCGTGAAGGAGATCATGGACCGGGCCGACAAGCCCTATGCCGGTCTTCGCGTCGGCGTGAAGAACGGCGGCTGCGCCGGTTCGGAATACATCTTCGAATACGCCGCCGAGCGCGGGCCGTTGGACGAGGTCGTCGAGGACAAGGACGTCACCATCCTGATCGAGCCCAAGGCCGTGCTCTTTTTGATCGGCACCGAGATCGACTACGAGATCACCAAGCTGTCGTCGAAGTTCGTGTTCCATAATCCGAACGAGACCGACGCCTGCGGCTGCGGCGAGAGCGTGACCATCCAGCCCGCCGCGGAAGCGCCAGAGACGAGCGAGCACTGATGCTGGCCCGCACGCCGTCCTGCGTCGAATGCGGCCTGGCTTGGGGCGCGCCGCGCTTCAAGCACGAGGACGAGGCGCCGCTCTACTGGTCGGATACAGGCCTGCTGTGCTCCTCGACCTGCGCCCACACCCACTTCGCCAAACGCCGGGCCGAGGGCACGTTCGCCGGCGTTCCGGCGGAGTGCCCGGTCGAGGTCTAGGCCGCCGCTGCGGCGGTCTTCGGCGCCGCCGGCACGTTCCTGCGACCGTTCCACTCCACCAGCACCGACGGCTTGACCGCCTCGCCACGCGCCTCCGCGATCAGTTCGTTCGTCCGCCCCTCGATCGTCGCCTCCATCAGCGCCATGAAGGCGTCCTTCTCCAGGCCCTGGGGCAGGGCAGGCAGGAACTCGACGGTGGCCGTGCCAGGGGTCTTGAGCTTTTCGGTCTGTTTCCAGAAGCAGCCCAGGTTCGTCGCCACCGGCACTACGGGCAGGCCGAAGTCCTTGCTCATGTAGTAGACGCCCGTGCGGTAGCGGAACCGCTCGCCCGGCGCGGCCAGGTGGCCCTCGGGATAGATCAGGATCCGCCGGCCCTCGGCCGCGACCTGGGCGGCGCTGGCCGACAGGGCCTTGCGGGCTTCGGGGCCGCCGCAGCTGTCGACGACGATGGCGCCGAACTTCTTCAGGATCGCCCCGACCAGCGGGAACTTCTCCAGGTGGTCGCCGGTAACGAAGCTCAAGTTGTCGACATGGGCGAACATCACGAAGCCGTCGCCCCAGCTGTGGTGTTTGGCGGCGATGATGAAGGGGCCCTTGGGCAGGTTCTCCTGGCCCTTCAGCTGCACCTTCACGTCGGCGAAGAACGACAGCGCCCACAGCATACGCTGGCTGTAGAGCCGCAGGGCGAAGGCCACCGGCTTGCGCCCGGGCAGCAGGGCGGAGAGCGCCGCCGACAGGCCGTAGAAGATCGACAGAACCCAGTAGTAGGCGTTGAACAGCGCGCTGTGCATTGTGTTCGGTTCCTAGCGGGCGAAGAGCACGGCCTTGACGGCTGCGGTCATGAGGGGCGCGTGGGCCGACAGGGCGTCGTCGCCCAGGCGGCCATAGGCCTTGTTCTGCGCGGTCTGGGTGATCACCCCGATGGCCATGGCCGCCAGCACGCGCGGATCGCCCGGCGGCAGCTGCATGTCCATCATGGCGCGCTTGATGATGTCCTCGACCAGGGTGACCGGGTCGCGGCCGTCCTCCTGGTAGTAAGGCAGGAAATGGTGCAGCTGCAGCAGGTGAAACGAGAACAGCAGCCAGTCCTCGTCGGCTACGGCGCAATAGGCGCGAACCAGCGCCTCGGCCTTGGCCTCGACGCCCTGGACCGCGCGAGCCTCATCCTCGATCAGGGACGACAGGCGGCGATGGCAATCCATGAACAGGCCGACCGCCAGTTCATCCTTGCTCTTCCAATGGCGGTAGATCGCGCCTTCCGACACGCCCGCACGGGCGGCGATGGTCTTGGTGGTGGTCGCGTCGACGCCGTCGATGACGAAGGCCTCAAGGGCGGCGCGTTCGATGCGGGGTTTGGCGCTCATGAGGTGAGCTTCTCACGGCCTTCAAAATTCGCAAGTGAGTATTCACTTACATTTTCGTGATGGACAGGTGAGGGCGGCGCGGCGACACACGGCCATGGTCCAGACAGTCCTGATCTATTCGATGGGCGAGGTGATCGGCGACGGCCTGATCAAGCTGCCCTTCATCGCCGGCCTGCGCGCGGCGTTCCCGGAGGCGCGCATCACCTGGTGCGCGGCCAAGGGCGAGACGGTCTATGCCAGCGCCCTGAAGGGCGTGATCGCCGGCTATGTCGACGAGGTGATCCTGGAGGGCCGCAACGGCGCGCGGCCGATGGACAGCCTGCCGTGGAGCAAGCCGTTCGACGGCCGCAAGTTCGACCTCGTCATCGACACCCAGGAGAACCTGCGCCGCAGCGGCGTGGCGCGTCGCGGCGCTTCCGGCCGCTTCGTCTCGGCCGCCCGTCACGCGCGCGACAAGGACTGGCCCGTGGCCGTCACCGACCGCCTGGCGCGGCTGCTGGGTCTGGCCACGGACGGGCAGGGCGCGCCGACGCCTTTGGCTCTGACCAACCCCGACGCCTTGAAGGCCGCCGAGGCTCTGCTGCCGGCTGGCCCGACCTATGTCGGCCTGGCGCCCGGCGCGGGCGGCCAGGACAAGCGCTGGCCGCTGGAGAACTACTTCGATCTGGCTCGCCGCATCGTCGCCCAGGGCTGGACGCCGGTGTTCTTCTTCGGTCCGGACGAGGCCGAGGACGCCGCCGTCGCCACCCGCGAGGTCCCACAGGCGCTACAGTCCGAGCGCAACCGCACCGACGGCTACACGGCCGTGAAAGGGCCGTTGTTGGTCATCGCCCTGGCCGGACGTCTGGCCGCCGGCGTAGCCAACGACGCCGGCCCTGGCCACATGCTGGCCGCCGGCGGCGCGCCGCTACTGTCCCTCCAGCAAGACCGCCGCAAGTCGGTGAAGTTCCGCCCCGCCGCCCAGCGGCTTGAGATGCTGGTCGCGGAGGACTACGGAAGCGGCATGAGCGCCCTGCCGGTCGACGCGGCTTGGACGGCGCTCCAAAAGTTGGTGTCCGGAGCTTCCTGAATGTCCATCCTCGCGCCGATCTCGGCGGGCGAACTGGTCGACAAGATCACCATCCTGCGGGTGAAGGCCCAGCGCATCGGCGATCCGGCCAAGGAAGCCAATGTGCGCAAGGAGCTGGCCCTGCTGGAGGCCACGGCGGCGCAGCACCTGCCCGACAACGCCGACATCGCGCGCCTGACCGACGAGCTGACGGCCGTGAACGCCGCGCTCTGGGATATCGAAGACGGTAAGCGCGACTGCGAGCGCCGCCAGGACTTCGGCCCGGACTTCGTGGCCCTGGCCCGCCGCGTCTATATCGATAACGACAAGCGGGCGGCCATCAAGCGCGCCATCAACACGGCCGCCGGCTCGGAGATCGTCGAGGAAAAGAGCTACAAGCCTTACCTCCAGACGCCCGGCGATGGCTCTATACAGCCTTAGCCCTGATCAAGGATGCGTCGGACCTCGTCTTCTGCGAGCAGTCGATCACCGGCCGAGTGGTAGGCGTCGTAGAGCCGCTTGCTCCATAAGACGTATTCCACTTCCTGGGTCGATTTTGGTATCTCGGCGAAGCCAGTGTCTCCGCCAAACAGGGCAGGTCTGTTTGGCTCACACACGAGAGTGCTTACGGACCACGTCAACTCTAATCCGGTCTCGCCTGCGAACGGGGCGATCTTTGCATATTTAAGGCTGCGCTGAACTTTCGGCTCAATAGCCATTTGATATCTCCGTACGATTGTAGCGGGAACTCACCTAGCTTCTGTTTGAAGCGATGACCCGCACGGAGCGGCTATGACAATGGTCGCCTAAAGCATGCGATTCGTGAACTATTCCCTCTGCTAGCGTCCCTTGAACGCCGCCGCGCGTTTCTGAAGGAAGGCGCTGACGCCTTCGATGAAGTCCTCGGTCTTGCCGGCGAATTTCTGGGCCTTGCGCTCGGCGTGCAGCTGGCCGGTCCAGTCGCTGTCGAGGCTGTCCCACACCAGCTTGCGGATCGCGCCCAGCGCCGCTGGCCCCTTGGCAAGCTCCAGCGCCAGAGCGTGGGCGGTCGGGATCAGCTCCGCGTCGGGGACGCAGCGGTTGACCAGGCCCCACTGCAACGCGGTGGCCGCCGGGATCTTGTCGCCCAGCAGCATCATTTCCATCGCCCGCGCCTTGCCGATCAGGCGCGGCAGCAGGTAGGTCGAGCCGCCGTCGGGCACCAGGCCGATGCGGCGGAAGGCCTGCAGGAAATAGGCGCTCTCGCCGGCCACGATGATGTCGCCCATCAGCGCGATCGAGCAGCCGACGCCGGCCGCCGGACCGTTCACCGCCGTGACGATCGGCAGCGGGAAGTCCTTCAGCAGGGTCATCAGCGGGTTGTAGGTGTTCTCCAGCGCCGAGCCGGCGTCCGGCTTGCCGTCGACATCCAGCTCGCGCCCGGCCGCGCCGCCGCCCGACAGGTTGGCGCCCGAGCAGAAGCCGCGGCCTTCGCCAGTCAGGATCACCGCGCGCGCCTCGATCTTGCCCGCCGCGATGGAGGAGAAGGCGTGGATCAGCTCGCGCGCGATCTCCAGGCTGGCGGCGTTCAGCGTCGACGGATCGGCGAGGGTGACGGTGGCGACGCCGCCTTCCGTCGAGACACGGATCTTCTGGTAGTCCACGGCCTGGGTCTCCCTTGTTCGTTGGGAGAGTCTAGGCGCCTTTGCCCCTTGGGAAGGCTAGCGGAATTTTCAAAAGGAAACGCCGCCGATCTTTCGACCGGCGGCGCGACAGTAGGTCTTCTGCTGAAGCTGATTAGGCGGCGTTGGCCGAGGCCGGCATCGATTCCGCCGCCGTGACGCGGTTGCGGCCGCCGCGCTTGGAGGCGTAGAGCGCCGCATCGGCGCGCTCCATGATCGAGTGGCCGCTCTCGTTGGGCTGGCGCTCGGCGAAGCCCGACGAGATGGTGATGGCGCCCAGGTCTTCGTTGGTCGAGCGACGCTTGAGCATGCGCGAGGAGACCTCGACGCGGATTTCTTCCAGGACCGTGGCGACGACCGCGGAGTCTTCGCGCGGGAAGATCATCGCAAATTCCTCGCCGCCGTAGCGGGCGGCGAAGCGCGGCGGGGCGGCGACGCGGCCGATCACCGAGGCGACGTAGCGGATGACCTGGTCGCCCGTCTGGTGGCCCCAGGTGTCGTTGAAGCCCTTGAAATGGTCGATGTCGAGCACGGCCAGGCAGATGCCGGCGCTGTGTTCGTCAGCCTCGGAGCAGGCGCGCTCCAGCTCTTCGTCGAAGGCCTTGCGGTTGGCGAGGTTAGTCAGGCCGTCGGTCGTGGCGTCGCGGCGGACCTGTTCCAGGTGCTCGCGCAGGCGCTCGACTTCCGAGGTCGACTCGGCCAGGCGCGATTCCAGCGACTGGTTTTCTTTGTGGACGCGACGGGTGGCTTCGGCGAGGCCGCCGACCAGGGTCTTGATCGCCTCGACGTCGGTCGTCTTGTCCAGGCTCTTGGTCGCGCCAGCCAGTTCCTTGCCGAAGGCGGCGTTCGACTTCTGGGCGTTCTGGATGGCCTTGGAGACCGCTTCCAGTTCCTTGGAGAGGATGTCGCCGGCGTCGCGGATCTGTTCGTTCAGGCGGGCCTTGGGCAGGTAGGTGGCGGCTAGCTCTTCGCTGACCAGCTCGGTCATCGGCTCGCCCAGCGAGATCAGACGCGTCAGTTCACGGGCGAGGGCGCCGTCGGGATCGGCCACATAGTGGGTCCACAGCTCGAAATTCAATGCCGTCGGCCACACCTGGTGGCGTTCCATGAGCTCCAGAGCACGCGCGGCGATCTTGTAGGCTTCGGGACCGCGCAGTGTGGTTTCGACGTCCGACATTTCTTCTTCCCCCGTTCAGCGGTTCCCCTTGCGGAAACGCCGACGCTTGGAGCGCAACCTTAGGGCCGAGAGTTCTTACGAGGCGTTAAGAACGACGTTCTCTTGCATAAGAAACGACCAGCGCTCATGGTTATCATCGATAAGATGAGCGCCGCGCCGCATGGCCGGGCCAGGGGAGGGAGTTCAACATCATGAATGCGCCCGTGAATTTGTCGGCCGACGACCACAAGGCCGTGATGAACGATGTCCTGCAGCGTCAGAAGGCCGCGCACCTGCGTGACGGACCGCCCAGCGCCGACAAGCGAATCGACTGGCTCAACCGCTGCATCGACCTGCTGATCGGCCATCAGGCCGAGATCGCCAAGGCGGTGAACGCCGACTTCGGCTCGCGCTCGCCAGAGGCCACGGCGCTGACGGATGTGGCCGGCTCGATCGGCCCGCTGAAGTTCGCCCGTGAGCACGTCGCCAAGTGGATGAAGCCGGAGAAGCGCAAGACGACCCCGGCGATCCTGGGTCTGTTCGGCGCCAAGGCCGGCATCCAGTGGCAGCCCAAGGGCGTGGTCGGCGTGATCAGCCCCTGGAACTTCCCGGTCAACCTGACCTTCGCCCCGCTGGCCGGCGTGTTCGCGGCTGGCAACCGGGCGATGATCAAGCCGTCCGAGTTCACGCCCGCCACCTCCGACCTGCTGAAGGCGATGTTCGCCAAGGCGTTCTCGGAAGAAGAGGTCGCGGTGTTCGTCGGAGGCCCCGAGGTCGGGCAAGCCTTCTCGGGGCTGGCCTTCGACCACCTTGTCTTCACCGGCGCGACCTCGGTGGCCCGTCACGTGATGCGGGCGGCGGCCGAGAACCTGGTGCCGGTGACGCTGGAGCTGGGCGGCAAGAGCCCGGTGATCCTGTCGCGCGGGGCCGACATGGCCACGGCCGCGGCGCGGATCATGAACGGCAAGACCCTGAACGCCGGCCAGATCTGCCTGGCGCCGGACTATGTCCTGGCTCCGCAGGAAGAGGTCGAGACCTTCATCAAGGAAGCCCAGGCCGCCGTCGGCCGCTACTTCCCGACCATCAAGGACAATCCCGACTACACGGCCGTCGTCGCCCAGCGCCACTACGACCGGGTGAAAGGCTATGTCGACGACGCCCGGGCCAAGGGCGCCCGCGTGATCGAGATCAATCCGGGTGGCGAGGATCTGTCGCAGCAGGAGCACCGCAAGATCGCCCCGACCCTGATCCTGGATCCCACCGACGACATGACGGTGATGCAGGAGGAGATCTTCGGCCCCGTCCTGCCGGTGAAGACCTACAAGAGCGTCGACGAGGCCGTGGCCTATGTGAACGCCCACGACCGGCCGCTGGCCCTCTACTGGTTCGGCACGGACGAGGCCGAGAAGGATCGGGTGCTGGCCAACACCACCAGCGGCGGCGTCACGGTCAATGACGTGATCTTCCACGTCGCCCAGGAAGACCTGCCGTTCGGCGGCGTCGGCCCGGCCGGCATGGGCGCCTATCACGGTCACGACGGCTTCCGCGAGTTCAGCCACCGCAAGGCGGTGTTCCAGCAGCTGAAGAAGGACATCGCCCCGATGCTGGGCCTGCGCCCGCCGTACGGCGAGGGCATCCGCAAGTACCTGGCGGGGCAGATCAAGAAGTAGACCGGGCCGGCGCGGCATGCTCCAAGCGGCGCATGACCGCGCCGCTTTCCCTGCGCCCCATCGTCGAAGCTCGCGACCTGCCGCCCATGCTGGCGGCGGAGCTGCGCGAGCGGTTCGCGGCGGGCGAGGCCGGCGTGGCGTTCGCGCCGGAACATGACGCCTCGATCGGCGCGCCGCTGGGCGCCCTGGCCGGCCCCGAGGCCGCCGATTGGCCGTTCGACATCGCCGCGCCGCTGCCGGTCAACGTGCCGGCGCTGTGCGCGGTCGGCGAGAGCTGGTGGTTCTCGCGCTTCGGCGGACTGATCGGTGTGGACGGCGCGCTCTACAACGCCACGATCGGCGAGGCGCGGCACGGCTCGCAGGACCTTTCGGCGATGCCGGGGCTGCGTGGCGAGACCTTCACGCCGCCGGCCGCCGCGCCGCAGATCGAGGCCGGCGCGGTGTTCCTGCCCTGGGGCGCGACCTTCAACTACGGCCACTTCGTCATCGACGCTCTGCCGTCGCTGCTGGCGTTGGAACAGGCGGGACTGTTGGAGGGGATCCCAGCCCTGGCGCCCAAACTCACCGCCTGGCAACGCGAGCTGATCGGCATGGCCTTCCCGGACCTGGAGGTCCGCGAGGTCGAGGCCCCGGTCGCGCGGGTGAAGCGAGCGGTGTTCGCCACCAGCATGGATCACTTCCTGCATCATCCCAGCGGCCTGCTGGCCGACGTGGCTGCGCGGATCCTCCAACGCGCTCCGGCCGGGCAGGGCGCGCGCCGCGTCTATCTCTCGCGGCGGGGGCAGTCGATGCGGGTGATGGTCGGCGAGGCGGCGTTCGAGAAGGCGCTGGCGGCGCGCGGCTTCACGATCGTCCGTCCCGAGACAATGAGCGCCGGCCAGCAGATCGCCCTGATGCGCGACGCCGACGTCGTGGTCGGCGCCAGCGGCGCGGCCCTGGCCAACGCGGTGTTCCTGCCGAAGGGCGCGCGGGTCGTGGAGATTCAGCCGCTGAACTTCACCAGCCAGTGGGTGCGGGCGGCTTGTCGCCAGGTCGGCGTCGACTGGCGCGGCTATGTCTGCGCGTCGCCAGCCCCGGCGCGACAGGCGCCGGTGCTGGCCAAGCTTCGTCGAGGCTTCAAGTTCGCCTTCAAGCCGTCGCTGGACGACCTGCTGGCCGTCGTGGATGCGGCGCTCTAGAGGATGCCCTTGCGGCCCGGCGCCCACGGATCCAGCGACTGCTGCTCCTCGCGGTGAACCATGCCGTAATAGCCGGCCACCCAGACGACCAGGAAGGTGACGAGGCCACCCCAGAAGCCGCCGGGCGTGGCGAACCACACCGTCAGTGCGCTGATCGCCGAGGCCAGGCCCAGCATGCACCAGCGCAGCAGCACCGAGAAACCGTGATAGGTCTTCTCGTGCTCGAGCAGCACGGCTTCCTTCTCGGCGGCGTACAGGCTGTCGGGTTCGATAGCGGCCATAGGCAGTCCTCCCATTCTCTTGTTGGGCGCGACCGGCCGGCATCCGGCGCGATCGAGCCGAAAACGAGAATGAAGATAACAGCGTTCCGTGAGCTAGGCCATGGCCGCGCCGTCGCGCACCGTGTCGATGAAGGCGCGTAGAGCCGGGCTCATCTGCCGCTGCTGGGGAAAACACAGGTGATGGCCGGGGAAAGGCTCGCACCAGGCCTCCAGCATCGGAACCAGACGGCCTTCGGCGATGGCTTGAAGGGCGGTTCGTTCGACGGAGAACGCGATCCCGACCCCGTCGATGGCGGCCCGCAGGGCCACGTCCTTGCTGTTGACGATCAGCGGCCCGTCGACCTCGACCTCGAACCAGGCGCCGTCCTCGAAGAACTCCCAGCGATAGGGCTGGGTGCGACCCGGCCAGCGCCAGCGGATGCAGTCGTGGGCCAGGAGGTCGCGCGGATGGGCTGGCAGGCCGCGCTCGGCGATATAGCTGGGCGCAGCGACGGGGATCTGCCGCACGGGCGGCTCCAGCGGCACGGCGATCATGTCGCGCTCGATGACCTCGCCGATGCGGATGGCCGCGTCGTAGCCGGCCGCGACGGTGTCGACCACCTCGTCGTCGATGGTGATGTCCAGAACCACTTTGGGATAGGCGCGGCGGAACACAGGCAGGATCGGCTGGATGTAGAGCTCGGCCGCCGAACGGAAGGTGTGGACCCGGACCGTGCCGGACGGGCGCTCCTGGTAGAGGCGGGCCTGGCCGACGGCCTGGCTCAGTTCGGCCACCGCCGGGGCGACCCGGCGCAGCAGGTTCTCGCCGGCTTCGGTCAAGGAGACGCTACGCGTGGTGCGGTTCAGCAGCCGCACGCCGATCCGGTCCTCGAAGGTCCGCACGACCTGGCTCACGGCCGAGGGCGTGACGCCCAGGGCTTCGGCGGCGCGGGTGAAGCTGAGGGCCTGGCCCACGGCCACGAAGGCGCGCAGGTGGGCGAAATCGCCACCGCTCAGCATCGGATCCGCCGGCGTCAGGGTCATTCTTTAGTCCGCCTTACAAACTCAATCAGATCTGGCGGTATTCTGAAGTTGCGGCGGCCGGCGCACAAGGTGCGCCTGACAAGGAGCATGCGATGACGAAACATTGGTTCATCACGGGGATCTCGCGCGGCCTGGGGCTGGCGCTGGCCAAAGCGGCCCTGGCGCGCGGCTACACCGTGGTCGGCACGGTCCGCTCGGGCGCGCCGCCGATCGAGGCGGGGCCGGGCAAACTGCACGTTCTGACCCTGGACGTGACGGACGGGGCCGCTGTCGCCGCCACCGTGGACGAGGCCTTCCGCCTGGTCGGCGGGCGGCTGGACGTGGTGGTCAACAACGCCGGCTACGGCCTGCTGGGCGCGCTGGAGGATGCGAGCGACGCCGAGGCCGAGCGCCTGTTCGCCACCGACGTCTTCGGCCCGTTCAAGGTGATCCGCGCGGCGCTGCCAAGGCTGCGGACGCAAGGTGAGGCGCGGATCCTCAACATCACCTCGATCGCCGGCCGCGCGCCAGGGGCGGCTTCGGGACTCTACGCGGCGGCCAAGTACGCCCTGGAGGGCCTGACGGCGGCGCTGCATCACGAGGTCGCGCCGCTGGGCGTGAAACTGACCGCCGTCGCGCCGGGCGCGTTCCGGACGGACTTCCTGTCGGCGCACTCGATCCGTCTCAGCGCCCCCAAGGCCCAGGGCTATGACGCGACGGTCGGCAAGGCTAGCCAGGCCTTCTCGTCGATGGACGGCCAGCAGCTGGGGGATCCGGATCGCGCGGCCCAGGCGCTGCTGCGCATCGTCGACGCGCCCGATCCGCCTCTGCATCTGCTGCTGGGCTCGGACGCCTTGCGCAGAGCCCGGGGCAAGCTCGAGGCGGTTGAGGCCGAGATGACCGCCTGGGAAGCACTGACCGTCAGCACCGACTTCCCGCAAGCCTGAACGAAAAAGCCCCGGACGATCGCTCGTCCGGGGCTTCTTATTGTCAGGTCCTGCCGATCAGCGCGGCGGGCGGGCCAGGAAGGCCGGGATGTCGTTGCCGAAGCCGACCACGCGGCGGTCGTCGTCGTCACGGTCGCGGACCGGCTGGACGCCGCGCACCGGGCGCTCGGGACGTTCCGGGCGCTCGCTGCGTTCCGGACGTTCGGCGCGGGCGGGACGCTCGGCTTCCACCGGCGCGACGGCCTTCGGTTCGCGGGGCTCGCGTTCGCGGCGCGGCTTGCGCTCGCGGGCGGGACGTTCCTCGGCGACGACGGCTTCCGGCGCTTCGATCGCCGCCACGGCCTCGACCGGCGCTTCGGCGGCGGCTTCCTCGGTGCGACGGCCACGGCTGCGCGGCGACGGACGCTCGCCACGATCGCCGCGATCGCGGTCACGGCCGCCGCGCTTGCGATCGCGGTCGCCTTCGCGCTTAACCGTCACGGCGTTCGAGTAGTCGAGCTCGAGCTTCTCTTCGTCCGGGGTCGAGCCGATCAGCTTGATGACCTTGTCGAAACCCTTGTCGTCGGCCGGGGTGACCAGCATGTAGGTCACGCCCGTGCGGCCGGCGCGGCCGGTGCGGCCGATGCGGTGGACGTAGTCGTCGGCGTGGTGCGGAACGTCGTAGTTGAAGACGTGGCTGACGGCCGGAATGTCCAGGCCGCGCGCGGCGACGTCCGAGGCCACCAGGATCTTCAGCGCGCCCGAGCGGAAGTCCGCCAGGGTCTTCATACGCTGGGACTGGTCCAGGTCGCCGTGGATCGGGGCGGCGTCGAAGCCGTGAACCCGCAGCGACTTGGCGACGATGTCGACTTCGGTCTTGCGGTTGCAGAACACGATGCCGGTCTCGATGCCGGCCTTCTCGACCAGCGCGCGCAGCGCCAGGCGCTTGGCCTTCGGGTCGGAAGTCGGGACCTTGACCATCAGCTGGGTGATGTTGGCGTTGGTCGTGGCGGGCTTGGCCACCTCGATCCGCACCGGATCCTTCAGGAACTGCTTGGTCAGGCGCGTGATTTCCGGCGGCATGGTCGCCGAGAAGAACAGCGTCTGCTTCTTGGGCGGCGTCATCTTGAAGATGCGCTCGATGTCGGGGATGAAGCCCATGTCCAGCATGCGGTCGGCTTCGTCGACGACCAGGAACTGCACGCCGGTCATCAAGAGCTTGCCGCGCTCGAAGTGGTCGAGCAGGCGGCCGGGCGTGGCGATCAGCACGTCGACGCCGCGGTCCAGCTTCTTTTCCTGGTCGCCGAACGACACGCCGCCGATCAGCAGCGCCCACGAGAGCTTGGTGCCCTTGGCGTACTTCTCGAAGCTGGCGGCCACCTGGTCGGCCAGTTCGCGGGTCGGCGCGATGACCAGGGCGCGCGGCATGCGGGCCTTGGCGCGGCCCGACTGCAGCCGGTCGATCAGCGGAAGGGTGAAGGCGGCGGTCTTGCCGGTGCCCGTCTGGGCGATGCCGAGCACATCCTGGCCCGCGAGGGCGACGGGGATGGCCTGGGCCTGAATCGGGGTCGCAGTGGTATAGCCGGTGTCGGCGACCGCCTGCAGGGTCGTGGGCGAAAGCCCGAGGTCGGAAAATTCGGTCATTTACACGCTGGTCTGAAACCCGGAGCCGCCCGTGCTTGGGCGAGCGGGCAGCGCGGATTCGCCAGACCTGCTCCGAAGTTGGGGATAAATAGGCCGAAAGCCGGCAAAGTCAATCGCCACAAGGCGATAGGGGGTATTCGGACCATGGACGACAACGGCTGGAAACGCTCGGCCAAGGCCTGGATCGCCGACATGGGCGAGGCGGGCGACTACGGTCGGCGATACGTGCTGGACGCGCCGATGATCGAGCGCCTGCGCCGGCTGAGCGGCGGCCGCGCGCTGGATGTCGGCTGCGGGGAAGGGCGGTTCTGCCGGATCCTGCGCGCCGAGGGCTTCGATCCCGTGGGACTGGACCCGACCGTGGAGCTGCTGGACGCGGCGCGGGCCAAGGATCCGGACGGGACCTATGTCGAAGGCCTCGCCGAGGCGCTGGCGTTCGAGGACGCCAGTTTCGACCTGGTGGTCAGCTGCCTGTCCTTGATCGACATCCCCGCCGCCGACCAGGCCATCGCCGAGATGGTCCGGGTGCTGAAGCCGGGCGGGATCCTGCTGGTCGCCAACCTGACCAGCTTCACGACCGCCCGCGCCAGCGGCGGCTGGCAGCGCAACCTGCTGGGCCAGCGCACCCACTTCGCCATCGATCGATACCTGGAGCCACGCGCCAGCTGGGACGAGTGGCGCGGCATCCGGGTCGTCAACTGGCACCGGCCGTTGCGGGACTACATGCAGTGGTTCCTGGGCGCGGGCCTCGTCCTGACCCACTTCGACGAGCCCGAACCCCACGGTGGGCCGCCCGACCGTGCTGACAGCTATCGGCGCGCGCCCTGGTACGTGATCATGGAGTGGCGCAAGTCCTGAGGCCGCTCTATATCCGCCAGCACATGACGATCGACCACGACTCCCGCCTTCGGCGCCTTCGTTTCCGCGCCTGGCATCGCGGCTTCCGGGAAGCGGACCTTATTCTGGGCCCGTTCGCGGACATCCATGGCCCGAACCTGACGCCTGAGCAGTTCGACACCCTGGAAACCCTGCTGGAACAGCCCGATCGCGAGATCTACGCCTGGATCGTCGGCCAGGAGCCCACGCCGGACAGGTTCGAGACCGACGTCCTGGCGATGATCCGCGCGTTCAGGTTCGAGGCGCACGCTTCGCGCCCGGCTGGGGACGGCGCTTAACGGCATGAGCTACGACGCCAAACAGATCGCCAAGGCCGCCGGCGGCCTGACTCTCGCCGGCGCGCCGGAAGGCTTCGACGCCCTGGTGATGGCCGACATCGCCCGGGCGCGCGGCGGCCTGACGGCCTTCGTGGCCCGCGACACCGCCCGCGCCGGCGCCTTCGTCGACGCCCTGAAGTTCTTCGCCCCCGAGATCGAGGCGGTGCTGCTGCCCTCGTGGGACTGCCTGCCCTATGACCGCATCGGCCCGTCCTCGGGCGTCTCGGCCACGCGGATGGCGACCCTGTCGCGTCTGGCCCGGGGCCTGGGCGACAAGAAGGCGGCCATCCTGGTCATCGCCGCGCCGGCCCTGCTGCAGCGCGTGCCGACCAAGGACGTCCTGCTGCGGGCCAGCTACTCGGCCAAGGTCGGCAATGTCGTCGATATCAAGGACCTGGAGCGCTATTTCGCCGTCAACGGCTATGCCCGCGCCTCCACCGTCTCCGAGCGCGGCGAATTCGCGATCCGCGGCGGCGTCATCGACGTCTATCCGCCGGCCGCCGAGGAGCCGGTGCGTCTGGACCTGTTCGGCGACACGCTGGAAAGCATCCGCGCCTTCGATCCCGAGACCCAGCGCTCGACCAAGCAGCTGAAGGAGATTGATCTCCTGCCGGTCAGCGAGGCCCTGCTGGACGCCGAGGGCATTTCGCGGTTCCGCAAGGGCTATGTCGCCGAGTTCGGCGCGCCGGGCGATGACCCGCTGTACGCCGCCGTGTCCGAAGGCGGCCGCCGCGCCGGCCTGGAGCACTGGCTGCCGCTGTTCTACGAGCGGATGGCGACCCTGTTCGACTATCTGCCGGACGGCTCCCTGATCGGCGTCGACCACCAGGCCGCCGAGGCGCGCGACGAGCGCCTGGCGATGATCCTGGACGCCTACGAGGCCCGCTCGAACGCCGACCGCAAGTCGGCCTATCGCCCGCTGGCGCCCGAGGCCCTGTACCTGACCGCCGCCGAGTGGGATCGCGAGCTTTCCGACCGCACCCACCGCCTGTTCACGCCGTTCCAGCCCCAGGGCCTGGACGTCGTCGATCTCGGCGCCAAGCTGGGCCGCGTGTTCGCCGCCGAGCGCGCCCAGGACAGCGTCAACCTGTTCGAGGCCACCGCCGACCACGCCAAGAAGCTGGCCGCCGAGGGCAAGCGCGTGCTGTTCGCCTCGTGGTCCGAGGGCTCGTCCGAGCGCCTGGGGACCATGCTGGCCGACCATGGCCTGAAGAAGATCCCCTATGCCGGCTACTGGCAGGCGGCCAAGGCCAATGACCCGAAGACCCCGCAGCGCGTCGTGCTGCCGCTGGATCACGGCTTCGAGACCGACAGCCTGGCGGTCATCTCCGAGACCGACATCCTGGGCGACCGCCTGGCGCGCCCGCGCAAGAAACGCCGCGCGGCAAACTTCCTGGCCGAGGCCTCGGCCCTGACGCCGGGCGATCTGGTCGTCCACATCGACCACGGCATCGGCCGTTACGAGGGCCTGAAGACCCTCGACGTCCAGGGCGCGCCGCACGACTGCCTGGATCTGATGTACGGCGGTGAGGCCAAGCTTTACCTGCCGGTCGAGAACATCGACCTCCTGACCCGCTACGGCGCCTCCGACCCGGAAAGCGTCCAGCTCGACAAGCTGGGCGGCGCGGCCTGGCAGGGTCGCAAAGCCAAGGCCAAGGAGCGCCTGCGGGTCATGGCCGAAGGCCTGATCCAGATCGCCGCCGCTCGCCAGCTGAAGTCAGTGGAAGAGACCGACGCGCCGCAGGGCGTGTTCGACGAGTTCTGCGCCCGCTTCCCCTACGAGGAGACGGACGATCAGCTCAGCGCCATCCACGACGTGCTGGAGGACCTGTCGTCCGGCAAGCCGATGGACCGCCTGATCTGCGGCGATGTCGGTTTCGGCAAGACGGAAGTGGCCCTGCGCGCGGCCTTCGTGGTGGCGATGAGCGGCAAGCAGGTCGCGATCGTCTGCCCGACGACCTTGCTGGCCCGCCAGCACTACAAGACCTTCAAGGACCGCTTCCAGGGCTGGCCGATCAAGGTCACGCGCCTGTCGCGCCTGGTCACCGGCAAGGAAGCCGCCGAGGCCCGCGAGGGCTTGGCCGACGGCACGATCGAGATCGTTGTGGGCACCCACGCGGTGCTGTCCAAGCAGGTCTCTTTCAAGGACCTGGGCATGGTCATCGTCGACGAGGAGCAGCACTTCGGGGTCAAGCACAAGGAGAAGCTCAAGGAGCTTCGCGCCGACGTGCACATGCTGACCCTGACCGCCACGCCGATCCCGCGCACCCTGCAGATGGCGCTGTCGGGCATCCGCGAGATGTCGATCATCGCCACCCCGCCGGTCGATCGCCTGGCGGTGCGCACCTATATCAGCCCGTTCGACCCGGTGACCCTGCGCGAGGCCCTGCTGCGCGAGAAATACCGCGGCGGTCAGTCCTACTACGTCGTGCCGCGCATCAAGGACCTGGAGGACATCGAGAAGTTCCTCCGCACCCAGGTGCCCGAGGTGAAGTACGTCGTCGGCCACGGCCAGATGGCGGCCACCCAGCTGGAAGACGTGATGACGGCCTTCTACGAGGGGCAGTACGACGTGCTTCTTGCGACGACCATCGTCGAGAGCGGCCTCGACATTCCGTCCGCCAACACCCTGATCGTCCACCGCGCCGACATGTTCGGCCTGGCCCAACTCTATCAGATCCGCGGCCGCGTCGGCCGGTCCAAGGCCCGCGCCTACGCCTACCTGACCACGCCGGTCGAGAAGTCGCTGACCCTGTCGGCCGAAAAGCGCCTGCAGGTGTTGCAGTCGCTGGACAGCCTGGGCGCCGGCTTCCAGCTGGCCAGCCACGACCTGGACCAGCGCGGCGGCGGCAACCTCTTGGGCGACGAGCAGAGCGGCCACATCAAGGAGATCGGCGTCGAGCTCTACCAGCAGATGCTGGAGGACGCCGTCGCCGAACTGCGCCAGCGGCAGGGCCAGGAAGCCCTGCTGGAAGACCGGGGCTGGTCGCCGCAGATCAACACCGGCGCGGCCGTGATGATCCCGGACGAGTACGTGCCGGACCTGAACGTGCGCCTGTCGCTCTATCGCCGTCTGTCGGACGCCGAGCAGGCCGCCGACCGCGAAGCCCTGGCCGCCGAGATGATCGACCGCTTCGGCCCGCTGCCGCCCGAGACGGGCAGCTTGCTGAAGGTCGTCGCCATCAAGGGTCTGTGCCGCGAGGCCAATGTCGCCAAGATCGACGTGGGACCCAAGGGCGCGGTGGCCAGCTTCCGCAACGACACCTACGCCAACCCGCTGGGGCTGATGCAGTACGTCGGCAAGAACAGCCTGATCTGGAAGGTCCGTCCGGACCAGAAGGTCGTGGTCAAGGGCGAGTGGGACACGCCGGCCCAGCGTCTGGACGCGGCCGAGAAGATCCTAACCGTGCTGGCCAAGATCGCCAAGGAATAGGTCCGGGATCAAAGCGGGCGGGGAGGGGTTGTCTTCCGGTAGGTTTCTCAAAGGAAGCGCCGGAATGCTGCGATCCCTCCTCATCGGCCTGTCGGCCGGATCCCGTTCGATGACGCCGCTGGCCGCGGTCAGCGAAGCCGCTCACAGCGGCCACCTGCCGGCCGACAACGGCGCGCCGTCCTGGCTGGGCAGCGACTGGATGGCCGCCGGCTCCAAGGCCCTGGCGGCCGGCGAGCTGTGGGGCGACAAGCTGCCCTCGGCCCCGGACCGCATCGTGCTGGCGGGGATTCTCGCCCGGATCGTCACCGGCGGCATCGCCGGCGCGGCCTTGGCGCCGAAGCGTCAGCGCTATTTGGGCGCGGCTCTTGGCGCCGGCGCGGCGGTGGCGGCGTCATACGTCACCTTCCATGCGCGGATGAAGGCCATCAAGCACTTCGGCCAGACGCCGAGCGGGCTGGTCGAGGACGCGCTGACCTTGGGTGCGGCGCAGCTGGTGACGCGAGCGATGCCGGAGCGCGGGCTGTGATGGCCGAAGAGCGCGATGAACCGCCGGTGGAGCCGACGCCAGAGGAAGTCGAAGGCGTGCGCAAGCAGCGCGAGCACATCAAGGAACTGGACGGCGAAGACCCACTGCGCGGTGGCGTGGCGGACTAGCCGCTAATCCCGCCGGAGCGCGGGCGTAAAACCCTCTCCCCTAGGGAGAGGGCGGGGCCCGCCGCGAAGCGGTGGGAGGGTGAGGGGATCGGCGGAGCCCCTTATGAGTCCGCGCAAGCCGCTGTCTTTTCGTGATTTTATCGGTGAGCGGTTTTGTCCCTCACCCTCCCATGCTGCGCATGGGCCCCGCCCTCTCCCGAGGGGAGAGGGTGAGCAAGGCACGAGCATTCGCCGCCCTTTGTCCCCGGCCCCAAAACCTGCCGTACAGTTCACCCACCTCGTCGCGAGGAAAGGGCGCATGGCCAGCGACCGTTGCGGCGGCGGGGCGTGATCGAGCGGGGCCAGGTCCGAGGGGGATACTCGGACGGTCCGGGGACCTGGTTCGCTGACCAGGCCCGCCCGCCGTCGGCGTGGTTGAAGGTAAAAGGGTATGTCTTGGCCTGTAAGTGGCCCGCTCTCTTCGACCGCTGGGGTTCTCCGGAAACGGAGATTCCCGGGTCCCGGTAAGGCCTGAACAGGGCCACCCGACGGGACGCTGATGGAAAACGGTTACGCGGAGCGTTCGGGCTTCGTCGAAACGGTATTTCTATTTCCAACTCCGGGCGTCGCCCGGCGCTCCGCGTCCCTTTCCAACACCTTCAGCGGCAAACGCCGCGTGAAGCAGCGGTCGTGCGCCTAGAGCTGTAGCCCGTACAGCCGCCGATCGCGCCGCTCGCCATCGCGGTGCACGGCGCCTTTCAGATAGCCCTCGGCCTTGAAGCCCAGCTTTTCCAGCAGGCGCTCGGCGCGGTTGTCGCCGACGTGGATGCTGGCCACCAGGCTCTTGAGGCCCTTGGCGGCGGCATGGGCGAGGAGGGCGCTGACGGCTTCGGCGCCGAAGCCCTGGCCCCAGCCCTTGCGGTCGACCACGAAGCGAATCTCGGCCCGCTCATGGCGCTTGTCGATATCGATGAAGTCGCAATAGCCGAGGTAGGCCCCGCTCGTCGTGTGGCGGATGCTCCAGTAGGCGGCGTCGCCGGCGGTCATCTCCTCGACCTGGGCGGCGACGCGGCTGGCGACCTCGTCCGGATCCTCGATCGGCTCCTGGTCGAGGTTGGACATCACCTCGGCGTCGCTGAGGAACGGATAGATCAGGGGCGCGTCGTCGACCTTCAGCGGCGTGAGGGTCAGGCGTTCGGTCTCGAGGATCATGCGGTCCGGCGGATCGGTTGCGGGGCTTGCGTTTGGGAGCACGCTTCCCAGCTATGGCGCGGAGCGCTCGCTAGTGGTAGAGGGGCCGCTTCGTTTTTCGCGCGGCATTTCGCCCGCGCCCGGATCGAGAACACATTCCACATGCTTATCGGCGTCCTGCTGGCCATCAATATCGTCGTCTGCCTCGGTCTGATCGGGGTGGTGCTGCTGCAGCGCTCCGAAGGCGGCGCTCTGGGCATGGGCGGCGGCAACACCGGCTTCATGACCGCCCGTGGCGCCGGCGACCTGCTGACGCGCATCACCTGGATCCTGTTCTCGGTCTTCCTGCTGATCAGCCTGACGCTGACGATCCTGACGGGTCGCGCCAACACCGGCGGTTCGGTCGCCGACCAGGTCAAGGGCCTGGACGCCAAGACCCTGAACGCCGCGCCGACTCCGGCGGCCCCGGTTCCCGGTTCGCTGAACTCGCTGCCGGCCTCGCCCGACAGCCAGCCGGGCGCCATCCAGGCTCCGACCCCGCAGATCAATACGCCGGCTCCGGCCGCCGCCCAGCCCTCGCTGCTGGCGCCGACGCCCAAGGCCGAAACGCCGAAGGCCGAGGCCAAGAAGCCGGCGGCCAAACCGGCCGAGAAGCCCGCCGCGGCCGCTCCGGCCCCGACGGTCGCAGCCCCGCCGGCGGAACAGCCCAAGCCATAACCGTCCAAGACGGTCCTTCCACTGACCCCCGAGGGCGACCTCGGGGGTTTAATCTTGTTGATGAACGCAGGTCTTTTCACCCGCGTCGTCGAATCACGGGTAATCTGATCGCCCATGACGCGGTACATTTTCATCACCGGCGGCGTGGTTTCCTCGCTTGGCAAAGGTCTGGCCTCGGCGGCGCTCGGCGCGCTGCTGCAAGCGCGTGGCTACTCGGTCCGTCTTCGTAAGCTCGACCCCTATCTCAACGTCGATCCGGGCACGATGAGCCCGTATCAGCACGGCGAGGTCTTCGTGACCGACGACGGGGCGGAAACCGACCTCGACCTGGGCCACTACGAGCGCTTCACCGGCGTGTCGGCCAAGAAGGCCGACAACATCACCACCGGCCAGATCTACAAGACGATCATCGAGAAGGAGCGTCGCGGCGACTATCTGGGCGCGACCGTCCAGGTGATTCCGCACGTGACCAACGAGATCAAGGATTTCGTCATGTCGCCGGCCATGGACGAGACGGGCGGCAAGCCGGTCGACTTCGTGCTGGTCGAGATCGGCGGCACCGTCGGCGACATCGAGGGGCTGCCGTTCTTCGAGGCCATCCGCCAGCTGCGCCAGGACCTGCCGCGCGGCCAGAGCTGCTACGTGCACCTGACTCTGCTGCCGTTCATCAAGACGGCCGGCGAGATGAAGACCAAGCCGACCCAGCACTCGGTCAAGGAACTGCGCTCGATCGGCATCCAGCCGGACATCCTGCTGTGCCGCTGCGAGCAGGAGATCCCGCCCGAGGAAAAGCGCAAGATCGCCCAGTTCTGCAATGTCCGCCCTAGCGCGGTCATCCAGGCGATGGACTCATCGTCGATCTACGCGGTGCCGATCGACTATCACAACGAAGGCCTGGACGCCGAAGTGCTGGACGTGTTCGGCATGAACGACGCCCCGGCGCCGGACCTGACGCGCTGGAAGACGATCGACGAGACCGTCCTGCATCCCGATGGCGAGGTGACCATCGCCGTCGTCGGCAAGTACACCGTGCTGAAGGACGCCTATAAGTCGCTGATCGAGGCGCTGCATCACGGCGGCCTGGCCAACAAGGTCAAGGTCAACCTGGACTGGGTCGAGAGCGAGACCTTCGAGGGCGACGAGGGCGCGGCCGCGGCCCGTCTGGAGAACGCCCACGCCATCATGGTGCCCGGCGGCTTCGGCGAGCGGGGCGCGGAGGGCAAGATCCGCGCAGCCCAGTTCGCCCGGGAGCGAAAGGTGCCGTATTTCGGCATCTGCTTCGGCATGCAGATGGCCGTGATCGAGACCCTGCGGAACGTCGCCGGCATCAAGGACGCCAGTTCGTCCGAGTTCGGCCCGACCGAGCGTCCGGTGGTCGGCATCATGACCGAGTGGATCAAGGGCAACGAGACTGTCCAGCGCCGCGCCAACGACGACCTGGGCGGCACCATGCGCCTGGGGGCCTACGAGGCCGTCCTGACGGCCGGTTCGAAGGTCGCGCAGATCTACGGCTCGACCGAGATCAGCGAGCGCCACCGCCACCGCTACGAGGTCAATATCGGCTATGCTCATCTGATGGAGGACGCCGGCCTGAAACTGACCGGCCGCTCGCCCAACGGCGTGCTGCCCGAGATCGTCGAGCGGGACGACCATCCGTGGTTCATCGGCGTCCAGTACCACCCGGAACTGAAGAGCCGTCCGTTCGCGCCGCACCCGCTTTTCGCCAGCTTCATCGCCGCTGCGAAGGAGCACGGACGGCTTGTGTGACGGATTTTCCCCAGGTGCTTGCGTCTGGGGAGAGATTCGGGCATAAGCCCCCGCTCACGCGGCGGCCTGGGTCGAACCCTAGTCGCCGCTCCTAATTTTCACGCTCAGCGAGCAGAGTCACTTCGATGGCCGTTCCCAAAAGAAAAACTTCGCCTTCTCGCCGGAACATGCGCCGGTCGCACCACGCCCTGGGCGCTAACTCGTTCATCGAGGACAAGGACACCGGCGAGCTGCGCCGTCCGCACCATGTCGATCTGAAGACCGGCATGTACAACGGCAAGCAGATCCTGACCCCGAAGGAAGACTAAGGTCTCCTTTCGTCAGTGACGATTTCGAAAACGCCGCCTGGTTCGCCCGGGCGGCGTTTTTCGTCGTATTTTCGTCGTACGCTCAAAAAACGGTGTTAGCCTTCCGTATAGGGAGGTACGCCCATGCTCACACGCCGAAACATCACGGCGGGACTGGGATTTTCGTTGGCCGCGTCGTCGGCGCTGGCCGAGTCTTCGATCCCCGTCGCCGTCAATCAGGCCCAGCCTCCAGGCGCCACAGCGCCGCCGCAGGACGATTCGGTCCTGATCTTGGACGCCTCTCTCGATGAAGACGACCGCCTCACCGTCGAGGTGGAGATCAACGGGCAGGGGCCCTTCAACTTCGTCGTCGACACCGGGGCAGGGCGCAGTGTCCTGACGCCGGGCGTCGCCGAGAAGCTGAACCTGCCGGCCGGTCCGAACATCATCATCCACGGCATCTCCAGCGCCATCACCAGCCCGACGGCGCGGATCGAGACCATGACCGCCGGGGAAGCCCGCCTGGGGGCGGCGACCTTGCCGGTGTTGCCCTATGAGCGAGTCGGCGCCGACGGCCTGCTGGGCGTCGACATCCTGGATCGCCGCAACGTCGTCATGGACTTCCGCAAGCGGCAGCTGCTGATCCGCCGCAGCCAGTTCTTCTCGGAAATGACCCGCAAGGCCGACGAGATCTCGGTGCCGGCCGACGCGCGGTTCGGACGCCTGACCCTGACCGACGCCCGGGTCGGCGGGACCCGTTCGGTGGCCTTCATCGACTCCGGCGGCGGCGTCTCGATCGGCAACATGGCGCTGCAGCGGGCCATCGCCGCCAAGCGACGTCGCGTGCCGGACTTCGTCAAGCCGGCGCGCCTGCTCACCGCTGGCGGCGAGGTCTATCTGGGCGAGTTCCGGGTCGTGCCCAGCATCACGATGGGCAATTTGCAGCTGACCAACATTCCGATGGCCTTCGCCGACGTGCACATCTTCGACGTCTGGTCGCTGAACGACCGGCCGGCGGCGCTACTGGGCGTGGACGTCCTGAAGCTGTTCGCCAAGGTCGAGCTGGACTTCGGCTCGGACCGCGTCCTCTTCAAGCTGGGCCAGAGGAACGGCCTGACGCCGATCTTCAACGTCTGAGGCCTACTGGGAGCGGCCGCGGGCCATCACGTGCCGGCGGCGTTCCTCGACCTTCCCTGGCGTGACCTCGGCATTGTGGCCTGTGGACCGGGCGTGCTCGGTCTTCAGCCCCTCGCCGAAGGCCTGGGCGTAGCCGTCGTCGATCAGCGACTTGTAGAAGGCCAGGGTCTCGACCGGGATCGTCGCCATGTCCTGCGCCAGCTTCAGCGCGGTCGGCAGCAGGTCGTCAGCCGTCACGACGCGATTGACCAGGCCCCAGTCCGCGGCGGTGGCCGCGTCCAGGAAGTTGCCGGTCAGCGACAGCTCCTTGGCGCGGGAGAGACCGATCAGGCGTGACAGCTTCTGCGACAGGCCCCAGCCCGGCATGATGCCGACCCGAGCGTGGGTGTCGGCGAAGCGGGCGTTCTCCGAGGCGATCAGCACGTCGCAGGCCAAAGCGAGCTCGAAGCCGCCGGTGATGGCCACGCCGTTGATCGCGCCGATCACCGGCTTGCGGCAGGTCTCGACAGCTCGGACCGGATTGGAGCGCGCGTCCTGATCGTTGGCCGCGCCCAGGCCGTCGGCGCCCAGCTCCTTGAGGTCGAGGCCAGCGGTGAAGGCCTTCTGGCCCGCGCCGGTCAGGATCACGACGCTGACGTCGGGATCGGCGTCCAGGGTGACCATCGTGTCATGCAGAGCCAGCCGCAGCGCCTTGGACAGGGCGTTCATCGCCTCGGGCCGATTGAGCGTGACGATGGCCACGGGGCCGCGCCGTTCGACGTCCAGCATGAGCTTCTCCCTTTGTGAGCGACGATCAGTCGGCCTCCCAAGGGGAAGTCAAGTTGCGCCCGGAGCCCATGGCGGCTAAAGCCACCGCGCCTTTTGGCCTTGAGGAGCAGTCCATGACCGAGATCGTCGACATCATCGCCCGCGAAATTCTCGACAGCCGGGGCAACCCGACCGTCGAAGTCGACGTGATCCTGGACGACGGCGCGTTCGGCCGCGCTGCAGTGCCGTCGGGCGCCTCGACCGGCGCTCACGAAGCCGTCGAAAAGCGCGACGGCGACAAGGCTCGCTATCTGGGCAAGGGCGTCCAGCAGGCCGTCGACGCCGTCAACGGCGAGATCTTCGACGCCCTGGCCGGCGTGGACGCCGAGGACCAGCGCCGCGTCGACAACCTGCTGATCGAACTGGACGGCACGCCGAACAAGGCCCGCCTGGGCGCCAACGCCATCCTGGGCGTATCGCTGGCCGCCGCCAAGGCCGCCGCCGAGTCGGCTGGCCTGCCGCTCTACAAGTACGTCGGCGGCGTGAACGCCCGCGTGCTGCCGACCCCGATGATGAACATCATCAACGGCGGCGCCCACGCCGACAATCCGATCGACATCCAGGAATTCATGATCCTGCCGACCGGCGCCAAGGAATTCCGCGAAGGCCTGCGCATGGGCGCCGAGATCTTCCACAGCCTGAAGAAGGCCCTGAAGGACGCCGGCCACAACACCAACGTCGGCGACGAGGGCGGCTTCGCCCCGAACCTGGCGTCGGCCGAAGCCGCGCTCGACTTCATCGTCAAGGCTGGCGAGAAGGCCGGCTACAAGGCCGGTGAGGACTTCGTCCTGGGCCTAGACGTCGCCTCGACCGAGTTCTTCAAGAACGGCAAGTACGAGCTGGAAGGCGAGGGCAAGTCGCTCGACCCGGCCCAGATGGTCGACTACCTGGCCGACCTGGCCGGCAAGTTCCCGATCCTGTCGATCGAGGACGGCATGGCCGAAGACGACTTCGAAGGCTGGAAGCTGCTGACCGACACCCTGGGCAAGAAGGTCCAGCTGGTCGGCGACGACCTGTTCGTGACCAATCCGGCGCGCCTGCAGATGGGCCTGGACAAGGGCCTGGCCAACTCGATCCTCGTGAAGGTCAACCAGATCGGCACGCTGTCGGAAACCATCGACGCCGTCGAACTGGCGCACCGTCACGGCTACACCAGCGTCATGAGCCATCGCTCGGGCGAGACCGAGGACTCGACGATCGCCGACCTGGCCGTCGCCCTGAACTGCGGTCAGATCAAGACCGGCTCGCTGGCCCGCTCGGACCGTACGGCCAAGTACAACCAACTGCTGCGCATCGAAGAGATGCTGGACGACCAGGGCGTCTATGCCGCCCGCGCGGCGTTGAAGGGTCGCTAGGACCCTTCCAGATCGCTGGAACTTGCGACGGCGCGGTCTCCGAAAGGGGCCGCGCCTTTTGCGATTCTGGGGCTTGAGCACGCGCCTCAAGGTCGGACGCCCGCTTCTTCGGCGCCATTAACCCACAAATTTTCTAAAAGCTCGGTAGTCGTTTCAAACGAGACCATTTCCGCCCAGTTCGCGGTCGCGAACTGACTTCGGCGGCGCAGTATCTAGATGCGGGTGAAACCATCTCAGATGAAAGCATCGCTCGCCTGCCTGGCGAACCGGGAAAGACCCTTCTCAAAGCCCGGATTTAGAAGGCGTTAAGCACGATCGGCGATCCTGCGACTCCCCCTCTGGGACCCTGAGATGTTCGCCCGACTGCAACCCTTCCTGCCGACCGCGGCGATTTTTTTCCTGATTTTCTACTTCGCCTTTCACGCTCTGACAGGTGATCGAGGCCTGCTGTCCATTTCGCAGCGCAATGCGGACCTCGCAGCAAAAACAAAGGAACTCAGGAAGATACGCGCGGAGAGGATGGACCTTGAGGCCCGTGCTCGTCTATTACGCAGCGGCAGTCTGTCGGCTGATCTCCTGGAGGAGCGCGCGCGTTCCCTTCTAGGATATGCCGACCCGAGGGACTATGTGATCCGCGTCAAGCGTCCGAGCTGACCGATCGCCTAACCTTCGGAATCGACTGTCGGTCGGTCCATGGGTCGTTCGGTCCTGGATCGGTCTTGATGGTGCATCAGGGTATTTCCTTCGCGGGACCGACGAATTTTCGGCGGAAGCTGCCCTCAGGACGAAGGCCGCGATGAAGATTGGCCAGGGAGATTTGAATGGCGCGTACGCGCAAGGCTGAGGCCTCTGAGGCGAAGGGCGTAGACACCGGTGTCAACGACTTCGTCGGCAAGGACGAACTCCTGAAATTCTATCAGGACATGCTGCTGATCCGCCGCTTCGAGGAGCGCGCCGGCCAGCTGTACGGCATGGGCCTGATCGGCGGTTTCTGCCACCTGTACATCGGTCAGGAAGCCATCGCGGTCGGCATGCAGTCGATCTCGCAGAAGGGCGACCAGATCATCACGGGCTACCGTGACCACGGCCACATGCTGGCCGCTGGCATGGATCCCCGCGAGGTCATGGCCGAGCTGACCGGCCGCGCCGGCGGTTCGTCCAAGGGCAAGGGCGGGTCGATGCACATGTTCGACATCGAGACCGGCTTCTACGGCGGCCACGGCATCGTCGGCGCCCAGGTGGCGCTCGGCACCGGTCTGGCGCTGGCCAACAGCTACAAGGGCAATGGCAACGTCTCGTACGCCTATATGGGCGACGGCGCGGCCAACCAGGGCCAGGTCTACGAGAGCTTCAACATGGCCCAGCTGTGGAAGCTGCCGGTCGTGTATGTGATCGAGAACAACCAGTACGCCATGGGGACCAGCGTCGAGCGCGCCGCCTCGGAAACCGCGTTCCACAAGCGCGGCACGTCGTTCCGCATCCCGGGCGAGGAAGTCGACGGCATGGACGTCGTCGCCGTGCGTGAAGCCGGCGCTCGCGCCACCGAGCACGCCCGCAGCGGCGCGGGTCCCTACATCCTCGAGATGAAGACCTACCGCTATCGCGGCCACTCGATGTCGGACCCGGCCAAGTACCGCACCAAGGAAGAGGTCGACGAGGTCAAGACGACCCGCGATCCGATCGATCACATCAAGGAACGCCTGGCCGCGGCTGGCGTCACCGAAGACGACCTGAAGGGCGTCGACGCGGAAGTGAAGCGCATCGTCGCCGAAGCCGCCGAGTTCGCCCGCACGAGCCCCGAGCCCGATCCCTCGGAACTGTATACCGACGTCTACCTGGAGGCCGCCGAGTGACGGACATCCTGATGCCCGCGCTTTCCCCCACGATGGAGGAAGGCACCCTGGCCAAATGGCTCGTCAAGGAAGGCGACACCATCAAGGCCGGCGACGTGATTGCCGAGATCGAGACCGACAAGGCGACGATGGAAGTCGAAGCCGTCGATGAAGGCGTGGTCGAAGCCATCCTGGTCCCGGCCGGCAGCGAGAACGTCAAGGTCAACACCCTGATCGCGCGCCTGAAGGGCGAGGGCGAAGCCGCGGCTCCGGCCGCTCCGGCTGCTGCTCCCGTCGCCGCTGAAGTCGCTCCGGCTCCGGTCGCGGCTGCTCCGGCAGCCAGTGGCCCGATCTCGGCCGCCTCGACCTTCGCCGATCCGGAAATTCCGGCCGGCACGGCGCTGAAGAAGATCACGGTCCGCGACGCCCTGCGCGACGCCATGGCCGAAGAGATGCGCAAGGACGACCGCGTCTTCCTGATGGGCGAGGAGGTCGCCCAGTACCAAGGCGCCTACAAGGTCAGCCGCGAGCTGCTGCAGGAGTTTGGCGACAAGCGCGTCATCGACACCCCGATCACCGAGCACGGCTTCGCCGGCATGGGCGTCGGCGCGGCGATGGCCGGCCTGAAGCCGATCGTCGAGTTCATGACCTGGAACTTCGCCATGCAGGCGATCGACCACATCATCAACTCGGCCGCCAAGACGCTCTACATGTCGGGTGGTCAGATCAAGTCGTCGATCGTGTTCCGCGGCCCGAACGGCGCGGCCTCGCGCGTCGGCGCCCAGCACAGCCAGGACTACGCCGCCTGGTACGGCAACGTCCCGGGCCTGAAGGTCATCGCGCCGTATGACGCGGCTGACGCCAAGGGCTTGCTCAAGGCCGCGATCCGCGATCCGAACCCGGTCGTCTTCCTCGAACACGAGATGATGTACGGCCACGAGTTCGACATTCCGGACGTCGAGGACTGGGTCGTGCCGATCGGCAAGGCCAAGGTCCGCCGCGAAGGCACGGACGTCACCCTGGTCGCCTACAGCCGCATGGTGGGCTTCGCCCTGAAGGCGGCCGAGGAGCTGGAGAAGGAAGGCATCTCGGCGGAGGTCGTCGACCTGCGCACGATCCGTCCGATGGACCACGCCACGGTCCTGGAAAGCGTCAAGAAGACCAACCGCCTGGTCACGGTCGAGGAAGGCTGGGGCCCGATGGGCGTCGGCGCCGAGATCGTCGCCCGCATCACGGAGTTCGGCTTCGACTACCTGGACGCCCCGCCGCTGCGGGTTCACCAGGAAGACGTGCCGCTGCCCTATGCGGCGAACCTGGAAGCCCTGTCGCTGCCGTCGGTCGACAAGATCGTCAAGGCGGCCAAGGCGGTCAGCTACCGCTAAGACCGGCGCGGCCCTTGCTCCCGACGGGCAGGGGCCGCATCGTCTTGGCCAACGAATTCATCCCGCCTCAAGGCGGGGTATCGCGGACGCTGGCCCGGCCAGAACCGTCCCGAACGATTGAGGAAAAAGCTCAATGTCGATCGACATCCTGATGCCCGCCCTGTCGCCCACCATGGAGGAGGGGACCCTCGCCAAGTGGCACGTCAAGGTCGGTGACACCGTCAAGGCCGGCGACGTCATCGCCGAGATCGAGACCGACAAGGCGACGATGGAAGTCGAAGCCGTCGATGAAGGCGTGATCGAAGCCATCCTGGTCGACGCCGGGACCGAGAACGTCAAGGTCAACGCCCTGATCGCCAAGCTGGCGGGCGAGGGCGAAAGCCCCGCGCCGGCCCCGAAGGCTGAAGCGCCCAAGGCCGCCGCCGCTGCGCCTGCCCCGACCGCTGCTCCCGCCGCCGCGCCGGCGCCTGCCGCGCCCGCGCCGGTCGCGCCGGTCGCCGCCGATGGCTCGCGCGTCTTCGCCTCGCCGCTGGCCCGCCGCCTGGCTTCGGCCGCCGGTCTGGATCTGAAGGGCATCAAGGGCACCGGCCCGCACGGCCGCGTGGTCAAGACCGACGTCGAAGCCGCCAAGTCGGGCGCTCCGGCCGCCAAGGCTGCTCCGAGCGCTGCGCCCTCCGCCGCGGCTCCGGCCGCCGCCGCGCCGCGTCAGGTCCAGTCGCTCGAGCACCAGGGCATCGCCGCTGGCTCCTACGACCTGATCCCGCTGGATGGCATGCGCAAGACGATCGCGCGCCGGATGACGGAAAGCTTCCGCGACGTGCCGCACTTCCCGCTGCAGATCGATCTCGAGATCGACGCGCTGCTGGCGGCCCGCGCCAAGATCAACAGCCTGCTGGAGAAGCAGGGCGTGAAGGTCTCGGTCAACGACATCGTCATCAAGGCTGCCGCCGTGGCCCTGAAGCAAGTGCCGGAAGCCAATGCGTCGTACACGCCGGAAGGCATCGCGATGCACCACAACGCCGACATCGCGGTCGCTGTCGCGGTCGAGGGCGGCCTGATCACGCCGATCATCCGCAAGGCCGAAACCAAGGGCCTGGCCCAGATCTCGGCCGAGATGAAGGACCTGGCCCAGCGCGCCAAGGATAAGAAGCTGAAGCCCGAGGAATTCCAGGGCGGCACCTTCTCGATCTCGAACCTGGGCATGTTCGGCATAAAGTCGTTCGCCTCGATCATCAACGAGCCGCAGGGCGCGATCATGAGCGTGGGCGCCGGCGAGCAACGCCCCGTGGTCAAGAACGGCGAGATCAAGGTCGCCACGGTCATGACCGTGACCCTGACCTGCGATCACCGCGTGGTCGACGGCTCGGTCGGCGCCAAGTTCCTGGCGGCCTTCAAGCCGCTGATCGAAGAGCCGCTGACCCTGATCGTCTGATCTAAGTCGCGGTAAGGGGACGGCTATGTCGGTCTACGACTATTCGGCCAAGACGCTGGACGGCCAGGACGTGAGCCTGGCCGACTATCGCGGCCAGGTGCTGCTGATCGTGAACACCGCCAGCAAGTGCGGTTTCACGCCCCAGTACGAAGGCCTCGAGGCGCTCTACAAGGACCTCAAGGGCCGTGGCTTCACGGTCCTGGCCTTCCCCTGCAACCAGTTCGGCGCTCAGGAGCCGGGAAATGCCGAAGAGATCGCGAACTTCTGCTCGCTGACCTACGACGTGACCTTCCCGGTGATGAGCAAGATCGACGTCAACGGCGCCGACGCCCACCCGCTCTACAAGTTCCTCAAGAAGGAACAGAAGGGCCTGCTGGGCACCGAGGCGATCAAGTGGAACTTCACCAAGTTTCTGATCGGCAAGGACGGCGAGGTCGTCGAACGTTTCGCGCCCACGGTGAAGCCCGAAGACCTCAAGGTCGCGGTCGAGGCGCTGCTTTAGTTTCTCCCAGACGCCGCCGCTCTCCCGGTCAGGCGCTCAAGCTAGGGTAAGAAGAACATGTCCACGGAATTCGATGTCGTCGTCGTCGGCGCCGGTCCTGGCGGCTATGTGGCCGCGATCCGCGCCAGCCAGCTGGGCCTGAAGACGGCCATCGTCGAGCGTGAGAACCTGGGCGGCATCTGCCTGAACTGGGGCTGTATCCCCACTAAGGCCCTGCTGAAGTCGGGCGAGATCTACGAGCAGCTGTCGCATCTCTCGGACTACGGCCTGTCGGTCGAGAAGCCGGGCTTCGACTTCCCCAAGATCGTCGAGCGCTCGCGCGGGATCGCTAAGCAGATGTCCTCCGGCATCGCCTTCCTGATGAAGAAGCACAAGATCGAGGTCATCGAGGGCGAGGCCAAGCTCGAGAAGGGCAACCCGGCTCCCAAGCTGGTCATCGCCCTGAAGGCCGGCGGCAGCCGCACGGTCCAGGCCAAGAACGTGATCCTGGCCAGCGGCGCCCGCGCTCGCGAGATCCCGGCCATCGGCGCGGTCTCTGACGGCGACAAGATCTGGACCTATCGTGACGCCCTGGCGCCCAAGACCATGCCCAAGTCGCTGGTCGTGATCGGCTCGGGCGCCATCGGCATCGAGTTCGCCAGCTTCTACCGCGCTCTCGGCGCCGAGGTGACTGTCGTCGAGGCCCTGGACCGCATCATGCCGGTCGAGGACGCCGAGGTCTCCAAGGCCGCCCAGAAGGCGTTCGAGAAGCGCGGCATCACCTTCCGCATCGGCGCCAAGGTCTCCAAGGTCGAGAAGACCAAGGACGGCGTCTCGGTCACGGTCGACGTCGGCGGCAAGATCGAGCAGCTGACGGCCGAGAAGTGCATCGTCGCCGTCGGCATCGCGCCTAACAGCGAAGGCCTGGACGCCGTCGGCCTGAACCTGGACCGCGGCCACGCCGTGACCGACAAGCACTGCAAGACCAACGTCGCGGGCCTCTACGCCATCGGCGACATCGCCGGCGGTCCGTGGCTCGCCCACAAGGCCAGCCACGAGGGCATCCACGCCGCCGAGGCCATCGCCGGCTACAAGACTCCGAACGTCAACTCGCCGATCCCGGGCTGCACCTACGCCAACCCGCAGGTCGCCTCGGTCGGCTACACCGAGGCCGGCGCCAAGGCGGCCGGCATCGAGGTCAAGGCGGGCCGCTTCCCGTTCCGCGTCAACGGCAAGGCCGTGGCCGCGGGCGAGACCGAGGGCTTCGTGAAGACGGTGTTCGACGCCAAGACGGGCGCCCTGATCGGGGCCCACATGATCGGCCACGAAGTGACCGAGATGATCCAGGGTTTCGTCACCGCCATCACCCTGGAAGCCACCGAGGAAGACCTGCACGGCATCGTCTACGCTCACCCGACCATGTCGGAAGCCATGCACGAAGCCGCTCTGGACGCCTACGGACGAGTCCTGCACATCTAGGACGAAGCTCTAGGGATACTGAATGGCGCGCAAGGCCGCCGCGACGACCGGTGACAAGCCAGCCAAGGCGCGGAAGGGGTCCAAGACGACCCTTTCCGAGGCCAATCTGGTCGACCTGGGTCCCGAGCGCCTGGCCGCCATCCTGCTCGACCTCTCCAGCGACAGCCACGTCAAGCGCGTGCTGCGGCTGGAGCTGTTCGCCGAATCCAATGCCGAAGGCCTGGCGCTGGAAATCTCCAAGCGCCTGGCGACGGTCGGCAAGTCCTCGTCGCGCATCAACTGGCGCAAGCGCGCGGCCTTCGCCAAGGACCTCGACCTGCATCGCGGGATGATCGCGCGGCTGGCGCAGGACGACGCCAACGCCGCCCTCGACCTGATGTTGGACCTGCTGGACCTGGCGACGCCGACCCTGGATCGCCTCAGTCAGGCCGAAGGCCCGATCGGCGACGTCTTCCTGGCCGCCCGCGACGGCGTCGGCGCGATCGCCGCCCAAGCCCTGCCTGATCCGATCGCCCTGGCCGACCGGATCGCCAACCTGCTGCGCCGCGACGACTACGCCCAGTTCGGACCGTTAGTGAACGCGCTGAGCCCGGCCTTGGGCAAGAAGGGCCAGGCGCATCTGCGCGAGACCCTGGAGAAGCTGGCGACTGCGCGCACGGTCCGCGACGCCCGCAGCTCGATCTACAAGGACGCCCTGCGCCGCCTGGCCGACGCCAGCGGCGATGTCGACGCCTTCGAGGCGACCTTCGCACCCGAGCTGCGGCGCACGCCCCTGGTCTCGGCCGAGATCGCCCGACGCCTGCTGGAGGCTGGTCGTCCAGAGGACGCTCTGGCCACGCTCCATGCCGGCGCGCCCAGCGACAAAGGCGGTCGCCATCAAAGTTCGCTGGAAGAGCGTGCGACCTGGGAAGAGGCGATGCTGGACGCCCTGGAGGCCACCGGCCATCACGACGAGGCCCAGAAGCGTCGCTGGGAGGCGTTCGAACGCACGCTGTCGATCCCGCGCCTGCGGAGCTATCTGAAGGGCCTGCCGGACTTCGACGACGTCGAGGCCGAGGATCAGGCCAAGGCCGTGGCTAAGCGCTTCCCGCAGTTCGATCGGGCGCTGGCCTTCCTGGTCTCGTGGCCGGACCTGCCGGCGGCCTCGCGTCTGGTGCGAGACCGCGCCGGCGAGATCAATGGCGCGGACGACACCCTGATGGCCGAAGCCGCGCGCCGGCTGGAGGGCGCCTATCCGATGGCGGCGACCCTGCTGCTGCGGGCCTCGATCCAGTACGTGCTGACCTATGGCGTCGCCACGCGCTACGCCGAGGCGGCGCGCCAGCTTCTGGAAGCGGAGTCGCTGTCGGTGATGATCGGCGACTTCGGGGAATATCCCGATCACCAGGCCTTCGTGGCGGACCTGCGCGCCATGCACAGCCGCAAGCAGGGCTTCCGCACCGAGCTGGAAGCCCTGGGCGCGACCTTCTAGGGCCGCTTGCGGACCTGGGCGTCCAGGCTCCATTCGCCGGGACCCTGGAACACAAAGTAGAGAAACAGGAAGCTGAACAGGATCGCCGCTTCGCCGCCGTTCAGCGCAGGCCAGAAGCCCTTGCTGCCGTGGGCCAGGAAATAGGCCACCGCCATCTGGCCGGACAGGATGAAGGCCACGGGGCGCGTGAAGAGGCCCACGACCAGCAGGCCGCCGCCGACCACCTCGAGCCAGGCCGCGGCGACCAGCAGCGGCGGCAGCGGATCGGGCGCGCCCGGCTGAGCGGCCGGGAAGTGGAACAGCTTCATCAGGCCGTGCTCCATGAAGAGCAGGGCGGCGACGATGCGAAGCACACTCAGGACACGCGGAGACCAGACGACGAGACGTTCCATTCTTCTTCCTTATGCGGCGCGGGTATCCGTTTCGGCCATCCGCTGGATGGCGACATAGTCGGTCTTGCCGCTGCCCAGCACCGGCACCTCGGTGACCTTGAGGATCTTGCGCGGCACGGCCAGTTCGGGCGCGCCGATCGTCTGGGCGTGGGCGACCAGCGGGCCGACATCGGCGTCGGGGCGGTCGGTGACCAGGACCAGCTTCTCGCCCTTCTTCTTGTCGGGCATCGAGATCACGGCGTGGCGGCCGTCAGGCCACACGGCCGAGGCCAGGTCCTCGGCGGCGGTCAGGGAGACCATCTCGCCGCCGATCTTGGCGAAGCGCTTCACGCGGCCCTTGATGGTGATCCAAAGGTCGTCGGTGACCGTGACCACGTCGCCGGTGTCGTGCCAGCCGCCCTCGGGCGCATCGACGCCGCCGTCCTCGCGCAGATAGCCGGCCATGATGTTGGGGCCGCGCACCAGCAGCTTGCCGCCTTCGGGAATGCCCTCGACCGGCTCGATCTTCCATTCCTGGCCCGGCAGCAGGCCGCCGACCGTGCCGCGACGGTTGTCTTCCGGCTTGTTGACCGCAATGACCGGCGAGGCCTCGGTCGCGCCGTAGCCTTCCAGCACTGGCACGCCGCCGAACTTGTCGGCGATGATGTTGTGCGTCTCGTCGCGGACCTTCTCGGCGCCGCAGACGATGAACTTCAGGCCCGACAGCTCATCGCTCTCGGCCGAGCGGGCGTACTGGTTGACGAAGGTGTCGGTGGCCAGCAGCACCGAACCGCCGACGTCCTTGATCAGCGGCGGGATCTGCTTGGTGTGCAGCGGCGAGGGGTACTGGAACGCCTTCATGCCCGTCATGATCGGCAGGATCACCCCGGCGGTCAGGCCGAAGCAGTGGAACACCGGCAGGGGGTTGAAGAACACCCAGGCCGGGTCCAGCGCGATGTGGGCGGCGATCTGCTGGGCGTTGGCGACCAGATTGGCCTGGGTCAGCACCACGCCGCGCGGCGCGCCGAAGCTGCCCGAGGTGAACAGCACCACGCCCTTGTCCGACGGCTTGGCCGGAGCTCGGAACTGGCGCGGAAACAGGCCCCCAGCCGCCGCGAACAGCTTGTCCGACAGGCCGATCGTGGCGCGCACGTCTTCCAGATAGGTGATCTCGGCCTGCTCGCCGATCGCGTCGACGATGTCGTGCAGCTTGCCCAGCTCGATGAACTTGTGGGCGGTCAGCACGCGCTTGATCTTGGCCAGCTTGCAGGCGGCCTTGATGTTCCGCAGACCCGCCGTGAAGTTCAGCATGGTCGGCACGCGGCCAAAGGCGTGCAGGGCGAAGAACGTCACCACCGAGCCCGAGCCCGACGGCAGCAATACGCCGACATTCTCGCCCGGCTTGGTCATGGCCGCGATCTTGCGGCCCAGCGCGAAGCTGGCCCGGATCAGGTCCGTATAGCTGAGCGGATTGCGGTCCTGGTCCTCCAGGATCGGTTTCTTGGCGCCATACTTGTCGCGGGCGTCGATGAGGGCGTCGAAGATGGCCTTTTGGCTGTTTCGAACGTCGTAAGCTGCCGCCATGCCGGCGAAACCTCCCCGAGGAGCGATGCGCGCTCTCGTCTTTAAACGTCGAGTCTGCCGAGGAAGGTCCAGCTTTGCAAGAAAGAGTCACAAAGCGTGAGGCTCACCCTTTGCGCGGCAAGGGTTTGGCGGCCGTTTGAGCGCGGGTGAAATCGATGATCGCGGTCAGCCAGACCTGTCGAACCGCGTCCGATTCCATGTGCAGGTCGTGTCCCGCCTTCGGATAACGCGTCTCGCGGCAGATGATCATCGCCGCGCAGAAGCGGGTCTGGGGCGTAGCGGAGACTTCCTTGTCCTGCGCCGCCGTCAGCATCAGCGTCGGGACCTTCGGCCGGTGGATGTCCTGGGCGGCGGCTTCGGAGGCGTCGAAGAAGGCCGCAAACCAGCCTAGGCTGCGGCCGCCCATGCGCAGGTCGGGATTGGCCAGCATCCAGGCGGCCTGAACCTTGCCGCGCACCGGGTCGTGGGTGAGGGCGCCGTCTGACGCGTCGCGCCGCCAGCCCGCCTGATCCGGGGTCTTGATCCAGCCCAGATGCAAGAGCCGCATCGCCGGCGTGAACTTGGCGAAGTCCGAGCGCGGCCGGGGCAGGGTGGTCAGGCCGAAGGCGGGGGACGACAGCACGAGACCGTCCATCGCCAGGCCCTGCTCGGCGGCCCGCAAGGCGATGAGGCCGCCTTCGGAATGACCGAGCACGACCAACGGCGTATCGGGCCTGGGCCGGATGACGCCCTTCACCAAGGCGCGGACGGTGGCGACATCCGGATCGAAGCTGTCGACATGGCCAAGATCGCGCCAAGGCGTCTCGCGCTCGGAACCGCCCTGGCCCTGGCGCTCCAGCACCCAGACCGCAAAGCCCTGCGCCGTCAGGTCGGTGACGGTCTCGAACCATTTTTCGGCGGTCTCGCCGTAGCCGGTCAGGATCAGCACCGTGGCCTTGGGCGCGACGGGCGGCGAGGCGACGCCGTAGCGCTGCGCCAGCCCCTGACCGCTGCGGACATAGCCCCACGCCCAGCCTTGCGGCGGATAGAAGCGCGAGCTTAGCGAAGGCGGCGTCTGGCTGTCGGCGAACGGCGCGCGAGACCCCCCGTCGCCACAGGCGGAAACGGTCATGACCGCTATTGAGGCCAGGGCGATAGCGAGGAGGCGGCGACGCATACCTGGACAGTCATTTCGCGCATCGCCGACTTAAGCAAGATCAAGCGCTTGATCCGCGAGCCAAGAAGACCGATTTAGGCGCCATGGCCACGGTGATCGACACCCTCAAGGCTCGCAACCCGGATGACCGGGCTGTGCGCCACCCCGAAAAGCAGAACCGCCCCGACACGCCGGTGCTCCGCAAGCCCGAGTGGCTGCGGGTCCGCGCGCCCGGCTCGGGTCAGTACAACGAGACCAAGGGCATCGTGCGCGAGCACAAGCTGACCACGGTCTGCGAAGAGGCGGCCTGCCCGAACATCGGCGAGTGCTGGAGCCAGAAGCACGCGACCATGATGATCATGGGCGAGATCTGCACCCGCGCCTGCGCCTTCTGCAACGTCACCACCGGCCTGCCGACCCAGCTGGATCCCGACGAGCCGCGCCGCGTGGCCGAGGCCGTCGCCAAGATGGGCCTCAAGCACGTGGTCATCACCTCGGTGGACCGCGACGACCTGCTGGACGGCGGCGCCCGCCACTTCGCCGAGGTGGTCACGGCCATCCGCACTGCTGCGCCGGGCACGACCATCGAGATCCTGACGCCGGACTTCCTGCGCAAGGACGGCGCGGAAAACGTGGTGATCGATTCCCGCCCGGACGTCTTCAACCACAATCTCGAGACCGTGCCGCGACTCTATCTGAAGATCCGTCCCGGCGCCCGCTACTACAACTCCCTGCGCCTGCTGGACCGCGTTAAGCAGCGCGATCCCTCCCAGTTCACCAAGTCCGGCCTGATGGTCGGCCTGGGCGAGACCAAGGAGGAGGTCATGCAGGTGATGGACGACATGCGTTCGGCCGGCGTCGACTTCATCACCATCGGCCAGTACCTGCAGCCGACCCGCAAGCACGCAGCCATCGACCGCTTCGTGACCCCGGAAGAGTTCAAGGCCTATGAGGCGATCGCCCGGGCCAAGGGCTTCCTGATGGTGTCGTCCAGCCCGCTGACCCGCTCTTCGCACCATGCGGGCGAAGACTTCGCCAAGCTGCAGGCCGCTCGCCGCGCTCTCGACGCCCGCACGGCGTAAACGTCGTGCATCGGCATGTGGTCACGCGCGTGCTGCCGTACGCGCCCGAGCAGCTGTTCGAACTTGTCGGCGACGTCGAAGCCTATCCGAAGTTCGTGCCGTGGATCACCGGCATGCGCACCTGGAACGGCCGCGTCGACGGCGCCGTCAGCACGGTCGACGCCGAGGCCCAGGTCGGCTTCTCGTTCCTTAAGGAGAAGTTCGCCACCCGCGTGCGCCGCGATCGCGAGGCGCTGAGCATCGACGTCAGCCTGCTCTACGGACCGTTCAAGCGCCTCTCGAACGGCTGGCGTTTCGTGCCGGAGGGTGAGGTCACGCGCGTCGAGTTCGTGATCGACTTCGCGTTCAAGTCCGTCCTGCTGGACGGCATGCTGGCGGCCAATATCGACAAGGCGGCGAACAAGCTGATCGCCTGTTTCGAGGACCGCGCCCGGCAGATCTACGGCGTCAAAGCCTAATCCTTCTTCGCCACCGCTTCCTCGATCCGCTCCTCGAAGTCACCGAGGTTGCCGAACAGGTTCTCGATCGCGAAGACCAGGCCGAACACCCGCGCGGCGTCGTCGAACTCCAGCTCGCGGGTCAGGCCCTTCTGGCGCAGGCCTTCGACGCAGGTCTGGAAGCTCTGATGAACCTCGGCGAAGGCCAGGCGGTCCGGACGCGCGCCGCCGGCCAGCAGGTCGGCCGTGCCGCGCAGGAACTTGGCGCTGGCCTCCAGCATGTCGGCGGCGGCGGGCGCCAGGCTCTCGGCCGGCAGGGGCTCACGCAGGGTGCGGCCGACCATGACCGTGTCGTTGCGCAGCCGCCAGAGCGTGCGGGGCAAGGCGTCGGACACCGAGCGCTCGCTGAGCTTGCTGGCGTTCTCGCGATCAGCCTCGGTCATCGCCGTCTGCAGCTTGGCCAAGGCCGCGCGCAGGTCGTCCTGGGCCTTCAGGTAGTCGGTGGGTCCTGGCGTGCCACGCAGCATCAGGATGTAGCTGTCGAGGATATGGGCCTGCAGGCCGGCGATCTTCTGAACGCTAGTGACCACCGAGGCGTGGGCGCGGGCGGGGAAGATCAGCAGGGTGGCGGCGACGCCGACCAGGCTGCCGACGGTGATCTCGGCCACTCGCAGGCTGGCGGCGATCAGCGGATCCATGTGAGTGGTCTGGCCGATCAGCATAATCACGGCCGTGACCGGCGCGACCTTCAGCGCCGGCCGCACCGACACCACGAATGCCAGCAGCGCCACGGTCACGACGAGGATCAGCCCGCCGAACTCCGGCCACTTGGTGTGGAAATAGGCCGCTACCGCGCCAGTCAGGGCGCCGACGACCGTGCCCATGAAGCGCTCGGTCGACGCGGTGATGGTCGCGCCCAGGCTGGACTGCACCACAATGACGGCGGTGAACACAGCCCAATAGCCCTGCGGCAGGCGCAGCAGCGTCGCCAGGGCGAAGGCCACGCCGACGGCGGCCGAGACGCGGATGGCATGGCGGATCTCGGTCTTGCGCGCCGCTGCCGCCTTCAGCGCCTTCTGCGAGAGACCGACGCCGGCGAAGCGTCTCCAGTCGCTGGGCGCGGTCTCGGGCACTAGGCCACAGCCTCGCGCAGCATCTCCAGCGCCGTGCGCACCGCGGCCAGTTGCACGGCCTCGCGGGTCTCGCCGGCGAAGTGCTCGTGCCGATGGACGACCGAGCGATTGGCGCGGGCGACGGCGAAGTGGACGGTGCCGACCGGCTTCATCGGCGTGCCGCCGCCGGGGCCGGCAATGCCGGTGATGGCGACCGCGACGTGGCCGTTGCTGGCCTCCAGCGCGCCCTCGGCCATCATCCGCGCCACCGGCTCGGAGACCGCGCCGTGATCGGCGATCAGGTCGCCCGGCACGCCCAGCATCTCGGACTTGGCGCGGTTAGTGTAGGTGACGAAACCACGCTCGAAGACGTCGGAGGCGCCGGAGATCGCGCAGATCGCGCCAGCCACCAAGCCGCCAGTGCAGCTTTCGGCCGCGACCAGCCGCAGCGACTTGGACCGCGCCTCGTCGATCAGCAGCCGGGCCAAAGTCTCGATTTCGAGCGGGAACATCGGGAACGCTCCGATACGACTATACGGCGAGTATGCTGTGTGATGTGCTCGGCGCTACCCGACTCTCGGAACCATATTAGTGAAACCGCCGCGCCCCTGTCGTCCGCAATTGTTGCTCGCGGCCCTGCTTGTGGCCATCGCCAGTCCGGCGTCGGCCAAGGCGGTCTGCAAGACGGCGGGCGCGCACTACCGGATGATCGATTGGCCCGGCTTCACGGCGCGGTTCATCCCGATCGGAAAGCGTCCGGGCTGGAAGAGCGACGTGGCTCTGGAGGTCGGCTCGCGCCAAAGCGGCCGGCGCTACTGGTTCCTGTTCGACGGCGGAACCGCCCGATACGTCAACATGATCTCGACGACGGACGTGCAGGGCGCCGGCTGGGCGCCTCCGCCGCCGGACGGCGGCGATCGTCCGCTGCGCGAAATGCACTACATGGCGACAAACGCCGGCCTTCGGTTCGACATCGACATGCCCGCCGCCGCCAAGCCCGCGCCGACCTACATCCTGCTGCCGGACCTCTCGGAGGTCGTGCACTATGGCCAGCGGGGCGGGCCGATCGACGATGCTCCGACCGCCTTCTTCAAGCTGGAAGGCTGCTAGACCGGCGTCTCGACCGCCACGACGGCGGACGCCGCCAGGCCTTCGCCGCGGCCGGTGAAGCCCATCTTCTCGGTCGTGGTCGCCTTGACGCTGACCCGGTCGAGGGGGAGGGCTAGGATTTCGGCGAGGCGCTCGCGCATGGCCAGGCGGTGCGGTTTGATCTTGGGGCGCTCGCAGATCAGGGTCACGTCGACATTGACGATCGACCCGCCCTTGGCCGCCACCAGCTCGGCGGCGTGGATCAGGAACTGGTCAGAGGCCGCGCCCTTCCACTTCGGGTCGGTCGGGGGGAAGTGGTCGCCGATATCGCCTTCGCCGATCGCGCCCAGAATGGCGTCGGTCAGGGCGTGCAGGCCGGCGTCGGCGTCGGAGTGGCCGATCAGGGTCTCGTCGTGCTTGATGGCCACGCCGCACAGCCAGACCTCTTCACCCGGGCCCCAACGGTGGGCGTCGAAGCCCTGGCCGACTCGGGTGATGCGCGCGGCGCCGGCGAGCCGTTCGGCCATGGCGAAGTCCTCGGGATAGGTGAGTTTCAGCAAAAGCGGATCGCCCGGCGCGATGGCCACGCGGCCGCCGGCGGCTTCCACCACCTGGGCGTCGTCGGTCGGCTCGCCTTCGGTCCAGGCGGCATAGGCGGCCAGCAGCGTGTTGCGACGCGCGGCCTGGGGCGTCTGGGCGCGCCACAGATGGTCGCGCGAGGTCGTGATGGGGTTCTGGCCCGGCTCGGCGCGCTTCAGCGTGTCGGCGACGGGAAGGGCAGGGAGCGCGGCGTCGGCGGTCTCGAGTGCTTTCAGCACGCCCTCGATCGTCGCTCTCGTCAGGAAGGGCCGGGCGGCGTCATGGATGAGCACCGGCTCGTCCTCGGGACGGTTGGCGAGAGCCGCCAGACCCGACTGCACCGACAGCGCCCGAGTCGCGCCGCCCGCGGCCGCGCGCCACCCCGTCAGGCCGTCGAGAACCTCAGCGAGCGCTTTTTCGCCTTCCTGTGTCGTTACGATGACAATGTCCGCCGCGCCGCCCGCTAAGAAGGCTTCGACCGACCAGCGCAGGGCCGGTTTTCCGGCTACGGGCCGCCATTGCTTGGCCTGGCCCGGACCGGCTCGGGTTCCCGAACCGGCGGCGACGATCACGGCGGAAAAGGTCATGGCGGCTGTTTAGTCCGGTCGCCGCGCTTGTCCAGCCGATTGGACTTTACTGCGCCGCACAATGTGCCTAAAAAGGCAGCTACGGGGATGATCACAAAATGAGCAACACGCTCGATATCGGCGGGGTCGAAGTCCCTGGTCGGGTGTGGATCGCACCCATGACCGGGGTGTCGGACCTGCCCTTCAGAGAAACAGCCGCGGCGCTTGGCGCGCCTTATGTGGCGACGGAAATGGTGGCTTGCGCCGAATTCGCGCGAGGGCGACCCGATGTCGTGCGCCGCGCGGCGGTGGGCGAGGGCCTGCCGCTGATGGTGGTTCAGCTGGTCGGGCGCGATCCGGATCTGATGGCCAAGGGCGCGCGCATGGCCGCCGACGCCGGCGCCCAGATCGTCGACCTGAACTTCGGTTGTCCCGCCAAGGAAGTGTCCGCCGGCCAGCAATCGGGCTCGGCCATCATGCGCGAGCCTGACTTGGCCGAAGCCCTCGTCACCGCGGCGGTCGAGGCCGTCGATATTCCCGTCACCGTCAAGATGCGGCTGGGCTGGGATGACAATCTGCGCAACGCCCCCGACATCGCGCGCCGCGCCGAGGCGGCTGGCGCCAAGGCGATCACGGTGCACGGCCGCACGCGCAGCCAGTTCTACAAGGGCGTCGCCGACTGGACCGCCGTCGCGGCGGTGAAGAAGGCCGTCTCGGTGCCGGTGCTGGTCAATGGGGACATCATCGACGGCGACAGCGCCCGCATGGCGCTGGAACAGTCCGGCGCCGACGGCGTGATGATCGGTCGAGGCGTCTATGGCCGTCCGTGGATCGCCGGCGCCATCGCGGCCGCCCTTGAAGGTCGCGGCTTCGCCGAGCCGGGCGCCGAGGAGCGACTGGCCATCGCGCTCACCCATTTCCGCCGCAGCCTCGCCTTCTATGGCCAGCCGCTGGGCCTGAAGATGTTCCGCAAGCACCTGGCCTCGTACATCGAGGCCGCACCCTGGCCCGAGACGGTCGAGGAACGACGGACCGCTCGCGCGACCCTGTGCCGCCTTGAAGATCCCGCCGCCGTGGAGGCCGCCCTGAGCGGCCTCTGGCTGGCGGGCGGGAGATTAGCCGCATGACCGATCGCGCCCGCGTCCTGGGCGGTCTCGCCCCCGAAGCCTTGAAGGCGGCCGCCTTCGACCTCAGTCCCGAACCGGCGCTGGTGGTCGATCGCGAAGGCGGCCTGGTGGCGGTCAACGAAGCCGCCGAGGCGCTGTTCGGCCACGGCCTGTCGCTGCTGGCCCGCGGTCGCTTCCGCGCCGCTCTGCCGCCGGGCTCGGTGCTGGTCTCGCTGCTGGATCGGGCGATCTTCGAAGGCGCTCTGGTTCGCGAGCATGGCGTCGAGGTCAACCTGTTCGGCCAGCCGCCGTTCGAAGCCGACGGCGCCGCCGCGCCCCTGGGCGATGGCTCGGTGCTGCTGACTCTTCACGTCAAAGGCGTGCTGGGTGTCGACAAGGCTGCCGACGCCGCAGGCCTGCGCTCGGTCGTCGGCCTGGGCAAGATGCTGGCACACGAGATCAAGAATCCGCTGGCCGGCATCCGCGGCGCGGCCCAGCTCTTGAAGACCGGCGCCAGCGCCGTCGACCAGCCGCTGGCCCAGTTGATCGTCGACGAGACCGATCGGATCCGCCGCCTGGTCGACCGCATGGAGGCCTTCTCCGAGCAGGCCCCGACGCCGCGCGAGCCGGTCAACATCCACCAGGTGCTGGACCGCGTCCGGGCCCTGGTCGCCAACGGCGTCGCCGACGGCCTGACGCTGAAGGAAAGCTATGACCCCTCGCTTCCGCCGGTGTGGGGCGACGAAGACCATCTGATCCAGATCTTCCTGAACTTGACCAAGAACGCCGCCGAGGCCGCTCATATGCGGGGCGACGATCGCGGCCAGATCTCGATCCACACGGCCTGGCGCCCGGGGGTCCGGGTGCGTGGCGCCGACGGCAAGACCGCCAGCGGCGCGCCGATCGAGGTCCGGGTGATCGACAATGGTCCCGGCGTGCCGTCCACGCTGCGCGACCACCTGTTCCAGCCGTTCGTGACCACCAAGGCCAACGGCACCGGCCTGGGCCTGGCCCTGGTCACCAAGCTGGTCACCGCCCATGGCGGCCTGATCGACTTCGAATCCGAGCCCGGCCGCACCGTGTTCCGCGTGCTGCTGCCTGTTGCTCCCACTGACACCGCCGCCTCCGGAGACGCCTGAGCATGAACGCCGCGAGCAAGAAGATCCTGATCGCCGACGACGACAGCTCGGTGCGTCTGGTGCTGAGCCAGGCCTTCACCCGTCTCGGCTATCAGGTCCGCGCCACCGGCAACGCGACCACCCTGCTCAAGTGGGTCACGGATGGAGAGGGCGACCTGGTCGTCACCGACGTGATGATGCCGGACGAGAACGTGTTCGACGTGCTGCCGCGCATCCGCAAGGAGCGGCCCAAGCTGCCGATCATCGTGATGAGCGCTCAGAACACCCTGCTGACGGCGGTCAACGCCGCCGATGCGGGCGCGTTCGAATATGTCTCCAAGCCGTTCGACCTGGACGACGTCACCGCTGCGGCTCGTCGCGCGCTGTCGCGTCCGGCCGATACTGAGGCTTCCAAGGCCCAGGCCCGGGCCATGCGCGACGAGCGCCTGCCGCTGATCGGCCGCTCGGCGCCGATGCAGGAGGTCTATCGCACCATTGCTCGCCTGGTCGGCGCTGACCTGACCGTCCTGATCCTGGGCGAAAGCGGCACCGGCAAGGAGCTGGTCGCCCGCGCCCTGCACGAGCTGGGTCGTCGCCGCGACGGCAAGTTCGTGGTCATCAACTTGGCCGCCGTGCCGCGCGAGCGGGTCGAGGCTGAGCTGTTTGGGCGCGGCGAGGGCGACAATGGCCGTCTGGTCGAGGCCGACGGCGGCACCCTGTTCCTGGACGAGATCGGCGACATGCCGCTGGACGCCCAGACCCGATTGCTGCGCGTGATCGACGGCACCGAGCCGGTGATCAATCCCAAGACCGGCCGCCGCCCGAACGTGCGGATCATCGCCGCCACCAACCGTGACCTGCGCGGGCTGATCCAGCAGGGCCTGTTCCGCGAGGACCTGTTCTTCCGCCTGAACGTCGCTCCCGTTCGCCTGCCGCCGCTGCGCGACCGGGTCGAAGACATTCCGGATCTGGCCCGCACCTTCCTGCTGCGCGCCGCCCGGGAAGGCCTGCCGGCCAAGACCATCGACCAGAGCGCGCTGGACCGCCTGAAGGCCCACCCGTGGCCGGGCAATGTCCGCGAGCTGGAAAACCTGATGCGGCGGATGTGCGCCCTCTATGCCGAGGAGCTGATCACCGCCCGCATCGTCGATCGCGAACTGCAGGACCACACCCCCGCCGTCCGGTCGGAGGAGGGGCCGCTGACCCTGTCGATGCTGGTCGAACGCCACTTGGCCTCGCACTTCGCCGACCAGCCCGACGGCGTGCCGCCGCCCGGCCTGTACGATCGGATCCTGGAAGAGGTGGAGCGCCCGCTGATCCAGCTGACCCTGTCGGCGACGCGCGGCAACCAGGTGCGGGCGGCCGAAATCCTCGGCCTGAACCGCAACACGCTGCGCAAGAAGATCCAGGACCTGGGCGTGGAGATGACCCGCGGCCGCCGCTAGGCGTTTCGTACGCGCTGAAGCTTTCTCGGCACATAGCTGTTGAATTTGGGACACACGCTCCTAAACTCTCCGGCGATGTCTTCAGTGGCTTACGCGACGGGATCGGAAGACCCGCCGACCCGGTTCAGCCGGGCCTGGTGGCGGGAGCTTCTGCGGTCGCGATACCTGACCGGCGGGGCCTATGCACTGGCGGTGATCCTCACCGTCGCCAGCGTCGCCCTGGCGTCGTCGCCGCCCAAGACCGATTCGATCAGCACGGCCTCGACGGTCATCCTGGTGGTGCTGGGCTTCAACCTGGTCCTGATCCTGGGCGTGGCCACCGTGGTGGGGCTGCGCCTCTATGACCTGATCGACGCGCGGGCCAGCGACGCCGGCGCCCGCCTGCACCTGCGCTTCGTGGGGCTGTTCTCGCTGGCGGCCGTGGCCCCGGCGGTGATCGTGGCGCTGTTCTTCGGCGTGCTGGTCAATCGCGGCGTGGACGGCTGGTTCAGCCAGCGCGTCCAGACTGTGGTCGGCAACTCGGCCAAAGTCGCCATCTCGTATGTCGAGCAGCAGAAGAACTACATCTCCGAGCACATTGGCCCGATGGCCACCAACCTCAACGAGGCCGCGCCGGCCCTGGCGCACTCTCCTGTCGCGTTCGGGCACTTCCTGGCCGACGAGACCAAGAATAACGGCTTCGCCGCCGCCTACATCCTGGACCGTGACGGGCGCATCCTGGCCCGCGCCGAGCTGCGCGACGCGCCGCCGTTCCTGGCCCCGCCGCCGTCCAGCTATCAGGCCACCGTCAGCGGCGAGGTCACCGCCCAGCGCTTCATCTCGACCGATCTTTTCCGGGCGCTCTACAAGCTGAACGGCTTCCAGGACGCCTATCTCTATGTCGTCCGGCCGATCGAGAAGGGCATCCTGACCCACCTGATCGAGACCCAGGACGCCCTGGTCTCCTACCGCGACGCCGAGCGCAGCCGGGGCCGCATCCAGGCGATCTTCGGCCTCAGCTATCTGGAGACAGCGCTGCTGGTGCTGGTCGCCGCCATCTGGGTCGGCATCGCCGCCGCCAACTCGATCGCCGGTCCCGTGGCGGGGCTGGTCGAGGCGGCCGGCCGCGTCTCCGGCGGCCACCTGGACGCCCGGGTCGAGGCCGACGCCGGCCCAGAGGAAATCCGCGCGCTCTCCAACGCCTTCAACATGATGACCAGCGAGCTGCAATTGCAGCAGGCGGCGCTGAAGGCCGCCAGCCTGGACGCCGAGGGGCGGCGGCTCTTCATCGAGACGGTCCTTTCGGGCGTCAGCGCCGGTGTCATCAGCTTGGACGAGCACGGCAAGGTCTCCGCCGTGAACCGCCGCGCCGTGACCCTGCTAGGCTTGCCCGACGAGGCGCTGGGCGTTGATCTGATCCAGCTGGCGCCGGAGTTCGAGACGGTGATGGAGGCGCTGCAGACCAGTCGTCCCGACACCGACGTCGAGGTCGACATCCAGCGCGAAGGCGAGACCCGCCGCCTGCGGGTCCGCGCCGCTGGCCACGTGGCCGAGGGCCTGGTTTTGACCTTCGACGACATCACCCGCCTGATGGCCGCCCAGCGCAACGCCGCCTGGAAGGACGTCGCGCGCCGCATCGCCCACGAGATCAAGAACCCGCTGACCCCGATCCAGCTGTCGGCCGAGCGCCTGCGCCGCAAGTACCGCAAGGAGATCGCCAGCGACCTGGAGACCTTCGACCGCTGCACCGAGACGATCATCCGCCAGGTCGGCGACATCGGCCGGATGGTCGACGAGTTCTCGGCCTTCGCCCGGATGCCGGCGCCGCGCTTCGAACCGGCCAACCTGACCGAGATGCTGCGCCAAGCCGTGTTCGCCCAGCGCTTCCAGGACGCCGAGATCGAGGTCAAGCTGCAGGAACCGGGCGGCGAGGACACCTGGATCACCTGCGATGAGCGGATGATCGGCCAGGTGCTGACCAACATCCTGAAGAACGCCGGCGAGGCCGTGGGCGCGCGCCGCCTGGCCGATCCGGATCTGAAGGGCCGGATCACCGCGACCCTGCACTCGGACGCCGACGACCTGTTCGTGACGATCGAGGACAATGGCGTCGGCCTCCCAGCGAAGGACCGCGATCGCCTGACCGAACCCTATGTGACCACCCGCGAGAAAGGGACGGGCCTAGGCCTGGCCATCGTCAAGCGGATCATGGAGGACCACGGCGGCAGCCTGGCCCTCACCGACGCCCGCGAGCTTCCCGGAGCCCGCGTGATCCTGAAGTTTCCGACGACCGTACGACTGCACGCCGCTGTCCGCAGTGGCGCTGAGGAGATGATATGAGCGCCGACGTTCTTGTGGTCGATGACGAAGCCGACATCCGCGAGCTGGTGGCCGGCATCCTGGAGGACGAGGGCTATGCGGTGCGCACCGCCGCCGACTCCGACCAGGCCCTGGCCGCCATCCGGGCGCGCAAGCCGGCCCTGCTGGTCCTGGATATCTGGATGCAGGGCGGGGGCATGGACGGCCTCGAACTGCTGGACATGGTCAAGGGGCTGGACGCCGACCTGCCGGTGATCATGATCTCGGGTCACGGCAACATCGAGACCGCCGTCAGCGCCATCAAGCGCGGCGCCTACGAGTTCCTGGAAAAGCCCTTCAAGTCCGACCGCCTGCTGCTGATCGTCGAGCGGGCCCTGGAAGCGGCCGGCCTGCGCCGGGAGAACCGCCGTCTGCGCACCCAGACCCTGGCGCCGGACGGCCTGATCGGCAAATCGGCGCCGGCCCAGGCCTTGCGTCAGCTGATCCTCAAGGTCGCGCCGGCCAACAGCCGCATCCTTGTCTCGGGTCCGCCGGGGTCGGGCAAGGAGCTGGTGGCGCGCCTGATCCATGGCGCCAGCACCCGGGCCAAGCAGGAGTTCGTCGCGGTCAGCGCCGCCGGCATGGCGCCCGAACGCCTCGACGTCGAGCTGTTTGGCGAGGAAGGCGAGGGCGGTCGTCCGCGCAAGATCGGCGTGTTCGAACGCGCCCACGGCGGCACGCTCTATCTGGACGAAGTGGCCGACATGCCGCGCGAGACCCAAGGGCGCATCCTGCGGGTGCTGGTCGAGCAGCGCTTCCGCCGCGTCGGTGGCGACAACGACGTCCAGGTCGACGTGCGGGTCATCTCGTCCAGTTCGCGCGACCTGCGCGACGAGATCACCAGCGGTCGCTTCCGCGAGGACCTGTTCCACCGCCTGAACGTGGTGCCGGTCCGCGTTCCTGGTCTAGCCGAGCGTCGCGAGGACATCCCAGAACTGATCGCCTACTTCGTCGAGAAGATCAGCGAGGCGACGGGTCTGGCCCGCCGCAGGCTTGGCGAAGACGCCTTGGCGACACTGCAGGTGCAGACCTGGCCGGGTAATGTTCGCCAGTTGCGCAACAACGTTGAGCGCATGCTGATCCTGGCCTCGGGCGAGCCGGGCGAGGTGATCACCGCCGAGATGCTGGCCGGCGCCGACCAGCCCAGCGCCGGCAACGCCGGGGCGATCGGGGCCGAGCGGATCATCGCCCTGCCGCTGCGCGAGGCCCGCGAGCTGTTCGAGCGCGAATATCTCAACGCCCAAATCCTGAGGTTCGGCGGCAACATCTCGCGCACCGCCAACTTCATCGGCATGGAGCGCTCGGCGCTGCACCGGAAGCTGAAGTCCTTGGGCGTGGCCGGCGCCCGGGCGGAAGAGGAAGAGTAGATGTCGCGTTTCGCCTATGTGAACGGCCGCTTCGTGCGTCACGGCGAGGCCGCCGTGCATATCGAGGATCGCGGCTACCAGCTGGCGGACGGCGTCTACGAGGTCTGGGCCGTGTTCGACGGCAAGCTGGCCGACGCCGAGGGGCATTTCACGCGCCTGTGGCGCAGCCTGGACGAGCTGCGCATCGCCCACCCGATGAGCCAGGCGTCGCTGCTGCTGGTCCTGCGCGAGGCCGTGCGCCGCAACAAGGTCAAGGAAGGGCTCTGCTACCTGCAGGTCACCCGTGGCGTCGCCAAGCGCGACCATGCCTTCCCGAGCCCTGCCGTGCCGCCGTCGATCGTCATCACCGCCAAGTCGCTGGACCGCGCCGCCAGCGAGGCCAAGGCCGCCAAGGGCGCGTCGGTGATCTCGGTCCAGGAGAACCGCTGGGGCCGCTGCGACATCAAGTCGATCGGTCTGCTGCCAAATACGCTGGCCAAGCAGGCGGCGCGTGAGCGCGGCGCGCTGGAGGCCTGGTTCGTCGACGACATGGGCCTGGTGACCGAAGGCGCCTCGTCCAACGCCTGGATCATCGACGCCGAGGGCACGCTGCGGACCCGCGACACCCAGGCCAACATCCTGCGCGGCGTCACCCGCTCGACCTTGCTGGAAGTGGTGCGCGAGACCGGCCTGCCGTTCAGCGAAAAGCCTTTCACGATCGCCGAGGCGCAAGCCGCCAAGGAAGCCTTCATCACCGGCGCCGGCTCGCTGGTGACGGCGATCATCGAGGTCGACGGGGTCAAGCTGGGCGACGGCAAGCCCGGCCCGGTGGCGATCGGCCTGCGGCGTTCCTATATCGAGCGAGCGCGCCAGAAAGCCGTCTGAGATCGGAGCAATATCCGGCGAAGGCGTCTTTCCGCCGCGCGGCTTTGCGGAAATTTTCGCTGCGAGCTTGTCGCTTTCAGCGAAAAATCATCTAGCATGGCCTTGTTTGTGTGGGGGGCGTGTTGCCCTCCGATAACAACGAGAGGGGAACCCCCGTATGTCTGCCGAGAAGAAGCAAAACCTTCAGGACACCTTCCTGAACAGCGTGCGCAAGTCGAAGACGCCGCTCACCATTTTCCTCGTCAACGGCGTGAAGCTGCAAGGCGTGGTCAGCTGGTTCGACAATTTCTGCGTCCTCCTGCGTCGCGATGGCCAGTCGCAACTGGTCTACAAGCACGCCATTTCCACCATCATGCCGGCTCAGCCTGTTCAGCTCTATGAGCCCAGCGCCGACTCCGACGACTGATCCGAGACTACTTGTCCAAGTCTACATCCAGGTCGATTGACCACGCCGCGCCGATCCTGAAGGCGCTTGTCATCCATCCGGCGCGGCAGTTGCGCGGCCAGGCGGCCCTCGAGGCCCGGGATCCCAATGCCCGGCTCGAGGAAGCCGTCGGCCTCGCCATCGCGCTTGATCTCGAAGTCGTCGAGACGATGATCGCGCCGCTGCGCGCGGTGACGCCTGCGACCTTGTTCGGCAAGGGCAAGGTCGAGGAGTTCGCGGCCATCTGCGAGGTCGAGCACATCGACGTCGCCGTCTTCGACGACCAGCTCACGCCCATCCAGCAGCGCAATCTCGAAAAAGCGCTGAAGGTGAAGGTCGTGGACCGCACCGGCCTGATCCTCGAGATCTTCGCCCGCCGCGCCCGCACCCGCGAAGGCCGCCTGCAGGTCGAGCTGGCCAGGCTCGAATATGAGCGCTCGCGCCTCGTTCGCACCTGGACCCACCTTGAGCGGCAACGCGGCGGCACCGGCAACACCGGCGGCCCTGGCGAAACCCAGATCGAACTCGACCGCCGCCTGATCCGCGACCACATCCTGAAGCTCAAGAAAGAGCTGGAGGAGGTGCGCCGCACGCGGACCCTGCACCGCAGCGCCCGCAAGAAGGTGCCGTATCCGACGGTCGCCCTGGTCGGCTACACCAACGCCGGCAAGTCCACGCTGTTCAACCGCCTGACCGAGGCGGAAGTGCTGGCCAAGGACATGCTGTTCGCGACGCTGGACCCGACGCTTCGCACCGTGAAGCTGCCCGACGGGCGGCCGGCGATCATGTCCGACACCGTCGGCTTCATCTCCGACCTGCCGCACGAACTGGTCGAGGCTTTCCGCGCCACCCTCGAGGAGGTGCAGGAGGCCGACGTGGTCCTTCACATCCGTGACGTCGCCAATCCCGACAGCGAGGCGCAAGCCCGCGACGTCGAGAGCGTGCTGGGCGAACTGGGCGTGACGTTCGATGAGGGCAAGACCGTCGTCGAAGTCTGGAACAAGATCGACCTGCTGGGCGAAGACGATCGCGAGGTCGTCGAGGGCCATGCCCGTCGCAAGGAGGCCTCGGCGGTCTCGGCCGTCACCGGCGAGGGCTGCGAGGCCCTGCTGCGCCGGATCAGCGGCCTGATCGACGATAGCCCACCGGTCGAAATCCAGCTGAAGGCCCAGGACGGCCAGGCCATCGCCTGGATCTACCGCAACGGCCGGGTGCTGAGCCGCTATGACGGTCCGGACGGCGACGTCACGATTGTCACGCGGCTAGATAGCCAGGCGCTGGGCCGGTTCGAGCGCCAGTACCCTGGCGCTCTGGTCGGGACAGTGGACTAGGCCTTCTTTTCCGCCGCCTTGGCGTCGTTCCACAGCGCGTCCATCTCATCGAGATCAGACTGGTTGGGCGTCTTGCCACGCTCGGCCAGGCCTGCCTCGACGAAGGCGAAGCGGCGGACGAACTTGGCGTTAGTGGCGCGCAGGGCGTCTTCGGGGTCGACGTCCAGCTTGCGGGCCAGATTGGCGCAGACGAACAGGATATCGCCCAGCTCCTCGCGGGCCTTGGCCATGTCGCCGGCCTCGATCTCGACCTCGATCTCGGCGGTTTCCTCGCGCAGCTTGTCCAGCACCTCGCGGGCCGAGGGCCAGTCGAAGCCGACCCGGGCGGCGCGCTTGGTCAGCTTGACGGCGCGGGTGAGGGCGGGGAGGCCGGTCGGCACGTCGTCCAGCACCCCGGTCTTGGCCTTGGCCTTGCGCTCCTGGGCCTTCAGCTCCTCCCAGCCGGCGACCTGGGCCGAGAGGTCGTCATAGGCGTGGTCGCCGAAAACGTGCGGATGGCGGCGGATCATCTTGTCCGAAATCGCCGCAGCCACGTCCTTCAGGTCGAACGCGCCCTGCTCCTCGGCCATCCGCGAGTGGAAGACCACCTGCAGCAGCAGATCGCCCAGCTCGTCGCGCAGCTCCGGCAGATCGTTGCGCTCGATGGCGTCGGCGACCTCGTAGGCCTCCTCGACCGTATAGGGCGCGATCGTCGCGAAGGTCTGCTCCAGGTCCCAGGGGCAGCCGCCGTTCGGATCGCGCAGCTTGGCCATGATCTCGACCAGGCGAAACAGCGGATGCTGATCCTCAGCCGGCGGGGCCAGGGGCGGGGACTTGCTCGGGGAGGACATTCGGTTCCGGCTCCGCTGCGGGGGCGTCTCCCTGCGCCGCATCCCGCGCCGTGAGCTGGCGCTGGATCTCGGCGACACGGGTCGCATCCAGCGGATAGCGCAACATGATGGCGGCGACCACCAGTCCCATCACCGCCGGCACCACGGCGTACATGGCGATCAGCGCGTTGTCGCCCGAGACGGTCGGGACCTTGGGGTCGAAACCCATCCATTGCAGCACCGGGAAGGCCCCGATCGCCAGGGCGTAGCCCAGCTTCACCGTGCCTGTGAGGATGGCGTAGAGCAGGCCGGTGCGGTCGACGCCGCTGGTCAGCCGCTCCTCGTCGCCGATGTCGGCCATCATCGCCCGCACCAGCACAGGCGCGGCGGTGTAGGGGATGCCGGCCAGGATCAGGATGATCGTGCCGATCCCCGAATTGCCCACCGGCGTAAAGACGGCGGCGACCTGGACGAAGGCGTAGATGACGCCGGCGACCGACAGGGCGCGGTGCTTGCCGATGCGCTTGGCCAGCATCGGCCAGATCGGAGCGCTGACCAGGGCGGCCACGAAATAGACCAGCAGCAGCACGCCCGACTGGGTCTTGTCGAACTGCTTGATGCGCTCGAAGAAGAACAGGAACAGCGCCCCGGCGATGCCTGGCGCCAGACCCATCAGGAGATCGGCGAACAGCAGCATCCGCACCGACGGACGCCCTAGCAGCGCCAGGTACTGCTTGAGGCCGGCCTCGTGCCGCACGGTCGGCGCGGCCGGTTCGCCCACGAAGCGCACGGCCGCCAGGATCGTGATTGGCAGCAGGGCGATGATGAACCAGCCCATGGCGCGAACGCCTTCCGCGTGACTGGTCTTGAAGACGCCGACCAGCAGCGGCGGCAGGCACAGAACGAGGATCATGCCGACGACATTGCCGGCCTGCCACCAGCCGTAGACGCGCGAGCGTTGCTGGTAGTCGCTAGACAGCACCCCGCCCCAGGCGGTGTGCGACAGCACCACCATCGAGTAGCCGGCATAGGTGACCAGCAGCCAGCCCCAGAGATAGAGGGCGCTGACACCGGGCTGCCCCATGAACAGGGCCAGGGCGCCGATTCCGACGACCGGCATGCCGCCCAGCAGCCAGGGCCGGAACCGGCCTAGCTTGGTCCGCGTGCGGTCCATGACCCCGCCCAGGAACGGATCCAGGCTGATGTCGATCAACCGCACGAACAGGAACGCCGCGCCGACGGCCGCCAGCGACAGCCCGATGGTGCTGACATAGAACTCGGGCAGGTAGACCACCAGCGGCAGGCCCAGGGCCGCGATCGGGATGTTGGGCGAGGCGTAGGCCGCCAACGACCATGAAGAGCGTCGGTCCGTCATCTCTCTCACTCCTCCCGCGCTGTTGCTCGCGCTTGGCTACTCGATCGCTGAACGACCGTTTGAACGAGTGTGCGGGCAATGGCTTCCCAGCGCCAGTGCCTTCGACACGCGCGTTCGCACTTCATGCGGTTTCCCGCTGAAGGGATGGAAAGGGACGCGGAGCGCCGGGCCACGCCCGGAGTTTGGAAATAGAAATACCGTTTCGACGAAGCCCAAGCGCTCCGCGTAACCGTTTTTCATCAGCGTCCCGTCGGGTGGCCCTGTTGAGGCCTTACCGGGAGTCAGGTTCCTCCGTTTCCGGAAAACCCGACGGTCGAAGAGGGCGGGCCACTACAGGCCAAGACATACCCTTTTACCTTCAACCACGCCGACGGCGGGCGGGCCTGGCCAGCAACCAGGTCCCCGGACCGTCCGAGTATCCCCCTCGGACCTGGCCCCGCTCGATCACACCCCGCCGCCGCAACGGTCGCTGGCCATGCGCCCTTTCCTCGCGACGAGGTGGGTGAACTGTACGGCAGGTTTTGGAGTCGGGGATGGAGGCGCGCGAACGCTCGTGCGTCACCCTTCTCTCCCTGCGGGAGAAGGTGGCCGCCGAAGGCGGTCGGATGAGGGGGCGAACAGGCCTAACCGTCTGCGCCAAAACGCTAATCCGACAGATCTATCAACCCCTCATCCGGCGCTGCGCGCCACCTTCTCCCGCAAGGGGAGAAGGATGAACACCCGCGCTCCGACGGGATTTCACCCCTGCGGCTTCATCCGAAGCGGCAACCCCGCCGCCACGAGGAACACCTCATCCGCCACCGCCGCCAGCCGCTGATGCAGCCGTCCGGCCTCGTCGCGGAAGCGCCGCCCCAGCGGTGTCTCGGGCACGATCCCGAGTCCGACCTCGTTGCTGACCAGCCAGAGACGGGCAGGGCAGGCGACTACCGCCGCCACCAACTCCGCAGCCGCCACTTCTATATCGCGTTCGTCCAGCATCAAGTTCGATAGCCACAGGGTCAGGCAGTCGACCACGGCCACCGCATCGGCGGGGAGGGCGGCGATCGCTTCGGGCAAGGCCAGCGGCGCCTCGATCGTCGTCCACGATTCGCCCCGGTCGGCCCGGTGACGGGCGATCCGCTGCGCCATCTCGTCGTCGAACGCCTGGCCGGTAGCGATCAGCACCGGACGCCCTGCACCCACAGCCGTTTCGGCCGCTTTCTGCGCGAAGGCGCTCTTGCCGGAACGGGCTCCGCCCAGCACCAGGATCGACGTCATAAGAGCTCCACATTGACGGTGTGCGGCGCAGCATATAGGGCTGGCCGCGCGTCAGGCTCCTCGAAAGAGGATTAAAAGGGAACGAGGTTCAAGACCTCGGCTGCCCCCGCAACTGTAAGCGGCGAGTTCTAGCGTCACATGCCACTGGGGTCTCCGGACCCTGGGAAGGCGACGCCAAGAGCGACGACCCGTGAGCCAGGAGACCTGCCCGGCGCAGTCGTTCATCGCTCGGCCGGGGTGCGCCGAACGAACGGGATCTCCCGAGAAACGACAGTCAAGGACCGCGCGACGGTCCGGCGTACGCGTGTTTTCGCGAGTGCGTTGGCTGGCGCGTGGATCGTTTCAACAGGGGAAGATAAAAATGATCCGAGCGTTTCTCAGCTCCACCGCCATCGCCACCATCCTCGTCGCCGGCTCCGCCATGGCCGACGAGCAGAAGGCTCCCGAAGCCGACGTCGCCGGCAAGGTCGGCGCCAACGGCGTCGCCGAGCTTGTGGTCACGGCCACCCGCACCGCCCAGCCGATCCAGAAGGTCGGTCAATCGGTCACCGTCCTGACCGAGCAGGCCATCGAGGCCAGCCAGGCGATCTCGGTCGCCGAACTGCTGGCCCAGCAACCTGGCGTCAGCTTCACCCGCAACGGCGGTCCGGGCACGACCACCAGCCTCAACATCCGCGGCGCCGAGACCCAGCACACCGTCGTGCTGATCGACGGCGTCAAGCTGAACGACCCGTCCTCGACCCAAGGCGGCTTCAACAGCGGCAACCTGCTGATCGGCGACATCGCGCGCATCGAGCTGCTGCGCGGCGCCCAGTCGACCCTGTGGGGCAGCCAGGCCATCGGCGGCGTGGTCAATATCGTCACCGCCGATCCGACCGTCCCGTTCACCAGCTCGGTGGAGGCCGAGGGCGGCGCGCGCAAGACCGGCTACCTGCGGGCCGCCGCCGGCGGCGCTTCGGACAAGATCACCTGGCGCGTGGCCGGCGGCTACTACACCACCGACGGCTTCTCGGCCTACAAGGTCGGCAAGGAGAAGGACGGCTACCAGAACACCGGCCTGTCGGGCCGCGTTCGCGTGGCGCTGACCGAGAACGTCTCGGCCGAGGTCCGCTCGGTCTACTCCAAGGGCAAGAACGACTTTGACGCCTTTAACGGCGACAGCGCCGAGTTCGCCCGCACCGAGGAACTGGTCGTCTACACGGGACTTAACTTCGCCCTGCTGGACGGCCGCTGGAACAACCGCCTGGGCTACGCCTATACCGACACCGACCGCGAGAACCTGAACCCGGCTCGTCCGACCGGCCCGATCACCTTCGACGCCGCCGGCAAGAACAAGCGCTTTGAATACCAGGGCGTGTTCGCGATCTCGGACATCTGGACGGCGACCTTCGGCGGCGAGCGCGAAAAGTCGCGCATGCGCACCCGCTCGCCGACCGCCACGACCCAGAACGCGCCGTTCCGCACCGGCCGCGTCGGCGTCGACAGCGTCTATGGCCAGCTACAGGTCGAGCCGATCCAGGGCCTGACCCTGACGGGCGGCCTGCGCTACGAGGACCACGACACCTACGGTTCGCACACCCTGGGCCAGGTCGCCGCAGCCTATGCGCTGAACGAAGGCGACACCGTCATCCGCGCAAGCTTCGGCCAGGGCTTCCGCGCCCCGGGCCTCTACGAGCTCTACAGCGAATACGGCAACACCAACCTCTCGCCCGAAGCGTTCGACAGCTGGGACGCCGGGATCGAGCAGCGCTTCTTCGGCGGCAAGGCTCGCGCCTCGGCCACCTGGTTCCACCGCGAGGCCGACAACGAGATCCGCTTCTTCTCGTGCGCCTCGGGCTCGACCACGGCGCTGTGCAATCCGGGCGGCGCCTTCCGCTTCGGCTACTATGACAACGTCCAGAAGACCAAGGCGCAGGGCGTGGAACTGATCGGCGAGATCAAGCCGGTCGACGGCCTGACGGTCACCGCGAACTACACCTACACCGACGCGGAATCGAACTCGGGGACCACCAAGGGCAAGCAGCTCACCCGTCGCCCCAAGAACATGGGCAACCTGTCGGTCGGCTATCGCTGGCCGGTGGGTCTGACCACGACGGTGGCGGCGCGCTACGTCGGCAAGACCTTCAACAACGACACCAACACCCAGGTGGTGAAGGGCTACACCCTGGTCGACCTGCGCGCCTCGTATCCGATCAACGAGACCCTGGAGGTCTTCGGCCGGGTCGAGAACGCCTTCGACAAGGACTACCAGACCATCCTGAACTACGGCACGCCCGGACGCGGGGCCTTCGTGGGCCTGCGGGCGCGCTTCTAGGCCTATGAAGGCGTCGATACCCACCATCGGCGCCTTCCGGCACGGCGGCCGTCTCCGCGAGGCGATGGCCGCTTTTCCGGACGCGCCGCGTCCCTGGCTGGACCTTTCGACCGGGATCAATCCCGAGCCGTGGTCCGGCCAGCGGGCGCCGGCCGACGCCCTGCGCCGGCTGCCCGATCCGCACGACTTGGCCGAGCTGGAGACCGTCGCGGCGTGTGCGTTCGGCGTCGCCGACGCCGGCCGCGTCGTGGCGACCTCGGGCGCGGAGGCGGCCCTGCGGCTACTGCCCGGCCTTATCGGCGGCGGGGCGGTCGCGCTGTTGGCTCCGATCTATGGCGGCCACAAGGAGGCCTGGCCCTCCGCCGACCTGATCACATCGATCGACGACCGCGCCGACGTGCTGGTGCTGGTCAATCCGAACAATCCGGACGGCCGCCAGATCACGCGCGATGACCTCGCCGCGCTGGCAGCCGAGCGGTCTGACGCTGGCCGCTGGACCGTGGTGGACGAGTCCTTCGTCGAGGTCGCGCCGGAACTCAGCGTCGCCGACCTGGAGATCGACCGGCTGGTGACCCTGCGCTCGTTCGGCAAGTTCTACGGCCTGCCGGGGGCGCGCCTTGGTTTCCTGATTGGAAACAAGATCTTCTCAAAGGAATTTCGTGTTCTTCTGGGCGACTGGCCGGTCGGCGCCGACGCCCTGGCGCTGGGCCTGGAAGCCTATGCCGATGACGCCTGGCGACAGCTGACGCGGGCCTGGCTGGCGACCCAGGCTGGCGCGGTCGACGCGGTTCTGGCCGACGCAGGCCTGAAGGTTCTCGGCGGCTGCGATCTCTTCCGCTGGGTCGAGACGCCGGACGCGCACGGTCTGTTCACGCGCCTCTGCGGACAAGGCGTGCTGACGCGTCCGTTCGCCGATCGGCCTGATCGACTTCGCATCGGCTTGCCTTCACGTAATAATTTCAAGCGCTTTGAGCGCGCTCTTCAGGCAGTGAGCTTATGAACCGCCGAGAAGCCATAGCCGGCGCGCTGGCGATGACGGCGGGCGCTCCAACGCCGCCGCCCAAGCACATCGTGTCGCTGAATAGCTGCCTGGACGCCATGCTGGTCCACCTGGCCGACCGCAAGCAGATCGCCGCGCTCAGTCACTACGCTCACGAGGAGCACGGCTCGACCGTCGCCGCCCAGGCCAAGACGCTGCCCTACACCTGGGAGAGCGCCGAGGAGGTCATCGACCTGACGCCCGACCTCGTCCTGGCCAGTCAGCACTCGGCCCTGGCGACGCGCAATGCGCTCAAGCGCCTGCACGTGCCGGTCCAGCGCTTCAAGGTGCCCAAGTCGGTGGACGAGAGCCTTGGGCAGGTGCGCAAGCTGGCCAAGCTGATCGGCCATGCCGACCGCGGCGAGGCCCTGGTCGCGCGCATCGAAGCCGCCATCCAGGCCTCCAAGCCCGCGCCCGGCGCAAGGCGGCTGACGGCGCTGATCTATCAGCCCAACGGTTTTGCGGCCGGCCCCGGCACCCTGGTCGACGAGATGATGGACCATGCCGGCTTCGACAATGTCGCCCGCCGCTATGGCCTCAAGAGCTGGGGCAATGTCGGGCTGGAGCGCCTGTTGGCCGATCCGCCGCAGGTGCTGCTGGTCGGCGTCTCGGCGCCCGGCGCGCGCAGCTGGGCAGACCGGGTCATGACGCATCCGGCGCTCAAGGCCGTGTCCGGGCGGATGCGCCAGGCGCAGCTGCCCGAGAAGCTTCTCTACTGCGGCGGCCCGGTGCTGATCGAGACCGCCGCCGCCATGGCCCGGGCGCGAGCCCAAGCGTTGAAGGAGGGGGCATGAAGCTCCGATCTCCCTGGCTGATCTGCAGCGCCCTGCTGGCGTTGCTGGTCGTTCTGTTCGGCGTCAGCCTGTGCGCCGGCCGTGTCTGGGCGCCGTGGAGCGCCTGGACCTCGGGCGGGTCCGATCCGCGCTGGGCCATCGTCTTCGGACTGAGGCTGCCGCGCACCATCCTGGCCATCCTGGTCGGCGGCGCGCTGGGCCTCAGCGGCGCGGCGCTGCAGGGCTACACCCGCAACCCGCTGGCCGATCCCGGCGCGCTGGGCGTCTCGGCCGCGGCGGCGCTAGGTGCGGTGCTGACGCTGTATCTGGGCGCGGCGGGGGAGGCGACCTGGATCCTTCCGGTCGCCGCCATGGTGGGCGCTGGCCTGGGCGTCGCAGCCTTGCTGGCGCTGTCGGGCGTCACCTCGAGCATCGTCACCTTCATCCTGGCCGGCTTCGTCATCCAGACCGTCTGCGGCGCCGCCATCGCCCTAGCCCTGAACCTGGCCCCCAACCCGTGGGCGGTGAACGAAATCCTCAACTGGACCTTGGGCGCGCTAACCGATCGCAGCATCGACGAGGTCAAGCTGGCGGCGCCGGGCATCATCGCCGGCAGCCTGCTGGTGCTGACCCTGGGCCGGTCGCTGGACGCCCTGACCCTGGGCGAGCAGGGCGCGCGGTCGCTGGGCGTCGACCTGTCGCGCACGCGGCTGCTGATGGCCATCGGCGTCGCCATGGCGGTCGGATCCGCCGTGGCGGTGACCGGCGTCATCAGCTTCGTCGGCCTGATCACGCCGCACCTGCTGCGGCCGCTGCTGGGCTCCAAGCCCAGCGCAGTGCTGCTGCCGTCATTCCTGGGCGGCGCGGCCCTGACCCTGGCGGCCGACACCCTGGTGCGCCTGACCCCCGCCGCCAGCGAGGTCAAGCTCAGCGTCGCCATGGCCATCCTGGGCGGGCCGTTCTTCCTGGCCATGCTGGTCTCGATGCGCCGGAGGCTGGCATGATTTCCGCTCAGAACGTCACCCTGGCTCTGGGCGGCCGCCCGGTGCTGGCGGGGATCTCCGCCGTCTTCGCCCAGGGCCAGGTTATCGCCGTCGTCGGTCCCAACGGCGCGGGCAAGTCGACCCTGCTGTCGTGCCTGGCGGGCCTGCTGAAGCCCGACGCCGGCGCGATCACCCTGGACGGCGGCGCCGTTGCGGCCATGCCCGGCCGCCAGCGCGCCGGCCGCATCGCCTACCTGGCCCAGACGCCCGAGATCGCCTGGGACGTCGATGTCCGCACCTTCGTGGGCCTGGGCCGCACGCCGCACCTGGGCGCCTTCGGCCCCAGCGGCGAGGACCGTGCGGCGATCGAGGCCGCGATCACGGCCGCCGGCCTGGAAACCTTCGTCGACCGCACGGTCACGCGCCTGTCGGGCGGCGAGCGGGCCCGCGCCCTGATCGCCCGAGGGCTGGCCGGCGAGACCGCCTGGCTGCTGGCCGACGAGCCTCTGACGGGCCTGGATCCCGGCCACGCCCTCGACGCCCTGGCCCTGTTCCGCCGCCTGGCCCACGACGAGGGCAAGGGCGTGATCATCACCCTGCACGACCTGAACCTGGCCGCACGCTTCGCCGACCGCGTCCTGGTGCTGAGCGAAGGCCGCCTGATCATTGACGGCGCGCCCGACGCGGCCCTCACGCCCGAAACCTTGTCGGACGTCTACGGCGTCGTCATTCGCCGCCACGCGGGCGAGGGCGGTCCGCTGATCGAAGTGTTGGGCCGTGCCGGCTAATCCCTGGCCCAATGGTCCCTGGATTGTGCTGGCGGCGGCGGCGCTGGAGGCCGCCGTCGGCTATCCGAACGCCTTTCACAGACGGCTGCCACATCCCGTCGTCTGGATCGGCGGCCTGATCTCGGCGCTGGAGGCGGGTCTCAATCACTCGGGGTTCAGCCAGATAACGCGCCGGCTGCTCGGGGTTGCGACCGTGGCGATCATCGTCGGCGTCAGCGCCATGGCGGGCTGGCTGGTCACGCGTCTTGGCGGCCTCTGGGCGGTCGTGGTCGTTGGAACCCTGGGCCTGGCCCAGCGCAGCCTATTCGACCACGTTCGCGCCGTCGCCAAGCCGTTGGCGGCGGGGGACCTGGACAGCGCCCGGATCACGGTCGGCCACATCGTCGGCCGCGACGTGGCTCGCCTCAACGAGAGCGACGTCGCCACCGCCGCCATCGAGAGCCTGGCTGAGAGCTTCTGCGACGGCGTGGTCGCGCCGATGTTCTGGTTCGTGGTCGCCGGCCTGCCGGGCCTGTTCGTCTACAAGGCCGTGAACACCGCCGACAGCCTGATCGGCCATCGCGAGCCGCGCTGGCGCGCGTTCGGCTGGGCCTCGGCTCGGTTCGACGACCTCCTGAATCTGATCCCGGCGCGGCTGGCGGGCGTCGTCATCGCCGTGGCCGGGGGCGGCGGTTGGCGGATCATGCTCCGTGACGCTAGCAAGCACGCCTCGCCCAATGCCGGCTGGCCCGAGGCGGCCATGGCCGGGGCGCTGGGTGTCCAACTCGGCGGTCCTGCCTGGTACGACGGCGTGCTCTCGCAGCGCCCAGTGCTGGGCGAGGGCCGGCAAGCGACGCCGGCCGATCTGACCCGCGCCTTGCGGATCTATCTTCTCAGCTGCGGGCTGCTCTGGTTGATGCTGGCCGAGGGAGGACTGCTATGGCCCCGTTGATGATCCAGGGCTGTGGCTCCGACGTCGGCAAGTCGGTGCTGGTCGCGGGCCTGTGCCGCCTGTTCGCCAATCGCGGCCTGACCGTGCGGCCGTTCAAGCCGCAGAACATGTCCAACAACGCCGCGGTGACCGCCGACGGCGGCGAGATCGGCCGCGCCCAGGCTCTGCAGGCGATCGCCTGCCGCACGCCGCCGACCGTCGACATGAACCCGGTGCTGCTCAAGCCCCAGAGCGACGTCGGCGCCCAGCTGGTGGTGCGCGGCCAGATGGCTGGGACCTGGAAAGCGCGCGGCTATCAAGAGCGCAAGGCGGCGTTGCTGGGCACGGTGATCGAGAGCTTCCGCACGCTGGAGGCTGAAAGCGATCTCGTGATCGTCGAGGGCGCCGGCAGTCCGGCCGAGATCAATCTGCGCGCGGGCGATATCGCCAACATGGGCTTTGCGATCGCCGCCGCCGTGCCGGTGGTGCTGGTCGGCGACATCGATCGCGGCCACGTCATCGCCGCCCTGGTCGGCGCCCACGCGGTGCTGGACGAGGCCGATCGGGCGATGATCCACGGCTTCCTGATCAACAAGTTCCGGGGCGATCCCACCCTGTTCCAGGACGGCCGCGCCGAGATCGTGCGCCGAACAGGGTGGGCGGATCTGGGCATGGCGCCCTGGCTGGCGGCGGCGCGACGTCTGCCCGCCGAGGACGCCGTGGTGCTGGACCGCGCCGTCTGCGCCGACGGCCGCAAGGTGCGGATCGTCGTGCCGATGCTGTCGCGGATCGCCAATTTCGACGAGTTCGACGCCCTGCGCACCGAGCCCGAGGTCGAGTTCGCCTTCGCGCCGCCGGGAACGCCGCTGCCGGGCGACGCGGACCTCGTCATCCTGCCGGGGACCAAGGCGACGCTGGCGGATCTGGCCTTCCTGCGCGCCCAGGGCTGGGACATCGATCTCGCCGCCCACGTCCGCCGAGGCGGTCGGGTGCTGGGTGTTTGCGGCGGCTATCAGATGCTGGGTCGGCGAGTGTCGGATCCGGACGGGATCGAGGGACCGCCGGACTCCGTCGAAGGCTTGGGCCTGCTCGACGTCGAGACCGTGATGACCGGCGACAAGACCCTGCGGCCGGTCGCCGGACAGCTGGCCGGCGGCGCGCGGTTCGAGGGCTATGAGATGCACGTGGGGCGCACCACCGGCGCCGTGACCCCGATGCTGACCTTTGACGACGGCGTTGCAGATGGCGCGGTCTCGGCCGATGGCCGGGTGCGCGGCGCCTATGTCCACGGCCTGTTCGATCGGGGCGAGGCGAGGGCGGCCTTGCTGGCCGAGCTGGGCGCGGTGTCGAACGCCATCGACCAGGCGGTCCGCGTCGACCAGGCGCTGGACGAAATCGCCGCCGTGCTGGAGCGGGCCTTCGACATTCCCGCCCTGGCCGCCATCGCCGGCCTGGAGACCTTCCGATGAATTTGCCGACCGTTCCTCCGATCGATATCGCCCACGCGGTCGCGTTGCGCGCCCAGATCGACGGCAAGGCCAAGCCGCCTGGGGCTCTTGGCCGGGTCGAAGACCTGGCCTTGCGCCTGGGCCTGATCGCCCAGGGCCAACCGCCGGCCTTCGAGCGCGCGCTGCTGCTGGTCTTCGCCGGGGACCACGGGCTGACCGCCGAGGGCGTGTCGGCCTATCCGTCCAGCGTCACCCAGGCCATGGTCGCCACCTTCCTGGCCGGCAAGGCCAGCGCCAACGCCTTCGCCCGCGCGGTCGGCGCCGAGTTGCGGGTGGTTGATGCGGGCGTGGACGCCGATCTGCCGATCCATCCGAACCTGCTGGCGGAAAAGGTGCGTCGCGGTACGCGCAACGCCGCCATCGAGCCCGCCCTGACTGCCGACGAAGTCACTCAAGCCCTGAAGACCGGCGCGCGGATCGCCCGCGACGCGGTCGCCGAGGGTTTCGAAATCCTGGCGCTGGGCGAGATGGGCATCGGCAACACGGCGTCGGCGGCGCTGTTGATGCACCGTCTGGCGCCCGCACCGCTGGCCGAATGCGTCGGGCGTGGGACGGGTCATGACGACGCCGGTCTGGCCCGCAAGCTGGCGGTGCTGGAGCGGGCGGCGGCGCGGTCCGACGCGACCGAACCCGCCGAAGTCCTGGCCGAATTCGGCGGGCTTGAGATCGCGATGATGGCTGGTGCGGTGATCGGCGCGGCGTCGGCGCGGGTCCCGGTGCTGGTCGACGGCTTCATCGCCTCCGCGGCGGCGTTGGCGGCGATCCGCCTGGTTCCGGGCGCTAGGGACTACTGCATCTTCTGTCATCGCTCGGCCGAGCAGGGGCACCAGCGGATGTTGGCGGCGCTGGATGTCGAGCCGTTGCTGGACCTGGATCTACGGCTGGGAGAGGGCACCGGCGCCCTGCTGGCCCTGCCGATCGTCCGCGCCGCCTCGCGACTTCTGAGCGACGTCGCCAGCCTGGACGACGTGCTGAACGGACGGCTTTAGGGCATGGGCTGGCTGACGCATCAGGTCCGGCTACTGCTTTGCGCAATGCAATTCCTGACGCGCGTCCCGATCCCGGCCTTGAAGACGTTCGATTCGGACTGGATCACGCGCTCGGCGCGCTATTTCCCGCTGGTGGGGCAGGGTGTCGGCGCGATCTGCGCCGGGGTGCTGCTGGTCGGCGAGCGGCTGTGGAACGCGCCGGTCGGCGCCGTGCTGGCCATCGGCGTAGGCCTGCTGATCACCGGCGCCTTCCACGAGGACGGTCTGGCCGACACCGCCGACGGCCTGGGCGGCGGCCAGACGCCGGCGCGGCGGCTGGAGATCATGAAGGACAGCCGCATCGGAACCTATGGCGCCTGCGCCCTGGTCACGGTGCTGGGCCTGAAGGTCGCCGTGCTGGCCGGAACGCCGAGCGCCGCCGCTCTGCTGCTGGCCGCCCACGGCCTGGGCCGCGCCGGCGCGGTCGTGGTCATGCGGCTGACGCCCTATGCGCCCAGCGGCGAGGCCGGCAAGTGGAAGCCCGTGCCGCAGGGCGTGCGGACCGGCGAGATGCTGGTCGCCCTGCTGATCGCCGCCTGGCCGCTGATGCTGCTGCCGCCGGGCGCGATCCTGGCTGGGCTAACGGGCGGCGCGTTGTTGGCGGCGCCTCTCGCGCTGACCGCCAAGCGACTGATCGGCGGCCATACCGGCGACGTCCTGGGCGCAGTCGAGCAGGTGTTCGAGGTCGGCTTTCTGCTGGGCGCGGCGGCGCTGGCATGAGGCTGCTGGTCGGGCCGATCACGGCGGTCGCGCGGCTGGTCGGTGAGACTGATCACGTGCTGTCGCTGATCTCGCCGGGCGCCGATGCGCCGGTTTTGGCGCAATGCCAAACCGTGTTGCGATTCAACGATATATCTGAAGACCATGAGGGCCTGGTCGCGCCGTCAACGGCGACGATCGAGGCTATACTGGCGCTGGCCGATACGCCCGCATTGCTGATCCACTGCTTCGCCGGCGTCAGCCGCTCGACCGCGGCGGCCTATGTCCTGGCCTGCGCGAAACGAGCGCCAGGCGAGGAAGAGGTCCTGGCCGACCAGCTGCGCGCGCTCTGTCCAGAGGCCACGCCGAACCCGTTGATGGTCTCGCTGGCCGACACGATCCTGCGGCGCGACGGCGCCATGAGCCGCGCCATCGCCGGCATCGGACGCGGCGCCGATTGTTTCGAAGGATCCGTGGTCGACTGGCGCCTGGCCTAGCTCAGGCCCGGCAGAACGATCTCGACCAGCTTCCAGCCGAACACGCCATGGCGCTTCAGCACCAGGACGAACGGCTCCTGGGCGCCGTCCTTGCGGTCGCGATAGCTGGCGCGGAAGTGGTCCAGACCCTGGTAGCCGTAGTGGACCTCGACGTCTGACTTGGCCTTGGGCTTGGGCGCGACTTCGGGCTGAGGCTGCTCGATGACCGGGCCGCCAGGCGTGGCGCTGATGCTCTTGGGCGGCTCGTTGGTCGCCACCATGGTGGCGATGGCGTCGGGCGTCGCATAGGTGTCGACCGCCTTGTCGACGACCCCGCTCAGCAGCAGCTGGCCGAAGGCGGCGAACGGGTTGTCGCGCAGCTTGGGGTCTTCCTCGAACTTGCGGTCCATGCTGGCCTTGAGCTGGCGCTTGAGGCTCTCGCGCACGGCGGGGAAGTCGACGGACCGCTCCAGCCTGGCCTTGTCGCCCGCCTTGGCCGCCGCGGTCAGGCTCTGCAGGGCGAAGATCGGCGAGGCCAGGTAGCCGCCGATCAGCAGCACGGCCAGCACGCCGACGCCGGCGATGGTCAGGATACGGTTCGAGCGAGTCATCAGGTCCTCCAGCCGCAGATCAAGTCAGGCGGGAGGACCTGGGTCAACTTACGGCCGCGAGGCGCGGAGGATCTCGGCCCACGGCGCCGGCTTCTTGCCCGTGCGCTTCACCAGGTCGTCGCGCAGAGGCAGGTACTTGGCGTCCAGGAGGCTCGCCAGGGTGTAGGTGCCCACGCCGTTGGAGACGTCCCAGTCGTGCGCGGCATATTCCTTCTGGCCGGAATTGGCGCGGTCGCGGTCGAACTGGATCTTGGAATTGACGAATTCGCTGTGGGTCTTCTCGCCCGTGGCGTAGGCCGCCAGCCAGTCCAGCGACTTGGGCAGGCTGGAGCCGCTGGCGCTCTTGAACGCGAACCAGTCCTGGCCGTGCGCCTTGGCCGACAGGGCGGCCATCATCAGCGGGTCGAGATTGTAGGTGACGTAGTGCAGGGCGTCGCGCTCGTGGAAGTCGAAGGTCGAGCCGTCGGCATAGAGGTTGACGCCGATCTGCTTGCGAAAGGCCTCGCCAGCGCGGGCGATCAGCTTGGCGTCGCCGGTCTGGAAGGCGGACATGGTCGCCAGTTTGATCCGGTGGCTCTGCCAGTTGGTGTTGGCGTTCCTCGGCCCCGCGTCCATGGCGTCCAGATAGCCGACCGCCATCTTGCGCCAGAAGGCGTCGACCTTGGCGCGGATCGGGGCGGGGAGGTCGCTCTCCGTCAGGTCGGTGGCCATGATCAGCGTATCGAAACCCGTCTCGTCGATCGGGTTGAACGAGATCTGGTAGATGTCGGCCCAGTTCTCCAGATAGCGGCCCGTGGCCTCCAGGAACTTGCGATCGCCGGTCAGGCGGTAGGCGAGGGCGAAGTTCAGCACGATCGGCTGGTCCTCGCGGGCCTTGATGCTGATCTCGCGGATGCCCTTGCCGGGCAGGGTGCCTTCGGTGTGGGCGTGGGGGATGGCGCCGGGCGGTCGGTCGAGGGTGGCCGTGGCGCGCGCGACGATCTGCTCCTTCATCGCCGGCGAGACGGCGCCCTTGCCGAAGGTCGGCCCCAGCAGGCCGTAGTCGGCGGCGTGGGCGGCGGACACCACGGTCATCAGGACGCCAGCGGCGAGCCATGCGGTTTTCAAAGGAGCCTCCCAAGCTTTTGTACTCTTGGCGGCAAGATATCTGGCCAATCGCGAAGCTTGTCAATTATTGGTCATGCCAATTCGAGCGATTGGTCGGACCCACAGAACTGTCACAGACTAGAGGCTAGAGAGCTTCGGTGAGGGACGGAGCCGGCCGTGGCGTCACGTCCATCGCAACCAGCTCCGAGCCTATATGTCCGTCGACCGCCTGGCCGTCATGACCTTCCTGCACAGCTTCCAGCCCGGCGGCGTCGAGCGCGTGGCGCTGAGGCTGGCGGGCGCCTGGGCCGAGGCCGGTTGCGACGTCACGATCGCCATGGGGCGGCGGGACGGACCTCTGGCCGAGGAAGCCTCTGACGCGGTGCGCTACCTCTACGCGCCGCCCTTTGCGGCGTCGGTGGCGTTCGAGTCGGTCTGGATGGTCCCGCACCTGATCGACTGCATCCGGCGCGAGAAGCCCGACGTCCTGTTCTGCGCCGGCAACACCTATGCGATCGTCGCCGTGCTGGTCCGGCTAGCGCTGGGCCGCCGCTGCCCGCCGATCGTCTGCAAGATCAGCAACAGCCTGCAGCGCGACGACTTCACGCCCTGGATGGGCGCGCTGTACCAGCTCTGGCTGCGGATCCAGGCGCGCCACATCCAGCTGTTCGTGGGCCTGGCCGAGGCGATGCGGCCCGAGCTGGTCGCGGCGTTGAACCTGCCGGCCGAGCGCGTGGCCATCGTCGAGGACCCGGCCATCCGCCAGGCCGACATCCAGCCGCATGAACCGGCGAGGGCGCCCGGCGCCGGGCGTCTGTTCCTGGGCGTGGGCCGGCTGAACCCGCAGAAGGACTTCGGCCTGCTGATCCGCGCCTTCGCCAGCTTCGCGCGGCCGGAGGATCGGCTGGTGATCCTGGGCGAGGGGCCCGAGCGCCGCCGGCTTGCCGACCTGGTGCAGACGCTGGGCGTGACCGATCAGGTCGAGCTGGCCGGCCACGTGCCCGATACATCCGGCTGGCTGCGGCGCGCCGACGTCTTCGTGCTGTCGTCGAAATACGAAGGCGTGCCGGCCGTGGTCATCGAGGCGCTGGCGGTCGCCACGCCGATCGTCGCCACCGACTGCTGCGTGAGCATGGCCGATCTTCTGGAGCATGGCCGCCTGGGCGAGCTGACGCCGCCAGGCGACGTCGCCGCGCTGGCCGCAGCCATGCAGCGCGCGCCGCTGCGGCCGCGCGAGACCGACGCGATGCAGGCCATGGCCGGCCGCTTCACCATCGAGCGCTCGGGCAAGGCCTATCTCAGCCTGATGGCGAGTGTCGTGGATTTGAGCGGCCGCAACGCCTAGCTTCGGCTCATGACGGACTGGCGGCCCTATTTCGGATGGCGGACCGCGCTGCTGTGCGCGGCGATCCTGCAATGTCTGCTGCTGGCCGGCGCGCTGGCCTGCAGCGCCCAGAACCGGGTGGCGAACCGCTTCCTGGCGGCCGCGCTGGCGGTGATTGCAGGGATGCTGACGCCGTACGCGATCGGGTTCGCGGGCGCCTATGATCACTTCCGCTGGCTGACCTTTGCCCCCTTTGCCATCCCGCTAGCGTTCGGTCCGCTGCTCTACGGCTACGCCCATGCGCTGGCGGACGGAACGCCGCCTGTCCGGATGTGGAGGCATCTGCTCCCCGCCGCCGTCCAATTCTCCTACTTCGCGCTCTGCTTCCTGATCCCCGGCGACGCCAAATGGCAGTGGTACACGGGCGGCCATCGCGCCTGGATCGCGCCCGTGTTCGACATGCTGGGCCTGGTGAGCCTGGCGGCCTACGCCTACGCGATCGGCGAGGTCCTGAAGCGGCAGCGCATCCGGCTGGCCGATCACCGCAGCGACGATGACCGGTTCTCGGCGGACTGGCTGAGCCGGGTCCTGCTGGCGATCCTGGCCGGGTTGGGCGTCGAGGCCGGCTTCTGGCTGTGGTCGCTGATCGTGGGCGGCATCGACTTCTTCCAGGAGACCGGGATGTACCTGGCCCTGGCCGTCGTCGGCGTCTATCTGGGCGTCGCCGGCTGGCGGCAGGCCGCACTGCCAACGCCGCTGGCCGCCTTGCCTGAAGCGATCCCGGCCGAACCCCAGCTCACGCCCGACTGGCCGTCCATCGCCTTGGAGATCGCCGACCGCACGCGCGAGGCGGGCTGGTGGCGCGAGCCGGATCTGTCGCTGGCGCGGCTGTCGCGACTTCTGGGCACCAATAGCGGCCGCCTGTCCCGAGCGATCAATCTGGGCCTGGGGATGAACTTCTCCAACTTCATCAACGGCCTGCGAGCCGAGGGCGTGGCGCGTGCATTGGAGTCGGGCTCGGGCGACGACCTTCTGACCCTGGCGCTCGACATGGGCTTTGCGTCCAAGGCCAGCTTCAACCGCGCCTTCAAGGCCCGGTTCGGCGTCTCGCCCTCGCAGTACCGGCGCCAGGTCTCAGATCCTGTCTTTTTCCGAGCGGACGCGGAAATGAGGCGAGCCGGGTCGTGAGACGGAACATGGGCTGGGTCCCGTCCACAAGGATCCGCCCATGTCGTTGAATCGCCGCCGCCTGTTGCAGCTCTCTGGTGGTCTGACCCTTAGCGCCGCCACGCCCGGCTGGGCCGACACCGTCACGGATGACTGGAGCGGCGATGTCGCGATCCTGCGCCAGGCCTTGGAGACCATGCACCCCGGTGTCTATCGCTACAGCACGCCGCAGGAGGTCTCGACGCGACTGCACGGCCTGGCCCGCGCCTGGGCAGCGCCGGGGACCTTCCGCAACCGCTTCCTGGCGCTGACCAGGGTCACGGCCTCGCTCAAGTGCGGTCATACCTATCCGAGCCCCTACAACAGCAGCGATGCGACGGTGGCGCGGATCTATCCAGACCGCTCCCTCGTCCCGTTCCTCTTCCGCTGGATCGACGGCGCGATGGTGGTGATCCGCGACGACAGCGGGGCAGGGTTGTTTCCGCGTGGAACGGTGATCACCGCGATCAACGGCGTGGCGACCAAGGACCTGCTGGCGCGCCTGACGCCTCTGGCCCGCGCCGACGGCTCCAACCTGGCCAAGCGCGTCAGCCTGATGGAGGCGCGGGGCGAGGACCGTTTCGAGACCTTCGACATTCATCTGCCACTGGTGCTGCCGCTGAAGGACGTCGCCGCCTTCACCCTGGCCGACGGCCGGGTCGTCCGCGCGCCTCTGCTGACCCTGGCCGATCGCCGAGCGGGCTTCTCGGCCTCGGTCGAGGTCGCCAAGGACGCCAATCCCTGGACGTTGAGTCAGGGCGAAGATGGCGTGCACCGGCTGACCATGCCCGGCTGGGCGCTCTACGAGTCCAGCTTCGACTGGCGGACCTGGCTGGGCGGGGTGATGGACGACCTGTCGGGCGATGGGGCGATGGGGCTGATCGTCGACCTGCGCGGCAACGAAGGCGGCATGGACTGCGGGAACGTCATCATCAGCCGTCTCATCGATCGCGACCTGGCGCTGTCGCGCGACCAGCGCTGGACCCGCTATCGCACCGCGCCCGAAACCCTGCGCCCCTACCTCAAGACCTGGGATCGCAGCTTCCTGGACTGGGGCGAGGCGGCCGCGCCGTCCCAGGAGCGTCCGGGCTTCTATCGGCTGACGCGCTATGACGACAACGGCAAGACGGGCCTGATCCAGCCGGCCGGTCGCCGGTTCAAGGGACGGGTGGCGGTGCTGTGCGACGCCTCCAACAGCTCGGCGACCTTCGGCTTCGACCAGACCTGCAAGGACAATGGCCTGGCGACGCTGGTCGGCCAGACCACCGGCGGCAACCGGCGCGGCATCAACGGCGGGGCCTTTTTCTTCCTGAAGCTGCCGGCCTCCCAGCTGGAAGTGGACCTGCCGCTGATCGCCAGCTTTCCCACCACGCCGCAGCCGGACGCGGCCATCGAGCCCAACATCACCGTAGCAACGACGGCGCAGGATATCGCCACCGGCCGGGATCCGCAGATTCAGGCGGCGACGAGACTCCTCCTCAGCTAAAGTGGACCACCGGGGCACGCGAATGGTTGATGATCAGCGAGACCACCTGGTGCAAGCTTCGCGACGGAAAGCCCGCGAAGCGCGGCCCCCTTGAGCGTGTCCTGTCTCGTCTCGAATGGACGGCGATCTCGTAACAGGGCGTGGTTCTGGGGCAGGGGGTCAGGTAATGCCTCGACGATGCACCTACCGACTCATTGCGCGCGACAGACTCTTACGTGGCCGGTCGCGACTCCAATATGCGCGACGGCAGCTTTTAGTGGTGATCTAGCGACGAGCTCGGATCAGCTTGAGGCTTCGCCTGACCATAACGGTCAGCAGAAATTGTCACTGACTCTGTAAGGCGCGACTGGCGGCATCAATGATGCCTGTATGAAACCTGACTCATTATTCCGCGACTGAATCCAAAACCGCGCGATCAGACTCCAAAATACGCACCTGATTTTTGGGCCTGTCTTGGCGCGTTGCAGGTGTAGAGCAGCGCGGAATCGTGAGGGTGCGCGGTGGCTAAAGCCAAGAAGGCTAGCGCTTCCAACCTGGCGGGAAGCCAAAGGTAAGGCTGGAAAAGGTGGTGTCGAAATCGGCCTTCGGGTTGTTCGATAGCGGCTTTGTCCACAGCACGTTCAGCTGCCATGCGCCGGTGCGCGGGAAGTCGAAGACAGCGCGGCCCTGCTTGTCGGTGACCGCGGTCCGAAGCGGATGACCGTCGAACTGCAGGTTGTTCAGCATCACCGTGGCGCCGGACAGCAAACGACCCTCGTAGTAGACGCGAACCGCGAGCGGGCCGTTGGCGCCCGGCGTGTAGGGGTTGGTCTCTGGCACGATCTCCAGGCTGAGGCCGACGGGCTTGGTCACCCAGGGCTGGGGCGTCGTCACGGCCGGGCCGACCTGGACAAGGGCCTTGGCCCGGCGGCTGTAGATCTCGCGGCCAGGCTGGTCCTCGGTGCGCGTGCGAGCCCGGAGTTCTAGGGCGGGCGTGAGACCTTCCTGCTTCAGATAGTCCTGGAAGCGTAGCCCGGGCAGGGTGCTTTCGGCGTGGCTGGTGGTCAGTACCAGGATGTGTGCGCCCGGCTTGCCGAAGGGGACGACGTGGTCCTCGTCCATGGATCCCGATTTCAGGATCTTGAGGTGGTCGGTATAGACGCCGCCGGGGCCGATATCGCCGAACTTGGCGACCCGATCGGCGTCCGCGTCCCAGCGCTGGCGATCCTTGCCGTGGCCGACCTGGAGGCTGGTCACCACGGTGCTGTTGGGGACAGTCCAGAAGCGCAGGGGCTGAAGCCAGAAATCGTGGGCCTGGGCGCTCGCCGCCCCCAGGAAGGCGGCCAGGGCCAGACCCGTCCAAAGCGAAACTTGGCGAAGGTTTTTCATCGTCATTCCATGTGGTCGGGCGCGTAGCCTGGCGTGGGGGTGGTGGTGGGGAGCGCCGCAGCCAGGATCGCCACGGCCGCCAGCCAGCTGGAGACGACCTTGATCGCCACCGAGAGGCGACGGGCGGCTAGCCAGCGGGCTGGCAGGCACAGCAGTACCCAGGGCAGGCTCTTGGTGATATCCAGCGGCGTTCCCGTGGTCGACACAACCGCCCCCGCCCAGAGGCCGGCATTGACGGCCAGCGCGAGGGCCGCCGGGGAAGGTAGGCCCTTGGGCAGATGGACGCTCAGCGCTGTGACGATCACGCTGGCCCAGCAGGCGTAGAACACCGCATCGGTCCAGGGTTGTGGAACCTTCGTCAGGGCGACGCCGATGAAGGCGACTGCGAAGACCGCGATCGCCGGCGCGAGGATCCGGCGCGGTGCGAAGGCTAGCGCGAAGCCGAGCGCCGCGGCCAGCAGGGCAGGCGGAAGCGCGCCGCCCCTCACGAGACGAGCGCCCGGTAGAGGAAGTAGACGCCCGTAGCGGCGATCAGTCCGCCCAGGGCCCGGTTGATCACCACGCCGCTCGGACGCGCGTTGAGCAGCCCCAGACCGATGCCGCCGACGTGGAGCAAGCCGGTGCAGAGCACGAAGCCGACGCTGTAACCGAGCGGATCGGCGGCGGAGGGCAGTTCGCGGCCGTGCGCATAGCCGTGGAAAATCCCGAAGATTCCGACCAGGACGCAGGCGACCCACACAGGCGGTCGCAGCGCGAAGGCGATGGCGCCGCCCAGCACGATCACCGACAGCGCGATACCTAGCTCCGTCGGCGGCATCGGCACATTGGCCATGCCCAGCACGCCGCCGATGGCCATAACGGCGGGGAAAATCACCGGCAGGGCGACCAGCAGGGGACGGCCCAGGAAGGCGCCCCAGAGACCCACGGAGACCATGGCCAGCAGGTGATCGAAACCCGTCAGGGGATGCAGGAAGCCGGAGGTGAAGCCGCCGACGACGCCCGTGCCGTCATGGGCTGCGGCGGGCGACGCCGCCAGCACGGCGGCGATCAGGGCGAGCGCGCCGAGTGACGCGGACGGGGAGGAAGGTTTTAAGGATCAGTCCTGCTTCTGGAAGGCGATTTCCGAGACGACGCGGCGGCCGTCGTGCCGGGAGAGCTGGACAAAGACGTCGATGACGTCGCGGACATAGGCGGCGATCTCTGCTCGCCCCAGGTTCAGGCCGGCCTGCAGCACCATCAAGGACAGCTGGTCGACCGCGCCCTTGGGGCTGTCGGCGTGCAGGGTGGTGATCGAGCCGGGGTGGCCGGTATTGACCGCGCGAAGGAAGCTGGCGGCCTCGCGCCCGCGAAGCTCCCCCAGGATGATACGGTCCGGGCGCATGCGTAGCGAGGCCTGGACGAGGTCCTCGGCGGTGACCCGCGCCTCGCCGTTCTCGCCGCGCACGGCGATCAGGCCGACGGCGTTAGGGTGATCCAGCTGAACCTCGCCGGCGTCCTCGATCAGGATCAGCCGCTCGTCGCGCGGGATCTCTTTCAGCAAGGCGTTTAGGAAGGTGGTCTTGCCGGTCGAGGTGCCGCCGGCCACGACGATGTTCTTCCGATGCCGCACGGCTTGGCGCAGGAAGTCGGCGGTGCGTCCGGTGGCGAGCAGGTCGCGTAGTTCGGCGTTGATCGCCTCGGCGTGCGAGAGGCCGTCGACGCGCGTGGCCGCGAAGGCGCCGACGCGTTCGTAGTCCTCGATCCCGAGGTCGGCGACCACGTGCTTGCGCAGGGCCAGGGCCATCTCCCCGCGCGTGGCGGGCGGGGCGATGATCTGCACGCGCTCGCCATCGGGCAGGGTCGCCGAGAGCAGAGGATGCTCGCGGCTGATCCCCTGGTGCGACAGGCTGGCGATCTGCCGGGCCAGCCGCCACAGCGAGGTGGCGTCCAGCTGCGGCGCGGGATGGCGTTCGACGCCGCCGCTGATGGTCTCGACCCAGACCTCGCCAGGTCCGTTGACGAAGATGTCCGTGACGTCGGCGCGCTCCAGGAACGGCGCCAGCGGGGCCAGATAGGTGCGCAGATAGACGGCGGTGGCGGCGCTCACCGGACGGGCGCCACGCCGGAGAAGTCGAGGTCTCGCGCGACGAAGATGTTGATGATCTCGCCCTGGGCGACTTTGATCGTCGGCGGAATGGCGTCGCCCTGCATGGCGGAGTTGGCCAGCCCCGCTGCCGTCGTGGCGTTGCCGATGCTGATCTGGGTGGACGGCGTCGTGCCGATCGAGGCGACCCCGGCGTTCAGCACCGACAGCAAGATCGAACCCGAGAAGCGGCGGAAGAAGTGGCGGTTGACGTCGCCCGTCAGGCCGCCCCGACCCAAGGCATCGGTGCCCGGCGAGCCGATCTGGATCGAGACGCCGTCGGGCCGGATGATCCGGGTCCAGATGATGAAGGCGCGCGATTGGCCCAGGGCCACGCCGCTCTTGTACTGGCCGATCAGGCGGCTGCTGCGCGGGATCAGCACCGACTTGCCGTCGAAGCTCAGCACGTCGCGGCTGACGATGGCGCGGGTGAAGCCGGGCAAATCCGAATTGATCGCGGTCTCCAGCACGCCGGGAATGACCGTGCCCTGCGGCGCGATGGCGTCGAGATTGCGCATGGTGATGGCGCGGGCGCGATCGGGGGCTTCCTCGCCCACGCGCTTGGCGAACTGTTCGCTGTCGTTCAGCTGCGGACGCTGGCCCGCGCCGCCGTCGGCGACGGGCGCGCCGATGGTGGCGCCCGAGGCCGCCGCGCCGGCTTCGCGTTGACCGCCGCCGAGATCGACCACGACGGAGGGGGCTCGGCGACGCTGATCGAGATTGGCGGCCCCGACGGGTGGCGGAGCCGCCATGACGATGCCCGGGCTAGGCGGGCGGTTGTCGACGACGGCTACGGGCGTGGGCATGACCTGGGTTGGCAGGCCGCTGAAGGGCGCGCCGGGGCCGGTCGCGATCGGCTGGGGCTCCAGCTCCAGCGGCGGCGGCGACCAGACGGCCGGCTGCACGCCGCCGGTCGTGGCCTGGGTCACGGGCTCGGTTTGCCGCAGACGGTGGTTGTTCAGCACCATGAACAGCAGCACCGCCGCTAGGGTGAAGCCGGCGAACACCAGCGCTCCGCCGGGTCCGCTCGGTGCGTTGGCCACGGTGGGCTCGGCCTCGTCTTCCAAAGTCTCGTCGATGGGCGGGGAGGGAGGCATGGTCATGGGTTCGCCGCCTGGAGTGCGCCCGCCGCGCCGAACGCGGTGTTGGTGACGGTGGTGACGGCCTTGCCGCTGCGCAGGACGAAGCGCGGGGCCAATTGCTGGACCACGGTGTAGGGCCCGCGAACCCCGTAGTTGACGAGGTTCTCCTTGCCGTCCGTTCCGACGGCGAAGATGGCCGGCGCCGACGCCAGGGGCGCCCAGGCGAAATAGGTCATGCGGCCATCGTCGAAGACCCGCGCGGGCGCATTCTCTGCCGAGCCGGTGACGGTGTAGGCGCGGTTGCGCTCCTCCGGCGGCAGGTCGGGCGGCGGCGCGGTGTCCAGCGCCACGGCGATCTGCGGATAGACGAAGCGCAGGATATACGGCGCGGTCGTGGTGCGCGCGCCCTTGGGCAGCACGCCCAACTCGAAGGCGTAGCGGCGCTGGTTGGTGACCACGTTCATGTTGGTGGCGGCGTTGCGCTCCAGCGGCTTGAGGAACAACACGTTGGCGTTGCGGTTGGGCGTGACCTGCCAGCCCAGGGAGTCGCCGATCGAGACGCTCTCTAGCCGCTCGCCCGGCCCGAACTCGATCATGATCTGGTAGCCGAGCTGTCCCTTCAGCAGCACGAGTTGGTCGGGGTCGTAGTCGACGCTCTGGATATGCGGATCGGCCAGGCCCAGCCGGGGGACCTGGGCGGCGTGTGCGGCCAGGGGCAGGGCGGCCAGCGCCATGGCCAGGAGGTAGGCGCGCATCAGCGGGTGCCCTGCGAGGCGGCGGTCGAGCCGATCATCTCGGAATCGCGGCGATACGAGGTGGCCTGGAAGCCCAGCGGGTTGAGCAGGCGGTCTTCCATACGCAGCGGCGCGTCGCTGTAGCGGTAGCCAATCACCGCCGCATAGGACCTGCGCTCGCCCGAGGCGGCGCCATAGTCGCGCCGTTCCACGTCGAACCGGACGATGGCGCTGCTCGGCGACAGGATCGAGATGCTCTTGACGATCGGCTGCAGCACCGAGGTGGCGGGGTAGAGCTTGACCGGGCTTTGCGGGTTGGTGGCGGCCATGTCGCGCAGATAGCGGTTGCGCGCGTCCCCCGACGACCAAACGGCCACCTTGCGATAGTTGGCCTGCAGGTCGGTGGCGTCGAAGCCTTCACGCGCCAGGACGTATTGGGCCAGGAAGGCCTGGGTGACGGCGGTGTTCTGGGTCAGCTTGCCGGGCAGGATGCCGGCGGCCGTCTCGACATAGCCGGTCTGGCGATCGACGGTGATCGTATAGGGCACGACCGTCTTCAGCGGCATCATGACGATCAGCGCCACGGCCTCGAGCAAGGCGATGATCCCGAAGGCGATGGCCACCAGCCAAGCCATGCTTCGCGAGGCGCGCAGGGCGCCGTGGACGTCGCGCGACCAGGTGTTGGCGTCCTCGTAATAGGCGTCGCGCGCGGCGGTGGGAGGCTTTTCGAGTTTCATTTGTCCCTCCGCTGGACACTGGCGGCAGGGCCCGGCTGGGCGGCCCGGCGGTAGGTCTGGCCGAACGGCGTCACGACGTTGGCGGTGGTGGGGGTGTTGTTGGTGTCGATCCGCAGGCGAGACTGCGTTTCGCCGGATGAGGTCGCCCGGGTGACGACCTGCTCGCGGCGATCCATGGCCGCCACAGCCGCCACCATCGCCGCGGCGCGCGGCTCGAACGGCGCGGTGGTCACGCCGCCGGAGGTCGCAAGCATCAGCGGCGCGGGTGGGGCCGGCGGAGCCTGGGGTGTCGTCGACGATGTGGCCTCGCCCCAACGCGGCAGATTCAGGCTGAAGGCTATGACGCCGACCGCCACGCCCAAGGCCAGGCTGACGCCAGTCGAGATCAGGGTCAGCAGCATGATGGCGCTGGCTGGTGCGATGTCGGTGATGTTCTGGGCGCGGTTGTCGGCCAGCAGCGCCAGGTGCGGCTCCAGCATCATCAACTGCACGACCAGCCCCAGCACCGCCATCAGCGGCGCCAGGGCAAAGGCGACACTGGCGCGCAGCCAGCCTTCGAAGATCCCCTTGGTGCCTTCGAACAGGAGCAGGCTGGCGAACAGCGGGCCCAGTCCCAAGAGAAGGCCCAGCGCGATCTTGGCCGCCAGGATCACGCCCAGGCTGGTCAGCATCAGCAGCAACGAGGACAGGTTCAGCGCCAGGGCCGCGCCGCCCGGTCCGCCGGTCAGGGGCGAGGACAAGCCCGTCACGCCGCGTCCGAACACGATCGCCGAGGCCTGCATCTCGTCATAGGCGGCCTGCAAGGCGCCGAAGATGTCGTTGCCCACGCCGCCGCCTATCTGATCGGTGGCCCCGAGCATCAGCCCGCCCAGTTCCGCAGGGCCGTTGAACAGGGTGTCGAACACCAGGTGCTGGTAGGTCGGCCACTGGGTGGCCAGGGCCAGGACGACGCCGATCTTCATGACGCTGACAGTGATGCTGCTGACCCGCAGCGGCGTGCGGCCGACCATCAGGCCGTAGCCGATCAGGGCGATGTACAGGGTGAGCAGTGTCGTCAGGCCCAGCGCGACCGGCGAGTTCGGCTGAGCCAGGGCGCCGTAGGCGGCCTGCGACATGGCGCGTACGTTGCAGTCGACCGAGACCAGCAGGCCGTCGACCAGGCCTTCGTCGGGCAGAGGCTGTGGGCAGAAGCCGGCCATCAGACCCGCTCCATCAGCTTGGGCAGCCAGTCGGATGGATTCTCGCCGACGTCCTGGCGCAGGGCGTCGAGGATGCGCACGGTGCGCTCGCGTCCGGACAGGACGGTCAACAGCTCCGGCGCGCTGGCCAGGTTCAGGCGGGCGACGACGCTGTCGGCGCCGTGCTTGATCAGGAAGCAGCGCGAGGTGTCGGGCAGAGACCGCACGAGGTTGAACTCGTGCTCGGTCAGGCCAAAGCCTTCCATGTAGTCGCGGGCCTGCGCCTTGGGGTTGGCCATGAAGATCTGGGTGGCGGCCTGCTCGATGATGGCGCTGGCGATGCGGCTCTCGATGGCGTCCTGGGCGCTCTGGGTGGCGAAGCCGACCACGCCGTTGCGCTTGCGAATGGTCTTTTCCCAGTCCTTGATCCGGGCCACGAAGACGTCGTCGTCCAGCGCCTTCCAGCCCTCGTCGATGACGATGATGGTCGGGTCCCCGTCCAGCCGCTGCTCGACGCGATGGAACAGGTACATCATCGCCGGCGTGCGCAGCGTCGGCTGATCCAGGATCTGGGTCATGTCGAAGCCCAAGGTCCGGGCTTCCAGATCCAGGGCGTCGAGCGGGTTGTCGAACAGCCATGCGCGTTCGCCGGTCCCGAACCAGGGGCGCAGGCGAGCCGCCAGATCGGCGGCGTCGGGCCGACGGTCACCTCGGAAAAGTTCGCCGAAATAGCAGAGCTGCCGGAATGACGGCTGCTGGTCGTAGTTGGCGTCGACGGCGTCCTTGATGCGCGCCAGGTCCTCGGCGCCGAGCACTTCGCCGGGACGGGTCACCAGCCGCGTCGTCCAGTCGGCCAGGAAGGCGCGGTTGGCCGGCGTGTCATCCAGTTGCAGGGGGTTGAAGCCGGTGGGCTCTCCCGGTCGCAGCGTCTCGTAGCGGCCGCCCATGGCGCGCAGGAAGATCTCCGCGCCGCGGTCCTTGTCGAAGAACACGATGCGCGGGTCGAACTTGCGCGCCTGGGCCAGCAGGAAGCCCAGCACCACGGTCTTGCCCGAGCCGGACGGGCCGATCAGCGTGAAATTGCCCAGGTCGCCCTTGTGGAAATTGAAGTGGTAAGGGCCGGCCGAGGTTGTCTCCAGCACGGTGACCGCCGATCCCCAATGGTTGCCCATGGCCTGGCCGACCGGGAAATTGTGGCCCGAGGCGAAGCCGGCGAAATTGGCCGTCGAGATCATCGCGCGCCGGGCGATATCCTTGAAGTTGCCCGGGAACTGGGCCCAGAAGGCGCATTCGAGGTTGATGTCCTCGCGCACGGCCATGACGCCCATCTCGGTCAGGCTGGAATGGACCTCGGCCACGGCCGCGTTCAGCGCGGTCTGCGAAGCCGCGCGCACCATGATGGTCATGTGATGCTCGCCGAAGGCCGCGCGGCCGGTCGAGACGTCGTCCTTGGCGGCGACCAGACCCTGCTTCAGTGAGTGAGCGTCGTCATCGGCCGAGCGCATGCGGCGCAGGACGGTGTTCATCCGCTCCAGGCTGGCCTGCCGGTCGACATAGGCGAAGCTCTGGCTGACGACCAGTTCGTGCGGCAGGCGCAGCAGGTCGTCCAGCATGCCGGCCGAGGTCTGGGGCGGATATTCCTTGATCGACAGTATGGCCGAGAAGGCGCGCTCGAACGAGCCGACGCGCGACAGCTCCACGGTCTCGCTGCCGAAGCTGATGCGGCGGAAGGGGATGTGCTCGCCCAGGTCCGAGCGCGGCATCGCCACGGGGCGCACCACGCCGTTGAACAATGACGACAGGAATTCCAGCGGCTCCGAGCATGGGCCGGCGGCGGTCTCGTAGACACCCAGCACGCGGGCGCTGTAGGGCGCTAGAGCGGACAGCAGGGTCTCCCGCGCGGCGTCGAGTTCTCGCTTCTCAGCTTGCTCGACGGCCTGATTGTGGCCATTGCGTCCGCCGCCGACCAGTTTCAGCGCGCTCTCGATCAGACCGCCACGTCCCTGCAAAGGCCGGCGCACGATCGTCAGGAACAGCTCGTTGACATAGAGCTTTCGTGCGCCCAGCCGCTCTCGCCAGGCCGCATCGAGGGTGCGGCTGAAATGGTCGGCGTATTCGCCCTCCATCTGGGGCGAGACTTCGCGGCGGACCACGTGGTGGTAGAGCGCGAAGCGGGAATTGGCCAACGCCCGCAGCGCGCCGTCGCGCAGGGCCTTGCGGTAGTTCAGCTCGTCGGTGTCGGCCGTCTCGAACGGCAGGCCGGCCAGGTGGATCACCTGCATCAGCAAGCCGTCGCGGGTCGCCAAGGTCGTGTCGTCCACGTGACGAGCATAGGGCAGGCGCGCGCCGGCGCTGGCTTCCCGCTCTGGGCGAGCGCGGCGGGCCTTCGGACGCGCGTCGGGAGCTTGGCTCATGGGCGGTAGCTGTTGCAGCGCCAGACCGACCAGTTGCGCACGCGCGGGCAGCGCGAAACCTTGGTCAGCCAGAGGTCGAAGATCCGGGGCTCCTTCAGGCAGGCGACATAACCGGCCAGATGCACGACCACGGCGATCAGGATCGCCCAGAAGGATTTGGTGATCAGGAAGGTCTCGGCCGTGACCACGCCATTGAGCACGAAGAAGCTGTAGGTGACGCCCGCGAACATCTGCGGCCGTGTCAGCGCTCCAAAGACGACGTCGCGCTCCAACTGGGCGGCCATGTTCTAAAAGCCGCCCGAGGTCTGGCGGATGCCGGCCACGATCGCGCCGGCTCCGAACAGGATGAAGCAGCCCAGGATGACCGTGGCGCCATAGCGCCAGTTCAGTCGCCCGGTCAGCATCATGAAACCCACGCCGGCGACGGCGATCACGGCGGCGACCGTGGCGACCGTGCCGAGCAGCGTGCCCTGCAGCCAGGCCATGGCGCCGGTGATCGCGCCTGAGCCGGCCGGATCCATCGATTGGGCGTGGGCCGCGCTGGCCGCCATCGCGCTGGCGAGGAAGGCGGCGGGGGCGAAGCGTGTCTTGGAGCGGCGGATGGCGGCCTCCTTCAGGGGTTGGTTGCGAGCACGACGACGCCGGCGGTCCGGCGGGCGAAGCGGCTCATGATGGCCGCGACATAGGCTTGGGTTTCGGCGAAGGGCGGCACGCCGCGATAGCGGTCCACCGCGCCAGGCCCGGCGTTGTAGGCGGCCAGGGCCAGGCGAACGTCGCCGCCATAGCGATCGAGCATGTTGCGCAGATAGGCCGCGCCGCCATGGACGTTCTGGCGGGGGTCGTAGCGATCCACCCCGAGATCCCGCGCCGTGCCGGCCGTCAATTGCATCAAGCCCACCGCGTTCTTGGGAGAGACGGCTTCCTGGCGGAAACGAGACTCCCTCCAGGCCACCTCCGACAGCAGACCGGGATCGAGACGCTGCCTGTTGGCGGCCTCGGTGATCAACTGACCTATGAGGTACGGCTGGGATGGGCGGGCGGCTTCAGCCGAGGGCGAGATTGTCTTGGCGCCGTCAGGCGTGAAGATCGCGGGCTGGCTGTAGGTGGTTGTCGAGCCATCCGGCGCGATGTCGATGACTTGCGCACGTGAGGGCGTGGCTGTCAGCATACAGGCGAGCAAGGGCACGGCGGCGCACAGCCCGAAGGCCATGCGCCGCCGCTCATTCGACGAACGGGAGTCCCCGATCATCCTTGCGCTCGTCAGCTGGTCGGCAGGTTGACCGGCTCGGCGGTCGGGCTGACCGCGATGACGTCGCCGGCGGCGACGTCCTTCGGTTCGCTGTTGGGAGCGCCCTGGAAGGCCGTGGCGAAGTTCGCGCCGAACTGGGCCTCGAACTTCGCCGGCGGCGCCGGGGGAGTGACCTCCACCGACTTGTTGCCGCTCTTGCAGGCCGACAGGCTGCCGGCCAGCAAGATCAGCGCCGTTCCCATGATCAAAGTGCGCTTCATGTCAGGCGCTCCTTACGAGTGCGGCGCGGCGGTGCGCGGCGAGTTCGACAGCGGCGAGTTCAGGTAGGGGAAGGCGTTCTGGAGCTCGGCGGCCGAGATCGGCGCGCCATCGGTCAGCGGCGCATTGCCCACCGGAGCGTCAGCTGGCTTGCACAGTCCAAGGTCGGTCTGCACGCCGTTGATCGGCACCGGATAGCAGAGGCGGCCCATGGCGACGCGCAGGGTGATGTCGACGGTGTCGTCGCCCGGACGGCGGCCGTTGGGGTAGCCGGCCAGATCGTCGGCGGCGACGCCGAGGGTCTTTTGCGTGTCGCGCGGGGTCGGATTGATCGCGGTGTTCAGGCGCATCATTTCCGAGGGCGTGACCGTCTTCTGCTGGTTCAGCGTCTTGATGCCCGTCAGGAAGGCGGCGACCAGATCGTTCCGCGGCAGGTTGGACGGCGCGATGTTGGCGAAGTTCGTGCCCAGCGTCGCATTGACCGGCGCACGGAACAGCAGGTCAACGATCGCCGGGAAGGTCGGGTTGGTCACGTAGTCCGCCAGGGCCGAATCGGCCGTCGGCTTGACCGCGTTGAAGGTGTCCTTGTCCGGCAGGCCGATCACCAGCTCATTGACCAGCGGCGCCGACAGGCGCGAGACCTGGGTATAGGCGCCGCCTTGCTGGGCGTTCGCGTTGTAGGCGGCCTTCGGGTTCAGGATGCGGGCCTGCGGCAGGCTGGCGGTCTGCCAGGCGCCGATGACGCCGTTACCCGTACCGGTGAGGCAAGTGATCGGCACTTCCAGGGCGATGGAGGTGACATTCTTCTTGCCGACCAAGTCATCGTTGGCGCGGCTCTGGGTGATGCCGCCCGGGAACGAGGCGCCGTCGATCGGCACGTAGTTGATCAGGTCGAAGGTCGGGCCGAGATTGACGGCGAACGCCTCGGCGCGCTGGCCGACGAAGACCCGGCCCGCCGTGGCGCAGCCCGGCAGAGTGACCGAATAGATGAATTGGCCGGCATAGGCCGGATAGTCGGGGATGCTCTTCTGGCCGGCGTTGTCGAACGGTTTGCGGAAGGTCGTCGCACCGCCTGAGGCGTTCGTCACGTTGGCGCGCGTGCCGCTGCGGCGATCACCGGTGATCTGGGTGACCGTGTATTCCTCGATCTCGCCCAGATCGGTGTCATCGACGCTCGTGACCTGGCCAGTCTGACGGACCGCGACCGGCAGGGTCTTGCCGCCGATGTTCAGGGTCGTGCCCTTGCCGCCGCGCAGCGTGTTGGTGAACTTGAACTGATAGGTCAGGTCTTCCTTGGCGTCGCCATCGCTGTCGATGCTGATCTCGTAAACCGCGTCAGGATCCATCGTGTAGTAGTTCGGACCGCTGCCGGGGTCTTCGCCAGGCTGATAGTTGGCGATGAAGGTGACGAAGCCAGAGCGACCCGGCTCATAGCTGCGGAACATGTAGAAATCGGTGCCGTCGACCTTGGGCGACTTGGTGATCCCTGGCGCTTCACGGTGGCTGGAGGCCTGCGCCTGCCCAGCGCCGAAGGACACCGCCATGATCAACGCCATGGCGGTCCCGCCAAACTTGCCTCTGCTCATTCCCAGCCTCCCGCGCCGAAATTCGACTACGTCGGCGCCGACATCGGCGTCCTGACATGAAGGCTTCTACGAACGGCGTTCGGCGTTGGATCACCGACAAGGCGCCAAAATGTCGCATCATCGCCAAATATGTGGCGGCCGAGATTTTCCGGCGATCCAGCGCTGGCTTTAGGACGAGGTCAGCAGGCTGTCCCATACCCACTCGCCCGAGCCGATGGCGATGACGATAGTGTCCTCGCCGCTGCGCAGGGTCATCAGTTCAGGACCGCGGACCAGCGCGCGCCGACAGGCGTCGGGCGTCTGGCGCAGGCCGCTGATGACGGCCTGCGAGATCGTCGATACCTCCGATCCCGTGGCGGCTCCGGCCTGAACCCAGGTCCGATCCCAGAGCATCAGGGCGTTCGAGACCGACAACGATGTCCGGGGCATGCGCGACAAGGCGGCCTGCACAGACGGGTCTGCCTGCAAGGCCTGTTGCAGCCACTGCGACACCTGGCAGGTCTGGCCGCCGCCCGCGGCGGCGGCGGCGACCGATTGGGCCACAGGATCGGTCGATGGGTCGCGGAGGGTTTCCGGAGGAGCCGGCTCGGGCTGTAGGAGCGACGGGGAGGGCGGTGGCGGAGGCTTGGCTGGCCGCGCGTCCTTGGCGGATGGCGCCGCCGCCTTCACAGCCGGTCCGTCGATCAGAGAAATATAGGTGACGGGCGGTTCCGTCAGGATCCGGATCGGCGCGCGGGCATAGATGAAAATGGCGAACAGCGCGGCGTGAAACAGCAGGCTCGCCATCCCCCCCATCGCAAATCGTCGCCATCGTTTCATGCCGGGACCTAATCACTTCATGAAAATCCATGGAAGCCGGTGATCTGAAAACTTCGCGGCTCCGTATTCGTTTTTTGTCGATTGGAACGCGAATTTATTCGCGCGGATCAACGCGCCGTTTTCATTGGGATTTTCAGGCGAATTCCTGACTCTGAACTTGTCCGCCGCCGCTCTCCCGATCGGCTTCGACGCTCGAGCCAGTGATCCGGCCAGCATCCCTACCCGTAGTGGAGGTTGCAGAAGAAGGACGGGCGTCGGCCTCGTCGCGCGAGACGGGGGATGAATGCGCCAACTGACCTGGACGAGCCTGATCGCAAGCTTGGCGATCGCCGCCCCCGCGAGCGCCTCAGCCTTAGCGCGCACGGACGACGAGGCGCCGCTCGCCACGGCGCTAGCCGACGCCGAGGTCGCTCCGCTTTATGTCTGGGGCAAGCGCGAAGGGCTGATCGGGAAGGCCAACTCGGCCAGCGAGGGCGAGGTGTCCTTCGCCGCCTATGCCGACCGTCCCATGCTGCGTCCTGGCGAACTGGCCGAAGTCATTCCGGGCCTGGCCGTGACCCAGCACTCCGGGACGGGCAAGGCTAACCAGTACTTCCTGCGCGGCTTCAACCTGGACCACGGCACCGACTTCTCGGTCAGCTTCGACGGCGTGCCGCTGAACCTGCGGACCCACGCCCACGGCCAAGGCTACCTGGACCTGAACGGGATCACGCCGGAATTCGTCGAGACCATAGACTATCGCAAGGGACCCTATTCGGCGCAGGTCGGCGACTTCTCCGCCGCCGGGGCGGCGGATTTTCGCGCCTTCGCGACACTCCCGGACAACTTCCTCGAAGCGCAGGGCGGCGAGCACGGTTTCGGCCGGCTGGTCGGCGGGCTGAATCTCCCCGAGGAGATGGGCATGATCGGCGTCGATCTGCAGGCCGGCGACGGCCCCTGGGTCAATGACGAGCGCCTGCGCCGCGCCAATGTCCTGGCCAGGGTGGGGAAGGGCGCCTGGTCGATCAGCGCCCTGGCTTATGGCTCCCGCTGGCGTTCGACGGATCAGGTCCCCCAGCGTGCCATCGCGGCGGGTGTCATCTCGCGCCTGGGAACGATCGACGATACGGACGGCGGCGAGACCAGCCGCTTCATCGTGGCCGCGCATTGGCGCCCGGACGCCGACACCCAGGCCATGGTTTATGCCCAGAAATACCGGGTGAACCTGTGGTCGAACTTCACCTACTTCCTCGACGACCCGATCCATGGCGACCAGTTCGAGCAGGCCGAGGACCGCTGGGTGCTGGGCGGCTCGGCCTCGCGGGCCTGGACGCTGAGCGACGACTGGGCGGTCAAGGTCGGCGGCGAAGCCCGCTACGACCGCATCGGCAAGATCGGCCTCTATCGCACCCAGGCCCGACGGCGGCTCTCCACCGATCGCGAGGACCGTGTCGACGAGCTTTCCGGCGGCGTGTGGAGCGAGGCGACCTGGTCGTCGGGGCCAGTGCGTGCGACCTTCGGTCTCCGCGCCGACGCGATCGGCGTGGATGTCCAGTCCGATACACCGGCCAATTCGGGAGCGCGAACCCAAGGCTTCGTCAGTCCCAAGCTGGCCCTGGCCTATCGGGTCTCGCCGACGCTTGAACTCTATGCCGACGCCGGGCGCGGCTATCACTCCAATGACGCCCGCGGCGCCGTCGCCACCGTCGCGCCGGTCACCCTGGACCCGATCGATCCGGTGTCCCTGTTCGCGGCCGCCACCGGCGGCGAGGTCGGCGCGCGCTATGAACGCGGCGGGCTGAACGCCAGCCTCGCGGTCTGGACGCTGAACCTGAAGTCGGAACTGGTCTATTCCGGCGACGGCGGCGACACCGAGGCAACAGATGGCACCCGACGCCTTGGCGTCGAGGTGCTGATGAACTGGGTCGTACGCCCGGGGCTCAATCTGGATATCAGCGGGGCGTTGACGCGTGCGCGTTACAGGAACGCCGCGGGCGGCGCCGATCGGATCCCCAACGCGCTCGACTATGTGCTGACCGCCGGCGCCACGGTCGCGCTGACCGCCGCCAGCAGCGTCCAGGTCACGGTCCGAAGGCTGGGACCCGCCGCGCTCATTGAGGACAACAGCGCCCGATCAAAGCCGGCCACGGTGGCTAGCCTGTCCTACGGCTATCGCTTTTCGCGCGCCAAGCTTTCCCTGGAGGTGCTCAACGTCTTTGACAGCGGCGACAACGACATCACCTATTTCTACGCGTCGCGCCTACCCGGCGAGCCTGCCGAGGGCGTCGACGACTATCACCTGCATCCGATGGAGCCGCGCCAGGTGCGCGCATCGGTGCGCTACGCCTTCTAGATCCCAAGCAAGGGGCGGATCATCCGCCACCAGCCATGCCATTGGACGCGGCCCTGCATGGCGATCAGGCAAGCGCACGGCCCATCGGCGGACACGCGCAGCTCATGCTCTGAATGCGCGACGCTCTCGGCGAAATCGCCGGCGCTATAGAGTTCGCCATCCATGAAGCTGCCGGACAGGACGGCGATCAGTTCCCCGCCGCGGTGTCCGTGCGTGGGGACCACCGATCGAGCCGGCGCCCGCAGCAGAAAAGTCCGCCACCCATCGTGAACCGCTGCGTTGACGGGCGCGGCCCAAAGGCCCGGCGCCAGCCACCTGCGTGGACCAAGGCCGGCCCGCGCGGCTCCGAGGGGAATTTCCACGTCTCCGATGATAGTTTTCGAGATGATTGGCGCATCGGGGCTGGGGCCGTCCAGGCGTGCCATGACCCGCTCCAGCCCGTCGGGCTCCATTTCGCTCGGCGGCAGGGTCGCGAGCATGCGGCCTTCAGCTTCCTCGATTTTGGAAACGAGCGCTCGGCACGCCTGACAGGTCTCCAGGTGCGCCGCGACCACGATCGCCGCGGCCAGCGGCAATTCACCCGTGGCGTAGTTGGCGAGGCGTTCGGGGGAAACGTGATGCGAAGTACGCAAACTCAATCATCCAGGAGCGACCGAAGATAAGCAGCCGCAAGTCTGATACGCGATTTCACAGTTCCTAGGGGTAAGCCAAGATGGTGAGCGATCTGTGGATGCGTTTTTTCTTCGAAGAATGACAATCGAAGCACACTGGATTGCTCCGCAGGAAGCGCGCCCATCGCAGCGCGCAAACGGTTTTCGCCCTGCTTGGCGTGAAGCTCTTGCTCGGGCGTGTTGGGCTGGTCGGCGTCATTGGCCATGTGCCGGTCATCGGGGTGGTATTCCCGCCGGAGGAAATCGACGCGCAGGTTCCGAGCGATGGTGTAGATCCATGCCGACGCCGTCGCCCGAGATGGGTCGAACTGATCCGCCTTGCGCCAGATGTTGAGGAAGGTCTCCTGTGTGAGTTCTTCCGCGATCGCGCTGCTCATACCTTGGCGGATCAGATAGGTTTTAATCTTGGGCGCGAAACATCGGTATAGCGCAGCGAAGCTTCCGCGATCGCGGTGTTCTGCGATCGCGGCGATCCAGGCTTCGGGTGACGCGGCTAGCGGCAAATGGAGTACGACCTCGCTCATCAACCGTACGACCTCACGGAAGGAAGTCCTTTGGTGGCGGGTCGAATTGCAGCTGCGTCCAACCCCATGCGGGCAGGTACGTGCGAGGCCGCGCGGTCGGATGCAGCGACAAGGCGATTGTGCGCTATTGCGGAAAGCATGATGCGAGGGCCCCGGTCGGGTACTTCAACGCGGTTTGGGCCGTTTTGTTGCCGTAATTGGGCTTCAGCCGACAAGTGTAGGTTCAGGGCGCCGTGAAGGTAAGGTGCTGGCCGGGCCGCTCGTGTCGCTTACTCTTAGATCCGTAGACTTGGCAGATGATGCTCATCGAGTAAATCGTCGTCTAAGATATATTATCGGAAGAGATTGAATATCCGGTGACGCGGTGACGGTGTCGGCATCAAACCCGCCGATGATCCACCGCCAGCGACGTGGGCGCCTTCAAGTCATGGCGGAGCAACAGATGCGCAGCGGCGATTCCCGCCAAGCCGAACAGACAGGTCGCGTACGCCGCGCCGGACAGGAACTGGCTCCAGTTCAGCGCCAGCCGACCGAACGTGCGCACCAGCAGCAGCGCCACGCTGCCGACATAGCCGCTGGCGTCCGCGACATAGATCAGGAAGCCCGCCGTGCCGACGCTGCCGGATGCGGCGATCATCCGGTCGAACAAGATCCCGTTGAACGGCGTGTAGGCCATGTAGAGCCCGGCTCCGCCCATCACCATCCAGGCCACCGGGCCAACCCATCCCAGTTGGTGGCCAGCGGTCGCCAGGCCCAGCACCGCCAGTCCTGCGGCGACGAAGCCGAGATTGAAGCCGACGGCCCGGCGGTTGTCATCGACCCTCATCAGCAAGGCCAAACCGATCAGCACGACGATCGCTACCGGGATCTCCGACAGCGCGAAGATCGAGGCGGCGCCGTCGAAGCCCAGTTCGGTCCAGATCTCGGCCGCGAAGTTGTCGCGGAAGTCGCGCAGCGCGGTCAGCAGGACATAGACGCCCACGAGCAGGATCAGGACGGGCGCCTGGCGCGCCCACAGCGCCGCGCGCGCCTTGGCGCTCATCGGGGCTCGGCGGACGCGCGCGGCTTCGTCGGCGGCGCTGGGCGGCGGCAATTGGCCAAGCGCCGCGACGGCGATCAGCAGCAACGGCGCGAAGATCAGGCCGGTCAGGGCCGGCATCCAGCGGTCATCGACGCCTTGCAGCAGCAGCGCCTTGCCCACCGACTTCACCGCGCCGGACGCCAGGATGAAGCTGGCGCACAGCATCGCGCCCAGCACCTCCGACAGGCGTCGCCCTTCCAGGAATCCGAACACCAGACCCCAGATCATGCCCAGGCACAGGCCGTTGGCGAACAGCGCCAGCGGCCCGAAGACGGACGGCGCCGCGCCCAGCCCCACCAGGGAAAGCTCCGCGCCGCCGATCAGCGCCAGGATCGCCAGGCCCCGCCCCTCAGGCTTCATTTCCGAGATCACCTTGATGCCGATGATCTTGGACAGCGCATAGCCGGCCACCTGGGCGACCACCAGGGCCACCTTGAAGTCGCCGGCGAACGGCCATCCGGCGACGGCGTCGTAGCTGGCCGCCGCGAACGGCTTTCGATAGGCGTACATCGAGAAATAGGCTGCGAAGGCCGCCAGGCCGCCATAGAGCGCGAACACCCAGGACGGCGCGATCGACAGCGCGCGGGTCAGCCGACTGGTCATCGGAAAGCTTGCGGCGGGATCTCGCCCGCGGCGATGCGCGTCGCGATCTCGTCCAGCACCGCCGGCAGGTCGGCCACGGTCTCGACCACATAGTGAGCTCCGGCGTCGCGCAAGGCCTGGGCCGACGCTGCGATACGCCGCGTCCTGTCGGGCTCGGGCAGGATCGCCAGGGCCTCGCGCGACAGGCCGACACCGTTGCCGGACGCCGACAGGCCGATGCTCCAGGCGTCCGCCGACAGCCCCTCCCCTATGCCGACGACGGCGTCGTCAACCTTGACGCAAGCCTTGGCGGGCCAGGCGCCTAGCTCGACCAGGGTCTTCCACATCATCAGCGGCGACGGCCGCCCTTCCCGCGTCTCGCCCGCGCAGACGACGACGTCCGGCGCGTAGCCTTGCTCCGCCGCCAGCGGCAGGATGTCGGCCATCATCGGGCGGGTATAGCCGGTCGACGAACCGATCCGGACGCCCTCGGCGCGAAGCTCGGCGACGAGCTCGGCGGCGCCAGGGATCAGCGTCGCGCAGTCGCGAGCCGCCGCGCGCATCTTCGGCTCGACGGCGTCGTGCAGGCGATCGACATCGACCTCGGTCGAGGCCGCGCCGTGACGCGCCGCCCAGAGGCTGGCGATCCGCGGCATGGCCAGCAGCGCCCGCACGTGGTCGCGCTTGGCCTTGCCCATGTCGGCGCGGGCCTCGGCCTCGGTGATCTCGATCCCGGCTTCGGCGAACACCTCGCGCAGGGCCATGACCGGGGCGCGGCAACCGAAGTCGATCATGGTGCCGGCCCAGTCGAAGATGACGGCCTGGATGGGACTGCGGCTCATGCGGCGGCTCCTTGGCGGGAAAGGTCGTAAAGTCCGGCGATCACGTCCTCGGCCAGGCCAAAGGCGGTCGAGGCGCCCGTGCCGCTGGTCACGGTCACCAGGCGCACGCGCGGCAAGGGAGCCTCGACCAGGCTGTGGCCGGTCGCGGAGGCGTAGGTGCCGGTCCAGCGCTGCAGCACCGGCGGCGGCGCCTGGCCGAAGACCTGGGCGAACTCGTCCAGGATCAGGGCGTCGACGTCGTCGCGGGCGAAGGGATCGGGCGTGGCGGCATAGTGGTGACTGTCGCCGACGACCAGCGAACCGTCGGCGCTCTGCACCACGATCAGGTGGACACCATGCTCCAGGTGGGCGGCCTGCTCGGCCTGCAGCCGGGCGCGCAGGGCGCCGGCTTGCGGCAGGTCGGCGTAGCCGAGATATCGGATCAGCCCCAGGTCCGACATTACCGGCGCGGGCAGACGCCAGCCCGGATCGGCCAGGCGCATCATCTGCAGCTTGCAGCGCGTCACCTCGGCCTCGGCGAAGCGCTCGGGGAACAGGGTGACGAGGTCGTCGCCGGGACAGACGACGATCGTCTCGGCCTGGACGGGTCCGAGCGACGTCTCCAGCCGCCCGGTCTCGACGCCCCGCACGACCGCGCCGCGCAGGAAGGTCACGCCATGGGCCGCGGCGAGCCAGGCGGCCAGGCGCGGAATGGCGGTGCGGGACTCCACCCGCAGGTCGACCGAGCTGGTCAGGGCGCCGAGGCCCCCGCCCTGCCCTGGCAGCAGGCCGGTCAGGTCGTCGCGCCAGGCGCAGCCTTCGGCCATCTCGGTTTCGAGGAAGGCCTGCAGCACCGCCTTGGCCTCCGGACGTCGCGCGACCATCGTCAGGCCGCGCTGCAGCACTTCGATCCCGGCCTGGACGGCGATCTCGTCCCAGACCTGCGCCGAGCGGCGCGCGCGCCGCCAGACTTCGCCCCGCGCCTGGCCCGTGACCGTCACGAAGCCGAAATTACGGACCGAGGCGCCGTTGGCCTGGGCGTCGCGGTCGATGACCACCACGCGCTTGCCGAGGCGCGCGCCAGACAGGGCATGGGCCAGGCCCACAACGCCAGCGCCGACCACGGCGAGATCGAATTGCTGTTCCAAGATCATGTCCTCAGAGAAGAAAGGCGGCCGCGCGGAAGTTGAGGGGATCGAAATGTCCCGCGCGGCCGAGGCTGGCCTAGAAGCTGAAGTTCAGGCTGGCCGATACGGTGCGCGGCGCACCGCGCGTGTAGCGTTGGGTGAACTCGTCGAGCATCCCGCCGATGTATTTCTCGTCGAACAGGTTGGTGACGTTCAGTTGCAGATCGACGGCGCGACCGGCCTCCAGCGGCAGGCGATAGCCGGCCGACAGGTCCACCAGGGTATAGGCCGGGAGGTAGAGGCTGGCCGTGTTGGGCGAGTCTCCGGCGGTCTTGCCGGTGTGCTTGCCGCGGATCGAGGCGCGGAAGTTGTCGCGTTCGTAGTCCAGGCCCAGCGAGACCATGGTCTTCGGCGCGCCGGGAACCTCGTTGCCCTTGGCCACCGGCTTGACGGCGCCGGCATTGGCCGTGCCGCCGGTGAAGGCCTCCTGGTACACGGAGTCGTTCAGCGTCACGGCCGCGTTGAAAGTGAAGGCGTCGGTCAGGTCGTAGACCAGGCTGGCCTCGACGCCCTTGCTCTCCACGCCCTTGCCGGTGTTGGCGTAGGCGCCGGAGGTGCCGGCCGTGTAGTTGATGCCGCCGGCGCTGCCGCTGGGGCCGCCCGTGATGAAGTCGGCCGAGTAGAAGGTGATCGCGTTCTTGTAGTCGATGTAATAGGCGGTCGCCTGGGCCGAGAACCGGCGGCCGTGGAAGCGCAGGCCGGCCTCGAAGTCATCGGCCACCGACGACTTCAGCTTGGAGATGTCGGTCTGGGTCTTCTCCAGCGCCCAGTCACCCACCGCGCCATAGTTCTGCGAGAAGCCGGCGAAGGCCTGCAGCGTGTCGTTGACGCGATAGAGCGCGCCCAGGCTGAACAGCACGTCGGAGTCGGCGTTCAGCGCGGTCTTGAACGGGGCCACCGACTTGCCGTAGGCGTCCCAGCCCTCGGTCTCGCCCTCGATGTCGATCAGGTACTTCTGGATGCCGCCTGTCAGGGTCAGGTCGCCGAGCGTCCAGGTGTCCTGGGCGTAGAGCTTCCACTGGTCGGTCTTGAAGTGCTGCTGGAAGTCGATCAGCTGCGGGTCGTTGTAATAGGCCGGGCCCTTGCGGATATCGACGATCTGACGCCAGGCGCGGCCGAAGTCGCGGTCCAGCTTCTCGTACCAGACGCCGGCTTCCAGCTTGTGCTGGCCGACGGCGAACTTGGCCTTCGAGGTGAAGCCGTAGCGGTCATGGGCATAGAGGCTGGTGCGATAGGTCTGCAGCGGTGTGCACGCCGCCGACACCACACCGCCGGCGCCGTAGCACAGCGACGAGGCGATCCGCGTCCCGTCGGTGTCGGTATAGTCGAAGCCCTGAACCACGGCCCGCTGGCGACCCGCCGCATCGGTCCAGCCGTAGTAGGCGCGCTTGCGGCTCGAGCCCGGCGCCGTGCCGCCGGCGATGGTGCGCACGCCGTTCGGATCGACCGCGATCTGCTGATAGGGCGGCGCCCAGTCGCCCTGCCCTTTCTGGTGGTGGTAGTACGGCGCGACCTCGAACTGGATGTCGTCGTTCAAGGCGTAGTCGAACTTGACGTAGGCCAGGGTGTTCTCGCGGTGCGCCGACCAGGCGTGGGCCCAGTTCTCGTTGACGCCCGCCGGGGTCGTGCCCGTCCAGCTGGGCACCGAGGCGTCGCCGGCCGTCGTGCTGTCGAGGAACGCGCGGGAGGCCTCGATCAACGGATCGTCCACGGCCTTGTCGTACGAGACCCGGGCGGTGACCTTCAGCTTGTCCAGCTCGGTGACCGACTTGGCCTCGGCGTGCCATTCGTCGAAGCCGCTGCCGTCGCTGCAGCCATAGACCCAGCGGCAGGCGGTGAAGCGGGCAATGCCGGCATAGGCGCGGGTCGTGCCACCCAGGATCCGGCCCGTGTCGTAGGTCCCGGCGTAGCGGCGGGCTTCGTTGTCGCCCAGGCTAATCGAGATCAGGCCGCCGGCCTCTTCCTTGGGATCGCGGGTGACGTACGAGATCGTGCCGCCCAGGGCCGAGGCCGAGGCCGAGCCGACGCCGGTCGTGCCCTGGTCGATCTGGATGCGGGCGACGTTCTCGGTCATCAGGAACTTCTGGGCCGGCGCGCCGCCCAGATAGTACGAGGCGTTGTAGGCCGGCATGTCGTCGATCGTCTGGCCGATCTTCGACGAGCGCAGGTTGATGTCGAAGCCGCGGATGTTGACGCCATAGGTCCACGGGTCGGCGTTGAAGGCGTCCGAGCCGCGGATGGACACGCCCGGCACGTCCTGGATGGCGTTGATGATGTTCATGGCCGCTGGCTGGGCGGCGATGGTGTCGGTGTTGACGACGGTGTTGCCGCGCGCGACCGGGGCGGCGGTGACGATCACGGTGTCGACGGTGTCCGCGGTCGAGGCCGGCGCGTCGGCGGCGTGCGCCTGGCCAGCGGCCAGCGCGACAGCGGCCGCGCCGCAGCTCAGCAGCGTCTTGAAATGGCTGTTCATCGGTATCCCCTGGTTCCGGTGAGCGGGGACGCTTTGCTCGTCCCGCCGGCCGCTTCATGGGGCGCCGGGCTGCCTGAGGGCCAAGCGTTTGCTTGGAGGGGGGGCATAGGCGAGACCTATGGCCGGACGGCCAAACCGTCACGCCGCCGTCATGCGACGAGCCTAGGCAGGCGTCCGCCATGGCCGCCAACTATCAGCATCTGCGCGCCTTTCACGCGATCGCCCTCGACGGCAGCGTCACTCGCGCCGCGCGGCGCCTGAACGTGGCGCAGCCCACCTTGTCCCAACAACTCAAGGCCTTGGAAGAGCGGCATGGCGTCAGTCTGTTCGAAGGCCGTCGTTCGCCGCTGCAACTGACCGCCGCTGGCCGCGACCTCTTCGCCCTGACCGAGCGCCTGTTCGCCGCCGCCTCCGATGTCGACGACATGCTCGGCGAAGCCGTCACATTGAGCGGCGGCAGCCTGCGCATCGGCGGCGATTGTCCGCCGCAAGTGGCCCGAATGGTCGCCCGCTTTCGCGCCCTGAGCCCCGGCGCCAACATCCAGGTCCGGATGGGCAACGCCCGCGACACGATGCGCTGGCTGGCCGAGGCCGAGATCGACGCCGCCATCGCCAGCGATCCGCCCGTCGACGGCCAGTTCACCTATGACCCGCTCTATACTGACAATCTCAGCGTCGCCCTGCCCGCCGGTCATCCGCTGGCGGCGCTAGACACCGCGCCGATCGAGCAGCTGGCGGACCAGACCCTGCTCATCCGCGAACCCACATCGAAGACCCGCGCCTTCACCGAGCAGGCCCTGGGCGCGGCGGGTGTCGAGGTGCGCGAGACCCTGGAACTGCAAAGCCGGGAAACCATCCGCGAAGCCGTGGCCCTGGGCCTGGGCGTCAGCGTCTTCTTCTCGTCGGAGTGTCCGCCCGACCCGCGGATCGCCTATCGCCCCCTGTCGGGGCTGGCGCGAGAGCAGCCGCTGCATGGCTACCTCGTTTGCCAGCAGGACCGTCGACGCAGCGCCTTGATCAGAGCACTGCGCGCGCTCGCGGCGGAACTCGTCCAGACGCCGCTCTAGGCTCGCCGCATAGATAGCGCTTTGAACCGCCCGGTGGGCTTTCTAGAATTGCGGCCTCGCAATTCGCCACGGCCCATGACCGACTCGCTGACGCAGAACGCCTGGACTCTCATCGATCACGGCCGAGCGGCTGAAGCGTTGAGCCTGACACACGCCGCCGCCCAAGCCAGCGCCGCGACGCCGAGTCTGTTGATGGCGCACGCCGCCGCGCTCAAGGCGCTGGGCCGGGCCGACGACGCCGTGGACTTCAACCGGCGCGCCGTCAGCCGCGCGCCATCCGACCGCTTCGCCTGGTACAATCTGGCCGCGACGCTGGGTGACCTGAACCTGGACGCCGGGGCCGAAGCCGCCGCGCGCCGGACGCTGGATCTCGGCCTGGACGCGCCGGAGGTCTGGCTGGTCTTGGGCAAGGCGCTGCAAGGCCTGCGGCGCTACGACGACGCCGAGAAAGCCTTCCTGACCGCCGTGGCGCGGCGGCCCAACTATGCGGCCGCGCATCTGGATCTGGCGCAGCTGCGCTGGATGCGCTCGGGCCGCCAGGACCAGGCCCTAGGCGTACTGGAATCCGCCCTGCGCCGGCATCCCGGCGATACCGGCCTGTGGCTGATCAAGAGCACCGTGCTGAGCTTCGCCGGCGATCACGCAGCGGCCGACAGGGCTCTGGACGGCGCGTTGAAAGCCTCGCCAGATGACGTTCTGCTGCGCCTGGCCGCGGCGCGCGCCGCTGGCGCTGTCGACGCGCCCCAACGCATGCTGGCCAACGCCCAGGCGGCCTACAGCCTGGCGCCGGGCGCGCCGGAGGTTCACGCCGTGCTGTGCGAGGCGCTGCTGGCCACCGGCCAGCCTCAGGCCGCCGCCGAGACCGCTGAGCGCCTGGTCGCGGCCACACCGCGGGATCAGTACGCTCTGGCGCTGCGCAACACCGCCTGGCGGCTGATCGACGATCCACGCCTCGCGCCATTCCGCGACTACGACCGGCTGGTGCGCGCCTACCGTCTGGAGACGCCGGACGGCTGGCCGGACCTGGAGACGTTCCTGGACGCCCTGCGCGCGCGTTTGCTGGAGTTGCACGATCTGAAGACCCACCCGCTGCAGCAGTCGCTGCGCGGCGGCACCCAGGTTCCGTCGCTGGATCGCTCGCAGGATCCGCTAGTGCAGGCCTTCTTTACCTCGGCCCGCAAGGCCGTGGCGCGCTATGTCGAAGACCTGGGGCCAGGCGCCGATCCGATCCGCGACCGCCGCTCGGCCGGGTTCGATTTCGCCGGCGGCTGGTCGGTGCGCCTGCGGTCAGACGGCTTCCACGCCGACCACGTCCATCCCAAGGGCTGGATCTCGTCGGCCTTCTATCTGGACCTGCCCGCGGCCGTCGATGACGACAAGGCGCGCGAGGGCTGGCTGCAGTTCGGCAGGCCGGGCTGCCAAACGTCCCCTGCCCTGGCCGCCGAGCACATGATCAAGCCTGAGCGCGGGATGCTGGTGCTGTTCCCATCGTGCTTCTGGCATGGGACGCGGCCGTTTTCAGACCCTGGCCACCGGCTGACCATGGCCTTCGACGTCACGCCGCGCTGACGCGCAAACCCCTGAAACAGATACAAAAAGGCCCGCCTCGAGTGATCGAGGCGGGCCTTCTCGCAAGAGGTCCCCTCCCCGGCGCCGAAGCTCCGGGAAGGGTCTGGTCTCTTAGTAGCGCAGACGGGCGTTCAGGAAGAACATCCGGCCCAGGACGTCGTAGGCGGCGGGATAGCCGCTGTTCGACGGCGAGGCGTTGCCGCCCAGGATCGGGTAGGACTCTTGCGTCAGGTTGCGAACGCCGGCCGTGAAGGCGACGTTGTCGGTGACGCTCCAGTCGGCCGACAGATCGTAGTAGTTCTTCGAACCGATACGCTCGACGGTGTAGACCGTCGCGGGGTTGTCGTCGTTGACGTCGTCCAGGTGGCTCCAAACCAGGTTCACGCCGAACTGGTTCATTTTCCAGTTCACCGTCGAACGCAGCTTGTGGCGCGGGGTCGGGTTGCCGCAGCGGGTGCCGAACTTGTCGGCGCACTTGATCGGCGACGACACGTCGTCCGGCACCGTCGTGCGGTCCCAGGTGTTGGTGTACAGCGAGCGGAACGCCAGCGAACCCCAATCCGGCAGGCCCAGCTTTTCGAGGGTCGTGCGATAGGTCACGCTGACGTCGAGGCCAGCGGTCGTCACGGTGGCGACGTTCTGGGCCGTCAGCGAGAGGTAGTCGATCGAGCCGTTGGCCAGGCGGATGATCGCTTGGCAGTACGGCGAGCTCGGGTTGCCGTTGACCAGCGGGCCGTAGCAGACGTTCATGACGTTCTGAGCGGTGCCGCCGAAGGCAGCGATCGCGTCATTGATCTTGATGTCGAAGTAGTCGGCCGTGATCGACAGGCCGCTCGCCCACGACGGGCTGTAAGCGAAACCGGCCGTGAAGGTCTTGCCTTCTTCCGGACGCAGGTTCGGGTTGCCGCCCGACAGGGTCTGGGTCTGCTGGTTGGCGTTGATCAGGCCGACGACGCTGGCCGACACGCCCGAGTTGATACAAGCTTGACGAACTTGCGCGTTCGGAGCGCCACGCGCCGAGCAGGGATCGGTCGACGTCGGGAAGCCGTTGCTCTGCGGCGAGAACAGGTCGCTGACCGACGGCGCGCGGATCGCCTTGTTGTACGAACCGCGGATCATCAGGTCGTCGAACACCTTCCACGAACCGGCGACCTTGTAGGTCTGAACCGGGTGCGGCTGGCCGGTGTAGTCCGACGTACGGCCGGCCAGTTCCAGGTCCAGGCGCTGGATGAACGGCAGGTCCTTCAGCAGCGGAACCAGGACTTCGGCGTAACCTTCATAGACGTCGAAGCGGCCGGCCACGGGGGGCGACGCGTTGAAGCCCGTCAGGTTGCCGGTGGCCAGGTCTTGGCTCGGGTCGAACGAGAATTCTTCGGCGCGATATTCGGCGCCGATGGCGAAACCGATCGGACCGGCCGGCAGCGAGAAGGCGTTGGCCGTGTCACCGTTGAAGGTGAAGCCGCCGTATTGCTGCTTGTAGTCCTGCGACGAGTTGATGCGAGTCTTGATGAAGTTCGCCGCGGCGGCCGACATGGTGCCGTTGCCGAAGATGTTCACCGGGACGCAGCCGTTCGACGGGTCGGCGAAAGCCGTACCAGCGGCGTTCAGCAGCAGGCCTTGTTGGATGCGCTGCAGGCTGGTGTCGCCCAGCAGCGCGTTGCTGCCGTGCGTGCCGCCGTACTGGTAGTAGAGGTCGAAGCCGCCGTTGATGGCCGCGATGTCCCCCTTGATGCCCATTTGCATCTGGTAGCCGAAGAAGTTGAACTTCGACACGCGCGGGCCAACGTCGCTCAAGCGCTTGTTGAACACGCCCGTGACGGTGTCGTACAGGCCGTCGCCGTCCGTATCGACATCGGCATAGGTGCCGGTGGCCCAGGGGCTGGACGTCGGGATCGTGTAGCTGGCGGTCGAACCCAGGCTGTTCAGCGCGGTCTTGGCCGCGGCCGTCAGGAACGGGTTGTTGTCCAGCGTGAAGCGGAAGATGCGGTTACCGACCGGGGTCGGGGCCAGCTGGGTGGTGACCTTCGAGTTGACGAAGTTGCCCTTGGCGTAGACCGACAGGCCCGGCTTGATCTCATAGTTGGCCAGCGAGGTGACCGAGAAACGCTCTTGCGGGGTCTGCAGGTAGTTGACCGGCGCGAAGTTGTAGCTGTCCGTCGCCGAGTTGTAGAGGCGGACGTCGCCGTTGTTGGTGAACATCGCCGAGTTGGCGGCGCTGTTGGCGACGCCCGGCAGGGTGGCGAAGCGACCCGCGACGAACGGATCGACGCGACCCGGCTCGATCGAGCCGGAACCCGACGGGACCAGGCCGGTCTTGGTGGCGTTGTCGCCCCAGGCGGTGGCCAGCATGCCGCCGCGCTCGCCCTGGGTCAGCGCTTCGCGCTTGTTGTAGCCCAGGCTCAGAACCACGTTGCCCTTACGATCGGCGAAGTTGGCGCCCATCGTCAGGTCGGCCGTGTAGATCGGCGCTTCGCCCTTGTCGGTGGTCGAGTAGCCGGCCGAGAACTCGAGGCCCTCGAAGTCCTTCTTCAGGATGAAGTTGACCACGCCCGAGATGGCGTCCGAGCCGTAAACGGCCGAGCCGCCGCCCGAGACGACGTCGATGCCCTTGATCAGGGCGGTCGGGATCAGGTTCAGGTCGACGACGCCGTCGGAGGTGGTCGGCGTCTGACGCTTGCCGTCAACCAGCACCAGGGTGCGGGACGCGCCGAGGCCGCGCAGGTTCACGGTGGCCACGCCGCCGTTGCCGTTGTTGACCGTCGAGGTGACGCCCGGGACGGCCTGCGGCAGGGTGTTCAGCAGGTTTTCAGTGTTGACCACACCCGACTGCTTCAGTTCGGCGGCGCCGACCTGGGCGACGGGGCTCGTCGAGGTCAGGTCGGGACGCGCGATGCGCGAACCGGTGACGACGATTTCCTCGACCTGAGCCGACTCGCTCGCGGGAGCCGCTTGTTGCGCCCAGGCGCCGGCGGCCGGCAGCATGACGCCGCAGAGGATCGAAGACGCCAGCAGGCGCTTTCTCGTGGTTGAAACGCTAAACAAATTCCACCTCCAAAACTTATACGCCGGACCCTGCGGATGGGCGTCGACGCTCCCCCTGTCCCCCCTGGAACCGGGTTTTGCGAACATGAGTGGAATTCGGCGACCGCGGGTCAATCAGCCTGGGACCGCGAATGCCCAGGAAATTTCCACGTGTGACCCAAATGTAACGCGGTTGACACATGTCGGGAGCCCGACTTGGTCAAGAATGTGTATTTTCAAAGGGATGCAGGTGGGGCGGTCCGTGGCGCGATCGAAATACTGTACAAAATATACGAAGTAATCGAAGCTATATCCGCGTTTTGGCCTTAATCAACAGACGGCGCCGATACAGCAGACCCGCTAGAGCGAACTCCAAAAAGGTTCCCTCGGAAACTCATTTCGAGGCGAAGGTATGCTGCTTCACGCCTTTGCTCCGCATCAACCAGCCCACAATATTCGCACTTCAACTTGAGATCCGCTCGCACGTGCGACAAGTCGCCTCAGGCTGCACACCTTTGCGCCACAGTGGCAGTTGCACAGGAACGAAAAGCACCTCTTGAATAAAATCCGAGCAAATCCATGCTCGCGTTTCCGTACCGACGAGTCCGACAATGCCCACGCACCCTCCCCTCAGAATCAACAGCGATCTGCCTGTGGAGAGGTTCGCGACGCGGTTCGCGGAAGATGGATACGTACAAATCCCGGTGTTTCTGACCCCGGAAGACGCCGAGGACGTCGCGCGGTCGCTGGAAGGCCTGACCTGGAATATCGTGGCGCCCGACGAGGCGTCAGAAACGCTGGTGATCACCCCGGAGGTAATCAAGAAGTTCGGCGAGGCCCAGGTCCGGCAGTTCCTGCAAGGCGCGCTGAAGCGCGCGGCGGGCGGCTTTTCTTTCGTGCACCTGTCCTATGCTCTTCAGGATGAGTATCAGCGCAGCGCGGAGGCCAGAGTCCACCGTGCGACGCAGTTCCTGCAGAGCGAGGACTTCCTGGACTTCGGCCGCCAGGTGATCGGTGCGCCGGCCGTGACGGGCGTACGCGCCCAGGCGTCCTACTATCGCCCCGGCGACTTCCTGACCCTGCACGACGACAGCCACCGCAAGGATACGCGCCTGGCCGCCTTCACCCTGGGCTTCACCCGAAAGTGGCGCGCCGACTGGGGCGGCCAGTTGCTGTTCCACGACGCCGAGGGCAACGTCACGCGCGGCTTCAAGCCGGAGTTCAACGTGCTGACCCTGTTCAAGGTGCCCACGGCCCACTCGGTGGCCCAGGTCGCCTCCTATGCCGACGCCAAGCGGCTGTCGCTGACCGGATGGCTGCTGGGCGACGCCCCGCAAGCCGCGTAGCTTGACCGCGTAAGGAGTTCCCAAATGACCAAGCTGCTGCTTGCCGCCGCGATCGCCCTCGCCGCCTCCCCCGCATTTGCCGCCGAGCCCAAGGAGCCGGCGGTCATCGCCGCCCTGAAGGCCTGCCGCGCCATCACCGCCGACGTCGAGCGGCTGGCCTGCTATGACAAGGCGGCTCAATCCGTGACTAAGGCCCAGGAAGCTGGCGAGGTCATCATCATCGACAAGCAGGAAGCCCGCGCCGCGCGCCGCCAGGCTTTCGGGCTCGAGCTGCCGACGCTGTCGATCCTGGACAAGGGCGCCGACAAGACCGAGACCGAGAAGCTGCAGTCGGTGGTCAAGAGCGCCCGCGTCGACGCCGAGCAGCGGCTGGTCGTGACGCTGGAAGACGGCGCGGTTTGGCGCCAGATCGACGACGCCATGCTGGGCAAGCCGCCAAAGGCCGGCGACACCATCGAGGTCCGCAAGGCGGCGATGGGCAGCTATATGATGAAGATCGGCAGCCAGCCCGCGATCCGCGTGCGCCGCGTCGAGGGCGGCCGCTAGCTAGCTGGGGTCGTCGACGAAGCGGTAGCCGACCCCGGGCTCGGTCTGCAGCAGCTTGGGGCTGGCCGGGTCGGCCTCCAGCTTCTGGCGCAGCTGGCCGACGAAGACCCGCAGGTACTGGGTGTCGTGCGCGTGCGCAGGCCCCCAGACGGCGGTCAGCAATTCCTTGTGGGTCAGCACCTTGCCGTGCCCCTGGGCCAGGCGGACCAGCACGTCGTATTCGCGCGGCGACAGCTTCACAACCTCGCCGGCGCGGGTGACGCGGCGCTTTTCCAGGTCGATCTCGATCTCGCCCGCGCGGATCGGGCCGCTGGGCGCCTGGGCGCGGCCGGCTTGGCGCATGGCGGCGCGTAGGCGAGCCAGCAACTCGCCGACCCCGAACGGCTTTTCGACATAGTCGTTGGCGCCTCGATCCAGGGCCTCGATCTTCTCGATCTCGCGGTCGCGGGCCGACAGGATCAGGATCGGGCCGTCATAGAACGCCCTCGCCTTCTCCAGCACCTCCTTGCCGTCCATGTCGGGCAAGCCAAGGTCCAGCACCACGGCGTCGGGCGACCACAGGGCGATGCCGCGCAGGCCCTCCTGGCCGCTGTCGGCGCGCAGCGGCTCGTAGCCGGCGGCGTCCAAGGCGGGCCCCAGGAACCGATGGATCTGCGGCTCGTCGTCGATGACCAGGATGCGCTGGCGAGAACTCATGGGCGGCTCATAGCAGATCGCGCGGCGTGGCGATGGCCTTGGGCAGGCTAATCAGCATCCGCGTTCCGCGCCCATCGTGGATCGGGCTGGCGGCGGCGATCCGCCCGCCCATGGCGTCGACGAAGCCCTTGGCGATGGCCAGGCCCAGCCCTGCGCCCTGGTGGCGATCGCTGGGCTCCTCCATGCGACGGAACTTGTCGAAGATCCGCTCCAGCTCGGCCGGCGGCACGCCCCTGCCCTCGTCCTCGACGCTGATCACGACATTGCCGCGATCCTCGTAGGCCGCCAGCTCGATCCGACTGCCCGCGTCGCTGTAGGTGACGGCGTTTTCCAGAATATTGACAAGGACTTGTTCCAGAAGGCTCGCATCCGCCTGGACCAGGGTCAGGGTGGCTGGATAGTCGCGGACCAGCGCCCGCCCGCCCAGGCGCCGCGTCACCCGCTCGGCGGCGGCGTTGAGCACGTCGCGTACGTCGATCCAGTCGGTGCGCAGCTTCAGGCCCCCGCCCTCTAGCCGGGTCATGTCCAGCAGGTTGGCGACGTAACGGCTGAGCCGTTCGGCCTCCTCACGGATGCTGACCAGCAGGTCGTCGCGCACGGCCTTCTTCATCTTGTCGCCGTAGTCGAGCAGCGTCGTGGACGCGCCCAGCACCGTCGACAATGGCGTGCGCAGGTCGTGGCTGACCGAGTTCATCAGGGCCGAACGGAAGCGATCCGCGCGGCGCAGGGTCTCGGTCTCCAAGGCCTCGGAAGCCAGTTGCGAGCGCTCCAGCGCCACGGCCCCCTGTTCCAGCAACGCCAGCACAAGCCGCTCAAGGTCCGAGCCGGGCGGCGCGGCGCCGGCCTCGACGCCGGCCACGCCGGTGCGAGCGCGCACGCCCTGCAGCGGCCAGAAGGTCCAGTGGGCCTGAGGCAGAGTGCCGGTGCCGAAACCGGCGGCCTCGCCCTTTTCCCAGGCCCAGCGGGCGGCGGCCATCTGGGCGGCGTCGAGGATCTCCAGGCTTGGCGCGCCGGCCACGGGTGCGAGTTCCTCGCCCTGCGGCAGCAGCACCAGCGAGCGCCCCCCCGCCGCCGCGGCGACCTGCTCTGCCAGCGCGCGCGCGACGGCGTCGCGGCCGGTGGCGGCAGACAGCGTGCGGCTGGCGGCCAGCAGGGTGGCGACGGCGGCGGCGCGGCGCTGCGAGCCCAGCGCCTGATCGCGGACCCGACCCGCCAGGCCGCCGGACGCCAAGGCGACGGCCCAGAACACCACCAGCGTAATGAAGTCCGTCGGCGCGCCGATCGCCAGGCTGTAGCGCGGCTCCAGGAACAGGTAGTTGTAGATGAAGAACGCCACCGTCGCGGCGACCAGCGCCGGCCGCAGGCCGCGCAGCACCCCGGCGGCCAGCACGGCGGCCAGGAAGATCATCCCCAGGTCGACGTGATCGAAGACGACGTCAAGGCCCCAGGCGCTCAGCGTCGCGGCCAGGACGAACAGCGCGCCGACCGCATAGCCCTGCCAGGCGCCCAATCTGAACGGCTTGGCGGGCTTTGGCTCGCGCTCGTGGCTGGCCTCGGTGATCACGTGCACCGCCACGCCGCGCGCCTCGCGCAGCAGGGCCGAGGCCAGGGAGCGGCCCAGACGCTCGCGCCACCAGCTTTCGACCGACTTGCCGATGACGACCTGGGTGACGTTGCTGCGCCGAGCATAGGCCATCACGGTCGCGACGATGTCGCCGCCGGTCAGGGCCACCGTCGCGCCACCCAACTGCTCGGCCAGGCGATAGGCCTCGCCGAGGCGGGCCGCGCCGTCTGCGCCGGTCGCCGGCCGATCGGTGCGCTCGACGTGGGCGACGATCCAAGGCGCGTCCATCATCATGTCCGACAGCCGCCGACCCGACCGGACCAGCGAGCCGGCCATGGCGTCGCCGCTGACCAGCACCAGGATCCGCTCACCGGCCGCCCAGGGGCCCTCGACGCCCTTCTCGCGCATGGCCGCGACCAGCTGGTCGTCGACGGTCTGGGCCGCGCGGCGCAGGGCCAGCTCGCGCAAGGCGGTGAGGTTCTCGACCTTGAAGAAGTTGTCCGCCGCCAGTCGCGCGGTCTCAGGCACGTAGACCTTGCCGGCCGCCATCCGCTCGCGCAGTTCCTCGGGCGTGATGTCGACCAGCTCGATGGAGTCGGCGCGCGACAGGGCGCTGTCGGGCACCGTCTCGCGCTGGCGCACACCGGTGATGCGCAGGATGACCTCGACCAGGCTCTCCAGGTGCTGGACGTTCAGGGTGGTCCAGACATCGACGCCAGCGTCCAGCAGCTCCTCGACATCCTGCCAGCGCTTGGGATGGCGCGAGCCCGGCGCATTGGAGTGGGCGTATTCGTCGACCAGCAGCACCTTGGGCTTGCGCGCCAGGGCCGCGTCGAGATCGAACTCCATCAGCACATTGCCGCGATGCTCGATCGACTTGCGCGGCAGAACCTCCATGCCGCGCAGCAGGCTCTCGGTCTCGCGCCGGCCGTGGGTCTCGACGACGCCGATCAGGATGTCGACGCCCTCGGCCTTGCGACGGCGGGCGGCGCGTAGCATCTCGTAGGTCTTGCCCACGCCCGGGGCCATGCCCAGAAACACCTTGAGGCGCCCCCGGCGCGCCTTGTTGGCGGCGGCCAGGAGCGCCTCGGGATCTGGACGGATCGGTTCGTCCGCTGGCAACTAGCCGTCCTTCGGGAAGCGCGCGTCGAGCGCCCGGTTGACGGCCAGGACGTTCACCGTCGGCTGGCCGATGAAGCCCAGTAGCGGCGCTTTGGTCTGGGCGTCAATCACGGCCTGGACCTCGCCCACGGGCACGCCACGCGAGCGGGCCACGCGCGGCGCCTGGAAGCGGGCGTTGGCCGGCGAGACGTCCGGATCCAGGCCCGATCCCGAGGTGGTCACCGCGTCGGCGGGGATGGCCACGCCGGGATTCTCGGCCCGCAGCGCCTTGGCGTCGGCGGTTTCGCGCTCGATCAGCTTGTCGTTCAGCGGACCCATGTTCGAGCCGCTGGACGCGCTGGCGTCGTAGCCGTTGCCAGCCGCCGACGGACGCGGATGCAGGTATTCCGGCTTGCTGAAGCCCTGGGCGATCAGGGACGAGCCGATGACCGTTCCCTTGGCGTCCTTGACCAGGCTGCCGTTGGCCTGGGCCGGGAACGCCGCCTGGGCGACGCCAGTGACGGCCAGCGGATAGGCCAGGCCCAGGAGGGCCGTGAACAGACCCATGGAAACCAGGGCCGGGCGAAGATGTGAAAGCATGGTGGCGGCTCCTCTAGAAGGCGGCCTTGAGCGAGATGACGCCACGGCTGCCGTACAGCTTGCCGAAGGCGTGCTCGCCGGTGTCGTGGTAGCGCAGGTCGAGGGTCAGGTTGCTGGTCAGGGCGTAGGCCGCGCCGACGTTCCAGGTCGTGTAGTCGCCCGAGCCCTTGTAGGTCTGGCGGCCAACGGCGGCCGAGAGCGACAGCTTGTCGATCACCGCATAGCTGCCGTTCAGCTCGTAGTAGACGGCCTCGTCGGCGGCGCCGAAGCTGTCGGGGCTGTAGAACACCGCAGCGCCGATCGCGCCCTTGCCGGCTGGGATCGAACCGGCGGCCTTGAACTCGACATTGCCGTAGTCCGCGCCTTTCGGCGCGCCGGCATAGCCGTAGTAGATCACGCCGAAGTCCAGCGAGGCCGGACCCAGCGTCGACTTGTAGCCGGCATAGAGGTCGATCTCGGCGTCGGTCTTGTCGCCGAAATCGACGTTCGAAGCCCAGGTCCCGGCGTAGAATTTGCCGGCGGCCAAGTCGACGCCGCCGAAGACTTGAGCCTTCTCATTGGTCTGGGAAACGCCGCGGAACACGTAGTCCGAAGCGACGCCGACATTGTAGCTCAGCTTCGGAGCGTCCTGCGCCTGGGCGACGCCGGCCGTCAGGGCCAGCGCTGCGGCGACGGCGAAAACACGGGAAGTCATGGTCGTAAGGTCTTTCGGAACCAGGGAAAAGCGGGACATCAGGCCAGGCCCAGGGCCGAGACGATCAGGTCGATCAGCTTGATGCCGATGAACGGGGCGACCAGGCCGCCCAGGCCGTAGACCGTCAGGTTGCGCGACAAGAGCTTGCCGGCGCCGATGGCGCGGTACTTCACGCCCTTCAGGGCCAGGGGGATCAGCGTCACGATGATCAGGGCGTTGAAGATCACCGCCGACAGGATGGCGCTCTGCGGGCTGTGCAGGCGCATGACGTTCAGGGCTCCCAGCGCCGGCAGGGCCACCACGAACATCGCCGGGATGATGGCGAAGTACTTGGCCACGTCGTTGGCGATCGAGAACGTCGTCAGAGCGCCGCGGGTGATCAGCATCTGTTTGCCGACCTCGACAATCTCGATGACCTTGGTCGGGTCGCTGTCGAGATCGACCATGTTGCCGGCCTCGCGGGCGGCCTGGGCGCCGGTCTGCATGGCCACGCCGACATCGGCCTGGGCCAGGGCCGGCGCATCGTTGGCGCCGTCGCCGCACATGGCCACCAGTCGGCCCTTGGCCTGCTCGTCGCGCATCAGGCGCAGCTTGTCCTCGGGCGTGGCCTCGGCGAGGAAGTCGTCGACGCCGGCTTCCGAAGCGATGGCCGCGGCGGTCACCGGGTTGTCGCCGGTGATCATCACGGTGCGCAGGCCCATGCGGCGCAGGTCGGCGAAGCGGGCCTTCACGCCGGGCTTCACGACGTCCTTCAGGTGAATGACGCCGACCAGGGCGCCGTCCTCGCTGACCGCCAGCGGCGTGCCGCCCGAGCGGGCGATCCGGTCCACGGCGGCGTTGACCTCGGCCGGCACGGCCTTCGGATCCAGGGCCAACGAGCGATAGACCGCGTCCACCGCGCCCTTGCGCCAGGACTTGCCGTTCGCATCCAGGCCCGACTGGCGGGTCGTGGCGCTGAAGGCGATGGCGGTCGCGCCTTCCGGCGCCTCGACCACGAACCCCTGGTTGCGACCCAGCTCGATGATCGAGCGGCCTTCCGGGGTCTCGTCGGCCATCGAGGCCATCAGGGCGGCGCGCAGGGCGACGTCCGGACGCACGCCGGGGGCGGCGATCACCTCGGTGGCCATGCGGTTGCCGAAGGTGATGGTGCCGGTCTTGTCCAGCAGCAGGGTGTCGACGTCGCCGGCCGCTTCCACCGCGCGGCCCGAGGTGGCCAGGACGTTGACCTTCAGCAGGCGGTCCATGCCGGCGATGCCGACGGCGCTGAGCAGCCCGCCGATGGTCGTAGGGATCAGCGTGATGAACAGCGCGCCCAGCACAATCGGGTCCAGGTTGACGCCCGAGAACTTGCCCAGGCCCAACAGGGTGACGACCGCGATCAGGAAGATCAGGGTCAGGCCCGCCAGCAGCACGGCCAGGGCGATCTCGTTCGGCGTCTTGCGACGATCCGCGCCCTCGACCATGGCGATCATGCGGTCAAGGAAGGTCGAGCCCGGCGCGGCGGTGACGCGAACCTTCAGCCAGTCAGAGACCACGGTCGTGCCGCCGGTGACGGCCGAGCGGTCGCCGCCGCTTTCGCGGATGACGGGTGCGCTCTCACCGGTGATGGCGGCCTCGTTGACGCTGGCCACGCCCTCGATGATCTCGCCATCGGTCGGGATCACGTCGCCGGCCTCGACCAGGATGATCTCCCCTACCCCCAGCTTGTGGGCTGGGGTCGGGATCCATGTGCCGGTCTTGGGGTCGACGATCAGCTTGGCCTTGGTCGTGACCCGAGCGGCGCGCAGGCTGTCGGCCGCGGCCTTGCCCCGCCCTTCGGCGACGCTCTCGGCCAGGTTGGCGAACAGCACGGTGGCCCAGAGCCACAGGGCGACCTGGATGGCGAAGCCGGCCGGCTGGTGCACGGCCACGGCCGCGACCGCCGAGACGGTCGACAGCAGGGCCACAATCCAGGTGGCGAAGATCACCGGATTGCCGGTCAGCTTGCGCGGATCCAGCTTGATGAAGCTGTCCTTGGCCGCGCGGGCCAGGACGGCGCTGGAGAGGCCGCCGGCGATGGCGCGCCGGCCCTCCCCTGCTTGGATGTCTATAGTGGTCATGGGATTGATCTCTTGGGATCAGTGGCCAGCCACGAAGGCGAGCGCTTGGAAGTGCTCGACGATCGGACCCAGGGCCAGAGCGGGGAAGAATTGCAGGCCGCCCAGGATCAGGATCACCCCGATCAGGAGGCCGACGAAAAGGCCGCCGTGCGTGGGCAGCGTGCCGGCCGAGGGCGCCAGCTTGGGCTTGGCGGCCAGGGCGCCGGCGATGGCCAGCACCGCGACGATCGGCAGGAAGCGCCCCATCGCCATGGAGACGGCCAGGGTGGTGTCCCACCACGGGGCGTTGGCGGTCAGGCCGGCGAAGGCCGAGCCGTTATTGGCCGTGGCCGAGGTGTAGGCGTAGAGGATTTCCGACAGGCCGTGGGGACCTGCGTGCATCAGGCCCTTCAGCGCCTCGGGCAGCACCGCGGCGACAGCCGAGAAGCCCAGGACGCAGATCGGGATCGCCAGGACCGCCAGGATCGACAGCTTGACCTCGCGAGCCTCGATCTTCTTGCCCAGGTATTCGGGCGTGCGGCCCACCATCAGGCCGGCGACGAACACGGCCAGGATGGCCATGACCACCATCAGCGCGATGCCCGAACCGATGCCGCCGGGCAGGATCTCGCCCAGGTGCATCAGGAACATCGTCATGGCGCCGCCGATCGGCATCAGGCTGGAGTGCATGCCGTTGACCGAGCCGTTCGAGGCGCCGGTCGTGGCGGCGGCCCAGGCGGCGGTGGCGGGCGCGCCGAAGCGGACCTCCTTGCCTTCCATGTTCACCGCCGTCTCGACGCCGGCGACCTTCTGGGCCGGGGCGGTCATGGTCTCGGACGCGTAAATGGTCGCCGCGCCGGCGAACAGCAGCACGAAGGCGGCCATCACCAGGGCCCGAACGTCCTTCTTGGCCAGGACCGATCGGCCAAAGGCGAAGAAGGCGGCCCAGCCCAGCACATTCAGCGACACGGCCGTGATCAGGTTGGTCAGGGCCGTCGGGTTCTCGAAGGGGTGGGCGGAGTTGGCGTTGAAAATGCCGCCACCGTTGATGCCCAGCATCTTGATGGCTTCCTGCGAGGCCACGGCGTAGAGCGAGATCTTCTGCTCCGCGCCCTCCATCGTATGAGCGACGACGCCGGCCGACAGGGTCTGGGGCAGGCCCAGGGCGACCAGGACGACAGCCACCACGAACGACAGCGGCAGCAGCACGTAGAGCGTGGTGCGGATCAGGTCGGCCCAGAAGTTACCGACGCCCTCGCCGCGATTGGCGGTGAAGCCGCGCGCCAGGGCCGCGGCGATCGTTGCGCCCGTCGAGGCCGAGACGAAGTTCTGCGTCGTCAACACCAGCATCTGGCTGAGCGTCGACATGGTCGTCTCGCCCCCATAGCTCTGCCAGTTGGTGTTGGTGATGAAGCTGATGGCGGTGTTGAACGCCAGGTGGCCCGACAGACCGGGGAAGCCCTGTGGGTTCAACGGCAGCACGCCCTGCAGGCGCAGGACCGCATAGGTGATCGCAAAGCCGACGAGGTTGAAGGCCAGCAGCGCGAACGCGTAGTCGTGCCAGCTCTGGCTCTTCTTCGGATCGACGCCGCAAGCGGTGTAGAAGAAGGCCTCGAACGGCTTCATCACCGGATCGAGCCAGGTGCGCTCGCCATTCCAGACGCGCGACATGAAAACGCCCAGCGGCCAGCCGATCGCGACCGCCAGGCCAAGCGTGAGGGCGATCTCCGCCCACCCTTGCCAATTCATAGGGATATGTCCGTCAGAACTTGTCGGGTCGCAGCATCGCCGCGACCATGTAGCCGGCGACGACGATCGCCCCGGCGGCCCACAAGAGGTTCACAAGCATGGCTAAACGCGCCTCAGCGCGGCGGCGAAAGCGCCGAAGAGGGCGAACAGGCCTAAGGCCAGCGCCCCAAAGATGAGATCAGCCATAACGGCCTCCTTTGGTGTCGGAGGCCAGGGACCATGTCCGGGCGTAAGGGCTCTATGTCGAAGCGCGGCCGCCGCATAAGGACGGCGTAAAGACCACGCTCTAGGCGGCGACGCTGTTGGCGGCCACGCGGGCGTCCAGCTTGGCCAGCTTGACCAGGATGCGGTCCAGGGTCGAGCGCTTCACCGGCTTGCCGTCGCGCAGCTTGGTCCAGGTGGTTTCGCTGATGGCGTAGCAGTCGAACAGATGCTCGCGCGTCACGGCCGGCAGGCGCGACCGCAGGCGCTGGAAAATTTCTCGGGAGATGGTGACGGTTTCAGCCATGGGATGGTCTGGTCAGTTACGCTCGGGAAGTGATCCTACCGCGTCCCTATGACGGTGTTGTTGGGCGAGCTTATTTCAGCAGTGCTACGTTACGCCAAGTTTTCGCCAAACTTGGCGGAAGTTGCGACGAAGCGCGACGCGGGGAGCCCAAAACACGCGCAAGGCCTCGTCAGACAGACGATGGCCCTCCCCCTCGAAACGGGTAGACCTTACGCTTTGCCAGCCTCGCCAAAAGTGACAAAGCCGTAATCTAAACGCTGTCTAGAGCGTGAAGCGCAGGCCGTCATAACCCGCCTCGACACCCGCCGGCAGCCGAGCGGTCAGGGCGTTGTAGTCCAGGTCGATGTGCAGGTTGGTCAGGATGGCGCGCCTGGGCTTGGCCTTGGCGATCCATTCCAGGGCCAGCTCGACATGGGCGTGGGTCGGGTGCGGCGTCCAGCGCAGCGCGTCGACGATCCAGACGTCGAGATCGGCCAGGTCCGCCCAGCTGCCGTCAGGGATGGCGCGGACGTCGGGGGTGTAAGCCACGCCGCCGAAGCGATAGCCGACGGCGCGGATCTCGCCGTGATCGACGTCGAAGGTGCGGACCGGGATCGCGCCCGAGGGGCCGTCGATCTGGAAATCCTCGCCCAGCGGCGGGATCAGCTTCGGTTCCAGGATGGCCGGATAGCCGCCACGCGTCTCGAAGACATAGCCGAACCGGGTCAGCAGGCCGTCATGCGTGGCCTGGTCCATCCAGGTCGGGATGCGGACGCGCTGATTGAGGAAGAACGGCCGCAGGTCGTCGATGCCGTGAGCCTGGTCGGCATGGTCGTGGGTGAACAGCGCGGCGTCGACCCGCTTCACGCCCGCATGAGCGGTCTGCAGGCGCAGGTCCGGCGAGGTATCGACGACGACCGTGGTCTCGTGCTGAGGCCCCTGCCCCAGCCTCCGCACCAGCAGCGAGCAGCGCGAGCGATGGTTCTTGGGCTCGGCCGGATCGCAGTCGCCCCAATTGCCGTCGGCGCGGGGAACGCCGCCGGACGAGCCGGAGCCCAGGATCGTGAACTCCAGCGGTCCGGTCATGAACGAGGGATCCTGTCGAACAGGTTGAAGAAGGCGTCCTCGGTCCGGGCTTCCGTGTCAGCCCGGCTCCAGCCCCGAATCTCGGCCAGCTTGTCGTAGATATGCGGCAGATATGCCGGCTCATTGCGACGGCCACGCATCGGGATCGGCGCCAGGTAAGGGCAGTCGGTCTCGACGATGATCTTGTCGGCCGGCATGTCGCGGATCACCTCGCGCACGTCCTCGGCCTGCTTGAAGGTGGCGATGCCCGACACCGAGAACCAGGCGCCCAGCGCCATGGCCCGCGCCGCCAGGGTCGGACCGCTGGTGTAGCAGTGCATCAGGATCTTGAACGGCCCGGCCGCGTGCTCCTCCTCGAGGATCTGGCCCATGACGTCGTCGGCCTCGCGGGTGTGGACCACCAGCGGCAGGCCGCTTTCGCGGGCGGCGATGCAGTGCTGGCGAAACACCTTGGCCTGCACGTCACGCGGCGACAGGTCGTAGTGGAAGTCCAGACCGCACTCGCCGATCCCGATGACGCGCGGACGCTGGGCCAGCTCGACCAGCCGTGCGGCGGTCAGGTCCGGATCTTCCTTGGATTCGTGTGGGTGCGTGCCGACCGTGCACCAGATGTCCGGCTCGGCCATGGCGATGGCGTGCACGGCCTCGAAGGAGCTGACCTTGTCGCAGATGGTGACCATCAGGCCGATGCCGGCCTCGCGAGCGCGGGCGATGACGGCGTCCTTGTCCTCGGCGAACTGGGGCGCGTGCAGATTCACATGGCTGTCGATGAGCATGCCGCTCAAATCGCCGTCTTGGCCGCCGCGCGCAAGTCCGAGATGACGCTCCAGAACACATCGGCGCGGTCCAGGTTGATCGCCTCGGCCTCACCCGGCACGCTGGAAAGACGTTCCCAGGCCGCAGCCCAGCGGTCCAGGCCCGGCGAGTGCTTGCCGTCGGCGGCGACTTGCGTGGCGAAGATCCGCACCTGGTCGGCCATGCGGTCCATCAGCAGTTCGAACCGCGCCGCGCCCTCGGCGCCGCGGAAAGTGTCGCTCAGAGCCAGCAGCGCGCCTTCGTCGATCTTGGGCAGCATCCGCAGGATGTCGTTGGCCGCGTCGTCCATCTCGATGGCCTTGGCGGCGGCCAGTTGTAGCGCCTTGCCCGGCGCGCCGTGGGCCATGCGGGCCAGGCGCTCGGCGTCGCGGCCAGAGACGTCGGCCATGCGCTCGACCATTTCGGCGGCGGCGGGAACGCCCGGCGCAGGCACTGGCAAGCGCCGGCAGCGCGAACGGATGGTCGGCAGCAGCTTGCCCGGCGCATGGCTGATCAGCAGGATCACCCCGCGCGGCGGCGGCTCCTCCAGCGTCTTCAGCACCGCGTTGGCGGCGTTGACATTGAGGTCGTCGGCCGCGTCGATGATCGCCACGCGATAGGGCGAAATGGCCGGCGTCGTGGAGAAGAACTCCGGCAGCTGGCGCGCCTCGTCCACGGGGATCGACTTGCGGGCCTTGCCGTCGTCGGTCAGGCGCTCCAGCACCATCAGGTCGGGATGCGATCGGGCAGCGACCTGGCGGCTGACCGTATCGGACGGCGCGGCGCCCAGCAGGCCCATCGACGGATCGGGCCGCGCGCCCAGCAGGCGACGGGCCATGCGGTAGGCCAAGGTGGCCTTGCCCACGCCCTCGGGACCGGTCAGCAGCCAGGCGTGGTGCAGTCGGCCGCGATCCAGCGCATCCAGAAAAGAGGCCTCCGCGGCCGACTGGCCCTCCAGGCCGTAAACATCGCGCGGATGGGCCGGCATCAGAGGTCCAGCCGCTGGGACACGGCTTGCGCGATGGCGGCGGTCACGGCGTCCAGCTCGGCGTCGGCGTCAATAACGACGCAACGCTCGGGCTCCTGACGAGCGATCTCCAGATATCCGGCGCGCAGGCGCTGGTGGAAATCCAAGCCCTTCGACTCGAACCGCGCCGCGCCGCCCCGCGCCTCGGCGCGCTGCAGACCGACCTCGGCGGGCAGGTCCAGGATCAGGGTCAGGACCGGGATCGTGCCGTTCAGCACGTGATCTTCCATGGCCGCGATCAGGCTGGCGGGCGCGTCGCCGCCCGCGCCCTGATAGGCCCGAGTGGAATCGGCGAAGCGGTCGCACAGCACGACCTTGCCCTCGGCCAGCGCCGGACGGATCACCCGTTCCAGGTGGTCGCGCCGCGAGGCGTACATCAGAAGAGTCTCTGTGACCGGCGACCAGCGATCGGCCGCGCCGTTGACCAGCAGCTCGCGGATGGCCTCGGCGCCCGGGCTGCCGCCCGGCTCGCGGGTGACGACGACGTCATGGCCGGCCGCAATCAGGCGCTCGGCCAGACGGCGGATCTGGGTGGACTTGCCCGCCCCCTCCCCGCCTTCGAAACTGATGAAAGAACCCTGGGTCACCCGGCCTCATTCGACCGGTTTCCCCACCTTGTCTAGGGCCTCAGGACCGTCGCGCCCTGATAGCCCAGCGACTCGACGCGCTGGCGCAGGCTCCAGGCTTCACCTTCGCTCTCACCGGCCGAGACGGTGACGCGATAGAGCGGACCGCTGGGCCGGTCGATCACGTCGAGTTGGGCTTGCCCCGCGCTGGACAGCTGGCGCACGGCCTTCTCGGCATTCTCACGGCTGGAGAACGAGCCAGCCTGCACCCGAAAGCCGCTCGGCTTGGCGACCGAGGCGTAGGCGCGCGCGGGCGCCGCGTCCGGCGGATTGATCGGCGGGGCCGAACCCCATTCCGGATCCGGCTGGCGCGACGGGATCACCTGTACGCGCTGGGTCGGCTCCTTGATGTCGTCGAAGCTGCGCTCGCGCGGCGGCGGTGGCGGCGCAGCGGTCTGCTGCACGGCGTACTGGCGCCCGCCATCGAACACGTTCTTGGGCGCAGGGCCGACATATTTCACGCGCACGCGGGCGACGCCGTTGCGGTAATAGCCCAGCTGCTGGGCGGCGGCCTTGGACAGGTCGATAATGCGCCCGTCGACGAACGGCCCGCGGTCGTTGACCCGCACGATCATCTTCTTGCCGTTGTCGAGATTGGTCACCTCGACCAGGCTGGGCAGCGGCAAGGTTTTGTGGGCGGCCGAGGGCACGTCCATGTCGAACATCTCGCCATTGGACGTGCGGCGGTTGTGGAACTGCTCGCCGTACCACGAGCCGACACCGACCACGTTGTAGTCCTTGTCCTCGCGCGGATAGTACCAGATGCCGTTGATCTGATAGGGCTTTTGCGTGCCGCGCAGCGGCTTGCCGTCGCGACCGACCGTCGAACCCGCCCGCGGGGCTGAACCCCGAGTGGTCTCGTTGCGCGCCGTGGCCGTGTAGCCGGACTTGCCGACGTCGTATTTCGGCGTGGCGCAGGCGGCCAGGCTCACCGCCGCCAGGGCCATGAGGCCCAGGTTGCGCGCGATCCGCCAAACCTGATCGAAACCGTGTTGCATCCGATAGTCGTCCAGACGGGCCCACACCCCTTCCGAGCCCACATCGTCACCTGTTTGTTTTGAAGTCTGGTTAAGGGCGAAGCACGCTGATATAGCCGCCTGCTCCGGACAGGTGGCCGAGTGGTTTAAGGCAGCGGTCTTGAAAACCGCCGTAGGTGGAAGCCTACCGTGGGTTCGAATCCCACCCTGTCCGCCAGAGCTCGAAATCTCGAAAAACCCTTTCAGGACAAGCATGTCGGCGACTTCCACCGCGCTCTATGGCCAGGCCGATCACGATCTGGCCCCGTCCGCGGCGGACGCCGTGCAGCTGTCGCCGCTGGTCGTCGGCGCGACCGATATCGCCTCGGTGGCGGACGAATCCTTTACCGCCGTAACCGTGCGCGCCCCTGCCGGCGCGGTGGAGCGACGTTTTGTCCTCGCCCAGGCGTTGCGGGTCCTGGCGCAAGGCGGCCGCATGACCGCCTTCGCCCCGAAGGATCGCGGCGGCCTGCGTCTGAAGAAGGAACTGGAGGCCCTAGGCTGTGAGGTCGGCGAAAGCGCCCGCCGCCACAACCGCATCTGCCTGGTCGTCCGCCCGGCCGTGATCAAGGGCCTGGACGAAGCCATCAAGGCCGGCGCGCCGCGCCGAATCTCGGACGATGGTCTGTGGACCCAACCCGGCGTGTTCAGCTGGGACCGCCTGGACGCCGGCACCAACGCCCTGCTGCAGGTGCTGCCCGAGCTCTCAGGCGCCGGCGCGGACTTCGGCGGCGGCATCGGCATCCTGGCCCTCAACGTCCTGGCCTCGCCCAAGGTGGCCAAGCTGACCCTGGTCGAGCTGGACCATCGCGCGCTGGAGGTCTCCAAGCGCAACGTCACCGATCCGCGCGCCGCTTTCGTCTGGGGCGACGCGCGCCAGACCGAGCTGAAGGACCTGGATTTCGTGGTCAGCAACCCGCCGTTCCACGAGGGCGGCGGCGAGGACAAGACCCTGGGTCAGGCCTTCATCGCCTCGGCCGCGGGCGTCCTGCGCAAGGGCGGCGTGCTGTGGATGGTCGCCAACCGCCACCTGCCTTACGAGGCGATCCTGGGCGAGAGCTTCGCCAAGGTCCGCCTGGTCGCCGAGGGTGGCGGCTACAAGGTCTTCGAGGCCCGCAAGTAATGGCCAAGGCCTTGATGGCCCGTCTGGACCGGCTGCTGGCCAATCTGGGCTATGGCAGCCGCAAGGACGTCCAGGCCCTGGTCGCCGCCGGCAAGGTCGTGCTGGACGGCAAGGTCCTGAAGGACTCCGGCGCCCGCATCGCGGTCGACGCCACCTTGCCCGAGCGCATGACCATCCGCGGCGGCGCCGTCGATCCGCCGGCCCCGCTGGTGCTGCTGATGCACAAGCCGCTGGGCGTGACCTGCTCGCACAAGGAAGACGGCCAGAAGATCTACGACCTGCTGCCACGCCGCTGGCAGATCCGGGATCCGGCGCTGTCCACGGTCGGGCGCCTGGACAAGGACACCAGCGGCCTGATCCTGATCACCGACGACGGCGACTTCCTTCACCGGGTCATCTCGCCCAAGCGCCACGTGCCCAAGACCTACCTGGCGACGCTCGACCGGCCGCTGGCCGGTTCCGAGGGCGACATCTTCGCCGCCGGGACGCTGATGCTGGACGGAGAGGAAAAGCCGCTGCTGCCGGCCAAGCTCGAGGTGGTCGATCCCAAGACGGTGCGACTGACGATCACAGAAGGCCGCTACCATCAGGTGCGCCGAATGTTCGCCGCCGTCGGCAACCACGTGGTCACGCTACATCGCGAGCGCATTGGCGGCATCACCCTTCCGGAAGACATGGAACCTGGGCAGCATCGCATTCTTCCCGCCCTCGAGGCCGAGACGGTGTTCGATGTCTGATGAGCCGATCCTGGTCGACGCGCGCGGCCATCATTGCCCGGTCCCGACCCTGAAGCTGCGCAAGGCTCACGAGGCCGCCGCGCCGGGCGCCGAGCTCGTCCTGCTGGCCACCGATCCGATGGCCCGCATCGACGCGCCGCACTTCGCGGCTCAGGTCGGCGCGACCGTGCTCGACGTCGCCGACCTGGACAGTGGCGTGATCAGGCTTCGTATTCGGAAGGCGCCTTAAGCGGGATCGCCTTGGGGCCTTCCAGCAAGGCCCGGGGACGCTCGTCCAGCGCGATCTCGACCTCGGTGGCCAGGGCGCCGCCGAAGAAGATGGCGTTCACGCTCCACGACAGCCAGATCAGAAAGATGATCACGGCCGAGATCGAGCCGTAGGTCGCGCCCAGGTGGACGATCTTCTCGACATAAAAGGCGCTGGCCCACGACATGAAGAGACACAGGGCCGCCGCGGCGACGCCGCCCGAGATCGAAGCGCGCCAGCCCACCGGCTCGCGTGACATGGCGTAGCGATAGACCAGGCTCATGCCCAGCACGATACCGAAGCTGGCCCAGGTCCATTCCGACTGGATCCACGACACGCCCGCCAGCGGCTTCAGGTCCAGGGCCGAGCCCAGGAGGCGCAGGGTCAGGAACACGCCCGACATGAAGAACAGCAGGCCAAAAGCCGCCATCAGCACCAGCAGCGCCATCAGGTTGAAGCCGAAAAAGCCCCGCTGATTCTCCTCGTCGTGAATGAACGACAGGCCCGCCAGCAGCGCCTTGAAGCCGCGATGGGCGGCATAGGCGCCGACGATCAGAACGACGCCGCTCTGCAGCGAGATGGTCTGGCCGGGCGCGTGGGCCAGGCGCGAGAACTCGTCCTGGAACATCGAGCGGGCGCCGGAGGGAATCAGCTCGGCCAGCTTGGTGGCCTGGCGGGCGGCGGTCTCGGGCGTCAGGAAGAAGCTGTAGAGACCGATCAGAATCGCCAGGCCGGGGAACACGGCCAGCAGGGCGAAAAACGAGACGCCGCCGACGTAAAGCATGACATCGCGGCCCCACAGCCGCGACAGGGCCAGGCCCAGTACGCGGAGGACTTCACGCACCCAATGGATCGGATCAAGCTGGAGGTCGCGCCAACGAATGTGGTGCTGCGGATCTTGCATCCGGCGGACCATGGCGATGCGGCGCCCCAGAGTCAAAGACGCGCCGCCTTTGGGAAGGCGACGCGTCTCCGCAGGATGGTCCTGTGAACCGGACGCCGCATCGAGGGACGGATGGCGCGACGGCCGGTCGACACACGCAACTTGACGCCGGCCGCCTGAACCGCACCTGAACGCGATCAGCAGGTTTCAGAGTGCTCCGGACGTCTTCAATCCGGCGATCGCATCGGCCGAGAAACCCCAGTCGGCCAGGGCCTCGTCATTGTGGGCGCCGATCTTCGGCGGCGGTCCCTGGATGACGCCCGGCGTGGCCGAGAAGCGCGGCGCGGGGGCCGGCTGAACGACGCCGCCGACCTCGACGAAGGTCTCGCGGGCGGCGTTGTGGGCGTGCCCCGGGGCCTCGTCCATCGTCAGGACCGGGGCGAAGCAGACGTCGGTGGCGTCCATGATCGCGCACCATTCGTCGCGGGACTTGGTCTTGATGACCGCGGCCAGCTTCTCGCGCAACTCCGGCCACTCCTCGCGGCTCATCTGGTGCTGGAATTGCGGATCGGTGATGCCGGTCTTCTCCAGCAGCAGCAGATAGAACTGCGGCTCGATCGAGCCGATCGAGATCCACTTGCCGTCGGCGCACTCGTAGGTGTCGTAGAAGTGCGCGCCGCCGTCGAGCAGGTTGGTCCGCCGGCCTTCGTTCCACATGCCGCCGGCCTTGAAGCTGTAGAACATGGCCATCAGCGAGGCCGCGCCGTCGCTCATGGCGCAGTCGATCACCTGGCCTTGGCCGGTGGCGCGGGCGTGGATCACCCCGGCCAGCAAGCCGAAGGCCAGATAGAGCGCCCCGCCCCCGAAGTCGCCGACCAGGTTCAGCGGCGGCACCGGCTTGTCGGTCGTGCCGATCGCGGCCAGCGCGCCGGTAATGGCGATGTAGTTCATGTCGTGGCCGGCGGCCTTGGCGTAGGGGCCCGTCTGCCCCCAGCCGGTCATGCGGCCGTAGACCAGCTTGGGATTGCGGGCCAAGGCGGCGTCGGGACCCAGGCCCAGGCGCTCCATGACACCCGGACGGAAGCCCTCGATCAGTCCGTCGGCGCCTTCCAGAAGCTTCAGACAGGTCTCGATCGCCTCCGGATGCTTGAGATCCAGCGCCACAGAGCGGCGGCCGCGCGCCGTGACGTCGGCCGGCGAGCCGCGCCCCTGGCCCTTGCGGTCGATGCGCACCACATCCGCGCCGAGGTCCGACAGCAGCATGCCGCAGAACGGTCCCGGGCCGATGCCGGCGAACTCGACGATCTTCAGTCCCGAAAGCGGCCCCTGGCCCATGATCTTCTCCCTTTCGGCTCTACGAACGCGGCCGGTTTCGATCACTAGAACGGCGATGACGTTCGGTCAGGCAAGTCCTGATCGATTACCCCCAGCCTGCGGCGTTCCGTACCTTTGACCGCGCAAACCCTCTGCTATGTTGCAGCGTCGAATCTCAGGGTCGGTTGTGGGACTGGCCCACGAGATTTCGGGCGGAGGTTGGTTTGGCGGTTGACGCCCGGATCCTGATCGTGGCGCGCGACGATGTTCGCGCCGGACCGCTGGCCGAAGGGCTGGACCGGTTGGGCTGGCGCACGATCACCGCTCGCGGCCCCTACGCCGCCCTCGCCGCGCTTGGCGACCTGCCGATCGAGGCCGTCATCGTCGACCTGGCCAGCGCCGGTCCCGAGACCCAGACGCTGGCCCGTCGGCTGAAGGCCGCTGTGGCCCCGCGCCGCCTGCCGGTCATCGCCATCGGCGAGCCGGATGGCGACTATCGCAACCAGGCGTTCGACCTGACCCTGTCGCCGCCGCTGCACCCGTCGCAGGCCGCCCTGCGCCTGGAGAGCCTGGTGCGCACGGCCATCGCCGAGGAAGAGTTCGAGCTGCGGCTGGAGACCTTCGGCGAGCGCGGCCGACGCCTCGACCTGCCCGAGCCGCCGGACACCCCGTTCCGCATCCTGGCGGTCGGCGAGCCGGCTCCGCAGTTCCTGGCCCTGTCCAACGCCCTGCAGGCCAGCGGCGCCGAAGTGGTCGGCGCCTTCACCGCCTACACGGCCTTCGACTATCTGCACGAGCGGGCGTTCGACTCCGTCGTCCTGTGGGCCGGCGACAGCCAGCAGGAAGCCCTGTCGATCGCGGCCGGCATGCGCCGCAACACCCGCCTCTTCCACATCCCGGCCCTGCTGTACCTGAAGGCCGAGAGCTATGTGACGATGTCCGAGGCGTTCCATCGCGGCGTGTCCGACGTGGCCTCGCCCGAGACGCCCGAGATTGAGACGGCCATGCGCGTCATGGAGCTGGCCCGCAGCTTCCGGCGCGGCGAAGCCATCCGCGGCGCGCTGGAGAAGGCGCGCAGCTCGGGCCTGATGGACGCCGCCACCGGTCTCTTCACCCGCGACCTGTTCGCTGCCCACCTGGCGCGCCTGGCCAAGGCCGCGACGGAACGCGCCCGGCCGCTGTCGATCTGCGTCCTGCGCGTCGCCGACAAGCCCGAGACCGTCTGGGCCCGCCAGAACGGCTGGCTGGACCGCGCCATCCCGCAGATCGGCTCGATGATCGGTCGTCTGGTCCGGGTCGAGGACACCTCGGCGCGCCTGGCCACCGAAGTCTTTGCCCTCGCCCTGCCCGCGACCAATGTGAACGCCGCTCGCGCCGCGGCCGAGCGGATCGCCGCCGTGATCGGCTGCACCGCCTTCGACGCCGGCGAGGACCGCGCGCCGTTCGTCTGCGAATTCGACATCGGCGTAGCTGAGGTCCAGCGTGGCGAAGGCGCCGTGCGCGCCCTGGAGCGCGCCGCCGCCAGCGCCTTGAAGCGCGACGCCAGCTAAGCTGGAGCTTGGGCGCCGTAGCGGCAGCTCCTATATGGAACATGTCCTGTAGCGGACATCAGTGCCTCAAGGAGTACGCCATGGCCCAGCAGCAACCGCTGATCATCGACGTCGTCGCCGACGTGGTCTGCCCCTGGTGCTATCTGGGCTGGCGACGGCTGAAGTCGGCCCTGGCCCTGCGCCCCGACGTCGAGGCCAAGCTGATCTGGCGTCCTTACCAGCTGGACCCGACGCTTCCCGAGGAAGGCGTCGACCGCAAACAGTACATGGCCCAAAAGTTCCGCGATCCCGAGAAGCTGAAGGCCGTGCATGCGGCCCTGGTCGAAGGCGGCGCCGAGGAAGGCATCGTGTTCGATTTCGACGCCATCGAATTCTCGCCCAACACCAACGCCGCCCATCGTCTGATCCGCTGGGCCCTGACGGCTGGCGCCCAGGACGAGGTCGTCGAGGCGCTGTTCAAGGCCTACTTCGCCGACGGCCTCGACATCGGCGACCCGATGGTGCTGGGCGACATCGCCGAGGCGGCGGGCATGGAGCGCCTGGTGGTGCTGCAACTGCTGTCGGAAGGCGCCGACAAGGAAGCCGTGGCCCGCGAGCACGCCATGGCCGTGCAGGGCGGCGTGACCGGCGTGCCGTTCGCCATCTTCGCGGGCAAGGTGGCCGTGGTCGGGGCCGAATCCCCGGAACGCATCACCCAGGCGATTGACCAGGCGCTGGCTTCGGGCGCCTGATCCCGTTTCGTCGAGTCGGGGGACTTCAGCGTCATGGACCACAACAATCAGCGCATGATCAGCTACGCCATCAGCGGCGTGGTGATCGCCCTGGTGCTCTTCTTCCGCATGCGCCGCCTGACCCAGGAGCGGCGGCTGAAGCTGGAACTGATGTGGATCATGCCCGCCATCATGGCGCTGGCGACGATCGCATTGTTCCTGCAGTTCCCGCCGCACGGCCTGGACTGGCTGTGGCTGACGGCCGTCTTCGCGGTCGGCGCGTTCATCGGCTGGTGGCGCGGCAAGCTGGTGCCGATCGCCATCGATCCTGAGACCCATCTCCTGAACACCAAGCCTTCGCCGGCCGCCCTGCTCTTCCTGCTGGGCCTGTTCGTCGTGCGCTTTGGCCTGCGGGCCTATCTGGAGAGCAACGCCAGCGCCCTGCACATCGGCGTTGGACTGCTGACCGACGGCTTCGTCGTCCTGGCCGTGGGCCTGTTTGGCGTTTCCCGCCTGGAAATGGCCCTGCGCGCCTGGGCCCTCTTGAAGGCGGCGCGGGCGACCAAGGCGACCGCTTAAAAAGCAGAGCGCTTCACGGCGCTTGCTTTTTGCAGCGCAACAAGCGCATAAGGCTATTCGTGAGCCCCCTTCCGTCGCGGAGGGGGCTATTTTCGTTGGAATACGACCAAGAAGCGGTCCGAGGGAAGCGTCACAGGCTTCAGGGGGCCCGATTTGGTCATTGGCGCGAGCCGCGCGTTTTTTGTGTGCGCGGCCGCAAATGAACTGGACCCATATGCCCTTCCCCGCCTCCCACCCCGCTCTCGAGCGGGCTCTCGCCGCTCAAGGTTATCTCGAGCCCACCCCCGTCCAGGCCGCCGTGCTGGAAGCCGACGCCGAAGGCCGCGACCTGCTGGTCAGCGCCCAGACCGGCTCGGGCAAGACCGTGGCCTTCGGCCTCGCCGCCGCGCCCACCCTGCTGGGTGACGAAGAGATCTTCGGCCGCGCCGGCGCCCCGCTGGCCCTGGTGATCGCCCCGACCCGCGAACTGGCCATCCAGGTCAATCGCGAGCTGACCTGGCTCTACGCCCAGGCCATGGCCGTAGTGGTCAACTGCGTCGGCGGCATGGACGCTCGCCGCGAACAGCGCGCCCTGAACTACGGCGCCCACATCGTCGTTGGCACCCCGGGCCGCCTGCGCGATCACATCGAGCGCGGTCACCTGGACCTGTCGGAGCTGAAGGTCGCCGTTCTCGACGAGGCCGACGAGATGCTCGACATGGGCTTCCGCGAAGACCTGGAATTCATCCTCGACGCCGCCCCGGCCGAGCGCCGCACCCTGCTGTTCTCGGCCACCCTGGCGCGCGACATCGTGCAACTGGCCAAGAGCTACCAGAACGACGCCATCCGCATCGACACGATCGGCCGCAACGAGCCGCACCGCGACATCGAATACCGCGCCGTCCGCGTCGCGCCGAACGAGGTCGAGCACGCGGTCGTCAACCTGCTGCGCTTCTTCGAAAGCCCCGGCGCGCTGGTGTTCGCCAACACCCGTGAGAGCGTCCGTTCGCTGCATTCCAAGCTGCGCGAGCGCGGCTTCGACGTCGTCGGCCTGTCGGGCGAGCTGAGCCAACGCGAACGCGCCGACGCCTTGCAAGCCCTGCGTGACGGTCACGCCCGCGTCTGCGTCGCCACCGACGTCGCCGCGCGCGGTCTCGACCTGCCCGACCTGGGCCTGGTCATCCACGCCGAACTGCCGGTCAACAAGGCCACCCTGCTTCACCGTTCGGGCCGCACCGGCCGGGCCGGCAAGAAGGGCGTCTCGGCTCTGGTCGTGCCCTTCACCCGTCGTCGCAAGGCCGAGCAGCTGCTGATGGCCGCCGGCGTCGAAGGCCAGTGGGGCGGCGCCCCGACCGCCGACGAGATCCGCGCCAAGGATCAGGAACGGCTGCTGGACGATCCGATCTTCGCCGAGCCCGCCAACGAGGACGACGCCGGCCTGGTCGCCGCCATGCTTGAAAAGCGCACGCCCGAAGAGCTGGCCGCCGCGCTGATCCGCGCCCGACGCGCCAAGCTGCCGGCCCCGGAAGAGATCTACGAAGACCCGCGCCATGGCGCCGACCCCGGTCCGCGCTCGCGCGAGCCGCGTGATTTCGGCGACCGCGGCGATTTCGGCGGCGAGCGTCCGCCGCGCGAGCCGCGCGTGGACATGGAAGGTTCGGAGTGGTTCCGCCTCAACACCGGTCGCCGCAACAACGCCGACCCCAAGTGGCTGATCCCGCTGATCTGCCGCCTGGGTCACATCACCAAGAAGGACATCGGCTCGATCCGGATCTTTGACTACGACACCAAGTTCGAGATCTCGGCCGAGGCGGCCGTGAAGTTCGGCGCTGCGGTCCAGCAGACGGTGCGTGAAGACGTCTCGATCACTCCGACGACCGCCCCGGCCGCGCGTGAAGCCGGCCCGCGTCGCGAATTCACCCCGCGCCCGCCGCGCGGCGACAACGACGGTCCGCGCGAGTACAAGCCGCGCGCGCCTCGTGAAGACCGCGACGGCCCGCGTCCGCCGCGCGCCAACGCTCCGGGCTCGCGCGATCACACGCCGCGTCCGTCCAGCTACGGCGACGACGGCGTCAGCAACGCCAAGCCCTATGCGCGTGGCGACGAACCCAAGGCCGACTACAAGCCGCGCCGCGCCCCGCGCGACAACGACGCGCCGCGTCCGTACTCGCCGCAGGACTCGGAAGGCGCTCCCAAGCGCGCCTTCAAGCCGCGCCACGAGGCCGGCGCTGATGCCCCGCGCGAGTACAAGCCCCGCGCCCCGCGCGCGGATGGCGATGCGCCCAAGAAGCCCTTCAAGAAGGCCTTCGCCGACAACGCCGCTGGCCCCAAGCCCTACGCCAAGCCCTATGCCGGCAAGCGCGACGATGCTGCGTCCGGCAAGCCGTTCAAGGGCCCCAAGCCCTTCAAGGCCAAGAACTTCGACGCCAAGCCCGGCGGCAAACCGGCGGGTAAGCCGTTCAAGAAGAAGTAGATGACGAAGAGCCCCTCCCTCACCGGAGGGGCTTTTTTCTTAGGCCTCTTGGCCCGCCGACCAGCCCGACGCCCAGGCCCACTGGAAGTTATAGCCGCCCAGCCATCCGGTGACGTCGACCACCTCGCCGATGAAAAAGAGCCCTGGAACGGCCTTGGCCTCCAGGGTGCGCGAGTCGAGGGCGTCGGTGTCGACCCCGCCCAAGGTCACTTCCGCCGTGCGATAGCCTTCCGAGCCAACCGGCTTGAAGGTCCAGGCGTTGACCGCCGCCGCCAGCGGTCCCAGCACCTTGTCCGAGCAGTCGGCGATGTTGCCCTTCCCCGCCGCGACCTCGTCGGCGATCAGCTGCGCCACGCGCTTGGGGATCAGCGTGGAGAGCACCGTCGCCACCGCCTGGCGCGGCGTGGCGGTGCGGGCCGCCTTCAACGCCGCCAGGGCGTCGACGCCGGGCGCCATGTCGACCCGGATCTCGTCGCCCTCGCGCCAGTAGGACGAGATCTGCAGGATCGACGGCCCCGACAATCCACGGTGGGTGAACAACATCCCTTCGCGGAACTTGGTCTTGCCATGGCCGACAACGACGTCCAGAGCCACGCCCGACAGCGGCGTCAGGCGCGCGAGCATGCCGGCCTCGAAGGTCAGAGGCACCAGCGCGGGACGGGTCTCGATGATGTTGAGGCCAAACTGCTTGGCGATGTCGTAGCCCAGGCCCGTCGCGCCCATCTTCGGGATCGACTTGCCGCCGCTGGCCACGACCAGCGAGGCGCAGGCGACCTTCCCGGTCGACAGCGTCACTTGGTAGCGGCCATCAGCCTTGACCACGCCCTCGACGGCCGTCTCCAGCCGAAGCTTGACCCCAGCGGCCTTCATCTCGGTCAGCAGCATGTCGATGATCTGCTTGGCCGAGCCGTCGCAGAAGAGCTGACCCAGGGTCTTTTCGTGATAGGCGATGCCGTACCGCTCGACCAAGGCGATGAAGTCCTTAGGCTTGTAGCGGCGTAGGGCCGACAGCGCGAACTTCGGGTTGGCCGACAGGAAGTTATGGATCGACGCGCCGGTGTTGGTGAAGTTGCACCGGCCGCCGCCGCTGATGCGGATCTTCTCGCCCGGGACCTTGGCGTGGTCGACGACCAGCACCGAGCGGCCGCGCTTGCCCGCCTCGATGGCGCACATCATGCCGGCTGCGCCCGCGCCGATCACCAGGACGTCGAAGTTTTCCAAGGTCTTCCTATGATTTGCTCGGCCCCGTTCGAGCCGAGCAAGCCGTGGAAGTCAATCAGCCCGCGTGGCGATAGCCCGGTCGCGAAGCCTGCTGTCGCTGAGCGGGAGCCTTCGCGCTGACCTCGAAGCGGCCGATCATGCGGACCAGGCTGCTGATGTCGCTCTTGAGGGCGTGGCTGACGGCGGTGGCCTGCTCGACCATGGCGGCGTTCTGCTGCACGCCCTGGTCCATCTGGTTGACGGCGGCGTTGACCTCGTTGAGGCCCGTCGCCTGCTCGCTGGCCGAGGCCGCCAGCTCCGACACCAGGGCGTCGATCTCGCCGACCTTCAGCACGATGCCGTCCAGAGCCTCGCCGGTCTGGCCGACCAGACGCACGCCCTCGTCGACCTGGGCCGTCGAAGCGCTGATCAGACCCTTGATCTCCTTGGCCGCATCCGCCGATCGCTGGGCCAACGCGCGGACTTCCTGAGCCACGACGGCAAAGCCCTTGCCGCTCTCGCCGGCCCGAGCCGCCTCGACGCCCGCGTTCAGGGCCAGGAGGTTGGTCTGGAAGGCGATCTCGTCGATCACCCCGACGATGTTGCCGATCTTGGCCGACGACTGCTCGATCCCGCTCATCGCCGAGATCGCGCCGCGCACGACTTCGCCCGAGCGCTCGGCGTCCGAGCGGGTCGAGGTGACGACGCGGCTGGCCTCGCCGGCGCCCTGCGAGGCGCGACGGACCGTAGCGGTGATCTCGTCGAGCGCCGCGGCGGTCTCTTCCAGGCTGGCGGCCTGTTGCTCGCTGCGGCGGGCGGTGTTGTCGGCGGCGGCGGCGATCTCGTCGGCGCTGGAGCCCACCGTCCCCGCCACGGCGACGATGCCGCCCATGGCTTCGTCCAGCTGGGCGATGGCGGCGTTGAAGTCGTCGCGGATGGCCTCATAGCCCTGCGGGAAGGCATCGGTCAGGCGCACGGTGAGGTCGCCGCTCGACAGGCGCGACAGAGCGTTGGCCAGCCGTTCCATGGCGAAGGCCTGGTCACGGGCCGAGGCCGAAGACGTCGCCTCGTTGCGGGCGCGCTCGCTCTCGCTGGCGGCCGAAGCGCGGGCCTGCTCGGTCTCGGCCGAGCGCAGGGCCACGGCGTTGTCCTTGAACACCTGGACAGCGCGGGCCATCAGCCCGACTTCGTCCTTGCGGCCGGCGCCGACCACGTCGACATCCAGCTTGCCGTCAGCCAGATCGGTCATGCTGCGCGACAGCGACCGCACCGGGCGCGAGATCTTCGACGCGCCGATCCACAGAGCGAACAGCATGCCGCAGGCGGCCGCGCCCAGGCCAAACAGCAGGGTCAGCCACGAGCCGGCGGCGGCCGACTTGCCGGCCTTCTCGACCATGGCGGCCGTGTCCTTGTTGTAGACGTCGCCCCAGGCCTTGCCTTCCTTGGCCATGGCGTCGATGGCGGGATCGACCTTGGCCAGCATGCTGGCCGCGCCCGCGGCGTCGTTCTTCAGCCCCAGGTCGGCAGCCGTGCGCGCGTCGGCATAGGCCGCATCCAGCTTGGCCTTCATGTCCGCCGTGTAGTCGGCGGTGGCCGGATCGGCGGCGGTGATCTTGTCGAGACTTTCCTTGCCCTCGCCATAGACCTTGTCGAGTTCCTTGGACGCCGAAGCCGCCTGCTCTGAGGCGCCGTCATAGGTGTCAGTGCGGTGAGCGGCATAGCCCATCATGCTGATGCGGCGCAGGAAGCGGGCGGACTGCACCTCGGCCGGCGAGCGATGCTGGACCAGTTGTTCGGTCGCCGCATCGGCGCGCTTCTGCTGCCAGACGCCCAGGCCGGCGCAGGCCACGGTGGCCGCAGCCAGCACGACGGCCGGCAGCAGGACCTTCGAAGAGATCTTCAGATCGTCGAGCTTCACGGCGTTCCCCCAATACTCCGGGCGCCGATACGCGGGCGCCGTCTGAGTTTTCCGTTCCCTACAGACACCGGTGTCAGGCGAATCGCCACGCACCGTGTTCAGTTGCCGAACAGAGTTCGGCGCCGACCGTAAATGAGCGCTTAAAGTGGCCTGACCGCTTGACCTTCTCACGATAGGCGTTACGACGCACGCCCCTCCCGCGCGACAACCTATCGAGCTCTCCATGACGGTCGCCACCGCTGCGCCGACCATTGGCGTCGACTTCGGCACCACCAACACGGTCATCTCGCTGACGCACGGCGACGATCACGCGCGGCTGGTCCGCTTCTCGATCGACAACCGCGACCTGTTCGCCTTCCGCTCGGCGCTTAGCTTCCACAGCGTGCAAGCCCAGGACGGCGGCGCCAACGAGCGCGTGATCGAGGCCGGCCCCTGGGCCATCGAGTCCTATCTGGAAGATCCGCTGGAGACGCGGTTCATCCAGTCGTTCAAGACCTTCGCCGCCTCGCAGGCCTTCACCGAGACGCGCATCCTCAACAAGCGCTACCTGTTCGAGGACCTGCTGGCCGCTTTCCTGCTGCGTCTGCAGGAGCATGCGGCGGGCCAGCTGGACGCCCTGCCCCCGCGCGTCATCGTCGGCCGCCCCGTGACCTTCGCCGGCAGCTCGCCGAACGAGACCCTGGCCCTGACCCGCTATGAAGAGGCGTTCAAGCGCCTGGGCTTCACCGACATCCGCTACGCCTACGAGCCCGTCGGCGCGGCCTTCTTCTTCGCCCGCCAGCTGAAAGAAGACGCCACCGTGCTGGTCGCCGACTTTGGCGGCGGCACCAGCGACTTCTCGCTGGTCCGCTTCGAGCGCGACCCCGACGGCACGCTGCGCTCGACGCCGCTGTCGCGCTCGGGCGTCGGCATCGCCGGCGACGCCTTCGACTACCGGATCATCGACCAGCTGGTCTCGCCCGAGCTGGGCAAGGGTTCGGACTACAAGTCGTTCTCCAACAGCCTGCCGATCCCGCAGCGCTACTACGCCGCCTTCGCCCGCTGGGACCAGCTGGCCCTGCTGCGCGCCTCCAAGGACATGCGCGATATCCGCGCCCTGGAGCGCACGGCCGTGGAGCCCGAGAAGATCGCCGCGCTGATCGAGGTGCTGGACGGCAACCACGGCTACGCCCTCTACCGCTCGGTCTCGGCGCTGAAGGAGGCGCTGTCGAGCCAGACCGAAGCCACCTTCCACTTCGCCGCCGGTTCGGTGGAGATCGAAAAGCACGTCCAGCGCAGCGAGTTCGAGGCCTGGATCAATCCGGAACTGACGGCCATCGAGACCGCCGTGGCCGAGGCCCTGCAGCGCGCCAACCTGACCGAGGCCGGCGTCGACCGCGTGTTCCTGACCGGCGGCAGCTCTTTCGTGCCGGCCGTGCGCGAGATCTTCCTGCGTCGCTTCGGGGCCGAGAAGATCGAGAGCGGCGGCGAGTTCGAGTCCATCGCCTCGGGCCTGGCGCTGATCGGCCGGGAGCGCGATCTCGACCTCTGGACCATGCGCGCCGGATAGGACCTTTCGGTCGCATGGCCGCGCTGCTCGCTTTTTCGTATGGTTAACGCGAACGATTCGCGTCGACCCCTACGAGGCAACGAGTCCAGTGCCGATTTCGTACCTCTCCGCCGCCCAGATCGCCGCCCTGTCGGCGACCACCATCACCAACCTGTCGACGACCAAGCTGGCCACCCTGGCCAGCACCCAGGTCGCCGTGCTCTCGAACACGGCGCTGGGCACCCTGTCGGCCACCCAGGTCTCGGCGCTGTCGAACACGGCGGTGAAGGGCCTGACGGCCACCCAGATCCCGGCCTTCGCCCCGAACCTGATCTTCGACGCCACCCAGCTGTCGGCCTTCAGCGGCAACCAGCTGAACGCCCTGACCTCGACCCAATTGGCCAAGCTGGACACCGAGCGGCTGGAAAAGCTGAGCGCGGCCCAGATCGGCGCGCTGGACGCCACGCACTTCACGGGCCTCAACGGCGCCCAGATCACGGCGCTGAGCACGACCCAGGTCAAGAGCCTGACGGCCGCCCAGATCGGCGCCATGAGCCTGGAAGACCTGGGTGAGATGTGGCCCGAACAGCTGCAAGTGCTGTCGCCGACCCAGTTGGCGGCCCTGCCCGCCACCCTGATCCCGGCTCTGGATGACCTGCAGTTCGCGGCGATCTCCACGACCCAGCTCAAGGGCCTGACCGCCACTCAGGTCGGGTCGCTGTCCAACGATCAGCTGACCGATCTCGACACCGACTTTTCGGTCTTCTCGGCGGCGCAGCTGGCGGGGCTGAGCAGCACCCAGACCAACTTCCTGTCCGACACCCAGTTCAAGGCCCTGACCGCGACCCAGCTGGGCGGTCTCTCCAGCAATGGCTTTGCGGGCCTGTCGGTCACCAAGGTCGCCGCCCTGACCGCAACCCAGATCGGCGGGCTGACCGCGGCCCAGGTGCGGACGCTGAGCGCCACCGACTTCACCAAGCTCACCCCGACCCAGGTAGCGGGCTTCACCGCCGGCCAGCTGTCGGCCCTGTCGACCGAGAACTTCAACGCCCTGTCGGCCAGCCAGGTCGCCGCCTTGACCTCCACGCAGCTAGCGGGCCTGGCCGCGACCCAGATCGCCGGCCTGACGGCGACCGACTTCGCCGAGCTGTCCGCCACCCAGTTCCAGAGCCTGAGCTCCAGCCAGATCGGCGGCCTGTCGGTCGAGAACCTGTCGGGCCTGGACGCGACGGCGTTCCAGACGCTGAGCACCACCCAGATCACCGGCCTGACGGCGACCCAGCTGGCGGGCCTGTCGACCACGGACATGGCCGAGTTCTCGACCACCCAGGTGCGCGCCCTGACCAGCGCCCAGGTGGGCGCGATCTCGATCACGGATCTGGCGGCCCTGTCGGCCGCCCAGGTCACCTCTCTGACCTCCAGCGCGCTGAAGGGCCTGTCACCCTACCAGATGCGCAGCCTCTCGCAGACCGCTTTCGGGCAATTGACCGGGACCCAGGTCCAGGCCTTGACCGCCACCCAGGTCGGCTCCCTGGCCACCTCGGTGATCGCGGGCCTGACCACGACGCAGGTCGGCTATCTGATGCCGGCCCAGATCCCCGGCCTGACCCTGGCCCAGCTGGGCGCACTGTCGTCCACCAACCTGGCCTCCATGACGCCGCTGCAGGTCGGCGCCCTGACCCCGACCCAGGTCGCCAGCCTCGGCTAGGCAGAAAGCTTCTAGACGGAGCGGGCCGCGCGGGCGTCTGATGGCGCCGCTCCAAGGAGGCGTTCCATGATCCGATCCGCCCTGCCCGTCCTCGTCGCCGCCGGCCTGCTGACGACCACGCCCGCCCTCGCCCAGAGCGGCCCTCTGGGCGCGGCCGGCCTCTGGAAGATCGATCTGGCGGCCTCGCACTTCAACGAAGCCCTGACCGGTCCCGCGCCGCTGAGCGCCGAGATCGACATCACCAAGGACGACGGCAAGAGCCTGGCCTGGACGCTGATCGAGGAGGACGAGAGCGGCCTGGCCGCCATCCAGTTCGCCGATGCGCCGCTGGACGGCGCGCCGACCAAGGCCGTGGTCAACACCCAGATCGTGATGATCAGCGTCCACCGCGACGGCCAGCACGGCGTCACCGCCGTGACCAGCAACAAGACCGGCCGCAAGCAGTCGATGAAGGTCTGGCTGGTCGACGCCAACACCCTGAAGGTCGAACAGGACGTCGACGGCGTGCCCGGCCCGCCGGACCAGAGCCTAGTCTTCAAGCGAGTGCGCTAGGTGCTCGAGCGCCAGCCCAGCCGCACGGCCTTCGCCGCCGCGGCGCATCGCGCGGCCCACCAGGTGCTGGAACAGGGCGCGATCTTCTCCGACCCGCTGGCCTTGGCCATCCTGGGTGAAGATCCCGCATCCGTCGCGCAGGAAGCGCTGGATCATCCGAGCCGGCGCGGCATGCGGATTTTCATCGCCGCTCGATCGGACATCGCCGAGACTTGGCTGGCCCAAGGCGTCGCCGAGCGCGGGGTCCAGCAGGTGGTGGTGCTGGGCGCGGGCCTGGACACCTTCGCCTATCGTCATCCGCTGGCCGAGCGCCTGAGGGTCTTCGAGGTGGATCATCCCGCGACCCAGGCCTGGAAACGCCGTCGCCTGGCCGAGGCCGGCGTGTCCGCGCCGGAAAGCCTGACTTACGCCGCGGTCGATTTCGAACGCGACCAGCTGTTGGACGGCTTGCTGGCCGCGGGCTTTGATCCTGGGATCCGCAGCTACTTCCTTTGGCTGGGTGTCGCGCCGTACCTCACTGAAGCTGCGATCTGCAGCACACTTTCGACCATCGCCAGTCTGGCTGGCGGAGCGGAGGTGGTGTTCGACTACGCCGACCCGCCTGAGACGCTCGCGCCAACACATCGGGCGCAGCACGCCAAGCGCGCCGCGCGGGTGGCGGCCCTGGGCGAACCCTGGCTTTCCTATTTCGAGCCGGCCGCCCTCAAGGCGCTGCTGCTGGAGACGGGCTTTGCGACAGTCGAGGACCTGGGACCGCCGGATCTGGCCGAACGCTACTGGCCCGGCGCCGCGCGGGTGGCGCCCAGGCGCGGCGGCCACGTCGTCTTCGCGCGGACCTAGCCCTTCCCCGACAGCGCCTTGCCAAGATAGTTGGCCAGCGCATCGACCCGCGCCGGACGCGGCCCGCCAGGCGGCATGACCAGGTGAAGGGCGATCGGCGCGGCGGTCCAGTCGACCAGGATTTCCTCCAGCCGCCCATCGGCCACGGCCGGGCCGACGATGAAGTCCGGCAGCACCGCCACCCCGACGCCGGCGATCAGCGAGGGGACCAGCACATCGCCGTTGTTCGCGCGGATCACCGACTTGGGACGCACCGAGGCCTCCTCCCCGCCCCTCTGGAAACGCCAGGTCTCCGGCGCAGCCTGGTGGCCATAGGTCAGGCCGCGATGCTCGGCCAGACCCGCCGGATGGCCCGGCCGTCCGTGCTTGTCCCAATAGGCCGGCGCGGCCACGACGTGGCGCCGGACCGGCCGCAGCCGACGCGCGACCAGCGAGCTGTCCGGCAGCGACGCGACGCGCAAAGCCAGGTCGAAACCCATGCCAACCAGATCCACCGTGGCGTCCGACAGGTGCAGGTCGACCGAGACATCCGGATAGGCTTCGAAAAACCCGGGCAGCACAGGCCCGAGCGTGGTGATGCCCAGCGACATCGGCACGGCCATGCGCACCGTCCCGCGCGGAGCCGAGGACTGGCTGGAAGCTTCCTCTTCAGCGGCCTCGGCTTCGGCCAGGACCCGGGTGGCGCGCTCGACCAAGGACTGGCCGGCGTCGGTCAGGGCCAGGCGGCGCGAGGTGCGGTTGAACAGCCGCGCGCCCAGGCGTTCCTCCAGCCGCGTGACGGCCTTGGAGACCGTGGCCTTGGACATGGCCAGCTCCTCGGCGGCGGCGGCGAACGAGCGCAGCTCCACCACCTTGGCGAACACGGCGAGGCCTTCGAGATCGGGAAGCTTGGACATGGCGGAAGCCTAATTTCGGAAACGATAAGTTTCAACAGTTTCCATTTCGGATCCCGCGCAGAAGCCTATCTTCTCCTCAACAGGACGCGCCGACGCGGCGCACTCCAGAGGGTACAGAAAGGTCAGAGCCATGATCATCCACAAGCCGTTCGATAATCTTGGCGGCGCCAACCACGGTTGGCTGAATGCCAAGCACCACTTCTCGTTCGCCAGCTACTACGATCCCAGCAACATGAACTGGGGCGCCCTGCGGGTGTGGAACGACGACGAGATCGCTCCGAATACGGGCTTCCCGCCGCATCCGCACAGCGACATGGAGATCATCACCTATGTCCGCGACGGCGCGATCACCCACCAGGACAGCCTGGGCAACAAGGGCCGCACCGAGGCCGGCGACGTCCAGGTGATGAGCGCGGGCACGGGCATCCGTCACTCGGAGTACAACCTCGAGCCGGAAACCACCCGGATCTTCCAGATCTGGATCGAGCCCAAGACCTTCGGTGCAGCCCCCTCCTGGGGCGCCAAGCCGTTCCCGAAGGGCGACCGCTCGGGCAAGTTCGTGACCCTGGCCTCGGGCTTCGCCGATGACGCCGACGCCCTGCCGATCCGCACCGACGCCCGCGTTCTGGGCGCGACGCTGAAGGCGGGCGAAAGCACCACCTACGCCCTGGGCAAGGACCGCAGCGGTTACCTGGTCCCGGCCGTCGGCACAGTCGAGGTCAACGGCGTGAAGCTGAACGCCCGTGACGGCGCCGGCATCAAGAACGAGGACGTGATCACCATCACGGCCCTGGAAGACGCCGAGCTGGTCCTGGTCGACGCCGCCTAAGCGCGACCGCTTCGTTCAAGAAGGCGGACGCGAGGAAACCTAAACCTCGCGTCCAGTCTTCCTCTCCGACACCCATTTCCCCAAGGAGGCCGCCGTGGCCAAGGTTCTCGTTCTCTACTACTCGTCGTACGGCCACATCGAGACCATGGCCAAGGCCGTGGCCGAAGGCGCCCGCGAAGCCGGCGCGACCGTCGACATCAAGCGCGTGCCGGAAACCGCGCCGCCGGAAGTGGCCAAGAACGCCCACTTCAAGCTCGACCAGGAAGCGCCGGTCGCCGCGATCGCCGACCTGGCCGACTACGACGCCGTCATCGTCGGCACGGGCACCCGCTTTGGTCGCATGAGCTCGCAGATGGCCACGTTCCTCGACCAGGCCGGCGGCCTGTGGGCCCGCGGCGCCCTGCACGGCAAGGTCGGCGGCGCCTTCACCTCGACGGCGACCCAGCACGGCGGTCAGGAAACCACCCTGTTCTCGATCATCACCAACCTGCTGCACTTCGGCATGGTGATCGTGGGCATGGACTACGGCCACGCCGGCCAGATGACCCTGGATGAAGTCACCGGCGGCAGCCCGTACGGCGCCACCACCATCGCCGGCGGCGACGGCTCGCGTCAGCCCAGCGAGAACGAGCTGGTCGGCGCTCGCTACCAAGGTCGCAAGGTCGCTGAGACCGCCATCAAACTGCACGGCTGATCCTCTCCCCCAAGGATCCAAAGCCGCAGCCGGTCGTCCGCACCCTCCCCCAGGCGGACGACCCACGAACCGCTCCGAGGCGCCCTCCGCCTCGGAGCGGTTTTCGTTTGGGCGCTAGTGTTTGGGATCGAAGTCCGGCGCTTGCGACGTCACATAGGTGTCCCACTCGGCCGCCGAGTGGAAGTCCAGGCCCTTATCCCACGCCGCGCCCATGTAGTAGACGAACGGCTTGCCCGGCTCGACCTTGATCAGGACGAGGTAGTTGTCGAAGTCCGAACGCACCTCGACCACGGACTTGGGGTCGACCATCAGGGCGATGCCCATCGAGCCCTTCTCGGGTTCAGCGCCTTCCCAATAGGTGACGCGGCCCGGCGCCAGGTCCTTTTTGAACACGCCCGCCCCGCCCGGATGCTTGTGCTTGGAGATGCCGATGCCGACGACCAGCGGGCCGGGCTTGTCGGAGCTGATGGTCGAGACCATCCGCGTGAAGTTGGTGCCCAGCGGCAGGGTGAAGGTCCGCGTCTCCCAGACCTTGCGATCAACATCCACCGGCCAGGGCGCGTAGTCGACGCTGAACTTGGCCACGTCGGGGCCGTTCTGGATCACCTTCCAGGCCTTCCAGTTCCGCGAGGTCCACAGCTTGTTGTCGTACCAGACGCCCAGGCCGCCGGCGCCGCGCGCCGTGCCCACGTCGTAGAAGTCCATGCCTTCGCCGTGATAGCGGTGCTGGTCGCCGGTCTTCAGCTGGCGCTCCATGAACGGCCAGCGCACCTGCTTGCCCCAGGCGTCGATGCCCGAGGTCGACGGCGGCTCGTAGTCCTCCAGCGGCTTGCCGTAGATGCGGTGCGCCGTGCGGTCGTTCTCCCAGAGGATATCGTTGTAGCGGTAGGGCGCCAGATTGACCGTGGCGCGCGGCTTCTGGCCTTCGGCGTCGGGCTTATCCAGCGTCACGGGCGCGCCGTGTTGCTCCTGAGCCAGAACGGCGGCGCCGGCCGACAGGGCCAGCCCGGCGGCGGAGCCGCCAAGCAGAATTGTGGCGGCGAGGACGAGACTCTTCTTCATCGAACGCTCTCTCAATGGAATTGCGGGAAGCGCGCCAGGGCCGCGCGGGCGCAGGCGTCGGCGGCCTCGTGGCCAGTGTCGGCGACGCCCAGGCCGCCGACGATCGCAGTCCCGACGTGCAGCGGCAGCGAGCCGGCGTGCGGGTTCAGGTGGTCGGGATCGGCGGCGATCTTGGCGGCGAAGTCGGGGTCGGTCTTCTCCCGGGGCTCCATGACGCTGCCGGGCTGGTCGAAGACGACAGCCGCATTGGCCTTGCGCGGCGCGGCGATGGGGGCCTTAAGGCTCTGCTCGTCGCGAAGGACGACCAGCGGGTTGCCCTTGGCGTCGACCACGGAAACCGAGACGTGTGCGCCCTTGGCGGCGCAGGCGTCGACCGCGGCCTTGGCCAGGTCGATGGCGGTGGGAAGGGTCAGGGCCTCGGACGTCACGCCCGCAGCAAAGGCCAGGATCGCCAGCATCGTGCTTCCTCCCAGAAGTCTCCCTCCCGGATATAGCGCGCGCCGAAAATTGGTCTAGCCAAAATATCAAATTGGATAATGCGGATTACGGAGTCTTCGGCCGCACCACGGCGGTCAGCCAGCCACCGCCCCAAGGCGTGTTGATCACCGCCTCGTCCAGCACTTCGCCCATGACCTTCAGGCGATGCCACAGCCGCAGCGGCTTCAGGGCCAGCCACATGGTCAAGCCAACCGCACCGCCGGCCTTCAGGTTCGGCGCGTAGTGGGCGACGAGGTTCTCGACCTCGCCCAGGTGCTCGATGCACTCGGAGAACACCACGACGTCGAAGGTCTCGTCGGTGGCGAAGGTGCGGCCGTCGCCCAGCAGCATCTTGACCTCGCCTATGGCGATCTCGGGCGCCAGGCGGGTCTCGCCGCGGTCGATCGCGGGCTTGGAGAAGTCGACGCCGACATAGCGGGCCGGCCGGTGGGCGCGCAGGGCTTCAAAGAACACCCCCTCGCCCGCCCCGATCTCCAGCACGCGCGGATTGGGCCAGCGGTCGGCGATCATGGCGGCCAGCAGGCGGTGATGGTGGCGCTGCTCGGACCGGGCCAGACGGTCATAGACGCCGTCCTGGTACTCGGCGTCCCACTTCTCGACCGACGCGGCGACGATCGGTTTGTGCCGCTTGCGCATGAACAGCTCGCCCAGCCACGGGCGGTCCAGGGAGACCAGTTCGGTAAACCGGCGCCAACGCAGATAGGCCATGCAATTCCCCCGAGATCCGATCCCGGATAGGCAAAGGGCCCCACGCTGTCCAGCATGAGGCCCTTATACGGGTTCGACTTTTGGAGCGGCTTAGCCCTTGTTGGCCAAAGCCGCCTGAGCCGCCGCCAGGCGCGCGATCGGCACGCGGTAGGGCGAGCACGACACGTAGTCGAGGCCGACCTTCTCGCAGAAGCTGATCGAGGCCGGATCGCCGCCGTGTTCGCCGCAGATGCCCAGCTTGACGTTCGGACGCTCGGCGCGGCCGCGTTCGGCGGCGATGCGGATCAGGTCGCCAACGCCTTCCTGGTCGAGGCTGACGAAGGGGTCCTTTTCGAAGATGCCCTTGTCGATATAGGCGCCCAGGAACTTGCCGGCGTCGTCGCGGCTGATGCCGAACGTCGTCTGGGTCAGGTCATTGGTGCCGAAGCTGAAGAACTCGGCGTTCTGCGCCAGGTCACCGGCCCGCAGGGCCGCGCGCGGCAGCTCGATCATGGTGCCGACGGTGTATTCCAACGCCACGCCCTGCTCTTCCAGCACCGCCTTGGCGACACGGTCGGTCAGGTCGCGCAGGTATTTCATCTCCTCGCCCTTGGCGACCAGCGGGTGCATGATCTCCGGCACGGGAGCAGCCTTGCCCGACTTGGCGATCTCGCAGGCGGCCTCGAGGATGGCGCGGACCTGCATCTCGTAGATCTCGGGATACGACACGCCCAGGCGGCAGCCGCGGTGGCCCAGCATCGGGTTGGTCTCGTGCAGCTCCTTGGCGCGGCGCAGCAGCTTGGCGGCGTCCAGGCCCGTGGCCTGGGCCACGGCTTCGACGTCTTCCTCGGTGTGCGGCAGGAACTCGTGCAGCGGCGGATCCAGCAAGCGGATCGTGACCGGCAGGCCTTCCATGATCGTGAAGAGCTCGACGAAGTCGGCCTTCTGGAACGGGGCGATCTTGGCCAGGGCCGTGCGACGGCCCTTCTCGTCGTCGGCCAGGATCATCTCGCGCACGGCGGCGATCCGGGTGTCGTCGAAGAACATGTGCTCGGTGCGGCACAGGCCGATGCCTTCCGCGCCGAACTGCCGAGCGGTCTTGGCGTCCAGCGGCGTCTCGGCGTTGGCGCGCACCTTCAGGCGACGGACCTCGTCGGCCCAGCCCATCAGGGTGGCGAAGTCGCCGGTCAGCTCGGGCTCGATCATCTTGGGCGAGCCCGCCAGGATCTCGCCGGTCGAGCCGTCGATGGTGATGACCTCACCGGCCTTGAACTCACGCCCACGGACCCGGAACAGGCCTTCCTTGGCGAAGATCGACACGTCGCCGGCGCCGGAGACGCAGGGACGGCCCATGCCGCGCGCCACGACGGCGGCGTGGCTGGTCATGCCGCCCCGGGCGGTGATGATGCCGCGCGCGGCGTGCATGCCGTGGATGTCCTCCGGCGAGGTCTCCTCGCGCACCAGGATGACGCTCTCGCCGGCGGCGTTGGCCTTCTCGGCCGCGTCGCTGTCGAACACGATCTTGCCGGTCGCCGCACCGGGCGAGGCCGGCAGGCCCGTGGTGATCACATCGCGGTGGGCGGTCGGGTCGATGGTCGGGTGCAGCAGCTGGTCCAGCGAGGCCGGCTCGACGCGGCCGACGGCCTCTTCCTTGCTGATCACGCCCTCGGCGGCCATGTCCACGGCCGTCTTCAGCGCAGCCTTGGCGGTGCGCTTGCCGTTGCGGGTCTGCAGCATGTAGAGCACGCCGCGCTCGACGGTGAACTCGATGTCCTGCATGTCGCGATAGTGACGCTCCAGCGTCTCCACCACCGACTTGAACTGGGCGAACACCTCCGGCATCGCCTCTTCCATCGAGGGGGCGACGTCGCCCATTTCCTCGCGGGCGGCCTTGGTCAGGGACTGCGGCGTGCGGATGCCCGCCACCACGTCCTCGCCCTGGGCGTTGATCAGGAACTCGCCGTACAGACGGTTGTCGCCGTTCGACGGGTTGCGGGTGAAGGCCACGCCCGTCGCCGAGGTGTCGCCCATATTGCCGAACACCATCGACTGGATGTTCACGGCCGTGCCCCAGCTCTCGGGGATGTCGTGCATGCGGCGATAGAACTTGGCGCGGTCGTTCATCCAGCTGGCGAACACGGCGCCGACGGCGCCCCACAGCTGCTCCTGAGCGTCCTGCGGGAACGGCTTACCGAGCTGGTCCTGGACGGCGGCCTTGTAGTCCTTGATCACCACGGCCCAGTCGTCGGCCGTCAGGCCGGTGTCGACATGGACGTCCAGGCGATCCTTGTGGTCGTCCAGGATCTCCTCGAACATGTGGTGCTCCAGATTGAGCACGACGTTCGAGTACATCTGGATGAAGCGGCGATAGCTGTCATAGGCAAAGCGCCGGTCACCCGACAGCTTGGCCAGGCCCTCGACGGTCTCGTCGTTGAGGCCCAGGTTCAGCACGGTGTCCATCATGCCCGGCATCGAGGCCCGGGCGCCCGAGCGCACCGAGACCAGCAGCGGGTTGGCCACGTCGCCGAACGCCTTGCCGGTGATCTCCTCGACCTTGGCCAGGCCCGTCGCGACCTGTTCGGCCAGCTCGGCGGGATACTGCTTGCCGTTGGAATAGTAGTGGACGCAGGCCTCGGTGGTGATGGTGAAGCCCGGCGGCACCGGCAGGCCCAGGGACGACATCTCCGCGAGATTGGCCCCCTTGCCCCCGAGCAGGTTCTTCATCGAAGCGTCGCCGTCAGCGCCGCCCCCACCGAATGCGTACACCCAGCGGGCCTTGGTCAACGTCTCAACCGGCATATGTTCTCACCCTGCGATCAGTGAAAAAGGCCGCGCCTCTCTTTGGAGGTCGTCTCGCCCTGGAACAGCGCTGCTTTGTCGTGATCCCGCAGTGCAATATCCGGGCGTCTCAGTAGCACTTCGGTCAAGAACGCGTCCACTGGCGCTTCGCGTTCCCGTCGCTAACAGGAGAATTCGGCAAATAATTCCAATGACAACGTTGTCCGCCCCGAGGGCTTGGCGAGGTTTCGGGCAATCAAGCCGTAAATCCGCGACTTGAGCCGGGATCGGACGATTTAGGCGGCTTGTCTTCGCGCTGCGGAACGCTTCCATGGCGTGCATGAAACCGCACATTCTCCGACTCAATGCGTCTTCGGGGGCGTCCCAGAACGATGCGGACGCCATCGCCGATCTGCACACCCGCAGCCGGCGGATCGCCTATCGCGGCCTCTATGGCGACGCCTATCTGGACCACGAACTCTTCGCGGTCTCGCGGCAGGTCTGGCGCGAGCGGTTCGAGACCTTCGAGCCGGCGACCGACCTGATCCTGGCGGCGATGGACGGCGGCGGACCGGTCGGCCTGGCCTACGCCTCGTTTCGCCTGAACCCGGCGGTCGGGCTGCTGCTGGACAACCTGCACGTCGCGCCCGAGCGAAAGGGCTGCGGCCTGGGCACGGCCCTGCTGGCCGAGGTGGCGCGCTGGCTGGTCGAGGAACACGGCGCCGCGCCGCTGCACCTTGAGGTCTATGCGCCCAACGCGGCGGCGCTGGACTTCTATATCCGCAAGGGCGGCGTCGAAACGGCGCGCTATCGCGAGACGGCGCCAGGTGGACGCGAGGTCGATGTCGTCCGTTACCGCTGGGCCGATCCCCGGGCGCTGCTGCCCTAGCGCTCCAGCTCGTCCGCCATGCCCGAGGCCAGCGCGCCCAACTGGTCGGGCGCGACGCGGTCGGTCTTCAGCTTGTAGAGCGCGCGCAGATAGGCCTGGTCCGACGCTGTCAGCCGTTTGGGCCCTCCCGGCGCGGCGAACAGGTTCAGGATCGAGGCCTGATCTGGCTGGGTGGCGTCGGGACGGATGTCGGCCAGGACGACGAGGCTGAGATAGTCCGCCAGGGCGGCGACCTCGACACCGTCCACCTTGCGCGCGTCGACCACCACCAGGCTGTAGTTCAGCTGGCTGGCGACCGTCTGGATGATGCGGCTCCCCGGCGAACTCATGGTCGGGATGCTGGCGTCGCCCGCCGAGATGTCGCCATAGGCGGGAATTTCGCCGGTATAGCTGAGCCAGCGTACGGGCTGGGCGCTCGCCTTGAACCTGTCGACGCGCGGCATCGCGATGGTGTCATAGCGGATTTTGCCACGCCGGCGCGCCTGGTCCAGCATGGCCTCGGGCTCGCGAGAGAACAGGATCAGTAGGTCGGGATAGCAGGTCTTGGTCTCGAACTTCAGGCCGACGTCTTCGGCGACCTGACGCAGCCGCGAGCGGACATATCGATCCACGGTCTTGCCGCCGCCCGCCACGACGGGACATAGCCGCGGCCCACGCCGACTGACCATGCCGGCCGACAGCGCCGTCGCCGCGCGGACATAGTTCAGGGTCCGCGCACGGTTGGCGGCCTTGACCACCACGGGATCGGAGACCATTGGCGGCGGCTCTTGCGCCATCGCCGTTACGGGAACGAGTGCAGCCAGGATGAGGCCGGCCAACCAAGACCGCATCGTGTTCCTATCTACCGGGCGCGGTAGACCGTGCGCAGATAGGCCCGGTCCGCCTCCGTCATGGCCTGTGGCCCGGCGCCTTCGCCGTCGAACAGGTTCATGATCGAGCTGTCGGGTGCGGCGCGCTTCTGCGTGTCGGCCAGCGAGACCATGGTCACGTAGTCGGCCAAGGCCGAGACCTTGACGTTGGCGGCCTTGTTGGCGTCGACCACGACCAGCGCGTTGTAGGGTCGGGCGTCCCGCGTCTTCACGCCCGGCGTTGCGCTGCCGTGCATCCAGCGGACAGGCTGGGCGCTGGACCTGAATTGCTGAGCCGCCTTGGCCGGAACACCGTTGTAGTTGAACCGCTTGGTGCGGTCGGCCTCGTTCACCAGCTGATCGGGGTCAGATGAGAACAGCACGACCACATTGGGCTCGCACGACTGTTTGGCGTATTCGGCGCCGACGTCCTCAGCCACCTGGCGCATCCGCGAGGCGACATAGTTGTTCACCTCGGCCGAAGCGCCGCGGACCAGCGGGCAGATGCCCTGACGCGCGCTGCCCGTGGGACGCTCCCGCAGCCGGCTCATCTCGCTCTCGATGCCGTTCTGTCGGGCCGCGTCGCCCATCATGGTGCCGTCGAAGTTGCCGTACAGCTGCTGCGCGGAAGCGGCCGACGCGGTCGCCAGCAAAGCCGCCACGCCAATACCCAGAAGCATTTGTCGCATCGTGCGTCCTCCTAAGATGCGAGAAGGAGAACACAACCTCTGACTGAGAACAAGAATATTGCGCGGCCGAAACGTAAGCGGCGAGCGACCGCCTTGGATCGCCCGCCGCTCGCCCCCGTGGAGGCGCCGTCGACAGCTCTTGAGGGCCGTCGTCCGGCCTTCCACTGTCTCTTAGAACGGAATTTCGTCGTCCAGGTCGGCCGAGAAGCTCTCGCGCGGACCGCTGGGTTGGCTGCGCTGGCCGCCGCCGCCGAAACTGGAGCCGCCACCGCCGCCGCCCGAATAGCCGCCGCCGTATTCGTCACCGCCGCCCGACGAGGCGCCGGCGCTGTCGCCGCGACCGCCCAGCATGGTCAGTTCGCCGCGGAACTTCTGCAGGACGATTTCGGTCGAGTACTTCTCGGCGCCGGTATTGTCGGTCCACTTGCGGGTCTGGATGGCGCCCTCGATATAGACCGTCGAGCCCTTGCGCAGGTACTGCTCGGCGACCTTCACCAGGTTGTCGTTGAAGATCACGACGCGGTGCCATTCGGTCTTTTCCTTGCGCTCGCCGCTGTTGCGGTCGCGCCAGGTTTCCGAGGTTGCGATGCGCAGATTGGCGACGCGGTCGCCCGAACCCAGGCTGCGGATCTCGGGATCGGCCCCGAGATTGCCCACCAGAATGACCTTGTTGACGCTGCCAGCCATCGCTCGCCCTTGTTCACGCCCGGCGACCCTCGCGCCGGAATCTGAGGCGAGACGTTAACGAGAGCTTACGCCGCGCGCAAGTTTTGTTCTCGCAATGTTCTTGTGGACGAGAAAGACGGCTGTGGACGGACAAACCGCCCTGCCCTCTTTCCTTCAGGACTACTGGCGGCGGATGGCGCCGGGCACGGCCAGGCGGCCATCGCCAGTGCGGACCAGCGACATGAAGCGCGGGCCTTCATAGGTCTGGCCGACGTAGATGCCTTCCTTTTCCAGGAAGATGAACGAGCCCTGGTAGGCGCCGACCATGCCCGCGCTGTTGGACTGGCCCATGCGCACGAAGCGCATGCGCACGCCTTCCAGCGTGGCCGCGCACTCTTCCATCTGCGGCACGTTCCGGGCCACTGGATTGTAGCGCAGCGTGCCGTCCTTGTTGGTCGCCACCTGGAAGCAGACGCCCGTCTCGAACGGCGCCTTGGTCTGCTTCTCGCAACCCGCGAGGGCGAGGCTGGAAACGGCCAGAACGGCGGCGGCGGCGAGGACGGTCTTGCTCATGGATTACGCTTATAAACCTATCAGCCGTTCGGGATAGAGCAGTTTGAGCCCTGGTCGAACGCGGTGTGGAAGCTGCGGTTGTCGGACGAGATCTCGACGCGGCCCGGCACCAGGCGCAGGGTTTCCTCGCCCCAGCGGCCATAGGTGGCGCCGCCGGTCTTCTCGCAGCGACCGCCGAACAGCTGCTGGGCGCAGGCGTTCAGGGTGATCTCGCCCGGCAGGCGTCGCCACTCGTTGCCGGCGTAGCGCCAGCAGGCGCCCAGCGGCGTGCTGGACGCGGTGTTGGCCGGCGTGGTCGGGGTCGCCGTGGGCGTCGTCGGGGTCGCGGCGGGCGCGGTGACGGTCGGGGTCGGCGGCAGCGGAGTCAGGACCGTGCCGGCCTGATCGGCGGCGGCCAGGGCGCCGGTCTCGTCGACGCCGACGTCCAGCGCGCCGGTGGCCACGCCGTTCTTCTTGGCGCACTCGGCCAGGGTGATCTCGCCGACGAAGGTTCCGCCGACGAAGCAGCGCAGCGGCCGGGCGGGGTCCAGCTTGCTGTCGTCATCGCGGCCGGTCTCGACGATCAGGCCGCCGCGCGAGGCCGGCGGGGCCTCGTCGGGCTTCTTGTCGTGGCCCGACATCAAGGCCACGGCGATGCCAAGACCCGCCAGCAGCGCGAGCGCCGCGCCGCCGCCGAGGATGATCCGTCGATCTTTCAGAAAGTCCATGGCCCTTGGCTACGACGCGTCGATGACGCTTTCAAGCTCAACGGGCCAGAAAGGGCTTTAGCCGCCGCCCGTCAGGCGATTCAGCGCTGCCTGATAGTTGGCCAGCTGGCTGGTCAGATAGGCCGGCACCGCGCCGTCGGTCTTGCCTGAGCTCTTGGAGCTGTCGCTCTTGATGCCCATGGCGGTGTCGGCGATCTCGCGATAGGCGCTGCGGACCGACGACATGGCGCGCTGCAGGACCATGGTGGCGTTCTTGCGGCCGGCTTCGCTGGTCAGGTCCAGCTCGGGCGGCAGGCTCAGGCCATAGACCGGACCGCTGCCGTCGGCCGAGACGGTCTTGCCGTCTGCAGTCTTGGTGGCGCGCACGACGCCGCCCGCCAGGCCGAGGGCGCTCAGCACGTCGGTGCCGCCCTTGCCCGCCACGATCTCGAGCGTCGAGGTGTTGGAGGCCGGGCTGATCTTCAGCACCCGGTTGTTGCCGCTGGTGGCGGTCTCGACCTTGGCGCGGAAGCCCGTGGCCCGCTTGATCTTGTCGGCCAGGGTCTCGAGCGTGTCGTTGGCCTCGATCGTGATCGTGGTGAGGTTGCCGCGCTCGCGGGTGCGGATCTGGAAGGTGTCGCCAGCCCGGGCCGCGGTTGACGAGACGATGCGGTCGGACTGGGCGTAGTTCATCGTCCCGGCAGGAAGACCCAGGGCGTCCAGCGACGACGCGCCGGTCTTGGCCACGGCCACCGAGGTCGGGGTCGCATAGCCGTCCTTGCCGGTCAGGCGCTGGCTCCAGTCGACATTGCCGGTGCCGACGTTGATCTGGGCGACATAGCCGTCCTTGGAGCCGACCGTTTCGGAGCCATCCAGGTTCTTGCCGGCCGAGCCGACCAACCAGGCGGTGCCGTTCGAGACGTCGAAACCGGTGACCGTGTCGTCGCCCGTGCCGCCGTAATAGGTCAGCGAGTCCTGGCTGTTGTTGGAGAGATCCAGCGACATACGGCCGACGAAGGCGTCCATGCCGCCAGACGGCGCAGTCGTCGCGCCGTTGATCGACATGACGTTGTTGGCCGTCGAGCCGCCGACATAGAGCTGGCCGCCGTCGATCTTCAGCCCCACCAGGTCGCCGCCCTTCAGCGTGCCCAGGTCGCGCTTGGCGCCGGCCGTGACCGCGGCGCTCTTGGTGTAGGTCACCGGCACGGTCTGATAAGCGCCGTACTGGTCCATCTTGGTGACGTTCTCGGTCACCACATTGGCTGACACGTCGAAGCTGCGCAGCGTGGCCGAGCCGTTTTCCTTGGAGCCGACCACGACCTGCGAGCCGTTGACGACGATGTCCGAGACGCTGTCGTTCTCGGTCGTGCCGAACTTCTGGGTGAACAGCGCCTTGGGCTGACCGGCGCTGTCGGTGGCGAAGGCCGTCAGATAAGCGTCCCAGCCGCCGCTGGGGTCCGTGCCGACCGCGCCCGGCAGATCGGACTTGCTGCGACCGCCGACATAGAGGACGCCGTCCGAGCCGAACGCCAGGGCCGTGGCCTCGTCGTCCTGCAGGCCGCCGCGGCGCACCGTCCACTGCTCGTCGCCCTTGGCGTCATAGCGAGTGACGAAGCTATCGCTGGTCGCACCGGTGTCGCCGCTGTTGATCGGCCCGTTGACCGCGCCGTTCAGGCGGCCGGTGACGGAACCGGCCACAGCCACGCTGCCGTCGTCCGAGACGGCCAGCGACAGGCCGCTGGCCTTGTCGGTGGCGCCGAGCGAGCGGGCGAACAGCAGATGACCGGCGCTGTCGTACTTCAGCAGCGCGACATCGCTGTCGCCCTTGATCGGCTGGCCGTTGATATCGAGCTTGCCGTCCACCGCCGTGTCGACGTCGGCCAGCATGTAGATCGAGCCGTCGGTGGCGGTCACCGATTTGCGGACGGTGTTGATGGTGCCCTGCAGGGTCTCAGTGAACACCTTGCCGCCCGGCGCGCCGGCATTGGCCCCGCCGCCGGTGCCGGCGGCGCTGTACTTGGTCAGGGTGCTTTCGTAGACGGCGTCGTCGGTCTTGGAGTTCTTGTCCGGATCGGGATCGCCGGCCTTGGTCGTGACATAGACCGCCGGCGCCGTGGTCGCGGCGCTGAAGGTCACCTGCTCGGCGATGTCGCCGTTGACCTTCAGGGCGAAGTCGTCGCCGGTGGCCGGCAGGGTCACGGGCTTGCCGCTGACCTGCACGGTGCGCTCCTGGCCCGCCGTGCGCTGCACCGAGAAACTGGTGTTGAAGCCGGCCGCCTTCAGCTTGCCGTTCATGTAGCTGACGACATTGGACATCGTCCGGGGCGTGGAGCCCATCTCGGACAGGTCCATGTTGAGGTTGGTGGTCGCGCCGAAGCTCTTGACCGAGACGTCGAACGAGACGTTGCCCTTGAAGCGCGGCACCTCGTCGTCAACCTGGCCGCTGTAGAGCGTGTCGGTCGTGTAGGTCGTGCTGTTCTTCGGAACGCCGACCGTGGCCTTGTCGCTGGTCATCACCGCGCCGGTCGTCAGGCGCATCTGGTCCAGCGACAGGTTCTGGACGTAGCCGGTGACCTCGGTCATGCCGCGCGTCAGGGCCGTCTGCAGGCGCTTGATCTCGCCGTCGGTCTGGCCCTTCTGGCCCGCCTGGGTGACCAGGGCGGCCATGGTGCTCAGCGCCTGGTACGAGGCGAACAGCTTCTTGTAGTCAGGGCTGACGCCCTTGAGGCTGGAGGCGTTGGCGCCTTCATCGACGAACTTGCGGCCATTCAGGGCCGTACGGACCTGCTCGCTGGCGACGGGCGCGTTGCCCAGCCACGGCGCATTGGGGACGACGGCCTTCTTGCCGCTGGAGGACGTGGCGGTCGTTCCAGACGCAGCAGCTCCCGTCACGCCCGCGCGGGCCTGATAGTAGTTGAGCAGGATACTGGAATCGAAGCTGATCACGACCTGTTCCAATCAGGGCGCAAAACGCCCCTCCCGTACCTTTGCCAGAGGATCGTTGGCGACTCGTTAAGACTCGACCTTAAGCGGCGATAAGGTTTGCATCCGACAGCGCCCGGCGGGCGTCCTCGCGCAGTTCCGCCCACTCCGAGGCCAGGATGCCTAGAAGCACCACATCCCGGGGTTGACCGCCCTTCAGCACGTGGCCGCGCAGATAGCCTTCGCGGCGGAAGCCGGCGGCGGATTGGGCCTTCAGGGCCGCATCGTTGTCGGCCATGACCTCGGCGAACACCTTGTGCAGGCCAAGCTCGCCGAAGGCCAGGTCCAGGCCCAGCACCTGGGCGGCGCGGCCGACGCCCCTGCCCCGCGCTTCGGCCGAGCCGAGGAACCAGTGCAGGCTGGCGCGACGGTGATGGCTGCGAAGACCGCTCAAGGTGATCAGGCCCATCGGCGCGCCGGCGCGGGTGATCATCCAGCCGCGCATGTTCGGATCGGTCCGCAGGGCGTCGAACCAGGCCGCGTGAGCCTCGCGGCTGGGCAGCTCGGCGTCGGACATCCAGCGGTCGACCTCCGGTTCGGAGCGCCACTGAAAGAGGATCGCCTCGTCCTCGTCCCGCAAATCGCGAAGTTCGATCATGCCTGTCGCCGAATCTCCGGTTCGCCCCGCGCGAGCTTAGCCCGCGCGTGCGACAGGACCTAGCCGCCCTTGAACAGCGAGAGGATGATCTGCGGCGCGCCGTTGGCGATCGACAGGGCCTGGGCGCCCAGTTGCTGCTTGACCTGCAGGGCCTGCAGACGCGCGCTTTCCTTGGCGAGGTCGGCGTCCACCAGGTTGCCGACGCCGGTTTCGAGCACGTCGTTCAGCTTGCCCACGAAGCTGTTGTGGGCGTCGATCTGCTTGGCCTGGGTGCCGATGTTGCCGACGGCCTGGTTGACCGCGGTCATGGTCGTGTCGAGGCGCTGCAGCACCGCGTCGGCATTGGCCGGCGTCAGGATGTCGTCGCTGGTCGTCAGCGTGTTGATCGTGCCGCCCAGCGTCAGGTTCTGCAGCGACAGCGTGATGGCCTGCGCCGCATCGGCGTCGGCCAGGAACTGCATGTCGGCGGCCTGGCTGCCGTCCAGCAGGTTGGCGCCGTCGAACACGGCGCTGGAAATGACTTGGCCCAGGTTCTTCAGCAGGCCCTGGAAGTCGGCGTTGAGAGAGGTCCGCGACGTCGTCGTCAGCGAGGTGTCCTTAGCGGCCACCACCTTCTCGCGCATCAGTTTCAGGAGGTCGGAAACCGACTCGCCGGCGGCCAGGGCCACGTCGGCGATCGAGGTCGCGCGATCCAGACTCATCTTGACCGCGCCGAGCGCGCTCATGTCGCCGCGTTGTTCCTGAGCGATCGACCACACCGCCGCATTGTCCTTGGCGGTCGAGATCGATTGACCCGTGTTGATCCGGGTCTGCACCGCCTGCATGTCGTCGTTGGTGCGGTTCAGATTTTGCAGCGCGATCAGCGCGGGCTGGTTCGTGTTGACGCTCAGCGTCATGCGCGGCCTCCAACTGGCTTTTGCCGTGGTTGCGATCGCGCGCGATTCGGCGAGCGATCCGTTCGCTGCCGAAGTTGGGGTCAGAAGGTAAGATTATGGTTAACGCTTATAAACCATATTCATTTACGCCTGCGGCCCGCCGTCGCACCCTGCCCCCAAAGCCGCAGCTTCAGGGCCGGATGATCTAGGCCTGACCGTCGAAGACGTCGCCTGACGCGTAGGTCGTTTCCTCGCGCAGCTTCAGGATCTGCTCGCGCGGAAACTGTTGCAGCGTCTCGCCGGTGCGGCGGTCGACGGTCTTGTAGATGTACTCGCCGGAGTGGTCGTCCTGCTCGATCACCAGGCGCAGATCGCCGGGCTGAGGACCATCGTCGACCGGCGGCGCGAGGTCGTGCTCGGCCGGCTGGACAGCGGGCGTCGAAACGACATTCGCGCCCACGGACAGGTCCGGGGCGTTCGAAGCGGGAGCAGTTGAAGCGGCGAAATCTCTGATCGCCGACAATGCGGCCTTGGGTTCCATTTTCTGTCTACCGGCGCCTTGGCCGGCCCTCCTCTCTTGCTTGTTATTGCGCGTCGCCCGCGAGGAAAGGCGGAGGCGGGCCACGCGGACCCGCCTCCTCCCGTTCCTTAGCGGAACAGGCTCAGGATCGACGACGTCGATTGGTTCGCGATCGACAGCGCCTGCACGCCCAGCTGCTGCTTGGTTTGCAGCGACTGCAGCTTGGCGCTTTCCTTGGCGAGGTCGGCGTCCACCAGGTTGCCGACGCCGGCGTCCAGGCTGTCTTGCAGCTTGCCGACGAAGGTCAGGTGGGTGTCGAGGCCGGTCGAGCTGGTGCCCAGCGAGGCCAGCTTGTTGGTGGCCGTGCCGATGGCGTTGTCGATTTGGGTCAGGACCGACTTGGCCGTGGTGGCCGAGCTGAAGGTCGAGCCCGCCGACAGGTTCAGGCCTTCCAGGCCCAGCGTCTTGGCGCTGACCGTGAAGCCCGAACCATCCGTGTTGGCCAGGAAGGTCATCTTGGTGGTCTTGCCGTCGGCCAGGCTGACGCCGTTGAACTTGGCGTTGTCAGCCGCCTTCGTGATCTGGTCACGCAGCGAGTTGAAGTCGGCCTTCAGGGCGTTGAACGAGGCGGTGTTCAGCGAGGTGTCGGAAGCGGCCAGGGCCTTTTCCTTCATCTTGCCGAGCAGGTCGGTGATGGTGTCGCCAGCGGCCAGGGCCACGTCGATCGTCGACTGGCCGCGCTGCAGCGAGTCCTTCACCGAGTTCAGGGACGAGGCGGTGGCCGATTGGTTCTTGGACATGGCCCAGATGGCGCCGTTGTCCTTCGCGCTACCGACCTTCTTGCCGGTGTTGATGCGCTGCTGAACGACACCCAGTTCGGTGTTCGTGGTGTTCAGGTTCTGCAGGGCAACGAGAGCGCCAGAGTTCGTATTGATGCTATTCAGCGGCATACGAGTAGTTTCCTTTTCAAGGTATCCGACGCCGTTTTGGCTGCCGGGAGCGTTTTGCTCGAAAAGGTCTGTAGCAATTGCCGGGCCAATCCTGCCTAGCGGCAACGCTTGAGATAAACCCCTGAATTTGCTGCGTTATAGGTCCATTAACGACGAAGGCTCCCGGCAATTTTTGCCGGGAGCCTTTCGCCATAGGTAATTATTGCCGGGCACATTATGCGCACCCAGCAGGAAAGAGGCGCCGGACGGCTTTTGACAGCCGTCCGGCGTATCGGGCTCACCCCTTGAACAGCGACAGGATCGACTGCGGCGTCTGATTGGCGATCGAGAGCGCTTGGACACCCAGTTGCTGCTTGGTTTGCAGCGACTGCAGCTTGGCGCTTTCCTTCGCCAGGTCCGCATCGACGAGGTTGCCCACGCCGGCGTCCAGGCTGTCCTGCAGCTTGCCCACGAAGGTCAGGTGAGTATCCAGACCCGACGAGGACGTGCCCAGGGAAGACAGTTTGTTCGTGGCCGTTTGCAGCGCGTTGGTCATGACCGAGATCATGTTCTTCGCGTCGGTCGCGGTCGCGAACGTCAGTGCGGCCGACAGGTTCAGACCGTCCAGGGACAGGGTCTGGGCCTTGACCGTGAAGTTGCCGCCGTCCTGGTTGGCCAGGAAAGCGATCTTCGTGGTCTTGCCGTCCGCAAGGCTCACACCGTTGAACTTCGCATTCTCCGCGGCCTTGGTGATCTGGTCGCGCAGCGAGGTGAAGTCAGCTTGGAGCGCGTTGAACGAGGCGGTGTTCAGCGAGGTGTCGGAAGCAGCCAGGGCCTTTTCCTTCATCTTCGTGAGCAGATCGGTGATGGTGTCGCCTGCCGCGAGAGCAACATCGATCGTCGACTGACCGCGCTGGAGAGAATCCTTCACGGAGTTCAACGAGCTCGAGCTCGCGCTTTGCATCTTGGCCATCGACCAGATCGCACCGTTGTCCTTGGCGGATCCAACCTTCTTGCCGGTGTTGATACGGCTCTGGGTGGTGGCGAGCTCCGTGTTGGTTGCGTTCAGGTTTTGGAGCGCAATGAGGGCGCTCGGGTTCGTGTTGATCGAGTTCAGCATTTGATACCTACCGTTTTGGTGGGATTTATCCGGCGTATTGCCGAGCGGGCGTTTTGCCCACGTGAGCCATCGCAAGCGCCGGGCCAACCGAACCGAGTTCGGGGACATCGCTCAAGATACTGATTTTATTGGATTTAGTTTGCAGCTAGGGCCAAAAACGAAACCGCCCGGCGAATGCAACATTCGCCGGGCGGCAGGTTTTTCCGAAGCAGGTAGGCAAGACGTTCAGTCTTGCGAAAACCGAAGAATCAGGCGGCGTCGGCGCGTGCGGACAGGCCCTGCATCATCATCCGGTTGATCTCGATCAGCGGCTCGAAGTCCTCCTCCTTGCGCATCACGGCGCTGGAGTGACGACCGACCCACAGGCTCAGCGAGATGATGCTGGCCCGCAGTTCTTTCGGCAGCTGGTTTTCAGGCAAGGAACAGTCAGTCGCCAAGGCCGACCAGACCTTGCGATTCCAATCCAATGCGTCGATCCGCGTGGCAATGTCGTCCGCCGAAGCCTGGGACGCGTCCATGAGGGCGCGCGTCACCTGACCGAACAGGCGGTACTCCATTTCACGGGGATTCTCAGCCCGCGTCGCCGCCTGCTGATACGCCCGAAGAGACATGCCCCAACCTCTCGTCTTCGTATTCAATCAACTTACGGCTCAACATCAGAGCCTTGTAATACTCACGCGCCATCACGTGTTTCGAGATGGCGATGCAATCCTGCAGAACCGTAGGATTGCGCACAACTCCCATGAATTCGTTAAGGCGACCCGCGAAGTCCTCGAAGAACTTCTCGGCTGCAGCCTCATCGAGGTACATCATCATCACCGGAAAATAGATCCGACGCGCGGGCGTCGTGACCTGATCCGGCTGCATGATGTCCTTCTCGCGGAGGACGGAGGCCTTGTTCTGGAGCACCAGAACCCCGCGCCGATCCCCATTCTGGACCACGGCGCCGTTGAGAACGAACTTTTCGCCGGGCTTCAGCGACAGCTTCAAAGGCACTTAAGGCCGCTCCTTCGTTGACGCCGCTTCGCCCGATTCCGTCGTTATGACGGCTCGAAACGGAAGCTAGGCGAACACGTGTTAACGCCGTCTTGCCGCAAATCGGATGGTCTTGCGACCGTAAGACGCGGCTTAGGACTCAATTAAACTTAGCCCCTCAAAACATGGTTAATAACAGAGTCCCCAGATCGGTTCGCCATGTCTCGCAAAAGCGTCCTCGAAGCATCCGCCAGCGCCGCCGCTCAGGCCGATGTGGGCGCCCTTCCCATCCAGCCCGGCCAGATCGTCAAGGCCATGGGCGATTCGGCCTCGGCCGACGCCCTGGAGCGGCTTAAGCGCTCGGCGCAGGAGCTCAAGAACGCCGAGAACGCCAAGATCATCGGCCAGGCGATCGAGGCGGTGCATAAGCAGGACTACGCCAAGGCCGACAAGCTGGCCTTGAAGCTGCTCAAGAAGGACGAACAGCTGGGCCTGGCCTGGCACATCCTGGCCATCGCGCGCGAGAAACAGGGCGACTTCGCCTCGTCGCTGAACAGCTATGAGGCGGCGCTGAGCCTGCTGACCGACCACGCCTCGGTCGCCGGCGACCTGGGACGCCTGGCGTTCCGCATGAACATGATGGACTTCGCGGCCAAGTTCTTCGCCCACTTCCGCCTGGCCCGGCCCAACGATATCGAAGCGGCCAACAACCTGGCCTGCGCCCTGCGCGAACTGAATCGCGAGAACGAGGCGATCGAAGTGCTGAAGGCCGCCCTGCGCGCCCACCCCGAGGCGCCGGGACTGTGGAACACCCTGGGCACAATCCTCTGCAACATCGGCGATCCCGGCGGCTCGCTGGTCTTCTTCGACGAGGCCCTGCGCCTGGCTCCGCACCACAGCAAGGCCCTGCACAACCGCGCCTTCGCCAAGGCCGATCTCGGCGACATCGCCGGCGCCCTGGTCGACGGCGAGTCGGCGATGAAGGTGTCGGCCGATCCCGCCGACCTGATGGTCATGGAGTTCGCCCGCGCCACGCTGCTGCTGGCGCTGGGCCGCATCGCCGAGGGCTGGCAGGCGTACGAGGCCCGCTTCTCGCCGGAAATCGCCGACTCGCCCCTGTTCCACATCCCCGCGACCCGATGGGCGGGCGAGGATCTGAGCGGCAAGACCGTGATGGTCGTCGCCGAGCAAGGCCTGGGCGACGAGGTGATGTTCGCCAGCATGCTGCCCGACATCCTCAAGCTGCTGGGTCCGGACGGCAAGCTGACACTGGTTGTCGAGCATCGCCTGAAGCCACTGCTCGAGCGCTCGTTCCCAGGCATCGAGGTCAGTGCGCACCGGACCATGAAGTACGAGGGCCGCGTCTACCGCACCGCGCCGTACATCGAGGACTGGGATCGCTTTGACTGCTGGGCGGCGCTGGGCGACTTCCTGCGTCCGCTGCGCAACACGATCGAGGCCTTCCTGGACCGGAAATCGTTCCTGAAACCGGATCCGCAGCGCGTCGCCTACTGGAAGGCCGAGCTGGACAAGCTGGGTCCCCAGCCCAAGGTCGGCCTGCTGTGGAAGAGTCTCAGCTTGAAGGGCGATCGCGCCCGCCAGTTCTCGCCGTTCGAGCTGTGGGAGCCGGTGTTGAAGACGCAGGGCGTCACCTTCATCAACCTGCAGTATGGCGACTGCGAGGATGAAATCGCCCTGGCCAAGGAAAAGTTTGGCGTCGAGATCTGGCAACCGCCGGGCATCGACCTGAAGCAGGACCTGGACGACCTGACCGCCCTGTGCAGCGCGGTCGACCTGATCATCGGGTTCTCCAACGCCACCACCAATCTGGCCGGCGCAGCGGGCGCGCCGATCTGGCTGCTCACCGCTCCGGCGGTTTGGACCCGGCTCGGGACCGACGCCTATCCCTGGTACCCTCAGGCGCGCGTGTTTTCGCCGCCCGAGATCGGCCAATGGGCGCCGGCGATGGCCGACGTCACCCAGGCCCTGGCCGAAAAGATCGCTGGCTAGGCCATGGCCCTCGCCGTCCTGCAAGCGCGGATGTCCTCGTCCCGGCTGCCCGGCAAGGTGCTGGCGACGGTGGCCGGAGCGCCGATGATCCTGCGCCAGATCGAGCGGCTGCGCCGCGCGCGCAAGCTGGAAACCATCGCGGTCGCCACCTCGACCCGGCCCGATGACGACCCGCTGGCCGAGATCCTGGCGGCGGCTGACGTGCCGGTCCATCGCGGCGACCTGGACGACGTGCTGGGCCGCTTCATCGGCGCCCTGGACGCCTTCCCGGCGCAGACCGTGGTGCGCCTGACCGCCGACTGCCCGCTGGCCGATCCCGAGGTGATCGACGCCACCATCGTGCGGTTCGAAGAGAGCGGCGCCGACTACGCCTCCAACGTCGCCGAGCCGCGCAGCTTTCCCAAGGGCCTGGATGTCGAGGTCATGACGGCCGCCGCCCTGCGCCGCGCCGCCGCCGAGACGGCCGCGCCGCATGATCGCGAACACGTCACGCCCTATCTCTACAACAACCCCGACCTCTTCCGGCTGGCCAGCTATGCCCAGGCGGCCGATGAGGGCGCGGTGCGCTGGACCGTCGATCGCCCCGACGATCTGGACTTCGTCCGCGCGGTCTATGACGCGCTCTACGACGGCGATCGCGACTTCACCTCCGACGCCATCCGCGCCTTTGTCCGCAGCCGTCCCGACCTCCTCATGCTGGGAGGCGACCGTCGTGCCTGACGTCGCGCTCCGACGGGTCGAGGAAGGCGATCGCGACCGGCTGCTGGCCTGGCGCAACAGCCCGCAGGTCGCGGCCTTCATGTATTCCGACCACCTGATCACGCGCGAGGAACATGATCGCTGGTTCGACGGCCTGGTCGACCATCCGCGCCGCCGCGACTGGGTCGTCCTGCTGGACGGCGCGCCTGTCGGCCTCACCAGTCTGGTCGATATCGACCTCCGCCAGGGCCGCGCCACGATCGCCCGTTACCTGGCCGAAGAAAGCGCCCGGGGCCTGGGCCTGGGCGGCTTCACCGAGTTCAAGGTCGCCGACCATGCGTTCGAGGCGCTGGGCCTGCGCAAACTGTGGTCCGAGGTGCTGGCCACCAACCAAGCCGCCCTCGCCTCCCACCTGTCCAGCGGCTTCCAGCGTGAGGCCATGTTCCGCGCCCATGTGGTCAAGCAGGGCCAGCCCACCGACGTCATCGGCCTGGGCCTGCTGGCACAGGAGTGGCGCGACGAACGGCCGCAGGTCCGCGCCCGGTTGGTCGCCAAAAGCTTCTCCGAAGCCGCGCTCGACGCCCCGCTCTGAAAGCCTTCCGTTGGGGGCGCTTGCCAAACGCGTAAGCGCGGCTAGTTTGATCCGTTCAATTTGAACAACTGTTCGAACCGGATCGATTCCGGGCGGAGATGGGCATGAGCCAGCGCTTCGAAGGCACTTCCGACTACGTGGCCACCGACGACCTGAAGGTCGCGGTCAACGCCGCCGTGGCCCTGGAGCGCCCGCTCCTGATCAAGGGCGAGCCGGGCACCGGCAAGACCGTGCTGGCCTACGAGGTCGCCAAGGCCATGGGCGCGCCGCTGATCACCTGGCACATCAAGTCGACGACCAAGGCCCAGCAAGGCCTCTACGAATACGACGCCGTCACCCGCCTGCGCGACAGCCAGCTGGGCGACGAGCGCGTCAAGGACGTCAAGAACTACATCAAGAAGGGCAAGCTCTGGGAGGCGTTCGAGAGCGAGCAGCGCCCGGTGCTGCTGATCGACGAGATCGACAAGGCCGACATCGAATTCCCGAACGATCTGCTGCAGGAACTCGATCGCAACGAGTTCTACGTCTACGAGACCAACGAGACGATCAAGGCCAAGGTCCGGCCGATCATCATCATCACCTCGAACAACGAGAAGGAGCTGCCGGACGCCTTCCTGCGCCGCTGCTTCTTCCACTACATCCGCTTCCCGGAAACCGAGACGATGCAGGCCATCGTCGACGTCCACTTCCCGGGCATCAAGCAGAAGCTGGTCGCCGAGGCGCTGCGCATCTTCTACGACATGCGCAAGGTGCCGGGCCTGAAGAAGAAGCCGTCGACGTCCGAGCTGCTGGACTGGCTGAAGCTGCTGCTGGTCGAGGACATCGATGACCAGGTGCTGCGCGAGAAGGACCCGACCAAGCTGATCCCGCCCCTGCACGGCGCCCTGCTCAAGAACGAACAGGACGTGCACCTCTTCGAACGCCTGGCCTTCCTGGCGCGTCGCGAGGGTTCGGGGGCGCGGCCAGGCCAATAGACTAGGCCCTACTCCCGCGACCAATTGGCCGTTACTTGGAATTCACTGGACGCGCGCCCGGCGCGCGCCCAACTTCCCGCCAAATCAGGGAAGACCTACAACCCATGCGTCATTCTAAATGGCTGGCTGCGGCGCTGATGATCGGCGTCGGCGCGACCGCCCTCACCGCCTGCCACCGCACCGAGACCACCCAGACCGAGCACGCCGAGCGCAAGCTGGGCCGCCGCGAGCCGATCCGCGCCATCGCCAATCTGGATTGCCCCGACAAGCAGGGCGAGCTGAAGCTGGTTTCCAAGGCCGCCGACGGCCAGTCCTGCGCCTATGCTTCCAGCGAGGCGACCGTGGATCTGCGCCTGGTCAAGCTGAACGGCGGCGACGCCGAGGCGGCCCTGGCGCCGATCGAGACCGAGCTGAAGGGCCTCATGCCGATCCCCGCGCCGATGCCCAAGGCCATGAACGGCAAGGAAGGCAAGAACCGCACGACCATCAACCTGCCGGGCGTGAAGATCGATTCCAGCGATCACGGCGCCGACATCCGCATCGGCCACCTGACCATCAACAGCGACGGCTCGGCCGCCGAGGTGAAGGTCAACAAGAACGTGAATTTCAAGGGCGACGACGCGCATGGCGCGGTCAGCGTCCAGGCCGATGACGAGCACGAGGGCGACGTCACCATCAAGGCGAATGACAATGGCGCCGAGATCCGCGCCAAGAAGGGCGACAAGGACGCCGTCCGCTCCACCCTGATCCTGGCCAACGACAAGGCGCCCAAGGGCTATCGGCTGGCCGGATATGAGGCCCGCGGCCCCAAGGGCGGCCCGCTGGCCGTGGCCGTCGTCAAGGCCAAGACCCGCGACACCGACGACCACGACCTGTTCAAGGACATGAAGGCGCTGGTGCGCCACAACGTCGGGGGCTGACGCCCCCTATTGCGTGACCGGCTCGACCTGCATGACCTTGTAGGTCAGCGGCCGACCGTCCTCGTCGGTGACGGTGACGTATTCGCCCAGCGCGAACCGGTGCTCGCCCAGGCGGTGCAGCGGTTCGTCGTCGGCGACATCCTCGTCGTCATAGTCGAAGAACCAGCGGGTCCCGCGCTTGTTGAGGCGACCGTCCACTGCGTCCTCGTCGGGGGCGAAGCGACGCACGCTGCACGACCCCTTGACCTTGGCGTAGGCGCCTTCGTCGATATGGCCGTCTTCGGTGAGCGGCGCCGTCAGCGCGTAGCCGCGGTGGTCGTCGCCGCCGGCGAACTCGGTGCCCGGATTGCGCGCCAGGCGCATGACGATGCGAGACAGAGACATTCGAGGTCTCCCTTCTTTTGAAGTTTCAGCGCCTTAGTGCGACAGGAAGAGCGAAGGCCCGTCGCTGTTGAGCAGCGTGCGGGTGGTGCCTCCGAAGATGAATTCCTGCAGCCTGGGGTGACCGAAAGCGCCCGCGACCAGGAGGTTCGCCCCGGTGTCCTTGGCCGCGCCCAGCAGCAGGCTGGCGGCGTCGTTGCCGCCATCCAGGAGCTTCACGGTCGCCTTGACGCCGCGCGCCGACAGGAACTCGACCAGGCGATCCAGCTCGAACGCTCGCGACGACGCGCTGGGCGCGCCGGCGACGATCACCGAGCTGGCCTTCTGCAGCAGCGGCAGGGCCGTTCGCATGGCGCGGCTGGCCTCCTTGCCGCCGTCCCAGGCGACCATGGCCACGCCGTCGACCTGGAAGCCCGAACGGGCCACCAGGGTCGGACGCTGCTCGTCGGCCACCAGTTGCTGGAACGACTCCGCCAATGGCCCCTTGCCGCGCGCCGAGGCGTCGTCGAACACGATGACGTCCGACAGACGGCCTTCCATGGCCAGGCCCGCCCAGACCGGCGAGTCCAGGCTGACGACCCGCGTGCGCGAATAGCCGGTCTCGGCCGCCAGCTTGCCGCAGGCCTTGGCGCCTTCCTGAGCGGCTTCCTTCAGGCTTTCCAGCGCGGTGACCTGCACCCCGCCCATGAAACCTTCGCCCATCCAGGGCATCAGGTCGGCCATGTCGGCGGGTGCGTGGACGCAGGCCAGCTCGGCCTGGAACGCGCCCGCCAGGGCCGCGGCGGAGGTCAGGACGCCCTTGTCATTCGGGGTCCCGGCCAGCGGGACCATAATTCTCGCCCAACTCATGATCGAACTCCCTTCAAGGGCATTTCCACAGATGACGGCGACGGCCACATTGATCTTTCTCAACCGATGGGCCAGTCAACCACCTTCACTGTGAGGAACGATCTCGTGGCCAAAGGGCTGCATAGGGGCGGACCGCCCCGTGCGTGGCAAAGAATGCTCTCCGGACGGCGGCTCGACTTGCTCGATCCGTCGCCGATGGACATCGAGATCGAGGACATCGCCCACGGCCTGGCCCGCGTCGCGCGCTGGAATGGCCAGACGGTCGGCGACAACGGTTTCTCGGTGGCCCAGCACAGTCTCGTGGTCGAGGAAATCGCCACGCACATCAAGCCGGACCTGGAGCCGCGCTGGCGCCTGGCCGCTCTGCTGCACGACGCCAGTGAGTACGTGATCGGCGACATGATCAGCCCGTTCAAGGCGGCGCTGGGCGTCAGCTACAAGGACTTCGAGGCCCGACTGGAAGACGCCATTCACATCCGCTTCGGCCTCCCGGTGAAGACCCCTGCCCCGATCAAGAAGCTGATCAAGCAGGCCGACCGCGCCTGCGCCTTCTTCGAGGCCACCCAGCTGGCGGGCTTCGAGCACGCCGAGTCGCTAGCCATCTTCGGTGCGCCGCCGACTGGCTACGACCTGAAGATCACGCCGCAGCCGCCGTTCGAGGCCCAGGCCCGCTACGTCCAGCGCTTCCACGTGCTCTCGCGGGCGGCGGGCTTCGAGAGCGCCCCCGGCGCGGCGTTCGAGACAGAATGACCGCGGCGGTCGTCATCGGCCTGTCGGCGGTGGTCGTCGCGATCCGCGACGGCGAAGCCGTCGTGCTGACCGTGCGACCGCACGATGCGATCACCGACATCGCCTCGCCGCTGTCCGGTCTGCCGTTCGGCCCGTTCGATCCCGAGGCGCACCGCACCTTCGAGTTGGGGCTGCGCGCCTTCGTGACCGCCCAGACCCGGTTCCAGCTGGGCTATGTCGAGCAGCTCTACACCTTCGGCGACAAGGGCCGCGACGCGCCGCGCGCCGAGGTCGGGGCCGGCGCGGCGCGCGTCGTCTCGGTCGGCTATCTCGGCCTGACGCCCAAGGCCGTCGACACCGACGCTCCCGACACCGCCTGGGCTCCGTGGACGCGATTCTTCCCCTGGGAGGATTGGCGCAACGGCCGCCCTGCTCTGCTGGACGACGCCATCGCCCCGGCGCTGAAGCGCTGGGCCGCCGACGACGCGGGACGGTGGTCGCGCGCCCGCCTGGCCTTCGCCCTGGACGGCGCGCCGTGGAACGAGGAACGCGTGCTGGAGCGCTACGAGCTGCTCTACGAAGCGGGCCTCGCCCCCGAAGCCGCCCGCGACGCCGCGCGCGCCGAGGGCGACGATCCGGCCGAGCCCGAAGCCCTGTCGGCGGCGCTGGGCGAACCGATGATCTCCGACCACCGACGGATCCTGGCCACGGGCCTGTCGCGCCTACGCGGCAAGATCAAGTACCGCCCGGTGGTGTTCGAACTGACGCCCGAGGAGTTCACCCTGTCGACCCTGCAGCGCACCGTCGAGGCCATCGCCGGCGTGCCTCTACACAAGCAGAACTTCCGCCGCGTGGTCGAGCGTGAGGAACTGGTCGAGGGCTTGGGCCGCCTGGACGCCGAGACCGGCGGCCGTCCGGCCGAGCTGTTTCGCTTCCGTCGCGAGATGCTGGCCACCCGCCAGGCGACGGGGCTGTCGCTGCCGCTGCTGCGGGATTGATGCGAAAGCGAAATCACGCCTAAGCTCGCCTCAAGATGGCAAACAAGAAACTGATGATCATCGCGGGCGGCGTGGCCGCCTTCGTCCTGGCGGCAGCGGGCGTCGGCCTCAGCGTCTATGTCCTGCGCGACGCCGCGCACGAGGAGACCGGCCAGGCGCATGACGATCCCCTGCAGATCGCCGGCGCCAAGATCGCCTTGGAGAGCCATTTCCCGGACGCCCAGCTGAACTTCGGCGAACAGTTCGTCCACTGGGATGGCGACATGCCCTCGGTCTGCGGCCACGTCGACATCATCGAGCAGCAGGACTCGTTCGACGGCGAGGAGCGGTATGTCTTCTCGCAAGGCGCCCTGGTCGTCGAGGAGGTCGACGGCACTGACGTCGTGAACCAGAAGTGGTCCGACGTCTGCGAGTGAGGTTGCAGATCGCCCGACGCGCGCCGATGGTGCGCCGATCTGAGGGGGAGCGTCGCGTGTCCAAGATCCTGAACCTGGCCGTCAGCGTGTCCGCCGCGCTTCTGACCGTGTCGAGCACGAGCGCCGAGCCGCGCACCGCCGGCATCAAGGACGCCGACACCCGAGAATGGTGGAAGATCACCGAGACCCTCAGCTCGGACGCCATGGAAGGCCGCGACATCGGCTCACCCAGCCATGACCGCGCCAACCAGTGGGTCGCTGAGCGCCTCAAGGCCGCGGGCCTGAAACCGGCCGGCGACAATGGGACTTTCTTCCAGAGCTTTCCTGTTCACGAGTCCAAGGTCGAGAGCGCCGACGTCTCGGTGGTCCGCGACGGCGCCAGCACGCCGTTGAAGTTCCTGCACCAGTACACCGTTCGCGCCGCCGACGACTTGCCAGCCAGCCTGGATGCGCCGCTGATGTTCGGCGGCTATTGCCAGCCCGAGGACGTCGCCACGGCCAGGGGCAAGGCGGTGATCTGCTTCGACACCCGACGCATGGGGATGACGACCTCCGCCCAGCGCATCGCGGCGGTTCAGGCCGCCGGCGGCGTCGCAGTGATCCAGGTCGCCGATCCCTATTTCACCATCGAGCCCGCCCGCTGGCCGTTCGCCTACGCCCGCTCGGTCAGTATCGCCGACGTCCCGCCGCCGAAGACCGGCGGCCTGGTGGCCATGTCGCTGCACGCCGACGCCCTGGCGATCCTGATCGCCGGTTCGAGCCAGGACGCGGCGGCGCTGCTGAAGGCTGGCGGAAGCAAGGCCCCGCTGGCGGCGTTCGACGCGCCGGGACGGTTGAAGGCGACGTTCAAGGTCTCGACCCGCGACTACAAGGCCACCAACGTCCTGGCCCTGCTGCCGGGCTCGGACCCGAAGCTGGCCGCCGAGCACCTGGTGCTGTCGGCCCACTTGGACGGCTACGGCCCGGGCGAACCGGTCAAGGGCGACGGCCTCTACAACGGAACACTGGACGATGCGGCCTATGTCGCCCTGCTGGTCCGCTTCGCCGAGAACCACAAGGGCAAGCCGCTCAAGCGCAGCGTGCTGCTGGCCTCGTTCACCGGCGAGGAAAAGGGCCTCTTGGGCGCCAAGTGGTTCACCCGCCACCCGACCGTGGCCAAGACGAGCATCGTCGCCAATATCAACCTCGACCAGCTGCGGCCGCTGTTCCCGCTGAAGCTGATGACCGTAATGGGCCTGGCCGAGAGCGACCTGGGCGCCACGGCGCGCGATGTCGCGGCCGCGCAAGGCATCCGCGTCCAGGCCGATCCCGAGCCCGAGCGCCGCCTGCTGATGCGCGCCGACAGCTGGGAATTCATCCAGGTCGGCGTGCCGGCCGTGGGCTTCGTGTTCGGTTATGAACCCGGGACGGAGGCCGAGCGCCGCTATCGCGAGTGGTACGAGGTCCGCTATCACCGGCCGCAGGACGACATCAACCAGCCGATAGACTTCGAGGCGGCTCGGGACTTCAACCGGTTCTTCTACACGCTGTCCGAGACGGTCGCGAACGCGGCCAAGCGGCCGGGCTGGAACCCGCAGAGCCCCTACGCGCCCAAGCCCTAGGCGTCGCCCTTCTCGGCTTCCATCCGCGCGCGCCACTTGGCCTTCAGCGTGTGGGAGGTGTCGCGCGAGCCGTCCGGCGTCCAGCCGGGCGGGCCGAAGACGTAGCCCAGGGCCTCACGCGGCGACTTGGAGCCGGCGACGTCCTTGCCGATGCCGATCCACTCGTGGAAGACGTTGTGGAAGAGGTTGAAGTTACCCAGGTTCTTCACCGTGCCATAGCGGCAGGGCTCTTCGTCGACCTCGGGCACGAAGGTGCCGAACATCCGGTCCCAGATGATAAGGATGCCGGCGTAGTTGGCATCCAGATACCGGGCGTTGCGAGCGTGATGCACGCGGTGATGCGAGGGCGTGTTGAACACCGCCTCGAACCAGCGCGGCATGCGCTTGATCGCCTCGGTGTGGATCCAGAATTGGTAGACGAGGCTGACGCCCTTCTGGATCGCCACCATGGCCGGCGGGAAGCCCAGGAACGACAGCGGCAGCCACAGCAGCCAAGTGCCGGCGACGCCGCCGGTCCAGGTCTGCCGCAGGGCCGTCGACAGGTTGTAGTGGGTCGAGGTGTGGTGGTTGACGTGGCTGGCCCACCAGACGCGGCGCTCGTGCGCAAGGCGGTGGAACCAGTAGTAGGTCAGGTCCTCCAGCAGGAAGACGGCGATCCAGGCCCAGACGGCGGTCATTGGGATCGTGAAGATCCGATGATGCCAGACCCACACTGTCGTCGCGAAGATCACGCCGCCGAACAACAGGCCGGCCACGGTGCTGCCGAAGCCCATGGTCAGCGACATGGCCGTGTCGCGGGCCTCGTAATTGGCCTTGGCCTTGCCGAAGCGGCCGATCAGGATTTCCAGGATGATGGCCAGCACGAAGAACGGAATGGCCATCTGGACGGGATCGAACGGGGCTTTCAGCATCAGGCGAGCTCTTTCGGCGGCCAGGCGTCATCGGTGACGGCGAACACAGGACGGGCGTCACCCATGCGCAGGGCCAGGCGACCATTCGTCGACTTCAGGGCGGAGAGTTCGCTCCACGGTAGGTCGCGAGCCACATAGCTGTCTCCGCGCCGGTAGAGCACCAGCGCCAGGCCGCCCTCCCGGGCGATGACCCCCGCGCCGTCGGCGGAGACCCACACGGCGTCCGGCTTGTGATCGGGAAATTCGAGCGCGACCAGCGCGCGGGCGGACTCAGGGTCGAGCGGCGGGGTCGCTCTCGCCACCCCCATCCACGCCGCGAACGCCACCAGCAACGCTACGGCGGCTATCGAGCCGCCCAACTGAATCAACAGCGCCTTGTCCAAGACCGACGCATCCCCCCGTAACTTATTGCCGTTTAGATTGCCGAGCGCGGGCCGACCGTCAAGCGTCGCTGGCGCACTGAAAACGAAAATGGCGCGCCCCTTTTCAGAGGCGCGCCATCGTCATGTGCCCGGGAAGCCGGGCTTAGAACTTGCGGACGTAGCCGACCGACATGGTGTTCGAGCTGAGATCGCTCTTGGTGTATTCGGACTTGGTCCAGTCGGCGCGGAGGCCGTTCTTGTCGTCGAACTTGTACTGGGCGCCGACGCCGTAGTTCCAGCTGTCGCGGCTGCCATCGAAGTTCGTGGCGGCCGGATTGTTGGTGCTGAACTTGGTCGTGCCGTAGCCGACGCGGCCCAGAAGGTCGATGTTCGGCGTCACCGGCAGGTAGCCCACGGCGTAGCCGGCGACCTGGTGCTCCATCTTCACATTGGCCGGACCGCCCGGCGTATAGACCTTGTCACCATCGACGCCGCCAGCCACCTCGGCCTCGACACCGAAATTAGGCGTAAGCTTGGCGCCCAAGCGTCCTTGAATAGCGCCGGTGTCAGCGCCGCGCGTCCGAGTTTGACCATAGTTCAGCGAACCATAGACCTCGGTCGAATTCTGGGCTTTGGCGAACATCGGGATCGCGAGAACCGAACCGGCGATCAGGGTGGCGGTGATGAGAGTCTTCATTCTTGTACTCCAATTCTACTCGTAGTCTTCAGCGCCCTCAGCCAGCTTGTGCTAGGCGGATAACGCGGCGGGCATGGGGCGGTTCACGGTCGCGTTTGAGGCTGTTCCGTGTCGTGACCGAAAAGCCGCACTGATGACGGCCGCGCCATCCGTGCTATCTACGAGTCAAACAAGCGTCAGAACGCGGACCCACAAGAGGCCCGCGCGTATCATCGGGACCGTCGTCTTGCCGCAAGCCGTCATCGCCGCCACGGGGCTGTACACCCCGCCCTTTTCCATTTCGAACGCCGAGCTGGTCGAGGCCTTCAACACCTTCGTCGAGCGCTTCAACGCCGCCAACGCCGAGGCCATCGCGGCCGGCGACGTGGTCGCCCTGGCCCCGTCCTCGCCCGAGTTCATCGAGAAGGCCTCGGGCATCAAGTCGCGCTTCGTGATGAACAAGGCCGGCATCATCGATCCCGACCTGATGCGTCCTGTGCTGCCCGAGCGCAGCAATGACGAGCTGTCGATCCTGGCCGAGATGGCCGTCGAGGCCGCCAAGCAGGCGATCGAACGCTGGGGCAAGCCGGTCAGCGAGATCGGCGCGGTGATCTGCGCCGCCTCGAACATGCAGCGCCCCTACCCCGCCATGGCCATCGAGATCCAGCAGGCCCTGGGCATCGAGGGCTTCGCCTTCGACATGAACGTGGCCTGCTCTTCGGCCACCTTCGGCATCAAGACCGCCGCCGACTTCGTCACCACCGGCAGCGCCAAGGCCGTGCTGATGGTCAATCCGGAGATCTGCTCGGGCCACCTGAACTTCAAGGATCGCGACAGCCACTTCATCTTCGGCGACGTGGCTACGGCGGTGATCGTCGAGGACGCTTCGCAGGCCACCGATGGCTGGGAGATCCTGGGCACGCGCCTGAAGACCCAGTTCTCCAACAACATCCGCAACAACTTCGGCTTCCTCAACCGCGCCGCGCCGGAAGGCGAAGGCGCGCGCGACAAGCTGTTCGTTCAGGAAGGCCGCAAGGTGTTCCGCGAGGTGGTGCCGATGGTCAGCGAGATGATCGTCGAGCACGCCGCCGACCTCGGCATCGACCCGACGGGCCTGAAGCGGCTGTGGCTTCACCAGGCCAACATCAACATGAACGAGATGATCGGCCGCAAGGTGATGGGCCGCGATCCGACGCGGGAAGAGAACGTCATCATCCTGGACGAATACGCCAACACCAGCTCGGCCGGATCGATCATCGCCTTCCACCAGGCCAATGACGACTTCGCGACCGGCGAGACGGGCCTGATCTGCAGCTTCGGCGCGGGTTATTCGGCAGGTACGGTGTTCGTGCGCAAGCGCTGAGCATCTTACTCCCGATCTTCCCGGCGAAAGCCGGGACCCAGGTCGAAGCCGCTTACGAAGACGATATGAAAAGGGCGGTTGGCGAACTCACCAACCGCCCTTGATGTATCTGGGCCCCGGCTTTCGCCGGGGAGATCGGATTAGTGGGACGCTTTCGGGTGCGTCGCCTTCCAGTCCATGGCGCGGCGGACGCGCACGCTGACCGCCGGGTGGTCATAGAACAGCACCTCTTCCAGCTTCGACGGCGTGGCGGCGCGGTACTCGATGGTCTTGACGAGGGCCTTGGCCAGGCCGTCCGGCTCGTTGAAGTTCACCAGGCTGTAGCGGTCGGCGTCGCTTTCGACCTCGCGGACCAGGGTGTTGGTGATCGGCCCGCCGACCAGGCCCAGCACCGCCAGGATCACCGCCAGCACCGGCAGGCCAGCCGGATCGGCGATGCCGGTCACGCCCTTGGCGTTCAGGACCTGCGCGAACCACGGGAACGTCCGGTCGACGATGAAGAAGGCGGCCACCGCCAACACCGCGAAGATGCCGGTGATCCACAGGCTGTGCTGGTGGGCGTAGTGGCCCATCTCGTGGCCGACCACGCCGCGCACCTCGGCGATGTCCGCGCCCTTCCGGAACATCACGTCGCTCATCGCCACGCGGGCCGAGCCGCCCAGGCCCGAGACGTTGGCGGTGTAGGCGTTGGACTGCTTGGAGCCGTTGTAGACGAAGATCTTGTCGCTCGGGATGCCGACCGACTTGGCCATGGATACGACCTCGTCACGCACCGCTCCGGGCGGCGCAGGCGTGTACTTGTTGAACAGCGGCTCGATATAGATCGGGGCCAGCAGCATGCCGAACACGATGAAGCCCGCCGTCAGGCCGCCGGCCCACAGCCACCACAGGCGGCGCGCGCGGCGGATCAAGAGGTACAGCAGCGCCAGGAACAACGAGGTGAACACCAGCGAGATCGCCGTGCCCATCAAGTTCTCGGTCAGCCAACCGCCGAACGCCTGGCTGGTCAGGCCGTACTGCTTCTGCCGCCACCAATTGGAATAGACCGCCCACGGCAGCCCCAGCACCCAGCTGACCGCCGTGAACACCGCGGCGACCACGAAGCTGGCCAGGAACGGCCGGCCCTTCTTGCGCTCTACGCCCTGCTCGACCTTGGTCAGCACGCCCGTGCGGATGATGATCCACGAGATCGCCACCGAGATGATGAAGCCCCACAGCAGCAGCCAGTGGCCGCCTTGCGTGTAGTGCTGCGCCTTGACGTGCGCTTCCGGCGGCAGCTGCGCCAGATAAGCGGCCGTCGCGGCCGCCGGATCGAATTGCGCCATGATCTTCCCCTCCCCAGGATGAACCAGACAGCAGGCCCCGAGTCCGCCTCGCCGTCAGCTTAATTCGCGGTCAGGTGGAGACAGCTTCGCCATGTTCGGGCTGGCGAACGGCGCGGGCGCGTATAGAAATGCGACAGATTGTTTCGCCCAAAGGTTCGTCCGATGCGATTCCCTGCCCGCCGCGCCGTCCTGTCTGGCCTCGGCCTTGCCCTTCTGGCCGCCTGCGGCAAGAAGCCGGACGCCGGTGAGAGCGCCTGGGACAAGATCAAGGCCTCCGGAACTTTGCGCGTCGGCCTGGAGGGCACCTATCCGCCCTTCAACTTCCAGGACAAGAGCGGACAGCTGGCGGGCTTCGAGGTCGACTTCGCCAAGGCCCTGGCCACGCAGCTGGGCCTGAAGCCCGACTTCCGCCCCGCCCCATTCGCGGGCCTGCTGGGCGCGCTGGAGTCGGGCCGCGTCGATGTGGTCATCAACCAGATCACCATCACGCCCGAGCGCCAGGCCAAGTACGACTTCTCCGAGCCCTACACCGTCTCGGGCATCCAGATCATCAAGCTGAAGGCCACGCCGGGCCTGGACAAGCCCGAGGACCTGTCCGGCAAGAAGGTCGGCGTGGGCCTGGGCACCAACTACGAGCAATGGGCCCGGAGCAACGTGCCCAAGGCCGACGTGCGCACCTATGACGACGATCCCACCAAGTATCAGGACCTGCGCGCCGGCCGCATCGACGCGGTGTTGAACGACCGCCTGGTCGCCGCCGACTTCGTCAAGAACTCGCCGGAGTTCGTCGCCTCGGGCATGCCGTTCGCGGCCCAGGGCTCGGGCGTGGCGATGAAGAAGGATCCAGCGCTGAAGGTGATCATCGACCAGGCCATCGAGGCGCTGCGCAACAGCGGCAAGCTGACGGCGATCTCGCAGCAGTGGTTCGGCATGGACGTGACGCACTAGGCCCATGGACACTGGTCTGGATCTGCTGCGCCAGTCTGCGCCCCTGCTGCTGAAGGGCGCCGGCTACACGGTGCTGCTCAGCGTCATCGGCATGGGCATCGGTGTCGTGCTGGGCTTTGGCCTGGCCCTGATGCGCCTGTCGCGCTCGCCGCTGCTGCGCTGGCCGGCGGCGGTGTATGTCTCGGCCTTCCGGGGCACGCCGCTGCTGGTGCAGCTGTTCCTGATCTATTACGGCCTGCCGCAGTTTGGCATCGAGATGCCCGCCCTGGCGGCCGCTGGGATCGGCTTCTCGCTGAACGTAGCGGCCTATTCCTGCGAGATCCTGCGCAGCGCCATCGACGCGGTCGACAAGGGCCAGTGGGAAGCCGCCAGCGTGCTGGGCATGAGCCGCGGCCAGGCCCTGCGCAGGGTGATCCTGCCGCAGGCCGCCCGCACCGCCGTCGCGCCGTTGTCCAACAGCTTCATCGGCCTGGTGAAGGACACCTCCCTGGCCGCCACGATCCAGGTGCCGGAGCTGTTCCGCCAAGCCCAGCTGATCACCGCCCGGACCTACGAGATCTTCACCATGTACCTGGCCGCGGCGGCCATCTACTGGATCCTGTCGACCGTGCTGGCCGCCCTTCAGAGCCGCCTCGAACGCCGCGCTTCGGAGGGCCGCCGATGAGCGCGATCGACGCCAAGGGCCTGAAGAAGAGCTTCGGCGCCACGCCCGTCCTGGCGGGGGTCGACCTCACCGTCTCGCCCGGCGAGGTCGTGGCCATCATCGGTCCCAGCGGCTCGGGCAAGAGCACCCTGCTGCGCTGCCTGGCCGGTTTGGAACTGCTGAACGGCGGCGACCTGACCATCGCGGGCGTCACGGCCGGCGGCAAGGTCCCGCTGGCCAAGACCCTGAACGGCCGGGTCGGCTTCGTCTTCCAGAGCTTCAACCTCTTCCCGCACAAGACGGCGCTGGAGAACGTGATCGAGGGCCCGATGGTCGTCCGCAAGGAAGATCCGGCCAAGGCCCGTGCGCGTGGCGTGGCGCTCCTGGAAAAGGTCGGCCTCGCCGGCCGCGCCGACGCCTACCCCGCAGCCCTGTCGGGCGGCCAGCAGCAGCGCTGCGCCATCGCCCGAGCGCTGGCCATGGATCCCGAAGTCATCCTGTTCGACGAGCCGACCTCGGCCCTCGACCCGGAACTGGTCGGCGAGGTGCTGGCCGTGATCCGCGACCTGGCCGCCGAAAAACGCACCATGGTGATCGTCACTCACCAGATGGACTTCGCCCGAGACGTCGCGGATCGGACGATTTTCATGGACGGCGGCGTCATCGTAGAGCAAGGACCGTCACGTCAGTTGCTTGCCTCCCCGCGCGAAGAGCGGACCCGCAAGTTCCTGGCCAGGTCGGGTGTGCTCGAGTAGTCTTGGCAGCCATAATTTGGCCCACGGGACGCTTCACGTCCTGCTAGCGCGTCAGGCGAATTGCGTAGGCGGCCTCGCTGCTCAGGCGCGCGATTAACGATTAAATCCAAAGCCCTACGCCGGGTGGCTTTTATGGCGAGGACAGCGTGAAGCCTTATATCGAACTCAAGGGCGCCTCGGGCGCCGTCTATCGCTACAAGCTGGCCGAAAACGGCGACCCGGCGACGACCATCGCCGGCAACTACGTCTATGTCGACGCCAAGGGCGCGGTGGTTTTCGCCGGTGAGGCCAACAACCTGATCGACGCCAAGGCCCGCTGGTCGGAGGCCTATTCGCGCCATGGCGCGACCTGGCTCTACACGCGGCTGAACGTCTCAGGCGCCTCGCGCGCCGACGAATACGCCGACATCGTGGTGGCGCTCACCCCGATCATGAATCAGGCCGACTAAGGCTGCGACCGGGCGCGGAGGCGGCTAAGCTCGCGCCGCATGCGCCCGGAGATTCTCTTCCCCCTGTTCAGCTCGGTGTCCACGCTCAAGGGCGTGGGTCCGCGCGTCGCGCCGCTGGTCGAGAAACTGGCCGGTCCGATCGTGCGCGACGTGCTGTTCACCGCGCCGGCCGGCCTGATCCGCCGGTCGGTGACCACGGTCGACCAGGCCGTCGAGGGCCAGGTCCAGACCTTCGTCGTCACCATCGACGCCCACTTCCCGTCGCAACGCCCCAGCCAGCCGTGGAAAATCCGCGCCTGGGACGGCACCGGCTTCCTGACGCTGATCTGGTTCAAGGGCCAAGGCCCGCACCTGGAGCGCCAGCACCCCAAGGGCGCGCGCCGCGCCGTCAGCGGCAAGGTCGAGCGACCGGACGGCTACGCCTCCGAACTGCAGATCGCCCACCCGGACTACATCGTCGACGAAGAGCGCGCCGGCGACATTCCCGAGATCGAGACCGTCTATCCGGCCACCCACGGCCTCCCCTCGCGCACGTTCCGCAAGTTCGCGCTGGAGGCGCTGAACCGTGCGCCCGAACTGCCCGAGTGGCAGGATCCCGCCTGGCGCGAGCGTGAGAAGCTGCCGGGCTGGCGCGAGGCCCTGGCGGCGATGCACGCGCCCGCCAGTGAAGCCGACCTCTCGCCCCTGGCTCGTCCTCGCCGGCGCCTGGCCTATGACGAGCTTCTGGCCCACCAGTTGGCCCTGGCCCAGCGCAAGGCCTCGCGCCGTTCGACACCTGGCCCACGCATCCCGTCCGGCCCGCTGTCCGACGCGGCCGAGAAGGCCCTGCCCTTCAAGCTGACCGGCGCCCAGATTCGTAGCCTGTCGGAGATCCGCGGCGACATGGCCTCGGGCGAGCGGATGAGCCGGCTGCTGCAAGGCGACGTCGGCTCGGGCAAGACCGTGGTCGCCCTGTTGGCCATGGCCGACGCCGCCAGCGCCGGCTTCCAGTCCGCCCTGATGGCCCCGACCGAGATCCTGGCCCGCCAGCACTTCGAGACCATCGCCGCGCCGCTGCAGGCGCTGGGCCTGTCGGTGATCCTGCTGACCGGCCGCGACAAGGGCGCCGGCCGCTCGGCCAAGCTGCTGGGCCTGGCGGACGGGACACACCACGTCGCCGTCGGCACCCACGCCTTGTTCCAGGACGACGTCGTCTTCGACCGCCTGGCCCTGACCATCATCGACGAACAGCACCGCTTCGGCGTCAACGAGCGCCGGCGGCTGCAGGATAAGGGCGAAGGCGTCCACCTGCTGGCCATGTCGGCCACGCCGATCCCGCGCACGCTGGAGCTGACCGTCTTCGGCGACCTCGACGTCTCGCGCATCGACGAGAAGCCGCCGGGCCGCACGCCGGTCGCCACCCGCGCCGCGCCGACCCCGCGCGTGCCCGAGATCGTCGACCGCCTGCGCAGCGCCATCACCGGCGGGGCCCAGGCCTTCTGGATCTGCCCGCTGGTCTCGGAGTCCGACAAGGTCGAGCTGCGCGCCGCCGAGGATCGCGCCGCAGACCTTGCCCGTCACCTGCCCGGCGTCGGTCTGGTCCACGGCCAGATGCCGCCCGCCGAGAAGGACGCGGTCATGCAGCGCTTCGTCGATGGCGAGGTCAGCGTGCTGGTCGCCACCACGGTGGTCGAGGTCGGGGTCAATGTCCCCAACGCCAGCATCATGGTCATCGAGCACGCCGACCGCTTCGGCCTGGCGCAGCTGCACCAGTTGCGCGGCCGCGTGGGCCGGGGCACGCGAGAAAGTTCCTGCGTCCTGCTCTACGATCCGCCGCTATCGGAAGTGGCCCAGCAGCGCCTCGACATCCTGCGCCGCAGCGACGACGGCTTCGAGATCGCCGAGAAGGACCTGGAGCTGCGCGGCGGCGGCGACCCGCTGGGCCTCAAGCAGAGCGGCTTCCCGGCCTACCGCCTGGCCGATCCGGTGGCGCACCGCGACCTGATCGCGGTGGCGGCCGACGACGCGAGACTGATCCTGGCCCGCGATCCCGACCTTACCTCGCCGCGCGGTCAGGCCCTGCGCACGATGCAAGAACTGTTCGACTGGAAACCGGCCTCGCCGCTGAATGAGGCGGGCTAGCGAGCGCCTAGTGCGCCGCCGCGCCCTTGCGGTGATGCCAGAGGTGCATGATCCCGGCCAGCACGCCGCCGACCAACAGGCCGACCACGGCCGAGCCCAGCGCGAAGGCCAGCCAGCCCGTCACAGCGCCGACGCCCGGGACACCGTGCGCCCAGTGCGAGAAGCCCTCGACCCAGTGCGGGATCGGGGTGAGGTGGAACTTCTCCAGGCCGTGGACGATGATGCCACCGCCGACCCACAGCATGGCCGCCGTGCCGATCACGGTCAGCGCTTCCATGGTCACCGGCATGGCCTTGACCAGGCCGCGGCCGAAGCGCTGCACGCCCTTGGCTTCGCGGCGTGACAGGTGCAGGCCCATGTCGTCCATCTTCACGATCAGCGCCACCGCGCCATAGACAACGATGGTCAGCAGCACGCCGACGATGGCCAGGGCCGCGGCTTGCAATGGCAGGCCCAGGTGCGCGACCTCGGCCAGGGCGATGGCCATGATCTCGCCGGACAGGATCAGGTCGGTGCGGATCGCGCCGTCGACCTTCTGCTTCTCCAGCTCTGGGCCGCTGAGCGCCAGCTCCTCGATCGCCTCGCCCTCGGCCTGCGGCGTGAAGGCTTCCAGGATCTTCTCGGTGGCTTCGAAAGCTAGATAGGCGCCCCCGACCATCAGGATCGGCGTCACGGCCCAGGGCGCGAACGCGCTGAGCAGGAGCGCGCCGGGCAACAGGAACAGCAGCTTGTTGCGCAGCGAGCCCATCGCGATCTTCCAGACGATCGGCAGCTCGCGGTCGGGCGTGAAGCCCATGGCGTAGCCGGGCGTCACCGCCGCGTCGTCGACCACCACGCCGACGGCCTTGGTCCCCGCCTTGCCGGCCGCCGCCCCCACGTCGTCCAGCGAGGCGGCGGCGATCTTGGTGATGGCCGCGACGTCATCGAGCAGCGCGGCAAGGCCGGAGGGCATTTGGGATCCTGAGCAGAAGAGGTTGAGCCCTTGTTGCGTAAGGCGCGCCGGGCTCGTCGTAAAGTGGAGAGGCTCTTGCCTGACGCCGGGTCAAGGCGGGAAGCTTGCCGAATGGACGTCGCCGCCGCCCTGGACCGCCTCGCTCCGCGCCTGTCGCCGACCGCGACAGGGGCCGTGAACGCTCGCCGGCTGTCAGGCGGCGCCAGCCTGGAAACCTGGGCCTTCGACCTGGACGACGGCGCACCTTTGATCCTGCGCCGCCGCCCGGAGGGCGCTGCGATGCGCGAGACCGCCCTGCCCTTGGCGTCCGAAGCCGCCCTGATCCGCGCGGCCGACCGGGCCGGCGCGCCGGCGCCCAGCGTTGTGCATGTCTGCGCGCCTGAGGACGGTCTCGGCGAGGCCTATGTCATGCGTCGGCTGGAGGGCGAGACCCTGGGTCGGCGGATCGTTCGCGACGACGCCTTCACCGGCGTACGACCGGGCTTGGCGCGCCATTGCGGCGAGGTGCTGGCGCGGATCCACGCAGTCCCGACAGAGGCCCTGCCGGAGCTGGCGACCTCCGACGCCAGTGGGGAGTTGGCGCGCTACGAGGCCATATACCGCCAGTTGGGCGCCCAGCGTCCGATCCTGGAAGCGGCCTTCCGCTGGCTGGAGACCATCGCTCCGCCGCAGCCTGAGCGGCCGGTGCTGGTTCACGGCGACTTTCGCAATGGCAACCTGATGATCCATCCGACGAAGGGTCTAGTCGGCGTTCTGGACTGGGAACTGGCCCACCTGGGTGACCCGGCCGAGGACCTGGGCTGGATCTGCGTCAATTCCTGGCGTTTCGGCGAATGGAAGAAGCCTGTCGGCGGCTTTGGCGACTATGCCGATCTCCTGGCTGGCTATGGCGGCGGTATCGACCTGGACCGCGTCAAGTTCTGGCAAGCGCTGGGCTCGCTGAAGTGGGGCGTCATGTGCCTGATGATGTATTCCAGCTTCGCCACGGGCCAGGATCGCTCGATCGAGCGCGCGATGATCGGCCGCCGCACCAGCGAGACCGAGATCGACCTCGTGACGCTGATGGAAGCAGCATGATCAGCCACCCGACCGCCGCTGAGCTGACCGAAGCCGTCGCCGCGTTCGACGCTGAGCCCCCCGCGCTGGGCGACGCCCGCCACGCCTTCCTGGCGAGGGTCACCGACAACGCCCGCGCAACCTTGGCCCGCGAAGCCGAACACGGCGCATCACTGGAGGTCGAAGCCATCGCGCGACTCTCGGCGCTGATGGGCCAAGCCGGTGACTTCGCCACGCTGAACGCCAAGCTCTGCGAAGGCCTGCGCGACGGCGCGATCGATCCGCTCGATTCGGTGCTGCTGGCCCACCTGCGCGCGACAGCCATCGGCCAGATCGCCATCGACCAGCCGACCTATGGAGGACTAGCGGCCCTGCGGGACGCTGGGAACGGCGGCTAACGGCCGGCCGATCATCGTCGCCGAGCGCGCCAGGGCGTCGGCCTCCAGGTCGGCATAGAACAGGTTGTAGGCGTCGACCTTGCGGCGATCGGCCCACGAGCCGCTGTCGCGCAGCGAATTGGACTTGGGCTTGCTGGTCCGCAACAGGCCGTTCTCGCAGTGGGCCGAGACCTGCCGCTGCAGGAAGGCCGGCCGGGCGCCCCATTCCAGGCCCGTCGCATTGGCCGCGCCCAGGTTCAGCTTGGCCGGCGCCCGCTCGGCGCTCACCCCGCCGAGCAGCGGATTGAAGCACAGCGGCAGGCGCTGCTCGAGATTGACCAGCTGATCAGTCCCGTCCCAGATCAGCGATCGCCCCATCAGCTCCTGGACGGCGTGGAAGTCGCCCTCCTGCGCCGAGGCCCAGGCCGCCATGCATCCGGTCTCGCCCTTGCGCACGCAGGCTGGAACCGGCGCCTTGGGGTCGTACTCGTCGGCCGGCACGATGGTCTCGATCAGATAGGCGGCGACCAGGCGGCGCTTGAGGTCAGGGTCGGCGGCGATCTCCTCGCGCACCAGGCGTGCAGCCAGCGAGCCGCCCTGCTCCACCCCGACGATGATGAACGGCCGCGCCTCGCCGTAGCGCGAGAGGTAGGTCTTGAACGCCTGCTTGACGTCGCCATAGGCAAAGCGGCGGGCGTCCCGCGCATCGTCTCGCAGGGTCAGGTAGGTGTAGAGGCTAGCCTGGCGATACCGCGGCGCGAACACCCGCCCCACGCGGTCGAACGGCCCGGCATAGTTGGGGATCACCACCCGCGACAAGAACCGCGTGGCCTTGGGCTGGTCGATGCCGCCATTCCAGTCGCGACCACCGTCGAAGGTGGTCGGGTGGACGAAGAACACGTCGACCGGCTGGTTGGCCTGGGCTGCGCCGGGAAGCAGCGCCCAGGATGCGCGCTTGCCGTAGTCCGGCGCCGGCGGCGGGCGATAGGTCAGGAACGGAACCTTGGGGTCCAGGGCGTTGCTGAGGATGTCGTAGCGGAAGACGAAGGCCGCCGTCAGGAACAGCGCGATAAACAGCGCCAGCCCCGCGAAAATCCAGCGTTTGAAGCCTTTGAACGTACCGCCCATGGCCCTGGGTTACACCAAGGCCAAGGCGGCTTTAAGCCTCTTTTCCGTCAAGCGCCTTCCTGGCCGATGATGGCCACCGAACAGACATTGCTGGCCGGCGCGCCGCCCAGATTGTGAGTCATGCCGAACACCGGATTGGCCAGCTGCCGCTCGCCGGCGCGGCCCTGCAGCTGCAGGTACATTTCGTACAGCATCCGCAGGCCCGAGGCGCCGATCGGGTGGCCGAAACACTTGAGGCCGCCGTCGATCTGGCACGGCACGCCGCCGTCGGCGTCGTAGAAGCCGTCCAGCACGTCGCGCCAGCCCTGGCCTTCCGGCGAGATGAACAGGTCCTCCATCGTCACCAGCTCGGTGATCGAGAAGCAGTCGTGCACCTCCATCATCGAGATCTGCTCGCGCGGCCGCTCGATGCCGGCCTCCTTGTAGGCCTTGCCGGCGGCGATGCGGGCGGTGTGGAAGTGGCTGCCGTCCCAACCGTTGTACTGGCTCTCGTAGCCGTTCGAGACCGACAGCTGCAGCGCCTTGACCGTGACGAGGCCGTGCTTGCCGAGGCTGCGGGCTATCTCGGGCGTGGTGACGATCGCGGCCGCCGCGCCGTCGGAGACGCCGCAGCAGTCGAACAGGCCCAGCGGCTCGGCGATCATCGGCGCGGCCAGGGCCTGCTCGGCGGTGATCGGCTTGCGCAGGTGGGCCTTGGGGTTCTTGGCGCCGTTGGCATGGCTCTTGACCGAGACATGGGCGATGGCGCGCTTCAGATCGTCCTTGGAGACGCCATGCTTGGCGCGATAGGCGCTGGCCAGCTGGGCGAAGTTGCCCGGCGCCGAGCCGTTCGGCATGACCTGCGGGCTGAGCGTGCCGGGATTGGCGACCGGCAGGCCGCCATAGCCGGTGTCCTTCAGCTTCTCGACGCCGACTGCGAGCGCGATGTCGGCCGCGCCGGCCGCCACGGCGTAGACCGCGCCCCGGAAGGCTTCCGAGCCCGAGGCGCAGAAATTCTCCACCCGGGTGACGGCGATGTTGGGAAGGCGCAGGGCGATCGACAGCGGCGTGCCGCCCTTGCCCGAGCCGATCTCGTCGATGTGCGTGGAGAACCAGGCCGCGTCCAGCTGGGTCTGGTCGATGCCGGCGTCCTGCATGGCCTCCAGATAGGCCTCGACCATCAGGTCGTCCGGACCTGCGTCCCAGCGCTCGCCGAACTTGCTGCAGCCCATCCCGAGGATGGCGACCTTGTCGCGGATACCCTGTGGCATGACGGTCTCCCTATTCGGCGGCTTGAGCGGTTTGGGCGGCGATAACGGTGCGGTCCGGCGTGGCCTTCCAGAAGTAGCGGACAAAGCCGCGCTTCTCGTCGACCTCCTTGATGCGGAACACCATCCGCACCGGCAGGCCGGTCTCCACGTCGCCGGGCGCGACGTCGGTGATGTCCATCATGATCCGCCCGCCGCCCTCGAAGACGATCATCCCGTAGTGGTTTGGTGGAGCCATGGAAAAGGTAAGATAATCAGCGGAATAGCTAAGAACGCTCGCACGGCGTTCGGCGAAGCGATACGGCTCTTGGGTGTCGACGGCCGGGTTGTTCGGCGCGACCGAAATGCGGGTGCGCGGGAACTGCACGACACCGGTCTCGCGGCAGCGCCCGCCGACCAGACCCAGGATCATGTCCTCGTTGCGGTAGAGGGTCGTCAGGGCCGTCTTGTTGTCCTTCTCGGCCCGCATGCCCTTGTCCCATTCGACCAGGCCATTGAAGGTCAGGAATTTCAGATAGTTGGTCTCGACTTCTCGATCGGCCAGCGAGCCCGTCACGCCGCGCCCGGGGCGTTGGCCCTGGCCGGTGGCGCGGAACACCAGCGCCTCGGCGCCCTGGCCAAACTGGGCGACCAGGATCACCTCGCCAACCTTGGCGTCTTCCAGGGCGTGGGCCAGCATGATCGGCCCGTGCGCGCAGCCGGCTTCGCCCATCACGGCGGCGAGGTTGTCGCGTACAGCCTCGGGCTTGATCCCTACCGTCTTGGCTACGGTGGCGGCCATGCCCGCGAAGGTCGAGGGGAAGCAGAAATGATCGACATCAGAAGCGCTTAGCCTCGAAACCTCCAGCGCCTTGCGGATCGCGGGTGGGACCAGCTTGACGATGCCCTCGTCACGGATCCACCGCTCCTCCCAATAGTAGTCGAAGCCGCCGTCATCGCCGCGAAAGTGGTCGACGAAGTCGTCGGTGACGCTGCCGCGTCCCAGCAGCTCGGCCGCGCCGGGACCATCGGTGACCACGAAGGCCGCCGCGCCGTCGCCGAAGTCCAACTCCTGGGCCGAGACCGCGCGGGCCTTGCGATGTTCGCCGATAGCGACCAGTGACGTCCCGCCCGCCGCGAGCGCCTGCCCCAGCGCCGTCAGGCCACAGCGCTGCGAGCCGGTGACGTCGCTGGCGGCGATCGACTTCTCCAGGGTCAGGGCCGCCGAAACGATCCCCGCGTTCAGTCGGTCAGCGAACGGCGCGGTCGTCGAGGCGAAGTAGAGGCTGTCGATGTGGCTGCGATCGTCGTCGGGACCCAGCGCGTCGCGGGCCGCCTCGACCGCCATGGTCAGGGCGTCCTCGTCCCAGTTGGCCATGGAGCGCTCGCCCTTGCCCTTGGCCTTCAGGTTCGGGGCGACCCAAGCGTTGGCCTCGGTCACGGCCTTTCGGCTCAGACGCAGACGCGGCGCATAGGCGCCCCAGGCGGCGATGCCGGCCATGACGTACTCCCTGACGTCGAGGTTCGATGCCTCGATCTCAGGAGGCAGCCTACGCCGGCTTCCGCGAGCGGCAACCGTGCCCTTGGGTCAGCGATACGGGTCTTCGGTGTTCAGATAGCCGGCCACATAGTCGGCCACACCGTCCTCCAGCGCGGTCATCGGCGCGTTGTAGCCGGCGGCCCGCAGACGGCTCATATCGGCCTGGGTATAGTATTGGTACTTGCCGCGCAGCACCTCGGGCATGTCGATATAGGTGATGTCCGGCGCGCGGTTCACCGCCTCGAAGGTCGCCACGGCCAGATCCCGGAACGAGCGCGCGTGGCCCGAGCCCAGGTTGAAGACGCCGTTCACGGCCGGGCTCCTGGACAACCAGGCGATCACGTCAACCGCGTCACGGACATATACGAAGTCACGCAATTGGCCGCCGTCCGCGTAGTCCGGATGGTGCGACTTGAAGAGCTTGACCCCTTCGCCGGCGGCGACGCGCGGCCAGATCTGGGCCACGACCGACTTCATGCCGTCCTTGTGGTCCTCGTTGGGGCCATAGACGTTGAAGAACTTCAGGCCCGCCCATTGGGCCGGTGCGTGACCGCGATGAGCCTCGCGCACGGCGTAGAGATCGAACAACGCCTTGGACCAGCCATAGGCGTTCAGCGGTCGCAGGGCCTGCAGGCTCTCCAGGTCGTCCTTGCCCTCGAAGCCCAGCGCGCCATCGCCATAGGTCGCCGCCGACGAGGCGTAGATCAGGCGCTTGCCGTGTTGCGCGCACCAGTCCCACAGGTCGCGCGACAGCACGAAGTTGGACTGCACGATCTTGTCGGCGTCGGTCTCGGTGGTCGAGGACACCGCGCCCATGTGGATGATCAACTCGACCTCGGCGCCGCGCTTGGCCAGCCAATCGAACAGCTGCTCGGGCGCGACGAAGTCGGCGATCGGATGCTTGGCGATGTTGCGCCACTTGCCGCTGGCCGCGTCGCGCAGGCGATCGCACACCACCACGTCCAGGGCCGGATCCTCGCAGAGGCGCGCGACGACGTTGCTGCCGATGAAGCCCGCGCCGCCGGTGACCAGAACGATATGGCGGCTCATAGAACGACTTTCGGGGCTACGGCTTTCGGCTGACTCAAGGCAACTCTTCCGGCGGACAGGGATTTCAGGCGCCCAAGAGGTGACCTTTCGGGCGGGGTGAGGCAAGTGCGGAAAGAGACGGATCAGGAACCCATCATCGTCTGGTTCCGCAACGACCTGCGCTTAGCCGACAATCCGGCCCTGCGCCATGCCGCGCAGAGCGGCCGGCCGGTGATCCCGCTCTATATCCTCGACGAAACCAAAGGCGTCCGGCCCATGGGCGCGGCTTCGCTGTGGTGGCTGGACAAGTCGCTGAAGAGCCTGGCCGAAAGCCTTGAGAAGCTTGGCAATAAGCTGGTGCTGCGCAAGGGCGTGGCGGCCGAGATGCTGGACGATGTGCTGGCCCATAGCGGCGCGACTTGCGTGCTGTGGAACCGGCTCTACGACAAGGCCAGCATCGACCGCGACACCGAAATAAAGGCCCGCCTGAAGGACGCCGGCGTCGACTGCCAGAGCTTCAACGCCGGCCTGCTGAACGAGCCCTGGACGGTGCAGAACGGCTCCAAGCAGCCCTACAAGGTCTTCACCCCCTATTGGCGGGCGGCGCGCGAGCACCTAGCCCATGTTGTCGTAGAAGCCGCGCCCAAGACTCTGAAATCGCCGGAACATTTCCCCCGCAGCGAAAGCCTCGCCGGCTGGGCGCTGCATCCGACCAAGCCGGACTGGTCCAAGGGCTTCGACGAATGGACACCCGGCGAGGCCGGCGCGCTGGAGCTGCTGGACGACTTCCTGTCCGGCTCCGTCGACGGCTACGGCGAGAAGCGCGACCTGCCGGGCGTCGAGGCCACCTCGCGCCTGTCGCCGCACCTGCACTTCGGCGAGATCGGTCCGCGCCAGGTCTGGCTGGCCGCCCGCAACGCCGCCGAACACGGCGACGCCCCAGCCGGCGAGGTCGAGAAGTTCCTCTCCGAGGTGGGCTGGCGCGAGTTCAATCACTCGATCCTGTTCCATTGGCCGCAGCTGCCGACCAAGAGCTTCCGGCCCGAGTTCGACGCCTTCCCCTGGAAATCGAACCCTGCCTTCTTCGAGGCCTGGACCAAGGGCGAGACCGGCTATCCGATCGTGGACGCCGGCATGCGCGAGCTGTGGGTCACCGGCTTCATGCACAACCGCGTGCGCATGATCGTCGCCTCGTTCCTGATCAAGCACCTGCTGATCGACTGGCGCGAGGGCGAGGCCTGGTTCTGGGACACGCTGGTCGACGCCGACCTGCCAAACAATGTCGGCAATTGGCAGTGGGTGGCCGGCAGCGGCGCCGACGCCTCGCCCTACTTCCGGATCTTCAACCCCATCGCTCAGGGCGAGAAGTTCGACCCCAAGGGCGTCTATGTCCGCCGCTGGGTTCCGGAGCTGAAGGACGTGCCGAACGAAGTTATCCACAAGCCGTGGGAGCGAGCCTTGCATCTGCCGGCCGCCGCCAAACGTCTCTATTCTAGACCAATCGTCGACCACGCCCAGGCGCGCGAAAAGGCCATGGAAGCCTATCGCAGCCTGTAGCCAAGCGTGACTTTACGATCCGGTCGTCAACAGCGTTAATGAACGCGCAACCGGATGCGAGGCCCCGCCTTGGATACGACGCTCTGGAACGATCCCGACCTGAAGGCCGCCCCGGCCGCCTTCCGCACCGCCCTTCGCGTGGCGGCGACGAACTGGGAGATGGGCTCTGTCACCTTCATCCTGCCGACAGGCAAGGCGTTGACGGTCCGCGGTCGCCAGCCGGGTCCCGACGCGACGATCCGCATCCGCGACTACAACTTCATTCGTCGCGCCTTCTCATCGGGCGACATCGGTTTCGCCGAAGGCTTCATGGCCGGCGAGTGGGAGACGCCCGACCTGTCGGCGGTGCTGGAAGCGTTCTCGCTGAACTTCGACAAGCTGTCGGCGCTGGTCGACGGCAACCCGATAATGCGGGTGGTCAACGTCCTGTACCACCTGTTCCATCGCAACAGCCGCGACGGCTCGAAGAAGAACATCCACGCTCACTACGACCTGGGCAACGCGTTCTACTCGCGTTGGCTGGACCCCAGCATGACCTATTCCTCGGCCCTCTATGAGCGGCCGAACCAGTCGTTGCCCGAGGCCCAGACCGCCAAGTACGCGGCCCTGGCCCGGACCATCGATCTGTCGCCCGGCAAGCACGTGCTGGAGATCGGCTGCGGCTGGGGCGGCTTTGCCGAGTTCGCCGCCAAGGAGGTCGGGGCCAAGGTCACCGGCATCACCATCTCCCAGGCCCAGTACGACTTCGCCAGGAAGCGCCTGTTCGAGCAGGGCCTGGCCGAGAAGGCCGACATCCAGCTGATCGACTATCGCGACGTCCGGGGCCAGTTCGACGCCGTGGCCTCGATCGAGATGTTCGAGGCGGTCGGCGAGGAGTACTGGCCGTCCTATTTCGACAAGATCCGCGACGTGCTGAAGCCCGGCGGCCGGGCAGGCCTGCAGATCATCACCATCCGCGACGAGCTGTTCGCCGACTATCGCGGCCGCACCGATTTCATCCAGCGCTACATCTTCCCGGGCGGCATGCTGCCCAGCGAGGCGCGGCTGAAGGAAGAGACCGAGCGCGCGGGCCTGGAGTGGAGCGATCTCAAGCGCTTTGGCCAAAACTACGCCGACACCCTGGCCGAATGGGCGCGGCAGTTCGAAGCCGCCTGGAGCGATATCCGCAAGGACGGCTTCGACGAGCGTTTCCGGCGGCTGTGGCGGTTCTATCTCAGCTATTGCGAGGCGGGCTTCCGCACCGAACGGACCAATGTCATCCAGTTGGGCCTGAGTCGCAGCTGATATCCACAGCTTGTGGATATCAGCTTAAGCGAAGGTGAAGCTTAGGATTTGGCGGCTGCGCTGAGGCGCCTTCAGGAAAACTGGGGTTGCGCCCGTCGGTCGCCACACGATCTACCAGCCACCCGAAAAGTCCTCTCCAAGGCCGACCATGACCGCCCTGCCCAGCGTCCTAGACGCGATCGGAAACACGCCGCTGATCCGGCTCGCCCGCGCCAGCGAGGCCACCGGCTGCGAGATCCTGGGCAAGGCGGAGTTCATGAACCCCGGCCAGTCGGTCAAGGACCGCGCGGCGCTAGGGATCATTCGTGATGCGGAGGCCAAAGGCCTGTTGAAGCCCGGCGGCCGCATCGTCGAGGGCACGGCCGGCAACACCGGCATCGGCCTGGCCATGGTCGCCTCGGCGCTGGGCTACAAGACGACGATCGTCATCCCCCGCACCCAGAGCCAGGAGAAGAAGGACGCCATCCGCCTGCTCGGCGCGGAGCTGGTCGAGGTGGACGCCGTCCCCTATTCCAATCCCAATAACTACGTCCGCTATTCCGGACGCCTGGCCGAAGAACTTGGCGCCGTCTGGGCCAATCAGTTTGACAATACGGCCAACCGCGACGCGCACTACGCCACGACGGGCCCGGAGATCTTCGAGCAGACCGGCGGCAAGGTCGATGGCTTCATCTGCGCGGTCGGCTCGGGCGGCACCCTGGCCGGCGTCGCCGCCGCCCTGCGCGAGCGCAAGCCCGGCGTGAAGATCGGCCTGGCCGACCCGTACGGCGCGGCCCTCTACGCCTGGTACAAGGACGGCGAGCTGAAGTCCGAGGGAACCTCGATCAGCGAGGGCATCGGACAGGGCCGCGTCACCGCCAATCTCGAGGACCTGACCGTCGACTTCCCGTTCCGCGTCACCGATCAGGAGATGCTGGAAGTGCTCTACGACCTCGTCCAGCACGAGGGCCTGTGCCTGGGCGGTTCGTCGGGCATCAATATCGCCGGCGCGATCAAGCTGGCCAGGGAACTGGGGCCCGGCCGCACCATCGTGACGGTGCTGTGCGACCACGGTTCGCGCTACCAGTCCAAGCTCTTCAATCCCGAGTTCCTGAAGGAAAAGGGCTTACCGACGCCGCCTTGGATGTAAAGTCGCCGCCGAGTCTGAATTCCAGAGGCGTTCCCATGGCTGCCCCCACCGATCCGCTGGTCTCTACCGCCTGGCTGGCCGAGCATCTCGACGCGCCGGACGTGCGCGTCGTCGACGCCTCGTGGCACATGCCGGCCGCCCAGCGCGACCCGGGCGCGGAGTTCTTGGCCGCCCACATCCCGGGCGCGGTGTTCTTCGACATCGACGACATCTCCGACGAGACGTCCGACCTGCCGCACATGATCCCAACGGCGGTGAAATTCGCCTCGCGCGTCAAGAAGCTGGGCCTGGGCGACGGCTCGCGGATCGTCGTCTACGACAGCAGCGGCATCCTGCCGGCGGCCCGCGCCTGGTGGCACTTCCGCGCCATGGGCCACGAGGACGTGGTGGTGCTGGACGGTGGCCTGCCCAAGTGGTTGGCCGAGGGCCGCCCGGTAGAGGACGGCCCGGCCTCGCCGCAGGAACGTCACTTCACGCCGCGCTACCAGGCCGACATCTACCGCTCGCTGGAGCAGATGCGGAGCGTCGTCAAGACGGGCAAGGAACAGATCATCGACGCCCGCGCCGCCGGTCGCTTCGAGGGTCGCGATCCCGAGCCTCGCGCCGGCCTGCGCGGCGGCCACATGCCCGGCGCGCGCAACATCCCGCTGTCGGCCCTATTGGCTCCCGACGCGACCATGCTGCCGGCCGATCAGCTCAAGGCCGTGTTCGAAGCCGCCGGCGTCGACATCAACAAGCCGATCACCTCGACCTGCGGCTCAGGCATCACCGCGTCGGTCGTGGCCCTGGCGCTGGCGCGTCTCGGCAAGCCGCGCTCGGCGGTCTATGACGGCTCGTGGACGGAATGGGGCGGTCTGGCGGACACGCCGATTGCGACGGGTCCCGCCGCCTAGCGCATCGGCGGGGCGTAGAGCAGGCCAGGTTTGGGCGCATTCCACAGCGCGTTCAGCCCCCGGTCCAGCTTCAACGCCGAACCGCCGCCGATCTCCCTGTCGAAGATCTCGCCGTAGTTGCCGCCGGCCGTGATGGCGCGCGCGGCCCAGTCGCCGTCCAGGCCCAGCATCGCGCCGAACCCGCCCTCGCCCAGCAGCCGCCGCGCCTCGGGATCGGCGCCGGTCGCCATGTCCGTGGCGTTGGCCTTGGTCACTCCGTGTTCCTCGGCCAGGATCAGGGCGTAGAGGGTCCAGCGGACGATGTCGGTCCAGGTGGGGTCGTCCTGGCGCACCAGCGGTCCCAGCGGCTCCTTGGAGATGGCGTCGGGCAGGATCACGTGGGCGGCCGGGTCGTCCAGCACCGACCGCGCCGCCGCCAGGGCCGAGATGTCGGCGGTGAAGGCGTCGCACTTGTCGGCCTGATAGGCCGCCCGCGCCTGCTCCTCGCTGTCGAACACCATGGCCGTGTAGGCGATGCCACGCGCCCGGAAGAAGTCCTCCAGGTTCTGGCCCGAAGTGGCGCCGGCCTGGACGCAGATCTTGGCGGTGTTGAGCTCGACGGCGCTGGTCAGGTTCAGGCTGCGGCGCACCAGGAAGCCCTGGCCGTCGAAATAGGAGATCGCCGCCATGTCCAGCTGATCGCCGGCGTCGCGCGAGAAGGTCCAGGAGGTGTTGCGCCACAGGACGTCGACCTTGCCCGTCCGCAGGGCCGTGATCCGTTCCTCGTTGCCCAGCGGCACGAAGGTCACCTTGTCGGGCTTGCCCAGCACGGCGGCGGCCAGGGCGCGGCAGAAGTCGACATTGAAGCCGCGCCAGCGCCCGCTGTTATCCTGGAAGGCGAAGCCCGGCAGCTCGGGATTGACCCCACAGCGCAAGGTCCCGCGGGCCTTGATCGTCTTCAACGTCTTGCTGGGCGCGGCGGGCTTGATCGCCAGAGGAGCTGTTTCGGCGGGTTTCGGTTCGGGCGCGGACGCGCGCTGGCCGCATGCTGCGAGCGCCAGCACCGACAGAACCACAACGCCAAAACGCACCGACACCTGATCACTCCTTGAACCGTGCGCGCGGGGCCTTAAACCACAACCGTACTGCCGCGTCGCCGAGAGTCCCCCGCCATGGATGAAGAAACCCGCCTGGTCCGTACAGGCTCCGAGCCGACTTCCATGGCCCGCACGGTCAATCCGCCCATCCAGCGTGGTTCGACGGTGCTGCTGCCCAATGCCGCGTCACTCTACGACGACGACCAGATCACCTACGGCATCACGGGACTCTCCTCGCCGGCCGCGCTGCAGAAGGCCCTGGCCGAGCTGGAGGGCTCGCCGGACGTCACCCTCTATCCGTCGGGCCTGGCGGCGATTACCGGCGCGATGCTGGCGGTGCTGAAGGCCGGCGACGAGATCCTGGTGGTCGACAGCGCGTACAAACCTACCCGCCGGTTCTGCGACCGCGTCCTGACCCGCTTCGGCGTCACCACCACCTACTACGACCCGGCCTTGGACGCCGACGCCCTGATGCCGCTGGTCACGCCCAAGACGCGGATGATCCTGCTGGAAGCCCCGGGCTCCCTGACCTTCGAGATGCAAGACGTGCCAGCCATCGCCAAGGCCGCCAACGATCGGGGCGTCATCACCTTGATCGACAACACCTGGGCGGCCGGCCTCTATTTCAAGCCGCTGGCGCATGGCGTGACGATCAGCGTCCAGGCCCTGACCAAATATGTCGGCGGCCACTCGGACTGCTTCATGGGCTCGGCCACGACCATGGATGTCGACATCGGCAACGAGCTGGGCAACGCCATGTGGGACATCGGCTGGTCGGTCTCGCCCGACGACGCCTACACCATGCTGCGCGGCCTGCGGACCCTGACCACCCGCCTCCCGCGCCACCACGAGAACGGCCTGGTCATCGCCCGCTGGCTGCAGGACCGCCCTGAGGTGGCCCGCGTGCTGCACCCCGCCCTGCCCGACGATCCGGGTCACGCGATCTGGAAGCGCGACTTCACCGGCGCCTGCGGCCTGTTCGGCGTGGTGCTGAAGCCTGTTAGCCAGCGCGCCGTCCACGCTTTCCTGGATGAGTTGAAGCTGTTCGGTTTGGGCTTCTCGTGGGGCGGCTATGAGAGCCTGGCCATCCACTGCGATCCGCAGCTGAAGAACCGCTGTACGCCCGTGAACCTGGAAGGCCCGCTGCTGCGCCTGCACATCGGCCTGGAGGCGATCGACGATCTGAAGGCGGATCTCGACCGCGGCTTCGAGGCCCTGCGTTCGGCCTGACGGGCTCGTTCCGGGAAAGCTCAGGCTGGCGCCAAATTTGCGGCGATGCTGGTCAGAGATCCCATTGCGAGACACCGCCATGACGTCGATGATCGATTTCCCGGGCCAAGACACCGCGAAGATCAAGGACGAGATCGTCCTGTTCAATCATCGCCTGGCGGAAACGGGCTTGTTCACCGACGAAGCGCTGGCCGAACTGCTGGATGAGTATCCGCGCGACCAGGTTACCATCTGCACCATGCGTGAAAATCCGCCGCCGGCCGAGCGCTGGATCGCGGGTGACGCCAACGGCCTCTCGGGCGCCGAGCTGGTCGAGGCGGCCCGTCGCGGCCGCCTGTGGATCAGCCCGCGCACGGCGATGATCGACCACCCGAAGTATCGCCCGGTCTATGACAAGGTCATGGCCGACTTCACCAAGCAGACCGGTATACAGGTGCTGCGCGGCAGCGCCGCCATCCTGATCTCCAGCGCCCGCATGGGCGTGTTCCTGCACGTCGACGCCGCCGAGACCATGCTGTGGCACGTGCGGGGCGAGAAGACGATGTACGTCTACCCGACCAAGGAAGAGCTGATCTCGGAGCGCTCGCTGGAGGCCATCCTGCTGAAGGAAACGCTCAGCGACCTGCCCTACCAGCCGTGGATGGAAGCCGAGGCCGTGGCCGTGCCGCTGGCGCCCGGCGAGGCGGTCTCGTGGCCGATCCATGCGCCGCACCGCGTGGTCAACGGCGACAACACCAACGTCTCGGTGTCGGTCGAATACACCACGCGCCGCTCGATGCTGAAGAACGGCGTCCACTGCGTGAACGGCCGCCTGCGCCGCGAACTGGGCCTGAACCCTAAGGCCGCGAGCGTGCCCGAAGCCCTGAAGCCGGCCTACTGGGCCGCCAGCAAGGCCTGGCAGAAGCTGTCGCCGCCCAAGCAGAACGCCCTCGCCAGCCACGGCCGTCAGTTCGATGTCGACCTGTCGGCGCCCAACTGCGTGCGCTGGCGTCCCGGCTTTGGCCCGGAAGCGATGAAGCAAGCCGCCTAGAGATACTTCATCTCGGCCGCGCTGGGCTGCTCCCACCATAGATTGTCGCGGCTGTTGCCATAGTTGATGGGAACGACCGCCAGTTCGTCGGGCGTGACGTCGTCCAGCGTCGCGACCTGGATCGTGACGAAGTCGCCGCCCAGCTCGGCGACATGGCCGTGTCCAAAAACGCGCACGCCGCACGTCGCGCAGAAGCGGTGATGGCCGCTCATCGTGCCGAACTGGTAGTCGCCCAGGCGGTCCTCGCCGGCCAGCAGGCGGAAGGCGTCCGGCTTCATCAGCACGCCCCAGCTGCGGGTCTTGGCGCAGATCGAACAGTTGCAGCGGCCGGTTCCGGCCTCCAGATCGACGTCGGCTTCATAGCGGACGGCGCCGCAGTGGCAGCTACCGGTGTGGGTCTTGAGCATGGTGAGCGCCTCGCGGTGTCTCGTTGGACACCGTTCTAGGGATGGCCTGTTGCCAGCCTGCTGTCAGTATCGATGCGCCGATCGCGCCAAAAGCGGTTGGAAGCTTCAATAGCGCCGTTCGCTCTTGCGGTCTGGTCTCAACCCAAGCCAGTGTCCCAACGTCAATGTAAGGGGGAGTCTTCCATGTTGCTCTACGTGCTCGCGTTGCTGATCGGCATGATCGCCGGCCTGCGCGCCATGACCGCGCCGGCCGCCGCCGCCTGGGCTGCGCGCCTGGGCTGGCTGCCGCTGGCCGGCTATCCGCTGGCCTGGCTGGGGGGCCTCGTCTCGGTGCTGGCTTTCAGCGCCCTGGCCGCGCTGGAGTTGATCGCCGACCAGCATCCCAAGACGCCCAGCCGCAAGGTTCCGCAGCAGTTCATCACCCGCGTGCTGACCGGCGCCTTCGCCGGCGCGGCCCTGATGATGCCCGGCACCCACTGGCTGCGCGGCATGGTCATCGGCGCGATCGGCGCGGTGATCGGCACGTTCGTCGGCGCCGAGTTCCGCGGACGCCTGGCCGCCCGGTTCGGCAAGGACCAGCCCGCCGCCCTGATCGAGGACGCCATCGCCGTCGTCGGCGCCTTCGCGATCTTCTTCGTCGCCAAGTCGGTGATCTGAGCATGGCCGCCGCCGAAGCCTTCGACGCCATCATCATCGGGGCCGGCCAGGCCGGTCCCTCCCTGGCCGGACGCCTCAGCGCCGCCGGCTGGACCGTGGCGATGGTCGAGCGCAAGGACTTCGGCGGCACCTGCGTCAACACCGGCTGCATGCCGACCAAGACCCTGGTCGCCAGCGCCTACGCCGCGCATCTGGCTCGTCGCGCGGCGGACTACGGCGTCGTCCTGCAGGGCGAGGTCGGCGTCGACATGAAACGGGTCAAGGAGCGCCAGCAGACGGTGGTCCGCAACGCTCGCGGCAATGTCGAGACGTGGCTGCGCGGCATGAAGGGCGTCACGGTCATTCAGGGCCACGCCCGCTTCGAGAGCGCCGACACCATCCGCGTCGGCGAGCGCCTGCTGACCGCGCCGAAGATCTTCCTCAACACCGGCGGCCGGGCCAACGTGCCGGACATGCCGGGCGTGGGCGACATCGCGTTCCTGACCAATGTCGGGATGATGCAGCTGGATACGCTGCCCGAGCACTTGGTCATCGTCGGCGGCAGTTATATCGGACTGGAATTCGCCCAGATGTTCCGCCGCTTCGGCAGCCAGGTGACCGTGGTCGAGATGGGCCCGCGCCTGATCGGCCGCGAGGATCCGGAGATTTCCGACGCCGTCCGCGAGATCCTGGAGGCGGAGGGGATTACCGTCCGCCTCAATTCCGAGTGCATCAGCTTCGCGCCCTGCGACGAAGGCGTCTGTGTTCACGTCACCTGCGAGGCCGCCGCGCCGCAAGTCACCGGCTCGCACGTGCTGCTGGCCGTGGGCCGCAAGCCCAACACCGACGACCTGGGCCTGGAGGCCGCCGGCATAGCGGTCGACAAGCGCGGCTACGTCACCGTGGACGACCAGCTACGCACCAGCATCCCCGGCGTCTGGGCGATGGGCGACTGCAACGGCAAGGGCGCCTTCACCCACACCGCCTACAACGATTTCGAGATCATCGCCGCCAACCTGCTGGACGATGACCCCCGCAAGGTCAGCGATCGCATCAACTGCTATGGCCTGTTCATCGACCCGCCGCTGGGCCGCGTGGGCATGACCGAGGCCGAAGCCAAGGCCACCGGCCGCAAGCTGCTGGTCGGCCAGCGCCCGATGACCCGCGTCGGTCGCGCCGTCGAGAAAGGCGAGACCCAGGGCTTCATGAAAGCGATCGTCGACGCCGAGACGAAGGAGATCCTCGGTGCGGCGATCCTGGGCCTGAACGGCGACGAGGTCGTCCACGGCATGCTGGACGTCATGTACGCCAAGGCGCCCTACACGACGATCTCACGCGCGGTGCACATCCACCCGACGGTGTCGGAGCTGGTCCCGACCATGCTTCAGGACCTGAAGCCGCTTTAGATTTTCAGATTTTGACCGCCTCGCTTTCAGACGAAATCGAGACTGTTGCGGTTGCGATAGAAAACGGAGGCCCCACCTAGCTTCGCAGACGCCGACGGAGGGTTGGCGCCCGTTTCTACGGATACTGCGATGACCAACCTGTTCGACCCGCTGCGCGTCGGCGACCTGACCCTTCCCAACCGCGTCGTCATGGCGCCGCTGACCCGCCTGCGCGCCGGTCCGACCCACACCCCCAACGCCCTGATGGCCGAGTATTACGGCCAACGCGCTTCGGCTGGCCTGCTGATCACCGAAGGCGTGCCCGTCACCCCGCAAGGCGTCGGCTATGCCGGCGTGCCCGGCATCTGGTCGAAGGACCAGACCGAAGCCTGGAAGCAGGTGACCAAGGCCGTGCACGAAAAGGGCGGCCGTATCTTCATGCAGATCTGGCACGTCGGGCGGATTTCCGATCCTGAGCACCTGAACGGCGAATTGCCGGTAGGCCCCAGCGCCATCGCCGCCAAGGGCCATGTCAGCCTGCTGCGCCCCGAGCGCCCCTACCCGACCCCGCGCGCCCTCACCACCGAGGAAGTCGCTGGCGTGGTCGAGGCCTTCCGCCAAGGCGCCCAGAACGCCAAGGACGCCGGCTTCGACGGCGTGCAGATCCACGGCGCCAATGGCTATCTGCTCGACCAGTTCCTGCAGGACGGCTCCAACCAGCGCACCGACCAGTACGGTGGCCCGATCGAGAACCGCGCCCGCCTGCTGCTGGAAGTCACCGACGCCGTGGTCTCGGTGTTCGGCGCCGGCCGCGTGGGCGTCCACCTGGCCCCGCGCGCCGACAGCCACGGCATCAGCGACAGCGACCTGCCGGCCACCTTCGGCTACGTCGCCAAGGCCCTGGGCGAGCGCAAGATCGCCTTCATCTCGACCCGCGAGCATGAAGCGGCCGACAGCTTGGGCCCGGCGCTGAAGGCGGCCTTCGGCGGCGTCTACTTCGCCAACGAAAAGTTCGACCTGGCCAGCGCCAACGCCGCGATCGACGCCGGCAAGGCCGACGCGGTCATGTTCGGCAAGGCCTATATCGCCAACCCGGACCTGGTGGAGCGCCTGCAGAAGAACGCGCCGCTGAACGCGCCGGTCCCGGCGACCTTCTACGCCCCCGCGGCCGAGGGCTACACGGACTACCCGACGCTGGAGCAGGTGAGCGAAGTCGCCTAGCGCTGCCTCGACCGGGGCGTCGGGTCCAGGCGCAGAACCTGGGCCGGACGCTCCTGAGCGTCGGTGATGTCGGGATCGGCCGCCAGCCAGGCCTGATGTTCGGCCCGCGAGAACCACACGAGCACCTTCTCGTGCTGCCGCACCGGCAAGCGCGGGAAGGTGTTTTCGCTTGTTTCGGGGACGTAGACGCCCAGCGTCGGCAGGCCCGCCGCCGCGATCCGCTCGGCGAACAGCTGACCAAAGCCCTCGGCCGGGTCCTTCCAGAGATAGAGGATGGTCGCCACGATCAGCCCCGCGGGTTCGGGCGGCTCGCGCCGATCCGTGTCGGCGAAGGCCAGCTCGGGCGTCAGGGGCTTCAGCAGCAGGACGTTGTCGTTGTCCAACAGCAGCGGATTGGCCTCGTCGCGATGGGCCTGCCAGACCAGACCGAAGTAGAAGGCGTTGAGCCCGCGCTCGCGCGCCGCCATGTCGGCGAAGCTGCGGATCCAGGTGAAGCGGTTCGCATCGTCGCGATCGCGGAACTGGCCGACCAGGCGCATGCCCTCGGCTTCCTGGCTCTCGATGAACCAACGCTCGAAGACGTCGATCATCTCGTCGCGGCGACCGGGGACGATCTTGTACTGGCGGAGCTCGAGAACGTTGTCCATGGCCCCGCTTAGATCAGGCGTCGGCGCCCGATCCTGTCAGCAGGCCCTCGGCGATATAGGCTTGCGCCACCGCCTCAGCGACCTTGATGCCGTCCACCGCCGCCGAGAGGATGCCGCCGGCATAGCCCGCCCCCTCGCCGGCCGGGAACAGGCCGGCGGTGTTGAGGCTCTGGAAGTCCTTGCCGCGCGTGATCCGGATCGGCGACGAGGTCCGGGTCTCCACGCCCGTCAGCAGCACGTCGGGATGGTCATAGCCGGCGATCTGGCGGCCGAACACCGGCAGCGCCTCGCGCATGGCCTCGATCACGAAGTCCGGCAGGCAGGCCGACAGGTCCGTCAGGGTGACGCCCGGCTTGTAGGACGGCGCGACTTCGCCCAGCTCGGTCGAGGGCCGACCGGCCATGAAGTCGCCGACCTTCTGGCCCGGCGCCTGGTAGGTCGAGCCGCCCGCCACATAGGCCAGGCTCTCCCACTTGCGCTGGAACTCGATGCCGGCCAGCGGATGGCCCGGATAGTCGCGCTCGGGGTCGATGCCGACCACGAAGCCGGAATTGGCGTTCCGCTCGTTGCGCGAATACTGGCTCATGCCGTTGGTGACGACCCGGCCAGGCTCGGAGGTCGCCGCCACCACCGTGCCGCCGGGGCACATGCAGAAGCTGTAGACCGTGCGACCGTTCTTGCAGTGGTGCGACAGACTGTAGTCGGCCGCGCCCAGGTCGGGGTGGCCGGCGCAGGTCCCAAAACGCGCCTTGTCCATCCACGACTGCGGATGCTCGATGCGCACACCGATCGAGAACGGCTTGGCCTCGATGTGGACGCCGCGCTCGTACAGGACTTCGAAGGTGTCGCGGGCGCTGTGACCCAGAGCCATGACGACATGGGTGACCGGCAGGTCGTCCTGGCCGGCGATCTTCAAACCCTTCAGCCGGCGCGAACCGTCGGCGGCGACCTCGATGTCGAAGTCCTCGACCTTGTGCTGCCAACGGTATTCGCCGCCCAGGCTCTCGATGAGCGCCCGCATCTGCTCGACCATGTGCACGAGGCGGAAGGTGCCGATATGCGGATGGGCCTCGGTCAGGATCTCCTCCGGTGCGCCGGCCGCGACGAACTCCTCCAGCACCTTGCGGCCCAGGAAGCGGGGATCCTTGATCTGGCTGTAGAGCTTGCCGTCCGAGAACGTCCCCGCCCCGCCCTCGCCGAACTGGACGTTGGACTCCGGGTCCAGCTCGCTCTTGCGCCACAGCCCCCAGGTGTCCTTGGTGCGCTCGCGCACGACCTTGCCGCGATCGACGATGATGGGTTTCAGGCCCATCTGGGCCAGGATCAGGCCGGCGAACAGCCCGCAGGGACCGGCGCCGATGACCACCGGGCGCGGACCGTCGAAGCCTTCCGGCGCCTTGGCCACGAACCTGTAGTCGGTGTCGGGCCGGATGCGGACGTGGTGGTCCCCCTTGAAGCGTTCCAGCACGGCGGCCTCGTCACGCAGCTCGACGTCGACGGAATAGACCATCAGGATCGCGGCCTTGCGGCGCGCGTCGTGGGCGCGGCGCGCGACCTCGAAGCTCACCAGATCGTCGGCCGGGATCCCCAGGCGCTCGACGATGGCGGGCTTCATCGCGTCCGGCGGGTGGCCGAGCGGCAGCTTCAGTTCCGAAATACGCAGCATGGCGGGCGTCTTAGCTAAAACCGCGCCCGCGCGCCATCGTGATGCGCATCGTCAGCGCGCCGCGCAAAGCCGTCAGCACAAGGACTTATCGCGATAACCGTCGCAAACACTTCACAAAATTACCTGTCCCCGTCGATGCTCCCCGCGCCTCTCCCCGCCTGACGACCGACGGGGAAGCCTCTCCGTCCCGTCATCGCGCAAGCGGAAACCGCAAGGGATCGGGGCCATGCAAACCAAGTTCAAACTTCTGACCACGACGGCTCTGACCGTCGCCGCGTTCCTGGGCGCGGCCCAGGCGCATGCTGCAGAGCCGGCCGCCGCGCCCGCGCCGGCCGCCAGCGACGTCTCGGAAGTCGACGCTATCGTCGTCACCGGCTTCCGCGACAGCCTGCTGCACGCCCGCGACCTGAAGCGCAAAGCCGTCGGCGCGGTGGACGTGATCGTCTCCGAGGACATCGCCGCCTTCCCCGATCTGAACCTGGCGGAGTCGCTGCAGCGCATCCCGGGCGTGACCATCTCGCGCGACAGCGGCGAAGGCCGCCAGATCACCCTGCGAGGCCTGGGTCCGGACTTCACCCGCACCCAGCTGAACGGCATGGAAGTGCTGGGCAACACGGCTTCGGGCATGGACAACCGCGGCGGCGTCAGCCGCTCGCGCGCCTTCGACTTCAGCCTGTTCGCCTCGGAACTGTTCAACCGCGTGACGGTGCAGAAGTCGTACGCGGCCGAGCAGGACGAAGGCGGCATCGGCGGCACCGTGCAGCTGCAGACCGCCAAGCCGTTCGACTATGCCGGCTTCAAGGCCGTCCTGTCGGCCAAGGGTCAGCGCAACAGCAACGCGGGCGACAAGATCTCGCCGCGCGTGGTCGGCCTGATCTCCAACCGCTGGGGTAACTTCGGCGCCCTGGCCTCGATCGCCTACGGCGAGACCGACTCCAACGAGTTCGGCTATCGCAGCTTCAACTGGGGTCCGATCCGCGGCAACGCCGCCAACATCGGCGCGGGCGTCAGCGCCGCCGACGCCGCCAAGCTGACGGCCGCCACCGCCACCATCTTCGCCCCGCAGGCCAACACCTATTCGACCTGGTTCGACCACCGCAAGCGCCTCGGCGCGACCGTGGCCCTGCAATACAAGGGCGACAAGCTGAACCTGGACTTCGACGGCCTGTACAGCCAGCTGGAAAACAGCCGCCAGAACTTCTCGCTGGCCACCTCGGGCATCAACAGCCTGACGGGCAACATCACCGGAACCCAGGTGATGCAGAGCGCCGTCATCCAGGGCAACACCCTGATGGCCGCCAGCTATACCGGCGTCGATATCCGCAGCGAGTTCAACCGCGAGGAAGACAAGACCAAGTTCTACCAACTGGGCCTGAACGGCAGCTACCAGGTCACCGACAAGCTGCGACTGTCGGGCCTGATCGGCTATTCAAAGTCGGACTACGCCCTGCCGGTCTTCGACAAGGTGTTCCTGGAATCCAAGAACTACGCCTTCAGCTTCGACGACCGTCCCAGCATGCCGGTCAACACCTACGGCCCCGGCCTGACCGACCCGGCCAAGTGGGACCTGATGCGGATGGACACCCAGGAGAACAAGATCTCCTCGGAATACACCAACGCCAAGTTCGACGGCGACTACGCCGTCAGCGAGACCTCCAGCTTCCAGGGCGGCGTCTCGTACAAGAAGTTCAAGAACTTCGGCGCGCAGTGGGGCGACAAGCAGTTCCGGAACGTCCCGGCCAACACCAAAATCCCGGACAACCTGAAGATGGTCGTGCCGTTCAAGTCGCTGGGCGCCTACATCGTCGGCGACGTCGATCCGGTCTACGCCCTGATCGGTCAGACGCGCGACCTGGAAGCCCAGGGCGCGAAGTTCGCCACCCCGGGCACGGCCTTCACGGTGACCGAGGAAACCAAGGCCGCCTACCTGCAGTACAACCTGAACACCGAGATCCTAGGCAAGGGCGTGCGCGCCAACGCCGGCGTCCGCTACTACTCGACCGATCTCAGCTCGGACGGCACGCTGAACACCGGGACCAGCCTCCAGCCGGTGTCGATCAAACACAAGTACAACGGCTGGCTGCCCGCCCTGAACGTGGCCGTCGACGTCAACGAGGGCATGGTCGCCCGCTTCAGCGCCAACCGCGACATCAGCCGCCCGGCCCTGGGCGACCTGGCCGCCGCAGGCTCGCTGACCACCGCCCCGTTCGGTGGCACGATCAGCACCGGCAACCCGAACCTGACGCCGTTCACCTCGGACTCGATCGAGGGCTCGCTGGAGTTCTACGACGGCAAGGTCGGCTCGTTCACGATCGGCGTCTTCTACAAGAAGCTGAAGTCGTTCATCACGTCGCAGACCAGCATCATGCCCTACTCGCAGACGGGCTTCCCGCTGTCGTTCCTGCTGCCGGGGCAGGACGGGACGATCCTGTACAACGTCAGCCGCCCGGTGAACGGCCCCGGCGCCGACATCCAGGGCCTGGAAGCCTCGTTCCAGCGTGACTTCACGTTCCTGCCCGCGCCGTTCGACCACCTGGGCGTCGTGGCCAACGGCACCTATGCCGACGGCTCCTCGCCGGTGATCATCAGCGGCCAGTCGGTGACCCTGCCGCTGTTCCAGCTGTCGAAGTACTCGGCCAACGCCACGATCTACTACGAGACCGATGCCTGGGGCATGCGCCTGTCGACCGCCTATCGGGACAAGTACCTGACCGGCGCCGGCGGCAACGGCAACATCGGTGACGGCTACAAGGCGACGAACAACATCGACTTCGCCGCCCACTACAACGTGCTGCCAGGCCTGAAACTGACCTTGGAGGGCATCAACCTCTCTAACGAGCACAGCGTCCAGTTCACCGACATCGCCGCCAAGCGGACCACGGTGAACGTCAGCAGCGGTCGCACCATCCTGATCGGCGCGACCTACGAGTTCTAGTTTCTACAGTCCCCCTTGAACTGGGCCGCCGTCCTCTCCCGGGCGGCGGCCCTCTTTTTATGTCCGTCCACAGCGCCTTCAAATTACTGACATGGCCCGTTTGTAGGGGTTCGGATGGGCGTCGGAAGCTGTGCCGGTCGCCGTTGTGAGGACCCTGATGGCGGCACGGCGCGCCTGGCTGTCGCGATCGGGTCCGGTGCTGGCCGGCGCGATGCTGGCCCTTGTCGCCGTCGCGCCCGCCCGGGCCGAGTCGCCCCGGCGGTTCGAGATCCAGGGCGGCGACCTTTCCAGGGTGCTGAACGCCTTCTCGCACCAAGCCGACGTCCCGGTCATGACCTTGGCCGACATCCGCCACCGCACCAGTCGCGGCGTGCGAGGCCTGCTGACGCCAGAGCAGGCGCTGAACCGGCTGATCGACGGCCAGAACCTGCGCGTCGTAGCGGCCGGCGGCGGCTACATCCTGCGCGAGGCCGCTGCCGCCACGCCGCCGCCGCCCGTGGCGGCGCCCCGCCACGTTCCGCCGCCCGAGACGCCTACCGAGGTTGACCAGGTCATCGTCACCGGCTTCCGCGAGACCCTGCTGCACGCCCGCGACCTGAAGCGCCGCGTGGCCGGCGCCCAGGAGGTGATCCTGGCCGAGGACATCGCCGCCTTCCCGGATCTCAACCTCGCCGAGTCCCTGCAGCGGGTGCCCGGCATGACCATCTCGCGCGACACCGGCGAAGGCCGCCAGATCGCCCTGCGGGGCCTGGGTCCCGACTTCACCCGCGCCCAGCTGAACGGCATGGAGGTCTCGGCCTCGACCGCCTCGGGCATGGACAATCGCGGCTCAGTCAGCCGCACCCGGGCCTTCGACTATTCGATCTTCGCCAGCGAGCTCTTCAACAAGGTCACGGTGTGGAAGTCCTACGCCGTCGACCAGGACGAAGGCGGCATCGGCGGCACGGTCGAGCTGCGCACCGCCAAGCCTTTCGACTATGCGGGCGACAAGCTGGCCTTCTCGGCCAAGGCCCTGAACAACAGCGCCACCGGCTCGGTCAGTCCCCGCTTCGCGGGCCTGGCTTCCAAGCGCTGGGGCGATTTCGGCGCCCTGGTGTCGGTGGCCTACAGCGAGAACGACGCCAACGAGTACGGCTATCGCAACTGGGGCTGGAGCCCGGTGACGTTCGGCGCGGCCAATATCGGTCCTGGCGTGTCGCGGGACGTCGCCGATCGTCTGATGGCCACGGGTCCGAGCCGCGTGATCGCTCCGATGGCCGAGAGCTATTCGACCTGGTTCGACCATCGCCGACGCCTGGGCGTCACCGCCTCCCTGCAATACGAGCCCGGCGACCGCGTGAAGCTGGGCGCGGACCTCCTGTACGGCCGCTTGTCCAACGATAGGGACGAGTTCTCACTGGCCGCCGCCGGCGACAATCCGCTGACCGGCGACGTCAAGGGAACCCAGCGCCTGCGCGCCGCCGAGATCCGGGGCAACAGCCTGGTCTATGCCGACTACTCTGGCGGCGTGGACCTGCGCAGCGAACACAAGCGCTCGGAGGACACCACGGTGTTCCTGCAAGGCGCGATCAATGGCGAGGTCCAGGCCACCGACCGCCTGCGACTGCGCGGCATGGCGGGCTATTCGAAGTCGGATTTCGAGGGGCCGGTCTTCGACAAGGTCTTCCTGCAGGCTAGCAACAAGGCCTTCGCCTATGACCTGCGGGGCGGCGACGCGGCGGCTTATAGTTCCTATGGCTTCGATCCGGCCGATCCGGACCAATGGAGCCTGATGCGGGCCGACACCCGCGAGGACCAGGTCGTCAACCAGTTCACTACCAGCCGCCTGGACTTCGACTACCGAGCAGCCCAGGGCCTGACGATCGAGGGCGGCGCCCAGTACAAGGCCTTCCGCAACGACGGCTACACCCGGCGCGGCCGCGTGGACTATCCGACCGGCGGCCCCGCGCCCGCGGCGGTCAAGACGCTGATCTTCGAGACATCGCTGCGCCCCTACATCGTCGGTGACATCGACCCGACCTTCGCGCGCCTGGGGATCAACCGCGACCTGACCGACGCCGACGACATGCCCGGCTCGCACTACTCGATCCGCGAGACGACCTGGGCCGCCTATCTGATGGCCCGCACCACCGGCGTGGTCGGCGGCAAGACGTGGCGGGGCGACGCCGGCTTCCGCTACTATGGCACCGACCTGACCTCGGCCGGCATGGTCAATACCGGGACCAGGCTGGAGCCCGCCTCGATCCGCAGCCGCTACAACGGTGTGCTGCCGGCCTTGAACCTGGCGATCGACCTGACGCCGAAGGTCGTCGCCCGCCTGTCGGCCAATCGCAACATCAGCCGGCCAAGCCTGTCGGACCTGCGCGCGGCCGGCAACGTCAACTCCGCCCCGTTCGGCGGCACCATCTCGGCCGGCAATCCCAACCTGCGCCCATTCCTGGCCGATGCGGTGGAAGGCGCTCTGGAGGTCTATCAGGGCCGCAGCGGCTATTTCGCGATCAGCCTGTTCTACAAGCGGATGGACTCGTTCATCACCACGGCGACCAGCGCCGTGCGCTACGGCTCAACCGGCTATCCGCTGGAGTTCCTGTCACCGGGCAACGGTCCCGATACGGTCTACACCTTCGTGCGGCCGGTGAACGGCGACGGCGCCTCGATCAAAGGAATCGAGCTGGCCCTGCAGCGCGACTTCACCTTCCTGCCCGCACCGTTCGACAAGCTGGGCTTCGTCGGCAACGTCACCCATGCCGCCGGCCGCTCGAACGTGCTGATCGAGGACCGCTCGATCGATCTGGATCTCTTCCAGCTGTCGCGATGGACCTCCAACGCAACGCTCTACTACGAGACCCCGCGCTGGGGCGCGCGGGTCTCCTCGGCCTATCGCTCGGGCTATCTGGACGGCGCGGGCAGCCCCGGCTCGACCGGATCCGGCTACAAGGCGTCGAACAACATCGACTTCGCCGCCCACTACAACACCGTCGGCGGCCTGCGGATTGTGCTGGAGGGCGTCAACCTGACCGACGCCCCGATCACCCAATACAACGACATCACCGAGAAGCGCCTCACCGCGCGCACCGTCAGCGGCCGCACCTTTACGCTCGGCGTCACCTATGAGTTCTGACGGCGAATTCTGATGGCCAAACTTTTTGTGTCCCCGTTTGCGCGTCTCGCGCCTCTTCCCTCCATGGACGCGTGCACGACCATGCCGACTGGAAGCGCCATGACGGACGTACTCGCGGCGCTGCGGCCCCACGAGCGCAAGCTCGCGGCCTATATCGTGCGCCGGTCCAAGGACCCCGCCCGAGCCGAGGACATCCTGCAGGAGACCTTTCTGACCGTGATGCGCCAGGCGCAGAAACAGGAGATCACCCAGCCGCTGGCCTATGCCTACCGCGTGGCGGACTCGCTGATCTACGCGCAGGCTCGCCGCGACAAGCGCGAGGCGCCGATCGGCGACGAGGACTTCGGCTGCGACCTGCCCCTGCCCGACGCCGTGCTGGAGCACAAGCAGCGTGCGGCGGTGTTCGAGAAGGCGTTGAAGCGCCTCTCGCCCCTGCGTCGCGACATCTTCATCCGCCGTCACATCGACGGCCAATCCAGACAAGCCATCGCCGACGATCTTCGGATCAATGTGGAGGCCGTCAAGAAACACCTCGTGCGGGCCATGACCGAACTGGCCGGCGCAATGCAGGACGCGGCGGTCAACGCCGCGCGAGAAGGGAGCCGCCAGGATGCGCGCTAACGACAACTGGCGCCTGCCGTCTGACGAAGACCTTGAAGTCGCGGCCGACTGGGCCGATCGCCTGCCGGACCTGACCGCCGAGGAACGCGCGGAGCTGGAGGCCTGGCTGGCCGGCGCGCCCGGCCGCGCCGCCGCCTTTGCCCTGATGCGCGACACCCAGCGCGACACCGCGCTGCTGGACGCCGCCGAGCGCGCCCGCGCCGCGCCCGCCAACACGCGCCAACTGCGCATCGGCCTGATCGCCGCAGGCGTCGCCATGGTCGCGGGCCTGTCGGTCGTGGTGCTGATGCGTCCATACCTGGCCGAGAAGCCGATCGAACTGACCACGCCGGTTGGCGAGCGCGCCGAACACCAGCTCAGCGACAAGTCCGTCATCGCCCTGGCCGCCGACACCGGCGTCTCGGTGCGCTACGGCCCAGGCGCCCGCGATGTGGCGCTCAACAGGGGCGACGCGGTCTTCGATGTCGCCAAGGACGCCAAGCGGCCGTTCCGGGTCCAGGCCGGCGACACCCAGGTCACGGCCGTCGGCACCACCTTCGAGGTCGAGCTGGTCAGCGACGCCGTCCAGGTGCGGGTCTTCGACGGCGTGGTGCGGGTCAATCGCGACGGGGCCGAACGCCGCGTCGGCAAGGGCGAGTGGTTGATGCTGGTCGCCGACCGTGCTCCGGTCCAGGGCCGCCTGGGGGCCGACAGCTACCAGGCTTGGCGCTCGGACTGGCTGGACGCCGACGCCCTGCCGCTGAAGTACGTGATCGCCCGCCTGAACCGCTACACCGCCCAGAGCGTGGCCTTGCATGACGCGGCCTTGGGCGAGTTGAAGGTCAGCGGCCGCTTCAAGCTGGACCGCCCCGCGGAATCCCTGGCCATGATCGCCGCCCTGCTGGACATGCGCGCCGATCCGGATGGCCGGAAGATCTATCTGTCGCCTCGCCAAGCGGCGCGCCGGCCGACGACCTGACCCTCACGCTGCATCATCCAGCAGGACATAGGCCTGGTCGGCGATCCGGCGCACAAGCGCCTCGGCCTCGCCGCCGCGCCCATCGACGTCGATCGCCACCCCGTCCGCGCCCAGCACGAGGGCGGCGGCCAGGCCGCGACCGTCGGCGATCCCATCGCCCACCACCAGCAAGGCGTCGTAGCTATGGCGCGAGATCAGATCGGCGGCCCAACAGGTGAACACCTGGTCCGCGCCGCGCGTCATGACGAGGTCCGCGCCCAGGTCGAGCACGCGGCGCGCCTCTTCCTGCGTCCGAACCTCGGCCATCGTCGCGCGGGCGCCGTTCGCCAGCGCGACGTTCCAGAGCGCCGACGGCGCCGGACGCTCGACGACGAGGCCAAGGCCGCCCGCGACGGCGACCGCCGCGGCTTGTGCGCCATCGACGCCCAGGACCAGGATCGGGTACGCAATGCCGAGCCGGCGGGTCAGTCTGTTGGCGAGCACCATTCAAGGGCTCCTTTTCCGTTCCGCGAAGGTCTTCGGTCGGGACGCGATCGGCGGTAGTAAGGCCGCCAAGTTGAGCTCACAGGACTGTCCGACATGTCTAACATCCTGCGACGGATCGGTATGCAACTTCCGATCATCCAAGCCCCCATGGCGGGTACGTCCACACCCGCTCTGGCTGCGGCGGTGACGAACGCAGGAGCGCTGGGCTCCATCAGCGTCGGTGCGGTCGACGCCGCCAAGGCCGGTGAGATGATCGCGGCGACGAAAGCGCTGACCGACGGGCCGTTCAACGTCAATGTCTTCACCCACCAGCCGGCGAAGGCCGATCCCGTCCGGGAGCGCGCCTGGATCGAGGCCCTGCGCCCGGTCTTCTCAGCCTATGGCGCGGAGCCGCCGACGGCGCTGAGCGAGATCTACACCAGCTTCAACGTCGACGCGGCGATGCTGGAGACCTTGCTGGCGGCGCGCCCCGCCGTGGTCAGCTTCCACTTCGGCCTGCCGCCTGCGTCCGCCATCCAACGGCTCAAGGCCGAAGGCATCGTGCTGCTGGCCTCAGCGACCAATCCCGATGAGGCTCGCGCCGTGCAGCACGCCGGCGTGGACGCGGTCGTCGCCCAGGGCTGGGAAGCGGGCGGCCATCGCGGCGTCTTCGACCCGGCCGCGCCCGATCCGCAACTGGGGACCCTGGCCTTGACCCGCATGCTGGTCCGCGACCTCTCCATTCCGGTCATCGCCGCCGGAGGGATCATGGACGGCGCCGGGATCGCCGCCGCCCTCGACCTGGGCGCCGTCGCCGCCCAGATGGGGACGGCCTTCATCGCCACGCCGGAGTCCAGCGCCGACCAGCATCACCGCGCGGCTCTGCTGGGTCCGGGCGCTGCGGCCACCGAGATGACGGCGCTGCTCTCCGGCCGGCTGGCCCGCTCGCTGCCCAACCGCTTCACAGCCTTGAAAGACGCCGAGCTGAAAAGCCTCGCGCCGCCCGACTACCCGATCGCCTATGACGCCGGCAAAGCCCTGGCGGCTGCGGCCCGGACGCAAGGCGAAGGCGGGTTCGGCGCTCAGTGGGCCGGCCAAGGCGCGCCGCTGGCGCGCGCCCTCCCCGCCGCCGACCTCATCGCGACCTTGGCGGCCGAGCTTGAAGCGGCGCAAAGACACGGCGTGGTTTAGGTTAATCGCCCGCTAAGCGAAGTCGCTCAAATTTTTCAACTTTTCCTTGCCGAAATGCGGCGCCTTTTTGACCGGGGCGCGTTCTCAGTTATCGACGAAACGTCGCCGCAGGGTGGCAATGCGCAGGTTCCGCTTCGAGGTGATAGCGCCCGAGCACTTCCCCGATCCGGAAGGCGTCCTGTTGCGCAACCTCGAGGAAGCCAGACGCGAGGCCTGGCGGCTGGGATCGGCCCTGGTTCGCGATTATCCCGAAGCCTTCGACAAGCCCGGCCCATGGCTGATGGTGATCATGGACGAAGCCGGCGACCTGCTGGCCGAGGTCGAGCTAAGAACGCAGGCGCGGCCGGGCATTCGCCTCTCGGGCCCGCTTCCCGCTCCGCTCAAGCCGGGGAAGCGCCTCGGGCCTTGGACCTTCAGCGGCGGCCAGCTTTACCTGCGCCAGCGACCGCGCAAGAAGGACGGACAATAGGTCCAGATCCTGGCGCGAGAAGCCTGCGAAGGCCGCCGCATGGGTCGGCGCCAAATCGGCCAGAACCGCCTCCGCCAGATCGCGGCCTTCGGGTGTGAGATCCACCACGACCAGCCGACGATCCTCGGCCGGCGTGCGGCGATCGACATAGCCGGCCACCACCAGGCCGTCGATCGTGCGGGTCAGGGTGGTGCGGTCCGCGCCGATGATCCCCGCCAGGGCCGTCATCGACGACAGCCCCTCCTTATAGAGCGCATCCAGCACCAACCACTGGCCGAAGATGATCCCGTGGCGACCCAGGCGGTCGCCAACGAGCAGTCTTCGGGCCTGTTCGGTCTGGAAAAGCAGTCGGTTGATATCGTCTATGTCGAGCGGCAAAGGCGAATTCCGGCGTCCCTAGTTAACCTTGAACGCAGTAATCATGCTTTCAGATGACGTTGTTCGACCAGTTTGTCGACGGTGTTGCACATATACCCAAGCTGATAGAGCCCCGCGCGGCCGTCTTGAACGCTTTCGCACCCCTCTTGCCAGACTCCGCGCCATGGCCGACAAAAGTCCATCAACCGCGTAGAGTTTCGTGCATGTCTCGACCGCAAACGCCCGTGATCGCGGTCATCGGCGCGGGATTCAGCGGCGTGATGACGGCGCTGAACCTGCTGCGCCAGTCTCCCGACGCCAAGGTCATCCTGTTCGAGCGGCGCGTGCCCGTCGGGCTGGGCGCGGCCTATGCGACCCACAATCCGCATCACCGCCTGAACGTCCGCGCCGGCAATATGAGCGCCTGGCCCGATCGCCCCGGCCATTTCGTCGACTGGCTGGCCAGCGAGAGCTTAGGCCTGGGAGCCGCCGACTTCGCCACCCGCGCCGACTATGGCCGCTACCTGCAGAGCCAGGTGTCTGAGATCGCCGAGGGCGCGGCCGGCGCCGGTCGCCTGGTGGTCAATCCGGACGCCGTGGTCGGACTGGAACCTGGCGGCGACGGCTGGCGGCTGCGCTGCGCCATGGGCCGGACCGTCGATGTCCACGCCGTCGCCCTGGCCTTGGGCAATCCGCCTCCTGCGCGCCCTCCTGGGATCACCGAGGCCTTCGCCGCCACGCCGGCCTATGTCGCCGATCCCTGGCGCTGGAACGCCGCCGAGCTGCCGCCCGGCCCCATGCTGCTGATCGGTACGGGCCTGACCATGGTCGACGTCGCCCTGTCCCTGGACGACGCCCAGCGCGGCCGGCCGATCCTGGCGCTCTCACGGCGCGGCCTGGCGCCGCTGGAGCACGACGGCGCGCCGCCAGCCCAGCCCCTGCCCCCGCCGCCCGAAGACCTGTCGCCGCTGGCCGCCTTCTCGTGGCTAAAGGAAATGGCCGCGGAGCAAGGCTGGCGCACCGCCATCGACGGCATACGCCCTGCCACTCAGCCGCTGTGGCGTCACTGGTCGGTCGCCGAGAAGCAGGCTTTCCTGCGCCACGCCCGCCCGTTCTGGGAAATCCACCGCCACCGGCTGGCCCCGCAGGTCGCCCGCCGCATCGCCGCCCTGCGCGCCACCGGCCAGCTGACCATCGCCGCTGGCAAGATCCGCGAGCTGACCCTGAAGACCGACGGCCTGGCGCTGTGCAAGTGGCGCGGCCGGGCCGAACGCGAGACTTACGTGGCGCGCGCCGCCGCGGTCATCAACTGCACGGGTCCGACCAGCGACGTGCTGGCCTCGACCGATCCGCTGATCCAGGACCTGACGCGTCGGGGCCTGGCCCGCCCCGACGCCCTGCGGCTGGGCTTCGACATCGACGACGCCAACCGCCTGCGTGACGTCTCCGGCGCGGCCTCGCCCACCCTGTTCGCGGTTGGTCCGGCGACGCGCGGCGCGCACTGGGAGATCACTGCCGTGCCGGATATTCGGGGCCAGGCCGCCGCCGTCGCCCAGGCGATCGTCGCCTCTATTCGTCGCTGACCGGCGCGCCGATATTGATGAAGCCGTGCGCCTGGCTGCGGGTCGCTTCGCCGGTGGTGATCCGCATCAGCGGGTTGGGCCGGGGCTCGGCGACCTTGGCCAGGGTGTTGCGGTCGATGTGACGGAACGGCGCCGCGCGGCCACGGACCTGCAGCATGGTGGTGGAGGTGTAGGACCAGCGCCCGTCAGCCTCGAACTGGACGTCCAGTTCGTAGGAGTCGGTTCGGAACGCCCACTCCAGGAAGTCGGTCGAGCAGATGCCGTAGCTGGGGCTGCCGCGCTCGGCGCGGACGACGAGGCCCGAGCCGTCATCGGTCGCCTTGCCGGCCGCCAGCGCCGTCTGGCCGCGCGGGAGGGCCAGGGTCTGCAGGATCAGGCCGGTCGCCGGCTCGTACAGCCAGTAGCCGACCTGATCGTGGAAGGTCGTCTCCTCGTCGGAGGCGACGATGTGGACGTGATAGCGCAGGCCATAGAACAGCTGCGGACCGTTGGCCTGCGGATCGATCGGCTGCATCTCGATGCGCTCGAGAAAGTCGCGGCGCTCGGGCCCTTCGGCCTTGGGGTTCAGGTCGACGCCCTTGAGGCCTTCCCAGACACCGGCCAGCCGGCGCAGCGGACCCAGATTGGCCAGCGCATCCGGATCGACGTCCGACGGTTCGGTGAAGATGTCGTCGGGAAAATCGATCATGCGCCGACTCCGGTGAAGCTTGCCCCCGGCTCTAGCGCGCGACGCGCCGCGGTCAAGGGAAACGACGTCTTGCCAGCAAGGCCGTGCAAGCCAGAGAGATCAGGCATGCGGCCGCCAAGTAGGTCGCGATCGCCAGGCTGTTGTGGAACTTCGCGAACAACGCCGTGGCGATGATCGGCGCAAAGCCGCCGCCGAAGACCGTGCCGATCTGATAGCCGAGCGAGGCTCCGGAGTAGCGGATTTCGACCGGGAACAGCTCGGCGAACAGCGCCGCTTGCGGGCCGTACATCAGGCTGATCAGCACCAGGGCAACCCCGATGGCCAGGGTGATCGGCAGCACGGCGCCCGTGTCGATCAGCGGGAACATCGCAAAGCCCCAGACCCCGCACAGCACCGCGCCCAGCATGAAGAGGCCGCGCCGGCCCAGACGGTCAGAGGCTGCACCGCAGGCGATCAAGGCTGGAATCATCGCCAGGCTGGCGATCGTCACCGCCTCCAGCATGGTTTCCTTGGCTGTTCCGACCACCGTCGCGCCGTAGGCCACGGCATAGGTGATGGCGATGTAGAAGCAGGTGTTGTTGGCGATGAACGCGCCGCCGGCCAGCAGGACGTCGGCCTTGTGCTCACGCAGGATGCGGCCCAGCGGCGAGGCCTTGGCCACGGGCTGTTCGGCCTTGGCGGCTTCGAACACCTCCGGCTCCTCCAACGCCCAATGCACATAGATCCCGATCAGGACCAACGCCACGCTGAGCAGAAACGGGATCCGCCAGCCCCAGGCCTGGAAGAGTTCCGGCGATACGGTCCTGCCCACGACGAGGAAGACGAGGTTGGCCAGCACAACGCCCAGCGGCACGCCGATCTGCACGAAGCTGCCGTAGAAGCCGCGCTTGCCCTCCGGCGCGCTCTCGATGGCGAGCAGCGCCGCCCCGCCCCACTGGCCGCCGACGGCCAGGCCCTGAATGAAGCGCAAAGCCACCAGCAGGAGAGGCGCGAACACGCCGATTGCGCCATAGGTCGGCAGCAGACCCACGCAGGTCGTCGCCGCGCCCATCACCAGCAACGCCACGGCCAACACCCGCTTTCGGCCATAAAGATCGCCGAAGTGGCCAAACAGCAGCCCACCGATCGGCCGCGCCAGAAAGCCGACCGCGAAGGTGCTGAACGCCGCGATCTGGGCGACCAGCGGCGGCAGGTCGGGCGGGAAGAACAGCTTGGGGAAGACCAGCGCCGCCGCCGTGCCGTAGATGAAGAAGTCGTACCACTCGATCGCCGCCCCGGCCGAGGCGGTGACGGCGGTCTTGATGATGGACGCGCCTGAAGACGACCGCGCACGGGCCATGGTTCCCCCCTCGCGCTTGCGCGCCGTGGATCAGAAAACGGACGTGAAGTTTCGCGCCTAGAACGTGGCGTCGATCGCCGCGCGGAAGGCCTTGGCCACCGGCGCCACCAGTTCGCCCGATACGCAGCGCATGTCGTCGCCCGGCGTGTGGAAGAAGCGGTGACCGCCATAGAGCCCGATGGCCGAGGCGTAACCGGCCTCGATCACATTGACGAGCTCGCCGCCGGCGTTGGCCTTGTTGGCCTCATAGGTGGCCTCCAGGCCGCTGATACCGTGGAAGGCCTTGCGGGTCCGATCCAGCAAGTCGGGCGTCGCGGTCAGGATCCGTTGAGAGTCAGCGCTGGGTAGCGGGCGCAGGGTGGCTAGCTCGTGCCAGTCGCGGGCCGCCGCGCTGGCGCCGATATGAACCCAGGCGTGGGTCACGGCCGGCTTGGGCGCGTGGTGCTCCAGATACTGCTCGCCGCCCAGATAGATGTACTCGTGGCCGCTGGTGGCGACGAACTCCAGATTGGCCTTGTGCTTGGCGGCCGCCAGGCCGTGGGCCAGGGACAGCCAAACGGCCAGCCCAGCCCCGCGCTCGGCGGCGCAGGTGAACCAGCCAGAGCGCGGCGTGGTGACGATCAGGGTCTTGGCCGCGCCGCGGTCCAGCCGCGCGATCAGGTTGTAGGCCGGCCGGCGGCCGACTTCGGCGTCGACCGTCAATGTCACGGTCGCGCCAGCCTTGGCGGCGGCGACGAAAGGCGCAGCGTCCTTGGGCGCCAGCAGGACGACCGGCTTCTGGAAGCCGGGCTCGGACGGGCTGACATTCAGGCCGATGACCTCGCCGGTCGGCCCCGCGGTCACCACCACGGCGGCGGCCGCGCCACGATCGAAGGCGTCCTTGAGGGCGGCGCCGATCGCTGGCTGAGCCATGCTGACCCAGCGGCTGAACGGCAGCACCACGAGGGCTATGGCGCCGTCCAGCCCGCCCGGCATGGCGGCCGGCTTCAGAGGGGCGGTCAGCCCCCCTGCCCCAGTCGTCTTGACGATCGCCTGCGGGAAGACGGCGGCCTTGTGGTCGCCGGCCACGAGGGTCGCCTGGCGGACCTCCGCGTACGGGACGTCGAAGGCCTGTCGCTCGCAGCGGTAGCCCAGCGCCGTCAGGTCCTTTTCCAGCCATTCGCCGCTGGCCGTGTCACCAGCGCCGCCAGACGCCTTGATCCCGAGGCCGGCGAAGCGCTCCAGCACGCCCTGCAGCCAGACGGCGTCGGGTTCGCCGACGGCCGCCCGAGCCGCTTGAGGCGCGCCGGCCGCCAGAGCGCCGACGCCCATGGCGCCCACCAGAAGATCCCGACGCGACGCGCCCATGCCGTCCTCCGTTCCTACCAGCGGTAGATGATGTTCGCCCCGACGGTGCGCGGCGCGTTGTAGCGATTGGCCAGGGGCGCATTGTTGCTGGTGAACTGCAGCAAGGCGATCTCCTTGTTCGTCAGGTTCTGGACGAACACGGCGAACTGGATCCGCTTGATGTCGACCCCGGCCCGCAGGCTCATCAGGTCGACGTCCTTCAGATAGATCGCCGGGGTGGCCGTGGTCACCGTGTCCTGCACGCCGCCCGACTGGCCCTGGTAGGAGATGTTGCCAAAGCCGGTGACGTTCTCGGTGATCCGATGGCGGTAGTCGAGCGTGGCCGAGGCCGTCCATTTCGGGATCTGCGCGACCGACGAGCCGACGACCGGCAGGCCGGCATAGTTGGCCGGGGTTTCGACATAGCGGGCGCGCTGACGGGCGCCGTTGACGCTCACCGACAGCAGGCCGCCGGCGACCTGGAAGCGACCGTCGATCGCCGCCGACAGGCCGCGCGCGTGCACCGTGCCGCCGTTGATGTTGAACATCGTGCCGGCCTTCAGACAGGCGTTCAGCACGGTGCAGCCATCGGTGATCGAGGTGATCGCATCCTTGGTCTCGGACTTGTAGGCGGTCAGGCGCAGATAGATGTTGCGCGCCAGGTTGCCCTTGAAGCCGGCCTCGTAGCTGGTGGTGTCCTCATTGTCGTAGGTCGAGCGGAACGGGTTCGGCGCGAACGGCGACGAGGTGCGGGCGTTGACGCCGCCGGCGCGATAGCCGGTGCCGACCTTGGCGTAGACCAGCGACTGCATCGGCCCTGGGATCTTGTAGCTGGCCGTGACCGTGTAGTTCAGCCGGTTGGCGTTGAACGCGTAGGCCGCGCGCGGCGAGGCCGCGGTGCTGGTGTAGAGCAGCACCGTCTCCTGGGCGGCTTTCTTCTTGTCGTACGAGTAACGCAGCTCGCCGGCCAGGGTGAAGGCGCCGGTGTGATAGCGGACCAGGCCATAGGCCGACTTCGACTCGTTGCGCAGCGGCGCGCGCGCCGAGGTGCCGAAAGCGGCCGGGAACGTGGCCGGGCACGCCGTCGAGGTCGGCAGCGGCAGGTAGCACAGCGGCGCGCTGGGCGTGCCGGCGCAGATGCCCGCGCCCAGGCGGAACGTGCAGGGCGTGGTCGCCGAGTCCGTGCCGTTCAGGTCGTGCTGGATCAGGAAGTCAGCGCCGGCCAGCCAGTCCAGGCCACCGTTCAGCGCCTGCCCGGCCAGGTGGAAGTCCTGGTAGAAGGTCCGGTCCTTGGCCACGGTCGAGGTCTGGCCGAACGGATAGAGGCCCAGCTGGCCCTGCTTCTGCAGCGCCGCCTCGGTGGCGAAGTCGACGCCGGCCGCATAGTCCTGGCGCGAGATCCAGTGGCTGGCCATGGTCGTCGAGGTCAGCTTGCCGAAACCCAGGTCGTAGTCGGCCAGGATCATGGCCCGCTGGGCCTGCTGATGGACGCCGTCCTTGCCGTCGTGCGGGATGACGAAGCGATCCTGGGTGAAGCCCAGCGGCAGCGCGGCGTTGGCGCCCGGCGGCGCGACATAGGTGTTCAGGAAGGTCGGCAGGTTCAGGTCCTGCGCGTCGACCAGGAAGTCGATATCCAGCGGGCCTTTGCTGTAACGAACCTGGCCGCGGGCGATCCAGCCGTCGGTGTGGTCGTAGTACTTGTTGCTGTTGGGATTGAAGTAGAAGCCCTTGCCCTGCCCGATCACCTGGGTCCCCAGGCGCACAGCCACGGTGTCGGTGAGCGCCTGGTTGACCACGGCGGTCAGCTTGGTCTGGGACAGCTTGTCGGTATAGGCGGCGCTGACATAGCCGCTGTCGTTGAACTTCGGCTTGGCCGAGACGATGTTGACGACGCCGTATTCGGAGTTGCGGCCGTAGAGCGCGCCCTGCGGCCCTTCCAGCACTTCGACCCGTTCCAGGTCGAAGAAGTCCATGTGGCGGAAGTTGCGGCCGCCTAGCGTGCTGGAGCCGACATAGGCGCCGTTGACGAACAGGCCCACGCCCGAGTCCGCGCCGGTCGCGCGCTGGGTGCCCGAGCCGCGGATCGAGATTTCGCTGAGGTTATTGCTCTGCAGATCGTTGAACCGCACGCCCGGCATGGTGCGCAGCAGGTCGCCGACGCCCGTCACCGGTCCCATGGCCTCCAGCTGGGCGGCGGTGACCGCCGAGATCGTCGCCGGCACTTCGCGCAGGGTCTCTTCCTTGCGCTGGGCGGTGACCACGACTTCCTCGATGGCCTGGACGCCGTCGGTCCTGGTTTGAGTCTGAGCCAGCGCTGGCGTGGCGGACACGGCAAGTGCGACCGCCGCAGCGGACATGAACAGGTGTCGCATGATCCCTCCCTCGGCGCTGTCTTTGCGCGCCGTTGACCCTGAGGACACACGCGGCGTTGGAACCTGTCAACAATATTGTTCAACAATTTGTTCTTGATGATCGGGCAAAATAGGTTTCATCTCGCCACAATCGAGCGCGGTTTCCGCTTCCTCGTTCCCGATTCCAACGCCAAGATGGCCATGCAGGACACACAACCTCTGAGGCTCACCCTGGTCATGCCGGACATCATCGCGTCGCCGTCGAGCACGGACCCGCTCGTGCAGGCGCTGCGCCGCCAGATTCAGGACGGGCTGCTGTCGCCGGGCGAGTGGTTGCGCGAGGCGCGGCTGTGCAACGAGTTCGGCGTCGGCCGCACCATCGCCCGCAAGGCGCTGCGCACTCTGGCCGACGACGGCCTGGTGGTGATCGAGGAAAACCGCGGGGCCTATGTGGCCGCCACGACCGTGCAGGAGGTGTTCGACCTCTACGAGACGCGCGCCGCCCTCTATGGCCTGGCCGCGCGCTTCGCCTGCATCCGCGCCACGCCCAAGCAGATGGCCGAGACGCTGAAGCTGATCGATGTCCTGCTGGCCGCCGCCCAGAGCGGCGCTGCGGCCGAGGATCTGATCCACCAGTCCGAGACGATCTTCAGCCGCCTCTCCAGCACAGCCAGCGCCGACGCCCAGAAGATGATCGAGTCCGTGCGCCGCAAGACGCGCTGGCACTATTCGTATGTCAGCCTGACCGAGAGCCCCGGCGGTCCGTTCGACCACTGGCGCGTGGTCCGCGAAGGCCTGGCCTCGCGCAACGCCGCGGTCGCCTCCGAGGGCGCGCGCAACATCCTTTACTACATGCAGAACGAAGCCATGCGCCTGATGATCTCGCGTGGCTACGGGCTGCTGCCGACCGACGAGGTCAAGCCGGCGCGCTCGCGCAAGGCTTCAGCCTGAGTTCAGACACGGCCCGACATAAGGGCCGGACATTCATAGGGAGGCGGCCGATGCCGTTCGAGATTTCACGTCGGACCATCCTGGCCGGCGCAGGCCTTCTTGCAGCCTCGCCCGCGTTCGCTGCGACGGCCAAGGATCTGCAGCCGGTCCTCGACTATGTCGGCAACCAGAACACCACCGGCTTTCTCGTCGTCCAGGACGGCAAGACCCTGGTCGAGAAGAACTGGCCGCTTCCGGCCGACGCCGCTCAGTTCCAGTCCAGCTTCACCTACGGCAAAACAGCCGACGGCGCGCTGCTGGAGGACGTCGCTTCGCAGCAGAAGAGCTTCGTCTCGATGCTGGTGGCCATCGCCATCGACAAGGGCTTGATCGATGTGGACAAGCCCGTCTCGGCATACGTCGGAACGGGCTGGTCCAGGGCCTCGGCCGAACAGGAAGCGGCGATCCGCGTCATCCACATCCTGAACATGGCCTCGGGCCTGGATGAGAAGTTCGCCTTCGTCGCGCCGGCCGGGACGCAGTTCTTCTACAACACGCCGGTCTATGCGGTGAACAAGCTGGTCGTGGCCGCCGCCGCCAAGCTGCCGCTGGACACGATCACCCGCGACTGGCTGACCGTCCCGGCGGGCATGAGCAACACCGCCTGGCGCCAGCGTCCGGCGGCCTTCGCCAGCGTCGGCAACGCCACGGGCCTGGTCACCTGCCCGCGCGACGTCGCCAAGTTCGGCCAGATCGTGCTGGACGGCGGCAAGGCGGCCGACGGCAAGCGCATCGTCTCCGAGACCAACCTCAAGGCCATGTTCGTCCGCTCGGCGACCAACTCGGCCTATGGCCGGTTGTGGTGGCTGAACGGCGGGACCGAGACGGTCCGCGCGGGCGGCCGCGCCACGCCGGGTCCGCTGATCCCGGCTGCGCCCGCCGACACGGTCGCGGCCCTGGGCGCGCTGGATCGCCGCCTCTATGTCGTCCCCAGCCGCAAGCTGGTCGTGGTCCGCATGGGCCAGGCCGTGGCCGACAAGGACTTCGACCAACAGCTGTGGCTGCGCCTGTCGAAGGCCCTGACTTAAGCCGCCTTGGCTTCCTGCGCCGCCTTGGCGGCCAGGAAAGCGGGCCGCGCGGAAAGCCGCTCCCAATAGGCGGCGACCTCTGGGCTGAACTTGTGGTCCAGGCCCAGGGTGCGGGCCAGCAGCAGAGCGTAGCCGACGGAGATGTCGGCCGTCGTGAACCGTCCGGCGCACAGCCATTCCCGATCGCCTAAGGCGCGGGTCACGTGGCGCAGGCGCGACAGGAACCACTGGGCGTAATCGTCGGCCGCCTGCTTCAGCCGGCGCTCCTCGGGCTCCAGCTGGGTGTAGCGCAGCACGATCGTCTGCGGGAACGTCAGGGTTGCTTCACCGCGATGCATCCAGTCCAGCCATAGGCCATAGTCCGGCTCGTCGACGCCGACCGCCAAGGGCGTCAGGCCATGACGCGTGGCCAAGTACTGCGGGATGGCGGCCGACTCGGTCATCCGCGTCTCGCCGTCGACCAGCAGCGGGATGGTGCCCAGCGGGTTCTCCGCCAGGTACTCCGGCGCCAGGAAGCGCGGCGGGAACGGCAATAGGTGGAGATTATAGGCCAGCCCCATCTCCTCCAGCGTCCAAAGCGCCCGGAACGAACGCGCGTCATGGCAGTGATAGAGTTCGATCATCATGGCCGCCTCCCCGCGGCAGAAAATTGTACAACAATATTTGTTATCTTGGGCGACAAACATCTTGTGGCCCATCCGAGCCGCTCATAGGATCATGATCAAAGGCCGCCCGGCGAGGCAGGCTTCAAGAACCTGGGAGGGGCGAGCTGATGAGATCACCCGAAAAACACGGCTTCGACGGCGCGCGGCTGAACCGCATCGATACGTTCATCAAGGAACAGTATCTCGACACCGGCAAGCTGCCCCACGCTCAGCTGCTGATCAGCCGCGACGGCGAGATCGTTCACTTCAGCAGCCAGGGCGCGGCGCGCGCCGGCTCGGACAAGCCGATCGACGAAGGGTCGCTGTTCCGCATCGCCAGCATGACCAAGCCGGTCACCTCGGTCGCCTTCATGATGCTGGTCGAGGAAGGCAAGGTCGCGGTCGACACGCCGGTGGCCCACGTGCTGCCGGAGTTCAAGGACCTCGGCGTCCATGCCGGCGGCGGCGGCGATGCGCCGTTCATGACCAAGCCTACCGCCGAGCCGATGCGCATGCTCGACCTGCTGCGCCACACCTCGGGCCTGACCTACGGCTTCCAGAACCGCACCAACATCGACGCCGCCTATCGCAAGGGCAAGATCGAGGACTGGCACGACAATCTCGACCTGGACGGTTTCGTGGCCGCCCTGGGCAAGCTGCCGCTGGAGTTCTCGCCGGGCGAAGCCTGGAACTATTCGGTGTCGACCGACGTGCTGGGCGCGGTGATCCAGCGGCTTTCGGGCATGCCGCTGGATCGCTTCTTCGAAGAAAAGATCTTCGCGCCGCTGAAGATGCACGACACCAGCTTCGTCGTTCCGGCCGACAAGGCCGACCGCCTGACCGACTGCTTCGCCTGGGGCGGTCCGGGCAAGGATCGCACGATCCTGGACGGGGCGCAGGACAGCGCCTGGCTGAAGCAGCCCAAGCTGCTGTCGGGCGGCGGCGGCCTTGTGTCGACGGCGCTGGACTATCACCGCTTCTGCCAGATGTGCGCCAATGGCGGCGTGCTGGACGGCGTGCGCCTGCTCGGTCGCAAGACGCTGGAGCAGATGACGCTGAACCACCTGCCCGGCAAGACCGACCTGTCGACCCTGTCGCGCTCGCTGTTCAGCGAGACCCAGAACGGCGGCGCGGGCTTTGGCCTGGGCTTTGCGATCACCCAGGACGTCACGCGGGCGATGATCCCCGGCTCGGTCGGCGAATACTACTGGGGCGGGATGTTCTCGACCTCGTTCTTCATCGACCCGGTCGAGCGGCTGCATGCGGTGTTCATGACCCAGCTCAGCCCCTCCTGGATCTACCCCATCCGCCGCGAGCTCAAGACGCAGATCTACGCGTCCCTGACCTGAGTTCGGCGGACTTTCCGACACCGCAACGACGGCGAGCCCCGGCCCGCCGCCGCCCGAGGGCCTGCGCCCTCGCCTCTTAGAGACCTGGATACCCGCCGATGATCGATGGCGTCATGCAAGACTTCCCGCTGACCCTGGACCGGATCTTGAACCACGCCGCCAAGTGGGCCGGCGATGTCGAGGTCGTCACCGCTCTGGAGAGCGGCCCGTCGCGGCGGATCGGCTATGCGGCCTTGCGCGAGCGATCGGTGAAGGTGTCGAGCGTGCTGGCCGGAATGGGCGTCACAGTCGGTCAGCGCGTCGCCACGCTGGCCTGGAACAGCCAGCACCATGTCGAGGTCTGGTACGCGATCATGGGCATGGGTGCGGTCTGCCACACGCTCAATCCCCGTCTGACAGCCACGCAGCTGGCCTGGATGATCGGCCAGTCCGGCGCAAGGATCCTGATCGTCAGCGCGGACCTGCTGCCGCTCGCGCTGCAGATGGCGGGCGAGGCGTCGGGCCTGGAGCGCGTACTTGTCATCGACGGCGAGGTCGAAACCGCCGTCGGCACGCCGCGGATCGAGACGCTGGACCCGCTGATCGATCAGGCCGACGCCACCGCCCGCTGGGGAGACTTCCCGGAGACGGCGCCCAGCGGCCTGTGCTTCACCTCAGGCTCGACCGGCTTGCCCAAGGGTGTGACCTACACCCATCGTTCCAGCTTCCTGCACACCCTGCGCCTGCTGCAGGCCGACGCACTGTTGCTGAGCGGCGCCGACGTCGTGCTGCCGGTGGTTCCGATGTTCCACGCCAGCGCCTGGGGCCTGCCGTTCGCCGCTCCCGCCACGGGCGCCAAGCTCGTCCTGCCCGGCCGCCACACCGACGGGGCCAGCCTGGCGCGGTTGATCGCGGCCGAGGACGTCACGGTTGCCGTGGGCGTGCCGACCCTGTGGCTGGGCCTCTGCGATCACCTTGAAGCGACGGGGATGAAGCTGCCGTCGCTACAACGGATCACCGTCGGCGGCGCGGCCATGCCGCCGGCTCTGATGGAGCGGCTGGAGACCCAGCTGGGCGTCAAGGTCCAGACCAGCTGGGGCATGACCGAGCTGTCGCCTGTCGGGACGACGGGCGTGATGAGCGACGCCGTCCGCCACGCCGGCCTTTCTGGCCGCCCGCAGCTGGGCGTCGACCTGATGGTCGCCGACGAGGACGGCCAGCCGTTGCCCGAGCAGCGCGACACCGAAGGCCGCCTGCACGTGCGCGGCGCGGCGGTGATCGAGCGCTATTTCGGCCAGGACCAGTCGGCCACCAACGCCGACGGCTGGTTCGACACCGGCGATCTCGCGCTCATCGACCGCCAGGGCAATCTGAAGATCACCGCCCGCGCCAAGGATCTGATCAAGTCGGGCGGCGAGTGGATCAACCCCGCAGAGATCGAGGCCATCATCTGCGCCCTGCCGGAAGTTGCGCTAGCCGCTGTGATCGGCCGGGTGGATCCGAAATGGGGCGAGCGCCCCCTGCTGCTGGTCCAGCTGCGCGAGGCGCAGGAGATTTCCGACGAGGCGCTGCTGGGTTGCCTGCGCGGCCAGGTGGCCTCGTGGTGGATCCCCGACGCCGTCGTGCGCGCGCCGGAGATCCCGCTGGCAGCGACAGGCAAGATCGACAAGATCCGCCTGCGCGCGACCTACAGCGGGGCCTAGAGGCCCGGCTTCTTGCGCGGATAGCTGCGCGTCGACAGCGCCGGGACCTTGTAGTCGACCTGGAAGTGGCAGGCCTCGCCATAGGTCTTCACGGCCTGCGCGCAGCCGGCGGCCAGGGTGGCCGGGCTGGGCTTGGTCCCGTGCTCGATCCACGCCGTCATGGCCTGTAGCAACGCGGCGTATTCGGGCGTGGCCAGCTTGGAATGCTCGTGCTCGTCGGTAAACGACTGGACCAGCAGGTCGCTCTTGCCGGCCTCGGCGACAGTGTCATGCAGCACCTGCTCCAGCTCGACGAAGGCGGTCGGGTCGTCGATAGCGTGCATGGTCAGGGTCGGAACCAGGAGCTTGCCCGTCAGGTCGCTGTCGTCTGCCAGCTTGCGCACGCCCACTGGATCGGCGGCGAAGCGCACGACGCCCTTGTTGAGCGCCTTGTCATTGTCCGAGCCCTTGTAGACCACGCCGACATTCGTGAAGGGGTTCTTCCCGTCCAGGCGCTTGTTGACCATGTCGGCGAAGGTGAAGGTCGCCCAGCCCAGGTGGCTGCCCAGGGTGCGCTCGGGGATCTTGGTCACGGCCAGGATGTTGGCCAGGTTGCGCTTCTGCTGCGCCGTGCGCTGGCCAGCCGGCAGGTCGACGCCGGTGCAGGCGTTCACCCGCTCGTCCAGCTCCTTGTTGGTCAGTTTCGAGCCGACCGGCTGGCCCTGCCACAGCGGATACTGGGTCTCGCCCGCCGCAGGGTTGTTGCCGCAATAGTATTGATAGACAGCCCGCAGGTCGGCGCGGAAGTCGTAGGCGCGCGTGCCGCCCGAGACCACGCCGCTGGTCAGGATGACGCCGTCATAAACCAGCTTGCCGTCGGCGTCCTTGCCGTACAGCTCGGCGGTCTTGGCCGCAACATTGCCGCCCCAGGACTGGCCATGCAGGATCGTGCGCTTGGGCCGCCCGTAAGTGTCCCAGAACAGCTTGCGCAGATTATCGCTGTCCTCGGCGGCCGAGCGCACGCCGTAGCCTTCGCGGCGATAGTTCGAACCGGCCCAGGCATAGCCCTCGGCGACGGTGACGGCGAAGCGCTGCAGGTCCTCGATCGCGTCGTCGGGCTTGGGCTTCTTCAGCCGCGGTCCGCCGTGGGTGTGCAGGACGAGTGTGCCGTTCCAGGCCTTCGGAATGGCGATCCAGTAGTAGGCGCCGTTCGCGTCCTGGCCAGCCAGGCATTTGGTTTCAGCCGGCAAGCCTTCCGGACAACTCTTGGCGGCGGGAGGCTCGGCATGGGCGGCAGCGGCGGCCATGGCCAGGCCGAGACCCAGGGCGGCGGAAGACAGCTTGATCACCGGCGGACACCTCGTCACGCGAAACAAGAAGGAGCCGGCCGCTCCAGGGGGAGGATATTGGAGCGGCCGGGAGAGCTCAGCGTCAGAACGACTTGCTGATGCTCATGTACCAGTAACGGGCATAGGGGTTGTAGAGTGAGCCGATGTAGCCCGACGACGACAGCGGCGGATCCTTGTCGAAGAGGTTACGCGCCCCGACCCGGATGCGGGTGTCGTTGGCCCAGCCCTTCTTCTCGAAGCGATACTGACCATAGAGGTTGACCGTGGTCAGCGGCTTGACCTGCCAGGGCTCGCCGGCGGTCGACAGGAAGTCCATGTCCATCATCGCGCCGGTGTAGATCACCGAGGCGCCGACCTGGAACGGACCGCCGCGCCAGGTGCCCGTGCCGGTCCACTTCCACTTCGGCTTGCCGTTCTTCTTCAGCAGGTCGCCGACATCGGTCAGCGGCGTGGCGCGGTTGATCGTGCCGGCGGCGCGGGCAGCGAATAGCTCGGCGATCGGCGGCGACAGTTGCTGGGAGAACTTGTCCATGAACGTGCCGTCGATATCGAGGCTGAACCGGCCGAGAGTCTCGGTGCGCAGGCTCCAGTTCATCCCGTAGTCGATGCCGCTGACGGTCTGCGGCTGCAGGTTCTTGAACTGGTCGCGGATCTCCAGGATCTGGCCGACCGGGGTCAGGCCCGTGCCCTGGAAGAAGGCGATGTCGTCGACGGTCGGCGCGGCGCGGATGACGCTGGCGTTGCTCGCGCCGTTGATGCGGAACAGGTAGTCCTGGATGGCGATATTGGCCGAGCCCAGGGTGCCGACGATGCCGTTCTGCTTGATCTGCCAGCGGTCGACCGTGAAGGTGAAGCGACCGAACTGCTCGGGGATGAAGGTCGGCTGCAGGACGACGCCCACCGAGTAGTTCTCGCTCTCCTCGGCCTTGAGTTCCGGATTGCCCGCCGTCGTGAAGCGGATGCCCACGCCGCGCGTACAGGCGGTGAAGGTCGAGATCCGGCCGGCGCGCAGGTCGGCCTCGCAGCGGTAGTAGTCGGTGACCGTATTGGTCCGCGAATAGGCGAACGGGTTGGTGGTCTCCAGGTTCGGGGCGCGGAAGCCCTTCTGCCAGGACCCGCGGAAGCGCACGCCGTCGACCACGTCCCAGGCGAAGGCGATCTTGGGCTTCGCGACCGAGCCGAAGTCGCTGTAGTGCTCGTAGCGGCCGGCCAGCTGAAGGTCGATGCGGCGGACCAGCGGGATGTTCATCTCCGGCGAGACCAGCGGCACGGCCAGTTCGAGGAAAGCCGAGCCGACATTGCGCGACCCGCGCGTGCTGGGCGTATCGTTGACGCCGGTGACATTGCTGTTGGACGTGTTGCCGGTCACCGGATCGGTGAAGGGCGTGCGGCCGTCCAGCATCGGGTCGCGGCGGTCGGCTTGCGTCTCGTGGCGGTACTCGACGCCGGCGGCGACGCCGACCGGACCGGCCCAGATGTTGATCAGGTCGGGCTTGGAGACCTTGAAGTCGGCCAGGGTCAGGGTCGTGGTCGAGTGGCGCTTGAGGCGGAAGCGGATGGCGTCCAGCGCGGCCTGCGGGCTGGGCGTGCAGTCCCGACCGCCCGTGCCGTCCAGGCAGCCGCCGTTGAACGGGTTGTAGGCGTCAGGGGTCGACAGGGCCAGCGAGGCGGCCAGCTTCTTGCTGTCGATGCCGTCGCTCTCGTCCTTGGCGTCGGCCTTGGAGTAGAGCAGCGCCGAATCCCAGCTCCAGCCCCACTTCTCGCCCTTCAGGCCGCCCAGGAAGCGGGTCTGGTAGTTCTCGACCTCGACCTTGCTCGGGCCCAGGTCGTTGAAGCGGTAGTTGGTGAAGGTCACCGGCAGGCCGGCGGCGGGCACGTTGGTCAGGCCCGGCAGGCGATTGGGATTGACCTGGCCGTTAGCGAAGGTCACCGGACCGAAGGGGTTCCAGTAGTTGCTGGCCGGCACGCCGATCACCACCAGGCTAGTGCCCTGGGTCGTCAGGCCCTCGGACGTGGCGTGGTAGAAGCCCAGCTCGCCATAGGCCGTCAGGCTGTCGCTGATGTCGTAGTGGCCGTTCAGGAACAGGTTCTGGCGCTTGATCGCCGGGGCGATGGTCGTCGCGTCGTTCTGGACGGCGTTGTAGCGATAGGCGTTGGCGGTGCTGCCCGTGGCCAGGTTGCCCGTGCCCAGGCAGAGGCCGTTGCCCAACTGGGCGGCGCAACCGGCGATGGTGTTGGGCTGCACGTGGGTGGCGCCAGCCGCCGTGGTTAGGGCCGTCGTGCCCTGGCGAATGACGCCGGGACCGTTGAACACCGAGAAGTTGGCGAACGAGTTCTGGTTGCCGCGATTGTCCGGCGCGGCGCTGGCGGCGTAGTCCGGATAGCCGGCGAACAGCGACCGCAGGTCCTGGGTCGCGGTGTAGGACCGGTCGCTGGGACGCTGGGCCGTGCGCCAGGTGAAGTTGCCGTTCAGCGAGATGTTGCCCCGGCCGTCGGCGAAGTTGCGGCCGGCGAAGATGTTGCTGGTGTATTCCTTGCGGTGCGTGCCCTCGGCCCAGCCGTACTGGGCGTCGGCGGTCAGGCCGTCGAAGTCGCTCTTCAGCACCGTATTGACCACGCCGGCCACGGCGTCCGAGCCGTAGATGGCGGCGGCGCCGTCACGCAGGATCTCCAGGCGATCCAGGTTCGAGGTCGGGATGGCGTTGGCGTTGAAGCCCAGCAGCGGCACGGTGCCCGACGACTGGCTGGTCGGGTGCGAGACCAGGCGGCGGCCGTTCAGCAGCACCAGGGTGTTGCCGACGCCCAGGCTGCGCAGGTTGATCGAGTTGACGTCGCCGCGCGTGGAGTTGCTGGTCTGCGGGTTGTTGCTGGGATTGATGAACACGTCGCCCATCTGCGGGATCGAGCGGAACAGGTCATCGCCCGAGACCGCGCCGGTGGCGGCGATCTGGCTCTCGCCCAGCACGGTGACCGGCAGGGCGGCCGTGGTCTTGGCGCCCTTGATCTGGCTGCCGACCACGACGATCTCCTCGACCTTGGTGTCGGCAGCGGCGTCCTGAGCGGCGGCGCCGGTGGCGACCAGCAGGCTGGCCAGGGCTGCGCCCTGGACGAGGCGGCGGCGGTAGCCGCGGAGGGTTTGGTTCGTCACGTTTAGCTCCCCAATATTCTTTTGTTCTGACTAGGCTTTGGCGTGTCCGGCGTCCTCAGGGACGCGCGGGGTCCGGGATGGCGTCGCCGGAGGCCGGCGGGTGTTTCTTCGGGTTGAGGGCCGACTTGAAGTCGGCCGTGTTCAGGCCCTTCTCCCAGCGCGAGACGACGATCGCCGCCACCGCGTTGCCGATGAAGTTGGTCAAGGCGCGGCACTCGGACATGAATCGATCGACGCCCAGGATCAGGGCCATGCCGGCCACCGGCACCGAGGGCACCACCGACAGGGTGGCGGCCAGGGTGATGAAGCCCGCGCCGGTCACGCCCGCCGCGCCCTTGCTGCTCAGCATGGCCACGCCCAGCAGCAGCGCCTGCTGCTCCCAGCTCAGGTGCACGCCGGTGGCCTGGGCGATGAACAGCGCCGCCAGGGTCATGTAGATGTTGGTGCCGTCCAGATTGAACGAATAGCCAAGCGGGACGACGAGACCCACGACCGACTTCGGGCAGCCGGCCTTTTCCAGCTTCTCGATCAGGCTGGGCAGCGCGGCTTCCGACGAGCTGGTGCCAAGGACCAGCAGGAGCTCGGCCTTCAGGTAGCGGATCAGGCTGAAGATCGAGAAGCCGTTGGCGACGCCGACGGCGCCCAGCACGACGATCACGAACAGCGCCGAGGTCAGGTAGAAGGTGCCGACCAGCATGGCCAGATTGGCCACCGAGGCGATGCCGTATTTGCCGATCGTGAAGGCGAAGGCGCCGAAGGCGCCCAGTGGCGCGGCCTTCATCACGATGTGCACGAACTTGAAGAAGGCCTGGGCGATCAGCTCCAGGAAATCGACCACGAGCCGGGCCGGCTCGCCGACCAGGGTCAGCGACAGGCCAAACAGGATCGAGATCAGCAGCACCTGCAGGATCTCGCCCTCGGCGAATGCCCCGACCACGGTGTCGGGGATGATGTGCATCAGGAAGCCGACGATGGTCTGGTCGTGCGCCTTGGCGGCGTATTCGGCGACCTTGTCGGTCTTCAGGGTGGCCGGATCGATGTTCATGCCCGCGCCCGGCTGGACGACGTTGGCGACGATCAGGCCGACGATCAGGGCCAGGGTCGAGAACACCAGGAAATAGACCAGCGCCTTGATCGCCACGCGGCCGACCTTTTCCAGGTCGCGCATGCCGGCGATGCCGGTCACCACGGTCAGGAAGATCACCGGGGCGATGACCATCTTCACCAGCTTGATGAAGGCGTCGCCCAGCGGCTTCAGCGACTGGCCGATCTGCGGATAGTAGTGGCCGATGGCGCCGCCTAGCACGATGGCCAGCAGCACTTGGAAATAGAGGTGTTGGTAGAACGGCTTGGCGCGTTCGGAGGCCTGCGTCGGCGCAACCGGTTCAATCGTCTTCACTCTGCGCCTCTCGGACGGGCCTGAAGGCCCCGTTTCCACCCTGCGCCCCTTTGCCAGGACGCCTGGATAGACGATCCTTTCAGGCGGAAGTCCGCGCAAGCGGCCTCAGAAAAAGTCACAAGACATTGCTTCGATTGATTTTCTCATTTTCGCGAGCGCTACCAAGCGGCGCGCGGGCAGCGGAAATCCCCACACCAAATTCGGGATTTGTGCGAAAATCCGCACAAAGTCTGGAAATGCGCTCATGACGCCACGCTGGCTGTCGACTCTCGCCGACCCGATCGCCCGCCGCTGGGCGGCCTATTTCGCGGCCAGTATGATCGTCCTGGCTGCGGTGGTTGGGTTCGCCGGCGCGGTGGCCGAGCGCCGCGCTGAGACGGACCTGGCTCGCCAGGCCCAGACTTCGGCGACCCTGCACGCAGCGGTGCTGCGCAGCGAGCTGGCCAAGCACCGCTCCCTGCCCTTCGTCCTGGCCCAGGACCCAGATGTGGCCGAAACTCTGCGCTCGGCCGACCCGCGTGGCGTCGACGCCCTGAACCGCAAGCTGGAGACCCTGAGCGGTGGCACCCGCGCGGCGGTGATCTACGTCCTGAACGCCGACGGCATGACCATCGCGGCCAGCAACTGGCGCGAGCCGACCAGCTTCGTGGGCTCCGACTACAGCTTTCGCCCCTATTTCAAGGAGGCCAGCGCCAAGGGCGTGGCCGAGCTCTTCGCCCTTGGCACGGTCAGTCGTCGACCGGGCCTCTTCATGTCCCGCCGTGTCGAGGGCCGTGAAGGCATGCTGGGCGTGGTGGTGGTCAAGGTCGAGTTCGAAGCGCTGGAGGCCGAATGGTCTTCCGCCGAACCCGCCTTCGTCGCCGATCCGCGTGGCGTGATCCTGGTGACCTCGATACCCGCCTGGCGGTTCTCGACCCTGACCCGCCTGCCCCGCGCTGAGCAAGATCAGCTGCGCGTCGAGCACCGCTTCGGCGACGCGCCCTTCGCAGTGCTGAAAGCCTCGCCGGCGCCCATCGCCGGTCACCCGCCTCTCCTGACCGCTGTGGGCGATGGGCGTTTCATGGCCGCTAGCGCCGACCTGGGCGTGGCGGGCTGGACCATCTTCACCTTCACGCCGGTGGGCGAGACGCTGCGGGCCGCCGTCACCGGGGCGCGCGCCATCGCCCTGCTGGTCGGCCTGATCGTCTGCGGCGTCGCCTTCGCCATCCTGCGCTGGCGCGGCCAGGCCAGCGTCCGCGCCGCGCGCCAGGAGGCCGCCCGCCTGGAGCTCGAGACCCGCGTCGCCGAACGCACCACCGAGCTGCGCGAGACCAACCAGCGCCTAGTGGTCGAGATCGAGGAGCGCCGCCGCGCCGAGGCCCACGTCCACCTGATGCAGGACGAGCTGGTCCAGTCGAACAAGCTGGCCACCTTGGGCCAGATCGCCGCCGGCGTGGCGCATGAGATCAATCAGCCGGTCGCCGCCATCCGCGCCTATGCCGACAACGCCGCCGCTTTCCTGGACCGCGCCGACGAGAAGACCGCAAAGGCCAATCTGGGCCTCATCGCCGGCCTGACCGAACGCATCGGCCTGATCACCGACGAGCTGCGCGCCTTCGCCCGCAAGTCCAGCGCCCCCGCCGCGCCGGTGGCGGTGCGCGAGGCCGTCGACGGCGCTCTGCTGCTGGTCGGCCCGCGCGTGCGCCAGCAGCAGGTGCGGGTGATCCGCGACGAGGCCGACGAGGCCGCTCGCGTGATGGCCGAACGCTTCCGGCTCGAACAGGTGCTGGTCAACCTGCTGCAGAATGCCTTGGAAGCGCTGGAAGGGGCGGCCGATCCGGAGATCCGCGTGCAGGTCGCGATCAAGCGCTCGCAGGTGCGGATCGTCGTCGCCGACAACGGCCCCGGCGTCGCGCCCGAAGCGGCCAAGAGCCTGTTCACGCCGTTCGCGACCACCAAGCCGCGCGGCCTTGGCCTTGGCCTGGTGATCAGCCGCGACATCGTCGCCGAGTTCCGCGGCGAGCTTTCCCTCGAGCCCGCGCCCGGCGGCGCCCGCTTCGTCATGTCCCTCCCCAAGGCGCGTCCCTGATGCTTGCTTCCGTCAACCAAGTGGCCTTCATCGACGACGACGATGTCCTGCGCGACGCCAACGTCCAGACCCTGCAGCTGGCTGGGTTCGAGGTCATGGCCTTCGCCGCGGCCGACGCGGCGCTGGCCGCCCTGCCCGCCGGCTTCCCCGGCGTCGTGGTCAGCGACATCCGCATGCCGGGCCTGGACGGTCGCCAGCTGTTCCGTCGCCTCAAGGCCCAGGACGAGGACCTGCCGGTCATCCTGATCACCGGCCACGCCGACGTCACCGAGGCGGTCGAGGCCATGCACGACGGCGTCTACGACTTCGTGGCCAAGCCCTATGCGCCCGAGCACCTGGTCAGCAGCGTGCGCCGCGCGATGGAGAAGCGCCGGCTGGTGCTGGAGAACCGCTCCTTGCGCACCCTGGCCGTCGAGGCCCAGAGCGACTGGCCGCTGATCGGCCAGACGACGGTCATGGAGCGCCTGCGGGCCACTTTGCGCCAGTTGGCCTCGGCCGATGTCGACGTCCTGCTGGAAGGCGAGACCGGGGTCGGCAAGGAGCTGGCGGCGCGGGCGCTGCACGCGTGGGGTCGCCGCCGCGACCGCGAGTTCGTCGCCGTCGACTGCGCCGCCTTGCCCGCTGGCGCCCTGGACAGCGAACTGTTCGGCCATGAGCTGGGCGCCTTCAGCGGCGCCGTCCGCCAGCGCGCCGGCCGCATCCAGCAGGCCGACCGGGGCACCCTGTTCCTCGACGAGATCGAGACCCTGGCCACCGAGGCCCAAGGCAAGTTCCTGCGGGTGCTGGAGGAGCGCGAGGTCACGCCGATGGGCTCCAATCGCGCCCAGACCCTGGACTTGCGCGTCGTCGCCGCCGCCAAGTCGGACCTGTCGGACGCCGTGGCCGCCGGGACCTTCCGCGAGGATCTGTTCCACCGCCTGGACGTGGTGCGCATCCGCATCCCGCCATTGCGCGAGCGTCGCGAAGACGTGCCGCTGCTGTTCGCCCATTTCCTGGCGCGGGCCTGCGAGCGGCTGGAAGGCGAGCCGCCCGAGATCGACGACAAGATCCGCTGGCGGCTCTACAACCACGACTGGCCGGGCAATGTCCGCGAGCTCAGCCACTATGCCCAGCGCGTGGCGCTGGGCCTGGTCGACCAGCGCGCCGACGCTCAGGCCGAGCCCCCGCCGCCGCTACCGGCCCGGGTGGCGACCTATGAGGCGCACCTGATCGAGGAAGCGCTCACCGCCGGTGAAGGCGACGTGCGCAAGGCGCTGGAGGTCCTGCGCATTCCGCGCAAGACCTTCTACGACAAGATCGAGCGCCACGGCATCGATCTGGCTCGTCACCGACACAAGGCGCGCTAGCAACCCTTTCCGTAGACCAGCGGCCGGCAGACGCCGTCGATATCGCTCGGGGCCTTCACGCCGGTGACGGCGGCGATGGTCGGGGCGATGTCGACCGTGTCCAGCGGCAACACGCGCTCGTGCGGCGTCGCGCCCTTCCACCAGAACAGGATCGGCACGCGGCGGTCGTAGTCCCAAGGGCTGCCGTGGGTCGAGACATAGGTCGGACCCGGCGTCGAGGGCACGCGGTTGGGCTTGAACGCCACCAGGATGTCGCCGACGCGGCCCGGATAAGCGCTGCGACGCACGCGCTCGGCGACCGACAGTTCCTCGATGGCCGCATCGGCCGGGGCCGGCGCCATGGTCAGGATGGCGTTGGAATCGAAGGCCTCGGCCACGGCCGGATCGCGGTTGATCAGCACCAGAGCAGCGGCGGTGATACGGGCGCGGTCGGTGATCGAGGGGGCCTTGCCCTGGGCGTCGACGACATAGATCTGATCGATGCCGCCATCGGCCTTCAGCGGATCCCAGCCCAGGCCCAGATCCTTGCGCAGCTGAGCGTTCATTCCGGCAATCCATGGCTTGCCGATCACGCGCTCGCTGTCATAGCCCTCGTCGTGCAGGCGTTCGGCGAAGTCGGCGCCGCCGTGGTCGGCGGCCAGGACGACCAGGACCCCGCCCTTGACCTTGTCCAGGCTGCCCAGGAACGCGCCCAGGCGGTCGTCGAGACGCGCGATCTGATCGCACATCTCCGGACCGCGCGTGCCCCAGCGGTGGCCGATGAAGTCGGTGGCCGACAGGCTGATCGTCAGCACGTCGACCTGCGGACCGTCGCCCAGGCCGTAGGTCTCGCGCAGGGTCTGGGCCAGCTCCAGGGTCACCTGGTCGGTATAGGGGCTGGCATAGAGGTCACGCTGCTTGCCGGCCTCATCGGGCGCCACCGGGATCGGCAGGGCCGCGCGCCACTGGCGGCCGCCAGTCTCGTAGTCAGCCTCCAGCGCCCGGCAGCGCTTCTCGGAGCCGCCGACCAGCTTCTTGTCGTAGTCCCAGACGTACGGATGCTTCTTCAGGTCGGCCGCCAGCTTGGCGTTGAAGGCCGCGACAGGCTTAAGACGCTCTTCGGCCGTCTGCCCCTGGGCGACCCAGGTCGTGAAGCCAAAGCCCGGCTGGTACCAAAACTGACCGTCGGCCTTGTGGCCCGACATGGTGATCGCCCCGCGATCCTTGCCCGAGACGCCAAACACCCGGCTGCCGGGCGAGGTCGCCTTCAGCCAGTCGCCATAGGTCGTGGCCACCAGATTGGCCGGCGACACAGCCCGTCCCTTGGGATCATCGGCCGGCGTCGCGCTAGGATCGGCCAGGCAGTAGACCGTCTTGCCGGTCGAGAGATCGTACCAGTCGTTGGCGCTGATCCCGGTCTTGTTCGGATGCTTGCCCGTCAGCAGGGTCGAGTGACCCGGGCACGTCTCGGTGAAAGCATGCGACTGGTAGCCGTTCGGATAGACGATGCCGCTGCTCAGCGTCTTCAGCCCGCCGACGAACTCCGCCCGATGCTGGGCGTAGAGATTGGCGCTGAACTGGTCGATCGAGATGACGACGACCAGCTTCGGCTCGGGCTTGGCGGCGATCGTCGAGGCCTGGGCCGTGAAGCCCAACGACATGGCGGCGGCGGCAATGCCGCAGGTGAGCATCATCTTCATGCGCCGCCATGTCGCCCGAACCGGTCGCTCGCGCAAGGACCGATTACGGCCAGCGTTCGCCCCTCATTCGCGTGCAAAATCCGAGGGCGGACGGTCGCGGTGAGCCGCCAGCCAGACGTAAAAACTCGGCAGAACCAGCAGGGTCAGAACCGTCGAGGTCAGCAGTCCGCCGACCACCACGGTGGCCAAGGGCTTCTGAACCTCCGCGCCCGGACCAATCGCCAAAGCCATCGGGATAAAGCCCAGGATCGCCACCAGCGCCGTGGTCAGCACCGCCCGCAGACGACCGACCGTGCCGTCGATGACGGCGGCGGCGATGTTGCTCGCCCCCTCCAGCCGCTGCTTGATGCTCTGCATCAGGACAAGGCCGTTCAGGGTGGCGACGCCCGACACGGCGATGAAACCGACCGCCGCCGAGATCGAGAACGGCATCCCCCGCAGCAGCAACGCCAGCGCCCCGCCGATCAGGGCCAGCGGCACGCAGGCGAAGACCAGCGCCGCCTCCGTCGCCGAGCCCAGGGCGAAAAACAGCAGCACGGCGATCACCACGAACACCGCCGGCACGATGATCGCCAGTCGCGCGCTGGCCCGCTCCAGGTTCTGGAACTGACCTCCCCAGGCCAGCCACGATCCCGGCGTCGGCTTGACCTCCCGCGCCACGGCCGCTTGCGCGTCGGTGACAAAGCCGCCCAGGTCGCGACCGCGGACATTGGCCTGCACCACGATCCGCCGCTTGCCGTTCTCCCGGCTGACCTGGTTGGGTCCTTCAGCGGTGTCGAAGCGGGCGATGCTGGACAGCGGGATGGCCGCCCCGCCCTCGCCGCTCTCCGACACCACGGGCAACTGGCCCATGACCGCTGGGTCGGCGCGCGCAGCGTCGTCGAGGCGCACCATCACGTCGAAGCGGCGATCGCCCTCCAGGATGTGGCCGGCCTCGCGCCCGCCCAGACCGATCTCCAAGGCGTCGGCTGCATCGCTGGCGTGGACGCCCAGGGCGGCGGCGGCCGTGCGATCGACACTGGCGGTGATGGTCGGCTGGCCGGAGACCTGCTCGACCTTGACGTCCGCCGCGCCCGGAACCTTGCGCAAGGTCGCAGCGACTTGGTCGGCGGTCTTGGTCATGGCCGCGAAGTCGTCGCCATAGACCTTCACCGCCACGTCCGAACGCACCCCGGCGATCAGCTCGTTGAAGCGCATCTGGATGGGCTGGGTGAACTCGTAGGCGTTGCCGATCAGCTTGCCGAGATCGCCCTCCATCCGCTCGACCAACTCGGCCTTGGGCAGACCGGGATCGGGCCAGTCCTTGCGGGGCTTGAGGATCACGAAGGTGTCCGAGGCGCTGGGCGGCATTGGGTCCGAGGCGATCTCAGCCGTGCCGGTGCGGGTGAAGACGATGGCCACCTCGGGCTGAGCCGAGAGCACTTTCTCGACCTCGAACTGCATGGCCTGGCTCTCTTCCAGCGAGATCGAGGGCACGCGGCTGGCCTGGACCAGCAGGTCGCCCTCGTCCAGCGTCGGGGCGAACTCGCGGCCCAAAGCGAAGAAGGCGACGACGCCCAGAGCCAGCGCCAGCCCCCCGCCGCCAGCCACCGCTTTCGGCCGCGCCACGGCCGCCCGCAGCACTGGCTCGAAGCGTTCGCGGACGACTTTCATGGCCTTGGTCTCGCCATGCCCCTTAGGCTCGCGCACCGCCAGGGCGGTCAGGGCCGGAACCAAAGTCAGAGACAGCACGAAGGCGCCGGCCAGGGCGAACATCACCGTGGCGGCCATCGGCGTGAACATCTTGCCCTCGACGCCCTCGAAGGTCAGCAGCGGGGCGTAGACCAGGAGGATGATCGCCTGGCCGAAGGCGGCGGGGCGGGCCATCTCCTTGGCCGCCTCGACGGCGATAACCAGCCGCTCGCCGGCGGTTAGGGCGCGCCCCTCGGCCTCGCGGCGCTGGGCCAGACGTCCCAACGTATTCTCGATCACCACCACAGCGCCGTCGACGATGAGGCCGAAGTCCAGTGCGCCTAGGCTCATCAGGTTGCCGCTGATCCCGAACTTGCGCATGGCGATGGCGGCGATCAGGAACGACAGCGGGATGACCAGCGCCGTGATCAGGGCGGCGCGGAAGTTGCCCAGGGCGAAGAACAGCACCGCGATGACCAGCAGCGCGCCGACCGTCAGGTTGTGCTCCACCGTGCGGATCGTGGCGTCGACCAGCCGGGTGCGGTCCAGCACCGGCTTGATGATCACCTGCGGCGGCAGGCTGGGAGCGATGGCCTTGAGGCGCTCGTCCACTCGGGCGGCCACCGTGCGACTGTTCTCGCCGACCAGCATCAACGCCGTGCCAATCACCACCTCGCGGCCATTCTCGCTGGCCGAGCCCAGGCGCGGGGCGTGGCCCAGGGCCACCGTGGCGACGTCCGAGACCTTGACGACCGCGCCGTTGCGCCGGCCGATCGGGGTCTCGGCCAGTTCGGCCAAGCTTTTCACCCGTGCGTCGGTCCGGACGATATAGGCCTCGCCGCCGCGCTGGACATAGCCGGCCCCGGCGACGCGGTTGGCGTGCTCCAGCGCCTCGACCAGTTGCGGCAGGCTGATGCCACGCGCCGCCAGCTTGGCGGGGTCCGGATGGACGGCGTACTCCTTGACGTAGCCGCCCAGCACGTCGACCCCGGCCACGCCGTCGATCGTCTTCAGCTGCGGGGCGACGATCCAGTCCTGGACCGTGCGCAAATAGGTGGCCTTCTCGATGTCGGTCCGCAGGGTCTCACCCTCGGGTGAGACATAGGCGACGCCGGTCTGCGCCGCAGGACCCTTGAACTCGACGGTCCAGATATAGACCTCGCCCAGGCCGGTGACGGGCGGACCCATGCCGGGCTCCAGTCCGTCCGGCAGGCTGGCGCGGGCGGATTGCAGGCGCTCGTTGATCAGAGTGCGGGCGAAATAGAGGTCGGTCTTGTCGGTGAAGACCGCCGTGATCTGCGAGAATCCATGGCGCGACAGCGAGCGGGTCTCGACCAGGCCCGGCGTCCCGGCCAGGGCCGTCTCCAGCGGGAAAGTCACCTGTCGCTCGACCTCCTCGGGGCCAAGGGCGGGCGCGATGGTGTTGATCTGCACCTGGCGGTTGGTGATGTCGGGCACGGCGTCGATCGGCAGGCGCGACAGCTGCTGCAGCCCGAACGCAAACAGCGCCACGGCCAGCAGGACGACGATCCACCGGCAGCGGACCGAAAGGTCGATGAGGCGGTTCAGCATGATCAGTCCTCGTGCCCCGCTTCGCCCTTGCCCAGCTCGGCCTTCAGGCGAAAGGCGCCCTTGCCGGCGATACGCTCTGCGCCAGTCAGACCCTTGAGGATCTCGACCGAACCCGCGGCGGTGCGGCCGGTGACGACCGGGACGGCGCGAAAGCCCTTCGGCTCGGCGACGAACACCACGGTGCGGCCCTCCAGGGTCTGGACGGCCTCGGCCGGGACGGTCAGGCCGCCCTGTCCCCTGGCCAGGATCACCCGGGCCGACACGATCGAGCCGATCTGCGGCGGCGGGGTCGTGGGTTTGGCGCGGACGACCGCCGCGCCGGCGCCGAGCGCGCTGGGCGCGACGGCGACGATGCGGGCGCTGGCCTCTCCGCCGTCCGGGCGCAGGACCGTGACAACATCGCCGACGTGCATCGCCGCGGCCGAAGCCGGCGGCGCGTCGAAGACGTACTCGACCTGGCCCTGGTCAGCGATCTCGGCGACGAGCCCGCCTTGGGTGAGGAAACCACCCACGCGAGCGTCGATGCGGGTGACGACACCCCCGATCGGCGCGCGAAGGATCGCGACGCCGCCGGCGCTGGGCGCGCCTTGGGCGGCGACCTGGGCGCGGGCGGCGCGGAGTTCGGCCTGAGCCTTGTCGGCCGCGGCCTGGGTGGCTTCCCAGTCCTGGCGGGCGACGACGCCGGCCTCGAACAGGCGACGGTCGCGGGCGGCGGCGGCCTGCGCGGCGCGGGCGCCGGCCGAAGCGGCGTCAACGCTGGCTCGCGCCCCAGCGCCCTCGGCGCTGCGCAGGGTCACGACGGCCGCGCCAGCCGCCACGCGGTCCCCGGCGGCGACGTGCACGCGCTCGACCGCTCCCGACACCGGCGCGCCCAGGGCGGCCGAGGCATTGGCGGCCAGCGCCACGCGGCCAGGCAACACCAGCTCGGAGCCGCCGCCACGTCCGATCGAGGTGGTCAGCACGCCGGCCTTGACGGCGTCGGCCGCGTCGAGGGCCACGAAACCTTCTTCGTGCGGGGCTTCTTCCTTCCCGGGCGCGGGCTCAGACGCTGGAGGCTTGTCGGTCAGCTGGCCTAGACCGAAGCCAAAGCCGGCGGTGGCGATCAGTGCGATGGCCGTTCCGGCCAGGATCCATTTACGGTCGGTCATGGGGCGTCCCCGAAAGCGATCTGTCCGTTGGCTTGGGCGAGGTCCGCCTGGGCCTTGGCGCGCGCCAGGCGCGCTTCGATGTGGCGTTGGCGGGCTGCGACGAGGTCGCGGCGCGTGGCAAGCAGTTCGATCAGCGGCAACTTGCCCGCCTCGTAGCCGAGGCGGGACAGGCGATAGGCCTCCCGCGCGGCGGCTTCACCCTCGCGAGCGGCCGCGGCGGAGCGTTCGGCCGCCCGCGCCTCGCCCTCGGCGCTGCGTCGGTCGGCGACCGCGTCGGCCTGGGCCATCAGGAGCCTGGCCCGCGCGGCGTCGGCCTCGGCCTGGGCGGATTTCACCGCGCCCCGGTTACGGTCGAACAGCGGCAGGGGCAGCGAGAAGCCCGTCACGGCGGCGGTGGCGTCATCGCCGGCCAAGCGCCGGACACCGAGGCTGACGGTCAGGTCGGGCGTGACACGGCGGCGCTCCAGATCCAGTTTGCGGGCCGCCGTCCGCTGCTCAGCCTCGGCGACAGCGACGGCTGGGGACTGACTGGACATTGTCGGGGGCCAGACGCGATCCAGCGCCCCAGGCGTCACGGCGGTGAAGGTCCGCTCGCCGCCTGTCAGGGCCGCCAGTCGCGCCAGGGCCGCGCCGGACTCGGCCTCGATACGCGCGACCTCGGCCTGAGCGACCGAGACCGCAGCGCTGGCCTGCAGGGCGCGCAGCTCGGCCTCCTTGCCGTTGTCCACCAAGAGCCGCGCGGCGCGGGCGTCGGCCTGGGCCAGGTCGGCGCTGTCCTTGGCGACCGCTAGCCGCTCGCCCGCCGCCTCGGCGGCGACATAGGCCACGACGAGGTCACGGGCGTAGGCGACCCGGCTGAAGCCTGCGCGCGAACGGGCGGTGTCGAGTTCCGCCTGGGCGGTCGCGACCCGAGCGCCACGCTTGCCGCCCAACTCCAGGGTCTGGCCGACCGACAGTGTCGTTTCAGCGCTTTGGAAGTCGCGGTAAGGACCGCTACCGCCGACGTTTTCGACTTGCAGATCCAGCGTTGGGTTAGGTCTGGCGCGGGCCTGCAGGGCGCGCCCCTCGGCGGCGCGGGCCTCGGCCTCGCCGACGATCAGACGCGGCGCAGCGGCCTCGCGCAACAGGGTTTCCAAAGGCGGCGCCGTCTGGGCTAGCGCCGCGCTGCAGAGCGCGCCGCAGGCGGCGGACGCCAAGGCCGCACGCAGCGGCCATCGGTTCGATGACATGAAGTTTCCTCGCAATGACGTGACGATGGCGCGCGAAAGGCGCGCGGATCGTCAGCCGCGAGGCGGTCGGTCGAGGGCGGAGATCGTCAGCGAGGTCAGCGCCTGGGATGACGCGATCGCGTGCTGCTCGCCGACAGGCGCCGGCGCGATGATGCTCGACACAGGCGCGTCGAGCGCGGGGCCGGCGTGATGGCAGTGACCACCCAGGCAGCAGGCCGCCTTGCACGGCGCGCTGTCCTGCGGATGGCCGGCCTGAAGCATCTGACCGGCCGGCGCGATGTCCTCCAGGCAGAGGCAGGCGGCGGCTCTGGTCATCGGCGCGGCGACAAGCAGGGTCAGCACGCAGGCGGCCAGAAGGCCTCCCAGGTTCCTCCACCATGTCGTCGCGCGTTGCATGACGCTCTCATAGCGCCGAGGCGCTCACTTGAGAACGCGTTACATAATCACACGGCCTTGGCGTGCCGCTCGGGCGCCTTGGGCAGGCGTGCGTCGAAAGCCGCGGCGACCACGCGCATCAGCCGCCGCGCCGGCTCCGGGATCGAGATCACCGCGCCGTCGCGATGGCACAGGCCCGCCAGCACCAGGGCGTCGATCGTCTCCAAGCTGCCGGCCAGCAGGTCAATGTGCATCCCCTGAGCTTGGCAGACAGCCTCGATGTCGACGGCCAGGTCGCACATCAGCCGCTCGATCACGAGCGCGCGCAGGCGGTCCTCTTCGCCGATGGCCAACGCCCGGTTCAGCGGCAGTTCGCCCTGCGCGATCCGCGCCGCCCACTGGTCGCTGGGGACATGGTTCTGAACGAAGCCTTCGCGGAACTGGCCGATCGACGACGGTCCGATCGGAACCAGCACCGCCGCCGCGTCATCGGTATAGCCCTGGAAGTTGCGTCGCATCCGCCCCTCCGATGCTGCGCGGCTGAGCGTGTCGTCCGGCAAGGCGTAGTGGTCGAGACCGATGCGGACATAGCCCGCCTCGACCAGGGCCGCATCGGCCGCCTCCGCCTGCAGCCAGCGCCCATCGAGGTCGGCTAGATCGGCCTCGCGGATCATCGTCTGGTGCTTCTTCATCCACGGCACATGGGCGTAGCCGAACACGGCGATCCGATCCGGGCGCAGAGCGACGGCCGCCTGAGCGGAGCTGTAGACGTTGTCAGGCGTCTGGCCGGGCAGGCCGTACATCAGGTCGAAGTTCAGTCCGCCGACGCCCACCCCGCGCAGTCCCTCGACCGCTCGCGCCACCTGATCGTAGGGTTGGACGCGATTGACCAGGGATTGGACCGACGGATCAAAGGTCTGGACGCCCAGGCTGACGCGGGTCACGCCGGCCTCGCCGACCGCCTCGACGAAGGCCGGCGACAGCGTGCCGGGATCCAGCTCGGCGGCGATCTCGGCGCCCGGCCGCAGGCGGAAGGCGTGGGCCAGTCGCGCGGCCAGCTCGACGAAGTCGGCGGGCCGCAGAGCGTTGGGACTGCCGCCGCCGAAGTGCAGGTGCGACAGGCCCTCGTGCTCGCCCAGCCTTGCCGCAACAAGGTCGATCTCGCGGTGAAGCACCTCCAGATAGGTCCCCACCCGATCGTAGGTCGGGGCGATCGAGGTGTGGCAGCCGCAGTACCAGCACAGCCGCCGACAGAACGGCACGTGGACGTAAACCGATAGCCTGTCGTCAGGCCTGGTCGCGCTGTACCAGGCCTGCGCCTCACAGGCCTCGGCGCTGTCGAAGGCCAGGGCCGTCGGATAGCTGGTGTAACGCGGCAGGTTGCGCTCGGCATGGGCGCGCTGGGCGGTGGACAGGATAGCGGTCATGGGCGGGCGTTCTCGAAAGCTTTGAGGCGGCGCCGCTCGCGATCGGCTTGGCCAGGGCGGTCGGCGTCGAAGGCGGCGTGGTTGTCGATGGAGGCGTCCGGGCCGGCCAACCGCGCGAGGTCCTCGGGCCGACGGAGGCTGACGCTCGGACCGTCGACCTCGACGCCCATCGGGGCCAGGCTGGCGAAGCCGCGCGACAGGTTCTCGGGCGTCATGCCCAGCAGCGAGGCCAGGACGCGTTTGCGGCTGGGCAACTTCAGGCGGGTCGCGCCGTCCTGACGGCGATGCTGGGTCAGCAGGTAGTTGGCCAGGCGCTCCAGCGTGCCGCGCAGGCGCTGGTTCTTCAGAGCCCGCACCACCCCGCTGTATCCGCCCGACAGTTCCTCGGAGACGGCGAAGGCGAAGGCGGGATCGGTCCGTGCGGCCTGGCGCAACGCCTCGCCGGGGATCAGCAGCACCGCGCTGCGCGGCGCGGCCCAGGCGGTGACCAGCGCCGGAACGTCCAGGACGACCGAGGCCAGCATCACCGTGGCCGGCGCCTCTAGCAGGGCCAAGGTCGCGCCCTGCCCGCCTTCGAGCGCGACCGCGCCCTCCGTGAGGATCGGCAGGTAGGCGCTAAGTTCGCCCTCCACCGTCAGAGCGGTGCGACGCGAAAAGCGCTGCAGATGGGCGTCGCGGGTCAACTGGGCGAAACTGTCGGGGGCGGCCTGCGCCAGCAGCGGCAACTTGCGGAGATCGGCGGGGTCGAGCGGCATGGATCACACATGCCGCGTTCGGCGACCGCGAACCTTGATCGGCGTCAATCCTGGGCCGGCGGCTTCTCATCCAGATGGTCGTAGAGGATCCGCTCGGCGTCGCCCTTGGGGTCCTCATACTGCCCCGAGCGCATGGTCCAGAAGAAGGCCAGCAGGCCCAGCGCGCCGAGACCGATCGAGGCGGGCGCCAGGAACAGGATGATGTTCATCGGCCTCTCCACAGGCGCGGCCGTGCGGCGTTGAGCAGCACCACGATCGACGAGCCCGACATGGCCAGGGCCGCGATGAACGGATTGACCAGCCCAGCCATCGCCGCCGGCATGGCCACCAAGTTGTAGAGCGCCGAGAAGCCGAAATTCTCCAGCGCCCGACGGCGGGCCGACCGCGCGGTGTCGATCGCCTCGGCCACGGCGCTGAGGTCCTCGCCCGTGAAGATTAGGTCGGCGGCGTTCTGAGCGGCGTCGACCGCCGCGCCGGGGGCCATTGAGGCGTGGGCCTTAGCCAGAGCGGCGGCGTCGTTGAGGCCGTCGCCGACCATCAGCACCTTGCGGCCCTGGGCCTTGAGTCCGTCGACGATGGCGGCCTTGTCGAACGGCGTCAGGCCCCCGCGCCAGTGGTCGACGCCGACCGCCCTGGCGATGTCGCGCACCGGGCCGGCGAGATCGCCAGACAACACCTCGACCGACAGGCCCATCCGGCGCAGACGCGCGAGAGCCTGGGCGGCGTCGGCGCGGGGGCGATCCTCGAACACGAAGCGGATCTTCACGTCGTTCTCGAAGCCGAACCACAGCTCGGTCTCGCGGTCGTCGCCATCCTTGACGCCGACGAAGGCCGCGCGGCCCAGGCGCGCGCGACGGCCGTCGATCAGGCCCTCGACGCCCTGCCCGGCCGTCTCGACGCAGTCGGTCGCGACGGGACCGGCGCCGGCCTGGATCGCCAGGGCCTTTGCCAGCGGATGGCGCGAAGCGCGGGCCAGCGGCGCGGCCAGGACGATGAGGTGGTCCGGCGCATCGACCAGCCGAGGCCGGCCTTGGGTCAGCACCCCGGTCTTGTCGAAGACGACGTGATCAACCTCCGCCAAGCGTTCCATGGCCGCGCCAGACTTGACCAGTACGCCCTTACGGAAGAACCGGCTGCTGGCGGCGATCTGGACGGCCGGCGCGGCCAGGCCCAGGGCGCACGGACAGGTGACGATCAAGACCGCCGCTGCCCGCAGCAGCGCCTCGCGCGGCCCCAAGCCTAGCGCCCAGCCGCCGACGAAAGTCAGGGCCGCGGCGGTATGAACGATGGGGACGTAGAGCGCGGCGGCCTTGTCGGCCAGGCGGACATAGGCCGAGCGGGTCTGGGCGCCCGCCTCCATCAGCCGGGCGATGGCGGCCAGGGTCGAATCCTCGCTACGTGCAGTCGCGGTCATGACCAGGCGGCCGGAGAGGTTCAGAGCGCCAGCGTGCAGCCGCGCGCCAATGGTGACGGGAGCCAAGGCCGTCTCGCCGGTGATCAGGGCGTTGTCGATCTCGGAGCGGCCAGCCTCGACCACGCCATCGACCGGCACGCGATCGCCGGGCGCCACGACCAGATGGTCGCCGACAGCGATCTCGGCGACCGGGAAGCCCTGCTCGATCTCGCCAGACAAGCGCATGGCCACAGGTGTCTGCAGGGCCAGCAGGTCGCGCGCCGCCGAGCGGGCGTTGGCGCGCAGGCGATGATCCAGGTAGCGGCCGATCAGCAGCAGGAACAACAAGGTGACGGCGGCGTCGAAATAGGCGTGCCGGCCACGGAGCATCGTCTCGGAGAAGCTGACGACCAGGGTCAGGATGACGCCGATCGAGATCGGCACGTCCATATTGGCCTTGCCGCGCTTCAGCGACGCCCAGGCCGAACGGAAAAACGGCCGGCCCGCGAACAGCGCGCAGGGCGTCGCGACTATGGCGGCCATCCAGTACATCAGGGTCAGGGTCGTCGGCGTCAGTTCCTGGCCGAACAGTCCTGCCCAGGCGGGGACCGTGAACATCATGACGTTGCCCGCGCCGAAGCCGGCGACACCCAGGGCCACGGCCAGCTCGCGCCCCTCGCGGTCGATCGCCGCCACCGCCTCGGCGGGATCGAACAGGCAGGCGCGGTAGCCCAGGCCCTCTACCGTCTCGACCACGCGCTCGGGATTGGCCTCGCCGCCGGCTAGCTCGACGGCCAGCTTGCCCGTCGTGAGGTTCAGCCGCGCGCCGGTGACGCCCGGCAGGTCGGCGACAGCGGTCTCGATCTTGCGGATGCACGCGGCGCAGCGGGCGCCGGTGACCAGGAGCTCAAGCCGCCCTCGCCCGGCCTCATCGCGACGGACGAAGGCCTCCAGGTCGCGCTCCAGGGTCAAGCTGGCAGTCATCGGACGGGCTCCACCAGGCGCGTTTCCAGCTCGAACTGGTCACGGCTGTTGCGCGCCGTGGCCCGCAGGTCCCAGGCGCCGTCGAGGCGCGCGCGGGCCTGGTAGCGACCGTCGCCCAGCGGCTTGAAGTCCAGGACTTGGCGGCCGGTCTCGGTGGCGGGGCGCTCCAGCACGCCGGTCAGCGACAGCCGGTCCAGCGGCGCGCCGGCCCTGTCGACGAGACGGATCACGACGGTGTCGTCGTCGACCTTCAGAACCGTGGCCGTCCAGCCGAGGGCCGCCTCGCGCTGGCGCAGGGCCAGGGTCTTGTTGAAGGCCAGTCCCGCCTCGTAGGGGTTGGAGGCGACCTCGCCCGAGAAGGTGCCGTAGGCCTTGATCATGAACAGCGTGTCGACGCCGATCACCACGGCGAAGAACGCCACAACGGCGATCAGGACGTGCCAGCCGGTGATCGGCTTGGCCGAGGATGAAGCGACGGTCATTGCGGGTTCGTGGCTCCGGAGAGGAAGACGGTCTTGGCGTCGGCCTTGACGTCGCCGGCGCGGGCGATGAAGCGGACCGGCGTGCTGGCGGCGAGGCCGGCGTCGGGCGGCGCGGTGACGAAGACGCGCAACGAAGCGACCTGGTCGGCGGGCACGGTGACGCTGACGGGTCCGCCGGCGGCTGGTTGGCTGGTCCGCGCACCGGCCACGCCGTCGAACGCGATCTCGAAGCGGCGCGTGGAGAAGCTGCGGTTGGTGATCTTCAGCGTGTAGCCATCCCGCACCGCGCCATCGTGCATCCGCACGAAGATCGGATTGCGGTCGCGGATGACGTGGAGATCGGCCTTGGGCCGGCTGACCAGCGACCACAGGGTCAGGCCACCGACCACCGCCAGGGCCAGGGCGTAGTAGACGGTCCGCGAGCGCACGGGCTTGTAGGTCGCCTTCTGGCCGCGTGCGCGCTGGGCGACGGCCGCGTCGGTGTCGTAGGCGATCAGGCCGATGGGCCGAGCGAGCTTGCTCATGATCTCGTCGCAGGCGTCGACGCAGAGGCCGCAATTGATGCACTCCATCTGCGCGCCGTCGCGGATGTCGATGCCCATGGGGCAGACCGCCACGCACTGGCGGCAGTCGATGCAGTCGCCGCGCCCTGCCCAGTCCTGGCCCTTCTTGTGGGCGCCGCGCGGCTCGCCGCGGTCGTGCAGATAGGTCACCTGCAGCGAGTGCTGGTCGAGCATGGCGCCCTGGATGCGCGGCCACGGGCACATGTAGGTGCAGACCTGCTCGCGCATCCAGCCGGCGAAGACATAGGTGGTCCCCGTCAGCAGGGCGCACGAGACATAGGCCGTCGCCGGGGCCTGGCCGGCCCAGAAGCTGCGGATCAGCGTTGGCGCGTCGTGGAAGTAGAAGATCCACGCCCCGCCGGTGCCGAAGGCGATGGCCAACCAGGCCAGGTGCTTGCCGGTCTTGCGCCACAGCTTGTCGAAGGACAGCGGCGCGGCGTCCAGGCGCATGCGGGCGTTGCGGTCGCCCTCGAACAGGCGCTCGACCACGATATAGAGATCGGTCCAGACCGTCTGCGGACAGGCGTAGCCGCACCACAGCCGGCCAAACAGCGCCGTGACCAGGAACAGCGCCAGGGCTGCGGCGATCAGCAGCCCCGTGAAGATGTGGACCTCCTGGGGCCACAGCTGGATGTCGAAGAAGTAGAAGCGCCCGCCGGTGAAATCGACTAGCGCCGCCTGCTGCGGGAAGCCCGCGGGCCGCTTCCAACGGATCCAGGGCGTCACGTAGTAGACCGCCAGTGTGGCGATGAGCAGCGCCCACTTTACCCGCCGCCAGGTCCCGTGGACCAGCTTGGGATAGATCGGCTCGCGCGGCTTGTAGAGGCCGCTGCCTTTCGGCGCGCCTTTGCCCTTGGCGCGGGCGGCGGCCGAGACCGCTGTCCGCGCCTTAGGCTTGGTGTTGTCGATAACCGTGGGCATGGCCCGCTATTGCCCACCCGCATTGGCGTGGACGTAGACGGCGATGGCCTTGATGGTCTCCGGGCTGAGGCGGCCGCCCCAGGTGGGCATCACCCCGCCGTTGCCGGCGAAGATCTGGCCTTTGATGGCGGCGCGGTCGGCGCCGTACAGCCACTCGCGATCGGTCAGGTTCGGCGCGCCGACGGCCTGCTCGCCCTTGCCCTCGGCCCCATGGCAGGCCGCGCACTGGGTCGCGAAGACCGGCTGGGCGCGGGCAATGGCTCCGGCGTCGGCCGGACGGTTCGACAGGTGGACGACATACTCCGTCAGGTCGTCGATCTGCTCGGGTTTGAGGAGCTCGTCACGGCCGAAGGCGGGCATCTGGGACAGCCGCGCGCCCGGAGCGCCGGTCCGCACGCCGTGTGTGATGGTATACTGGATGTCCTCGAGCTTGCCGCCCCACAGCCAGACGTCGTCGCGCAGGTTGGGATACCCCTTGCCGCCCGTGCCGCCGATGCCGTGGCAGGTGGCGCAGTTGTCCCCGAACACCGACTGGCCGACCTGCTGGGCGTAGGCCTGCAGCTTCGGATCCTTCTCGATCTGCTCCAGGCTGGCCGTGCGCAGCTGGGCCACGCCCGCTCCGCGCTGAACGTCCAGCGCGGTCAGCTGCTTGCCGATCTCCACGCGATCGGACTGATGCAGCAGACCCTTGGTGTAGCCGTGGATCCCCGGCCAAGCCGGCATCAGGATCCAATAGCCCACCGCAAAGGCGATACAGCCGTACCAGACCCACAGCCACCAGCGCGGCAGCGGGTTGTCCAGTTCGCGGATGCCGTCCCACTCGTGGCCGGTGGTTTCGACGCCGGTGACGTCGTCGGTCTTGCGTTCGTGAGCCATCAGACCAGCTCCTCGTCATCCAGCGGCATGCGCGCGGCGTGTTGGAATTCGGCCTTCTTGGAGGGCCGCAGGGCGTAGAGGACGCCGGCCAGGAAGATCAGGCCGAAGTAGATCAGCCCGCCCTGCTGGGCGAAGCGCGCCACGGTCTCGTAGGAGAGCGCGCTCATCGCTGGTTCTCCGGGGCCGAGGCCTTGTAGGATTTGAAGTCGACCTGGTTGCCGAGCATCTGGAGATAGGCCACCAGGGCGTCCATCTCGGTGATGCGGTCGGGATCGCCGTCGAAGTCACGATTGGCGACCTTGGCCCCGTAGCGGCCGCGCAGGGCCACCGCATCCGTGGAGTACGGGTCGGCCTGGGCCTCCAGGTCCTTCCTGGCGTTGGTCAGCTGGTCGGCCGTGTAGGGCACGCCTTCGGCGCGCAGCACCTTCATCCGGTCGACGATGTCGCCATAGTCCAGGTCCTTCTCGGCCAGGAACCTGTAGGGCGGCATCACCGACTCCGGCACCACCGAGCGCGGGTCGATCAGGTGGTCGCGGTGCCAGGCGTCGGAGTACTTGCCGCCGACGCGAGCCAGGTCAGGCCCGGTGCGCTTGGACCCCCACTGGAACGGGTGGTCGTACATGCTTTCGGCGGCCAGGCTGTAGTGGCCGTAGCGCTCGACCTCGTCGCGCAGCGGGCGGATCATCTGCGAATGGCAGAGATAGCAGCCCTCGCGCACATAGATGTCGCGGCCGGTCAGTTCCAGCGGGGTGTAGGGCCGCACGCCCTGCACCTTCTCGATGGTGCCCTGCAGCCAGAACAAAGGGGCGATCTCAACGAGGCCGCCAATCGAGACGACCACGAGGATGCCGATGATGAGCAGCAGCGAATGCCGCTCGAACTTGGCGTGATGCTTCCAGACGGACATGGGCGGCCTCAGGCGATCGCGGTGGCGGGAGCGGCCGCTGTGTCGGCCGGTTCAGCGGAGGGCGAGGCGATCGTCTTCCAGACGTTGACGATCATGATCAGCGCGCCGGCCAGGTACATCAGGCCCCCGACGGTGCGGATGACGTTCTCGATGTGCTTGGCCGAGACGGTCTCGATGAAGTTGTAGGCGAGGAAGCCCTGGGGCGTGTATTCGCGCCACATCAGGCCTTCCATGATGCCCGAGACCCACATCGCGGCGATGTAGAGCAGGATGCCGGTGGTCGCGATCCAGAAGTGCCACTCGATCAGCCTGGTCGAGTACATGTCCTTCTTCTTCCACAGCCACGGCACCAGGCAATAGACCGCGCCGAAGCTGATGAAGCCGACCCAGCCCAGCGCGCCGGAGTGCACGTGGCCGATGGTCCAGTCGGTGTAGTGGCTGAGCGCGTTGACCGCGCGGATCGACATCACCGGGCCTTCGAAGGTGCTCATGCCATAGAAGGCGATCGAGACGACCATCATCCGGACCACGGGGTCGGTGCGCAGCTTGTCCCACGCGCCCGACAGGGTCATCAGGCCGTTGATCATGCCGCCCCAGGACGGCATCCACAGCATGATCGAGAAGGTCATGCCCAGGGTCTGGGCCCACTGCGGGAGGGCCGTGTAGTGCAGGTGGTGCGGGCCGGCCCAGATGTAGATGAAGATTAGCGCCCAGAAGTGCACGATCGACAGGCGGTAGCTGTAGACCGGCCGCTCCACGCGCTTGGGCACGAAGTAGTACATCATGGCCAGGAAGCCGGCCGTCAGGAAAAAACCGACGGCGTTGTGGCCGTACCACCATTGCACCAGCGCATCCTGCACGCCCGAGAAGACGCCGTAGGACTTGTGGTTCAGCAGGCCGACCGGGATGGCGGCGTTGTTGACCAGATGCAGCAGGGCGATGGTGACGATGAACGCCAGGTAGAACCAGTTGGCCACGTAGATGTGGGGTTCCTTGCGCTTCCAGATCGTGCCGAGGAACACCAGCAGGTAGGCGACCCAGACGATGGTCAGCCACAGGTCGGTGTACCACTCGGGCTCGGCGTATTCCTTGCCCTGGGTCGCGCCCATCAGGTAGCCGGTGGCGGCCAGCACGATGAACAGCTGATAGCCCCAGAACACGAACCACGGCGCGATGCCGCCGGCCAGCTTGGCCTTGCAGGTGCGCTGCACGACCCAGAAGGACGTGGCGATCAGGGCGTTGCCCCCGAAAGCGAAAATCACCGCCGAGGTGTGCAGCGGCCTGAGGCGCCCGAAATTCAGCCAGCCGGCGTCTGGGAAGTAGAAGATGGTCGGCCACGACAGCTGGGCGGCGATGACCACGCCGGCCAGGAGACCCGCCGCTGCCCAGAACATCGTGGCGATGACGCCGGCCTTGATGACGTTGTCGCTGTAGCGGTCGGGATGCTCGACCAGCGTGCCGCCGGAGAGGCCGGCGTTTAGCGCGAAGGCGGCGATGACGGCAGCCAGGGCGATCGTCTCGGCCTGCAGCCGGAAGATCGGATCCTGGGTCAGGCCCGCGCCGAGGATCGCCAGGAAGGCCCCGACGACGGATATGATCAGTAGCGTTGCGGATCCCGCGGGGGGACTGGCGCTGGTGTGGGACGGGGCGGACATGCAGACTCCCTGCGGCGAACCTCGCCCCGTGGTGTCATGCGTCTCGAAGGCCGGCTTTGATGCGCGTCAAAGCCAGGAACCGGATCCGGAGGGACTGTCCGTCGCGCCTTCCGGAGAGTTCCATGTCCGCCACGTTTCGCCTCATCGCCCCGTTGCTCGGCGCGATCACCCTGGTCGCCTGGACGATCGCCGTGGGTCAGGCCCTGCCGCGCCTGCTGGCCGGGCCGCTCTGCAGCAGCCGCCAGGACACGTTGGCGCTGGCGGGTCACTGTCCGACCTGCTTCGTCGCAGCGGCCCTGACCCTGCTGTTCGGGATCAGCCTGGTGCTGGCGCGGAGCGATCCGGCCCAAGCATGGGTTTCCGCGCGCCGCTGAGTTCCATTTTTCCGAAGTGTGCGAGGGACATCGGATCGTGCCGACGCCCCTCGCCTTTCGCGCCCCACCGCGACAACCGGTCGTCGCTTCAGCGACGCTTCCGGCCATGCCTAGTTGCCGCGCCAAGCGGAGCGGAGCAATCTCAGCCCTGTCGCAAGATGTGATGACGCCCGTTTGGCGCGAGTTCTGCGATGGCTTGCGCCGCAAGCCTTTGAGCGGGGCGTTTCAAGCGAGAATGGGGATATCGGGATGAGCATCGAAGCCGCGTCGGCGACGCCGCTCAAGGTCGTCCTGGTCGAGGACGACGCCGCCTTCCAGGAAGCGTTCCGGACCGCCCTGGCCGCCGCGCCGGACCTGTCGATCGCCGGCGTCGCGGCCACGGCCGCCGAAGCGCGCACGCGCCTGACCGGCCCCCCGGCCGATGTTCTGGTCGTCGACCTGGGTCTTCCCGACGGCTCGGGCGTCGACGTCATCCGCGAGGCCCATACCTTTTGGCCCGCCTGCGCGATCATGGTGGCGACCACCTTCGCCGACGAGCGCCACGTCATCGCCTCGATCGAGGCCGGGGCCAGCGGCTACCTGCTTAAGGACAGCCCACTGCCCACCATCGCCGAGGACATCCGCGTGCTGCACAATGGCGGCAGCCCGATCAGCCCGCGCATCGCCCGCCAGGTGCTGATGCGCTTCCGCCCCGACGAGCGTCCGGCCGACGAGGCTGAAACACCGGAAAAGAGCGGCATTCCCAGCCTGTCGGAGCGCGAGAAGGAAACGCTGCAGTTGATCACCCGCGGCTTCTCGTTCGACGAGATCGCCGCGTTGATGAGCGTGTCGCGCAACACCGTGCTGACCTTCGTGCGTCGCATCTACGCCAAGCTGGAGGTCCGCTCGAAGACGGAGGCGGTGTTCGAGGCCCGCGCCCATGGTCTCCTCTAGGCCCAGCCTGACCCAACGCCCCTGGTTCCCATGGGTGGCCTGGATCCTGGCGGGCCTGGTCGTCCTGGCCATCGCCTTTGTCGTGGAGTCGCACTCTGGCGGCGCGCGCATCACCAGCGCGCGGATGACGACCGTCGACACGATCGGCTACCAGGCGCCGCCGGCGAGCAGCGCGCAGGCCATCCGTCCCGGCGGCAAGATCGTGGCCATGCCCCACGCGCCGGCGCCGGAATGGGCCCCCACGGCCGACACGTCGCCCCAGCGCATCGCCACACGCGTCACCTGGTATTCGCTGACCGTGCCGCCGTTGCCCGACGATGGCCGCCAGCTCTATCTCTATGTCCCGCGCTGGAAATCGGATGGCACGCTGGCGGTCTATGCCGACGGTCAGCTGGTGCGCCAATCGCACGCCAACCTGCAATGGAACGGCTCCAACGAGCCGCTGTTGATCACCCTGCCCCGCACGGAAACCTCGCATCCGCCTCGGACGCTGGACGTACGGCTGCAGCACGTACGCGGCATCGGCGGCGCCTTCTCGTCGGTCTGGATCGGCAGCTATCGCCAGCTGGCTCCGCGCTACACCATCCGCGAGATCCTGCAGGTCCAGCTGACCTCGTTCTCGTCCTTCGCCTTCCTGGCGACCGGGGTCTTCGCCTTCTTCGTCTGGCTCAGCCGCCGCAACGAGCCGATTTACCTGCTGTACTTCCTGACGTCCGGCGTCGTCTTCCTCCGGATGCTGCACACCTTCGTGGGCGTGCACCCGCTGATCGTCTCCGACGCCTGGTTCGGCTGGATCACCGTGGTCTCGCCCTACTGGATGATCATGGTGCTGCACCTGTTCGTGGCCGAGCTGCATGGCAAGCGCCAGCCGTTGCTGACCGGCGCGGCCTTGCTGGTGAGCGTCGTGTCGACCGTCGCCACCCTGCCGGGCCTGGTGGATCCCACCCTGATGTCGGCGCCGGTCTACCTGAATCTGCTGATCCTAGGCCTGATCGTGGCCTTTAACGGCGTGCTCCAGTCGATCCGCTTCAAGTCCCGCGACGCCATGCTGCTCTCGGCCTGGTGCCTGATCACCGTGCTCTCCGGCATCTACGACCTGGCTCTGCAGCAAAACCTGATCAGCATCGAGAGCGTGTTCGTCAGCAACTTCACCGGTGTCGGGTTCACGCTGCTGTTCTGGTACATCATGTTCGGCCGCTACATCGAGGCGCTGGAAACGGCGACCCGGGCCAAGGCCGACCTGTCCCGCCGCCTGGCCCAGCGCGAGGCCGAGCTGACCGCCAGCCACCAGCGCCTGCGCGAGATCGAGAACCGCGAGCTGCTGCACCAGGAACGCCAGCGGCTGATGCAGGACATGCACGACGGCCTGGGATCGACCCTGGTCACCGCCCTGCGCGCCTTCGAAGGCGACCGCGCCGCCGACCTGGACGCCGTCGCCCTGCTGCGCGGCTGCATCGACGACCTGAAGCTGACCATCGACTCGATGGAGCCCGTCGAGACCGACCTGCTGCTCCTTCTGGCCACCCTGCGATTCCGCCTGCAGCCGCGCCTCGAGGCCAGCGGCCTGAAGCTGACCTGGGACGCCGGCCAGATCCCGCCTCTGGAATGGCTCGATCAGCGTCACGCCCTGCACATCCTGCGCATCCTGCAGGAAGCCTTCGCCAACATCCTCAAGCACGCCGGGGCGCGCGAGGTCGCGTTCTCGGTGCGGGCCGAGGACGACCAGGTGGTGGTGCGCGTGCAGGACGATGGCTGCGGCTTTGACCCCACCTTGCCGGCCACTGGCCGGGGCCTGGCCAACCAGCAGCGCCGGGCCGAGGCGATCGGCGGCCTGGTGGTCTGGGAGCCCTCGCCCGCCGGCGCCTGCCTGGTCCTGATATTGCCGGTGCTGAAGCCGAACTGATCCCGGACGGGATCAAACCAATTCTCGCATCGGTCCATAGCGCCTTTGGCTTAGACCGCGACGACAGCCCTCTCTACCGTGACGATCAAGAAGCGGCCTTCCGGGAGTGACCCGAGACAACGGCCGCCGCTCGGAGAGGACTTCATGAGCCGAATGTCGCCGATGGAAATGGCCCGCCAGCTCGGCGGCGGCCTGCTGTCTTTCCCCGTCACCCATTTCGACGCCGATCACCAGTTCCTGGAAGCGCCCTACCGCGAGCACTGCGGCTGGATGCTGGAGCGGGACCTCGCCGGCCTGTTCGCCGCCGGCGGCACGGGCGAGTTCTTCTCGCTGCGCCCCGCGGAAGTCGGCCAGGTGGTCCGCGCCGCCGTCGCCGAGACCAACGGCAAGATCCCGGTCATCGCCGGCTGCGGGTATGGCACCGCCATCGCCACCGACCTGGCCGCTGACGCCGAGGCCGCCGGCGCCGACGGCGTGCTGCTGCTGCCGCCCTACCTGACCAACGCCACGCAGGACGGCCTGGCCGCCCACATCGAGGCGGTCTGCAAGGCCACCAAGCTGGGCGTCATCGTCTACAACCGCGACAACGCCATCATCAACGAGGACACCCTCGAGAAGCTGTGCGAGCGCAATCCCAACCTCGTGGGCTTCAAGGACGGCGTCGGCGACCTGGAACTGATGATGCGGGTCTATGCCCGCATGGGCGATCGCCTGACCTATATCGGCGGTCTGCCGACGGCCGAGACCTTCGCCCTGCCCTATCTGGAGATGGGCGTGACGACCTATTCGTCGGCGATCTTCAACTTCATGCCGGAATGGGCGCTGGACTTCTACAAGTCGGTCCGCGCTCGCGACCGTGAGGCGGTAATGACCGGCCTGCGCGACTTCGTGCTGCCCTACATCACCCTGCGCAACAAGGGTAAGGGCTATGCGGTCTCGATCGTGAAGGCCGGCATGACCGCCATCGGCCGCACCGCCGGCCCGGTCCGCTTGCCGCTGACCGAGCTGACGCCGGCCGAGTTCGCCGAACTGCAGGGCCTGATCGCCCGCGTGCAACCGGATGAAGCGCGCCGTGCCGCTCACGGGTGACCTGCTGATCGCCGGCGCGGCCCAAACGGGCAACGCCGGCGCCGTCCATGCTTTCGACGCATCGACGGGCGAGCGCCTGGAGCCGGCCTTCGGCAAGGCGACCTCCGATGACCTGGACGCGGCCTGCGCGGCGGCCCACGCCGCCTTTGCGCCGTATCGCGCCCGCCCCCATGCCGAGCGCGCCGCATTCCTTGAGGCGATCGCCGCCCAGATCGAGGCGATCGGCGACGACCTGATCGTCCGCGCCATGGCCGAGACCGGCCTACCGCGCGGTCGTCTCGAAGGCGAACGCGGCCGCACCTGCGGCCAGTTGCGCCTTTTCGCCGGCGTGGTCCGCGATGGCGGCTTCCTGGAGACCCGCATCGATCCAGCCATGCCCGATCGCGCGCCGCTGCCGCGCCCGGACCTTCGCCTGCGCAACGTGCCGCTGGGTCCTGTGGCCGTGTTCGGCGCCAGCAACTTCCCGCTGGCCTTCTCGGTCGCCGGCGGCGACACCGCCTCGGCCCTGGCGGCCGGCTGCCCGGTGGTCGTCAAGGCGCACTCGGCCCATCCCGGAACCTCGGAGCTGGTCGGCCGCGCCGTCCAGGCGGCCGTGGCCCAATGCAATCTGCCGACCGGCGTGTTCTCGATGCTGCACGGCGACGGCCGCACGATCGGCCAAGGCCTGGTCGCCGACTGCCGGATCAAGGCCGTGGGCTTCACCGGCTCGCGTAGCGGGGGCTTGGCCTTGGTCGCCACGGCCCAGGCTCGTCCCGTGCCGATCCCGGTCTATGCCGAGATGAGCAGCATCAATCCGGTGATCCTGCTGCCGGCCGCCCTGGCCGAGCGCGCGGAGACCATCGCCAACGGCTTCGTCGCCGCCCTGACCCTGGGCGCAGGCCAGTTCTGCACCAATCCCGGCCTGATCCTGGCGATCGACGGTCCCGACCTCGACGCCTTCCTGCACGCGGCCAGCGCCGTCGTCGCGGCCGCGCCGTCGCAGGTGATGCTCACCTCCGGCATTCGTTCCGCCTATGAGGACGGCGTCGCGCGGCTTGCCTCCGCTCGTGGCGTCTCCACGCTGGCGACCGGCGCCGGCGCGGACAACCAGGCGCCCCCATGCCTGCTGACCGTCGCCGGCGCCGACTTCCGCGCCAATTCGGACCTGACCGAGGAAGTGTTCGGCGCGGCCAGCCTCGTCGTCCGCTGCGCGGATCTCGCCGAACTGCAGGCCATCGTCACCGAACTGGAAGGCCAGCTGACCGTCGCCGTGCACATCGCCGACGCCGACCAGCCCCTCTTGGCCGACCTGTTGCCGGACCTGGAACTGCTGGCCGGCCGTGTGCTGGTCAACGGCTTCGGCACCGGGGTTGAGGTGGCCCACGCCATGGTTCATGGCGGCCCCTATCCGTCGACCAGCGACAGCCGCGCGACCTCGGTCGGCAGTCTGGCCATCGCCCGCTTCCTGCGTCCGGTCTGCTACCAGAACCTGCCCGACGCCCTGCTGCCGGACGAGCTGAAGGCGGCCAATCCGCTGGGCCTGACCCGGCGCGTGGACGGCAAGCTGGCGGCGGGATGAACGCCTTCACGCCCCTGCCCGGCAAGAAGACATTGGCGATCGGCCCGAACGAGCGTCTAGCTTCACGCCTGCAGGGTGTCGTGGATGGGCGTTTTCCGATGTTCGAACTAAGTCAGCTGCGCTGTTTCGTAGCCACGGCCGAGGAGCTTCATTTCGGCCGCGCCGCCCAGCGGCTGAACATGACCCAGCCGCCGCTGAGCCGTCAGGTGCAGCTGCTGGAGCGGATCCTGGGGGTGACCCTGCTGGACCGCACCAGCCGCTCGGTGCGCCTGACCCCGGCCGGCCGCGCCTTCCTGCTGGAGGCCCGCCGCATCCTGCGCTTGGCCGAGAGCGCGGCTCTGGCCACCCGCCGCATCGCCAGCGGCGAGGCTGGTCAGATCGCCATCGGGTTTACTGCAGCTTCCGGTTATAACTTCCTGCCGCAATTGGTTATTCTGTCCAAAGCTCGCCTGCCGAATGCAGATCTGACCTTGCGCGAAATGGTCACCCGCGAGCAGGTCGAGGCGTTGCTGACCGGCCGTATCGATATCGGCCTGGTGCGTCCGCCGATGGAGCGGGTCGAGTTCGCGACCGCTCGCGTGCTGTCCGAGCCGCTGGTCGCGGCCCTTCCCACCGGCGATGCGCGCCTGGCCAAGGCCAGCCTGACCCTGGACGATTTCGACGCCGCGCCGCTGATCATGTATTCGCCCGAGGGCGCGGGCTATTTCTACAACATGCTGACGACGCTGTTCGACGCCAACGGCGTGTCGCCGCAGTACGTCCAGCACGTCACCCAGATCCACTCGATGCTGGCGCTCGTCCATGCGGGCCTGGGCGCGGCGATCGTGCCCGAGGCGGCCATGAGCCTGCACTTCGACGACGTGCAGTTCCGCCCCGTAGCGACCACGCCCGACCGGCCGGTCGAGCTCTACATGGCCTGGCGCAAGGACAACGAGAGCCCGATCCTGCAGACCTTCATCGACCTGTGCCTGGCCGAAGCGCCACCGACGGAGACGGGCGGCCGCTAAGGTCCTGCCTTCTCTCCACGGTGGGCGCAAAGCCCAATAACGACAAATACCTGGGAGAGAAACATGATGCTCGATCGCCGCGCCATGCTGGCTGGAACCGCTGCATTGGCCGCCGCCCCGAGGGTCAACGCCGCCGGTCTCGCCGCACCCGTGGCGACCACGACGGCGGGTCGAGTGCGCGGCGTCGCGGTCGACGGGATCAAGATCTTCAAGGGTGTCCGCTATGGCGCCGACACCAGCCCGCGCCGCTTCCAGCCGGCGCAGGCCGCCCAGCCGTGGAAAGGGATCGCCGACGCCCTCGCCTACGGCGCGGCCAGTCCCCAGACCAAGGCCGACGAAGCCACCAGCGAGGACTGCCTGTTCCTCAATGTCTGGACGCCCGGCGTGGCGGACGGGAAGAAGCGGCCGGTGATGTTCTACGTCCACGGCGGCGCCCACGCGAACGGCTCAGGCTCCAGCCCGCTTTATGACGGAACCTGGCTGGCCAAGACCTATGATGTCGTCGTGGTGACGGTGAACCATCGCCTGAACTGCTTCGGCTACAGCTATCTGGCGCGGCTGGGCGGACCCGAGCTGGCAGATAGCGGCAATGTCGGCAATCTGGATCTGATCCTGGCCCTGCAGTGGGTGCGCGACAACATCGCCGCGTTCGGTGGCGACCCCGGCAACGTCATGACGTTCGGTCAATCGGGCGGCGGCGGCAAGGTGGTGACCCTGATGGCCATGCCGCGTGCGGCAGGCCTCTACCACAAGGTCGCAACCATGAGCGGCCAGCACGTGACAGCCATGGGGCCGATCCACGCCACGATCCGCGCCAAGGCGTTCATGGAAAAGTTGGGCCTCAGGCCCGGCGAAGTCGACAAGCTCAAGACCCTGCCGGCCGCCCAGCTGGTCGACGCCCTGAAGATGCGCGACCCGCTGGAGCGCAAGGGCAATATCGTCTTCTGGTCGGTGCTGGACCATGGCGTCCTGGCCCGCCACCCGTTCTATCCGGACGCTCCGCGCGAGAGCGGCCACATCCCGATGATCATCGGCAACACCCACGACGAGACCAAGGCCTTCCTGGGCGGCGATCCCAAGAACTTCGCCCTGACCTGGGAGGAGCTGCCGGGCAAGCTGGACAACGAGTTGGTCCTGGACATGTCGCCTGAGTACCTGGTCGCCAAGTACCGGGCGCTCTATCCGAACTACAGCCCCTCGGACTGCTTCTTCGCCATCACCACAGCTGGGCGCTCGTGGCCGGGCCACCTGATCCAGGCCGAGCAACGGGCGAAGATCGATGCGCCGGCGTGGATGTACCAACTGGACTTCGGCGCCCAGACCGACCGGAAGATGGGCGCCTTCCACAGCTACGACATCGCCCTGGTGTTCGGCACGCTGGACGCCAAGGGCTCGCTGACCGGCACGGGCCCGGCGGCGCGGAAGGTGCGCGATCAGATGAGCGCAGCGTTCGTCAGCTTCGCGCGGACGGGCGATCCAAACTGCGCGGCGATCCCGGCGTGGGAGAAATACACCCTGCCCAAGCGCGCAACCCTGGTGATCAACGAGACCTCGGCCATGGTCGACGACCCGCGCAAGGCCGAGCGCGAGCTGTTCTCGGTCGCGCCGTTCCTGAAGGAAGGGACCTAGCGGAGGTTGGCGGGCTTGGAGAACGCCGAACTCGCCCCCGCCGCCGTCGTGCTGGTGGCGGTGATGGCCGAGCCGGCCGCCGCCCCATCCACTTGGCCGGCGAACACGGCCTTGCCGCCGGCGTCGGTAACGGCCTGGAGCGCGCCGAGATAGCGCTCGCCCTCCCCGCCCTTGGCGGCGAACAGCTCGACGGTCACCGAGGTCTCGGGCGGGCCTTGCAGCGCGCCCTTCACGGCGACCTTGCCAGCGGCCGCGCGCACGGACGCCAGGCTCGGCGGCGGCAGGCCGAACTGCGGCGGCGCATGGCAGTTGACCGGATCGTCCTTGCCCGTGCAGATCACCGCCGCCCCGGCCTTGTCGAACACCACGCCCATGCCGCGCGAGCCGACGAAGTTGCCGTGCTCCAGACCCGGCGGGCCGACGACGATGCCGCCGCGCGCCATCTTCGGATCGCACGAGCCGCCGGCCGAGCACCGCATGATCGGCAGGCCGTTGCCGGCGATTACGTTCTGGCTGATCCGGTTGGCCGCGACCTTGGCTTCCGGCCGCACGGCGATACCGATGCCGTTGCCGCGGATCTCGTTGCCGACGACCATGTTGCCCGCGCCCGTCAGGCTGATCCCGAAGGCGTTGGCCTCGAAGGTGTTGGCTCCGATGTAGTTGCGCGCGCCCCAGTTCGACTGCAGGCCGTCGGAGTAGCGGGTGAAGCGGTTGCGCACGACGGTGTTATCGTTGCCCCACAGGATCTCGATGCCCTGCGAAGGCTCCAGATTGTCGGTCCCGCCGTCGAAGACGTTGTCGGCGATCAGGTTGAAGGCCGCGCCCCGCGTCAGCTCCAGGCCGTCGCCGTTCTCGAAGAAGGTGTTGCGCAGCACCTTGTTGTCCAGCGTGGTGGTCGAGGTCGAACCGCCCTTGCCGTCGTCGCCGCTGAGCATGACGCCCGCGCCGCCGATGTTGCGGACGATGCGGTTGTCGACGACCACCGCATTGGAGGTGCGCAGGATCAGCACGCCGATGCAGAAGTTGCGGATCTCCAAGCCGCGCAGCGAGACGCCCTTGGTGTCGACCAAGGCAAAGCCGGGGTTGCTAGCGGTTCGGACATTGGTCCCGTACTGACCCGGGACCATGCCTGGGCAGGACTTCAGGTCGCGCGGCAGGTAGCCCGAACCATCGACGACGTTGTGGCCGCCGGAACGCGCAAAGGCGCGGCCCTCAATGCTCACCGGTCCCTTGATCGGCGGCAGGGCCGACTTCAGCACGATAGTCGGAGCGGCGATCTCGATGCGGTAGCGGCCGGGCTCGGCGTTGCTGGTCGCGATCGCCCAGCGCAGCGAGCCCTGGGCGTCGTCATCGGCTTCGCGATCGACGAGTAGCAGCGCGGTCTCCGTGCCGGTGTTGGCGGGACCGCCGGCAGCGACGGCCGCGATCGGCTTGGGATCAGGCGTCTGGGCGATCGCCAGCGCCAACACAAAACCAATCATCGATCCCTCCTAGGCGGTCAGGCCCTGTCCCACGGGAAGGTCAGGGTCGGGGCGTTCGTATAGCGCTTCATCTTCAAGGTCAGCCGCGCGCCTGCGCCGGGGGCCAGGCGCAGGGTGAAGGCCGAGGCGTCAACCGGCGTTGCCGCCCCCTCGCCCACCGCCACGCTGAGGATCTGGTGCTCGGCATAGGCGCCGCCCTGCACCGTCACGGTGCGCGCGGCGACCTGGTTGGTGTTGACCAGGGTCACGACCGTCTCGTCCTCGCCCAGCTTCTCGACCAGGGCCGCGACGTCCGGCGGGATGCCGGCGCGACGGCGCTCGGGATCGAACCAGCGCAGGCGCGTGTAATGCAGAGCCCCGCCCTGGGCCGGCGAGGTGCCCGACCACGGCGGCCGGGCGATCTGGATGCCGCCCTCCATCAGGTGGATCAGGGCCGTGACGCTGGCCGGATTGATGTCCAGCGCCGCGTCGGCCAAGCGGGTGTCGGGCGTGGTCTTGTCGTCGCGCTGGGCCTGGGCGCGGGCGCGGACCCGTTCGAGATCGCCGCGCAGGGCCTTGGCCGGGAAGCCGGCGTCCTTGCCGTCCAGATAGTTCAGCCACGGATGCTCGGCGGCCCGCGCACGGTCTGAAGCCTTCTGCGACATGTACCAGATCTCGAGGCCGTTCAGGCGGTACTCGCCGGGCGCATAGCCGTACCAGCCCTTGGGGCCGTACATGCGCGGGGTCTGGACCTTGCCGTCGATCGTCTTCTTCTGGGCGTTGATCACGTCGTTCTGACGGCGCCAGACGTCCAGGTATTTATCGTCGCCGGTCAGCAGATAGGCGTTGAGGAAGCCGACCACGGCGCGCGGCACCCGGTTGCGGTCCTCGCGCTTGCCGGTCTGCGGCACCAGGGGGCTGAAGCCCCAGCCATAGGTCCCGCTCCACCACTGCCCCTTGGGTCCGCCGATCTTGCCGTCGAGGCCGATCTTGCTGGGCAGCACGTCGCCATTGGCCTTGGCCCGGTCGATCCAGGCGTCGACATAGGAGACGATCCAGTCGCGATACTTCGGCTCGTGGTCCAGCATGTAGGCGTTCAGCACCAGGCTGGTGGCCTGCAGATTCAACGGCGCGTCGCCGACCACGTCGCCGTATTCGTCGTAGTGGTGCAGCGTCTCCTCGTAGGTGCTCTCGCCGTGCTCCATGAAGAAGTTGGTCGGGTCGAAGCGATCGCCCGCCCAGTCCAGCGGCGTGGCCGGACGCAGCATCGGCCCCTTGCTGCCGGTGATCATGCTGCGGATGATCTTTAGCTTGGGATCGTAGTTCGGGACCGCCTTATCCTCGCCGGTATAGAAGCCCGAGAACCGCTTCACCCGGTCGCGGTATTTGGCGTCGTAGGGGTCCGACAGGCCCAGCAGGTTGAAAACCGACAGCCCTTCGGACAGGTGCTGCCAGTCGGTCATGACCGGGAACTCGCGGTAGTACATGCCCTCGCGGGCGAACGGCACGTCCTTGGTGCGGGCGGCCGTGTACTGGGCGACATTGCCGTCGAAGGCCTTCTTGGCCATGGCCAACAAGCTGTCGCCGGCGCCCAGCGCGTGCAGGGTCGGCCAGTCGTTGACGTTCTCGATGGCGTCGTCGGGACCGTCGTTGGCGCCCCAGCGCTCGACCGCCCGCAACCAGCCGCGCTCGTCGAAATAGCGGGCGAAGAAGGCTTGGCAGGCCTCCTCGTTGGCCTTCAGCAGTTCGCGCTGCAGCAGCGCCCACTCCGGCGGCACCATCGGCGTCGGCACAGTGGCCAATGGCGCGGCGGAAGCTGGACGCGCGAGAGCGGCGAAGACCAGGGCCGAGGCGCCGGCCAGGATGGAGCGACGGGTGGTCATGCTCAGACGGCCTTCAGTTCCAGGCGTTGGATTTTCCCGACGATCAGGAAATAGGCCAGGATGCAGATCACGCAGTGGGCGCCAACGAAGATCAGGGCCCCGTCGAACGAGCCGGTGGCCTTGACGATGTAGCCGATGACGATCGGGGTCACGATGCCGGCGACATTTCCGAAGGTGTTGAAGATGCCGCCGGTGACGCCGGCCATCTCCTTGGGCGAGGTGTCGGCCACCACCGCCCAGCCCAGCGACGCCACGCCCTTGCCGAAGAAGGCCGCGGCCATGATCACGATGACCAGCCACTCCTGCTCGACGTAGTTGCAGACGATGATGCAGGTGGCCAGCACCATCCCCAGCAGCAGCGGGGTCTTGCGGGCGATGTCCAGATTGCCGGTCTTCTTCAGCAGGCCATCCGAGATCATGCCCCCCAGGATGCCGCCGGCGAAACCGCACAGGGCCGGCAGGGCGGCGGTGAAGCCGGCCTGCAGGATCGACAGGCCGCGCTCCTTCACGAGGTAGATCGGGAACCAGGTGACGAAGAAATAGGTCAGCACGTTGATACAGTATTGGCCCAGGTAGACGCCGAGCAGCATGCGGCTCCCCAGCACCTGCTTAACGTTGGCCCAGTTGAAGGCCGCGCCGTTGGCTGCGTTCTTCTCTTCCATCCGCACCAGGCCGCCGCCGGCCTCGATATAGTCGACTTCGGCCTTATTGACGGCCGGATGGGCCAGCGGGCTATGGATCAGCTTGGCGAAGACGATGGCGGCCACGATGCCGACAGCGCCCATCACCCAGAACACCGAGCGCCAGCCGAAACTATGGGCCAGCCAGCCCATCAGCGGCGCGAAGGCGACCAGCGAGAAGTACTGCGCCGAGTTGAAGATCGCCGAGGCCGTGCCGCGCTCCGAACCTGGGAACCAGGCGGCGACGATGCGGGCGTTGGCGGGGAACGACGGCGATTCACCCAAGCCGACCGCGAAGCGCATGGCGAACAGCACGCTGGCCGCCATCAGGCCCGTGAAGAAGCCGGCAAAGCCCTGCAGCGCCGTGAACAGCGACCACACCACCAGCGAGATGACGTAGATCTTCTTAGAGCCGAACTTGTCGAGCAGCGCCCCGCCGGGGATCTGCCCCAGGACATAGGCCCAGGCGAAGGCCGACAGGATGTAGCCCATCGCCACCGGGTCCAGGCCCAGTTCCTTCGACGCCGACTGGCCCGCGATCGAGAAGGTCGCGCGGTCGGCGTAGTTGATGGTGGTGATGATGAAGAGCACCGTGATGATCAGCCAACGCACCCGCGTCCGCTTGGCGGCTTCTGTCATCCGTGTCCCTTCCCTCATGAAACCGATCTGACGTCGGTGTGGGTGAAGTGACGCTAGAGGCGCCCGCCCACCAGGTCTAAGTCAATTCGCCTATGGACCGATCCAAGCCGAACATGGATCGAACCCCGCTCGGCATCGAACTGGCGTCGCGCTTTGGCGCTGCTTCCAACGATTCCTGGGGAAAGCGCCATGCAATCGGTTGTTTCGCGCGACAAGCCCCACGATCCGTGCCGAACGCGCATAGGTTCATACCTGATTGGGATTGGCCCTCGACGAAAATCCACTCCTATCCTCAAGCCAACCAAGAAGGCGGCTTGATCGTCTTCGGCATGAAAGAGAGACCCGCGAAACGCGGGCACTGGGAGGGACCATGTCGACCAACCACAAGAGCACCATGCGCGCCGCCTTGGCGCTGAGCGCCTCAGCCCTGGCCCTGAGCGTGGCGAGCGCCGCCTTCGCGCAGGAAGCGCCCACGCCGGCCCAACCGGCCAGCGACGAAGTCGACGCCGTCATCGTCACCGGCTTCCGCGCCAGCCTGCAGAGCGCGATCAACATCAAGCGCAGCTCGAGCGGCGTCGTCGACGCCATCAAGGCCGAGGACATCGCCCAGTTCCCCGACCTGAACCTGGCGGAATCGCTGCAGCGCATCCCGGGCGTGTCGATCTCGCGCATCAACGGCGAAGGCCGCCAGATCACCGTGCGCGGCCTGGGCTCGGAATACACCCGAGTCCGCATCAATGGCATGGAGGCCATCTCCACCACCGGCGGCACGGCCAATAGCGGCGGCACCAACCGCGGCCGCGGCTTCGACTTCAACGTCTTCGCCTCGGACCTCTTCAACAGCATCGCCGTGCGCAAGACCGCCTCGGCCGATGTCGAGGAAGGTTCGCTGGGCGCCACGGTCGACCTGAACACCTCGCGCGCCTTCGACAGCCGCAAGCCTCAGCTCGTGCTCTCGGCCGGCGCCAGCTACAACGACCTCGCCAAGAAGACGACGCCGCGGTTCTCGGCCCTGGCCAGCCGCACCTTCTTCGACGGCAAGCTGGGCGTCCTGCTCTCGGCCGCCTACGAAGAGCGCCACCTGAAGGAAGAAGGCGCCAACATCACCCGTTGGGCCGTCGGCGGCAGCAACGGCGGCTTCAACGCCGCCTCGACCGTGCCGGGCTACACGATCGCCCAGATCAACAACACCAACACCACCACGGGGATCTTCGCCCCGCGGATCCCGGCCTATGTCAGCTACGACATCAAGAACAAGCGCACGGGCCTGGCCGGCTCGATCCAGTTCAAGCCGGACTCCAATACCGAGATCAACCTGGACATGCTGTACGCCTATCTGGCGGGCGTGCGGAAGGAAGCCCAGCTGCAGGCCATCGGCCTGTCGCGCGCCACGACCGGCAAGCCGGAAACGATCATCCGCGATGGCGTCGTGGTCGGCAGCGATCTGGTCCAAGCCCGCATGGATAATGTCGATCTGCGCACCCAGTCGGCCTATGACGAGCTGAACACCGAGTTCAAGCAGACCACCCTGTCGGCCAAGCACAATTTCGGCGACCGCTTCGTGCTCGGCGGCATCATGGGCTTTGCGGACTCGACCTTCACCCAGCCGGTCTCGACGATCGTCACCTTCGACCGGGCCAACAGCCAGGGCTACGCCTACGACTTCCGCACCAGCCGCGCCCCAGGCATCACGCTGGGCTTCGACCCGACCAATCCGGCCAACTGGTCGGCGATCAACGGCACCTCGGAAGTCCGCATCCGCCCGACCTTCGTCGAGAACCAGTTCTCGACCGCCAAGGTCTATGGCGAGTGGGAAGCCAACCAGAACCTGAAGCTCAAGGCCGGCGTCGACTGGCGCAAGTTCGAGTACGACAGCTATGGCCTGTATCGCACCAGCGAGACCGTCAGCCAGACCCTGACCCCCGACCAACTGGCCTCGGTCTCCAGGGTGTTCAGCGGCTTCGGCAAGGGCCTGGGCATGCCGGCCGGCAACGCCACCGCCTGGCTGGTGCCCGATATCGACAAGTACGCCGCCCTGCTGAACATCTACAGCAACACGGGCATCTACGCCCTGACCGGCACCAACAACACCTCGGCCCGCGGCCAGTACGGAGCGGTCGAAGAGCGTGACACCGGCGGCTACGTTCAGGCCGAGTTCCGCTTCAACGCCCTGGGCCTGCCCTTCCGCGGCGACGCCGGCGTGCGCCGCGTCCACACCCAGCAGCAGTCGGCCGGCTATGCCGCCGTCGGCGGCAGCGTCCAGCGCGTCGAGGTCAAGCGCGACTACGACCTGACCCTGCCCTCGTTCAACCTGGCGGCCGACGTCACCGACACCTTCGTGGCCCGCTTCAGCGCCGCCAAGACGATCGCCCGTCCGGGCATCGGCTCGCTGTCGCCCGGCGGCGACGTCGCGGTGCAAGGCGCCAACCGCAGCTTCAGCTCGGGCAACCCGTACCTGAACCCGACCCAGTCCAAGAACCTGGACGTCTCGCTGGAATGGTACCCGTCCTCGGGCACGATGTTCGCCGCCGGCTTCTTCTACAAGAAGATCGACACCTTCGTGGCTACTCAGAGCGAGCAGCGCGTCTACAACACCCTGGGCCTGCCGGACTCGTTGATCGCCGGCACCTCGGCCACGCCCGACATGCTGTTCCAGGTCTCCAAGCCCATCAACACCAAGGGCGGGGACCTGAAGGGCTTCGAGCTGAACGTCCAGCAGCCTCTCACCTTCCTGCCGGGCTGGATGCGCCACTTCGGCGTGATCGCCAACTACACCTACGTCGCCTCCAAGATCGAGTATCCGACCTCGTCGACGGCCGGCGCGCCGGTGGTGATCAACGACCTGATCGGCCTGTCGAAGAACGCCGCCAACGCGACGCTCTACTACGAAACCGACAAGTGGAGCGTCCGCGGCTCGCTGGCCTATCGCGCCGGCTACCTGACCCAGGTTCCCGGCAGCGACGGCAACACCGTCCAGGGCACCAACGAGACCCTCAACGTCGACATGCAGGCCAGCTGGAACATCCGCGAGAACCTGAAGCTGTCGCTGGAAGGCGTGAACCTCACCGACGAGTTCAACGACCAGTACGTCGGCGATAGCAACCGTCTGAACGTCTACACCCACAGCGGCCGTCAGTTCATCGTGGGCCTGCGCTACAACTTCTAGGCGTCCTTCCTTCTTCCCCCGCCTAGTACTCCGGCGCCGCTCCCGCCTCCCGGGAGCGGCGCTTTTTCTTTCGACGGAGCCGCGCTTGCCAATCGGGGCGGCAGTGCGTTAGCGCAGAGCCATGCCGCTCTTTTCGGACATCTGGCGCGTCGGCGTCATCGAAAGCCCTATCCAGGACGTCGCCGCTGCTGGGGGTCTGCATGCCGCCCCGGTGCGCTGGCTAGCCGAGGAGCCGTCCTACGCCTTCCTGGCCGATCCGTTCGGCCTGTGGCGCGACGGTCGGCTGCATCTGTTCGCCGAAGCCTACGACTACCGCACGCGTCACGGGATCATCGACCACCTGGAGCTGGACGCCGACTACCAGGCGGTCCGCCGCAGCACGGTGATCCGTGAGCCATGGCACCTCTCCTACCCCGTTGTGTTTGAGGCCGAGGGCGAGACCTGGATGACGCCGGAGGCGTTCCGGTCGGGGACCTTCACGCTCTACCGCGCCAAGCGCTTCCCGGACGTCTGGGAGCCGGTCACGAAGATCGCCTTCGACACCCCAGCCATCGACCCGACCTTCTTCCAATGGGAAGGGCGCTGGTGGTGCGCCTATTCGCCGGACGGCACGCAACAGGACAAGCAGGGCAAGCTGCACCTGGCCTATGCAGACCGCCTGGAAGGCCCCTGGACGACCCATCCAGGCAATCCGGTGCGGAGCGATCTCTCCAGCAGCCGGCCGGGCGGCACGCCGTTCGTGCACGAGGGGCGCCTGCACCTGCCGGTCCAGGACTGCACGCGCACCTATGGCGGCGACCTGCGCCTGCTGACGGTCAATGTTCTGTCCCCGGACCGCTTCGAGGCCGAGGCGAGCGCGATCCTGAAGCCGCCCATCGACGCGGGCCGTTATACCGGCGGACGCCACACCTTGGCCGCCTGCGGGCCGGTGACCCTGTTCGACGCCAAGTGGATCAAGGGCTCGCCGCAGGGCCTGGCCATCGACATCGCCCGCAAACTCAAGGCTCGCGGCGCCAGGACCGGACGCTCCGCCTAAAGATTTTTTACCTGCGGCGTCTCGCCACAGGGAACCTTTTCAAAAGAGCAGTGAGGCGGCGCGCGATCGGCGGCGTCACACTGATATGCGGATCTGTTTCCTCTTCAATCACGACCAAGTCCATCAGGTGGCGCACAGCCTGCCGATCGCTCTGGCGATGTTGGACGCGAACCTCGACGCCGAGATCGTCATCGCGACGTCGAATGCCCGGCTGACGGCCGAAGTGACGCGATTGAGCGGGGGCCGACCGGGCCTGCCCGTCGTGGAACTGGGCCTGACGCGCAAGTCCAGCCTGCTGGCCCATCAGATGCTGGAGCGCCTGCTGCCGGCCGGCAAGCTGCTGTTCTACAGCGACAACCTCGAGTTCTTCCGCGGCGTGGATGTGCTGGTGGTGGCCGAGAAGACCTCGCTGATCCTCAAGACCAAGTTCGGCCTGGATCACCTGAAGATCATCCACACTCGCCATGGCGCCGGTGACCGCGCGGTCGGCTTCGACCCCGCCAGCGCCCTCTTCGACCACGTGCTGGTCTCAGGTCCGAAGATCCGCGAGCGCCTGGTCAGCGACACCGGCGTGAAGCCGGAAGCGATCTCGGTGGTCGGCTATCCCAAGTTCGACCTGGCGTCGGCCACGCCGGTCCGTCCGTTGCCGAACGACGGTCGGCCACTGGTGCTGTACAACCCGCACGTCTCGCCGCACCTGTCGTCGTGGTTCACCGCCGGCCGCCAGGTGCTGGACTGGTTTGTCGACCATCCGGAATACCAGCTGATCTTCGCGCCGCACGTCATGCTGTTCGAGCGCCCGTTCACGATCAGCATCGACAAGCTGCGCATTGACCGTCCCGGCCGCATGGAGGCGCGCCACCTGAACGCGCCGAACATCCATATCGACCTGGGCAGCCGCGCCTCCACGACCATGGCCTATACCCAGGCCGCCGACATCTATCTCGGCGACGCCAGCAGCCAGGTCTATGAGTTCCTGCTGCGCTCGCGTCCCTGCATCTTCCTGAACCCGCAGGACCACGTGTGGGAAGGCGATAAGAACTTCGGCCACTGGAACCTGGGCCGCGTGATCAACGGCGTCGACCAGCTGGGCAGCGCGCTGGAGACGGCCCATGCCGACCACGCCGCCGGCTACCGCCATGTCCAGCGCGAGCAGTTCGAGAACAGCTTCGACCTGACCGAGGAGCCCTCGGCCCGCCGCGCCGCTCGCGCCGTCGCGACCTTCGCCGGCATCACCGCGCCGCTGTTGCAACCGGTCGCCGAGTTCGCCCGTGTCGCCTATGGCTGAGGATCGCGGCGCGCTGCGCGGCATCTTCGGCAATACGCTGCGTCTTCTGAGTGGCAAGGCCGGGGCCGGCGTCATCAGCCTCGTCTATATCGCCCTGGCCGCTCACGCCCTGGGTCCGACGGACTACGGCATCCTGATCCTGGTCCACACCTATGTGCTGACCGTGGGCGGGGTGATCGAGTTCCCCGGCTGGCATGCGGTCGTGCGCTACGGCGCGCAGGCCCTGCTGGCCGGCGATGAGCAACGCCTGGCCCGCCTCCTGAAATTCGCCGCGGCGCTTGAGCTGGCCTGCGGCGTGGTCGCTGTCGTGATCGCAGCCCTTCTGGCCCCGTGGATCGGCGCCAAGCTGGGCTGGTCGCAGCGCGCCATCGAACTCAGCCTGCCTTACAGCCTGGCGGTGCTCGCCACCGTGCGGGCCACGGCCGCTGGCTATCTGCAGGTGACCGGGCGCTTTGGCCTGCTGGGCGCCCATAGCCTCGTCCCGCCGATCGTGCGCCTGATCGGCGCCGTCGTCGCCTGGGCCGGCGGCTGGGGCCTGGTCGGCTTCCTGTGGGCCTGGCTGGCTGCAGCCGTGCTGGAGTGGGCGGTGATGTGGATCATGGCCTTCGCCACCATGCCGCGCTCGCTGCGCAAGCTGGCCGTGACCACCGATCTGCAAGGCGTCCGCGCCGAGAACCCGGGCATCGTCCGCTTCATGCTGGGCGCCAATGCCGACGTGACCTTCGCCGAGCTGGCCGCGCGCGTGACGCCGCTGGCCATCGGCTGGCTGGGCGGCCCCGCCGCCGCCGGCCTCTTCGCCATCGCCCAGCGCGCCACCACCGTCATCGCCCAGCCTGCTCAGAGTCTGGGCCAAGCGGCCTATGCCGAGCTGGCCAAGCTGGCCGCCAAGGGCCAGACCGGCCTCGTCATCTCGACCATCGCCCGCACCAGCGGCGTGACCATGGCCGTGGCCATTCCGGTCTGTCTGCTGTTTGGCCTGTTCGGCGACACCTTCGCCAAGCTGATGGGCGGCGACGGCTTCGCCGCGGCTGGCGGCCTGATGCTGTGGCTCGCGATCGCCCGCACCATCCTGCTGTGCGCCCCGCCATTGAGTGCAGCCTTGACCGCTCTCGGGCGTCCTAGCCTGTCGGCCATCATGAACCTGACGGGGAGCCTCGGCCTGATCGCCATCCTGCCCATCGCTTTGCCCACCTGGGGACAAGCCGCCATCGGCCCTTGCGTCGTCGCCCAGGCGGTGCTGACCATGGCGCTTCTGGCCGCGGCCCTGGCCGCCCAGGCCCGTCCCGCCGCGAGCACCGCCCAGACCGCCTGACATGCGTATCGCCTATGTGATCAACTCCGTCGAAGGCGGCGGCGCGCAATCGCCCGTTCCCGCCATCGCCGAGGTGCTGCGCGGGCAAGGCGCCGAGGTCGCGGTCTTCGCACTGAGCCGCCGCGACGGCCGCGGCGCCATCGCCATGGAGGCCGCCGGTCTGGACGTGCGTGTCTGTCCAGCAAGCGAAAAACAGCAGCTGACCGCCCTGCGCTGGCTGCACGCCGAGCTGAAGGCCTGGAAGCCCGACGTCGTCTGGACCTCCCTGACCCGCGCCACCCTGATGGGCCAGATCGTCGGCGGGTGGCTGGGTAAGCCGGTGGTCAGTTGGCAGCACGCCGCTTTCCTCAAGCCCGCCAATCGCGCCCTGCTGCGCTGGCGGCGCTCGGCCTCTGCCCTTTGGATCGGCGACTCCGAGAGCGTCACCGCCTTGACCGCCGAGCGGATCGCGCCCGATCCGGACAAGCTGGTCTGCTGGCCGATCTTCTCGATGAAAGCCGACGCGCCGCAGGCCGCGCCATGGCAGCCAGGCGAGACGGTGCGGCTGGGCGCGCTAGGCCGCCTGCATCCGGTGAAGGGCTACGACGTCCTGCTGGAGGCCCTGGCCCAATTGAAAGCTCAAGGCTTTGCGCCTCCTGCGCCGTTCGAGGTGCTGATCGCAGGCGACGGCGCCGAACTGGAGGCTCTGGAAACCCAGCGCGCCGCCGCCGGCCTCGACAACGTCCGCTTCGTCGGCTTCTGCCAGGACCCGCCGGCCTTCCTGGCGACCCTGCACCTCTACTTGCAGCCGTCGCGCTCGGAAGGGCTGTGCGTCGCCGCCCACGAGGCCATGCAGGCGGGCCTGCCGGTGCTGGCCTCGGCGGTCGGCGAACTGCCCTACAGCATCGTCGCCGGCGAAACCGGCTTCCTGGTCCCGCCGCGCGATCCGGCCGCCCTGGCCGCCGCCCTGGCCGAGGCGCTGTCCGATCCCGAGCGCCTCTCGCGCATGGGCCAAGCGGCCCGCGCCCGCACCGAAGCGCGCTTCGGCGCCGAGCAGTTCGCGGCGCGTGGCGCGGCCATCGTCCAGCGCCTGAGGGCCTGACGTGAAGATCCTCGTCGTCCTGCACGACCTGCCCCTGGGCGGCACCGAGCGCGTGGCGCTGCGCCTGACCGAGGCCTGGGCCAAGGCCGGCCATCAGGTGACCCTGCTCTGCGGCGCCAAGACCGGCCCCCAGGTCGGGCTGGTGTCGCCGGCCGTCGATCTCGTCGAGTGCGCGCCGCCGATCCCGCGTGGTTTCGGCTCGCGCATCCGGCTGGGCCGCGCCGTGGTCGAGCACCTCAAGCGCCATCCCGCCGACGTGCTGTTCGTGCCGGGCAACTTCCACTGGTCGATCAGTCGCGACGTCGCGCACGGCCTGGGCGCGAAGCGGCCCGTGATCGTGGCCCAGGTCAGCTCGCCGATCTTCAAGCACGGCCGCAGCGGCTTGAATCAATGGGCGTTCGAGATCGGCGCTCGCCGCCGCCTTCGCGACGCCGACGCCATGGTGACCCTGTCGCCCCAGACCCTGCCCGAGACCGACCGCCTGCTGGGCCGCCGCATCGCCACGGCCATTCCCCTGCCCGCGCTCGACGACGAGGTCGCGCCCGCCAGCAGGGCCTCGGGCAAACTGATCGCCGCCATCGGCCGCCTGGAACCCGAGAAGGGCTACGATATCGCGCTGAAGGCCTTCGCCCGGATCCAGGACCCGGAGGCCCGCCTCGTCTTCGTCGGTGACGGCTCCCTGCGCGCAGCGCTGGAGGCCCTGGCCGTCGAGCTGGGCGTTCGCGACCACGTGGACTTCGCCGGCTATGCGTCAAACGTCGCTCCCTGGCTCGACCGCGCGCGCGTGCTGCTGCTCAGTTCATGGCACGAAGGCTTCGGCGCGGTCATCGTCGAGGCTCTGGGGCGCGGCCGCCCCGTCGTCGCAACCGACTGCACGCCGGCGGTCCGCGACCTGCTGGAGGCGCCAGGACGCGGCCGCGTCGCCGCGCCGGGCGATATCGACGGCCTCGCCGCCGCGCTCGAGGCAGAGCTGGCCGCCGCCCCGCCGGAGCCCGCCGCCCTGATCGAGGCCGTGCAGGCCTATCGCGTTACCCCCGTGGCGAACGCCTATCTGGCGGTCTTCGAGGCCAGCCTCGCCAAGCCCCGTTGACAACCCCGCCCCGGCCGAACGACGGTCGGTCAAACTGTCAAAGGCGATCCCTGGGGAGGGCGTCTTGCTGACCAGGGGGAAAATATGTGGCGTGTCAAATCGCTGGACGCGATCCTAGCGACGGCTGAGAAGAAATCACTTCATCGCTCGCTGGGCCCGTTGCAGCTGACGCTGCTGGGCGTGGGCGCGATCATCGGCACCGGGATCTTCGTGCTGACCGCCGCCGCCGCCCAGAAGGCCGGCCCGGGCATGATGTGGTCGTTCGTGATCGCCGGCGCCGTCTGCGCCTTCGCCGCGCTCTGCTACTCCGAACTGGCCTCGATGGTCCCGGTGTCGGGTTCCGCCTACACCTACTCCTACGCTGTCATGGGCGAACTGCTGGCCTGGATGGTCGGCTGGGCGCTGATCCTGGAATACGCCGTCGCCGCCAGCGCCGTCTCCGTCGGCTGGTCAGGATACTTCCTGGGCCTGCTTGAGCACACGCTCGGCTTCCATTGGCCGGACCTGCTGCGGCATGGCCCGACCTGGTCGATGAACGGTTTTGTGCCCGCCGCCGATTTCAGCGCCGGCATCGTCAATGTGCCCGCCATTCTGGTCGCCCTGGCCGTGACTGGCCTGCTGGTCATCGGCACCACCGAGAGCGCCACGGTCAACGCGTTCCTGGTGGCGATCAAGGTCACCGCTCTGACCGTCTTCATCATCCTGACGTTGCCGGTGCTGAAGGGCGAGCACTTCCAGCCGATGATGCCCACCGGCTGGTTCGGTTCGGGCAGCGGCATGGGCGTGGTCGGCGCCGCCGCCTCGATCTTCTTCGCCTATGTCGGCTTCGACGCCGTCTCGACAGCCGCCGAGGAGACCAAGAACCCGCAGCGCAACGTTCCGATCGGCTTGATCGGCTCGCTGGCCCTCTGCACCGTCTTCTACCTGCTGGTTGCTGCGGGCGCGATCGGCGCGGTCGGCGCTCAGCCGGTGCTGGCCGCCGACGGCTCGGTCCCGGACCCGGGCTCACCCGCCTTCCAGGCCGCCTGCAGCGTCGCCGCCAACGCCGAGAAGCTGGTCTGCTCGAACGAGGCCCTGGCCCACGTTCTGCGCCAGATCAACTTCCCGGTGGTCGGCAACCTGCTGGGCCTGGCCGCCAACCTGGCGCTGCCGTCGGTCATCCTGATGATGATCTACGGCCAGACCCGCATCTTCTTCGTCATGGCCCGCGACGGTCTGCTGCCCGAGAAGCTGGCCAGCATCCACCCCAAGTTCAAGACGCCCCACATCGTGACCATGATGACGGGTTGCTTCGTCGCCATCGCCGCCGCCTTTTTCCCAGTCGGCCAGTTGGTGGACATCTCCAACTCCGGCACCCTGTTCGCCTTCTTCATGGTGGCCATCGCCGTCATGGTGCTGCGCAAGAAGGATCCGAGCCGCCACCGTCCGTTCCGGACGCCGCTGGTCTGGGTGGTCGCGCCGATCGCCGTGATCGGGTGCCTGGTGCTGTTCTTCAACCTGCCGCCGGCCGCCAAGCTGCTGTTCCCGATCTGGTCGGGCATCGGCCTTGTGTTCTATTTCGCCTACGGCTTCCGCAAGAGCCACGTCGGTCGCGGCCTGATCGAGGTCTCGGAACTGGATCCGAACGCGCCAGCCGGCGCGGTGGCCCCGATGCCAGGCGCGCCGACGCCGGGCTCCAAGGAGGAACGCTCCTGATCCCTCCAGGATCAGGCCCGGTACTCATACCCCACTTCCCCGACGAGGCCGGCGTTCTTCTCGCGAAGCGCCGCGCCGGCCTCATCATAGAGGAACGGCAGGAAGGCGTAGCGCCGCCCCCGCGTCACGACCGACGCTTCGTGCAACAGAGAGCAAGAGAAGACCACCGCTCCGCCGGTCGGAGCCCGGTAGAGCTTGGGGCCGAACTCGGGAAACCGCAGGTCGCCGCCCTCGTAGTCCTCGGCGTTCAGGTTGATGGTCACGGCGAAACGCCGGTGGACGGTGCCGGCCGTGGTGTTGTCGCGATGAGCGCTGAAGAAGCCGCTTTCGGCGGCGTCGTAGCAGGCGACCAGATCGCGCTCCATCCGCGTGGCGGTGAACTGGAACACCTTGTGGATCAGGGGCAGAAGGCGGCGCTCGATCCGCGCCCGGACCGTGTCGCGCAGCGGACCCAGCGGCAGATTGTGGTCACGGCGGATCTTGTGGCTGGCGTCACGCACCTCGACCGTACGACCATCGACCTCGCGCATGAAACCCGAGGCTTCGCCGCCGGCGGCCTCATAGGCCTGGATCAGCGCCTGACAGATGTTCGGCTCGAGAATGCGCGGCGCCACCAGCACGGGCGCTGACGTCTCGACACCGGCGTGTAGCGCGAGCGGCGGCAGCGTAGGCAAGAGGTCGAACAGCGCCTGGGTCTGCTCCAGATCGCAGGTCGCCATGATCCGGAAACTAGGGTCGATCAGCAACCAGCCCGCGCCGCTGCGTCCTTCTTCGGGCATATCGAACGCGTTCGACGCCACGAGATCCGGGTCGAGCATCCAGCGAACGCCCGGGATGCTGTCGGTGCGTGCGCCCAGCTGCGCCGGATCACGCACGACGCCAAAGAAGGCGATGTTCGTATCGTCCAGCAACAGGCGATGGTTGGCGATCGTACGATCCAGCAAATCGGCGAAGCCGGCGTCGTGGCGCGGCAGGATACAGACCAGAAGATAACGGCCAGCTGCGGTGTCGAACACAAAGCGCGCCCTCGACGTCGTCGCGACCGTGAAGGCCGGCGCCAGGTCGCCGATCAGCAATGACATCCGATCCGTTGTCCTTGGTGCGCCCAAAAGGCGCCGGCCGGAGCTGCTCACCAGACTCCGGCCGGCCGAAGACGGCGTGGGCTGCGCCGTCGTCGTGAGTTCAGGGACGGTCCGCCGATCAGCGCGGCGCCAGGTCGACCACGACGGTGCCGGCGTTGCGGTTACGCGACCACGCGTCCTCGTTGACGCCGGCGTCGATCGGACGCTCCTTGCCGTAGGACACGGTCTGGATACGCGCGCTGGAGACGCCTTGGGCGACCAGGAAATCGCGCGCGGACGAAGCGCGGCGCGCGCCGAGGGCGAAGTTGTACTCGCGGGTGCCGCGTTCGTCGCAGTTGCCGGCGATCAGCACGCGCACGTCAGGATGGCTCGCCAGCCACTGAGCCTGATAGCCCAGGATCTGGCGAGCTTCACCGGTCAGCTCGTAGCTGTCGAGGGCGAAGAACACGCGATCCCCGGCCGCCGCGGCCAGCTGCTCTTGCAGGCTGCGCACGGCGGGATTGTCGTTCAGCGCCGGCGGCGCGTACGGCGCCTCGGCCGCGGGCGGCGGCGCTTCGGCCGGCGGGGCGACGGGCGCGGGCTTGGGCTTGGAGGCGCAGGCCGCCAGACCAAGGACGAGAGCGAGCGTGACGGGAACGGCGATCAGACGAGACATGGCGGATCCAGACGAAGAGGTTTCGCCGTCATGCAGCCGCCCCGCCGCGCCAAGCTCAAGCATAAGAACCTTATAACGACCTCAGCATAACGGCCCCATAATTGCCGCTCAGGCCCGGGACCGACATGGTGTCCATCCCGAGCCTTGAACCGGGCGCGCGCCGATCGTTCCTCTAGAGATGCTCCGCTCCTCCCCCCCCCCTTGTGAGCGGTGTGTCGTTGCCCCCGATCGGCGCGCGAGTAGCCTTCCCACGCCATGATGCCTCAAAAGATTCCCGCCGAGTTTCCCTGGTCCGCCCGCCTCGTCAGTCGCCTGCGCCCCTATGGCGCGGCGCTGCTGTTCACCCTGGCCGCCACCGGGGTGTCGGAGCTTTTGTATCGGGTGTTCGACACCACCCGGCTATCGATGGTGTTTCTGGCCGGCATTCTGGCGACGGCGGTGACCCAAGGCGCCTATCCAGCCTATTTCGCCGCCCTGCTCGCCTTTGCGATCTACAATGTCTACCTGGTCGAGCCACGCTTCACCTTCCAGTTCGCCTCTCCCGAGGATGTGCTGGTTCTGCTGGTCTTCCTGGGCGTGGCCATGCTGACCGGAGGGCTCGCCGGCCGCTTGCGCGACGAGGCCCAGCGTAATCTGGTCCGAGCTCGCGCCACCGGCGCCCTGTTCGAGGCCAGCCGCCAGCTCTCCTCCGCCGACGACGAGGAAGCCATCCGCCGGCTGGTGGTCGAGCAGATGGCCGCCGCCGCCAAGGGCGAGGCGGCGATGGTCGACGGCGCCGCGATCTGGCGCTCGCCGCACGTCGAGGACCCGTTGGCCTCGCCGCAGGCCGAGCCCAACTTCCGCGAGCCTGGTTGGCGCGTCAGGAGCCTGGTCGCCGATGGGACGTCCCTGGGCGTGGCGGCCTGGCGCAGCGTCGAGGGCGAGCCGGACGCCGACAGCGAGCGCCTGATCCAGGTGCTGGCCGATCTGGGCGCAGCCGCCATCCTGCGCGCCCGACTGTCCGTCGAACGTTCGGAGATCGCTGCTGCGGCCCGGACTGAGCAGCTGCGCAACGCCCTGCTCTCCTCGATCTCGCACGACCTGCGCACGCCGCTGGCGGCGATCCTGGCCTCGGCCAGCAGCCTCAAGACCTTCGGCGCGCAGTTCGCGCCGGACGTCCGCGACGACCTCGTCGCCACCATCGAGGAGGAGGCCGAGCGGCTGAACCGCTTTGTCGCCAACCTGCTCAGCATGACCAAGCTGGAATCCGGCGCCCTGGCCTTGGAGAGCCAGGCGTTCGCGCCGGCCGAGATCGTCAACCGCGCCGCCGATCGCCTGGATCGCCTGGGCAACGCCGTGGTCCGGAACCTGGAGGGCGTGGCGCTGATCGAGGGTGATCCGATCCTGCTGGACCAGGCCCTGAGCAACGTCCTGGAGAACGCCGCCCGCTACGGCCAGGGCCGCTCCATTCAGGTGCGGGTGCGCGAGTTGGGCGCGGCCGTCCTGATCGAGGTCGCCGACCAGGGACCGGGCGTGCCCGAGGCCGACTTGGAGCGGATCTTCGAGAAGTTCTACCGCTCGCCGCACTCGGCCGGCGTGAGCCAGGGCACGGGGCTTGGCCTGTCGATCGCGCGCGGTCTCGTCGAGGCCATGGGCGGCTCGATCCAGGCAGCTGGGCGTTCCGACGGGGACACCGGCCTCGTCGTCAGCATGATCTTCCCAAGGACCCTCGCCGCATGACGCAACCTGGCGCCCAGATCCTGCTGGTCGACGACGAGCCGCAGCTCGTACGGGCCTTGACCCCCGCCCTGGGCGCGGCCGGCTATACGGTCGCCGTCGCCGACAGCGGCGAGGCCGCGCTGGCCTATCTGGCGGCCGAGGGATGCGACGCCGTCATTCTGGATCTGGGCTTGCCCGACATGGACGGCAAGGCGGTGATCACCCGCATCCGCGAGTGGTCCGAGGTGCCGATCGTGGTGTTGTCGGCCCGCGACATCGAGCAGGAGAAGATCGCGGCCCTGGACCTGGGCGCCGATGACTTCGTCAACAAGCCGTTCGGCGTGGGCGAGCTCCTGGCTCGCCTGCGGGCGGCCATGCGCGGTCGCGACAGGCGCTTCTCGGCCCGCGCCCGCTTCAAGGCCGGCGACCTGGAGATCAACTTCGCCGACCGCCGCGTCTTCGTGCTGGGCGAGGAGGTGCGGCTGACGCCGCGCGAATACGACCTGCTGCGCAGTCTGGCGCGCTATGCCGGCCGGGTGGTCACCCACCGCCAGCTGATGACCGCCGTCTGGGGCCCCGACGCCCAGGTCGACGCCCAGTTCGTGCGCGTCCTGGTCGGCCAGGTCCGCCAGAAGATCGAGGAAGAGCCGGCCTCGCCCCGGCTGCTGCTGACCGAGCCGGGCCTGGGCTACCGCCTGGCGCCGGAAGACGAGGCCTAGAAGACCATGCACAACGTCGAGATCATCCTGGCGCTGCTGGCCGCCGTCGTCCTGAGCGGCGCGGCCGCCCGCTTCCTGCCGCTGGCCGTGCCCGCGCCGCTGGTGCAGATCGGCCTGGGCGCGCTGATCGCCCTGGTGACCCACGAGCCGGTGACGCTGGATCCGCAGCTGTTCTTCCTGCTTTTCCTGCCGCCGCTGCTGTTCCTGGATGGCTGGCGCATCCCCAAGGACGACTTCTTCCGCGACTTGCCGATCATCCTGGAGATGGCGCTGGGCCTGGTGGTGCTGACCGTGGTCGGCGCGGGCCTGTTCATCCACTGGATGATCCCCTCGATGCCGATGGCCGTCTGCTTCGCCCTGGCGGCGGTGATCTCGCCCACCGACCCGATCGCCGTCTCGGCCATCGCCCAGCGGGTGCCGATCCCCAAGCGCCTGATGCACATCCTGGAGGGCGAGTCGCTGCTGAACGACGCGTCGGGCCTGGTCTGTCTGCGCTTCGCCATCGCCGCCGCCCTGACCGGGACCTTCGTGCTGAAGGACGCGGTGCTGACCTTCGCCTGGGTGGCCGTCGCCGGCATCGCGCTTGGCGTGCTGACCACGCTGGTCGTCACCACCCTGAACGCCTGGCTGTCGCGCCGCAGCGCCGAGGACGCCGGTCCCCAGACCCTAGTCAGCCTGCTAATCCCGTTCGCGGCCTATCTGCTGGCGGAAAAGGTCCACGCCTCGGGCATCCTGGCCGCCGTCGCCGCCGGCGTGGCCATGAGCTTCTCCGAAGCCGCCCGCCAGACCGTCGCCGCCACCCGCGTCCGCCGCAACATGGTCTGGGACACCCTGCAGTTCACCGCCAACGGCGTGATCTTCGTGCTGCTGGGCGAGCAGCTGCCATCCATCGTCGCCGGCGCCGTCGGTACGGTGCACAAGGACGGCGCGCACGAGGCCTGGTGGCTGGGCGTCTATGTCATGGCCATCACCCTCGGCTTGGGCGTCCTGCGCTTTGGCTGGGTGTGGGGCTCGCTGAAGCTGACCCTGCTGCGCGCCCGTCGTCGCGGCGAAGAACGCGCCAGCCCGGACTGGAAGATCATCGCCGCCACCGCCTGCGCCGGCGCGCGCGGCGCCATCACCCTGGCCGGCGTGCTGACCCTGCCCCTGGTCACGGCCAGCGGCGCGCCCTTCCCGGCTCGCGATCTCGCCATCTTCCTGGCGGCCGGCGTCATCGTCCTGTCGCTGCTGATCTCCAGCGTCGCCCTGCCGCTGCTGCTGAAGAACCTGCAGTTGCCGCCCGACGCCGACAGCCAGGCCCAAGCCGAGCAGGCGCGCACCACCCTGGCCTATGCCGCCATCCACGCGGTCGAGCACCTGATGACCGCCTCGCCGCATGCCGACGACCACGACTTCCAGGCCGCCACGGCCCGCGTCGCCGACGTCTATCGCGACCGGCTGGACAGCCTGGCCCAGTCCGGCGAGGTGGCGCTCGCCGCCCGCCGCAGCAAGACCTTCGAGAAGGAGGTCCGCCTAGCCGCCCTGGACGCCGAGCGCGAGGCCCTGCGCAGCATGATGCGGCGGCGGGCCGTCAATGACGGCGTCCACGCCAAGCTGACCCGGGACCTCGACCTGGCCGAGGCCCGGGCGCGGATCTGATCAGCCCGGCGTCACGCGCGCCTCGGAATGATCGGCAGCACCACGTGCGATGGCCGTGACGCGTCGACGTGGACGCTGTTGCGGGCGACCTTGCGGGTCAGCCCCACGCCCTCGGGCGCGCCGGTGTTGGGATTGACGTCGAACTTCGGGAAGTTGCTGGACGAGACGTCCAACCTGATCCGATGGCCCTTCTTGAACAGGTTCGAGGTCGGGAAGGCCTCGACCTTGATCTTGTAGACCTGGTCCGGGGTCATCAGTTCTGGCGTCTCCCAGCTATCCCGATAGCGGCAACGCAGGATGCCGTCCGTCAGGTTCAGTGCGTAGCCGGCCGGGTAGTCTTCGCTGGGCGGATAAAGGTCGATCAGCTTGATCACGAAGTCGGTGTCGACCGCGTCTGAGGAAATCCACAGCTCGGCAGTGATCGCGCCCGTGACCTCGACATCCTCCTTGAGCGGCTCGGTCTGGAAGACCAGCACGTCGGGCCGCGCCTCCAGCGGCAGGAACGGCTCGCGGGAGCCATAGACGTCATCCGCCTCGCGCTGGTCGAAGCCGCCGCCGCGCATCAGCGGCTCGCCCGAGGTGACCGCGCCGCCGATGGTCGGGACGGGATCGGACGGGTCGAAGTCGTAGCTGAGCGGCGCGGCGCCCGCCGCCGGCTTGTCGGTCCGCAGACCGCCGTCCGCGCCCAGATAGAAGGCGGTCTCACGGCGATCGGGGATCGGCCAGGTCGTCTCGCTGCGCCAGGCTCCTCCGTGGTTCAGGCGGCCTTCGGCGGTCTTGCGACCATCGCCGCCGCCCATGACGAACAGGCGCACGGCCGGCTCGGCGACCTTGGCGGGAAGACCCTTCAGATGGCGGTCGAACCACTTCAGCCGTTGGGTGAAGAAGTCCGCGCCGCCGTCGGCGTCGATGGTGGCGGCAGGCCCGAACTCGACATCGCCCGAGTGCGAGGTCGAGCGCGCGCCGTGGGTCCAGGGACCCAGGATCAGCCGCTGGGCTCGGCCGGCTTTGTTCAATCCCACGAAGTTGTCGGTCGCCGTCCGCGAATAGGGATCGTACCAGCCCGACATGTGGACGATGTCGACCTTCGGGAAGGTGGCGTAGTAGCCCTCGGCATAGATGCCGGCCTGCTTCCAGAAGTCGTCGAAGTTTCCGTGCTCCCACTGCTCGTAGACGTAGGCCTCGTAGTCGGGCTGCAGGCTGATCGGCGTGTGGCCGCGCTTCCAGGGCATGCTGGCGAACCAGGCCTTGAGGTCGACGGTCTTCAGCGCCGCCAGCAGGCGCGGATCGTTCTGCGCCGCCTGGCTTTCCAAGCCGAGGTTATAGGCCCAGGTCACCTGCTTCAGCTCGAACGCCCCGCCCTGGCGGATGCCGCCCTGGTAGGCGTTGGAGAACCCGCCGCAGTCCAGGAACATCGCCTTCAGGCCCGGCGCGTTCAGGCAGCCCAGCGCCATCTGGGTGTGGGCGGCGTAGGACAGGCCCATCGTGCCGATCTTGCCGTCGCTCCACGGCTGGCGGACGATCCAGGCGCAGGTGTCGTAGCCGTCCGCCCCCTCGCTCAGATACTTGATGAACTCGCCCTCGGAGTCGTAACGCCCGCGGCAGTCCTGGAAGATCACCACATAGCCTTGCGAGACGTAGACCCGGGCCACGTCCGCACGAGACCGGGGCGTCTTCTGGCTGGCGGTGATGTCACGGAAGCTGGCGACGTTCCGGCCGTAGGGGGTGCGCTCCATGATCACGGGGAAGCGCCCGGCCACCGCCTTGCCGTTGCGGGCCGGGCGATAGATGTCTGTAGCCAGCCTCACGCCGTCGCGCGTCTTCACGCCGACATTGCTGTCCAGAACCATGTCGAAGGCTTGCTCGGGGGCCGGCGCGGCCAGCGCGCCAGCCGAGCCGAACAGTCCCAGGAAGGCCGCCGCGCCCCCGAAGGCGCGGCGGGTGATCGGCGGGGTCGCCATGTACGCGGACTCCGGTCGGCCTAGAACGACTTGCCGAAGCGGATGTAATAATACCGCCCCATGACGTCGTAGGTGTAGATGTCGAAATTGATCGGCGCGTTGGCGTAGGACAGCGGCGGCTGGGTGTCGAAGACGTTGTTCACGCCCACGGTCACATTGGCCTGCACCTTCTCGAACGCCTTCTCCAGCTGCAGGTCTTGGTAGGTCACCGCCTTGACGCGATCGCCCTTGACCGGGGTCGTCGGTAAGGCCGGCGCGGCGCCGTCCTTGGTCGAGCCGATATAGCGACCGCGCCACATCACCGCCCAGTCGTCGTTCGACCAGCGCAGCGAAGCCAGGCCCTTCCAGCGCGGATAGGTGGCGCGAGCGGTGGCCGGGGTGGTGCCGCCGGTCGAGGTGCCGACCGCGTGGGTGATGATCGGATCCCCGCCGGCCGGGTTCGGCGAGGTGACGTCGAACTTCTGCAGGCGCGTGCCCTGGATCGAGCCCTCGAAGGTCCCGTAGTCGGTGTTGCGACGGTAGCGGATCGCCACGTCGTAGCCGGCCGTCTTGATCTGGTTGAGGTTCATGAACGACGAGGCGAAGTTCAGCACCTGGCCGGTGGCGGCGTCGCGGGTCAGGGCCGAGCAGAAGTCGCCGGCCTGCGTGGCGCACAGCTGCAGGGCGTTGGCCACCGACGGCGTCGAGATCGCGTTCTTGATGGTGATCTCGTAGCCGTCCAGCGTCAGCGACAGACCCGGAACGAACGAGGGCTGCAAGGCCACGCCGTAGCTCCAGGTCTCGGCCGTCTCGGGATCGAGCTTGCCGTTGCCAGAGACCGTCAGCGGCAACAGACCGCCGTTATACGAGCTCTGGTTATAGGTCGACGGCACGCCCGCGCAGCCTGGAAGGTTGGGGTGCGCGGCCGCGCCGCCGTTGCAGGGGTCGGTATTGCTGCCCGCGAGGTTGGACTGACGCGAGCCGGTGTAGAGCTCGATCAGCGAGGGGGCGCGGAAGCCTTGCGACCACGTGCCTCTGAAGAGGACGCCATCGACGGGGCGATAGCCGACGCCGACCTTGGAGGTCAGCTTGGAGCCGGCGGTGTTGTAGTCGGAATAGCGGGTGGCGACGTCCAGCTCGAGCTTCTTGACCATCGGCAGGTCGGCCAGGATCGGCGCGGTGAACTCCAGGAACGCTTCTTTCACATCGTACGAGCCGTTAGCGGTCGGCGTGCGCATGACGTTGGTGGTGGTGACCGTGGTCGAGGGCAGCGGCAGCGCGCCGGTCCCGGTCGAGACGGTGTTCACGTATGGGTCGGGATGGTCCTCGCCGACGTTCTTGCGCCACTCGAAGCCGAAGGCCATGGCCAGCGGCCCGCCCGGCAGCTGCATCAGCTCGCCGTTCACGTCGAAGGTCAGGTCGTAGAGCTTGGTGAGGTTGGTCTCGCGGGCCGTCGAGTTGATGTAGGCCGCCTGCTGAGGCGTCATCTGGCCGAAGATGTTGATCGGGATACAGCCCGCCTGCGCGGCGCAGACCGACGGGGCCGACAGGCCCAGGGCCAGGTGCTCGAGGTCGATGCCGCCCGGCGAGGAGAACTTCATCTGGTTCTGCGAGGCCGAGCCGAACAGCGACCAGTTCCAGTTGCGCGAGAAGAGGTCAGCGTCGCCGGCCAGCTCACCCGACACGCGGTAGGTGTCGACCTGCTGGTTGCTGATGCGATAGCCGACCGGCGTGGTGAAGAGCTGGATGTTCCAGGCCTGGTTGGCCGCGAAGCCGACGCCGAACGGGTTGTATTGCTGGTTGGCCGCGATCGAGAAGCCGCGATAGGTGCCTGACGTGCCGCCGATCGACAGGTTGGTCGGCGAGAACACCTGCTGGCTGCTGCGACGGTTCCACATCGCGTCCAGGGTCAGCTTCACGTGGTCGGTCAGCTCTTGGTCGACGCGAGCGAAGATGCCGTACCGCTCGCTGGGGCCGACGGCGTAAATGCCCTGGGCCATGGTGTTGTAGTAGTCGTCCGGCAGTGTGGCGCGGTGATAGCTGCCAAGGCCCGTGGCCACCGTCACGCCGACGTTCTGGGTCAGCGGCGCGGCGGTCGTCGAGAAGCCCGGCAGGATGTAGAGGCCGCGCGGGCTGGACGGCGCGGCGCTGAGGTTGTCCGGGCCGGCGGTCAGCGACACCTGGGTGATGTCGCGGTCCTTGGTCTCGACCGGATCCTCATTGACGTAGCTCAGCGAGACGAAGACCGAGCCGCGCTCGAACTTCTTGCCCCAGTTGGTCTGCAGGCTGAACGACTCGCCGTCGCCGCGCGAGGAGACGCCGTATTTGCTCTCGACCTTGAAGCCGTCGAGATTGCGCTTGGTCTTCAGGTTGACGACGCCGGCGATGGCGTCGGCGCCGTAGATGGCCGAGGCGCCGTCCTGCAGCACCTCCATGCTGCCGATCATGCCGATCGGCACGGTGTTGAGGTCGACGAAGTCGCGGATGCCGCGCGCGCCCACGCCGTCCACCCAGCGGTGGCCGTCGACCAGCACCAGGGTGCGGTCCGCCGCGCCGTCGGTGTTGGCCAGATAGCGCAGGCTGATCGAGCTGCCGCCGTACGACGTGCCTTGCGTGCCGTTGGAATTGTAGCTGACGCCGGCGCTGGGCAGCTTCTGCAGCAGTTCGCCGATCGAGGCGACGGCCGCGCGTTGCAGGTCCTCCTCGGTGATGCTGGTCAGCTGGCCGACCGAGTCGGCGTCGCGGCGGCGGGTTTTTGAGCCCGTGACGATCACCGCGTCGAGCGTGGTGGCTTCCGCGCCTGGCTCGGCCGCAGTCGGCGCGGCCTGGGCCATCGCCTCGCCCGCGCCGAACACCAGGGCCAAAGCCGAAACGCTCACGAAAACAGACTGAATTCTGGTCACCGGAGATCCCCCTCCTGGCCGGCGTTCCCGCCGACTGAATTGCGCGGCTCCCCGCCGCTTATCCGGAGGCTAGGGTCGGTTACCTGTCACGAGATTGTCGCGGACGCGTCGATAGTCATCGATGTGGTCAGGACCGAGGGCTTCTCGCCAATCGGCGACCAGACGGCGGCGTCGCATCTGGTCCAGGTTGGCCAGCAAGGCAGGGCCGACTTCGATCGGCCGCGCGGAGGCTGCAGGCGCCCTGCCCGCGCCGCCCGCCACGTCGGGTCGCACCGGCGTAAGGTTGCTCTGAGCCAGCAGGCGCTGGCCCTTCACCGACAGCAGGAAGTCCAGGAACAGCTTGGCGGCGTTGGGCCGGCGGGCTTGGGCGGAGATGAAGGCGATGCGCGACATCACCAGGGTGTAGTCGCTGGGGAAGATCAGCCCGATGTTCGGATCGGCCCGCTGGGCTTCCAGGGCGTACGAGCCGACGACATTGTAGCCCAGCACGATCTGCTGGTCGGCGATCGCCTGCAGCAGGGTGGCGGTCGATTCGTAGAGATGCGGCCGGGTCGCGCCCATTGCCCGTGTCAGGGCCAAGGTCTCCGACCAGGCCAGCCGATCCTGCGAATAGTACAAAAACCCCACGCCCGACCGGCCGACGTCGAACAGGCCGACCGAGCCTTTCAGCGCGCCATCGGCCAGCATCTTGCCCAGCGCGGCATGGCTGCGCGGCGCCTGGGCGTCGGGCAGGCGGCGGCGGTCATAGGCGAAGACGATCGGCTCGGCCGTCACGCCATAGCCTTGGCTCTTCCAGATCGTCCAGCGGGGCAGCATCGCCCGGGCCGGGGTGTCGAAAGTCTGCGCATAGCCGTCGTTGATCAACTTGATCTGCAAGTCCATCGCCGAACTCCAGACTAGGTCGGCAGACGGTTTGCCCGCGCGCCGCTCGGCCAGATAGCGCTGGTAAAGCTCGGCGGAGTTCTGTCGCTGGAAGTCGACGCGAACCTTCGGATGCTCGGCGTGGAAGGCCAAGACCACAGGCTCGATCTCGGCGTCGCCGGTGTTGGCGTAGATGGTCACGCCGCCTTCCCGAGCGGCCGCATTGGTTCGCCAGGCGCGCTCCAGGCCGCCGATCGCCGGCGCATCGGTGCGCCCGCATCCGGTCAGCAAAGCGGCGGCCGGCGCGAGGAGAAGCTGTCGTCGAAGCATGGTCGCCCTGTTCACAGTCAGCGACGTTGCATGATAGGGGCGGAGTCGTCCAACCCTGGAAACCGTCCGCATGCGGCTGCTGTTCGTGGAGGACGACGAAGCGCTGGGGCGCGGCGTCGTGGCCTTCCTCCGGTCCGAGAACTTCACGGTCGACTGGGTCACCGACGGCGAAACCGCGCTTGAACAGCTGGCCGAGCCCTATTCCGTCATCGTGCTGGACCTGGGCTTGCCCGACATCGGCGGGCTGGAGGTGCTGGTGCGCCTGCGCCGGGCCGGCAACCGCACGCCGCTACTGATCCTGACCGCCCGCGACGCCCTGAAGGATCGGGTCAGCGGCCTCGATCTCGGGGCCGACGACTACATGCTCAAGCCCTTCGAGCCGGAGGAGCTGGCGGCGCGGATCCGCGCCCTGGCCCGCCGGCGGGGCGGCGATCCCTCCCCCACCCTCTCGGTGGGCAGCCTGACCATCGACCGCAACGGCGCCCGCGCCTATGTCGACGGTCGCGACCTGGAACTGCGTCGGCGCGAGCACACGGTGCTGCTGGTGCTGGCCGCCAACGCCGGCAAGATCGTCACGCGCCAGCGCTTGATCGGCGAGGTGTTCGGCCACGACGACGAGGCCGGCCCCAATGCGCTGGACGTCTATGTCGGCCGCGTGCGCCGCAAGCTGGAGCCAAACGGGCCAAAGATCACCACCCTGCGCGGCCAGGGATACCTGCTCGAGCCCTGATGGTCCGGATCCAGTCCCTCACCGCCCGCCTGCTGGTCGCCCTCGTGGCGCCCCTGGTCGTGTCGGCGGTGCTGATCGGCATCGGCGACGCCTGGGTCACCCAGCGGGTCGTCGACTACACCTCCGACCGCCTGCTGGCCGGCTCGGTCCGGGCCATCGCCGAGTCCGTGAAGCTGGAGAACGACCGCATCGAGGTCGACCTGCCGCCGTGGGCCTTCGGCCTGCTCGACAGCCCGCAGCGCGACAGCGTGTTCTACAACGTCCGCCAGTCCGGACGGGTGCTGACCGGCTATGACGACCTGCCGGACTTCGACGGCGTGGCGATCGCCGCCAATGGCGAGCCCGTGTTCCGGACCCTGGTCTACCAGGACCGCCGCGTACGCCAGTCCGCCGCCGCCCTGCGCGTGCCGGGCGCACGGGCGCCGGTCGTCATCTCGGTGGCGCAGACGCTCGAGTCGCGCACCGCCGTCCGCAAGACCCTGATGACCACGGTCGGCGCGATCGAGGTCGGCCTCGTCGGGCTGGTGGCGCTGCTGATCTGGCCCGCGGCGACCTGGAGCCTCAGTCCGCTGGAAGGCCTGCGCAAGCGGCTCGCCGAACGTTCCGACGCCCGCGACCCGGACTTCGCGCCGGTGGCCGTCGGCGACGTGCCCCGCGAGCTGCAGCCGGTCGTGGTGGCCTTCAACAGCCTGCTCGGAGAGCTGGAGCGCTCGGTCGATGGCGTGCGCCGCTTCACCTCCGACGCTTCGCACCAGATCCGCACCCCTCTGGCGATCGTGAAGACCCACCTGGCCGTGCTGGCCAAGGGCAAGCGCTCGGTCGCGGACCAGGCCTCCCTGACCGACGCGCTCGAAGCCGTCGACCGCCTGCAGCGCCTGATCGAGCAGCTGCTGGCCCTTGCGCGCGCCGAGGCGATGGAGGCCGACGGCCTCCAGGCGGCGGACCTGACCGTCTGCGCCCGGAGCCTCGCCGATCGCTGGACTCCGCGCGCGACGGCCGAGGGCGCCAGCCTAAGCCTGCAGCTCGAAACCGAGTCCGCGCCCGTTCCCCTGGCTGCGCCGCTGGTCGACCAGATCCTGGAAAACCTCGTCGACAACGCGCTCCGTTACGGCGGCCGCGCCATCGTCGTGGGCGTTCGTCAGACAGAAGCGCGGTCGATCCTGTGGGTGGCCGACGACGGCCCCGGCCTACCCGCCAAGCTGCGGCAGCGTCCATTCGAGCGCTTCATGCGCGGTCCGCAGAGCGCGGGCCACGGCAGCGGCCTGGGCCTGTCCATCGTCAAGGCGCTGGCCGCGCGCGCGGGCGGCGACGCGCTGCTGGAGGACATCCGCGAGGGCGGTCTGCGGGTCAGCGTCAGCTTCCCCACGCCTTGACGCCTCAGATGATGGTCGCGCCGCCGTCGACCACCAGGATCTGGCCGGTCATGTGGCCGCCGGCGTCGGAGGCCAGCAGCAGGGCTGGCCCCATCAGGTCGGTCTCGCCGCCCAACTTGCCCAGCGGCGTATCGCGCAGCATCCGCTCGCCGTGCTCGCCGATGGTGGCGGCGGTCATCTTCGAGGGGAAGTAGCCCGGCGCCACGGCGTTGACGCGAATGTTCTTCGGCCCCCACTCGGCGGCCAGGGCGCGGGTCATGTTCACCACAGCGCCCTTGGCGGTGTTGTAGGCGATGGTGCCTAGCTGGTCGGGATGGTGGCCCATCAGCCCCTCGATCGAGGCGACATTGACCACCGCGCCCTTGCCCTGCTTCAGGAACGCCTCGCGCGCCACCGCCTGGGTCAGCAGGAAGAGGCCCGTGACGTTCAGGTCGATGACCTTGTTCCAGCCCTCCAGCGGATAGTCCTCGGCCGGCGCGCCCCAGACGGCGCCGGCGTTGTTGACCAGGACGTCGATGCGGCCAAAGCGCTCCAACACCCGCTGGGTCAGGGTCGTGGCGGCGTCCGCAGCGCCCAGGTCGGCGGCGAAGCCCTCGGCCTGGATGCCCTTGGCGGCCAGCTCGGCGACGGCGGCGTCCAGCTCGGCCGGCTTGCGGGCGACCAGGGCCAGGGTCGCGCCGTACTCGCCCAGGGCGCTGGCGATCTGCAGGCCCAGGCCGCGCGAGCCGCCGGTCACGATCGCCACGCGGCCGGTCAGGTCAAAGAGGCTGCTCAGGGTCTTGGTCATTTGGCGCGTTCCGGAGCGGGGTTCTGGCAGATCGCCTTGAAGCCGGCCGCCATGAAGGTCGCCATGTGATGGCGGATCGACTCAAGATCGTTGGACGAGCATAGCCCGTGAGACAGCTCGTCCAGGCGGCCTGTGCGGGCCATGTTGTGGGTCATGGCGCCGGACACGAAGTGATAGCCCCAGAAGATCGTCGCCTCGTCGCAGTCGGGCATGGCCTTCTTCAGTAGGTCGATCAGGGCCAGGACGACGGGGTTGAAGTACTTGCCCATCTTCTCTGCGCCCCAGCCGGCGGCGCTGTTGGCCTGGGCGCTGATCTTGCCGAAGGCCATCCACTGCTCGGTCTCGTGGATCTGGACGTTCAGGTCGGTGTCGATCCAGGCGTGCAGCGCGCCTTCGACGGTGATCGCATCGCCGACCTCCTCGGCATAGCGGCGCATCGCCTCCAGGCGGTTGCGCGCCGAGATCGGCGCCCGCCGCGCCCAAACCGCCTCGAACAGGCTCTCCTTGCCGTTGAAGTGGTAGTGGATCAGCGTCGAGCTGACGCCGATCCGCGCAGCCACGTCCTTCAGCGTCACGCCGTGATAGCCGAACTCGGCGAACAGCTGCTCGGCGGCGTCCAGGATCCGTTCGATCGACTGCTCGCGGGCGCGCGCCTTGTGCTTACCGGCGCGAGGCGCCTGGACGTCTTGGGCGTCTGGGGCTTGGTCTGTATCGCTCATCGAGCCTCTGGTTGCCGGTTCGGATCCGGGGCGTCAACGGTCACCGCGGGGAAGGCCGAAAAGCCGATGTCCAGCCGCCAGGGTTTGCCCTGTGCGCGGCGCTCGGCGACCAGGCCTTGCGCCCACTCGAAAGCAGCCGGTTGCAGGTCGCGCCGGGCCATCGGCCGCTGGTCGATGTCGAGGTAGCCGCGCTCCTGGACTGAGAAGCGCGGCCACGCCGTCTCGCCCAGTGCGGTCGGTACGCCGGTCCGGACGAACGAGACCCAGTAGTTCAGCATGGCGTCTGAGAGCGCACGCTCCTCGGGCGTCGATGGCGCCCGCGGCCAGTTGGGCCCTTCCCGGCCGAGTTGACCGAAGACATAGGGGATCTCGCTGGCGTGGAAGGCCGCCAGATCGCGGGCCTTCTGAGCCGGGTTGCTGTGGCGGAAATAGTAGAGGTAGCCGCCCTGCCCGATCGCCGCCTGCTGCTGGACCAGGTACTGCGCGGCGAAGCCGTAGAGACCGTCGCGGATCGAGGCCATGACGTCGGCCTTGGGCTCGGTCCCCGGATAGACGGCCAGATAAGCGTCAGCCTTGTCGCCGAAACGCTTGCGGACGTCGGCGACATAGGCCTCGGATGTCTTCGGCGCGGGCGGCATCAGGAACATCAGCGAGCGAAGCTCTCCTTCGTTGAAGCCGGCCAGGACGTCGGCCTTGGCCTGCTCGCCGCGTGCGAAGGTCTCGGCCAGCTGGCGCTCCAGCACCACGCCATCGATCACCGGCTCGGGCTGCCAGCCGGTGGCCATGCCGGCCATGAACAGCTTGACGATATTGGCCTTGCGCAGCTGATCGGCAGTCTTGGCGCCGGCCTTGTCGCCCAAGGCCGCGCCCGAGGCTTCCGCCGACGGCAGGCCCAGGGTTTCCTCATGCAGCGCGCGATAGGCGGGCATGTAGCCGCTCTGAACAATGGCCTTGTTGAACAAGCCCTTGGCCTGCGGGCTGGCCAGCAGGGCGATGGCGCTGAGGCCGCCGGCGGACTCGCCCGCGATCGTCACCTGGCCCGGATCGCCACCGAATGCCTCGATATTGTCGCGCACCCACTTCAGCGCCGCGATCTGGTCGAGCAGGCCGTAATTGCCGGACAGATGCTGCGGCGACTCCGCGCTCAGCGCCGGGTGGGCGAAGTAACCCAGCAGGCCCAGGCGGTAGTTGATCGAGACCAGCACGATCCCCTGCTTGGCCAGCTTCGTCCCGTCATACAGCGGCTCGGAGCTGCCGCCCCCCAGCAGCGCGCCGCCATGGATCCAGACCATGACCGGCAGCTTCCTGGCCCCTTGCGGCGCCCAGACGTTCAGGGTCAGGCAGTCCTCGCTCATCGCGGCCATGCCACCAGAATAGAGGCCCTTCGAATCCTGCGGCGGCTGCAGGCAGGCGTGGCCGAACGCCTTGGCGTCGCGCACGCCCTTCCAGCCCTCCGCCGCAACCGGCGCCCACCAGCGCAGCGCGCCGACGGGTGGTTGGGCGTAGGGAATGCCCTTGTAGGCGACGACGCCGTCGGCCTCGACGCCTTGCAGAGCGCCCTGACGGATCGAGACCTGCGCCTGAACCGGCGCCGCCGCGAGGACGGCGACGGCCAGGCTCAAAGCCGCCCAGAAGCGGCTCACAGGTTGTAGCCCAGGCGGACGCCGAAGGTGCGCGGCCGCAGGATGGCGAAGCGGCTGTACACGAAGGCCTCCGGATGGATGTAGGTCGTGGCCCGGCTGTTGCCGAGGTTCTCGCCGTAGAGGGTTACGGTGGTCCGGCCAAAACGCGCGCCGGTCTGCAGGTTCACATAGGTATAAGCGTCGGTGTTGCCGTACAGCGGGCTGACCACCCCGGCCTTGCCCGGCGTGTTGGGGAAACCGTTCGGGAAGCCGCCGACGTGCTGGATCTGGAAGCTGGTGAAGCCCTGGGCCTCCCCCTTCAGCGCATAACTGAACGTGCCGTAGAACGAGCCCTGCACGCGCGGCGAGGCCAGGCGGGCGTTGTCGACCGCGCCGGAGATGGTCGCCTCCTGCGTCGACAGCTCGGTGACCTTGGCCCGGTTCAGCGAGCCGTTGACGCCCAGCAGCACGCCCTTGACCGGGGTGAAGCTGACCTCGGCCTCCAGACCCTTGGATGCGGCGCGGCCGACATTGGTGGCGAACTGGATCGAGTCCGACTGGCGGTTGGCCTGCACTTGGATGTTCTTCCAGTCGATATAGTAGGCCGCCAGGGCCGCAGTCATCCGGCCATCCAGGAAGCGGCCCTTCAGACCCACCTCGTAGTTGGTCAGGTTGTCCGAACCCGCGCCCGCCGGAATGATCAGGTCGCTGGGATTGACCGTGCTGACACTGCCGGCTCGGCCGTTGTAGACGGGCGTGCGATAGCCGGTGGAAACCGTGGCGTAGGTCGTCAGGTCGTGCGAGGGCTTGTAGGTCAGGCTGACCTTCCACGACGCCTTCTCGGCCGAGGGATACTTGGTCGTCGCCGTGCCGTTCGGGATCAGGGCCAGCGGTCCGGAAATGCCCAGCAGCGCATAGGTGAAATAGGCCGAGTTGAAGCCGGCATAGGTGTCGACCGTGCCGCCATACTTGCCGTAGCGGATGCCGCCGGTCGCCGTGAGCTGGTCGCTCAGGTGGTAGGACAGCTCGCCAAAGCCGGCCAGTTCGTAGGTCTTGGTGTCGCTGCCGAACCTGGCGAACACCGTGCCCGGCAGGCCAGTGATGCCCCGGGCGCTGAGGAAGGCGGCGGTAGTGCGATCCTCGCCGTTCAGGTCCAGCTCGCGGTGCAGGTAGAAGCCGCCCGCCACCCAGTCGAACTTGCCGCCCGGATCGGAGGCGACGCGGGTTTCCTGGACGAAGGTCTTCGTGGTGGCGCTGTCGAACAGATAGAATGGCACCGCCAGGTTGAAGGTGCCGCCCAGGTCGACATTGAACAGACCGTCGGCGTTCGAATAGGTCGATGAGCTGGTCAGCTTCGCGCCGTCGAACTGGTACTCCAGCGTGCCGTTGAAGATCGAGGTCTTGGTCGTGTACTGGTCCGGCACCGTGCTGTAGCGCTTGCGATCGCCCAGCGACGGCGAGCTCAGCGACGAGTCCTTGGGATCGCTGTCCTCGTACGAGCCCAGGAGGCGGACGCTGAGCTTGTCGTTCGGCTGCCACAGCACGATGGCGCGGCCGCCCCAGTCCTTCAGCTTGTTGGCGTTCTTCACGCCCGTGCCGACATTGTCGATATAGCCGTCTTCATTGCGGTAAAAGCCGACCACCCGCAGGGCCAGCGCGTCCTTGACCAGCGGCAGGTTGACCATGCCGTTGAAGCGGCGGCGCACACCCTTGCCGTCAGGCGTATAGCCCAGGTCGACCAGGGCCGAGCTGTCGTAGCCGGTCAGGTCCGGGCTCTTGGTCAGCACCCGCAGCGCGCCCGACAGCGAGCCGGAACCGAACAGCGTGCCCTGCGGCCCGCGCAGGAACTCGACGCGCTGAACGTCATAGAGGTTGGGATCCAGCGTCACCGTGTTGCCGATCGTGGTGAGCGGCAGTTCGTCGATATAGACCGTGGTGGTGGTCTGCAGCCCCGCGCCCCAGCCGTTGGTCGAGATGCCTCGGACGGTGAAGCGGACATTGTTGCCGCTGGCCTGGTTCAGCACGACGCCGGGCGTCTCGCGGGCGATGCCCTCGTAGCTGACGATGCCCTTCTTGGTCAGCTCGGCCTGCGAGAAGGCCGTGACGCTGAGCGGCACGTCCTGCAGGCGCTCGCTGCGGCGAGTCGCGGTGACGACGACCTCGGTGACCTGCTCGGCGGCTTCAGATTTTGGCGCGGTTGGCGTGGTCTGCGCCAGGGCCGGCGCGGCGATCGTCAGCGCGAGCGCCGACGCAGTGTAGGCGATGCGTTTCATGGTTCCCTCCCGTCGCTGGCCACGCCTTTTTCCGGCGCTGTTCCGCGAACAGGGTCACCCTCTCACCACACTGACATGCGAGTCAATATTGACTTACTCGACAGTCAATATTGATCCCGCCTACGCGACCACCACCTCGGCGTGGGCGAAGGCGTCCTGGAAGGCGGAGCTCAGCTCAGCGTCAGTGACCAGGATGTCGACGTCCTTCAGCGCCGCGGTGTGGACTAGGCCGATGCGGCCGAACTTGCCCTCGTCCACCGCCAGCAGCACCCGGCTGGCGGTCGAATAGGCGATGCGGCTCATGATCGCCTCGCTGGGCGAATGGTCCATCAGGCCGTGCTCCAGGTTCACTGCGCCGACCGTCAGGATCGACAGGCTGGGCCGGAAGCCCGCCAGGAAGTCCTGGGCATGCCGGTCGGAGAATGACTGGTAAGCCGCATTCAGCTCGCCGCCGGCCAGGAACAGGGTGTGGCCCCGGTCCTTGCGCATCGCCTGGGCCACAGCCAGCGAGTTGGTGATGATCTTCAGCTGGCGATGCTCGCCCAGGGCTTTCGCCACGAAGCAGGAGGTCGAACCGCTGTCGAGGAAGACGGTGTCGCCGTCCGAGACGAATTTGACGACCGCCTCGGCGATGCGGGTCTTGCCGGCGACGTTCTTCTGCATGCGCAGGTCGAACGGGCCTTCGATCTCTTGCGGCGGCAGGCGGACGGCGCCGTGCAGGCGTACGATCGCCCCGGTCTCCTCCATCACCCGCAACTCGCGCCGGATCGTCTCCTCCGAAACCGAAAGCGCCTTGGCGATGTCGGCGATGGCGCGCGTCTGGTTGGGTTCCAGCAAGTTCAGGATGTCGCGCTGACGATCGTACCGTTTAAGCATTCTCTGTCCGTCTCTGCGGGTCGCGCGACACTATGCCGTGAGTCCCGATAGAAGAAGTACGCCCCCGGCCGGCGGGGAATGGGAGACCGGCCGGGGACGGGCGCGTCCTAGAAGGCGACGCGCAACTGGATCCGCGCATAGCGCGGGGTCTGGTAGTCGACCGGCTTGCGGAAGTTGGTGTCCGCCACGCCGCTGCCGCCCACGTCGCCGAACTCGTGATAGGCCGTCACGGCGTGCGAATTGAACAGGTTGAAGACGTCCAGCCGCAGCGAGGCATCGAACCGGTCGCCCGGCGTCGGGATGGTCACCACGGCGCTGGCGTTGAACTGGGTGACCCAGTCGCCCTCGAACGCCGAGCCGCGCTGGACCACCTTGCCCTGGCAGTAGAAGCCATAGCCCTGGTAGCCGTAGGCGGTGGCGTCGACGTCCTTGGGCACGATGCCGATGCAGCTGTACTTGCGCGGCGACTGGACCAGGCCGTTGCCGCCTAGGGTCAGCCAGTCGTTGACCTGGTAGCTGCCATAGGCCTTGAACGTGTGGCGGCGGTGGTTGGGCAGGTAGCCGTCGGCGCCGTTCAGGAAGCCCGGGCTATCGAAGTCGGCCGTGGTGTTGATCGCCAGCTGGCCGTTCTCCGAGCGCACGCCGCCCTCGTAGTTGCCCTTCAGATCGGCCCAGGTGTACGAGCCCGACAGCGACCACTTGCCGTCGAAGCTGCGGTCGAAGGTGGCGGTCAGGGCGTTGTAGTCGCGCTTGGGCTTCGGATAGGTCAGGTCCGCCGCCGACAGGGTGACGATCGGCTTGGAGCCGTCCGGCAAGCTGTTGAGGCGGATGGTGACGTCCTCGCCCGGATTGACGATCACCCACTGGCGACCGCCGCCGAAGCTGGACTGGCACTGGGCGGCGCTGAAGCCGGCCTTGACGCAGTAGGCGCGCGCGCCGGTGTCGATGGCCACGTCCTCGACAATGCTGTTCAGCTCGCGGTGGGTGAAGTAGGCGCCCACCTTGATCAGGTCGCCGAAGCGCCGCTCGTAACCCAGCACGAACTCGTCGGCCGACTGCGGCTTGAGGTTATGGGCGATGGACTCGGCGGTGTCGGCGACCAGACCCGAGGCCGACACCAGGCAGTTGGAGATCTTCGTATCGGGGCAGGTCGTCACGCCGTTGGCCGTGGTGATCGCCGCGCCGATCGTCGGCTCGCCATTGGCGCCGACGCCGTCCAGCCGGTTGTAGCGGGTGTAGGTGACCAGCGAGCCGGCGAACTTCAGGGAAAGGTCGCTGGGCAGCGGCAGGTAGTAGCGGCCGAAATAGGCGTAGAGCTTGGACCTGCCATCGCCGAAGGGGTCGCCGGAAACCGACAGGCGCGGCGCCCACTGGTTGCCCGGGTCGTAGAAGCTCTTGTTGTCGGCGTTGCGGTTGTCGAAGCGGTCGTTGCGGATGCCGGCCTCGACCTGCAGGCGGTCGTTGAACAGCGACCACTGGTCCTGAGCGTAGAACGCCTGGTTGACGGTGCCGAAGCTGCCGCTGTTGCGATAGACGCGGGTCGTCACGTACTCGACGCCGGCCGGCAGGTTGCTCTGGTCAGAGCCAGTCGAGCGGTACAGCTTGAAGGCGCCCCGGCCGATCGTCTCGAAGAACTGGGTCGCGGTGTTCTCTTCGTGGTCGTAACCGATCCGCAGGTGGTGGGCGCCGAACAGGTCGAAGTTAAAGTCGGCGTCGGCGCGATAGAAGGTGCGCTTGTCGTCGTTGAACGACTGGGCGTCGGTGACCTTGTTCAGGCCGATGTTCACCCCGGCGGTGTTGGTCCGGTAGTCGACGACCTGCTCGTGGCTCGTGTCCAGCGGCAGCTGGCCGTCACGGAACTTGTTGACGCCATAGGCGGCCGACAGGGTGAACCACGGCGTGAAGGTGCCGGTGTAGCGGCCGATATAGTTCTCGCCGCCCGAGCGCTGGTTGGTGCCGCCCGTCTCGGCCCCGACCGTCTTGGTCGCCGGGTCGTAGTTCAGGCTGCGGTTACGCACGTCCTTGGTGCTGTCGAAATAGGTGAACTCCAGGTGCTGCTTGGAGGTCAGCCAGCCATCCAGCTTGCCGCCCCAGAACGGCGCGTCGTCGCTGACCCGCGTGGCGTTGTTGCCGTTGGCCTGCGGCGTGAAGCTCTTCAGCTTGCGCTGATTGTAGAGGCCGTAGAAGAACAGGCGGTCCTTGATGATCGGCCCGCCCAACTCGGCCACCCACTCCTCGCGGCTGGACGTGGAGTCCTGGAAGTTGTTGCGGAACGTGTTGGGGGCGCTGTCGCGCAGGCTGCCCGGCTCCCAGGTCGCCGTCACGCCACCGTGGAAGACGTTGGTGCCCGACTTGGTGACGGCGTTGACGAAGCCGCCGGTCGAACGGCCGAACTCGGCCGGATAGCCGCCGGTCTTCACTTCCACCGTCTTGTAGAAATCGAACGGCACTTCCACGGGCAGCAGGCCCATACGGAAGTTGGTGATGTTCAGGCCGTTCACGAAGAAGGCGTTCTCGATGAAGCTGGCGCCCGAGATCGAGATCTGGTTGGCGAACGTGCCGTTGGCCGAGGACGAGCCCTGGACCACCCCCGGCGACATCAGGGCGATGTCGCGCAGCGAGCGGCCGACCGGCACGCGCTCGACCAGCTCGCCGATCTCGATGGCCGCGCCGGTGGTGGTGATCTCGAAGTCCGGCGTGCGCATGCGGCCGGCCTTGACCACGATGGCCTCGACCGAACCGACCGGCGCCAGGGTGAACTGGTTCGAGCCGCCCGAACGGCTGATCAGCACGCCAGCTTCGGTGTAGGCGTCATAGCCGTCGGCGCTGACCGAGACGGCGTAGGCGCCCGGGGCCAGCTGCGGAATGACATAGGCGCCGCTGGCGTTGGTGGTGGCTGAACGCTTCACGCCCAGCGCTTCCGAGGTCAGCTGCACCGTCGCTCCAGCGATCGGCTTGCCTTCCGCCGACTGCACGCGGCCCGAGGCCTGAACGTTGGTGTAATCCTCTGCGAAGGCCGGCGCCGTCACCAGCGCGACCGCCGTAATGCTGGTGCTGACCAAGGCCAGCGCCCGCAGCGCCATGACGCCGCTCAGGCGACGCCCGGCTCGAGTTTGATGCCTCACGACCGACTCTCCCAAAGAGAAATTTGTGCCCGACGAGCGTTGCGACCCGTCCTGCCGGTCGCCGCCCCCTCGCCGCGTTCTCCTCTAGGCGCAGTTTGTGGATGTGATGTGACATTTGTTGATTTCATGTTGATGTCACGAGAGATTGGCTTGCGCTTTGTGAGCATATTGACCACAAAACCCGCGAAACCCACACAGAAGTCCTCCGATGGCGGTCAGATCGCCCTCGCAGCGCGGACCTTCATCGGGGTGTGTCAGACGTCCGCCAAAAAGGGATGTCTTCAGTGAAGAGGCCTCGCGGTGACCAAGACTTCCCTGCCTATCGCGCTGCTGTGCGCGACCCTTCTCGGCGGCGCCGCGAGCGCCGCCTTGGCCGCGCCAGCCGACCCGTACTTCGCCAATATCGACGTGCGGCGCGACGCGCGGACGGACGGGAAGACGATCACCGGCGTCGTGTTCGATGACGCCAACCACAACGGCCGCCTGGATGCGGGCGAACACGGCGTGCCGGGCGTGAAGGTCTCCAACAGCCGCGAAGTGACGCTGACCGACGCCAAGGGCCGCTACGCCCTGCCCGTGCGGCCAGACATGGCGGTGTTCGTGATCCAGCCCAGCGGCTGGCGCGTGCCTACCGACGAGCGCTGGATCCCGCGCTTCGCCTATCAGCACAAGCCGGCCGGCACGCCCAAGGCCCTGCGCTATGGCGGCCTGCCGCCGACTGGTCCCCTGCCCTCGGCGATCAACTTTCCGATCATTCCCACAGAACCCGGTCAAAACTTCGAGTGCGCCGTGCTGGGCGACGTGCAGCCGGCGTCGAACATCGAGGTCGGCTATGTCCGCGACTCGCTGGTCCGCGAACTGGTCAACGCGCCCAAGAAGCCGGCCTGCCTGCTGGCCCTGGGCGACATCGTCAGCGACGACCTGCACCTGATCCCCCGCACGGCCGAGGTGATGGGCGCGATCGGCGTTCCGCAATGGTGGGTGCAGGGCAATCACGACTACGACCACGACGCCGACCACGACATCGACAGCTCCGACACCTGGCGGCGGCTGTACGGTCCCAACAACTACGCGTTCGAAATGGGCCAGGCGGTGTTCATCGTGCTGGACAACGTCTCGTTCCCCTGTGGCGAGGATCCGCGCGAAGCCCGCGAGCGGCCATTCTGCAAGCAGTACTGGAAGACCTATGCCGGTCGCCTGCTGCCCGACCAGATGACCTTCATCGCCAACGTGCTGAAGGCGACCGATCCCAAGAAGCTCGTGGTGTTCGCCGCCCACATCCCGTTCGTCGGCTTCGACAACAGCGAGTCCCAGCCGCACCAGACGGCCAATCTCGACGAGCTCTACGTCCTGGTGAAGGGCCGCCCGGCCCTGTCCCTGACCGGCCACAGCCACACGCTGGAGAACATGGCGCCCGGCGACTCGATGGCCGGCTGGAAGGAGAACGTCGGCGTCTCGACCATCCCGTTCCGCCACCTGGTGGCCGGCGCGGTGGCCGGCGACTGGTGGGGCGGCGACTACGACATCGACGGCACGCCGATGAGCATCCAGGGCGACGGCTCGCCGCGCGGCTATGTCGACTTCGCGGTGAAGGGGACAACCTACACCCTGGACTACCGCGCCAGCGGTCTGCCGCGCGACCGGGCGATGTGGCTGTCGGTCAGCACGCCGGCCTTCCGCGACTGGGCCGACAAGATCTTCGCCTGGCGTGACGCGCCCGATGACAAGCGCGATCCCGTGCCGCCGCTCAGCGTCCAGGACCTGCCGGACGTCAAGATGCTGACCCCGAGCGACCTGGCCGGCCAAAGCTGGCTGACCGCCGACGTCTGGATGGGCGACTCCACGACCAAGGTCATGATCGCCATAGACGGCGCCGCGCCTGTCGCCATGACCCGCACCCAGGAGATGAAGGGCGAAGCCGTCCGCAACGGCTCAGTCTATTCCGACCCCTTCGCCCTGCAGCGCCAGCTGACCATGGCCCGCGCGGCGATCCAGAGCCGCTCGGGCGATCCGGAGACGCAGGGCTATGTCCAGGGCCGCCAGAAGCGCCTGCCGCCAATGCCGCCGCAACCCCGCGGTTCGCGCGCCGACCACTCGCCGCACATCTGGCGCTACGACCTGCCCAAGACCTTGGCCGAAGGCATGCATACGGCGGTCGTCACCGTCACCCGCGACCAGGGCGCGCCGTCCCGCGACACCCTGGTGTTCGAGGTCCGTCCCACGCGCCCAAAGCCGACCTTCGACTTCGAACACTGGGACAGGTTCAAGAACCAATAGCTAGCGCGCGAGCGCCGCTTCGGCGAGCGGACGCATCCGGTCGTAACCGCGGGTCTGGGGATGGATGCCGTCGCGGGCCAAGTCGGCGCGCAGGCCGTTCTCCGCGTCCGCCAGCACCGCGAAGTAGTCGACGAACGTCAGACCGTTTTCGCGCGCGAAGGCGCTGAGCCAGGCGTTCAGCGCAATGACCCGCCCGCGCGGATCCTGCACCTCGGGCGCCCACGGAAAGCCGGTGACCGGCGTCAGGCTGGCCAGGATGACCGCGATCCCGTGGGCGCGCGCCAGATCGACCATCGCCTGGATGTTGTTGCGATAGTCCTGCGGCGTGGAGGGCCCCGTGTTGCCGGCCACGTCGTTGACGCCGCACATCAGGTGGACGGCGCGGGGCTTCAGGGCCACGACATCGGCCATGAAGCGCAGCAGGATCTGGGCGCTGGTCTGGCCGCTGACGCCTCGTCCCACGACGCCGTTCGTGAACAGGTCGGGATGGGCGATGGGCCACATCTCGGTGATGGAGTCGCCGATGAAGACGACGTCGACCGGCTGTCCGTCCAGGGCGGCGTTGGCGTCGCGATAATGTCCGAGGGCTGCAAAGTCGTCGGCTTTGCGCTGAGCCTTGACCCGATCGCGCTCGGCAATGCGGTCGGGCTTGGCCAGCATGGCCATGACGGCGGGATCCATTTCGCTATCCGCCAGGTAGGCTCGGGCGAAGGCCAGCTCGTCGGCCGAGGCGCCGCCATAGCCCGGCAGATCGTCGACCATGCCCTTCACGACGCCCGTCCGTAGAGCGTCACGACACAGGCCCCACCGAGACCGAGATTGTGCTGCAGGGCGAAGTTCAGCCCCTCGACCTGCCGGGCCTCAGCCGCGCCGCGCAGTTGCTGGGTCAGCTCGAAGCACTGCGCCAGGCCGGTCGCGCCCAGGGGATGGCCCTTGGACAGCAGACCGCCGGACGGATTGACGACGTGGTCGCCGCCATAGCTGTTTCGGCCGTCACGGATGTAGCCTTCGGCCCCGCCCTCCTCACACAGGCCCAGCGCCTCGTAGGAGATCAGCTCGTTGGCGCTGAAGCAGTCGTGCAGCTCGACGACACCGATGTCGTCCGGCCCGACGCCGGCCTGCTCATAGACCGACCGCGCCGCCTCGCGGGTCATCTCGTAGCCGACGACGCTCATCATCGACCGGCCGGTGAAGGTCTCGGCGTAGTCGGTCGTCATGGCCTGGCCGAGGATCGCGACGTCCGCCTTCAGGCCGTGGCGCGCGGCAAAGGCGGGCGAAACCAGGATGGCGGCCGCAGCACCGCAGGTCGGCGGACAGGCCTGGTAGCGGGTCAGCGGACCATAGAGATGCTTGGACGCCATCACCTCTTCGAGCGTGATCGGATCACGGAACAGCGCCAGCGGGTTGTTGGCCGCATGCCGGCGCGCCTTGACCGAGATCATGCCGAACACCGCGTCCGGCGTCCCGTAGCGCGACTGGTAGTCGAGGCCCGCGCCACCGAACTGCTGGGCGACGAGGGGCGAAGTATCGTCCAGGCCGAGGATCTCCTCCTGCTTGGTCAGGTGGTGATCCAGCGTCCGCTTGCGATCGTTGAAGACCGCGCCCAGCGCGCCCGGCATCATCTGCTCGAACCCGAAGGCCAGGACGCAGTCAACCTCGCCGGCCTCGATCATCTGCCGCGCCAGCCACAGGGCGGTCGAGCCGGTCGAGCAGTTGTTGTTGACGTTGACCACCGGGATGCCGGTGGCGCCGACGCGATAGAGGGCCGACTGGCCCGCCGTGGAGTCGGCGTAGACGTAACCGGCATAGGCCTGCTGGATCTGCTCGTAGCTGACCCCGGCGTCCGCCAAGGCCAGGCGGATGGCCTGTTCGGCCATCACGTCCCAGTCGGCGCTCTGGCCGGGCTTGGCGAAGGGGATCATGCCGACGCCGGCGACAAGGGCTCGGGTCATCACGCCGCCTCCGCCGAGGGTTCGGGCGCCTCGCCGTCGACGCTGGCGTGCGGTGCGAACCGCATGGCGACCCAGTAGCCGATCAGGGAGATGAAACCGGTGATCACGCCCAGCCAGGTCAGGGTCAGGCCCAGGCCGCTGGGGCCTTTGAACAGGACGGTCATCCAGGCGATGATCGCCGCCGTCACCGGGCCGCCGACAAACTTGCCGACGATGGCCAGGGCCGCCAGGCTGGTCGCGCGCTCCTCGTTGGGCAGCAGCACCGCGATAGCCGCGGAGTTGACGAGGTTGACCACCGCCCCGCCGGTCAGCAGGGCGAACAGCACCCACGCAAAGCCCGCCACGGTCGGCATGATCGGATAGGCGCTGGCCGGGATGCTCAGCAGGGTGGCGATCACGGCCGGCAGCAGGATGCCGCCGCGCATCTTCATCTTCTGGCCGGCGTCCGACGCAAAGCCGCCGATGACCGAACCGACGATGCCGGAGGCCAGGATCACCAGCCCCACCCAGCCGCCGAACTGGCCGGGTGACTGACCGTACTGACGGACCAGCACCGACCCCATCCACAGCGCCGCCGCGCCCTCGGCCAGCGAACCGGCGAAGTTGCCGACATAGAGCGCGCCCAGGAAATAGCGGCGCTTCCAGAAGGCGCGCAGCGCCGGCATGAACGCGACCGTCGTCTGCTCGACTTCCTGACGCGCCGGCTCACGGATCAGGAACAGAGGAAGGACGAGAATGGCAGAGGCGATACCGACGATCAGGTGGGTCTCGCGCCAGGCTGGCATGCCTGAAATGAACGCCGCCGGGTGGGCTTCAAGCCAGCCGAACAGCAGGCCGCCGACGGCGAAGGCAGCGCCAACACCCGCCCAGGCGCCGATCGAGAGCAGCAGCATTGAGCGTCCTCGCCGCTCGGGCATGCAGACGTCGGCGATCAGGGACACCACCACCGGGAAGGCGGTCGCCCCGCCGATGCCGGCGACCAGGCGCGCGATGAACAAGCCGTGGAAGTCCTGTACGAAGGCCGTGCCGATTGTGCCCAGCGCCCATAGGGAGGCCAGGATCACCAGAAGCTTGGCCCGGGTGTAGTGATCCACCAGCCAGGCGATCGGCAGGGACAGCACCGCCGCCGGGATCGCCGTGGCGGTGCCCACGATCATGGCCAGCTGGAAATCCGTGATCTTGAGGTCGGCCTTGGCCGCTTCCTGCAGCGGCGCCAGCAGGCCGCCGACGGTCAGGGCCGAGAACAGCGTCAGGGTCAGGAGCCAGACGACGCTCCACTTGGTCTTTCGGAAGGCGACAGGCAACGGCGCGCCGTTTCCTGCCGTCGCGGACGGAGGGGTCATGTTCGTTTCCTCGGGTGGGCGCCGCCGCGATGGGCCGGGCCTCGTCTATGGGCTAGGGCTTACGAGCCCAACTCAGCCGGTTTCGGGCGCTTGCCGTTCCTGCGCCCGCTCGGCGCAGATCGCATGGAAGCCGCCGGCCATGAACTTGGCCATCCGCGCCTTGACGGCCTCGAAGTCCTCAGAGCGGCACAGGCCGTCCGACAACGTGTCAATCCGCCCGGTCCGCGCCAGCGTCATCATCAGGGCGCCCGAGACGAAGTGGTAACCCCAGTAGATGTCCTCGGCCGGCGTGTTGGGCATGGCCTTGCGCAGCAGCTCGATCAGCCGCCGCACGACCGGGTTCATGAGGCGGTTCATGATCTCCGAGCCCCACTCGGGGGTGTTGGCGACCTGGGCGCCGAGGGCGGCGTAGTTGCGCCACGGCTCGCCGCCCTGGATGTAGGAGTCCAGATCAGTGTCGAGATAGGCGTGCAGCGCCCCCTCCACCGTGACCTTGCCGTTCACCGACGCTTCATAGGCGTCCATCGCGGCCATCCGGCGGCCCGAGGTGATCGGCGCGCGGCGCTCCATCACCGCGTCGAACAGGGCTTTCTTGTCGTCGAAATAGTAGTGCATCAGCGAGTTGTGGACGCCGACCTCCTTGGCCACGTCCTTCAGCGTCACGCCGTAGAGGCCGTGCTTGGAGAACAGGCGCTCGGCCGCGTTCAGGATCTGCTCGTTCGTCTCCGCACGCTGCTCGGCCTTGGTGCGGCCCGGGGCGGCGGGCGCGCCCCGTCGACGGGCGGGCGTCCGCGCGACGGTCTCTTGCGAAACCGGCTCCTCAGAGGCGCGAGAGGATTTCGAAGCCGCCATCAGTCCTGTCCATAGAGGGCGCGCAAGCGCGCCTTGTCGATCTTGCCGGTCGCCGCCAGGGGCATGGCGTCCACGCGCTGGATGCGATCGGGGATCCACCAGTCGGCGACGCGGCCCTTTATGGCGGCCTTCAGATCAGCGTCCGTAACGGATTCGCGCAACTCGACCACAAGAACCGGCCGCTCGCCCCACTTGGCGTCGGGACGTCCGATCACGGCCGCCAGGGAGACCGCATCGAGCGCGCCGACGAACTGCTCGATCTCGACCGGGTTGATCCACTCGCCGCCTGACTTGATCAGGTCCTTGGAGCGCCCGGCGATCGTCAGGGCGCCGGTGTCGTCGATGGACGCCAGGTCGCCAGTGTCGAACCAGCCTTCGGCGTCGACGGCGGCCTCGGGCGCGCCGAGATAGCGGTTCACGACACTGGCGCCGCGCACCTTCAGATGGCCGACCACGTTGCGCTGATCGGGCAGTACGACGCCCTCGGCGTCGGTCAGCAACATGTCCAAGCCGACGGAGCCGCGCCCCGAAGCCACGGCCGCTTCGGCCGGGTCGGACAGCGTGCCGGTCGGCGACAGTTCGGTCATGCCCCAGCTGGTCTGGACTCGCACGCCCAGGCTCTTTTCCAGCCGGTTCATCAGGCTCTCGGGGCAACCCGAGCCGCCCAGCACGATGCGCTGCAGGCTGGGCACGCCCTCGTCGCTGGCCTCGACATGATCCACAAGGCCCAGCCAGACGGTCGGCACGCCGGCCGTTACGGTCACGCCCTCCTCACGGATCAGCCGCGCCAGGCGCGGGCCGTCGGTAACCCGGCCGGGCAACACCAGCTTGGCGCCCACCGCCGGGGCCGAGAACGGAAAGCCCCAGGCGTTGGCATGGAACATCGGCACGGCGACCAGCACCGTATCGCTGCGGGTCAGGCCCAGCGCGTCGGCCATCACCGAGCGCAGGGTCACCAGATAGTTGGAGCGGTGGGTGTAGACGACGCCCTTGGGCGCGCCAGTGGTGCCCGACGTGAAGCACAGGCCAGCCGGCGTGCGCTCATCGAAACCGCCCCAGGTCTGGGCGACGCCGGACGCCACGAGATCTTCGTAGTCCAGCGTGGTCGAATTGGCGGGTTGGCGTTCGTCCAAGGCGATCAGGCGCAGGCCCGGACGCAGCGCGGAAATCTCTTCGGCCAGCGGCGCCAGGCCGGCGCCGTAGGCCAGGAGCGTCGCCTGCGACTGCTCCAGCATCGAGCCCAGTTGCGCGGCGGTCAGGCGCGGATTGAGCGTGTGGCAGACCATGCCGACGCCCATGGCCGCGTACCACATCTCCATGTGCGGTCGGGTGTTCCAGGCCAGGGTGGCGACGACGTCGCCCTGCTCCAGGCCCAGGTCCTTCAGCGCGCCGGAGAGGCGATGGCTGCGATCCAGCACCTGCGCATAGGTCAAGCGGCTGACCTCGCCCTCGATATCGCAGGAGACGACCTCGACGGTGGGATGCCAACGGGCGGCGTGAGCCAGGAACTTGTCGACCGTCAGCTCATAGGCCTGCATCCCGTCGGTCATCGCCGCCAGCGGACGCTTGGTCTCCGGGGCGCCGCCCTGGGACGCACGGTCGAGATACGGTTGCAGGGTCATTTCAACTTTCAACGGTAAGGCGCAGCTTCGGTAAGGAAAAGTCGGGGCGGGCCGGGACCCGCCCCAGTCGACTCATCGTCAGGGAGGTCAGAAGGTCCGCGTCAGACGCACGCCGTACTGGCGAGGCGGACCGGCGTAGCGCATGCCGGCCTTGACCGAGGCGACGTATTCAAGGTCGCCAAGGTTGGTCGAATAGGCCTGCAGCCTCCAGTCGCCGGTCGCATAGGTCAGCTGGGCGTTGACGATGTCGCGCTTGGCCAGGTGGTCGCCCAGCGAGGCGTTGGCGAAGATCGTCGTCCAGGTGTCGGAGATGTGGCTGTAGTCGATGCGCGGCGTCAGCGTGCCCCTGCCGAGGTCGATGTTGTATTCGACGCCCAGGCTGAAGGTGACTTCCGGCGCGTAGGTCTGGGCGTTGCCCGCGACGTTGACGCAGTTGCCGGTGGCCGGACCCGTCTTGGCGTCGCAGGTCCCGGTGCGCGTGCGGCGCGGATCGGCGGCGAAGAAGTCGCCCAGCTTGGAGTGCGACAGGCTGAGGCCCACATCCAGGCCCAGATTGCCGAAGCGACCCTGCGCCGAGGCTTCCAGGCCATAGATCTTAGTGTCGCCGGTCACGTTCAGGATCGAGTTGATCGAGGGCGTGGTCGGGTCGCCGATGATGATCTGGAAGTTCTTGTAGATGTTGTAGTAGCCGCCCAGTTGGGTGCGCACCCGGCCGCCCATCAGGGTCGACTTCCAGCCGGCCTCGAAGTCGGTGACGTTCTCGCCTTTGAAGGGCTTGGGCGGCACGAAGGCCAGGTTCACGCCGTTCAGGCCGCCAGCCTTATGGCCGCGCGCGACGAAGGCGTAGAGGAAGTTGTTGTCGTCGAGCGTGTAGTTCAGGGCGACCTTGCCGGTGACGGCGTTCTCTTCGTAGCGATCCTTCTGGGTCAGGCTGAGGCCCAGCAGCGGCGCGGAGCTGACGGCGTCGTTGACGACGGTCGAGTGCGTGTAACGGGCGCCGGCCTGGAGCTCCAGACGATCGCTCAGGTCATAGCTGATCTGGCCGAACGCGGCCTTCGTCGTCTTGGGGTTCTTACCCTGCAGATAGAGGGCGTAGATGATCGGCAGGGTCGCCGACACGTACTGGGTCGTGACGAACTGGTTCGGGGGGAAGGTGATCTTGTCGTCCTGATAGTAGACGCCGGCCACCCACTTCAGCGGGCCCGTGTCCGGCGAGATCAGGTTGAATTCCTGCGACAGCAGACGCTGCTTGCTCTCACCGTAATAGGTGAACGGCAGGGTCGCCGTGCCGTCGGTGTCGGCCCGGACCAGGGTGGTGCCGTACTGGGCGCCGGAGATCGACCGCAAGGTGATGCCGTTGTCGAAGACGTAGCTGGCGTTCAGCACCGTGCGCGAGGTCTTGTCGCGGGCTGCATACGGGCCGTTCGTCGCGATGGTGTGCAGCGGCAGCGTCGAGAAGACCGGGCTGATCGGATAGCCGCCCATGTCGTGGTCGGTGTAGTCGCTCTTCAGCAGCACCTTCACCTTCTCGTTCGGCGTCCACATCAGGCTGCCGCGGATGCTCTTGGTGTCGAGCTCGCCCGGATGGCCGCTGGTGGTGGGCGTGCCCAGGACCTTGAAGAAGCTGTCGCGGGTCTCGCGGTTGAAGGCGATGCGGCCGGCCAGGTGCTCGCCCAGCGGGATGTTGACCGCGCCCTGCAGGCGGAAATCCTTGTAGTTGCCGGCCTGGCCGGTCACGTAGCCGCTGAAGCCGCCCATGTCGGGGTTGCGCTCGGTGATGAACACCGCGCCGCCGGTGGCGTTCTGACCGGCGAACGTGCCTTGCGGGCCACGCAGCACTTCCACGCTCTGGATGTCGAAGAACGGCTCGTTCTGGAAGTAGGCCGGGAACACCGCCACGCCGTCGCGATAGGTGATGACGCCCACGCCGATCGACGAGCTGTTCTCGGTCTTGCCGATACCGCGGATGTTGAAGCTGTTGCCCTGGCCCGAGTTCTGGACCGTCACCGACGGCATCGAGAACTGCAGGGTTTCGATGTTGGTGACGCCTTTGGCCTGCAGCTGTTCGCCGCTCAGCACGGCGGCCGCGACGGCGGTGGTCTGCAGGTTGGTGGTGCGGCGTTCGGCGGTGACCACCACCTCGCCCAGCACGGCGCTTTGCGGGTCCTGCACGGCGGGCGCGGCCTGCTGAGCATGAGCTGCCCCGCACCACAGAAGCGCGACGGCGGACGTCGAAATCAAGAAGCTGCGGCCCATCTAGGGTCCCCCTGTTCCTATGCGTTTCCTCGGGCGATCTCCGTCGCCACGCCATGATGGTTTTCACCGAACGACCTCGGCGTCAACATTAATTCAATTCCGAATGAACATGTTGCATTTGCCCTGGGACTGGATGAAGCTCGATGTCGAAGCGGCGCTCCGAGAGAGCGAACAAGCCGCGCGAAGGGAGTGACGAATGCGCTATCTGGAACGCGGCGGCGTGCGCCTGGCCTGGGACGAAAGCGGCTCTGGCGTGCCGATCCTGCTGATCATGGGCCACCGCTACAGCTCGGCCATGTGGTATCCGGTGTTCGAGGCCTTTGGTGGCCGTAACCATCTGATGTGGTTCGACAATCAGGGCACGGGCCAGAGCGGCGCGCGCAAGCGCACCAGCGTCCGCGAGATGGCCGACGACGCCTTGGCCGTGCTGGACGCCGCCGGCGTCGACAGCGCCCACGTCTATGGCGTCTCGATGGGCGGCGGCATCGCCCTGGAGTTCGGCATCCGCTATCCCGAGCGCACCCGCTCATTGATCCTGGGCTGCACCATGGCCAAGACGCCGGAGTTCGCCGCCAAGCGCAGCTGGATCCACTGGGTGATCTATCATCTGCCGACGCCGATCCTGAAAGCGCTAGGTTCCAAGAAGTACAATCGCGGCTACGGCGATGCGGCCCCCGAGGACCGGATCCAGGCCGACCTGGCGAAGCTGGCCAAGGACCCGTTCAGCCGCAAAGGCGTCTGGGCCCAGGCGGTCGCCATCTCCGACTATTCGGTCGAGCCGGACGCCGTTCGCGCCATGACCAAGCCGGCCCTGGTGCTGCACGGCACGCAGGATCTGGCCGTGCCCTACGAGCAGGGCAAGAAGCTCTCCGAAATGCTGCCGAACGCCCGCCTGGTGACCTTCGAGGACACCGGCCACAACTACTTCGTCGCCCATGGCGACCGGGCCAACGCCGAGGTCGAACGCTTCATCGCCGAGGTCGAGAAGACGCGATGAGCCGCACGATCGCCCTCGACCGCTGGACCGTCCACGACGCCGATCCCGGCGCGGGTGTCCCCTCCCCGCCGGCTGAGGCCGGGATGGCCCTCCCGGCGCCCGGCGACATCTACCAGGCCCTGGTCGCGGCCGGTCGGCTGGATCACCCGTTCGAGGGCCGGAACGAGGCGGCCGCCGCCTGGGTGCGCGACCGCGAATGGTGGTGGCGCACCAGCTTCGTCGCGCCCGACTGGAGCGCCGACCAGGAGATCGCCCTTGCGTTCGAAGGGCTCGACACTTTCGCCGAGGTCTTCCTGGACGGCGCGTCTCTGGGCCGCGCCGACAACATGTTCCACGGCTGGCGCTTCGACCTGGCCGGACGGGTGACGCCCGGCGCGACGCACCAGTTGGCGATCCGCTTCGATCCCACCGCCAAGGCGCTGGAAGGGCGAACTCCGCCTCCGCCGTGGGCCGCGTTCACCGACCGCATAAGCCGCTCGAAGCGCAACCTGATGCGCAAGGCCCAGTTCGGATGGGGCTGGGACTGGGGTCCCGATCTGCCGACGGTCGGTATCTGGAAGCCGGCGGTGGTCGAGATCCGGCCGCGCCGGCGCATCGACGACGTCCGCTTCGCCGTCCGTTCTGTGTCCGAGCAGCGGGCGGAAGCCTCCGTCGAGGTCGAGGGCGCTTTGGGTCTCACTGCCCAGATCACCCTTATCGATCCGGACGGCGTCGTGGTCGTGGACCAGCACGCGACCGGCCCGCTCGACATCGTCATCGATCAGCCTCGGCTGTGGTGGACCGCCGATCTCGGCGACCAGCCGCTCTATGACCTGCGGGTGCGCCTGCTCGACGGCGACCGCGTCGTGGACGAGGTCCGCCGCCGCGTCGGCCTGCGCACCATCGCCCTGGACCAGTCGCCCGATCCCGACGAGCCGGGCGCGACCTTCTTCCGCTTCGTCCTGAACGGCCAGCCGATCTTCGCCAAGGGCGCCTGCTGGGTCCCGTCGACCTCCTTCGTCGCCGATGTCGACGAGGCCGCCTATCGCCGCCTGATCGACCAGACGGTCGGCGCCAACATGAACATGATGCGGGTCTGGGGCGGCGGGATCTACGAGCCCGATCTGTTCTACGATCTCTGCGACGAGAGGGGCGTGCTGGTCTGGCAGGACTTCATGTTCGCCTGCGCCCCCTATCCCGACGACGAAGCCTTCGTCGCTTCGGTCCGCGCCGAAGCCGACGAGCAGATCCGCCGCCTGCGCCATCATCCGTCGATGGCCCTGTGGTGCGGCAACAACGAGAACCAGGCGATCCACCGCATCAATGTCGACGTCTCCGGCGTCGACACGCCCCTGCCCGGCGCGATCCTCTACGACGAGGTGTTGCCGGACCTTCTGGCGACGCTGGATCCCGACACGCCCTACTGGCCCGGCAGTCCGTGGGGCGGCGCCAATCCCAACGGCATGAAGGCCGGCGACGTCCACGACTGGACGGTCTGGCACGGCGTGCCGCCGATCCCCGACGACCGCATGATCGAGCCGTTCGGCTTCGCGCCCGAAAAGATCGGCTACCAGCGCTACGCCGAGGACATGGCCCGCTTCATCAGCGAGTTCGGCATCCAGGCCGCCCCGGCGCTGGACACCCTCAAGCGCTGGATGGACCCCGCTGATCTCTCGCCCGACAGCGAAGGCTTCGAGCAGCGGATCAAGGACGAAGCCCGCAAGGCCCTGGCCATGATCGATCCGGTCACGGGTCCGCCCGCGACCATCCAGGACTATGTCGACTTCACCCAGTGGACCCAGGCCGAGGGCCTGAAGTTCGGCATCGAGCATTTCCGACGCCGCCGGCCACACTGCTCTGGCGCCCTGATCTGGCAGTTCAACGATTGCTGGCCCTGCGTCAGCTGGAGCCTGGTCGACTGGGACGGCGTCGAGAAGGCCGCCTATCACGCGGTCCGCCGCGCCTTCGCGCCGGTCATGGCTTCGTTCAGAACCGCCGAGGACGGCGCGATCGAGCTCTGGATCAGCAATGACACCCGCGCTCCGGTTCGCGGCGAGGTCACGATCTCGCTTGAAGGCTTCGACGGCGCAAAGAGCCAGAGCTGGACCGTCGCATACGATGCTCCAGCGGACGGCCACGCTACGCCCTGGCGCGCGCAGCTGCCCGCCGCGCCGGACCGCGTGCTGCGGGCGACCTGCGCCGCCGGGACCTTCGAACCGGCCAGGCGCCTGTTCGCGCCGATCAAGGACCTGAAGCTGATCGACGGGCGGCCGCAGGCTCTCGTGTCGAGACTGGGTCCCTGCGCCCTCCGCGTCGAACTCTCGGCCGCCGTCTGGCTGCCGTTCGTCCACCTGGCGTCCGCCCGGCCAGACCTGCGCTACAGCGACAACCATTTCGATCTCGCGCCCGGGGAAGTCCGGACGATCGAGGTCACCTCGACGGCGCCCTTTGGCGCCATCGATCTGGGCGTGTCGTGGTGGCGGGCGGACGGTGTCGCACGTCCGCCCGCTTCACTGACGGATCTGGATGGCCTCTAAACCAGATACGCCTTACGCAGACCGGCGATCTTCTGGTCCGTAAGGCCAAAGCGCGCCTTGGTCAGGGCGACCGGACCGCCGAACTTCGTGTCGATCGTTGCAAGCGCGCGGCGCATGACCTCGGGGTCCGAGCCCATGATCACCTGCAGCACCTCAGGCGGCAGCTTGGCCAGGGCCTGGGCCTGCTGGGCCGAGACACTGCTGTTGGCCGCGCCGTTCTGAGCCATCTTCGCGTAGTAGGACGGCGGCGTGTAGACCTGGGTCAGGGCGTAGTCCTCCAGCACCGTGGCGCGCGGCACGCCCAGCACCGACAGGATCAGGGCCGAGGCCATGCCAGTGCGATCCTTGCCGGCGCTGCAGTTGAAGGCCAGCGGACCTTCGTTGGCCACCAGACGCGCGAACATGTCGGTGTAGTGCGGGGTCAGCATGTCCAGGAAACCGACATAGGCGTCGGCGAAGCCCTGGATAGCCTCCTCGCGGTTGGTCATCTTCATGAACGAGGCCATGGAGGCGCTCATGTCGTAGTCGGTGGCCACCACCTTCGGCGCGCCGGGCTTGCCCAAGAACGGGCTGGGCTCGGACGTGCGCTCCTGCGGGCTGCGCAGGTCGCAGATGGCGGTGATGCCCAGCTTCGACAGATAGGTGAAGTCGGCCATCGTCAGGCCGGCCATCACGCCCGAGCGGTAGATGTGGCCCCACTTCACCTGGCGGCCGTCGGCCGTGCGCCACCCGCCGACGTCACGGAAGTTGCGACCGCCTTCCAGCGGCAGCAGGCGCTCGGCCACCCGGGTCTGGCGACCGTCGGCCGCCGTCACCAAGAAGTACGGACGCGGCGAGACCGGCGCGGCCAAGTCCGCCGACGCGCCGCTCGCAGTCGCCAGCGCGCGCATGGCCGACTTTTTGGCGTCCGGGTCCGCAGAGACGAAGACCGAGACCGCCTGAGCGCCGGTCCAGTCCAGGCGGATCTTGTCGGACGCAGTGCGGGCGGCCTTGGCGTCCAGGATGGGCGCGGCGGCGGCCGCGGGAGCCAGCGCGAGAGCGCTGGCGACGGTCAGGAACTGACGACGATCCATGCTCATCCCTCCCCCTAGAACTTCACGTTGGCTTCGACGCCGAAGGTGCGCGGCTCGTTGAAGATCGCGTAGGTGCCCAGGGCGGCATTGTAGTTGCGCAGGAAGGCGTAGGACTTGTTGGTCAGGTTGCGCGACCAGACCGACAGCTGCAGGGCCGGCGCGCCCTCGGCCAGCTGGATGTCGGCCAGAGTCAGGCGGCCGTTCATCGTGAACGACTTGTCGCTCAGCGTCGGGTCCGTGGTGCTGGTCATCTGGGCGTCGGCGAAGTTGGCATCCAGGTGGGCCTTGAACGTCGCGCCAAGGGCCGGACGGACATAGTCCATGGCCACGCTGCCGGCGTTCTTGGGGCTGTACAGCGGATAGATCGTCGACTGGGCGTTGGTGAAGGGGTTGAAGGCCTTCGACAGCTTGATGTCGGTATAGGCGTAGCTGGCCGTCAGGGTCAGCCCCTCGACCGGCATGATGGTCAGGTCGGCCTCGAAGCCCTTGGTCTTGCCCGTGGCGGCGTTGGTGGTTTCCAGCGTGCCGCGGTTGTTGTTGAGGATCAGGACGTTGAAGTCGACCTGGGCGTCCTTGATATCGCCAGTGAAGGCCGCGACGTTCAGGCGGCCGCGACGGCTCCAGAACTCGGTCTTGGCGCCGATCTCGAACATCTCGACCTTTTCCGGGTCATAGGCGCGATAGGTCAGCGAGCGCGAGTTGGCGCCGCCGGCCTTGTAGCCCGTGGCCCAGCGGCCATAGAGATTGATGTCGCTGGTCACCTCGTAAGCCACGCTGACCATCGGGTCGAAGTGGCTCCAGCTCTCGTCCAGCGGTACGCGGCCGACGACCGGGTTCTTGTTGCTGTCGATATAGCTGGGCAGCGCGCCGTTGACGACGTCCAGCGAGCCCTTCTTGGCGTCCTTGGTGTAGCGGCCGCCGACGGTGACATGCAGCTTGTCGTCCAGCACCGGCGGGGTCCAGGCGGCTTGGCCGAAGGCGCCGTAGCTGGTCGTTTCGACGTGGCTGGCGCGGTCCAGGATGATGGTGTTGAAGTCCAGCGAGATCTGGGTGAACGCCGTGCCCGTGGCGTTCCACTGCAGCGAGTTCGGGGTCTGGGCGTTGTCGCTGACCTTTTCGCGGAAGTAGAAGACGCCGCCGACATATTCCAGGCGATCGGTCTTACCGACCAGCTGGAACTCCTGGCTCACCTGGTCCTGCCAGACACGGGCGACGCTGTAGCGGGCGAAGGCGCCGTTCGGCTGGAACACCGACAGGGCCACCGCGCCGTTGTCGAACTGGGTCTGGGTCAGCTTGCGGTACGAGCTGATCGACTTCAGGTCCAGGTCGTCGGCCAGCTTCCAGGTCAGGTTCAGGCGGTGACCGAAGGTGTCGCCCTCGCTCATCTGCAGCGGCACGCCGACGCTGGCGCGCTTGGCGCGCTCGGGCTGGGCGGGCGTCAGCGGCGCGAGCGCCAGGGCGCCCTTCTTCTCCAGCTGGACGTAGTACGGCGTCGAGCCGTCATAGGAGAGGTCATAGGCGTAGTCGGCGCTGAACCTGTCGGACGGACGCCAGGCGAACTCCAGGTTCACGCCGCGCTTGTCGTAGCTGTTGAAGTCCGGCTGGCCCGAGGTGGTCGGGTTGGTGGTCGTGCCGTCGCGCTTGGTCAGCAGGGCGTCGATCTTGAAGCTGAAGCCCTTGTACTCCGGCAGATCGATGTGGGTCTCGAGCTTGTAGCCGTTGTAGTTGCCGTAGCCGAGTGTGGTGTTCATGCCGAACACGCCGGTCGGGGCCTTGGTCACGATACTGACCGCGCCGCCTTCGGTGTTACGGCCGAACAGCGTGCCCTGCGGGCCCTTCAGCACCTCGATGCGCTCGACATCATAGAGCGCCGAGCCCAGGCCCTGGGCGCGGCCCAGATAGACGCCGTTGACATAGACGCCGACGGCCTGGTCGCGGGCGGGCTGGTTGGCGTCGCCCAGGGCGCCGATGCCGCGCATGCCGATCGTCAGGGCCGACTTGCGGGCGAAGAACGGGGCCACGCGCAGCGAGGGGATCGAGCCGTCGCCCAGGTCTTCCACCGACTGAACGTGGCGAGCCTTCAGGGCCTCGCTGTCCATGGCCGAGATGGCGATCGGGGTGTCCTGCAGGTTGGTCTTGCGCTTCTGGGCGGTGACCACGACCTCCTCGAGGCTGATCGTGTCATTGGCGGCCGCGGCCGTTTCGGCGGCGTGCGCCACGTTGCTCAGCGCCAGGGCGGCCACGCCCGTCAGTAGGCCGGCGCGCAGCGCCAACGTCTCGAAACCCCGTTTCATCGTCTGTCCCCTGGATGTCCGACAGGTCGTCGGCTTCGGGGCTGCCGTCTAAGCTTGAGCTGTGACCTTAGAACGAATGTTATGTTTCATTTTTACGAAGGTCGGCGCTATCTCACACCCAGGCTTGCAGTCTTCTTCCGGGCAGGGAATATGCGGCATGCCTTCGCGTCCACCCCATTCGTCATCGGCCGGATCATCAGCCCCCGTGCGGATTCTGGAGCCACAGGACAACACTCGCCAACGCTTGATCGCCGCCGCTGCAGCGCTGGTCGCCGACGGCGGAATCGCCGCCGCCTCGGCCCGCGCCATCGCCACGGCCGCCGGCACGGCCGCCAGCGCGATCAACTATAACTTCGGCAACATAGAACACTTGTTACTGACAGTGCTCGAACTGGGCGTCGAAGGGACCCGCCGGTGGCTGGAGGTCCGAGCGCACGAGCTCGCCGTCCTGCCCCGCTCGGCGGATGGCGCGGCGACGGCGCTGCTGCACGTCCTGCGGACCTGGTCTCGCGACGAGGGCCGCCACCTGGCCCTGACCTACCAGGAGGCCCTGACCGCCGCGCCTGGCCAAGGCGTCGCTGCGGCGTGGACGCGACTGTGGCGCGACTTCTGGATCGACACGGCCCGGACTTTCGGCCTGACGCCCATCGACGGGCGCCTGCTGCACGCCTTCTTCGAGCACGAGGCCCTCTACAATCTGTCGGCTTGGTCTCCAGCCCTGGAGGCGACCGCCCTCACGGACATGGTCGACCTCCTGGCCGCCCAGTGGCTGGGGGCGCCGGCCCGCGCCGCGCGCGGCGCAACAGTGCTGGCCGAACGGACCGCCGGCACACGCCCCTACGGCTCGGTGCCGCCGGCCGCCATGCGCATCGCCAAGGCCGCCGCCGAGGTAGTCGAGGACAAGGGCCTAGCCGGCCTGACCCACCGGGCCGTAGCCACGCGCGCCGGCGTGACGACAGGCTCGGTGACCCATCATTTCCGCTCCATCGAGGATCTCGTCGCCGGCGCCATCCGCGGCCAGGTGCAGGCCATGACCGAGGAAACGATCGAGCAGAGCAATGGCCGGCCGCCGATCGACGACCAGCTGACGGCCGACATCCTGGTCGCCGCGCTGCGCCAGCACGTCACCGCCGACGCGCCCTCGCCCGCCGTCATCCGCCGCCGGCGACTATTCCTGGCGGCGGTGCGCCGCGAGGAGCTGGCCCTGGCCGGCGCGGTGATCCGTTTCTCGTATGGCGGCACCCTGCGCGACAGCCTTGGCCGAATCTACGGGTTCTCAGGCGACGAACTGGTGCTGCAGGCCAGCGTCCTGGCCCGTCTTCTGGCGGCGATCTGGTTCGCCTGCGCCGGCGACGACGATCCCGCCGCCGCCCGCCAGGCCCTGTTCGAGCGCATCGAGACGCCACTGCGCACTTGGGCGACAGACAGCCCGTCCTGACTATCGAGGCCGCCCTGCCCGCTCGTCGATCCACTTGAGGACGATGTCCGCGAGCTGGAGGTTGTTCCGGTCCTGCATCAGCATGTGGCTGTTGCCTCGGATCCCAAGCTCAGCCGTCGCGATGATGTCCGCGCGCCCGCCGGCCGCCTTGATACGCGCGGCGTAAGCGCGGCAGCCGTCGAGCCGATCTTGCCAGGTCAGCGCGCCCAGCCCCGTCGGGGCCGAGAGATTGTCGCCGAACACGACCAGGGTGGGGATCTTCGCCAGCCTGGCGATCTGGTCGTCGGTGTAGCTGGCCCGGCAGGCGCCCGGTTCGACAGCGACGATGCCGGCAACGCCCTTCGGATCGATCAGCGCCGCGTCCATGGGAAACGGTCCCGACTGGGAGTGGCTGATGAGAACCGCGCCGTCCAACGCGATCGCCAGGCCGGATAGCGCCTTGAGAGTCGGGTTGGGTTGCGGGACCTGCGAGGTCAGGTCGGGAATGGCCTGCTTGGAGAGTTCGCCGACGGCCTCCACGGGAAACTGGGATCCCGAAAACGCCTCGCCGAACTTCGGCCCGAAGCGGAAGTTGGTCCAGACGCCCACGCGATCGCCAAAGCGAAAAGCCCCCTGCCCGATCGCCGCCGGCGCGCCGGGCGCGGTCGGCGTCACCGATCCGGTCGGCGCCGCGCTGGCGCCGGACAGTCGGTTGTTGATGGCCGCCTGGTTGAAACCGGAACGCGCTCGGCCGACCTGGTCGACGACATAGGTGGCGTGCGCCTTGCGGACGAAATACTCGAACCACCCCATCCGTCCGTCGGGCGTGGTGTCGTAGCTCTTTCCGCTCAGACCCGCGCCATGGATCATCACCACCGGGACCTTGGCCTTGCCCGCGGGAACCATGTACTCGACGTACATCTGGTCGACCGTCACGCTGTCGTCCGGCCCCAGCAGGATCTCTCCCGCCTTCTGCTCGACCGACCGTCCGCCAACGAAGAAGCTGCCCCGATCCTTCAATGTCAGAGGCGTCGCCGGCGCCTGGATGGACTTGAGCGTCTGCGCCGAAACCGGCCCGGCGAGTTCGAGGCTACCGAGGACGACGCCAAGCGCCATGACGCTGACGCGCGACGACAGGCCAGTGGTCAAACCCATGGCGGATCTCCCTTTCACGATGGAAGGAAGGCTATCTCGGCGCCATATCCGCGATTAGCGGGCGGAACGGGCTTGCTCCTTTTAGGTGAGCTTACAGATGCCCGGTGTTACCGATCCTTGAACCGCAGGGCGTCGAGAAGCATCGAGAAAGCCGGCGAGGCGTGACGACGGCTGGGATAGTAGAGGTGATAGCCGGAGAACGGCGGGCACCAATCCTCCAACACCCGGACGAGATCGCCCGACGCGATGCAGGGCGCAGCGACGTCCTCGGGCATGTAGGCCAGGCCAAGTCCCTGCAGGGCGGAATCCAGCCGTTGCCGGATCGTGTTGAAGATCAGCTGGCCATCGACACGCACCTTCACTTCGCGGTCGTCCTTCTCGAACTCCCAGGGGAAAAGGCCGCCATAGGTGGGCAGGCGCATGTTGATGCAGTTGTGGTCGGTCAAGTCCTGCGGGTTTAGCGGCTTGGGACGGCCGGCGAAGTAGGCCGGAGCGCCGACCACGGCCATGCGCATGTCTGGACCGATACGCAAGGCGATCATGTCCTTGGCCACCTGTTCGCCAAGACGCACGCCGGCGTCGAACCCCTCGGACACGATGTCGACCATGCCATAGTCGACGATGATCTCGACCCGGATGTCGGGATAGTCCGGCAACAGCCTAGCCAGCCCCGGCTGCAGAGCCGAACGCGCGGCATGCTCGCCGGCGGTGATGCGGATCGTGCCTGCGGGACGCTCGCGCATGTCCGCGAGCGCGGCCAGCGCCTGCTCGATTTCCTCGAAACGTGGGCCCACGGTTTGCAGGAGACGATCGCCCGCCTCGGTTGGCGCGACGCTGCGGGTTGTCCGGGTCAGCAGGCGAATGCCCAGCCGCCCCTCCAGCCCCTTGATCGTCTGGCTGAGCGCCGAGGCCGAGACGCCGAGCTTGGCTCCGGCGCGCGTGAAACTGCGCTCCCTGGCCACTGCAGCGAAGGCGGCGAGTTCATCGAAGCCCTGGGCCATTTATTAGTCTCACTAAAAGCGACATAGCGATTATGGGGCCTAATCGCCGAAACGGACCAGACCTATCTTCCTCGGCATGCGAAGGCGCCGGGGGGGCTCCGCGTTCGTGAAGGAACACGGAGCACTCCATGGAACAGAGCTTTCTCGAACGCGGCGACCTAGAGGCGACGGCTTTGCGATTGGCGAGCGAAGGCGGGCGCTGACGATGAGCCGCATGAAAGCCATGTCGCGCCGCACCGCTCTGGGCGCGCCCGCCGCCATGGTCCTGGCCGCCAGCGCCAACGCCTGTGCAGCTGAAGATCAGACGGCGCCGGCCGGAAATTCGCGCACGCTGGTCGCCTATTTCACCCGCTCAGGAAACACCCGGGTCATAGCCGGCCAGCTGCACCGGGAGCTGAAGGCCGACCTCTTCGAGATTCAAGCCGCTACGCCCTACCCGGAGGACTATGAACAGACGGTCGAACAGGCCCGCAAGGAGCGCGACGCTGGCGCGCGTCCGCCGCTCAAAGGCCTGATCCCGAACATCGCCGCCTACGACACCGTCTTCCTGTGCTTTCCGATCTGGGGCGAGACTGCGCCGCCGATCATCCGCAGCTTCCTGGCCGCCCACGATCTGTCGGGCAAGACAATCCAGCCGGTGATCACCCATGGCGGCTATGGCCTTGGCGACAGCCTGGCCGTCGTCAAGCGTCACGCCCCCGGCGCGCGCCTGCAGCAGGCCTTCTCGATGGAAGCCGACCAGGAGCGGCGGACCATGACAAAGGTCCGCGAATGGCTGGGCGCGATCGCTCGCGCCTGACCCACCCCTTTCAGGAGATCAGACAATGCAAAAGCGCAAACTCGGCCAGGGCGGCCTGGAAGTCTCCGCCCTCGGCTATGGCTGCATGGGCCTGAGCTCGGCCTATGGCCCGCCCACCCCGCACGAAGACGCCTTGGGCGTCATCCGCGCAGCCTTCGACGCTGGCGTGACCCTGTTCGACACGGCCGAGGCCTATGGGCCGTTCGCCAACGAGACGCTGCTGGGCGAGGCCGTCGCGCCGTTCCGCGATCAGGTCGTGATCGCCACCAAGTTCGGCTTCGACATCGACGTTGCGACCGGCGCCCGAACCGGCGGCCTCAACAGCCGTCCCGAACACATCAAGGCCGTGGCCGAGGCCCAGTTGAAGCGCCTGCGCACCGACCGTATCGACCTGCTCTACCAGCACCGGGTCGATCCGGCCGTCCCCATGGAAGATGTCGCCGGGGCCGTGAAGGATCTGATCGCGGCCGGCAAGGTGGGGCACTTCGGGCTGTCGGAACCCAGCGTGGAATCGCTGCGGCGGGCCCACGCTGTTCAGCCCGTCGCGGCGCTGCAGAACGAGTATTCGTTGTGGACGCGCGACGTGGAGCACAACGGCGTCCTCGCTGCCTGTGAGGAACTGGGCATCAGCTTCGTGCCGTTCAGCCCGCTGGGCGCGGGCTTCCTGACCGGCAAGATCGACGAGACCACCAAGCTCGACCCGATGGACTTCCGCTCGATCTCGCCGCGCTTCGCCGCCGAGGCCCGGGCCGCCAACATGGAGCTGGTCGATCTCCTGAGGGCCATCGCCGGCCCGCGAAACGCCACGCCGGCCCAGATCGCTTTGGCCTGGCTGCTGGCCCAGAAGGCCTGGATCGTGCCGATCCCCGGCACCACCAAGCTCAATCGCCTGGCCGAGAACCTCGGCGCGGCGACCGTCGAACTCACAGTCGAGGACCTGGCTTCGATCGAAGAGGCCGTCGCGAAGATCCCGATCCAGGGCGCACGGCTGCCCGAAGCCGTCCTGGCCCAGACCGGCCGCTAGGCCTCTGCCCCGGGCCTGACGCTCACCCCTTCGCAAAGGAGTTTCCCCATGAAGCCTGTTGTCGCGGCCATGGCGGCCTTGACCCTGACGACCCCGGTCGAGGCCCAGGAGCGCAAGTCCGTTGCGCCCAAGGCCATGCAGGCGGTCGCGCCCGGCCTTGCCAACTACACCGACGACGTCCTGTTCGGAGACGTCTGGATCAGTCCGGCGCTGAGCCCGCGCGATCGCAGCCTGGTGACGGTGTCGGCTCTGATCGCCACCGGCAAGACCGCCCAGCTGACGGGGCACTTGGGCCGTGCGCTCGACAATGGCGTCACGCCCGGAGAAATCGCCGGGACCGTCACGCACCTGGCGTTCTACACCGGCTGGCCCAACGCCGTGTCGTCGCTGGAGGTGATCGAGAAGGTGTTCACCGACCGGGGCGTCGACATGGCCGCCCTGCGCGTTCCGGTGACGGCGAGCCTGCCCGTCCCCGCCTCGGACGCTGCTCGCGCCAAAACGGTGACAACGGCCATCGGGCCGACGGCGCCCAAGCTGGCGGCGCTGACCAACGACGTGCTTTTCGCCGACCTGTGGCGGCGGACCGACCTCGCCCCGCGCGATCGCAGCCTGGTGACCCTCGCCGCGCTGGCCGCCAACGGCGATGAGGCGGGCCTGTCCTTCCATGCCGGCCTGGGCCTCCAGAACGGCCTGACGCGCGCGGAGATCGGCGAGGCGCTGACACACCTGGCGTTCTACGCCGGCTGGCCCAAGGCGACCGCCGCGGTCGCCGTCGTCGACAAGGCGTTCCAGACCCTGGACGCGGCGCAGACGCCTTCGGCGGCCGGCAGCCTCACGATCACCCCGCCCGGCTCGCAGCCCGTTCAGGGTCCCGCCGCGACCTTCACGGGCGCGGTGACGGTGACCTCGCCGTTCAGAGGGACGGGTGGAGCCCGTCTTAGCGGAGCCACCGTCACCTTCCAGCCGGGCGCCCGCTCCAACTGGCACAGCCATCCGCTCGGCCAGCTGCTGATCGTCACGGCCGGCGAAGGCTTGGTCCAGGCCGAAGGCGGGACGGTTCGCCGGATCAGGCCCGGCGACACGGTCTGGACGCCGCCCGGGGTCAAGCATTGGCACGGCGCCGCGCCGACCAGCGCCATGACCCACGTCGCCGTGGCCGAGGCCCTGGACGGCGCGAGCGTGACCTGGCTGGGGCCGGTGACCGACGCCGAATACCGCGCGCCTTCCTCCTAGGCGTTGGGTCAGTTAACGCCGTTCTTCGCCCCGACACTGACGGAGCGGGCAGCCTGCGTGCGCCGCTCCGTCAGTTCAGGACCGTAGCGTCGCCGGGCTCGCGGCCCTGCCTGAACTCCCGTGGGGACAAGCCATATTGCTCGCGGAAGGCGCGGCTGAAGTGCGCCGAGCCGTTGAAGCCCCAGCGAAAACAGATCTCCGAGATCGACAGCCGAGCGTGCTGGGGACTGGCCAGATCGATCCGGCAGCGCTCCAGGCGACGGGAGCGCAGATAGTGGCTGAAGGTCTCGTTGGCCGAGGCGAACAGCTTCTGCACGTAACGGGGCGAAACCCCTTCCTCATTCGCCACGCGCCGTAGCGACAGTTCGGCGTCCGGCAACAGGGTCTCGATCGTCTGGCAAAGCCGCTGCAGATGGGCCGTCGGCGTCGAGGCGTCGAAGGCGTCGGAGATCGCCGCCCCGCGCTCGAGCAGGCACTGCGCCAGGAATTCCGTGAAGGCCAGGTCTACTGGCCGCAGCTGGTCGACCGAGAGGTTCTCCAGCTCCTCGGCGGTCGCGCGCAGCAGATCCGAGAGAATGCGCGGGACGCCTTTGGAGCCATCCAGCCACCCGACCCGCAGGTTGAAGGGACGGATCAGCCGATGGTCCAGCGCCACGCGCGGGGCGCGCACGAACAGTAGGCGCGAGCGGGTGTCCAGCCGAAGCGCCGCCGCCTGCCCTGTAGGACCAAAGGCGATGTCACTCGAGGCGACGCTGACCGCCAGCTCGTCGGTGACCAGGGTCGCCTCGCCGTTCAGCAGGACCGCCAGCCAGATCGCCGCCGGCTGCGCCGTTAGACGACCCGCGATCGTCTGGGCGCCGGCCTCGACCAGGGCGAACTCGATGCCCAGCGGCGAGGTCAGGCAGACGACCGACGCGGCGGCCGGCTCGTGGTCCGACAGCCCCTCGATCGGCAGGCCCAGACGGGCCATCGCCTCGCGCCAGGCCTCCGCACGCTCGGCGCGGGGATGGCTTTCGGTGCTGAACGACCAGGCCTTCATGGGTCTATGCCTTGAGCTTTGGAAAGATGTCGCGCGGGATGCGCACGTGGCAGCCCTGGGTGCCGTCGACCACCTGGGTGACGCCGAAGTCGGCCGCGACGCTCATCAGCGAATAGGCGTCGTTCTTCGACAGCCCGACCTGGTCGCTGAGCAGGCTCAGCATCTTGGTCGAGGCGTCGCGCATGGCGAGATTCAGGTCTTCGTTGAAGCCGTGGACGATCCACCACTTGGGCGTCTCCAGCAGAGGCCCCGGCGTCTGGATGTCCTTGCGCAGCACGATCTGCATCAGGACGTTCAGCGAGCTCTCGATGGCCGTGCCCGACAGCTCGCCGTCGCCCTGGCTGACATGGGGGTCGCCGATCGAGAACAGGCCGCCATCGACCTGCACCGTGTAGTACATCGTGGCCCCCGCCCCGATGCGCCAGTTGTCGATGTTGCCGCCGTGCTCGCCCGGCGGGATGGTGCTGACCCGGCCATCGACAGCAGGCGCCACGCCGGCCGTCCCCAGGTGCGGACGGGCCGGGATCCGGATCCCCTTCAGGGCAGGCTGGCGGTCGCACTCGGGGCAGTTGGTGATCGTGCCCGGGATCAGGTACTTGCCCTCGAAATCGTAGGCATAGAGGGCGGCGGCGGTGTTGGTGTTCGGATCCAGCTCGTAGATCGTCACCCGCTCCTTCTCGCCGAACTCCTTGTAGAGATAGCCCCAGTTGGCCGCGAGGTTGGAGCCGTAATTGTTGCGCGGGACCATGCGCAGGTAGCGCACCTCCAGCACGTCACCGGGCTTGGCGTCCTCGACATAGATCGGGCCCGTCATGATGTGGACGCCCGGATTGCGATCGTCCTCGGGGATCTCCTTGAAGATCCGCGTGACGCCCTCGTCCATCATCAGCTCGGGCGCGTCGCCGGCGTGATGGGTGATGGCCTCGGCCTGGACCAGGTCGCCGCTCTTGATGCGCAGCGACGGCGGGGTCGAGGGATCGAAATAGCCCCAATGCACGGTCTGAGGCGTGGCCTTGAGCGTGTGCAGGGCGCCGGGGATGACGTCCGGGCGGGTCTGGCCGGGTTCGCAGATGAAGGGCATCGGGGTCCTCAGGCGCTGGCCGCGAGCGTGACCGAGGTCATGCTCAGCGAGCCGTGCTCGATATGGTCGGGAGCGAAGGTGGCCGTATCGCCGGGCAGGCGCGCGCCCAGCACGTAGAGCAGCGGCCAGTAGTGCTCGGGCGTCGGGACCGATCGCGTGGCGTCCTGTCCCTGGCTCGCGAAATCCACGGCGCGTTGCGGCGCATCCTCGACGATCGCGGTCTTGATGTACTCGTTGAACCGCTGGGACCAGTCGTAGGGCGCGCAGTTGCGGTCGCCCCAGTCCATGGCCGGCAGGTTGTGGACGATGTTGCCGGTGCCGACGATCAGCACGCCTTCATCGCGCAGGGGCGCCAGGCGCTGGCCGATCTCGAAGTGCCAGGCCGGCGGCTTGGTCGCGTCCATGCTGAGCTGAACGACCGGGATGTCGGCGTCGGGGAACGCCTTGCCCAGCACCGACCAAGTCCCATGATCCAGCCCCCAGGCCTGCTCGTCCATCGTCACCGGCGTGGGGCTCAGCACCTCGGCCACCCGCGCCGCCAGTTCGGGTGAGCCGGGCGCTGGATATTGCTGGTCGAACAAGGCCTTGGGGAACGAAGCTCCGAAGTCGTGGATCGTGCGGGGCTTGGTCATGGCCGTCACCGCGATCCCGCGGGTCTGCCAATGCGCCGAAACGCAGAGGATCGCCTTGGGTTTGCCGACCGCGTCGCCCATGACCTTCCAGGCGCGTGTGGTGTCGTTGGTCTCCAGCGCGATCATCGGGCTGCCGTGACCGAAGAAGATGACGGGCAGACGGCTCATGCGGCGGCCTCCGCATTGGCGGCCGCAGGCGTGTCGCCAGCCTTCATCGCCGCCCAGGCCTGCTGGTAGCGCGGCGCCAGCCAACGGTTGAACTGCACCTGCGCACCTTCCTGCCAGGAGTAGCGGCCGCGGATGGCGAAGCGCGAACGCAAGCCCTGCTGGACCAGTTCGTCGACATGCATGTCCTGGGCGATGATCTTGCCGGCCGAGGTCATGATCATTTCGAGGCGCTCTTCGAAGCCGGAGCTTTCGATGGCGCCGGGCGCGACCAGGATGCCGGTGTCCTGCTCCATGGTCTCGGGACCGGTCGGGCGCAGGATCAGGTAGATGACCATGTCGCTGGTCATCACCAGCGACAGCGTCGGCGGGATGTTGGCGAACGTGGCGCGGTTGCGGTCCTCGTCCGTCAGGCTCGGAAAGATCGGCAGCACCGCCTTCTGAGTCGGGTTGAAGCTGGCGTCGGCGTGCAGGGTGCCGTTGTACCGCAGGAAGCCGGCGTCGCCCGCCTCGGCTTCCGGGAAGCTGCACAGTTCGCTGGGAATGAAGTCGTGCAGCGGCCCGCGGTGCAGCTTGCTGGCGTGGTAGCCGTCGTTGTTGTTCTCGAACATCACCTTCCAGTTCCAGGCGAACTGTCCGGTCATCGGCGGCGACAGGCCGTCGGCGTTGGCGAGGTCGTAGTTGGCCACCGCCGCCTCGACCGCCGTCAGGCGCGGCGCCAGCGGCGCGGCCTGGTCGTCGAAATTGATGAAGATGAAGCCCAGCCAGATCTCGACCTTGAAGGTCGGCAGCTTGATGGCCTTCTTCTGGAAGTCGCAGGTGCGCTCCATGGCCGGGGCGTTCACCAGGTCGCCGTTCAGCGAGTAGACCCAGTGGTGATACGGGCAGACGAAACCGCGCGTGTTGCCCCTGCCCTCGGCCACCAGCATGGCGCGATGCTGGCAGACCGCCGACATCGCCTTGATCTCGTTGTCGCGATTGCGCGTGACGATGATCGGCTCGCCGATGATCTTGGTGGTGAAGAAGTCGCCGGGCTCCTTCACCCAATCGACGCGGCCCACGCACAGCCATTCGTGATTGAACAGCGCCTCCTTCTCGAACTCGTAGAAGTCGGCGTCGACATAGCAGGACGGTGGCAGCGTCTCGGCCGCCTCGACGCTCAGCATCGAGCGCGAAAGGCCGTCGAAGAAGACGTCACTGAGGAAAGGCGGGCGCGGGTTCATCTTGGAGCGCTCTGAAAAGTCGGAAGTCGACCGTCACGCTAGGACCGCACCGTGGACGGGTCTTGCCTCAGCGCGCACGAAGAGTTGGTCGTCTCGCGCTCCTGGCGACGCGCCGCTGGATTTGCAGGCGGCTGACGCCCCGGCGCCGGCTTGGGCGCCCAAGTTGGGATCATTCCCGGCGCCGCCGAGAAAGCTGTCGTGCGCGCTGAGACAAGACCGTGGCCGTCCCGGGGCCTAGGCTTCAATACGAACACCGCCCCACGGAGGACGCCATGACGCTGACCGCCGACATCGCCATCAGGGATCTGAAGCCCGGCTTCGGAGCCGAGATCTCCGGCATCGACCTGGCCTCCGCCCCGGATGGGGCCCTGGACCAGGTGGTCGACACCTTCCACCGCCATGGCGCCATCGCCCTGCGCGACCAGAAGATGACGCCCGACGATCTGATGCGCTTCATCGGGCGGTTCGGCGATCCTGAGGACCACACCCAGACCCGCTTCACCCTGCCGGGCTATCCGAAGATCTTCATCCTCTCCAACCGCATCGTGGACGGCAAGCCGATCGGCGCCCACAACGACGGGGTCGGCTGGCACACCGACTACAGCTACAAGCCCGAGCCGGTCATGCTGACCATGCTCTACGCGGTCGAGGTGCCGGACGAGGGCTCCGACACCCTGCTGGCCGACGGCTGCGCGGCCTGGAACGCTCTGCCCGCCGACAGGCAGGCCATGCTGGAAAGCCTGCGGCTGCACCACAGCTACAAGCACTTCATGGCCACCCGTCAGTTCGGCCAGCAGCAGACCCTGTCGCCCGAGCTGGAAGCGGCCAATCCCGATGTCGAGCACCCGCTGATCCGCACCCACCCGGCTGACGGCCGCAAGGCGCTGTGGCCCTCGACCGGCACGGTGACCGAGGTCATCGGCATGCCCGGCCCCGCCGGCCTGGCCCTGCTGGACGAACTGGTCGAGTTCATGACCGAGGAGCGGTTCGTCTATCGTCACAAGTGGCGGGTCGGCGATCTGCTGATGTGGGACAACCGCTGCACCCTGCACACCGGCACGCTGTACGACGACACCAAGTACACCCGGACCATGCACCGCCTATGGGTGAAGGGCGACAAGCCCTACTGAGGTTCTTCATGACCAAGACCTGGATGATCACTGGCGTCTCCGGCGGCCTGGGCCGAGAGATCGCCCTCGCCGCCCTGGCGCGGGGTGACGACGTCGTCGGCACGGTGCGCAAGCCTGAGGCGGCGGCCGCGTTCGAAGCCTTGGGCGGTCACGCCCTGATCCTCGACGTCACCGACGAGGCGGCGGTGAAGTCCGCCGTGGCCAAGGCCGAAGCCGTCACCGGTCAGATCGACGTCCTGGTCAACAATGCCGGCTACGGCCTGGTCGGCGCCGTCGAGGAGGCCTCGCTGGACGAGGCCCGCAAGCAGTTCGAGGCCAATGTCTTCGGTCCGTTGGCGGTGCTGAAGGCCGTCCTGCCCGCCATGCGCGCCCGTCGCGCGGGTCGGATCATCAACATCACCTCGGTTTCGGGCCTGGCGGTCTGGGCCGGCACCGGCGTCTACTGCGCCAGCAAGTGGGCGCTGGAGGGCCTGACCCAGACGCTTGCGCAAGAGGTCGCCGAGCTCGGGATCAAGGTCGTCAACGTCGCGCCCGGCGGGCTGCGCACCGACTTCGCCGCCGGCTCCAAGGTCATCGTGGCCGAGAAACTCTCCGACTATGACGGGCTGGCCCGCGACGCCGAGAAGATCATGGCTGAGCACGCGGGCCATGAGCCCGGAGATCCGGCCAAGGCGGCCCAGGCCATCCTGACCATCGCCGATGTCGAGGACCCGCCGATGCACCTGCTGCTGGGCGAGGACGCCCTGAAATACGCCGGCTACGCCGCCAAGGGCTTGGCCGCCGACATCCACGCCTGGAACGCCTTGTCCCTCTCCATCGGCTTTGACGCCTGAACCCCGAACGCGAGCGCACGCCTTGACCAACACCCTGATCTTCGTCGACCTGGCTTCCGAAGACCCGTCCAAGGCCGGCGACTTCTACGCCAAGGTGTTCGGCTGGCAGAACGACGCCCGCCCCGAGGGCGTCTATCACCGCATGGTGCCGGGCGGCTTCTTCAAGCAGCCCGACGGGACCGACAGCCAGATCGGCAACCTGCACCTCGGGATCTTCAAAGCCGCCAACGCCCGCCCGCACCCCGAGCCCGAGGGCGTCGAGCCGCGCGCACTCAGCACCGAAGGCCGCAAGCCGCGCATCTGGGTGCTGATCAGCGACGACGACAGCGCCGACCGCATCCTCGGGACCGCCGAAGACCTGGGCGCGACCGTGCTGTGGAAGAACCACTACTGGAAGGAATTCAACGGCTACAACCACGCCTTCTGCGACCCTTGGGGCAATGAGATCGTGCTGTGGGGCAAGGCCGGCGCCGATCCACAGGTGCCGGCGGATTTTACGCGCGAATAGTCAGTCGACTCGCGACGGGTCGCCGACGAAGCCCTTGGCGCAATACCAGCCGCCCTGGAACGGCGCGGCGACAGGATCCTCGGGCGGCCCGGCCATCACCTCGGCCGCCCAGGCCTCGGCGTTGTCACGCGGTTCGTAACCCAGGAAAGTGGTAGCCGAATTGTCCCAGAATTTCCGGGTGTTGGCCGAGACTCCGTAGACCGTGGCATAGCTGAAATCCGGCGCCTCGACACCGCAGCGGACCAGCTCGACCATGTCGCGCGGGCTGATCCAGACGGCCAACTGACGCGGATCGGACGGTCGATCGCGATAGGCGCCGATGCGCAAGGACAGCACCTGCAGGCCGAACTTGTCGGCGTACATCCGGCCCATCGCCTCGCCGAACACCTTGCTGACGCCGTAGTAGCTGTCGGGACGTGGGACCAGGGTCTCGGCCGTCGGCGTCTCGCGCCGATGAAAGCCGGCAGCGTGATGCGAAGAAGCGAACAGCACCCGCTTCACGCCAGCGATCCGAGCGGCTTCGAACAGGTTGTGGACGCCGATGATGTTGGCCGGCAGCACCTGCGCCCAGGCGTTGGCCTCCGGCTCGATCGGCACGCCGGCCATATGGATGACGCAGTCGATCCGATCCATCGCCGCGATCAGCGAGGCCATGTCCAGAAGATCGGCGCGAACGCAGTCCTCGCGCTCGCCCGGCGGCCCAAGCGGCGCGATGTCCGCCAGGCGCATCAGGTCGTAGCGGCCGACAAGGCCCTCGCGGATCGCCGAGCCGATGCCGCCGGCCGCGCCGAGTAGCAGAACCCTCAAACCGGCTTGTCGCCGGCGACCGTCACCCGATAGCCCGTACGGGTGTCGGGGAAGTAGTCCCAGATCGCCTGGTGCCAGGTGCAGCGGTTGTCCCAGAAGGCCACCGAGTTCTGCTTCCAGCGGAAGCGCACCTGAAAGTCCGGGTTCTGGGCGTGCTGGTAGAGGAAGTTCAGGATCGCATTGCTCTCGGCCTTGGACACGCCGGCGATGTGGGTCGTGTAGGACGGATTGACGAACAGGCTCTTGCGGCCGCTGACCGGGTGGGTGCGGACGATCGGGTGGGTCGAGCAGTTATACTTGCGGTCGATGTCCGGGAAGATCGCCTTGTAGACCGGGTTGGCGTCGTGCACCGCGTGCAGGCCTTCCAGATAGGCCTTCATCCGGTCCGACAGGGTCTCATAGGCCCAGTACATGCTGGCGAAGCAGGTGTCGCCGCCGTCGTCGGGCAGGACCTTCATGTAGAGGATGCTGCCCAGCGGCGGCTCGGGATCGCAGGTCAGGTCCGAGTGCCAGTTCTCGCCGGCCACGAACTTGGAGTTGGCGTCGGCGTGGATGGCGACGATCTCGGGGTGGTCGGCCAGGCCCGGCACGCCCGAGTGGATGGCCAGGTTGCCGAACTTGCGGCCGAAGTCCTTGTGGGCGTCGTGCGACATCTCCTGGTCGCGGAAGAAGATCACCTGGTACTGGGTCAGGGCCTGATGGATCTCTTCGAACTGATGGTTCGAGAACGGCTTGCCCAGGTCGACGCCGAAGATCTCCGCGCCGATCCGGCGGGTCATGGGCTTCACGTCGAGCACGTCGTAAGTCATGAACTCGCTTCCCTAAGCGTTCAGGAACCCGCCGCGCACATAGACGAGCGGCGTCTTGGTTTCGTCGGTCACCACGCGCAGCACGCGTCCGACTAGGATCTCGTGATCGCCACCGTCGTGGGCGTCGCGGAGTTCGCACTCGATGGCCGTGACACAGCCGGCCAGCAGCGGCGCGCCACAGACTCCAGCCTCGACGGCGGTCAGGGCGAAGCGATCGTCGGCCCCGCTCTTGGCGAAGCGGTAGGCCAGATCGCCCTGCTCCTGGGCCAGGATGTTGACGCAGAAGGTCTTGGCCTGGCTCAGCGCCGTCAGGGTGCGGCTGTCGCGCTTGAGGCAGACCATGACCAACGGCGGGTCCATCGACACCGAGCTGAAGGCGCTGACCGTGGTCCCGACCAGTCGGCCGTCATGGCAGGCGGTGACCACCGTCACCCCGGCCGCGAAGCTGCCCATGGCCTTGCGGAAATCCGCCGGCTGCGGGGCGTGGTGTTGGGCCGACGCGCTCATCACTCGTTCCCGAACGGATTGTCGGGGTAGACCGCCGAGGCCGGACGCTTGGCGCCTTCCTCGGGGCTAGCGCGGCCGCAGATGGCCAGGGCCGTCAGGGCGTAGATCAGGGCGCTGTCGACCAGGTCCTTCGGCGTCGGACGCCAGCGGCGGAAGCCGGTGGTGATGGCCGGGATGCGGTGCATGTTGAAGACGTTCTGATCGCGCCACATGCTGGAATAGACCGGGTTGGCCAGGGCGACGGGATGTCCGAGACCCAGCTGTGTCGCGACGTCGACCGCCCCGACCAGCGGCGCGACCTCGGCGGCGTCGGCCTCAAAGCCGTGACGAACAACGACCGGCTCGATGTCGATACGACCCAGACCCGCCTCGCGCACCATGGCTTCCAGCGAGTGCTGAACCTCGGCGACACGCTGCTTGGGCGTCAGGCCGACCTCCAGATAGAGGTTCACCAGCTCCGTCCCCGCTCCGAACGCGAACGGGATGCCGCCGCGCACCGAGGCGATCTGCGACTTGGGCTGGGCCACGCCGCCGGGGCTTTCATAGCGGCTCTTCTTCTCGTACTCGCCGCTCCAGGCGTGGATGGCCTCGGTCAGCTTTCCCAGCTTGTAGATCGGGTTCGGGTGCTGGCCCGCCATCGCCGGATGCTCCAGCAGCGGGGTGAAGACCCCCTCCCCCCACACCTGGAAACGGAACACCGCATAGCCGCAGCCGACCCAGGTCAGACCGAAGTCGCAGCCCTCGGCGGCGATGGCGTAGTCGGGGGCGACGCCGCCGTGGTGGAACAGGTAATGGGCCCCGATGTCCTTGCCCATGTAGGCGACGCCCCGGTGTTCCTCGATCGGCTCGGGGCCGATCTCGCCGGGACAGGCGGTCAGGTACATCTTGCCGGCCAGCTCGTAGCCGGCCGTCTTCAGCGCCTTGGCGGCGATAAGGAAGCAGCTCATCGGCCCGCGATCATTAGCGATCGGATAGCCGTACAGCTTGCCGTCCTCCAGCCAGCACTTCTCCCACTCGGGATTGGCCAGGGTCTCGGGGCTGTACTTGTAGGCGTCGAGGTCAGGGTTCCAGGTTGGCGCCTCGGTATCCAGGTGGGCGGTGAACAGCAGGTTCTTGCCAACACCCTTGCCGCCATGCGTACCGACGATGTTCGGCCGCTCTGGTGTCGCGCCGACCTTGCGCGGCGAGAAGCCCTCGCGCGCCATCCAGTCGTGGACGTAGTTGGCGACCTCCAGCTCCTTGCCCGACGGCGCGGGAATGTTGCCCAGGGTCAGGGCCAGTTCGACGATCTCGTCTTCGCTGATCGCGGCGGCGATCGCCGCGCGGTCGGCTTCGGTGACTGTGTAGGGGACGCTGCCCCCCAGGTTCGGAAATCCATCGGCCATGGGTCAGGCGCTCCAGGCGGCGGCGATCGCGGCCGTGTCGGTCAGGATCGCGCTGTTCAGTTCCATCACCTTCAGCGAGGCGACGTGGATATCGGGCTCGTAGGCGGCGCAGGCGTCGGCGGCGACGAACACGTGGTAGTCGAGGCTAAAGGCGTCGCGGACGGTGCTGTCGACACAGCACTCGGTGGTCAGGCCAGCCACGACCAGGGTGTCGACGCCCAGGGCCTTGAGCCGCGCGTCGAGGTCCGTACCGACGAAGCCGCTGTAGCGCGCCTTCTTGACCACGACCTCGCCCGGCAGGGGCTTGGGCCCATAGAAGTCCGAGCCGACATCGCCGTCGCGGCACAAGGCGCTCTCGTTATCGGGATCCCCGCCTCGGCGACGCATGCGCTCCTTCCAGCTGGCGGAGTCGGTCTGCGGTGAGGTGAAGAGGCCGACAAAGACCACCGGGACCCCTGCCCCGCGTGCGACCTCGACCAGGCGCTCGGCGGCCGAGACCGCCGGCTGGACGACAGCCATGTCGACATAGGCGCCCAGCGCGCCCTCCGGCGAAGCGAAGTCGACCTGGATGTCGATCACCACCACCGCCGTACGCGAAGGCGCGATCCAGCCGGCCAGGCTGTCGATCACGCCGGAACTGGCCGTGACTGCGTTCACGAGAACACCGCCCGCAGGCCTGGCAGGATCTCGGACCCGAACATGGTCAGCCCCTCGACATAGTCGGGGAAGATCATCATCAGGCCGTCCAGCTCGCAGTAGCGCAGGAACTCCTCGATCTGCGCGCCGCAGGATTGGGGCGAGCCGACCACGGTATGGGTCATGAACGCGCCCTGCGCGGCCGCGACGGTCGAGAGCTTCTCGGCCGGCACGCCCCAGCTTTCCAGCATGGCCAGGATCGCGCCCATGTCGGCGCCGCTCTTGTAGTGCTCGACCTTGGCCGCCGCATCCGCATCGGTGTCGCCGTGGATGACCGTGCACATGGCGAAGGTTTTGATGGTCTTGCCCATGCCCTCGGCGGCCTGCTTGGCGCGCACGGAGGCGTCGCGGCGTTCGTCAGGCGTGCGGCCGCCGATGAAGCAGATGTCGGCCTCGCGCACCGAGAACTGGAAGCCCCGGTCGCTCATGCCCGCGCACACCAGATCCGGACGCGGCTTGGACAGCGGCTTGGGCTTGGACTGGCAGTCCTTCATCTGGAAGTACTTGCCATCGAAGTCGACGCTGTCCTCGGCCCACAGCCGCTTGACGATCGTGGTCCATTCCTCGGTCAGGGCGTAGCGGTCGTCGTGGGTCAGCGTGTCGTCCCACGCGCCCATCTGGTCGAACTCGCCGCGATAGGCGCCCGCGACGATGTTGAGGCCCGCGCGGCCGCCGCTGATGTGGTCCAGGGTGGCGATCATCTTGGCCGCCACGGCCGGGTTCTGCAGCAGCGGATGGATGGTCGCCCAGATCTTCACGTTCTTGGTGGCCTCGGCGATGCCGGCCATCATGGTCACGGACTCCAGGGCCGTACCCCAGTGGTCGGTCTCGCCGCCGAAGCCACGGAACTTGCCCATCGACATGACGAAGTCCATGCCGACCTCGTCGGCCTTCACGGCCGCCGCGCGGTTCTGCTCGTAGAGGCCGTCGAGGACCGGGGCCGTCTTCGAGATGATCCAGCCGCCGTTTGCGACCGGCAGGAAGACCCCGAAATCCTTGTGCTGGGAAGGACGGTGGAACATGGCGTTTCTCTCTCTGTCCTTGGGAACTCAGGCGGCGTCGCGGATCAGGACGGGCGACGGCGCAGGTACGGGGGCGACGGCGTCTTCCTCGACGCTCTTGCGCGGCGGACGCATGAACAGCGCGGCCACGAAGATCACGCCGATCACCGCGGCGAAGACCTGGAAGGTCGGGGCGAAGCCGCCCAGGCGGTCACGCATGAAGCCGCCGATCACCGGCCCCAGCGCCGAGACGGCGCCGACCAGGCACACCATCGAGAAGAGCTCGAGGTTGTTCTTCCGGCCGTAGTAGTTGAGCAGCAGGATGCTGACGGCCAGCACGGTCATGCCGAAGCCGACCCCGACCCCGAGGGCGAAGATCACCATCATCGGCCAGGTCGCGGCGTTGGCCAGGGCCAGCAGACCCGCGGCCATCATCCCTTGCGCGCCGGCCAGCAGCCAGCGGGGATCGACGCGGTCGCCCAGCAGCCCCCCGCTCATCCGAGCCGCGACCTGCATCAGCGATTCAAGGCTCAGCGCCGCGACGGCGACGGCCGAGGCCACGCCCATCTCGCCAAAGTGGCTGGGGGCCAGGCTGACGGCGGTGACCCCGCCCAGCAGGTGGGCGAAATAGGCCGCGACGATCACGTAGAACTGCGGGGTGCGGATCGCCTCCTTCACCGTCCAGTCGACCTGGGTGCGGTAGACGCGGGCGTTGGCCGGTTGGGCGGCGGCTTCTTCGGCCACAGCCTTGTCGGTCTCGACCGCCGCGCGCTCCAGCCAGGCCTTGCCGCCGACCAGGCTGGCCGCCAGCACGCCGACCACCGCCGAGGCGATCGCCTGCCAGGCCCAGTAGGGTCTCCAGGCCCCGCCGGCGATCTCCAGGCCAGCCAGGGCCATCCAGGGACCGACGACGCCGCCCAGCGAGCCGATCGTGAAATAGATCCCGAACGGCAGGGCCCTCTTCTTGAACAGCATCGACAGCAGGTGCGTGCCCGGGATCAGCGCCATCATCTGATAGCCGACGCCCAGCAGCGCCGTGCCTGTCAGATAGACCGGCAGGCCCTGGGCCATTGTCAAACAGAGGAAGCCGGCGATCATTACGGCCGAACCGACGATGATCGTGGCCCGGACGCCGATCTTGCGGATCAGCAGGGCCGGCAGCCACGACGAGCCGCCGCAGAACGCCCCTAGCAGGGTGAAACCCAGAAACGCCGAAGCGAAGCTCCAGTGCTGGTCCTTGATCATGGCCGGCAACACCACGCCCAGCGACGAGAACGTCGAGGCGGTGATCAGGAACAGCAGAAGGGAAAGAGCGCCCAGGAGGGTCCAGGAACGCCATTGGATCGTCGACATCGCCATCGAGCCTCCATGCAAGCTCGCGGCGCGTCCCTCGCGGGGCGCGCCGCGCGGGGGAACTAGAATTTACGGGCCAGGGTCACGCGCCACTCGCGGCCCTTGCTGGGCAGCGCACCGAGGTTGGCGTAGCTGTCCGCATCGGGCGTGAAGTAGAGCTTGTCGAACAGGTTATCGACGTTGAGCGTGGCCGTGTACGGACCGTATTCGTAGTAGACGCTGCCGCTGGCCACCCAGTAGGCGGGATAGGTCACGGCGTTCTGGACGGTGCCCGAGGTCTTGGTCACGTGGGTCACGCCGAACGTGCCGCCGGCCTTGCCCCACTCATGTTCGTCGCTGGTGTAGGCGCCGTACAGGCTGACCACCGACTTCGGGATCAGGGTGTAGTCGTAGTCGCCCGAGCGGCCCGGCAGGCTGCTGAACGCCCACACCACATAGGTGCCGCCATAGGCCTGCGCGCCCGCAACGCCGGCGGTGTAGGCCGGGATGTACTGGAACGAGTTGTCCGGCCCCTTCACCGTCGTGTGCTGGGTGTTGCCCGAGAAGGTGAAGCTGAAGTTCTCGCTGGCCAGCCAGCGCACTTCCAGTTCCACGCCCTTGGCCCGCGTGCCGGTCGGCGTGCCGGTGATGCCGGTCAGTTGGGTGCGGTTCTGCTCGTAACCCGCCAGCGAACCGACCAGCGTGCCCTTCAGCCACTGGAACTTCAGGCCGGCTTCGGTCAGGTCGCTGTTCGACAGCCAGGCGTTGCTCGGGTCGGCCACCAGGCCCGGCGCGATGTCGCCCGCCTGGCTCATCTCCAGAGCCGAAGCCTTGGCGTAGGTGATGTAGGGCATGACGCCGGCCGGCGCCTTGTAGGTCAGGCTGGCGCTGTAGGTGAACTTGCCCTTGCTGGCCTTCTGCTGGCCAGCGATCTGGTAGCTGAGGAAGCCGGTGTCCTGCGACTTGACGTCATAGTCGTCGTAGCGGCCGCCCAGCATCAGGTTCAGGCGTTCGCCCGCCTTGATGTCGGTCATCGCGAAGACGCCCGCCTGCGTCCAGGTGCTGCGGTTGTCGTTCTCCCACTGCAGACCCTGCACGCCCGCGCCGGTCTCGGTCGAGAACGGGCTGTCGATGATGTCGGTCGGTGTCGCGCCGAAGCTGATGTCGCGACGGTCCAGGGCGATCACGCCGCTGTTGTAGCTTTCGCGGCGACGGCCCTTGAAGCTGCGATACGACGCGCCCACGAACGACTTCGAGGTGAAGATCCCCGTGTCGTAGGCGAAGTTGTAGGTCGCGCGCGCTTCCCAAACCTTGCTGTCGAACCAGGCCGGATAGCCATAGCTGACGAAGCGCTTGTTCTCCTGGTCGTCGTAGAACAGCTGCAGTTTCAGCGAGCTGTCGGGCGTCAGTTCCTTGGCCAGGTCGTAGTAGAAGGTGTTGGTGCGGGTCTTCGAGAAGTCGGCGCCGCTGATGTAGACGGTGCGCGGATCCAGCTTCGTCGTGCCGACGCCGACGTCCAGCGTGTGCAAGGCGTTGCTGTCCGGATAGCCGTAATAGGCCAGGTACATGGCGCTGCCGTACGGATAGAACCCGATCTCGTTCGGCGTCAGACGGCCGTTGCCGTCGGTGTCCTTCAGCGTGGTGTCGCGACCGGTGATGTAGGTCTGGTTGTCGATCAGCGACTGGGTCAGGCGGTTCCAGCCCGGCGTCTGAACATCGCCGTCCGAGTGGTAGTACATGCCGCCGAACGCGGTGGTCCAGCCGTTGCCCAGGTCGAAGTCGGACGAGGCTTCCAGCGTCTGACGACGCGGATAGATGCCCTTGTAATAGCTGTGGCTGTCCTCGACTTCGCCATACAGATAGACGCCGCCGGTGACCGACCCGAAGTTGGCCGGCAGGCCCAGCTGGGCCGTGGCGTTCTTCTTGTTGTACGAGCCGTAGGTCAGGGTGACCTCGGCCGTCGGCTCCGTCAGATAGCCGCCCTCGTTCTTGCCCGACTTCGGAATGAAGTTGAGCATGCCGCCCACCTTGCCCGAGCCGTAGATCGGGGTCGGCGGACCGCGCACGATCTGGATCTGGTCGGCCGCGCCGATCGGGGTCGAATAGGTCCCCCGGTTCTCGATGCGCTTGAAGCCGCGGAAGTAGTTCTCGGCCAGCGTGCCGCGAATGTTCAGCGCGCCAGGCACGCCATAGAAGCTGGCCGTGTAGGTGCCGGGCGAGACGGCGGTCAGGCCGTCGATCGTCTCGATACCGTAGCGCTGCAGCGTCAGGTCGCTGACGAAGCTGGCCGAGCGCGGCGTCTCCAGCAATGGCTTGTCGATGCCGAAGACGGTGTTGTTGGGCTGCTTTTCCAGCAGCCCCGCCTTGTCACGCGCCTTGACGATCACCTCGTCGACCGTGTCGGACGACTGGGTGGTTTCGTCAGCGAAAGCAGCCTGCGTCTGCGCCAGCAGGACTAGGGCGGAACAACCCGCCATCAGTAGCCGATAGGTCGACATGCGGTCCTCATACGAGGCCATCGCGCCCACCGCCTGCGGCGGTTATCCCCAGGTCGAGGCCTCGAAACGATCATCCGTCAGCGGAGGCCCGCAGCGAGCATCGGCGCCTGACATTTCACTGAAAATGTCGCGCCCGCATGGATGTTGTGCCTCGACCGCCTGTAAAAGCCGCGCGATGCCGCAGAAATTTGCCTGAGGGCGAACCACAGGCCCCTCAAATGCGTCCATGATCTGGGCCATCCCGGCGAGCGAGGCGGAACAGGCCTGCCCGAGGGTCGCCGCATGCCTCACGCCCTCGGCCAAATAGAGAATCTCGACGGCCGCTCCAGCCGCCTGCTTACGCCCGCGCCTCAGGCCTAGAGCAGAGCGGGATCGCCGCCGGCGACTCCGGCTGGCGGCGATCTGCCAGCGCTCAGCCTTGCTCCGGCCGACCGAGTTTCCGCATGGCGTAGAAGATCAGCAGGCTCGTCACCAGCAGCACGGCGGCCAGGGCCAGCATGGGCGCCAGGTTGCTGCCGGTAGCGTCGCGCACCATCGGCACCAGGTTCTGGGCGATGAAGCCCCCCAGGTTGCCGATCGCGTTGATCGCCGCGATCCCGGCCGCCGCGCGCGGACCGCTGAGGAAGCTGGGCGGCAGGCTCCAGAACACCGGCTGGGCGGCGAAGATGGCCGGGGCGGCGATGCACAGGGCGGCGAACTTCAGCACGGGTCCAGGCAAGACCACGCTCAGCACCAGGCACAGCGCGCCCAGCAGGACCGGTCCGGCGATGTGCCAGGCGCTGGCTCCATGACGCGCGGCATGGCGTGGCACGGCCCACAGCGCCACGGCGACCATCAGCCAGGGGATGACGTTGATCAGGCCGTTGGTGGTGTTGGAGACCCCGAACGACTTGACGATCGTCGGCAGCCAATAGCTCAAGCCATAAGCGCCGAGCGGCATGCCGATATAGAGGCCGGCCAGCAGCAGCACGCGCGGATCGAAGATCGCCTTCCAGGCGCCGCGATGGTCGTCGGCGACCCCGCCACGCTCGGTGTCGAGCACCTTGGCCAGCCAGGCCTTCTGATCGTCGGGCAGCCACTTGGCGTGGGCGGGACCGTTCGGAAGCTTCCACAGCACGTAGGGTGTCAGCAACACGGCCGGCGCGCCGGTGGCCAGGAACACCCATTGCCAACCGGCGAGGCCTGCGAGGCCGTCCAGGTCGAGCAACAGGCCGCCCACCACCGCGCCGACGGCGTTGGCGATGGCGCTGGCGATCATGAACAAACCGACCATCCGCGCCCGGTGCGACTGCGGGTACCAGAGCGTCAGGACGTAGAGCACGCCGGGGAAGAACCCGGCCTCGGTCACCCCCAGCAGGAAGCGCAGGACGTAGAACATCGTGGCGTTCTGGGTGAAGCCCAGCGCCAGGGTGACCAGACCCCAGGTGAACATGATCCGCGCGAACCACACCCGCGCGCCGACCTTGGCCAGGATCAGGTTCGACGGGGCCTCGAACAGGAAGTAGCCGATAAAGAACAGAGACGCGCCAAGGCCATAGGCGGCTTCGCTCAGGCCCAGCGCCTGGACCATGTCCAGCTTGGCGTAGGAGACGTTCTGCCGATCGATATAGGCGATCAGATACATCAGGCAGAACAGCGGCATCAGCCGCGCGGTCACCCGCCGGACGGTGGCGCGTTCCATGTCGGAAATCGGCTCAGGCATGCGGTGGCCTCTTGTCGGCGGTCGGTGGCGACGCGGTGGAGTCACGCTCGATCAGGGCGTGATCCAGCACATGGTCGGCATAGGGTTGCGAAGGCTCGGTCGCGCGCAGCACCTGCAGCAGCCGGCCCAGGGCGACAGCCGCCATCTGGCGGACAGGCTGGCGGACGGTGGTCAGCGGCGGCCATAGCGTGGTGGCCACGGTGGTGTCGTCGAACCCGACCACGGTCAGGTCACCCGGGACGTCCAGATGGCGGCGGTGGGCGACCGAGACGGCGGCGGCGGCCATGTCGTCATTGCTGGCGAAGATCGCGGTGGGCCGCTGGTCGCCGTCCAGCAGCGCCTCGGCGGCGCGCAGGCCGGAGTCGTAGGTGAAGGCGCCTTGGGCCAGGACGAGTTCGGCGCCCTCGACCGCCGCGATCGCCGCCCGTGCGCCGTCCAGGCGCTCGGCGCTGGCGGTCTGGTTGGGGTTGCCGATGATGAAGCCGATCCGGCGATGGCCCAGGTCCAGCAGATGGCGCGTCATGGCCTGGCTGGCCTGGCGGTCATCGATCCGGACATTGATCGCCTCGCGGGCCGGTCGGCCGGCGGCGACCACGGCGACAGGCAGGCTGGCGGCGCGCAGGGCGTTGAGAACCGCGGCGGACTCGCCCAGTGGCGGGGCCAGGACCACCCCGTGGACGCCGCCGCTCAACAAGGGCTGCAAGTCTTCCTGCGAGGGGGCCTCGCCGTCCTTGCCCCGAACCAGGATCAACCTTGCGCCGGCGCTGCTGGCTTCCTCGAACACGCCGACCAGGAAGTCGCTCATGAAGGCGGCGCTGGGGTTGGAATAGACGACGCCGATCCGCAGCTCGCCGGCCATGACCAGGTTGCGGGCCGCCTGGTTGGGCTGGAAGTTGAGGTCGCGGATGGCGTCCAGCACCGCCCGGCGCGTGTCGTCCCGCACCTTGGCGCCGTCGTTGATGACCCGCGACACGGTCATGCGTGAGACGCCCGCCCGCTGAGCGACGTCGGCCATGGTCGCGTCTCGGACGCGCTCGACCCGGTTCATCTCGTCACCAGAACTGTCATTCGAACTCGATCTCCCGCGCCCGCAGGCCGCGACCCGTAGCGCAAAGAAAGACGCCCGAACCACGGTGCGGCGCTTGGCCGATCCGGGCTCGGGCTAGACCGCCTTAGGGGAAGGAAGAGGCGGGGAACCGTGACTAGAAGCTGTAGCGCAGGCCCACGTGATAGAACCGGCCCAGCAGGTCATAGAGCGCCGGGTTGGCGTCCAGGCCCGTATTGGTCTGCGGCGACGGCGTGGGATCGCGGTTCAGCAGGTTGTCGACCTTGCCATAGAGCTGCAGGCCGTTGCCGAACTTGTACGAGGCGCTGATGTCGACATAGGTCGCGCCCTTCATCTGATTGTAGTCGATGGTCGGGTTGCTGCCGGTCGAGACAGGGCAGCTGCCGGCCTTGCACTCGATGTAATCGGTGGTCGTACCGCCGAACCGGCCATCGCTGAACCAACGCTCCTGGACGCTGAAGGCGAACCGGTCGTTGTCCCAGGACTGAATGGCCAGGAACTTCCAGTCCGGCGTGGCGCCGGAGTTCTGGCCGGCCGAGTCGACGGCGACCGCGCCGGGGATGCCTGGGTTGGTGACGAACTTGTGCGTGTTCGTCGCCAGGCCCCGGACCGTGAAGCGACCGGGCACGCTGGGCAGTTCGAAGCGATAGCTGCTCTCGATGTCGAAGCCGCTGGTCTTGATCGAGGCCAGGTTGAACGTCTGGGAGTTGACGAAGGCCGTCGCGCCGCCGGACGGGGTGAAGTTGAAGGCGCCGCAGAACTGGGTCAGGCCTGCATAGCAGAAGTTGACGATCTGCTGGGCGCCCAGGCTGGAGATGCCGCCGTTCAGGACGATGTTGTACCAGTCGACCGAGACGCTGAAGCCCGGCAGCCATTGCGGGTTCGAGAGCACCGCGCCGATGGTGACGTTCTTGGCGATTTCCGGCTTCAGGGCCGGGTTGCCCACCACATTCTGCAGAACCGTCAGCGAGCCGCCCGAGGGCTGGCCGGCTGGCGGCGTGCCGTTCGAAGGAATGGTGAAGTTCGGCAGCGTGGTCGTCACCGGCGCGGCGAACAATTCCGACAGGTTCGGAGCCCGCACGTCACGCGAGGTGACGGCCCGCAGACGAACGCCGTCGATCGGCGTGTCCCAGGTCGCGCCGACCTTCCAGGTGTAGACGGTGCCAGAGGTGCTGTAGTCGGTCCAGCGGCCGGCCATGTTGAGGTTGGCCCGGCCCGCGGCTTCCGAATTGACCAGCGGGATGTTCACTTCGGCATAGGCTTCCTTCACCGAGTACTTGCCAGCGCCGGAGTGGTAGTTGCCCGCGAACCAGTTGGCGCCCGAAGCGGTCAGGACCGGATCGGCCGGATAGTCGGCGGTGTTGGGCGAGTCCGTGTTGCCATCGCCATAGGGGTCGCCTTGGACGTGGTACTGCTCCTTGCGCCACTCGCCGCCGAACGCCAGCGACACCGGACCGGCCCACAGGGCGAACGGCTCGCCGCTGAAGTTGAGGCTGGCGACGTCCTGCTTCTGCACCGAATGCTGATACGGGCCGTTCTTGGGCGTGATGTAGGCCAGGGCCGCTTCGCTGGGTGGCTTGCCGCCGAAGATGTTGATCGGCACACAGCCATTGGCGCGGGCGATCGGGTCGGCGCAGACGATCTGGCCGCCCACCGTGATGGCCTGGACGGCCGCGCGATAGCGCGGCGTCAGCAGGATGTCGTTGACGTGGATGTTCGTCGTGTTCTGGCCGTGGGTGAAATAGGCGTCGTAGCGCCATTCCTTGCCCAGGGCGTCGAACCGGCCGTCGGCGCCGATCACCGCCCGGACCTGGGTCCGGGTCGGATGGACCGAGATGTTGCGCGGCAGCAGTGCGTTGCTCGTGCCGAAGTTGAAGGTCGTGATGTTGTTGGCGGCGCAGGCCGCCACGATCGACGCCGGCAGGTACGGGTTCGAGCACGACATCGTCAGGCCGGTGGTGGCCGCGCCCGGATTGGGCTGGTTGCTGCTCTCCACGCGGGCGACGTTTAGGGTCGCATAGATCTCGTTCTTGTCGTTCAGGTCGTAGCCGATGCGGCCATAGCTGCCCATCCGCTTGATCCGGGACTGCAGCGAGGTGCCGATGCCGACATTGCCCGACAGGTCACCGCCGACGCAGAAGCCGCCATTGGTGTAGCAGCCGGAGACGGGGGCTCCCGTTGCGGGAGTGGTCAGTTTGGACGGCGCGCCGCCACCGCCATATTGGAACTGGAACGGGTTGCCGGCCTGGTCGAAGGCCGTGCCTTGCAGCGGTCCGGTGCTGATCAGGCCGTACTTGGCATACTGATAAGCCTGGGCGTGCTCGCGATAGAGGTACTGGGGCGAGCCGTCGTTGGTGACGCCGCGATTGACCAGGGTGGCGGTCGTGTACCAGTCGCGGCTGCCCGGCGCGTCCTCGCCGAAGCCGCCGGCCGGGACGCCCTCCTCCCAGTCGTATTCGCCGCTGACCTGCACGTGCAGACGGTCGTTCATGAAGTTCTTGCCGGCCGCGACCTGGGCCAGCCACTGGTGGTTGTCGCCGTAGGTCGTGACGCCGGTCAGGACGTTGGCCTTGAAGCCCACGAATTTCTTGTTGGTGATGAAGTTGACCACGCCGCCGACGGCGTCCGAGCCGTAGGAGGCCGAGGCGCCGCCGGTCACCACGTCGACCCGCTCGACCAGCAGCTGCGGGAACAGGCTGATGTCGGGAACGCCCGTGACGTTGGCCGGCACGACCCGCTGGCCGTCCAGCAGGGTCAGGGTGCGGATGGTGCCCAGGCCGCGCAGCGAGAACGAGGAGAGGCCCTGCTGGCCGCTCGAGGTGCTGAACGTGCCGGTGGTGGCGCCGCTGGAACCCTGCAGCGAGGGCAGCTGGGTGATGGCGGTGAAGATGTTCGGCTGGGCGGCGCGCTCCAGCTCGGCCTGGCCCAGAACCTGGGTCGGAGTCGGCGCGGTGAAGCCGGTCGACCGGATCCGCGTGCCCGTGACTATGATTTCCGTCAGCGCCGTCGCATCGGACGACCCCGAGGCTGGCGCCGGCGCCGTCTGGGCGCTGGCCGCTCCTGCCGTCATGACCACCGCGACCGCGCTGGTCGCGAGCAAGGCGCTCAACATGGGGCTCCGCCCCCGCGCGCTACCGACAACGCTCATCCTACACCCTCCCATTTTTCATTGAGACCATCGTTCGATGATCTGGAAGGGACTGTGTCAGACGGTGGGACCGCTAACTATTAGACCATGGTCGTATGCCTTTCGGGTTTGGTGAGGCCCGAATGCGAACGCCCGGGACGCAGGGCGACCCGGGCGTTTTCAATCGATCATTCGCGCCTCTTAGCGCGGCCGGACCGCATAGAGCGCGTGGTGCGTCAGCATGTAGAGCGTCTGCTTGTCGGCGCCGCCGAACAGCAGCTGCAGCGGCCGTTCGGGAACGTCGATCCGGCCCAGCGACCGGCCATCCGGCGCGTAGACGAACACCTGGCCGTTGGCGACATAGACCCTCCCTTGGGCATCCATGGCGACGCTCTCGCCGCCCCGGTCGGCGAAGGGCTTGAGGTCGGTGATCGCACCGCCCTTCCCCACGACGCCGCTATAGGTCTTGTTCTCCGAGCTGTTGGCCAGAAAGACCCGTTGGCCAGGCTTCGCAGCGGTGAAGCCGTAGGTATCCAGAGAGTCGGAAAAGCGCAGGCCGCGATAGTCCGGCGGGCCTTGCTGGAACACCCGATAGGCCGGCAGGACCAGGCTGCCGTCTAATGAGACATATTCCTGGGGATGGGTCTTGGCCCGATCACCGGCGAAGATCTCCGCCAGGGTCGGATACTGATAGGTGACGGGATCGATCTGATCCTTGAACTCGCCATTGCTCCACCAGTTGGCCGGCAGCACGACGGCTGCGCCGGCATGCTCGGCCGTCGGCGTCGCGGCGATCACCGTGACCTCGCTGTCGGGACTGCCGGGCTTGAAGCTGTAGACTGAGCCGTTGCGGCCGTCGGACGAGAGTACGAGCAGATTGCCCGAGGCGTCCACGGCCAGATTGACTGGGTCCAAGGTGTTGTCGCGCACGATCGACAGCTTGCGGGCGTCCGACCAGCTGTAGATGCGCTGGTGCTTGCGATCGGCGAAGTACAACGTGCCGGCCGTATCCACGGCCCCGCCGCCTAGCGAATAGAAGCCATCGGCCAGCTTCTCGACCTTGGCTCCGGCCATTGTCGATGACGCGACCGGCGGCGGGTTGGCCTTCAGGTCCAGCACCGCGAACTGGCGCTCGCGCACCTCCAGGCCGTTGGTGACGTCTTGGATGGCATTCTCGTACGGATACTTGGTCAGGCGCGTGAAGGTGGCGCAGCCGTTCTCGTCGCAGGTTCCAAGACCGCTCTCGCCGTTGACCGCCACGTTGCGGAACCGGATGTCGCTCGAGTTGTAGACCCGCACCGCGGCCGCTGCCGGCTTACGCGTCCGGGTGACGCGATAGCCGTGATAGTTGGCCAGCAGGATGTTGCGGGAGTCGCGGATTTCGACCGAGACGGTGTCCTCGCCCTCCCCGGCTTCCTCCTCGGTCTGCGGGGCCAGGAACTCCCAGTTGGCGACACGGTTGAGGGTGATCTCGGTACGCACATGGTGCTCGACCGAGGCTTGGTAGACGTGACCGGGCGTCTCGGTGTCGGAGACGTAGATGCCGGTATAGGCGTAGGTGTTGGGGCTCCAGACATTGGAGAACGTCCCGCCGCCGCCATTGGTCACCCACAGGCTGGGATACTGCCCCGCCCAGCGCTTGGCCGGATCGGCGTCGCCCGTGCCGTTGGCGTTGTAGGGGATGACCCGCGTACCATCGAACAGGTTGGTGCCGTGGCCGCCCTGGAACTTGACGTCGTTGACCATCGAGGTCGCGCCGGCGGTCCACAGCAGCGCCGTGGCGCGCGGATTGGCGCCGTCGGTGTAGAGGCCAAGCCCGAAGACGATGTTGTCGCCGCCCTTGGCCGACTCCACCAGCGCCTTGGGCCCGCCGACGCCTTGGTAGGCAGGCGTGCCGTGGGGCAGCACGATCTGGGTCAGGCTGGGGTGCAGGCCGATCAGCACGGTATCGGGCTTGAGCTTCAAGGTGTCGGTGACGCGGTAGAAGCCGGTCGGCAAATAGACCACGCGATGGGTGTCGATCGCCTTCTGGATGGCGGCGGTGTCGTCGGTGGCGTTGTCGCCCTTGGTGCCCAGCGTGCGGACATTGACCCAGTCGGATGTAGCCGGCACGGCCCGGATGGCGGGCGCATTGGGCATGGGCAGCGCCGCCAGCGGCTCGGCCTGAAAGGCCGTCTTGTACTCGCCCATCTGGCCGGGCGCGGGCACGGTCAGGCCGTGGTTGAAGGCGGCGACCTTATAGATCTTCCCCTTGCCCGCCGTGGTCTTGCCGCTGTCGCGGAAGCGGGCGAACACCGGGGTATTGGACGCCACGGCGTTCTCGAAGCCCACCTGGGTGTAGACATTGGCCTCGTTGGAGATGACGACGCCGGCCCTGGAGACGTTCTCGAAGCGGACGCCCTTGCCCCACAGCCAGTCGCCATAGCCCTTGTCGATCTCGATGCCGACCGGCGTGTTCTTCATGGCCACATTGACCAGGGTCAGGCCCGCCTCGTGCTCGCGGATCGCCGCGTCGCGCTGGCCTTCGAAGGTCGAGTCCAGCAGCACGAAGCCCCAGGCCGGCGACGGCTTCTCGGCCAGGATGCCGTAGCGGCCGCCCTTGAAGTGCAGGTCCTCGGCCTCGTTGGCGACGTGGTACAGGGCCGCCAGGCCCGAGCCGATGTCGAAGTCCATGTGGGTCAGCGTGGCGTGCTGGGCGGCGTGGAAGCGGATCGCCGTGGCGGCCGGATTGCCCTTGCCGATCTTGAAGTCGATGTTGCTCATCGCGCTGTAGAAGGTGCCGGGATTGGCGTCGGGCACGTCCTTGTCGAACGGCACGCTGCCCGGCGGCGGGAAGGCCACTGGACGGCCGGCCGGGTCGCGCTTGGCCCCGGCGAAGATCACCATGTTGGCCACGCCCTTCTGGAAGCCCGGCGTGGCGTCGGGCAGCTCGATCAGCGGCCGCGTCGCGCCGACGCCGAACACCCGCACGCCCGGCCACAGGAAGAGGGTCTTGGTGATCCGGTAGCGGCCCGACGGCAGGAAGACGAGACCACCGCCCGGCTTGGCCGCCGCCGCGTCGATCGCCGCCTGGATGGCCGCGCCGTCGTCGGCCTTGCCGTCGCCCTTGGCCTTGACCACGATGGCGGCCGGATCGTCCGGGATCGTGGCTAGCACCGAGGGGCCGGCCCAGGCCGGACCGACCGCCAAACCCAGCGCGATCGAAGCCGCGCCCATCGCCAGCCAATGCTTCATGACAAACTCCCCCACCCTACGGATTCACAGCGTAGAGCGAATGGTGGGTCAGGACGAACAGCGTCTTGCCGCCCTCCCCGCCGAAGATCAGCTGCAGCGGCCGCTCGGGCACGTCGATCCGGCCGGTGAGCTGGCCGTCCGCGCCGTACTGGAAGATCTGGCCGTTGGCGACGAACACCCGGCCCTGGGCATCGACCGCGACGCTCTCGCCGCCGCGATTGGCGAAGACCTTGAGGTCGCTCAGCGCGCCACCGAGGCCGACCAGGCCGCTATAGGTCTTGTTCTCCGAGCCGTTGGTGAAGAACAGACGCTCGCCCACCGCGCCGGCGATCAGGCCGTTGGCCTGCAGGCTGTCGGCCCAGCGCCAGCCGACATGGTCCGGCGGCCCTTGCTGCCAGACCCGGAACGCGGGCAGCGACACGCTGCCGTCAGGCGAGACATATTCCTGGGTCTTGGGCGTCCCGACATCGCGAGCGAACATCTCAGCCAGGGTCGTGAACTCGCCCTTGGCCGGGTCGTACTGATCCTTGAACTCGCCGTTGTTCCACCAGTTGACCGGCAGCAGCGTCTTGCCGCCGGCGCGTTGGGCCACGGATGCCGGCGCGATCATCGTCATCTGGTCCTTGGGACCGTTCGGATCGATTGAATAGACGGACGCCTGCGGACCGTACGACGACACCACCAGCAGGTTGCCCGAACGGTCGACGGCCAGGTTGGTCGGGTCTAGCGAGCTGTCGCGGACGATCTCCAGTCCCTTTGCCGTCGTCCAGCGATAGATGCGCTGGAAGCGCTTCTCGATGAAGTACAGCGCCCCGTCCGCGCCCACCGTCGCGCCCGAGATCGACCAGAAGCCGGTCTCCAGCTTCTTCACGTCCGGACTGGCCGGCGGCGGGGCCGGTTGGTCGGCCTTGACGTCCAGCACCGCAAACTCGCGCTCGCGCACCTCCAGCTTGCGGGTCTTGTCCTGGATGGCGTTCTCGAACGGATACTTGCTGGCCCGCAGATAGGTGCCGCAGCTGATCGTGTCGCAAAGCGCCACGCCGCTCTCGGCGTTGATGTGGACATTGCGGAAGCGGATGTCGGTCGAGTTGAACAGCTTCACCGCCGTCTCGGCCGGGTGGTACGAGCGCGTCACCCGATAGCCGTGATAGTTGGCGAAGAGGATGTTTCTGGAGTTGCGGATCTCCAGCGACACTGCATCAGGGCCATCGCCGACCTCCTGCTCGGTCTGGGGCGCGAGGAATTCCCAGTTCTCGACATTGTCGAGCACGAACTCGTTGCGCACGTGGTGCTCGACCGAGACCTCGTAGATGTGGCCCGGCGTCTTGGTGTCGCTGATGTAGAAGCCAGCCGAGGCGAAGGTGTTGGGGCTCCAGACATTGGCGAAGGTCCCGCCGCCGCCATCGGTCACCCAGATGCTGGGGTACTGGCCGTCCCAGCGGCCGTCGGCCACGGGATCGCCGCTACGGGCTTGGGCCGCGCCCAGCGGCTTGCCGTCGGCGGTGGGCGTGCCGCCGCCGCCCATGATCTTGACGTCGCTCACTAGCGCGTTCGCGCCCGACCGCCACAGCAGCGCCGAGGCGCGCGGGTTGATGCGGCCGGTGAAGAGCCCAATGCCGGACAGGATGTTGTCGCCGCCCTTCGGGGTCTCCAGGATCGGCTTCACCACCCCGACGCCGGCGTGGCGGGAATTGCCGTCCGGGATGACCAACTGGGTCAGGGCCGGATGCAGGCCGATCAGCACCGTGTCGGCCTTCAGCTTCAGCGTGTCGCTGACCATGTAGAAGCCGATCGGCAGATAGAGCACGCGGTGGCTGTCGATGGCCTTCTGCAGGGCGGCGGTGTCGTCGGTCGTCCCGTCGCCCATCACGCCCAGGGATTTGACGTTGGTCCACTCGCCAATCGGCGGCGTGGCCCGCAGTGCCGGCGCACCGGGCTTCGGCAGCGCCTTCAGAGGGGCGATGTCAGAGATCGTCCTGTACTCACCCACATGGCCCAGGCCCGGCAGGGTCAGGCCGTAGGTGAAGTTCGCCACGCGATAGGCCTTGCCCTTGCCGTCCACGGTCTTGCCGCTGTCGCGGAAGCGCGCGAACACCGGCGTGTTGGCGGCCACGGCGTTGTCGAAGCCGACCTGGGTGAAGACGTTATCCTCGGCCGAGATCACCACCCCGGCTTTGGAAACGTTCTCGAACCGGACGTTCTTGCCCCACAGGCTGTCGCTGTAGCCCTTGTCGATCTCGATCCCGACCGGGGTGTTCCTGATCGCCACATTGACCAGGGTCAGGTCGACCTCGTGCTCGCGGATCGCCGCGTCGCGCTGGCCGTCGAAGGTGGAGTCCAGCAAGGTGAACTGCCAGGCCGGCGAGGTCTTCTCGGTGACGATGCCATAGCGGCCGCCGTGGAAGTGGACGTCCTCCATGATGTTGCCGGCCTGGTAGACCCCGGCGAAGGCCGAGCCCAGGCGGAAGTCCATGTGGCTGAGGAAAGCGTGCTGGGCCATGCGGAAGCGCACGCCCGCTGCGGCCGGATTGCCGTCGCCGATCTCGATGTCGACATTGGCCATCGACGAATAGAAGGTGCCGGAATTGGCGTCGCGGACCTTGGCGGTGGCGGGCCGCACGGTCGGCACCGGCACGGGGATGTCGCCGACCTGGTACTGGTCGCCACCCGTGAACACGATCATCGTGCCCACGCCCTCCTGGAAGCCCGGCGTGTTGGCGCCCAGCACGAAGACCGGCCGCGTCTTGCCAACGCCGAACACGCGAACGCCCGGCGGCACCAGGATCGAACGGGTCAGGCGGTAGCGACCCGACGGCAAGAAGACGAGGCCATGGCCCGTGCCGTCGCGGGCGGCGTCGATGGCCTTCTGGACGGCGTCGGTGTCGTCGGCCTTGCCGTCGCCCACCCCCTTGACCGTGATCGCGCGCGGATCGTCCGGGGCCTTGGGCAGGAAGGAGTCCGACGCGGCGGCCATCGCCGCCCCGGAGCACGAGGCCATCAAGACCGCCGACAACAGGATCGCTCTCATGCCACTCCCCAAATCTACCTTGGGCCAGTTTCACGGCGCCGGACGCCGGCGACCACCGCGACCATGGTCGTAATTGCGGCCCGGTGGCGCGCCGTTAGAACCTCGGCTCCCGTTCCACCTCGGTCGAGGATCCCACTTGCCGCCGCCCCGCCTCGCCCCTTCGCAAGGTTTCGCCGTGATCGTCATGGGCGTGAGCGGCTGTGGGAAGTCGACGCTGGGCGCCCTGCTGGCCGACGCGCTGGACTGCCCGTTCCTGGAGGGCGACGATTTCCACGACACCCAGTCCGTCGCCAAGATGCGGGCGGGCCAGCCGCTGGTCGACGACGACCGCTGGCCCTGGCTGGACCGGCTGGGCGCGGCGATCGGCGAGACTCTGACTACACGGGGCCGCGTCGTGGCGGCCTGCTCGGCGTTGAGGCGCGGCTATCGCGAGCGCCTGCGCCAGGCGATCGCCGGTCCGGTGAGCTTCGTCCTGCTGGACGCAGAATCCGAAGAATTGCGCCGCCGCCTGGGTCAGCGCGCGGGCCACTACATGCCGGCCAGCCTGCTCGCCAGCCAATTGGCCACCCTGGAACGCCCGGACGCCGACGAGACCGTCATGACCCTGGACGCCGCCGCGCCGCCCGAACGCCTGCGCGATCTGGCCCAGGCCTGGCTAGGGCATCAGCCGCTTTCGTCCGCGTGACAGGTGCCAGCGCATGGCCAGCGCCGCGCCGTCGGCGTCCTGGGCGCGGATCGCCTCCACGATCATCTCGTGCTCGCGCATCATCTCGGCGATCGCCTCCGGCGGCCGCGAGCGCGAGATGTCGACCCCGGCCCGCATGATGCGATCGACATCGGCCTCGAGCGCCTCGAAAGCGACCAGGAAAGCGGGGTTGGCCGTCGCCAGCACGATCTGGCGATGCAGCTCCATGTCCTCGACATGGGCCGGGGCGCTGGACATCAGGGCCGTACGCAGCGCCGACAGCGCCGCCTCGATGCTGGCCATCTCCTCGACAGAGCGCCGCAACGCCGCCAGCCGTGCGGCCTCGGCTTCGAGCACGAACCGCACCTCGTAGCTGCCCATGGTCGAGGGCAGCTCCGACAGCGGCATGTAGGCGCCCAGCTTGTCGGACGGCCGGTTCTTGATGAACGAGCCCGCCCCGCGCCGCGCCTCGGTGATGCTGTCGGCGGCCAGCCGCACCAGGGCTTCGCGCACCACGGTCCGCGACATGCCGAAGATTTCGGCCAGACGCGCCTCGGACGGCAGGCGATCGCCCACCTCCAGGCCATCGCCGTTGATCATCTCGACGATGCCCGTATAGGCGCGATCCGCCAGGCGGCCTTCGCTCATCGCTCTCCCCTTCGCTGACCCCAGCATCGGACCATTCGCGCTGCGAGGCCAATCCTAGCGCCTCACCACCGTAAATCGCACCAAATCTGTATGACAGGTTTTAAGAATATTGCGACACGACGACGATGTTCACGCTCACATCGTTTATCCGTCTTGAATTGGTCCAACAGATAACGCTAACATCTGAAATCAGCGAACCGGACCCGCCGACTCAGGTCGGCAGTGAGAAACCCGGACGCTCGCACCTCCGCGAACGGAGGACGCAGGGAAGAGACAGAGGGGTTCACGTATGACCACGATGGACATTCGCGCCGACGACCAGGACATGGGAACGGGTCTTGGCGCGCTGACGCCAACCCAGATGAAGGTTCTGGAAGGCGTCAATCTGGGGCGGCTCAACAAGCAGATCGCCTACGACCTCGGCATCGCCGAGGCCACGGTCAAGGCCCACATGACCGCCGTGATGCGCAAGCTCAACGTCAATAACCGCACCCAGGCGGTGATTGCAGCGCAAGCTCTGATCCAGGGCCTGCGCCCAGTCGCGCGCTAGCCGAGCCTCGCCCCCGGAAAAGTGCTGTGCGCAGCGAGGAGAGAGACGCCATGCCTGCCCAAGCCTGGCCTAGCCTTCGGTCGCGCCAGTCGCTCTATGGACTGATCCTTTGCCTCGTTTGCATCCTGGCCCCACCCGCGGACGCGCAGACCGGTAAGCCGACCTCTAGCCCAGCGCCGACAGCCGCATTCGAATGGTTTGACTACGAAGGCGCCGATCCCTCGGATGCGGCCTTCAGGCCGACCGAGGGCCAGTACGCCAATCCAATCCTCAAGGGGACCTATCCCGACCCGGCGGTCATGCGCGTCGGCAAGGACTTCTACTTCGTCAGCTCGACCTTCGCCTGGTTCCCGGGGCTGCCGATCTTCCACTCGACCGACCTCGTGAACTGGAAGCAGATCGGCAACGCCATCGACCGCCCAGGCATGCTGGACTTCGGACGCCTTGGCCTGTCGCGCGCGGTGTTCGCCCCGACGCTGAGCCACCACGACGGGACGTTCTACCTCCTCAACACCTGCGTCGACTGCAAGGGCAACTTCCTGATCACGACCAAGGACCCCAAGGGCCCCTGGTCGGACCCGGTCTGGTTGCCGACGGTCCAGGGCATCGATCCCTATCTCTTCTTCGACGACGACGGCAGCGCCCTGATCGTCTTCAACGGCGAGCCGCCCGGCCCAGCCGAGTACAGCGGCCACCGCGCCATCTGGGCGATCGCCTATGACATCAAGTCGGGCAAGACCGTCGGCGAGCTCAAGCTGCTGCTGGACAAGGGCGTCAACCCCGCCGCCAAGCCCATCTGGCCTGAAGGCCCTCACATCCTGAAGAAGGACGGCTGGTACTATCTGATCGCGGCCGAGGGCGGCACGGCCGAAGGCCACAGCCAGGTCGCGCTGCGCTCCAGGAGCGCCTGGGGGCCATACGTTCCCTACGCGAACAATCCGATCCTGACCCAGCGTGGCCTGCCCAAGGACCGCCCTCTGCCGATCACCTCGGCCGGTCACGCCAACCTGGTCGACACCCCGGACGGCAAGTGGTGGGCGACCTTCCTGGCGGTGCGCCCCTATGGCGACGACCTGTACAACACCGGCCGGGAGACCTTCCTCCTGCCTGTGGAATGGAAGGACGGCTGGCCGATCATCCTCGAGAACGGCAAGACCATTCCCTATGTCCATTCCAGGCCGGACCTGCCGGCGACGACGCCCAAGCCGCCGCCGACGGCGGGCGCCTTCAAGGTTCGCGACGAATTCGACGGCAAGAGCCTGCCGCTCAACTGGGTGACCATGCGAATTCCGCAGCAACGCTGGTGGCGGCTGGACGGCGGAAAGCTGATCCTGACCGCGCGGCCCGAGACCATCGGCGGCATGACCCAGCCCTCGTTCTGGGGACGGCGCCAGCAGCATCTCGACGCCAGCGCCTCGACGGAGATGCGCTTTGCGCCCACCAAGGCCGGCGACAAGGCCGGCATGGTCGCGGTGCAGAACGACGACAACTTCTTCTTCCTGGGCCTGGAGCGAAATGACCAGGGACAGGACCAGATCGTGCTCGAGCGCCGGGCCGGATCCAGCGACCCGGAAGGGGGCATAAAGGTCGCGAGCGCGCCGGTGACGCTGAAGGCCGATGCGCCCGTCTGGCTGAAAGTCACCGCGCGGGGCGGCGCCTACGACTTCTCGTACGCCCTGACCGCCGGGCAGTGGAAGACCCTGAAGGCGGACGAGGACGGCTCGATCCTCTCGACCAAGAAGGCCGGTGGTTTCGTGGGCGTCTTGCTGGGGGTCTACGCCCACGAGGGCGCCGCTCAGGGCCGCTGAACGCCGCCAAGGCCAAGCTCGTTCAGGCGCGCTTCATGTTGGTCGGGGAATGCTGGGGTTCGGCCGGATGGCGAGCGAGGACCCAGCAATGGCGGACGGCCATTTTCCAGACGTCGAACTTCTGCGGCGCGAACTTGCGGTCCTGATCCTCGAATGGGCCGGCAAGTCGGTGAAGGAGGATCCTGACGGGCCGCTTTCCACCGCCCTGACCCGTGCGGTCAGCGAATCCGCTCGCGCCGCGGTCGCCGAACAACATCAGGTCCTCGCCTCCGACGCCGCCGACCGGATCGCCGAGGCGCTCGAACAGCGCGCCAGGGCTAAGAGCCTCTGGGGTGTCCCGCACTGGGGCCTGGCGCTCATGGCGATCATCGCGGGGGCTCTGCTGGGCGTCGGCTACCTCCTTGGCCTGCAGGCTGGACGAACACAGGACACTCTTCCGCCCTCTCCGACCGCTTCCGCCGCGCCGATCGCGCCGATCGCGCCGGACGCCGATGGGGCCGCCCGAACGGCCGCCCCGCCTGTCGTCGCCGCGCCGGAGCCCTCGCCCCGTCCCCAGCGCTCGTCGCCACCGGCCGCCAAGCCCGCCTCAAGATCGCCGACGCGCGACCTGGGCCGCCCTGCTCCAGCCCATGACGAGGCGGCCCCGCGCTCGAGCCAGCCCGTCGGCGCCGCGCCTGCTCCGCCGGCCGTGCAGGCGACCGGCCAGACGGCGACGCCGAAGCCATGACCGCTGGCGCTTCCATAAGGCGACTGGTTCCGACCGCCGTCATCGGCCCCAAGGCCCAGGGCCGCAACTACGGCCTGCGTCGCTACGCCGGCCCGCGCCTGACGTCCGAGCAGCAGGCGCGGCTCGCCGACTTCGCCCTCTCGTTGGCCGGCTGGGCCATGCTGCGCCGCCAGCGGTTCGTCGCCATGCTGCCGCTGGCTGCCGACGGTTCGGCCTTCGCCATCGTTCGGGCCCGTCACCTGGGCGAAGGCGAGCTTGGCCCGGTGGCCGTCGCCCACCTGCTGATCGTCGACGCCGCCCTGCTGGACGCGATCGCGTGGGCCTCCCCACGCCTGCTGGCCCTGCTGCCCGAGCCGGAAGACGCCAACTTCGGCCTGGAACCGCTCAGGGTCTCGCCAGAGAGCCTGACGCCCGCCGCCGCCCGCCCGTTGGCCGCGCCACGCGTCGGTTGGAACGACGTCGCTGTCGACGTGGACGACGAGGACCCCGAGGCCGTGCTCGGCGCCCTGGTCGAAAGCATCGAGCCGTCCAGCCAGCGCGCCCGACTGACCGGCTGGGCCAGCACCAGCCTGATCGCGCCGGCCGGCGACCTCGATCCGGCGCGCATCTTCAGGCTGGTGACCCACGCCTCCGCCGAAAGCCCCGCGGCGTTCCAGGCCACGCACGAGCTCTCGTCGCTGAAGACCACCGCCGAACCGCCGCTGGCCTGGAAGGCCTGGCTGAAATTGGCCGCCATCGCCGAGCGGGAACCGGCCGCCGCTGCGCTGCGCTCGGCCCAGTGGTCGCAAGACAAGGCGCGCCTCCCCGCCGACGACGTGATGTTCGAGGAGATCGCCAGCGCCTGCGCCGCGCTGACGCCGGCGGAGATGGTCGCACTGCTGCGCGCGGTGATGCGCCACGCCGGCGGCGCGGACGCCGCGAGCGCGGCCTTGCGCGCAGGCGTGTCCGAAACCTTCGACGCCCTGGTCGCGGTCGCCGACGCGCAAGGCGCGGCCTTCTATGTGCGCGGGCTCACCGACGGCGCGGACGCCAAGGCCCTGGGCGCTCTGCGCGGGCTCGACGCGGTGGTGGCCAAGCCCGAGGTCGCGGCCTGGCTGGGCGACGCCGCCCGCCAGCTCGATCTCTCCCAGGTCGTGCGCCTGTGGGCGGCGAAGCTGGCGGCGGACCCGGATTTCGCCGATGACTTGGCCGTCGCAGGTCCGACCTTCCTCGACGCGGCCCTGGACACCGCCCTGACCCGCCTCGACAACGAGGAGACACGATGGCTGGCCGGCGCGCTGCTGCGACAGCATTGCCTGCGCCTGCCTTCGGACGGCGCTCGGGTTCGCATCACCCTTTCGGCCCTGCTGGCCCAGCCGCCCTCAATCGCCGACGCCGCCCTCGCGGACTCGGCGGTGCTGGCGGCCGCCAGGACCTTCACCCCCGAACGGTCGGCCGAGCTGGCCTCGCGGGCCATCCCCGCTGGCCTGCGCCATGCGCCCCGACCGGCGGACTTCACCCGCGCCGCCTGGGCCCTGGTCGCAGCGGCCAGCGACGGGAGGACGGCGCGATGATCTACTGCGAGATCTGCACCAACACCTTCTCGCGCGAGGATTTCGCCGACTGTCCCCATTGCGCCCTGGCCGAAGGCCGTGTGGCGACGCCGGCCGTCCAGGCGCCCGAGGCCCGCGCGTTGGATACGCCCGCCGCCGGGGTGACCATGGGTGAGGTGATCGACACGCTGCGCCGCATGACGCCGCCCGAGACCTCGCCCCCGGAAACGCCGAGCGCCGCGCCGCAGGCGCCCGAAGGCGTCAGCGAGAGCCTGCGGGCGCTGGTCGAGCAGAAGGTCGATCAGGCGGCCGCGGCCGCGGCCGAGCCTTCGACCTTCGCGCCGCCCAAGGCCGAACTCGCCGAGCCTGATCCCGCCGATACTGCGCCCATCGTCGGCCAGACGACCCGCGAGCTCGATGTCGAGACCCTGCGCCGTATCCGCGAGTCCGGCGTCTTCACCGTGGTGCTGCTGGGCTTCCCCACGGCCGGCAAGACCTGGTTCCTGAACCGCCTGAAGTACGAGCTGCAGGAAGGCGACGCCTATGCCTGCTATCCCCGCCGCGCCCCACCGGGCGACGTGGAGAACACCACGCTGTTCACCGCCCACCGCTTCCGCAAGGGCGCCAACGACTTCTACGTCATCGACATCCCGGGTGAGCGCTTCCTGCGCGCGGTCGAGGGCTCGTTCCTCGGCGAATCCAACACCTTGATGCGGCATCTGATCTATACGGGCCACGCCTTCCTGACCCTGTTGCCCGCCGACGAGACCCTGCTGTCGGAGCGCGCCCACGATATCCTGTGGCGACGTGCGGCAGCCGGCGAGCCGCCGCCCGTCGACGTTTCCACCCTGCCGCCCGCTCAGGCGCTGATCGACAAGGTCGACGCTCTAAAGCGCCAGATCTCCCAGGCTCGCAAGGCGACCGACGCGGGCGACGCCAAGGCGCAAGGCAAGCTGAAAGCCCTGGTCCGTGAGCGCAAACGGCTGCTGGAGGGCGGCGTCGAGCAGGCGCTGCAACGCCTGGCCTCCAAGCACGAGGAGCTGGGCGACTATATCAGCGGCGTCGGCCTGATGGCCCAACTGATGGTGGTGATGGAGGAGCGCGGCGGTCCCGACCTCGACTCGTCGATCGACGCCTACGCCGTGTTCGACCGCAGTCGCGAGGCCGAGCGCAAGAAGCCGACCAAGCCGATGTTCATCGTCCTCTCCAAAAGCGACGACCTGACCCATCGCTCGGACGCGGTGCAACTGCCGATCCGCCGGCTGCTGCAAGGTCATCCTCAGGCGGCGCACCTGCTGCGGGTCCTGCGCCGCGAGCCGCGCAAGGCCGACGCCTTCGCCATGCTCAACACCCTTCGCCCGGGGGTCGCCCGCCAGATCGACGAATGGTTCGCCTTGGCCAGCTTCCAGTTCGCCACCGCCTTCGAGGGCGTGGCGCGGGGCTCGACGACCATCAACTACCGGCTCAGCCATGTCGGGGTCACCGAGCTGATCCGCGCCCTGCTGCGCCTGAAGGAGCACACCGAGAAGCGGCGCGCCTGGGATGGGGTGGCCAGCCTGTTCCGCCGCCGTCCGTCGGCCGAGGCCCCGATCGCGGAGTCGGCCCCGTGAGCCGGCGTGGCGGCATAGGCTCGCTGGTCGCTAGCGGCGTCGTGGTCGTGCTGGCCGTGATCGGGCTGGTCTGGGCGTTTGGCCTGGCGCCGGGCTTCGGGACGGCCACGGTCGGCGCTGCGCCGACCCGGGGCGGCGGGCCGTGGATCGAACGGCTGGGCTTGTCGCAATTGGAGCCGTGGTCTTCTCCGACGCCCGCCTTCGCCGAGCGCCTCGCGGCCCTTGGCGAAACGCAAGGCGCGGTCCTGAAGCGTCAGCTCTGCGAGGGCGCCGGCATGGATGACGACCCGGCCTTCCGCGAGGCCCGGCGGGCGCTGACGCGCAACGACACCGGCCTGTGCGTCGCGCCCCTCGAACATGTGGTGGCGGTGTCGCCGGTGATCGTCGCCCTCGGACCAAAGTTTGGCTGGCCTGTCCTGATCGCTGCGAGCGTGCTCGCCCTAGGCCTGATGCTCTGGCGCCTGCTCGCACTGAAGCGCGCCCATGATCATTGGCGGCTGTTGGGTCGGTCAACCTTCGGGACAGCGCGAAGGGCCGGCAGCGGATGAGTGGCGTCCTGCTGAGTGTGATCTGTCTCGCGCTCGGACTAGCGTATTGGCGCGTGGCGACCGAGACCGCTTCGTTGAAGCGCAAACCGTCCGGCCAACGCGTCGCGGCTCTGATCGTGGGCGTGGCGGCGCCGGCCATCCTGGTCGTGGGTTGCCTGTTGACGGCGACCGCACAAGGCCGGACAGGCGACCTGCGCCTTTCCCTGCTGCGCCTGACGGCCGAGGTTCGTCAGTTCCCGCTCAGCCTGGGCGGCGACGCCAGCCGCGACGACCTCGTCGTGTCGCGCCTGCCGGCCGGCTTCGCCACGGTGCAGCCGGACCTGTCGGACGGCGGCGACACCCCGCCGCTGGCGCTGACGGTCGCCGGATCCGACGCCGCGCCGCCTCAAGCGGTGATCGCCGTGCGTGAAGGCCGACGCCTGTCCTGGCCCGCCGCCCAGCCGTTCGCCGAGGGCGACGCGGTCTGCGTCCAGGCCCCCTGCGAACGCGCCGGCGCGGCCTGGGCGGTTATGCGCGGGCGGGCGTTCGTCCCGGCGACATGGCGCGACGGCGAAGTTTCCCCTTCTCCCGGAACGGCCGGTCCAGCGATGCCGGAACGCAAGACCCTGCTGGCGTTCGGCGGCGTCAACGACTGGACTCCGCTGCAGGCGATCCATCCCCTGCGCGACTTCTTCCCTCGGCCCGAGACCGCCAGGGCCGGCGGCGTTCTGGCCGACTGCGACCGCTGGCTCTGCGTCGGCAAGGGCGCGACGCGCGCGCCGGTCCACAGCTTCCTGTTCCAGCAGGGCGGGTTTGGCGGGGCGGCCTGGTCGATCGTCCTGGCCGATCCCGGCGCGCGTATCGCCCGAGGCGGACGGGCCATCGCCTACGCACCGCCAGCGCCGATACCGCTCGGCGCAGGCGTATCCGTCGAGGTCTACGAACCCCGCTTCGTCGACGGCGCCCTGGACGGGCCGGACGCACGCCGAGGGCGCCTGCAACTGCGCCGCAGCCTGATCCTGGCCGAGCGCGACGGCCAGGCGCAGATCACCTTCGCCACCCCGCCCACCGAGGTCGTCGGCCGCTGCACGCCCGGCGCATCGGCGCGTCGCCTGGGGTTGGAGGCCACCGCGGTCGGCGGACTGACCGCTGACGCCCTGCGCGGCGCGCCGAACCTGCCGCAAGGGCCAGCCTGCGACGCCTTCACCAGCGCCCGCCTGGACGTCCCTGCGGCTGGCCCGGCCCTGCGCACCGCCCATCTGTCGCTGGACCGGTTGTCGGCGCCCTGGCCGGCGGTGCTGATCGTCCTGGCCTGGACCGCCAGCCTGCTGCTGGCCGGCCGCGAGCTCTTCCACCGCCGTCCGGCGCTATGGGTGATCCTCAGCCTGCTGCATCTGTTGCTGGCCCTGAGGTTGCTGATCGGCCTGGCCGCCGCCGAGGCCGACCCGACCCTGGATTGGCGCGAGATCCTTGGCGACGCCGCCATCGCTTATGTCGCCGTCCCGGCCGCCCTGCTCGCCTGGGCGCGGGCCGGCGAGCCGCGCAAGCCCGGCGACCTGGCGCTGGACCTCGCCCCGCCCCTGGCCGCCGTCGCCGTCCTGGCCTGGACCCGCCATCTCAGCGTGCTGTGCCTGCTGCTGCTCGCCGGCTGGGGTCTCGCCGTCATCTGGCGCGCCGGCCTGGCCGATCGCTTCAAGCGGGACGTCAAGCCGAGCGCGCCCTGGTCGGCCGGCGTCCTCCTGCTGGTCATCGTCCTCGTGGTCCGCCTCGCCGTTGGCGCCATCGGCTGGAAGGAGCGGATCGACTTCGGGGTGACCGTGCTGGCGATCAGCGTCATCTATACGCCGCTGATCCTGATCGGCTTTGGCCGTCTGCTCGCCGCCTCGGAAGCTCATCCCGAAGGCTGGGGTCGACCAATCGTGTTTTGGGCGCTGCTCACGGCGGCGACCTTCGTGATCCCGTTCACGGTGCGCGACAGCGGCTACGCCCTGATGTTTCTGCCCATCGCCGGCGTCGCGGCCGTCCTGGCCTGGCGGCGAGGCGTGGCGCGCCTGCCGTGGGCGACCCCGGCCGTCGCCGCCGTGGCCCTGTTGGTCACCCTGCCCGTCCTCGGCGCCATCGGGGCCGCCGGCGCCGACCGTCTTGGCCACACCGCCCAGATGCAGCGCGGCCTCAGCGACGAACAGGCCCTGGCGACGCTGGACCGACAGGCCAAGGCCAGCCAGAACCTGCTGCGCCTCTACCTGATCGCCGCGCCCGAGGCGCTGGGCGCCGATGTCTCCACCGAGGCGGAGGCCCTCAAGATCTGGTCGGCCCAGCTGTCGGACTACACCGGTTCGCTGCTGGGGCGCGGCTATCTCTCGCCAGCCAACCTGACAGCCCTCAAGCCGGTCCAGGCCACCGACAACCTGACCGCCATCCACCTGATGTCACCGTTCGGCCGCCTGGCCACCGGCCTATTCCTGGCCTTGCTGGCCGCCGCGCCGATCGCGGTCTGGAGCCTCAACCGCGCCGTCTTGGACACGCGCAGCGCCACCGGACTGCTGGCGCTGTGGTGCGTGTTCGGCGCGGCGACGTACATGACCCTGGCCAATCTGCAGCTGGTCCCGTTCACGGGCCGCAACGCCTATCTGCTGGCCCCGACCTCCGGCGGCGACCTGCTGGAGGGCGCGATCCTGATCGCCTTGGCGGTCTGGGGCCTGGCCCAGGAGGCCAAGCGATGAGCCGCCGCCAGAAGCCGAAATGGGGCCGCGCCCTGGCCGTCGTCGCGCCGCTAGTCGCCGTCGTCGCCCTGGTGGCCGGCGCGCCCGCCATGCTCTCCGCCCTGGGCCGCGCCTCAGGGGACGGACCCGCCAGCGGGTATGACCGCCTGGTCGACGCCATCGCCCAGCGCCAGTGGCTGTCGGTGCGCTACGACGCGCAGGGCGAGCCGCGCATCGCCCTGCGCGAGGGTTCGGTCGGCCGCGATCCGCGCCTGAGGGCCTTCGTCAACGCCTCGTACCTGCGCGCCGACCTGCAGGACCCCGCGGTCTGGCGGCTCAGCGACGACGGCCAATGGGTCGAAGGCATCGATCCTTTCGCCCACCACATCGACCGGCCGTTCTCGGGCGGCGGCGCCTGGGCCGGGCCGATCCAGTTCCGGGGCGGCGCGACGCCGGGCCTGCGCCTGCAGCCGCTGGGGACACCGCCGCCGGCTCCGATCCGCCTGGAGCCGCAGGGCGCGCCGGCCGCCGCCTGCGACATCCTGATGCCGACTCGCCGCGCGACCGCGGCCGAGCCCCGCCGCGCCCTGTCCATCTGCCTCAAGGACGGCGACCAGCCGCCTCACGCCGTCGGCTCGGTGATGCTGGTCGGCGACCAGGCCATAGTGCGGGTGCAGACCCCGTCCATCCTGGAAATCCGGGTCGGAGCGCGCGACGTGCGCCCCCGCGCCGACGGAGACGTGACCCTGACGCCGCTTCCGCCAGGCGAGACCCTGACCCTGCGAACCGGCCAGTCGGTGCTGCGCCTGCGCCTCGACGGTGGGGCGGCCGACATCGCCCACGCCACGCCCTCGGGCGCGCGCGCCTACTTCCCGGCCCTGAAGCCGCTGGCCCAACCGATCGAGCGGGCCATGACCGGCCGCCCGCCCACACCCTTGCGCCTGTCGCTGGACGCGCGGCTGCAGCAGACGGCGCAGGACGCTTTAGCCGCCGGCGCCGCGACCGTGCGGGCCACCGCGCCCGATGCCGGCGACGCCTTCAAGGCCGCCGTGACGGTGATGGACACCACCAGCGGCCAGGTGTTGGCCGTCGGCTCCTGGCCCCTGTCCGAGACCGAGCTGGCCCCCGCCCAGCGCCGCACCCGCCGGGGCCAGAACCTGATCGACCAGAACCACAATTTCGAACGCCTGCCGGTCGGCTCGATGGTCAAGGGGCCGTTCTCCCTGGCGATCCTCGACGCAGACCCGGGCCTGGCCAGCCTGAAGATCCAGGGCGGCGGCACGGGCCGGATCCGCACGGTGCTGGGCATGGACCTGGGCAAGGGCGGGTTCGACAACCACGGCCTGGGCATGACCGACTTCCCGACCTTCCTGGAGCATTCCAACAACCGCTACGCCCTGGCCTTGATGATGCTGGCCTATCGCGACCCGGCCGCGACCTCGGCCCCGCCTCGCGCCCAGCCCGCGCCGGTGGAAGCCTGGTCGCTGGAGGGCAAAAGCCGCACCGACGTCCCGCCCCTGCCCGTGTTCGGCGAGGCGACCGCGCCCGGGGCGTTCGGCTGGGTGCTGCAACCACCGCCCGGGCGAGGTCCGGCCTGGCCCGATCGCCTGGCCCGGCTGTTCGAGCTCGACGCCGGCCAGGGCGGCGGCTGCCGCTACGACGTCGATATCTGGCGCGGACTGACCGGGGCTGCGCCGCCCTGCGCTTCCCCCCTGGCCGGCGCGTCGCCCGAACGCGAGCGACTGGGTTTCGACGCCGTCGCCTCGTTCCGCAACGACTACCTGATGGCCGTGCTGGGCGGCAGCCGCTCGACCTGGAGCGCCATCAAGATGGCCGAGGCCTATTCGCGGATCGTCACCGGCCGCCAAGTGCGCGCGCGCCTGACCCCGGCCGCCGCCGGTCCGCCCGAGGCCGAACTGCCGATGCGCAGCCCGCAGGTCCGCGGGCCGGTGCTCGACGGCCTGTCGCGCGTGGTCAAGACCGGCACCGCCGCCTGGCTCGGTCGCGAGTTCGCCGGCATGGGCTACGGCGCCGACGTCGCCCTCTACGGCAAGACCGGCACCATGAAGGTGGCCGGCGAGGTCCCCAGCGCGCCCGGAGCGGCCCTGCTGCGGCAGCTTGCGCGCGGCGACTGCGGCCTGCGCTGGGACGCCTCGGCGGGGGTCCTGAAATTCGGCTATGTCGCGCCCAGATCGAAGGCCGAGGCGACGCGCCAGATCCTGGATCTCAAGGAAACCCGCTGTCGCGTGCGCGTCGCCAACCAACGAGACCTGGCCGAACAGGCCGCCGCGGAGATGCAGCGCTATGCCTGCGGCTATCGCAACTGCCGCCCGGGCGACTTCGAGCCCGAGCCGGATGGTCGCGTCGTCGACCTGCCGCTGCGCGCGGTCGAACCGCCGCTGCTGGACGGCCACGCTATCGCCGTCGTCGCCGTGCGCCAGGCAAGCGGCCAGCCCGTCCGGGGCCTGACCATCGTGGTCAATCTGCAGGACAAGCGGCAGGCCGAAACCCCGGCTCTGGCGGTCGCCGCCGCCATCCTGCGCTCGCCCGCCGCCCATGCCTGGATCACGGGAGACGGATCGTGAAACGCCCCGCCTCGATCCTCTTCTTCGCCGCACCCGCCGCGCTCTGGCTGGCCGCCGCCGCGCTCGGCGCCTGGATGGCCCGCCCCTCGCCCGCGCCCAGTGTCGAGACGAAGGCGTCGCGCTGGCTGGACGTGAAGGTCGCGGCCGGCAGTCCCGCCGCTCGCGATTGGCCGCACTTCTTCGCCTGTTCGGGCCTGGCCGCCGATCCGCCCCTGATGCGCGCCACGCTCGGACTCAACGGAGGCGGGTCCGAAAGCGTTTGGCGTCGAGATGGTTCGGACACGTCGATCCGCGTCGCCCTCGCCCCGATCGATACGCCGGCGCCGCCGGAGGCCGATCGGATCGTGGAGGCCGCGTCACGGGCCGTCACCGATTGTGGAGACCCGCCATGACCTTCCTCCAGGCTGAGGCCCCGCTTCGTCTGAAGGTCGACGGCTTCCGCAAGCCCCTGCGCTTGCGGTCGCTGGGTCGCGCGGGGTCGCTGGAGACGTTCGCCGTCGAGGGTGAGACGGTGCGGGCGGTGCGCTTGGTTCCGATCCCGGAGGCGACCGGCCCCTACGCCGCGGCGCTGGACGCCTTCGAGGCCCTCGGCCGGACGCTACGCGCCGAAGCGCCGCGCGCGGCCCTGCCCGTGGAGGCCGTCGTCCGGGCGGCAAGTGGCGTCTTCTGGCTGCAGCCGGAGCCTGGCGTGACGCTGGAGGCTTGGTTGGCCGACCATCCCGGCCCCGTGGCCGAGCCGGTGGTCGCCGCCTTCGCCCGCCGCCTGTCGCAGGCGCTGGGCGAGCTGCACGCCGCCGGGATCGTCCATGGCGACCTGTCGCCCCGCGCCGTGCTGATTGACGACGAGACAGTGCGCCTGACCGGCTTCATGGTCGATCGCCGCCCGTTCTTCCGGATTCTGCGCAGCCAGGAGGGCCTGGTCGAGCCCGGCTATGCGCCGCCGGAGGCCCACGACGGCGCCCTTCGCCACCCGATCGGACCGGCCGCCGATCTCTACGCCGCCAGCGCCCTGCTTCAGCGCCTGCTGACCGGTCGCGCGCCATCGGCCGCCAACCTCGCCGAACGCCTGGCCGGCGACAACAGCTGGCCGAGCGACGTCTTCGTCCCCACCGCCCTGCGCGCCGGGATCGAGGCCGGCCTCGCGCCCTCCGCCGACGCGCGCCCCGCCGACGCCTCTGCCTGGCTTTCCGGGCTAGGCCTGGGATTCGAGACCAGCGCCTGGTTCGAGGGTCTGGCGCAGGCGCCGGCGGAGCCGGAAGCGGACACGTTCGACCTGCCGCCCCTGCCGATGGCCGTCGAGACGGCGCCGGAACCGACCGATCCGCCGCTCACCTTGTCGCGCGACACCCCCGTCCGCCGACGCCTCGGTTGGTGGGCTGGCGGCGCCGCTCTTGCCGTCCTGGCCGTCGCCGCCCTCGCCGTGATCGGGCCAAAGCTGATCCAGAGCCCGCGGAAGCCCGTTCTCACCAGCGCGCCCAAGGTCGCCGCCCCGACGGCGCCGGCGGGCTGCCAGTGGCTATCGGCGGCTGGCGGCTGGCGGCTGCGCTGCACGGATGCGCCCACCCAGGGCCTGCGCCTGCCCGAACGGTTCGACACGGGAACCACCGCCCGCGCAGCCGCCGGAGAGCCGGCCGCCATGGAGCGACTCGGGGCGTTCTATCGCTTGCGAGCCGGCGAGATCGCCAATCCCCATCGCGGGACCTATGCCTATCAGGCGCTCGATTGGCTGCAACGCGCCGCCAGCGCGCAGAACGATGGCCGGCCCGACACGGCGCGGGCGCGGGACGATGCGGCCCTGGCGCTGGGTCAGATGCTGGCTCACGGCGAAGGCGGCCGGGCTCCCGATCCAGCCGCCGCCGAGACGCACCTGCGCCAGGCCGCCGAAGGCAGCCGCGCTGACGCTGTTCTGGCGCTAGGCCAGTTCCTGGAGGCTCAGGCCAGCGGCGACGCCGATCGCCTGGCCGAGGCGCGCGGCCTCTATGCGCGCGTGGCCCAGCTCGGCGACGGTTCAATCCTGCAGCGCGAGGGTGAGAAGGGCCTGGCCCGCATAGACGCGGCTACGCGGCCGCCCCCGATCGAGGCGCCCGCCCCGCCCCCGGTCGAAAAGCCTGTTGAGAAACCCGTCCTGCAAAAGGCGATCAGGAAGCCCGCGCCTGAGCCGAAGCCGGCGGTCAAACCCAAGCCTGCGCCCATAAAGCCATCACCGCCGGTCGTCAGGGCGCCGCCAAGGCCGGCGCCGGAACCTCCCCGCCGCCCCGTCGTCTCGCCGCCTGCGCCGCGTCCGGTCCTGCGCACCTGGACGGCCTCGACCTTCATCAAGGTCGATCCGACCACGAACTTCTCGCCCTCGGTAGAGCTGGCCGGCCGGGCCGCCTGCGATAGCGAAGGCGGCGAGACCCTCGCGGTCCGCGCCGGCGACACGATCTGCCCCAACGGGGTCAACTATTGCCAGGTCCGCGCCGTCGCCACCTGCCAAGGAGCCAGGCCATGACAACCCTACGTTCGCTTGCGGGGGCCAGCGCCGCCCTGATCCTGGCGGCCGCGACCCAGGCCCAGGCCCAGAGCGCCTTCCGGGGCGACTGCGACCAGGCGCGAACCTTTGCCCAGTCCCTGGCCTTCAAGGCCTCGTATCGCGGGGTGCAACGCATGACGCCCCAAGCCGCCGATCCGTGCGGGCGGGACGTGGTCGCGGTCTACGATCTCAAGCGCCGCAACGAGGCCAACGCCAACTACGACCTGATCGGCCGCTACTACTATCTGTGGCCCGACAACGCCTCATGCCGCGAGGAGGTGCACGACCGCCTGAGCGGCGTCGCGCGCATCACTCAGGAGGTCAAGCCCAACGGCCTGCTCTGCGAGGTGCAACTGCGTCTCGACTTCGACGTGACCAATGACGAGAAGTACGGTCCGAACCGCTTTTCCAAGCAGGTCACGCTGATCGGCGCCGACACCTCGCGCTTCGCGGCCACCGTGGCGGGCGAGACAGGCGGGACGGTGTTCTATGAGGCCCCGGCCCACGCCGCCGACCGCGCGGCCGGTCCCGCCGACGAAAACAGCGAGGTCGTCACCGACCGCGCCGACGTCCCGCCGCCGTCCTCTCCCAAGCCCTATGCGCCTCTCAACAGACGCCAGTTCTTCGATCGCTATGTGGGCCGCTTCTACTATTACGACCCGGCTCGCGACGCCTATTTCTGGGAGAACGGCACGCCTAGAGACTAGCGCCAGGGCCAGGTCGCACCGCGGGCGAAATCAAACAATTCGTTGAATTACAAAATCTTTTTGACCCCGAAGGCCGATGGCGCGCCGTGTCGGACATGAGAGGGAACTATGCGTTTCTAATCGAAATCAACCGATCCCGCCGCTCTGATAAGGGAAAGAAGCGGGGCCACGCCGGCAAAAACACTAGCAGACCTGCTCGTGCATTGAGAACTTGGCCAAGCTTTTGCGATCGCCGCCCCAAGATCAATTAGCCCCCCGCCCTGCCGCTCCTGAACTCTGAATGGCTGGCCGGACTGCGCCAAGAGCGGACCTTGCGATAGTTCCAGAAGGTTGTCCTCCAGCTCTCTGGTTCGGCCAGCCGCTGAATACGTAAGATCCGTCGCAGATCCCAAGACGGCCTGGAGATTCTTGGGGGTGCCCAACTCCAGGCCATCAATCGTGTGTCAGCGATCCACGCAGTCAGGATTGCTGTTGAACTGTCGCTGCAGCGCGTCGTAGCGGGCTTCCAGCGCCTTGATCTGCTTCTGGTCGGCCGAGAGCGCCTGGCCCGCCCGAGGCTTGTCGGCGTCGATGAAGGCGTCCGCGTCATCCATCAGCTTGGCCTGGGCAAGGGCTTGCTGCCCCTTCGCGCCGGCATAGGCGCTGGGCATCAGCGCGATCAGTTCGCGAACCGTCTTTACGTTGGAGCCTTCGGGGCGGGGCTGGGCTTGGATGCGCAGCCGCACGGCCTCTTCCTGCTTGTTGATCTTGGCCTGCTCGGCGGTGATCGCGCCGCACACGGCCGGCATCTTGCCGGACGAGGCCTGGACCGGGGCGGCGGCGGTGAACAGGATCGCGCCGGTCAGACTCGTGGCGAAAAGGATCTTGAGGGTGGACAAGGGGGATCTCCGATCGCGTCGGACCACGGCGGTCGACGACGGAGACCGACCTAGGCCCGACGCGGCGCCCGCCCGTGCGAGGGCTCGTGAGTTCGTCGTGAAAGGGCGGCGGCCGCGTTCGCGAAAACGTCCAGACCGCCACGCGTGAGACATTCACGGTGATTTCACGCCCGCGCGCGGCCCACGTCTAGCGGTGCGGGCAAGGGTGCTGGCGATATCCCCCAACAGCAGGTCCTCATGCTCAACTCGCCAGCCCCGCCGTCGATCGATCGCCGCCGCGCCCTGAGCGCCAGCCTGATGCTTTCGGCGACGGCGGGCCTGGCGCCCGCCCTAGCCCGCGCCGAGACCACGCCGCCGGCGCTGGCCGACCGGGCCGACGCGATCGTGCGCGCGGCGATGGCGGCCAGCGGCCAGCCCGGCGCCGCCGTGGTCGTGGTCCAGGACGGCCAGGTGACCCTGGCGCGCGGCTGGGGCGTCCAGCGCCTGGGCGCCAAGGCGCCGGTCGAGGCCTCCACCCGCTTTCCCATCGCCTCGATGACCAAGGCCTTCACCGCCGCCAGCCTGGCCCAACTGGTCGATGAAGGACGGATCCGCTGGACCGACCCGGTGCGCGCCCACCTGCCGGGCTTTGCGCTGTCCGACGCCGACGTCAGCGAGGCGATCACGGTCCGTGACCTGCTGCTGCACGTCAGCGGCCTGACGCTGGGCGCCGGCGACCTGATGGTCTGGCCGTTCACACTGCACAGCCGCGCCGAGATCGTCGCAGGCCTGCGCCATCTGCCGCTCAGCCTGCCCCTGCGAGCCAGCTACGCCTACGACAACGTGCTCTATGTCGCGGCGGGCGAGCTGATCGCAGCCGTGCGCGGTGCGCCACTGGAGACGGTGTTTCAGCAGAAGCTCCTGACCCCAGCCGGCATGACCGACGCCATCGCCCTGCCCTCGCAGGCCGCCAAGACGGGAACGGCCTGGCCGCACGCCCGCCTCATGGGAGCCGTGCGCGGCGAGGGTCCCATCACCCCGCTGGAGCGCGCGATCCAGCTTGGCGACAACGCCCTGGCCAGCGGCGGCCTGTCGCTCAGCGCCCGGGATCTTGGCCGCTGGACGCAGATCCAGCTGGCCGGCGGGGTCACGCCCGAGGGCGCCCGACTGTGGTCCAAGGCCCAGGCCGACGCGATGTGGCGCCCCGGCGTGATCGTCCGCGTCCAAGACGGCCCCTCGGCGGAGCGGCCCGACCGGGCGAACTTCGACACCTACGCCCTGGGCTGGCAGGTCTCCGACTATCGCGGGCGGCGCATGGTGTGGCACGGCGGCGTCCTGCCCGGCAGCATGTGCGTGGTCCACCTGATCCCGTCGCTGAACGCCGGGGTGGCGATCCTGGCCAACGCCGAGGAGCCCACCTTCCTGCGCGCGGTCGGCAACACCCTGCTCGACCATCTGCTGGGAGCCGAAGAGGTCGACTGGCTGGCGCGCCTGCAGCGCCACCCGCCACGGGCGCCGGCGCGGGACATCCCGACGATCGAGAAGGTCGAGGCCGCCGACACCGTGCCGCACGACCGGCTGGTCGGAACCTACCAGGACCCCTGGTATGGGACGGTTTCAGTGTACCGGGCCAAACGCGGCCTGGCCGTCGATTTCACCAAGACCGTCGGCATGGCCGGCCCCCTGGAACCCTGGGCGCCCGGCGTCTTCCGCACCCGTTTCGACGACCGCAATCTCGAGGACGCCTTCCTGACCTTCGATGTCACGGCCCAGACCGTGACGATCAGGGTCCAGGCGGTCTCGAAGGCGGCGGACTTCTCCTACGACTTCCAGGATCTGCGCCTGCGCAAGATCGGCTGACGGGCTCAACTGCCCGGACGCGGACGGGGCGGCGACGGCAGCGTCGGGGGATGGCCCGCCGCCCTGTGTTGGGCGACGGTTTCCACGGGATCGGAGAAATCGCCCCGCTGAGGTCCCTCCTGATAGCCGTAGAACAGCAGCGGCCCGGCCGGCAGCCTGACGCCCTGCTTGAAGCAAGCTGGCGCCGAGTCGTAGGAGTCCGAGAGATATGTGATGCGCAGACCCTGGCCCGCCGGTCGCACCTTGGGCTCGAATACGAAATCCGGAACGTTGGCGACGATCCTGAAGCCGCGTGTGTCCGTGAGAAACTGGATGACGTTGTGGGTCGGCAAGGCGCCGGTTCCGGTCGTGGCCAGCTTGTTGCGGTAGTCCTCGAAATACCCCTGCTTCGGTCCGCGCTTATTGTATTCGGCCGCAGGACGTCCCCCGAGCTCGGCCCGCATCTCGGCCAGAGCGTTCATGTAGTCGACTGGCCCTTCGAGGCCGAGGGTATAGGCCACCTTCTCGGCGCGATTGGCGCACGGGACAGGGCGCGCGCCCGGCGGGAGCGGCAGTGGACCGGCCAGTTGGGCCATTAGCGCGCCGGCATCCACCCGGCCCGCGGCCAGGTCGGCCTTGAGCCTGGCGCGCTCGTCGCCCGTCGGCCAAAGCCGCAGAGCCTGCCAACGTCCCGTCACGACCGCTTCCACCGGAGCGCGCGCCGGCGCGCCGAGGGCTGCTTCGAAGTCCGCATCGGACGCGTGTCGGGACCCAGCCTGGGCCAAGGCGGACGATCCGCAAGCGGACAAAGCTCCCGCGATCAGCGCGGCGCGGAGAAGAACGCAAGATCCGATCATGACGAAGCCTCCTACGAACCGCGAACGCCGACGACCACGTCGGGGGACACGGCCGCCGCACCTGGGGTGGCCGATGGCCTCGTCTCCGCCGCCTCGCCGGCCGAACAGGGGCCGAGATAGCGGCTCTCCAGGCGCAACTGCATGGTCGTCATAGGCTCGTCGGCCGGCGCCATGCCGAGGGTGATGTCGGACATCACCTTGCTGTCGAAATCGCCCGAGAACCGGCCCTTGACCGAGCTCTTGAGCCCTTCCGACGCGCATTGCGCCTTGATGCTGTAGCCGCCGCCGTCCCACGCCAGGGCGAAGCGGCCGCAGCTGGAGGTGTCGGTGCGCAGGGTGTCGAGGATCGTGGTTCCCGGGCCGACGCAGCGGACCTCGGCTTCTTGGCTGACGCCCTCGCGATCGGCCTTTGCGCCGGCGACGGCGATGGCGCGGGTGCTCCAGCGGCCGGGCTTGAGCTTGGGCAGGTCGGCCGGCGTCAACTTGGCGGCCACGGCCGGCGGGGCCTTGCCCGCCTCGCCGGTGTCGGAACAGCCGATGAGCGCGACGCTCGTGGCCAGCAGCGTAAGCAGGGCGTGGATCTTCATGGGATGGTCCTTTGAGAAAGAGGGCGCCGGCGGGTGTCTCTCCGCGTCGCGCGCGCGTCGCTGCGTCGGCGTGAGGGCTGTGAGAAAGGCGATGCCGGGCTTCACCAGATCGGCTCCGGCGCGGCCGCCTTGGACGGCTCGGGCAAGGTCGTACTGACCACGCCATCGGTGACGGTGAACGGTCCCCGGACGTTGGCGCCGTCGAACACCACGCGCAGGCGCATGGTCGCGCCGGCCTGGATCGGGGCGAAGCCGGTGGCCCGGTCGCGGACGCCGCGCACCGAATAGGTGGCGCCGCGATTGACGATGGACTGGCCGCCCGTGGTCCGCCCGCTGAACACCAGGCGCGTTCCGCCGGCGTAATGCAGGGTCTGGCTGGTATTACGGACCGTGAAGAACAGCTCCGTAGTCCCGGCGGCGACCTTCACCGCGTCCGTCCGGACCTCCAGCGCCTTGAGCCTGCCGAACGCGGCGTTGCTGACCGGCGGCGCAGGCAGCGTCGTCGGCTTGGCGCCAGGGGCTGACCGGATGTCGAACACCGCCGGCGGCGAGCCGGTCTGATTGATCGACACCGTGGCCAGGCCGCCGGCGGTCGGCTCGGGTTCGATGATGAAGCGCACGCGCGTCGTCGCACCCGGCGCCACGCTAGGCATGGTCGTAAAGGGGATCGGCGCGCCGGTCGTGGGCGTCCAGATGCCGATGTCCGCTCCGCCCACGCCGTCCTCGTCGGTCGCCACCGCGCTCCAGTCGCCGTTGGCGATCAGGTGCGAGGCGCGCGTGATGTTGCGCAGGACGATGATCACGTCGGCCCGTTCCTGGGCGTCGATCACCGCGCGCTCCAGGCGCGCCTCGAAGTCGCGCAGGCGCTGAAAGCCGTCGCGCTCGGCAGGCGATTGCGGACCGCCGGGCGACACCGGACCGCCGGGCGCGGGCGCGCCACCTCCGGGTGATCCTGGCCGGCCCACGGGACCGTTCGAGGGCCGGCCGATCGCGCCGCCGCCGGGCGCTCCAGGGCGCGGACCGCTTCCGGGGCCACCGCCTTGGGGCGAGCCGCCCGAAGCGCCGCCGCCGGAAACCCCGCCAGTGGGCCAGCCGCCCAAGGCCGGCAGGCCGCTCGGCCCGCTCTGGTCCTTGAAGGGATCGCCGCCCGGCGGCGGCTGGCCATTCTGCTGAGCCGGCGGCGGCTCGGACGGCGGCGGCGGATCCCCGCCGCCGGCCGCGCCTTCGGCGACCAGTTCGTAGGTGTACCACTCCTTGGGATGGCAGGTCTTGGTCCCGCCCCAGCTGACCTCGAAGGTCCCGCATGGATCGATGTGCTTGACCCTGACCATCGCCTGGCCGCGAGCGGCGTCGCGGTCGTACTTGTCGCGCTTGGCCTGCAGCTTCTTGCGGCTCTCCTCGTCGATCCGGCGGTTCTGTTCCTCGGCCCAGCGGCGTTCGGCGGCGCGCTTCTGCGCCTCCTCGCGCCGGGCCTTGGCCAACGCGTCCCGCCGCGCCTTGGCCTCGTCGACCAACGGCGCCAGGAACTCGTCGTCCTGGCCGGACGGGATCTCGACGAGCGGCGTCAGATACTCGTCGTCCAGACCCGCGGGCGGCGGCGGGGGCGGCGGCGGCGGCACCAGAGGCGCGAGGAAATCGTCGTCCGGACCGGCCGGGGCGGTCTGCGTCGTCTGCGCCCGAGCGTCGGTCGAGGCGCCCAGGGTCAGGACCGTGGCCAGCACGCTCGACAGGAAGAGAGTGTGTTTCATCTGCGGGCCTCTAGTGCGGCTTGAAGAGGTTGTGGGCCGGGCTGGCAGCTCGCGACGGGCCGTAGCGATTGGCCCCGAACTGGCTGCGGGCGGCGCCGACCCAGATCAGGAAGGCCAGGCCCGTCAGGCCCAGCACTCCGGTCGCCGGCGCCAGCAGGGCCAGCACGGGCAGGCCCGCGCCGCCTGGCGTGAAGGTCAGGACGCCGGCCATCATCGACAGCATTCCGGAGGCGGCGCTGAGCGCGACCGGGACCATGGCCAGGGCGCCCGAGCGCCCCTGGTCGTGCAGGCGTTTGATCAGCAGGCAGGTCCACGGCCAGAGCATCAGCAGGGTGCAGACCGCGCCCAGCATCGGCATGACGCTCAGCATGAGGTTGGCCACGATCAGCCCGAACGCGGCGGACCAGAAGGCCCGGCGGCCGAGCCGCCCGTGTGACGAAAAGAAAAGCGATGACAAGCTTGGCATCGGATGATCCTTGGATAGGGCGACGGGCTAGCGGGATGGCGTTTCCGCCGGGGCGTTCGAGACGTCCCAGGTCAGGACCAGACTTTCGCTGGCCCGCGAATTGTCGGCCTGCAGGCTGAAGGTCCGCGGCGTGGCGTCTAGGCGCTCGAAAACGAAGCGGACGCTCAACTCGGCCTTGGCCGGGATCACCGGCGAGATGTCGACGGGCGGGTTGGACGCAGCGTCGTAGAACCCGCGCCGGATCAGCGCCCGGCCATCGGCCAGCGTCAGCTTGGGAATGAAGCTGCCGGGGCTGGTGTTCTGGGCGTAGCCGCTGACATTGCGCACCCGCATGGCTACGTGGAGGTCGCGCCCCTGGGCCTCGGCGCCGTCGAAGCGCACCTCCCACAGGGGCCCGAGGGGCTGGAAGCCGGCCGCGCCCGCGCCGCTGGTCAGGGCCGGCAGCCAGTCGTCGTCTTCGGCGGCGGCCTTGGCGGGCGCGGCCCGGCTGAGTACCAGGTCCGGCCGCCCCGCCACGGGATCGCCGTCGGTCACCACCAGGACGACCCGTCCGTCGGGCCAGCGCCGAAACAGCATCTGGCCGTTGACGCGCGGGCCACCCACCATCCGCCAGCCGCCCTTGGCGTACTGCGGGCCGTCGACGATATCGATCTCCCAAGTGGGATGGTCGAGCCCGGTCGAAGTGATCTGGGCGCGCGCGCCGCCGGGGGCGCGGGTGATGACCACCTCACCGGCCGCCGAGGTCCACGGACCCAGGAGACCGGCGATGCTGGTCGCGTCGTCCGGCCGGGTCGCGGCGTGATCGGCGGCCTTGGTCAGGACGATGCGCGGACGGCCGGCCAGGGGATCGCCTTGAGTCTCGGTGACGATCACCTGGCCCTTGGCGCCCTTGCCGAAACGAAGCGCGCCGTTGATCCGCCCGCCGCCGAACATCCGCCACTCACCCAGGGCCGTCTCGTCGGCGTCGGTGACGACGACTTCCCAGGTCGGGCGGTCGAAGTTGGGCGCGGTCAGGGTGGCCAGGGCGCCGGTCGCGGTGCGCTCGACCTGCAGCACGCCGGCGGCGGCCGAGGTCCAGGAACCGATCAACTCGGCGACCGACACCGCGTCGGCGGCGCGCGGAACGCGCGGCTTGGCGGGAACGGGTTGGCTCGGCGGCGGAGTCGGCGGCGATGGCGTGGCGGGCGCGGGAGCGTCGGTGGGCGCGGCGCTCATCCAATCCTTCTCGCCGGGGACCTTCAGGAACAGCTTGCGATAAGCTGCTCCGCCATTGGCGGCGAAGAACGGTTGCGGCGCGGCGCCGGCCTTGGCGCTGGCCAGACCCTGCCACTGGTTTCCGTGGTCCAGCGAGGTGACCCAGCCCAGCAGCGCGTTCTGGCCCGGCGCGGGCGTGTCGGCGCCCTTGGCCTTCAGCGTCGCGCGCAGTTGCGCCAGCCCGGCGGGGCTGAGCAGCATCATCTTGGTCAGTTGCACCGTGTCGAAGGCGGCCGGCAGGTCGTGGATCTTCCACTTCAGGCCCGGCTGGCCATAGGCCGCATCGGCGATCTTCAGGTAGTCGCGATTGAACGCCGCCAGGGTGACGGCGTGCGGCTGGTCGCCGTCGTGCCCGCCGCCGGGACGGGTCATGACCTCGTTGAAATAGACCTCGGGCGTCTTGAGATAGTCGGCCCACTCGCGCGGGCTCTTGCCGGTCGCGGCCTCCACCAAAAAGTCGAGCGGCGCGCGCATCAATGCGCCCAGCGCCTCCTTCAGCGGCGGAGGCAGGATGGCGCCGATGACGTCGCTGATGGCCCCGGCCGTCATGACCACCACGTCGGGCACGCCGGCCATCGACAGCAGGTGGTCGCGGACATAGCGGTCCAGTGCGGCCTTGGCCGCCTCCAGGTCCGCGCCGCTCTCGTTGTAGACCAGCGCCTTGGCCAGCTCGTGGCTGACGACGGGCCAGGCGGCCAGGCCCTCGTCGATGTCCTGGCACCAAGCGCGCTTGTACTCGGCGGCGGGACCGTTGATCGTCGAATAGGCCAGGCGATCAGGACCCAGCTTTGACATCCGCGTGCGGTCATAGTCGGCGACCTCGCGGGCCAGGCCGGCGCGCAGAGTCGAGAACAGGAAGGGGATCGACTTGGCCGTCCCGCTGCCCTGATAGAGCTTGGTCTCCAGCAGGCTGCCCGGCGTCACCAGGGTCATCTGGTTCAGGATGAAGGCCTCGACGCCGTCGATGCTGGTGTCGGCCTGGGTGACCGGCGCGAAGACCGGCGTGCGCGTCTGGCCGCAGCCGGCGCTTTCCAGGCCCAGATCGTCGCGCTTGCGTCCGCTGCACGGCGAGCCGGAAACGACGGTGGAGGTCGCGACCGCGCTCAGGGTCATCGGCGTGCGCTTGCCGACATAGCCCTCCAGCGTCAGGTGCTTGATGGCGTTCTCCGGGTTGGGGAACAACATGAATTCGCCACCGGCGAAGTGATTGACGAACGTATGGGCGAAGACGTCGCCCGCGGCGTGGGTCAGGTAGCCGACCGCGAAGGCGTTGACCTGCGGACTGCTCGCGCGTGTGAAACCCTCGCGCCAGACATGGGTCAGCCAGGCGTTGCTGCCGTCGGCGCCGGCGTCGATCGCCGCGGCTTCCTCCGGATGGATCAGGGTCTGGCCGGTGACGATGTCGGGATAGGCGTCGGGACCGATAACCCCGGCCCGAAACTGCTTGGGCGCGGCCTGCAGCGCCGCCAGGATCTTGGGATCGACCTCGTATTCGCCCAGTGTACCGACGATCTTCCCTGAGGCGTAGTCGGTCTCGTAGAGCGTGACCTTGCCGTCGGCCAAGGCGTCGCGCATCGCCTCCTCGGCCAGGTAGATGTGGGTCTTGGGCTTCCAGGCCAGGGCGGGCGACACGCCGAGCGTGAGGCTCAGGACGGTCACGGCCGCGCCGCGGGCCAGGAGTGCGCGGCGCCCGGGGGCGACGGAGCGAGGCATGAGGTTTCCCCAAGGCTTGAGAACGTAAGAATGCGGTCGCCAGGCCGGCGACAAGGGAGGAACACCGGCCTGGCCGGGCGCGCGGGCCCGCGGCGATGGGTTCCGGCCACAATCGGGGGACGGGACGGGAACCACGCCGGATCGGAAGCGCCTGTCCGCGCCGCCCGTCGGAACGGGCGCGCGATGGCGGACGCTGAATTAGTCGTTGTCGTCCGCCGAGCAGGTCGCGGCGATCTTCCGGCCCTTCGACTTGATCGTCATGTCGAACGGCATGGCCGGATTGGCCGAGATCATCCGCGTCGTAAGGGCGTAGCCGTCGGCGGTGTAGGTCCCGGTGATCTTCGCGCTCGACTTGGCGCCGCGGTCGTCGACGCAGTTGCTGGCGAGGTCGATCTTGCCGCCGGCGATGGTCTTGCTGGTCAGAGCGCAGCGGCCGGGCAGGTCCGACAGGTCGACCCCGCCCCGCGCGGCGTCGGCCGGCGTGACGCAATGGCGCGAGACCGACACCGAGTCCTCGCCCGCGCCCTTGGATGTGACCTCGTAGAGGCCCGCCGACAGGCCCGGCGTAGCGGCGTAGACGACGCCGGAGACGGCGGCCAGGGTCAGGGGAAGCACGAGCCTGATCATGGCGCTCAAGCTTCCGGACACTGGCGATAGGCGCCGATGCGGGTCAGGCGGTCCAGGCGCGCCTGCTCGGCCGTCGTCGGCGCGGGGGCGGCGGTTGGAACCGCGGCGGCGGCGGACGGCGCGGTCATCGTCTGGGCGGCGGTCTGGTTGGCCGCCTGGACGGCGGCGCCGGCCAGCATCGAATTTCCGCCCATCTGGCCCAGCAGGCTTGGCGCCGCGGCGCTGGCGAAGCTGCGGGCGAAGCCGCCGAGCATCTGCTTTCGCTTGGCCGACTTGGCTTGGTCCTCGCCACGCTTGGTGACCGCCGCCTGGATGGTCAGGCGCTCCTGGGCCACAACTTCGCAGGTCATCTCCTTGTCGCCGGGACGGGCGGCCGGGTCGGCGGCCGCGGCGGCGCGCACCGGGGCGCCGGTGGCCAGAGCCAGCGCGAGCACGCTGATCGCGACCAGCGCATCAGAAATCTTGGTCATGGTCTTCCTTTCAGAGGGCGGCGCCGGGTGTCGAACCCCGGCCGTTGTCTGAAGGAAGCGATAGGGGCGTGGCGGCGCCGGCCCCGTCCTGCCGGCGTGAAAGCGTCGTGAAACCGGCCCCGGCCTAGTTGAAGTCGATCCCGGAGATGTCGATCTGCAGCTCGCGCTTGGCCAGGAGCAGGCCGCCGTCGTTGCGGGGCGCAAAGCTGGAGGACCAGGACAGCGCCTGGGCGTCGGCGATGTCGCGGCTCTGGCCGGTCGCCAGGTCGAGGCGCCGGATCGAGCCCTCCGTGCCCGCGCCCTCGCGCCGGGCGTAGACCACGGCAGTGTCGGTCACGAACCAGTTGCGCCAGTCGTAGGGGTGGAGGTCGGGCGTGACCATGGTCTCCTGCCCCGTCATGACGCCGTCGGGACCGATTGGGCGGCGGCGGATGCCCGCCAGGCCGTCCAGCACATAGTAGAGGCTCTTGCCGTCCGGGCTGGGCTTGGCCAGCCAGACGCCGACGGGACTGACCGGCCGCGCGTCGGCCGGCGCGTCCGGGTCCAGGCGCCAGATCCGCCAGGCCCCGTCACGTCGCGAAGAGAGATAGAGATAGCGGCCGTCGGGCGACCAGGCCGGGGTGGCGTCCTCGGCCAGGTCGTCGGTCAGGCGCCGGCGCGCGCCGCCGGCCTTGTCGATCAGATAGAGGTCGGATCGGCCGGCCCGCACGCCGATAAAGGCGATGCGCCGGCCGTCGGGCGACCAGGCGGGTGTCTGATACAGCCAGCCTTGCGACCGGGTGATCTGCCGCGGGGCCTGCCCTGGGGCCGCCGTCCACAGTTCCGGGCTGCCGGAGCGCTCGGAAACAAACAGGATGTCGCCGTCCCGGGCCTGGCTCGGGAACTGGTCGAACAGGCCGTTGCGGAGGTTGGCCACCGGCATGGGCGCGGTAGCCGGCGTCGCGCCCGGCGGCAGTTCGTAGAGGCTGCTGCGGGCCCGCGAGGCCTCGAAGGCCAGGCGGTTACGGACAGCCGAATAGGACAGCAGGCGATAGTCGAGCAGGCCGGCGGACAGCCGGTGCGGCGGCTGGCGTCCTTCGGCGTCGATCCACCACAGGCCGGAATCACCCGCCCGGGTCGAGGAGAAGATCAGGCCGCGATCGTCCTTGTTCCAGACGACGCTCCAGATCCGCTTGCCATCCTGGATCAACGTCCGGGTCTTCCCGGTCTTCAGGTCCAGAACCATCAGGTCGGTCGAGTAGAGCGCGGTCATGCGCAGGAACGCCACCCGCCTGCCATCGTGCGACACGGACGGCTTCACGTCACCGATGATCTGGTTCGAAGGATGGGTCAGCGTGCTCACCGCGCCACTTTCGAGGTCCAGGCGATAGAGCTGGACGCCGGCGCCGACATTGGGAGAGTCGACAAAGACCAGACCCTTGCCGTCGGGCGTCCAGCTCAGCGCCGCGTCCGAAGCCGCCTTGCACCGGCCGACCACCCGTTCATCGCCGACGGGCACGGGCCGCACGATAATCTCGCACGGCGTATCGCCCTTGGGCGTGCTGCGGCTGAAGGCGATGGCCAGACCGTCTGGCCGCCAGGCCGGGTACTGATCCACGCCGCCGTCCTGGGTCAGGCGCAGGGGCGCGCCATCGACATTGGCGCTGGACAGATAGAGATCGGCGTTGCCGCCGTCGGCCATCACATAGACGACCTGCTCGCCGTTCGGCGACAGCGCCGGCTGGGTCTCCAGGGCGGGCGAGTCGGCGATAGGAAAGAGGCGCGCGACGACCGGCGGCCCCGGCTGGGCGCGCATCGCAAGCCAGCCCCCCACCAGGGCGACGCTCAGCAGCAGAAGGCCAAGTCCGCCGCCGGCGATCCACGCGAGGGTCCTGCGGCGCGGCGCGGGGGCGGGCAAGGCGGCTGGCATATCCGCCGCCGGTTCGAGAGGGCACCAAACCTCGTCGTCATCCGGCTGGCTCAGATCGGACGGCGGGATCGTCTCGGCGCTCGGCGCGGCCGACACCGGTTCGTGGCGTGGACCGGCGGGCTCGGGGTCGCGGCGGCGGGCCGCCCTGAGCGTCTCATAGAGCTGCTGGGTCCTGGCCTCCGGCGCGACCTGCAGCTCGCGGCGCAGCAACTCGCTGAGGCTGCGATATTGCGACAGGGCAAGGGCGGCGCGACCCTGGCGGGCGTAGATGGTCATCAGGCCGCGGTGGGCGGCCTCATTGAAGGGATCCAGCGCCAGCAGCCGCAAGGCGGCCGAGGCCCCGAGGTTGAGATCGCCGCCCTCGGCGACCGCCGCGTCGATCAGGCCGCTGAGCAGGGACACCGCCTGCTGGCGCAGGCGCGCCTGTTCGATGGCCAGCCACTCGTTGAACGCCGGCCCATCGCGCAGGCCAAAGCCCGCCATGAGATCGGTGCGATAGAGCGCCACGGCCTGCCGACGGCTCTCCTCGTCACCACCCGACAAGCGTTCGAACTCGGCGACATCTGTCAGGACGTCGGGCGACAGCTTCAGGAAATCGGCGTCGGCGATCACCAGCGGGGGATTGTCGCCCTCGATCTTGCGGATCGCCGCCAGAGCCTGGCGCAGGCTGACCCGCGCCTGGGCGTAATCGACATTCTCCCACAGCAGGTTGGCCAGCACCTCGCGCCGCGCCGTCCGCGTCGGCTGCACGGCGAGATAGGCGAGCAGAGCGGTGGCCTTGCGCGCGCTGAACGGGGCGTCGCCCCGCGGGCCTGCCAGCTGGAAATTGTCCAGCAGGCGCAAGGTCCAGGTCGTCTCCACCCGCAAGATCTCCCCCTCCGGCCGGCCTCTCGGTGAACCTGGGTTCGCACAGTCACCGCTCCGGCGCCAGACGACAGACCGGCGGCGAGAGGGTGAACGCCAAGATTTCACGCCGTTTTCACGGTCGCGCCGCGCGCCGCGCCTCGGCCACGTCACACGAATGGGGGGCGACGCTCTGGTCGCGCTCCGGATCGAAGCGTCATGACCTTGAGAACCGGCCTGTTCGTGGCGGGCTCCAGCCTTCTTCTCATCGGCGCAGCGCCAAGGCCTAGCCTCGAGCCGGGTCTCTGGCGTGTCCAGACCCTGGCCCAGGGCGAGGCCAAGCCGCTGGTCGCCTCAATCTGCGTCTCGCCGGCGCGGGCGGACAAGGGCCTGGCGGCGTTTCCGGATCTCTTCTCGCCCTGTCGCCTGGCCGCCGAGCGCGGTCCTGGCAAGATCGACGCACCTGGCGTCTGCCCCGGCGGCGGATCGATCAGGGTCAGCGGCGTCCTGACCGACTCCACCTTCGACCTGGCGGTTCAGCGCACCGGCCGCATCGGCGCCAGCCCACCGGTCACGACGGCGGTCATGATGCAGGGCAAGCGCATCGCCGGCGCCTGCTAGCCCGATCCAGGCGCGTTTCACGCCGCCTTTACGCCGCCCAGCCCGGCGCGACGTCGAAGGCCTGCCAATGATGAGCCTCGGAAAGATCACAGGAGGCGTTCATGCCAAACTATCTCGAGCTACTGACTTCGACCAAGGGCCGCATCGGCCGTCAGACCTTCTGGATCCTGATCGTTGGCCTAGCCCTGGTCAGCGCGATCCTGTCCGTCATCCCGCTGATTGGCGCGGTCGCCAGCCTGGCGCTGCTGTGGCCGTGGACCTGCCTTTCGATAAAGCGCCTGCACGACATGGGTCGCGCGGGACGCCTGGCGCTCCTCCCACTGGGGGTCTGCGTCCTGGCGACCGGCCTGGCGATCCTTGTGGCGCTGGTCGCCATCAGCCCGGTCATGATGTTGTCGATGCTGGCCCTGACGGGCGTGACGGCCGCCGTGAGCTTGCTGGCGATCCTCATTTCCGTCGGCTTCGTCCTCTGGATCGGCCTTGGCGACGGCCAGGCCGGCGACAACCTCTACGGCGCCCCCGAGTCCGCCCCGGTCAGCCTGCAATCCCTGCTCGGCTCGAACAAAGGGCCGTTCTGACGTCGAGCCAGGCTCCGCCGATCCACGCCCCCGGTCGCTGGCCATGCCGGCGACCGCCCCCAAGGAATGAGACATGCGCCTTCAACCTCCAAGCTGCGACGACGATTACGCGCGCGCGCCCACGCCCGTCGTCACAGCCACCGTGGCGGGCGAGATCGAGCACACCGACAGCGGCGGCCCGGGCCGCGTCCTGCTCGCCCTGCACGGCGGCATGGGCGGCTATGATCAGTCCTGGCTCCTGGCGCGCGCCTTGGCGGCGGACGTCGAGACCTTCCGCGTCATCGCCGTCTCGCGCCCGGGTTATCTCGGCACCGCGCTGTCGGTGGGACGCTCTGCCGAGGCGCAGGCCGACGCGCTGGCCGCGCTGCTGGACAGGCTGGACGTGGCCAAGGTTCTGGGTGGCCGCAGTGTCGGCGGGCGGGCCCGTGGCCCTGCAATTGGCCCTGCGTCACCCCGAGCGCTGCGCGGGCCTGGTACTCGTCTCGGCGGCGACTGGATCGCTGGAGGTTCCGCGCAGGATGCTGCCGGCCCTGCCGATCATGACGGTCCTGACGCGGATTCCAGGAGCCCAGGCCCTGCTGCGCCGTCGCGCCCTGAAGAAGGATCCGCGCGCCTCGGCGCGACGGTCGATCCCTGATCCCGTCCTGCTCGACCGGACGCTGCGCCATCCTCAAGCGGGTCCGCTGCTGCGGTCCATGAAGGCCGGCATGTACGACCGCTTGGCGGAACGCTTGCCCGGCACGATCGTGGACACGCGATCCTTCGCGACACTGCCGCTCTTTCCGTTCGAGCGCCTTCACCTCCCCTCTCTGGTGGTTCACGGGCTCTCCGACAGCGTCACGCCCTTCGCGCACGCGCAAGCCGCAGCGGACGGGGTGGCAGGATCACGCCGCCTCGATCTTCAGGGCGGTGACCACGTGGCGCCGTTCACCCACCTGGACGAGATCCGTGCCGCATTCCTGGCGTTCACCGCCACTCTTTGAAAACGAGAATGCCCAGGCCGGCGCCCGCCGAAGGGGCGCCGACCGGAGCCCGCGCGCCGCTAGGCCGTCTGGGCCGCCAGCATCCGGCCGACGTCATCGGCGAGAACCTGGACGAACGGCGCGTCGTAGTTGCCGAGGATGGAATAAGCCCAGCCCGTCTCCCAGACGACGCCGGAGCGCCCATCAATGCCGCTGAAGGGTCCGCCGCCGCCGTGGCCGCGAACGGTGCGGCCCGAGAACGGCTGGATCTGGAAGCCCATGCCGAACTCGGCCAGACCACCGGGGCGCATCATGGCCTCGACGAGAGACAGGTCCAACAGCTTGCCGGCGCGTAGCGCGCGCAGATAGGCGGTCATGTCGCCGACGGTGGAATATCCCCCGCCGCAGGAATTGCCGCGATAACCGACGAAATCGAGATTGGCCTGGCGCTGGCCCAGCCCCAGGTCGTCGCCTTCCCGGAACCGGTAGCCCGTCGCCTTCAGCGCGGCGGGCTGGCCGGCGATCAGATGGGCGCTGTGGACCATGCCGGCCGGCGCATAGACCTTTTCCGCCAGTTCGTCCCACCACGCGCGGCCGGTGATGCGTTCCACGATGGAGCCCAGCAGGACGAAACCTTCGTTGGAATATCGGGCGCCGCCCCCCGGTGGAAATGCTGGCTCGGCCGCCCAGAAGGCGGGCAGGAGCTGGCCGACACGGTCATAGGGCCTGGCCTTGTCATAGCCGGGACGCTCCCACAGGCCGCCCAGACCCGCGGTATGGGTGAGCAGATGGCGGATAGTCATCGCCTTGGCCGCGGCTTTGTTGGCGTAGTCGGGCAGGATCTCGATGACCGGCGTGTCGAAGCTCAGCCGGCCCTCCAAGATCAGTCGGCCGATCAGGATGGCGGTGAAACTCTTGTCCGCGGAGCCCAGGTTGAAACGATGAGCCGGCGTGGCGGCCTCGCCGGTCTCGACATTGGCCAGACCATTGGCGATCTCGAACACCACCTCGCCGCTCGGCGCGACGATCCGCGCCGCGCCCGAAAAATCGCCCTGCTCGATCGCGAAGGCGAAGCGCCGCGCCAGCGCCGCGCGCAGCGCCGACCGGTCCAGGGGCGTCTCCGGTACGGGCTGGTCGTAGGGGGTGGGGCCGGGCCTGGGGCGCGGGTCGAAGATAAGGCGCGGGTCGTCGCGATCCTTGCGCAGATCGAACTGGCGGACCTTGCTGGACGCCCGCGCACGCACCTTGATCCTGATGACTTGAGGCTGCTCGGCGGCGTCGATGATATCGAGACCGCCGGAGGCCGACTGAAGGGCGGCCATGAGGGCCTGCAGGGTTTCGGGCGCATTGCGCGCCAGCCCCGCGGGCGACATCGTCTCGGCGATCCAGGCCGTCCGTACGCCCGTGTCGCCATTGACGGCGTCGATGAAGCCTTGAGCCAGCGCCGGCGTATCGGCCGCAGCGCGACAGAAGACCGGCGCAGCGATGGCCAAGCCCGCAACGCCGGTGAGCAGCGCCCGGCGGGAGACTATGGAATAGGCGCGCGCGCTCAACAGCCCTTGCTCCGGAAGATTGCATTGAGATGCTCGAACCGCTGGCCCACCGGAGCCAGGGCGGTCATGGCCGCGACGTCGTCGCTCATGCCCCGCGCATCCTCAAGCGTCGCCCCCGCGGTCTGTCGCGGCACCGACTGGCTGGCGGCGCCAAGCGTCTGCACCACGCCGAGCGCCAGCCCGGCGCCCGGAACGAAGCCGGCCACCAGGCCGGCCACGCCCTGGGCGGCGCCGACCTTTGGCGGCTCGCGCATCGCCGCGGCGAGCATGCGATCGGTGCGATCATGCATCCGGGCGCTGCCGGCCTGGATCTGCTGGCTCCCGATGTTCATTTCGTCGATAAGCGCCGCGCAACTAAGCTGGCTGTCGCCGGGTCGCACGACGTCGTTGGTCGGCGTGACAGCGGTCTGCGCCAAGACCGGGATCGGGCAAAGAAACAGCGACGCCGTCATCAGGACGTTCGCCAAGTGCATCCGTTTCAAGATTTCATCCTCGACAGTTGAGCTGCGAGGTCAGGGTTAGCGATCAGCGGCTGGTTGACGGGGGCGCGGGCGTGAAAACAGCGTGAAAGCGTCCTGGCGCCGCGGCGCCCCCAGTTTGGAATTCAGAAGCGCAGTCCCATCCCGAACAGGACCTGGCCTCGCGTCACGTCGCTGTCGAACAGATATCCCGAATAGCCGGTGTGGCGATATTCGACGACGCCGAACAGCTTGTCGTTGAACGCGTGCTCGACGCCCGCCGCCACACGGGCGCCGCCCTGGTTTTTATGACGCCCGTCGACGTCGTAAGCGGTGCCGATGAACGACTCGTAGGTGACGGAAAAGCGGCTGTAGGCGTAACCGGCCTTGGCGTAGACCAGGGTGTCTTTCGAGACCTTGCGTCCGATCCGGACCATCAGGTCGAAATCTCGGCTGGAGCCCAGTTTCAGCTTGTCCTTGTCGATCGACGTCGAGGCGTGGGTCTTCGAGGCCAAAGCGCTCGCCTCGACGCCGATGATGGTCTTGTCGCCGACGGCGCGATCATAACCCAGGGTCGCGCCCAGGGTCGCGCCGGAGAGACGCCCCGGAACGTCCGGATAGTTGTCATCGACGGCTACGTGATCATGGCCGAGCCGGACCTCGAGACGCGGTCCGGTGAATTCGGTCGCATGCCCGGCCTGGGCAATGAGGCTCGCGCCGACGACGATCGCCGGCAGAATGATGGCTTTCAACGATGTGTTCCTTGCTTGAGTATTTGGCCGACGCGGGGACCCAGCTCGGTCACGGGTCGTCATTCGCTACGGGACGTCCGGACGCGCACGGAGCGCGTGCGCGTGAAATCTGTGTGAAAGACAACCGTCCGCCGATCGGTTCATCACGCGCCTCGGAGAGGCCGCGCGCACACCTGTCCGACTGACCGCACGGTCGCTGGGTCGCTTATTTTCTGGAGCAATATTCGGACAACAAGCTCTTGCGCCCTTGCTGAGTCCGCCGCCTGGTCGGCTCCGCGCCATGTGTCCCCGGTCATGACAAAGCTCGGCCGATGCATTGGCTTTTGTCCGACGGCGGACCCTCCCAAGGTCAGCTAAGAGTCAGCTACGGACACAAACCGAGATCGTCGTCTCCCTAAAGATCAGCGCCGAAGCGACGCTTTGGTTTTTCCGAACAATTGGTGAGCTATCGCCCTTATGACAGTGCTGTCGGATGTGCAGCACCAGCCTCGACCTCGACAGCCTCAGATCCTTGGTCGCCGGCGTTTCGCTAGGCACGTTTTCCAAGGCTGCTCAGATGGTTGGCCGCTCCCCCTCGACCATCAGCATGCAGATGCGAAAGCTTGAGGGTCAATTGGGCGTCGCCATCCTGCACAAGGCTGGCCGAGGACTTGTGCTGACGCCTGAAGGCGAGGTGCTGGTCGACTACGCCCGCAGGCTCTTGGACCTCAACGACGAAGCAATAAACGCGGTTCGCGGCGTGGCACGTCCCGCCCCCCCTAAGAATGCAGCGCCCAAAACGGCAGGGCGCAACCGCGCACAGCTAGGCGTGCAAGTGGTGGAAGTCGGCGATTGGCCAGAGGTCATTCCCATTACGAAGCGGATGCTCGACCTATTCGAAGTCCACTTCGCGAATGTTTTCGACGAGCTCCTGGGCCCACTCCCCGGCCGTTACGACATGCACTCCGCTGCGCCATACCCAGACAGGCCAAGTCGTTCGCCTTCGGGTGAATCAGACAGGGAAAACGCGACGGCATCTCGGAAGAAAAAACGACGCCGATAGCTCATGTGAGCCCTGCGCTCTCGCCCGAGATTTCCTTCGCCTTCCGGGCCAGAAGGGGAAACTTTGGAAAACTCTGGAAACGGTTGTCCACGCCCGTCAACGCCCGGGAAAATGGCGCGCCCTGCTGGATTCGAACCAGCGACCGCTCGCTTAGAAGGCGAGTGCTCTATCCAGCTGAGCTAAGGGCGCGCTCTGGCCGGCCGTCGCGACAGCCCTAGTGGGTCCAGGGCTGCTTGCGGTTGGCGGCGAAGTTGTCGGCGTAGGCCTTGATGATCCGCTTGGGGGTCTTCGGCTCGAACAGCTGGAACGAGATCTCGTGACGCTGGGCGTAGGCCACGGCTTCGTCGCGGGTCTCGAAGGTCAGGCGGACCTGGCCATTCATGTCGCTGGACGTGGTCCAGCCCATCAGCGGGTCGGGCTTGCGGGCCGAGGCCGGTTCGAACTCCAGCACCCAGTCCTTGGTCTTGGCCTTGCCGGACTGCATGGCGTTCTTGGCGGGGCGATAGATGCGGGCCAGCATGGACCTCTCCCAAAAAGCCTTACCGATGGTCGGAGCGGCAGGATTTGAACCTGCGACCCTCTGCTCCCAAAACAGATGCGCTACCAGGCTGCGCTACGCTCCGAAACATCGGCAGGCGCGTGCTCTACAGGGGTTCGAAGCGCGGATCAACGATCCGAACGCCGCAATTCACCCCTTCGGGAAGATTCGATGCAGGACGCGGTCGCCCGGCAGGATGCCCAGCTGCGCCGCGCGGCCGCCGGCCAGCTCCAGCACGCCCAGAATGAAGCCGCCGGACGACAGCGGCGTCTCGTCCAACGGGCGGGCGTTGCGGGCGATCGACAGGATCTTGCCGGTCGGCAGGATGTAGATGATGTCGAGCGGAATCAGCGTGTTCCGCATCCAGTACGACACGCGAGTCGGCTGCTTGTAGGTGAAGAGCATCCCCCGGTCGGGAGCTAGGCTCTTGCGGAACATCAGGCCCCGCTCCTGCTCGGCCTTGGTGGCGGCGATCTCGACCTGGAAGCGCTGGCGGCCGCGCATGGTGACGATCTCAACCGTCTCCAGCTTCGGCGCGGCCAGGACCGAACTGGACGCGCCAAGGCCCAGGCCCAGTCCGGCCAGCAAGGCCCGCCTGTCGATCATTCGTTCCGCCACGCGCCACCTCGGTGAAAGCCAATCTCGGCTGAGACTAGCTTCACCTAGGAGACGGCGAAAGCGAGACAGGAAAAGTCAGGCGTCGCCGGCGGTGATTTCCGCGACCACCAGGCCCTTGGGACCCCGCGCGAACCGCACCAGGACGTCGTCGCCTGGCTGCAGGTCCTCCAGCCCGCCCCGGCGGAGCGTCTCGATATGCACGAAGATGTCGCCCGGCTCGGCGTCACGGATGACGAAGCCATAGCCCTTGGTGCGGTTGAACCACTTGACCTTGGCGTGCTCGGCCGGCCCTTCGGGCTCCAGGGCGTGACGCCCGTGGCCTTCCCGCATCGGATCGCGGCGCGGCGGCCCATCGGCGAACGTGCGCCTCTGGCGCTCAAGCGGCGCGGGCGCGGAGCTTTCGTCGAGATCGACGACCTCGCACACCTGCCAGCCCTTGGGCCTTCGCACCACGTCGCACACGATAACCGCCCCCTCCATGGCGGTTTCGCGGCCGCAGTTACGCAGCGATGTTACATGCAGAAGTACGTCCTTGAGCCCGGTCTGGCCCGGATCATCCGGTACGATGAACCCGTAACCCTTACCGGCGTCGAACCACTTCACCTTGCCGCTGATGCGCACGAACTCTTCGTGCGCCGCAGCGTCCTCAAAATCGAAACCAGACATCCCACCCCTCTGGCTTGCCCAATCAGCCCATCGGAGCAAGCACTACGAGAACAGTGTTCTCGCGTAACGGGAACCGTCAATGACGAAATCACGTCAAAACCCCAGGCGGGGGCGATCCGCGACATTTCGTCGCAGAAACAACACAGAAACAATCCTGAAATACAGCCGAAGGTGGCAGTCCCTAGGGGAGTCGAACCCCTCTCTCCAGATTGAAAATCTGGCGTCCTAACCGATAGACGAAGGGACCACATAGCCGCCGAAGCGGAACATAGCCGATATGTAGTCCTCGCGGGTGGCAGTCCCTAGGGGAGTCGAACCCCTCTCTCCAGATTGAAAATCTGGCGTCCTAACCGATAGACGAAGGGACCAGCGGCCCCGCGAGGAAGCGGGTGTATAGCCGCGACCTCTGGGGTGCGCAAGCGGGCGAAAGTCATTTTTTCAGTCCGCCCACATCCCCTGCGGCAAGGGGCTTAGTCGGCGTAGCGAGCCCGGGGGTCGTGAGCGTCCTCGATCTCCAGCTGGACCCCGTTGCGGCCCATGTAATCGTCCGGCTTCAGCTTGCCCACGACGTCCAGCGCGCCGCCGCCGGCCAGCAGGCGCTGGCCCAGCGGCGTCTCGGCGCTGCGCCAGCTGATCGCCTTGATGCGGTCGCCCGTCGGACCGACCAAGTCCATGCGCACGTGACCGCCCTTCAGGGCCGAGACGCGCTCGGGCCGAACTTGGGTCAAGGCGAACATGGGCTCGGGATTGCCGGGACCGAACGGCGCCAAGCGCTGGAAGTCGTCGAGCAGCGCCCGATTCGCCGCGCGGGGCTGGACCAGGGCGTCGATCTCGACCGATTCGACGCCCACCGCCTCCATCTCGCCGGCCAGTCGTTCCTCCAGGAAGGCGCGGAACTCGGGAATCATCTCGGGGCGAATCGACAGGCCCGCCGCCATGGCGTGGCCGCCGCCGGCCATCAGCAGGCCGGCCTCGAAGGCGGCCTGGATGGCGCGCCCCAGGTTCACGCCTGGCTGCGAGCGGCCCGAGCCCTTGCCGACATTGGCGGCGCGGTCGACGCCGATCACCACCACCGGCTTGCGATAGCGCTCGCGCAGACGCCCGGCGACGATGCCGATGACGCCCGGGTGCCAGCCGTCCCCGGCCACCACGATGACCGGAGCGTCGGGATTGAAGTTGCTGCCCCGCTCCAGCAGGCCCGCGGCCTCCTCGACCACCGCAGCCTCGACGGCCTTGCGCTCGGTGTTGAGGCCGTCCAGCTCCTCGGCCAGGGCGGCGGCTTCCAGCGGATCGTCGGTCGACAGCAGCATGGCGCCAAGATCCGAGCGGCCGATCCGACCGCCGGCGTTGATGCGCGGACCCAGGATGAAACCGGCGTGGAAGACCGACGGCTCGCCTGAGCCCTTGCCGACCTCGAACAGCGCCTTCAACCCCGGATTGGCCCAGGCGCCCATGGCCCGCAGGCCCAGCGCCGTCAGGGCGCGGTTAAAGCCGACCAGCTGGGTGACGTCGCAAACCTCGCCCAGGGCGACAAGGTCCAGCCACTGGCGCAGGTCCGGCTGCGGGCGGTCCTCGGTGAACAGGCCGCGCTTGCGGGCCTCACGGTTCAGAGCGGCCAGCAGCACGAAGGTGACGCCGGCGGCGGCCAAGACCCCCTGCCCGCTCTGGCAGCCCGGACGGTTGGGATTGACCACGGCGGCGGCCGCCGGCGGATCCTCGCGCATCAGGTGGTGGTCGATGACCACGACCTCCAGGCCGATCTCGCCGGCGCTGGCGATCGCGTCATAGGCCGCCGCGCCGCAGTCCAGGGTCACGACCAGCTCGGCCCCGCCGTCGCGGTGGTCGATGACCACGACCTCCAGGCCGATCTCGCCGGCGCTGGCGATCGCGTCATAGGCCGCCGCGCCGCAGTCCAGGGTCACGACCAGCTCGGCCCCGCCGTCGCGGATGGTCTTGAAGGCCGCGGGGCTGGGGCCATAGCCCTCGGTCAGGCGGTCGGGAATGTAGATCGGCAGTTCGACGCCCATATAGCGGAACCAGCGAACCAGCTGGGCGGCGCTGGTGGCCCCGTCGACGTCGTAGTCGGCGAACACCATGGTCGGACGCCCCTGCTCCAGGGCGTCGATCAGGATCTCGGCGGCCCGGTCCATGTCGGTGAAGCTGGACGGATCAGGAAACAGCGCCTTCAGGGTCGGGCGCAGATAGTGCTCAGCCTGCTCCAGGCTGACACCGCGCGAGGCCAAGGCCCGCGCCAGGGGCTCGGTCAAACCGTGACGCTGCTGGATATCGCGCACCACGGCCATGTCGGCCGGCCGCTCGCGCCAGGCGCGGCCGCTCAGCGAGCGTTCGACGCCGAGGAAGGCGGTGGGGGCGAGATGAGGGACACCATCGGCAGGCATCGCTGGAGAGTAGCTGGTCACGTGGATTCGGACCATGCGGCGCCGAAACGACAGTCCCGGACGTGGGTTAGCCGGCCTGCATCTCGCTACGCACCGCCTCGACCTCGTTGGCCGAGCCCAGCACAACAGGCACGCGCTGGTGCAGCTTGGTCGGTTGCAGGTCGAGGATATCGGTCAAGCCCTCGGTCGACTTTCCGCCGGCCCGCTCGACCAGCAGGCTCATCGGGTTGGCCTCGTACATCAGGCGCAGCTTGCCGGGCTTCTCCGGCTCGCGGGCGTCCCACGGGTACATGAAGATGCCGCCGCGCATCAGGATGCGGTGGACGTCGGCGACCATCGAGGCCACCCAGCGCATGTTGAAGTTCTTGCCCCGGGGACCGTCCTTGCCCGCCAGGCAGCCGTCGATATAGCGGCGCACGGGCGGCGCCCAGTGGCGCTGGTTGGACATGTTGATCGCGAACTCGGCGGTGTCGGCCTTGATCGCCAGGTTCGGATGGGTCAGCAGCCACTGGCCGTCGGCGCTGAGCGTGAAGCCGTCGACCCCGCCCGACAGGGTCAGGACCAGCATGGTCTGCGGGCCATAGACAGCGTAGCCGGCCGCGACTTGGCTGCGGCCCGACTGCATGAAGTCGGCTTCCGTCGGCGCGTGGTCGGCCGGCGCGGACAGCACCGAGAAGATCGTCCCGACCGAGACGTTGACGTCGATATTGCTGGAGCCGTCCAGCGGATCGAAGGTCACCAGATAGCCGCCGACACGGCCGGTGGGCTCGACCTCTTCCAGCTCTTCCGAGGCCAGGCCCGCGACCGCGGCGCAGCCCTTCAGGGCGTCGCTCAGCATGTCGTTGGTGATGACGTCGAGCTTCTTCTGCTCTTCATCCTGGACATTGGTGCTGCCGGCCGCGCCCAGGCTGCCCGACAACGCGCCGCTGGCGACGACGCGGCTGATCTGCGCGCACGTGGCGGCGATCGTCTGGACGACGTCCTTGAGGGCGGCGTCGGCCGGCTCGGCCGCGAGCCGGGCGGCCAGGTCGACAAAGGCGGTCATCTGGTATCCTCGAAACCGAAAGCAGAACGGCCGCCTCTACAGGGCGACCGTGACAAGAAGGTCTCAGACCTTCCGCTTCATGCGGACCTCGCGGACCGTGCCCGTCGAGGAGTTCATCACCAGGGTGTGGGTGTGCACGCAGCCATCACGGAAGATGACGCCGTCCAGCAGCCCGCCGCGCGTCACGCCGGTGGCGGCGAAGATCGCCTCGTCCCGGACGATCTCGTGCAGGTCGTACTTCTTGTCGAGCTCGGTGATGCCCCACTTGGAGGCGCGCGCGCGCTCGTCGTTGTTGCGGAACAGCAACCGACCCTGGAACTGGCCGCCGACGCACTTCAGCGCCGCGCAGGCCAGGACGCCTTCTGGCGCGCCGCCCGACCCGAGATAAAGGTCGATGCCGGTCGAGGGATCGGTGGTGTTGATCACCCCGGCCACGTCGCCGTCCGTGATCAGATGGATGCGGGCGCCAGCGGCGCGGACCTTGGCGATGATGTCGGCGTGACGCGGACGATCCAGCACGCAGACCGTGATCTCGGTTGCGGCCACACCCTTGGCGTCGGCGATGGCCTGGATGTTCTCGGCCGGCGACTTGTCCAGGTCGATCACCCCGGTGGGCAGGCCCGGACCACAGGCGATCTTGTCCATATAGGTGTCGGGCGCGTTCAGCAGCGTGCCCTTGGGCGCCCAGGCCATCACCGTCAGGGCGTTGGGCTGAGCCTTGGCGGCCAGGGTCGTGCCTTCCAGCGGATCCAGCGCGATGTCGATCTTGGGGCCCTTCCCCGTGCCGACCTTCTCGCCGATGTACAGCATCGGCGCTTCGTCGCGCTCGCCTTCGCCGATGACGATCTCGCCCTCGATATCCAGCTCATTCAAGGCGTTGCGCATCGCGTCGACGGCGGCCTGGTCGGCGGCCATCTCGTCGCCGCGGCCCAGCATCGTCCATGAGGCGATGGCGGCGGCTTCGGTTACGCGAACGGCGTCCAGGACCAGCGAGCGGTCCAGGGTGTTCGAACTCATCCGTCTCTCCCGACCGCCCCCGGAAAAGAGCGGCCTAGTTCCCAATGTCGCCTTCGACGCCGAGTTTTCTCGGTCGTTTTAGATACGCGCGACGCGCAGAAGGCGGGGACGCTCTAGCACGGTCTGCAATTTTTCGATGCGGCTAATCGCGTCCAGCAGATTCGATTCCGGCGTCGCATGGGTAACGAGCACGATCGGCACGCCGCCTGCGCCTTCGACAGGCTTTTGCAGGAAGCTGTCGATCGAAACGCCGCATTCGGCCAGGGTTTCGGAGATGGCGGCGATGACGCCCGGCTGGTCCTGGACCATGATCCGCAGATAGGCCTTGCCCACCGCACGGGCCGGATCGACGGCGACGAACGGGGCCAGGTCGCCGGCCGGCGCCTGGAACACCGGGCGCACGGCCTTGGTCATCACGTCGGCGATGTCGGCGGCCACGGCGGCGGCGGTCGGACCCGCGCCCGCGCCCGCGCCCTGCACGAAGATCCGGCCAATGCGCACGCCCTCGATGAAGAGCGCGTTCAGCGCGCCGCCGGCCTGGGCCAGCGGGTGGTCCAGCGGCACCAGCGACGGATGCACCTTCACGGCCACGCCGTCGTCGGCCTTGGCCGCCCCGGCAATCAGCTTGATGCGATAACCCAGGTCCTTGGCCAGCTTGATATCGAGCAGCTCGACGTCGCTGATGCCCTCGATCTCGGCGGCCGCGAAGTTCGGGGCGCAGCCAAAGGCCAGGGCCGCCAGGATGCTGATCTTGTGGCCGGCGTCGAAACCGCCGACGTCCGTGGTCGGATCGGCCTCGGCATAGCCCAGGCCTTGGGCCTCGCGCAGCACGTCGGCGAACGAGCGACCCGTCTTCTCCATCTCGGTGAGGATGTAGTTGCAGGTGCCGTTGAGGATGCCGGCCACCGAGACCACGTCGTCGCCGACCATGGCCTCGCGCAGCATCTTCACCGCCGGCGTGCCGCCCATGACGGCGGCCTCGAACAGCAGCGGCACGCCCTGGGCTTCAGCCAAGGCGGCCAGTTCGGCGCCATGCACGGCGATCAGGGCCTTGTTGGCCGTGACCACTGGCTTGCCGGCCTTCAGGGCGGTTTCGACGGCGACCTTGGCCGGGCCGTCGCTACCGCCGACCAGCTCGACGAACAGGTCGATGTCCGGGGATCCTGCAAGAGCGACCGGATCATCGAACCAGGCCAGATTCGAGATGTCGACCGTGCGCGCCCGACCCTTGTTGCGGGCCGAGACGGCGGTGATCACGGCGCGATCACCGGCCGGCGCGAAGTCCGGGCGGTCAGCCAGGAACTGCAGCAGCCCGCCGCCGACAGTGCCCAGGCCCGCAACGCCGATGCGCCAGGTCTTCTTCGTCATCTTCGAGTCCTTGGAAGTCGAAACCAGCCCTTAGGCCTGTTCCATCTTGTTGTGGGCCTTGGCCAGGATGGAGTCGGCGTTGGCGATGAATTTCTTCACGTTGCGCGCGGCCTGGCGGATGCGGTGCTCGTTCTCGACGAGACCGATGCGGACATAGCCCTCGCCGTATTCGCCAAAGCCGATACCGGGCGCGACGGCGACGCCGGCCTCCTCGATCAGCAGGCGCGAGAACAGCATCGAGCCGGCTTCGCGATATTGTTCGGGGATCTTGGCCCAGGCGAACATCGAGGCCGGCGGATTGGGGATGTCCCAGCCCGCGCCCTTCATCGACTTGATCAGGGTGTCGCGGCGGCTCTTGTAGATGCCGCGGATCTCGTCGACGCAGTCCTGCGGACCGTTCAGCGCCGTGGCCGCGGCCACCTGCACCGGGGTGTAGGCGCCGTAGTCCAGGTAGGACTTCACGCGGGCCAGCGCGGCGCAGATGCGGGCGTTGCCGACCACCATGCCCACGCGCCAGCCGGCCATGGCGTAGGTCTTCGACAGCGAGTTGACCTCGACGGCGATATCCTTGGCGCCATCGACCTGCAGGATCGACGGCGGCGGATTGTTGTCGAAATAGATCTCGCCATAGGCCACGTCGCTGATGACCAGCAGGTCGTGCTTCTTCGCGAGCGCCACCGCGTCCTTGTAGAAGTCCAGGTCCACCCATTGGGCGGTCGGGTTCGACGGATAGGACAGGATCAGCACGCTGGGCGGCGGCACCGAGTGCTTCACCGCGCGGCTGATGTTGGAGAGATACTCCTCCGGCGACAGGGCCGGCACGTGGCGAATGATGCCGCCGGCCATGATGAAGCCGAAGGCGTGGATAGGATAGGCCGGGTTCGGGCAGATGATCACGTCGCCGGGGCCGGTCAGGGCCTGGGCCAGGTTGGCGAAGCCTTCCTTCGACCCCAGGGTCGCGATCACTTCGGTGTCGGGGTTCAGCTTCACGCCGAAGCGGCGGCCATAGTAGTTGGCCATGGCCTTGCGCAGGCCGGGGATGCCCTTGGAGGCGGAGTAGCGCCCTGCCTTGGGATCGCGCGCCGTCTCGATCAGCTTGTCGACGATGTGCTGGGGCGTGGGCATGTCCGGATTGCCCATGCCGAAGTCGATGATGTCGGTCCCCTCGGCGCGGAGGCGCGCCTTGATCTTGTTGACCTCTTCAAAGACGTACGGCGGCAGGCGGCGGATACGATGGAAATCGGTGCTCATGGGGGCTCTATGCGCCGCGTCGGCGCTCTGGGAGCGGAAAGTCGGGCATGGATAGACCCCAGGCGGGGTCAGGCCAAGCCAGTTCAAGGAAATTTATGCCTCCGTCGCCCTATTTGGGCTGGGACGGAGGCGCGCTAGCTCGGCCGCGTGCGTCGCGGGCGAAGGCTTCGGTGGCCGCGCGGTCGGCGTCGGTCGGCGCTTCGAAGGCCGGCGGCTTGGCGTCCTTGCGGGCCTTGGCCGCGTAGGTTTCGCTGTCCTTGAGCTCCCAGGTGCTGGGCGCGACGGCGGCCGTCAGGGCGTCGCCGGCGCGCTGCTGCTGCACCACGGCCGCACGGACCTGGTCGGCGGTCGGCACGTCGGTCGGGATCGCCGGGATATCCGAGAACTTGCGGCGCACGCCGTGGTCCTTGGCGGCGGCGGTGGCGCGGGCGGCGATCGGCGAGCTGGGATCGACCTCGGCGGTCGAGAACGGCGTCGCGCACGCGGCTACGCCGGCCGTCAGGCCGACGATCAGAGCGACACGTACGATTTTGCGGGTTTCGCCGTTCATTGGTTCTGGTCTTATGCGATGATCGCGGCGAGCGAAAGGCGTTCCACGACGCTTTTCGCGAACAAGACAACAGCAGGCGGAGGAAACCTCATGGCCACGGCGAAAGCGGCTCCCAAGGCGCGGAAGAAGGCGCCTTCAGCAGATGAGACCGCCGCTCCCAAGGCCAAGGCCCCTCCGAAGACCAGCAAAGCTAAGGCCAGGCCCGAAGCCCCTGAACCGCCGCCCAAGACCGAATCGGCAGGTCCTCAGGGCGGCCAGAAGCCCCCGCCCTTCCCGCCGTTCGAGAGCGTGCTGTCGGCCGACCAGCTGAAGATGGTCGAGACCCTGTCGGCCAATCTCGCCCGCGCGGCCGTCACCGCCCAGGGCGCGATCGCCGAGGCCGCCCTGCGCCAGGCCGACCGCCCAGCGGCCCTCACCCCGGACCCGTTCCATGTCGCCCCGGCCCTGAACGAGGTGATGACCCGCCTGGCCGCCCAGCCTGACCGGCTGATGCGCGCCCAAGCCGATCTCTTCAGCCAGTACATGGAGCTGTGGCAGTCGACCGCCCGCCGCGCCGCCGGCGAGGAGGTCGCGCCCGTTGTCGCCCCTGCCGCCGGCGACAAGCGCTTCAACGATCCGGACTGGGCGTCGAACCCGATGTTCGACCTGATGAAGCAGTCCTACCTGCTGTCGTCGAACTGGCTGAACGGCCTGATCGCCGAGGTCGAGGGCGTGGATCCGGGCGCAAAGCGCCGGGTCGAGTTCTTCACCAAGATGCTGACCGACGCCTTCTCGCCGTCGAACTTCCTGATCTCCAACCCTGCCGCCCTGCGCGAGGTGGTGCAGACGCAAGGCCAGAGCCTGGTGCGCGGGATGGAGAACTTCGCCGCCGACCTGGAGCGCGGCGGCGGCCAGCTGGCGATCAGCCAGACGGATCTGGCCAAGTTTAAGGTCGGCGAGAACGTCGCCACCGCCCCGGGCAAGGTCGTCTACCAGAACGACATCCTGCAGCTGGTGCAGTTCGACCCGACCACCGAGACGGTCAGCCAGATCCCGCTGCTGATCTTCCCGCCGTGGATCAACAAGTTCTACATCATGGACCTGCGGCCCGAGAACTCGATGATCCGCTGGCTGACGGGCCAAGGCTTCACGGTGTTCGTCGCTTCGTGGGTTAATCCGGACCAGAAGCTCGCCGCCAAGACCTTCGAAGACTACATGTTCGAGGGCATCTACGACGCCACCCAGCAAGTCATGACCCAGTGCGACGTCGATCGCGTCAACACGGTAGGCTACTGCATCGGCGGCACGCTGCTGTCGGTGGCCTTGGCCCACATGGCTGCCCGAGGCGACAAGCGGATCAACTCCACGACCTTCTTCGCGGCTCAGCAGGACTTCGCCGAGGCCGGCGACCTCTTGCTGTTCACCAACGAGGAATGGCTGCAGTCGATCGAGCAGCAGATGGACCAAGCCGGCGGCTTCCTGCCCAGCCAGTCGATGGCCGACACCTTCAACGCGCTGCGCGGCAACGACCTGATCTGGTCGTTCTTCGTCAGCAACTACCTGATGGGCAAGGAGCCGCGGCCGTTCGACCTGCTGTTCTGGAACGCCGACCAGACGCGGATGCCCAAGGCCCTGCACCTGTTCTACCTGCGCAATTTCTACAAGGACAATGCCCTGACCACGGGCAAGCTGTCGCTGGGCGGCGAGCACCTGGATCTCTCCAAGGTGACGACCCCGATCTACGTCCAGTCCTCCAAGGACGACCACATCGCCCCGTTCCGCAGCGTCTATCGCGGCGCCAAGGCCTTCGGCGGACCGGTGACCTTCACCATGGCCGGCTCGGGCCACATCGCCGGGGTGATCAACCATCCGGACGCCAAGAAGTATCAGCACTGGACCAACACCGCCCTGCCCGCCGACGTCGGACAGTGGATCGCCGGCGCTGAAGAGCACCCGGGCTCGTGGTGGCCGCACTGGGCCGAGTGGCTGCGATCGCAGTCAGGCGACCAGGTCCCGGCCCGCGATCCGGCCAAGGGCAAGCTGAAGGCTCTGGAGAACGCGCCCGGCAGCTTCGTGCTGGTCAAGTCATGAACCGGGCGGGCGTCGCCGCGCTGACGGTGCTGGCGGCCCTGGCCGCGACACAGCCGGCCGACGCCCAGCGCCTGCGCGACCGCATCGCCGCCCGCGCGGCCGAACGCGCCGAGGCCCGCGCCGCCACAGCGACCCTGCCGGCCGGCGTCGTCTCCGATCGCAACCTCGCTTACGGAAGCGATCCGGCCCAGACCTTCGATGTCTATCGGCCGCGCGACGCCAAGGGCGCGCCGATCGTCATCATGGTCCACGGCGGCGGCTGGCGGATCGGCGACAAGGCCATGGGCCGGGTCATCGACAACAAGATCAGTTGGCTGTGCGGCCAGGGGATCGTCTTCGTCTCGATCAACTACCGCATGCTGCCGCAGGCCGATGTCGCCACGCAGGCCGCCGACGTGGCGCGGGCCGTCGCGGCCATCCAGGCGCGGGCTGCGACCTGGGGCGGCGATCCGGCCAAGGTCGTGCTGATGGGCCACTCGGCCGGCGCGCACCTGATCGCCCTGCTCAGCGCCGAGCCGGCCCTGGCGGCCAAGCACGGGGCCAAACCCTGGCGCGGCGCGGTGGCCCTGGATAGCGCCGCCATGGACGTGGCGACGATCATGGGCGCGCGTCACCCCAAGCTCTATGACGACGCCTTCGGGACCGATCCAACGACCTGGCGCGCCCTGTCGCCCTTGCAGCAGATGAAGACCGCGCCCGCGCCGCTGCTGATGATCTGCTCCTCGCGCCGCGCCGAGTCCTGCGCCCAGGCCCAGGGTTTCGCCGACAAGGCCAAGAGCCTGGGCGGCCGAGCCGAGGTCGCGCCGCAGGACCTCAGCCACGGCGAGATCAACGCCAAGCTTGGCGAGGTCGGCGCCTATACGGACACGGTCCAGGTTTTTCTGAGGTCCATCCTCCGCTAGGCGCGACCGAGACCCGCGTTCGCCCAAAAGCCGCCGTGATCGTGGCTGAGCTTCCGCGCCATGCTCACGCTGGACCGCCGCACCGCTCTGGGACTGGCCGTCGTCGCGCCCTTCGCGGTGGCCGGCGGCGTCAGCCATGCGCTGATCCCCGACGCCGGCCGCAAGCTGGCGGCGGCCGCTCGCCAGCAGGTCGGGGTCACGGTCGAGTACGATCCCAGCTACCGCAATATCGGCTATCCGAACGGCGACGTGCTGCGCACCAGCGGCGTGTGCTCCGACGTGCTGATCCGCGCCGCCCGCGACGCCTGGGACATCGACCTGCAGCAGCAGGTGCACGAGGACATGCTCAGGGCGTTCGCCGCCTATCCGTCACGCCGCGAATGGGGCCTGACCCAGCCGGACGCCAATATCGACCACCGGCGGGTGCTGAACCTGGAGACCTTCCTGAGCCGGCAACGCGCCAGCCTGCCCCTGCCCGGCCGCCGCCCGTTCGGCGGCGACGGGTTCGCGGACCCGCAGCCCGGCGACGTCCTGACCTGGCGGCTGACCGGCGGCCGCCCGCACCTGGGCGTCGTGGTCGCCGGTCCTCAGCACGTGCGGGTGGCCCACAACATCGGCGACGGCGTCCGCGAGGAGCCGCTCTGGATGTTCAAGTTGCACAAGCCCGCCGGCCACTATCGCTGGCGGGTCTAACGGCTAGAGGCCCGCGTCTTCCTTGAGGCCCAGGGCGATGTTCATGTTCTGAACGGCCGCGCCCGAGGCGCCCTTGCCCAGGTTGTCGAGCAGCGCCACCAGGCGGGCCTGGCCGCTGGTGTCGGAGCCGAACACGAAGAGCTTCAGGCGGTTGGTGCCGTTCAGGCCTTCCGGGTCCAGGGTCGTCAGGCTCTTGGCTTCGTCCAGCGAAGCGACCTCGACGAACTTCTCGCCCTTGTAGTGCTTGGCCAGCGCGCTGTGGATGTCGCCCAGCGACGGCGTCCCGTTCAGGGTCGAGAAGTGCAGCGGCATCTCGACGATCATGCCCTGCAGGTAGCGGCCCACGGCCGGCATAAAGATCGGACGGCTCAGCAGGCCGCCGTGCATCTGCATTTCCGGCACGTGCTTGTGGCCCATCGACAGGCCGTAGATCCGGTACGGGACCTTGGTGAAGTTGGCGGCGCTCTCGTCCTCGAACTCGGCGATCATGGCCTTGCCGCCACCGCTATAGCCCGAGACGGCGTTGTACGAGACCGGCAGCTCCGGCGGCAGGATGCCGGCGCTGACCAGCGGCCGCGTCAGGGCGATGGCGCCGGTCGGATAGCAGCCCGGATTGGAGATGCGCTTGGACTTAGCCAGCTTGCCCCGCTGTTCCTTGTCCAGCTCGGCGAAGCCATAGGTCCAGCCCTCGGCCGTGCGATAGGCGGTCGAGGCGTCGATGATCACGGTGTTCGGATTGGTGACCAGCGACACCGCTTCCTTGGCGGCGTCATCGGGCAGGCACAGGATCACGGCGTCGGCGCCGTTCAGCATCTCGGCGCGGGCGTCGGCGTCCTTGCGCTTGTCGGGGTCGATCGAGACCAGCTGCAGGTCGGTGCGGCCGATCAGGCGCTCGCGGATCTGCAGGCCGGTGGTGCCGGCTTCGCCGTCGATGAAGACCTTGGGGGCGCTGGTCATGCGGACTCCGATCCTGGCTGAAGCCGCCAGAGAAAGCAGAAAACAGAGACAGAAATGAAAAAAGGGCGCTTCGGCTGAACCGAAGCGCCCCTTCCCAAACACGTAATCGTCGCGATTAGCGCTTCGAGAACTGGAAGCTGCGGCGGGCCTTGGCCTTGCCGTACTTCTTACGCTCGACGACGCGGCTGTCGCGGGTCAGGAAGCCGTGCGGCTTCAGGACCGGGCGCAGGCCGGGTTCGTAATAGGTCAGGGCCTTGGACAGGCCGTGACGGATGGCGCCGGCTTGACCCGACAGACCCGAACCTTCGACGGTCACGATGACGTCGAATTGGCCCAGACGGTCGGTCACTTCCAGCGGCTGGGCGATCATCATGCGCAGCACCGGACGCGCGAAGTAAACTTCCTGGTCGCGGCCGTTGATGGTGATGGAGCCCTTGCCCGGCTTGATCCAGACGCGAGCGATCGCGTTCTTGCGCTTGCCGGTCGCGTACGAGCGGCCTTGGGCGTCGATCTTGGGCTCGGCCAGAGCGGCCGTTTCCGGGTTGCTGGACAGCGAGGCCAGCGCTTCAAAGCCTTGTGCGTCGGTCATGGCTTAGGCGCTCCGGATGTTCTTGGCGTTGCGGCCAGCGAAGTCGATGACTTCCGGGCTCTGCGCTTGGTGCGGATGCTCACCGTTGTTGTAGATGAGCAGGTGGGTCAGCTGCTTGCGAGCCAGCGGGCTCTCCTTGGGCAGCATGCGCTCGACGGCCTTCTCCAGGACGCGTTCCGGGAACTTGCCGCCCAGCACCTTGCGCGGGGTGGTTTCCTTGACGCCGCCCGGGTGACCGGTGTGACGGTAGTAGACCTTGTCGTCGAGCTTCTTGCCCGTGAACTTCACCTTGTCGGCGTTGATGACGACGACGAAGTCGCCGCAATCGACGTGCGGGGTGTAGTCAGGACGGTGCTTGCCGCGAAGACGCATGGCGATGAACGTCGCCAGACGGCCGACAACGGCGTTCTCGGCGTCGACCACGATCCACTTCTTCTCGACCTCGGCAGGCTTCAAGGAAGCCGTGATCTTCTGCATGGGATTGATCCGTAATTTCTAGGCGTCCGACCCCGAGAAACCCGGCTTCGTCCGTGTGAGGCGCGGCATGTACGGGAGGGTTCGCGGGCTGTCAACAACGGCAAGCGTAGAAACTTACAAAGTCTATACAATCCAATGAGATAGATGTTACGGTATTATAATACCGCGCGGTTGCGCTCAAGTCATGCGGCGTCGCCTACTGGAGGAGGTGGGGCGCCGCGAAGCGCGGCGTGACGGAGGGGCTGGTCATGACTCTACGGCGCTGTCCCCCTCCGCCGCCGTTCGGCGGTCTCCCTCCCCCAAGAGGGGGAGGAGAGATGGACCTCTAGCGCTTCTTCTTGGCGGCCGCGGCGCCCGCCTTCCCATCAAACCCAAACGCATGCCGCATGACCTGGAAGATGTAGCTCTCTTCCACCACGCCGCGCACCAGGAAGGCCTGCGGGCCGGCGGCGAACACGCCCACGTCCTCGCCGCCGTGGGCGGCGCTGGGCAGGCTCACGGCCGCATCCTGCAGGTATTCGGGATCCTCGGAGTCTTCCTTGGTCGGGTCGCGGCGGGTGTCGGAACCCTTGGGGCCGCCAGGACCGGTGGCGAACATCAGGGTCGTGTAGGGCTTGCCGTCGCCGCCCCGGATCGGCTCGCCCTCGTTGCCGGCCAGGCCCAGGATCGGCGCGTTGCGGGCGGCGTAGCCCGAGATCACCAGGCCATGGCTGTGGTCGGCGGTGACGACGACCAGGGTGTCCTTCAGGTCGACCTTGGCCAGCACGGCCTCGATCGCCTTCGAGAACTCGACCGTCTCGGTCAGGGTGCGCTTGGCGTTGTTGAGGTGGCTGCCCATGTCGATCTTGCCGCCCTCGACCAGCAGGAAATAGCCGTTCGGGTTCTTGGACAGCACGTCGACGGCCGAGGTCGCCATCTGCGCCAAGGTCGGGACGCCCTGCCCCAACGCCGCGCGCTCGACCTCGTACGGCAGGTGCTCGGCCGCGAAGAGGCCCAGCACATGCTTCGTGCCGGCCGGGATCGCCTTCAGCTGGTCAGCCGTGGTGACGTAGGACGCGCCCTGCCCTTCGGCCTTCAGCCATTCGGCGCTCAGGTCGCGGCCGTCGGCGCGCTTGCCGTCGCCCTGGCCCTTGGGCAGGAAGCGCGAGCGGCCGCCGCCCATGACGACGTCCAGGCGCAGCGCGTCCGAGGCTTCGATCAGCTGGCGGGCGATATCCTTGCAGCCGGCTTCGCGGGCCTTGGCCGGCATGTCGGCGTCGCCCTCCCAATCGCGATAGGCGGTGTGTGCATAGGCGCCGGCCGGGGTGGCGTGGGTGACGCGGGTGGTGGTGACGACGCCGGCGGCCTTGCCGCGCGCCTTGGCCAGTTCGGCCAGGGTGTCGACGCCGGTCCCCTTCTCGGTCTCGCACTGGCCGCCGATCGCCGCGCCGGTCAGGCCGATGATCTTATTACGGGTCTTCACGCCGGTCATGATCGCCGTGATCCCCGCGGCGCTGTCGGTGACCTGGGTGTCGTGGCTGTAGGTCTTGGAAAGCGCCGAATAGGGCAGTTTCTCGAAGGCCAGCGAATTAGACTCGCCGTCGACGCCCTTCTGCTGGCCGTCATAGATTCGGCCGGCCGTGACCGTCGAGATGCCCATGCCGTCGCCCAGGAACAGGATGACGTTCTTGGCCTTGCCGGTGTTGGGGACCACGGCCATCTGCTTGGCCAGGGCGGCCTCGCCGGCCTTATAATAGGCGTCGGCCGCGCTGACGGCGGCGTTGGGCGTCTGGCCGAACGCGAGTGCGGGAACGGCGACGGAAGCGATCAGCGCGAGGACAAGGGGACGCATCAAGGCCAAGCTCCATGAGGACTTGGCCCGCTTTGCGCTCGCGTTGTGACAGTTGTTCCGGGACTTTGTTTCAAGCCCCCGAAAAGTCAGGGCTTACAAAGTCAGGGCCTGCGAACGCGCCAGGCGAAGACCGTCGCCGTCGCCAGCAGCAGGGCCGCGCCGGCCTGGTGCAGCACGCCCAGCGCGATCGGCACGCTGGTCATCAGCGTCCAGATCCCCAGACCCGCCTGCAGCGTCACGACCCCGGCCAGGGTCATGGCCACGGCCTTGCTGCCCGCCGCCAGCGGACGGTCGCGCCGCGCCAGGGCGGCGATCGCCAGGCCGGCCGCGAACAGGGCGTAGGCCATCAGCCGGTGGTGCAGCTGCACCGCGCCCTGGCTATGCGCCAAGGTGCCCCAGAAGCTCTTGCCGGCGTATTCGGCGGGGAAGAAGCTGCCGTTCATCAGCGGCCAGTCGTTGTAGACTAGGCCCGCGTCATTGCCGGCGACCAGCGCGCCCAGCAGGCTCTGAAAGAACACCGCGCCCAGGAAAGCCAGGGCCCAGCTGCGCCAGGCCGAGCGCTCCTCGACCCGCGGCGAGCCGCTCCAGGCGTCTAGGGCCGTCCAGATCAGGACCACGAACAGGGCCAGCGCCAGGCCCAGGTGCATCATCAGCCGCTCCGGCGCGACCGAGACGCGCTCGGACAGGCCGCTCGACACCATCCACCAGCCAACCAAGCCCTGCAGGCCGCCCAAGCCCAGCATGATGGCGCAGCGGGCGATCAGGCGGCGCGGGATCTGGCGGCGGATCAGGAAGACGGCGAACGGAATGGCGAAGACCACGCCGACGGTCCGGCCCAGCAGGCGGTGCGCCCATTCCCACCAGAAGATGCCCTTGTACCCTTCCAGGGTCATGTCGGGGTTCACCAGCTGGAACTGGGGGATTTTCTTGTAGAGCTCGAAGCTCTCGCGCCAGGCCTGCTCGGACATGGGCGGCAGCGCGCCCATGATCGGCTTCCACTGGGTGATCGAGAGACCGGAGTCGGTCAGGCGGGTCGCGCCGCCCACGACGACCATGGCGAACACCATGGCGGCGACGATGAAGAGCCAGATCGCGACGGGGCGCGAACGGTCGGAACGCAGGAAGGACGTCATAGGGTCTGAAAAGCGTCACTACTGGGCCGAAATGCGGCGAGACTTCCCTACGCCCGTCGCTTGCGCGCATCAACGGTTCTATGGCTCAGCATGACGGCGCCGTGCGTTCGGGCTAAAACGTCAGTCTCGGGGGAGAACACGATGAGTGGCATGGGCGTATTCGCAGCAGCGGTGATCGGCATCCTGGCCGGCTGGGTCGCCGATCTGGTGCTGGCCCGCCGCCACTCGCTGTTCATCAAGCTCTTGATCGGCGTGATCGGCTCGTTCATCGGAGCGTTCATCGCCTCGCGCATCGACCTGCACCTGGCCGGCTTCGTCGGCGAGCTGATCGTCTCCAGCGTGGGCGCGATCCTGTTCCTGGCCGTGCTCGGCCTTTTCCGGAGAACCGCGTGAGCGCTCCTATGATTCCAGCGCGCCTGCGCAAGCTGATCGGCTCGTTCGCCGTGATGGCGGTCCTGATCGCCTGGATCTGGGCCTTCACCAGCCTCTACGACCACCTGCCGCAGAACCGCTTCGTGCACCTGATCTATTTCGTGGCGCTGGGCATGGGCTGGGTGCTGCCGGTGATTCCGCTGATCACCTGGATGGGCAAGGCCGACAAGCCGCTCAACGTCGGCCAACGTTAGAAATGAAAAAGGCCGCCCCGAAGGGCGGCCTTTCGTCTTCCGTTTATTCCCCGAAGGAAATGGTCGGAGCGACAGGATTCGAACCTGCGACCCCTTGACCCCCAGTCAAGTGCGCTACCAGGCTGCGCCACGCTCCGACGGAAGAGGCGCTCTTATAGGCGCCGCTCTTGGGGAGGGCAACAGCGATTTCGGACGAAAATCAGCCTCTGACGAGAAGACCGTCGAGACGCGATTTGATGGCCGTCAGATCGTCCAGCGCGAAGGCCAGGCGGTCGCGCGCGCCGGTGTCCAGGCGCTTGGCCGGCGCATCCGACGCCTCGTAGTCGAAATTGGGATCTAGGCTGGCCGAACCGTTCGAGCCGATGCCCGCGGCGACCACCTGGGCCAGCCCCTGGTCGCGGTGCAGCTTCTGCACGCCCTTGATGGTCAGGCCTTCGCTGTGCAGCAGGGTGCGGACGCCGTTCAGAACGGCCACGTCCTGCGGGCGATAGAAGCGCCGCCCGCCGGCCCGTTTCATCGGGCGGATGAAGGAGAACTTGGTTTCCCAGAAACGCAGCACGTGCTGCGGCACGCCCAGCTCGTCGGCGGCCTCGGAGATCGTGCGGAAGGCGTTCGGCCCCTTCGCCACCGCATCGAACTCCTAGTCGCCCAGGGCGCGGTCGATTCGCGCCTTCATGACCTGAGAGGCGCGGAAGCCGATCACCCGACGGGGTTCGATCTCTGCCGGCTCGCCGGTCTTGGGATTACGCCCCATGCGGGCGCGCTTGGCGCGGACCTGGAAGACGCCGAATCCGGAAAGCTTGACCGTCTCGCCCTCTTCGAGCGCCTCGGCCACGAGATCCAGGGTGCGCTCGACCAAGCCGGCGCAGTCCTGACGGGTCAATCCGACCTCTTCATGGACCGCCTCGCACAGGTCGGCCCGGGTCAAAGTAGCGCCCTTCATGCAACCCCCTTCACGCGTATCTTGGCGGCCGAACAGACCACCTCCGATGGAGCACTCGCGGCGAACCTTGGTATCTCGCGACCGCCCTCACGGACCGCGCCCAAAATTCACCGACGACCTCATGCCGCGATTATCGCATGAAGTCAAAGGCTCAACGGCGACAGTTCAGGCCGAGCGCGAACTCCGGGCAAGCTGCGCCTTAAAGGCGCAGAACGCAGGCGCCCCAGGTCAGGCCGCCGCCCATGGCCTCGAGCAGCAGCAGATCGCCCTTCTTGATCCGTCCATCCTTGACGCCATGCGCGAAGGCTAGCGGGATCGAGGCGGCCGAGGTGTTGGCGTGGATGGCGACCGTCGAGATCACCTTCTCCTCGTCGATGCCGCAGCGATGGGCCACGCCGGCCAGGATGCGCTGGTTGGCCTGGTGCGGAATGAACCAGTCGACCTCGGGCACCGTGACGCCGGCGTTGGCGGCCGCCGAATGGATGGCCTCGGAGATGTTGATCACGGCGTGCTTGAAGACCTGGTTGCCCAGCATCCGCAGCTTGCCGACCGTGCCGGTGGTCGACACGCCGCCGTCGACGAATAGCAGGTCCTGCTTGGTCCCGTCGGCGCGCAGCGCAAAGCCCAGCATGCCCTGGTCGGCCGTAGTCCCCTCGCCTTCTTTCGGCTCGAGAACGACCGCGCCGGCGCCGTCGCCGAACAGCACGCAGGTGCCGCGGTCGCTCCAGTCCATCAGGCGGGTCATGGTCTCGGCGCCGATGACCAGGGCGCACTTGGCGTGCCCCCGCGCCACGAAGCCGTCCGCGACGCTCATGGCGTAGACGAAGCCCGAGCAGACCGCCTGGACGTCGAAGGCGATGCCGACCGGCGCGCCCAGCTTGCGCTGGACCATGGTGGCGACGGCGGGAAAGGTCAGGTCGGCCGTGGTGGTAGCCACGATGATCAGGTCGACATCGGCGGCGGACTTGCCAGCGGCGGCCAGGGCGTCCTTGGCGGCCTCGACGGCGAGGTCGGAAACCGGCTGGTCGTCGGCGGCCTGGTGACGTTGGCGAATGCCGGTGCGCTCGACGATCCATTCGTCGCTGGTGTCGACGAACTTGGCCAGGTCGTCGTTGGTCACGACCTTCGGCGGCAGATACGCGCCGACGCCGGTCACTGCACTGCGAACTACGCTCACTCGGCCGCTCCCTGCTCCGGGGTCGGAGCTTCGCTCTTGGCCGCGACAGCGGTCAGACGCTTCAGATTTCTGTCGATCTCGGCGCGGAAGTCGCTGCGCGCGAGGTTGGTGGCGACCCGGATGGCCGAGTCGAAGCCGTTCGCGTCGGCGCCGCCGTGGCTCTTGACCACGATGCCGTTCAGGCCCAGCAGCGGCGCGCCGTTCACCCGGCTGGGGTCGAGACGCTTGCGCATCTTGCCCAGCGCGCCCGAGGCGATCACCGCGCCCAGCATGGCCAGCGGGCCCGAGGTCAGGGTCGACTTGATCTCGTTGGTGAAGAACCGCGCCAGGCCCTCGGCCGTCTTCAGCGCGACATTGCCGGTGAAGCCGTCGGTGACGACCACGTCCACCGTGCCGTAGGCGATGTCGTTGCCCTCGACGAAGCCGTGATAGTCGAAGTCCAGCTTGGTCTCGCGCAGGATGGCGTGGGCTTCACGCACTTCCTCGTGGCCCTTCTGATCCTCGGAGCCGACGTTCAGCAGGCCCACCGTCGGGCGCTTATCGCCATGCACCGCGTGGTGGTAGGCCGCGCCCATGATCGCGAACTCGACCAGCTGGGCCGCGTCGCTCTCGACATTGGCGCCGACGTCCAGGACCGTGGTCACGCCCTTCATGTTGGGCCAGTTGGCGACGATGGCCGGGCGCTCCAGGTCCGCGCCCATCCGCAGGATCAGCTTGGAGATGGCCATCAGCGCACCAGTGTTGCCGGCCGAGACGCAGGCCTGGGCCTGGTTCTCGCGCAGCGCCTCGATGGCGTTCCACATAGACGAGCCCTTGCCTCGGCGCATGGCCTGGGCGGGCTTTTCGTCCATGGCGATGGCCTTGTCGGTGTGGCGCACCTCGCTGACGGCCTTGGCGGCCGGATGCTTGGCCAGCTCGGCCTCGATCTTCGCGCCGTCGCCGTGCAGCAGAAACCGCACTCCGGGGTTCGCCTTGGCCGCCTGAGCGACACCGGGCACGACGATGGAGGGGCCGTGATCGCCGCCCATGGCGTCGACCGAGATGACTACGGATTGGGACACGTGGCGCTTAGAGCTCCGGCAGGCGGCCCGACCGCCCTCAAGGCGGCGGACGATACATCCGCGTGAATATCACGCAAGCAGTCGAGTCGAGCTGTTTTAGCTCTCGTCATCCGTTGATTTGAGGCTCTTGAGCGCCGCGAAAGGCGAAAGTTCGACCGGTTCGGGCGGCTGAACGAAGACCGCGCCCGGCTTGCGGGGGAACGGATCCAGCTCCAGGGCCAGGTGCTCGATGACATAGCCCGAGACGTCGATCTTCTCGCCGTCCAGCACGTCCGGCGGATCGTCGGCGTCCGGATCGACGCCCAGGTCGCCGCTTTCCTCGTCCTGCGGCGCGTTCTTGCTGTTGGCCGGCAGGACGCGAAGATCGAAGCGCGCGTCGATCGGGGTCTCGAAATCGTCAGCCGTGGCGCTGCAGACCTGCACCACGCGCGCGCGCAGCACGCCCGACACCGTGGCGCCGTCCAGCCACGAGCTCAGGAACACCTCGGCGCTCAGTTCTTCCAGGCTGACCAGGTCCAGTTGCTTGGCGATGGCCTTGCGCTGGTCGGCGGTCGGCTCCAGGCGCAGCTTCACCGAGCCGCGGTCGACCTGGGCCAGCGGGATTTCACACGGCCAGGAAGCGGTTACGGGTTCGGCCACGTCACGTCTCCTTGCAGCAGGGCGTCCAGCGGCTGTTCCGCCAAGGCCTCGCGCGTCTTGATCACATAGGCGGCCAAAGCGGCCGTGTCGCCCTCGCCGCGCTCTTCGAACGCGGTGCGGGCCAGGAAGTCGGTCACGCCCGCCGTCTCCGGCAGGGTCGCGACGGCCTCGTCATAGGCCTTCAGGCGGCCATAGAAGGCGCCGGCCAGCTTCTTCATCTTCTTGCCGACGGCGGTGTCGGACACCCCGATCTCGCGGAAGGCGTCATCCAGGCCCTTCACATAAGAATCGAACACGGCCTGCGACGTCTCGGCCGCCGCCTCGCCCTGCCCCTTCAAACGGTCGATCAGAAAGATCACGTGCAGGCTGAAAAGCTCGAAGCGGCCTTCCATCGAGTCGCGGACGCCGAAATCGCGATAAAAGGCCGCGGAACGGGCCTGGGCCACCGCGCCAGCATACAGCTTAGCCCCCGCCGCCTTGGCGGGCCTGGGCTTGAGCCACCGATCCAGAAACATGAAACGCCTCGATTTCGCCGCGACATCCCGCTAGACGCGGGGTCCGCTTTCACGCGGGCATTGAACTAAGCTCCCGCGGGCGATAGGTCAAAGTCTGCATTTTTCCGGTTCGGAGCCTTGATGTCTCGCCCCGCCGTTTTCGCCGCCGCCATTCTGGGCCTGGCGATCGCCACGTCCGCCTGTACGCCGCTGACCAGCTACTCCGGCTTTCAGGCCATCGAGGCCAAGCCCGCCGACATGAAGGTCGGCGACGACAGCAAGTCGACCCTGATGGAAAAGCTGGGTTCGCCGTCGGCGGTTTCGACCTTCGACAACAACACCTGGTACTACATCTCGCAGACGACCGACCGCGTGGCCTTCTACATGCCGCGCGTCATCAAGCGCGACGTCGTGGCCATCAAGTTCAACCCGGCTGACGAAAAGGTCGCCTCGGTGAACACCTACACGCTGAAGGACGGCAAGGTCATCGCCTACAATGGCCGTGAGACCCCGACCCGCGGCCGCGAGATGACCATCCTCGAACAGCTGCTGGGCAACGTCGGTCGCGGCGGCATGCTCCCGCAGGACGACGAGGCTCCGGGCCAGCGTCCGGGCGACCGCCGCTAACCAAAGTCGGAAACTCGACAGATTAGAAAAGCCGCCCGTCGCAAGCCGGGCGGCTTTTTCGCGCGCCGGTTACATTGCATGGCGCCGCACCACCCGCACGGGCGAGTACATCGCGGCGATTTACTGTGAATTCGATATTCACCGTCTTAATTCAGGCGAGTAACCAACGCCTCAACACTTCATAAACCCGAAACGGGGCACGTTCACCTCAAGCCACACCAGTTGTGGCGTGACGAATTCACGGCGGCGGTGGGAGACGCAACGTGGAGGGCATGGACCTTCGTGACGTATCGGTGCTGCTGGTAGACGACAACGCGAACATGCGGAAAGTCGTGGGCGCGATCCTGAAAGCCGCTGGCGTTCGCAAAATCCGCGAAGCCAATGACGGCCTGGACGCGCTGAAGATCTTCCAGTCGCAGGAAATCGACATCGTCTTCACCGACCTGATGATGGCGCCGGTCGACGGCCTGGCGTTCATCCGCTGGATCCGCACCTCGACGGCCAGCCCCAATCCGTATGTGCCGGTGATCATGATGACCGGCCACGCCACCCAGCGCACGCTGAACGAGGCGCGCATGGCCGGCGTCACCGAGTTCCTGGCCAAGCCGCTGACGGCGCGCGGGGTCATGCACCGGATCAATGAGATCGTGAACAACCCCCGCCCCTTCGTGCGGGCCGCCGAGTATTTCGGCCCCTGCCGCCGCCGGCGGATCGACCACGAGTTCTCCGGCGTCGAACGGCGCGGCCAGGAGGTCGAGATCACCGACGCCCTGGCCCAGATGGACCACGAGGACGTGTACTAGGGCCTTCGAAACACCCCGAAAACAAAACGCCCCGGAGTTTCCTCCGGGGCGTTTCTCGTTTCAGCCGCTCCCGAGAGGGATCAGCCGCCGTGGGCCAGGACCGCCAGCAGCAGCAGGGCCACGATGTTGGTGATCTTGATCATCGGGTTCACGGCCGGACCCGAGGTGTCCTTGTAGGGGTCGCCGACGGTGTCGCCGGTGACGGCGGCCTTGTGGGTGTCGCCGCCCTTCTTGTGCAGGACGCCGTTCTTGTCGGTGAAGCCCTCTTCAATGACCTTCTTGGCGTTGTCCCAGGCGCCGCCGCCGCTGGTCATCGAGATGGCGACGAACAGGCCGGTGACGATCACGCCCATCAGCATGGCGCCCAGCGAGGCGAACGCGTCGACCTTGCCGGCGATGGCCTTGATGACGAAGAACAGCGCCACCGGCGAAACGACCGGCAGCAGGCTGGGCACGATCATCTCGCGGATGGCGGCCTTGGTCAGGATGTCGACGGCCTTGCCGTACTCGGGCTTGACCTCGCCGGTCATGATGCCCGGGTTCTCGCGGAACTGACGACGCACCTCGGCGACGACCGACTCGGCCGCGCGGCCGACGGCGGTCATCGACATGCCGCCGAACAGGAACGGCAGCAGGCCGCCGAACAGCAGGCCGACCACGACGTACGGGTTCGAGAGGTCGAAGGTCACCGGACCCATGCCGTCGAAGAAGCTGCCCGGGGCCGCATTGGCCGAGAAGAACTTCAGGTCTTCGGTGTAGGCGGCGAACAGCACCAGGGCGCCCAGGCCGGCCGAACCGATGGCGTAGCCCTTGGTCACGGCCTTGGTGGTGTTGCCCACGGCGTCCAGGGCGTCGGTGGTGACGCGGACTTCCGGCGGCAGGCCGGCCATTTCCGCGATGCCGCCGGCGTTGTCGGTGACTGGGCCGAAGGCGTCAAGGGCGACGATGAAACCAGCCAGCGACAGCATGGTCGTGGTGGCGATGGCGATGCCGAACAGGCCCGCCAGGTTATAGGTCACCACGATGCCGACGATGATGGTCAGGGCCGGCAGGGCCGTGGATTCCAGCGACATGGCCAGGCCCTGGATCACGTTGGTGCCGTGACCCGAGACCGAAGCCTGGGCGACCGACTTCACCGGGCGGAAGTTGGTGCCGGTGTAGTACTCGGTGATCATGACGATGGCGGCGGTGACGGCTAGGCCGACCAGACCGCAGTAGAACAGGCTGTCGGCGGTGTAGGTGCGCGCGTCGGTCACGACCGCGGTCGGGATCAGATCGTGCAGCACGTACCAGACGGCCGGGATCGACAGGATGCCCGTCACGATCAGGCCCTTGTACAGGGCGCCCATGATGTTCTGGCTCTTGCCCAGGCGGACGAAGAACGCGCCGATGATCGAGGTGACGATGCAGACCGCGCAGATGGCCAGCGGCAGCAGCATCATCGCGCCCACGGCCTCGGTGCCGCGGAAGAAGATGGCCGCCAAGACCATGGTGGCGACGGTAGTCACCGCATAGGTCTCGAACAGGTCGGCGGCCATGCCGGCGCAGTCGCCGACATTGTCGCCGACGTTGTCGGCGATGGTGGCGGCGTTGCGGGGGTCATCTTCCGGGATGCCGGCTTCCACCTTGCCGACCAGGTCGCCGCCCACGTCGGCGCCCTTGGTGAAGATGCCGCCGCCCAGACGGGCGAAGATCGAGATCAGCGAGGCGCCGAAGCCCAGGGCCACCAGGGCGTCGACGACGCCGCGGCCAGTCGGCTCGAGCGCCAGCGGGCCGGTCAGCACCCAATAGTAGCCCGCCACGCCCAGCAGGGCGAAGCCGGCCACCAGCATGCCGGTGATGGCGCCGGAGGTGAAGGCCAGGGACAGGCCCTTGGCCAGACCCTCGGACGAGGCCTGGGCCGTGCGGACGTTGGCGCGGACCGAGATCAGCATGCCCGCAAAGCCGGCGGCGCCCGAAAGCACCGCGCCGACCAGGAAGCCCAGAGCGGCCCATTGGCCGATCAGCAGATAGACGACGACGAGGATGACCGCGCCGACGATCGAAATGGTGAGATATTGCCGACGCAGATAGGCTTGAGCGCCTTCCTGGATCGCCGCGGCGATCTCCTGCATCCGTGCATTGCCGGGCGAGGCCCGCATCAAACTGGCCGTCTGCACGGCGCCGTACAGCACCGCCAGCAGCCCGGCCCCGATGGCCAGATAAAGCCAAAGACTCATTAGGTTCTTCGCCCCTTCGCGCTTCCAATCACGAGGGGGAATGCCGGTCCCGGCGGCTGGAGGTCCAAAACGCGCGCCAAACGTGACGCACGTCAAACCGCCGCCCGGATCGACGGGCGGGCCTTTGGCCTCGTGCCCCCTCGATGCTCCCAAAATGACCACCGAACGGCGTCATCCGAAAGAGACTGTCAGATGGTCGGGGGGCGCGCAACCCGTGTCGGCGCAAGCGTTTGCCAGGGCAAAGCGCGGCGCCGGGGCGGGAATCAGGGGTGGAGGACGTCGCCGTCGCCCGCCTTGGCGATGTTGGCCTTGGGCGGCATCAGCTGCTGGCGGGGGATCTGCTTGACGATCTCGACCGAGGCGACCTTGCCCTTGCCCATCAGCGTGGCGCATTGGCTGAGGACGAAGCTGGTCAGGCGCGGGCCATCCACTTCCTTCCAGCTGTCGGCGCGGGTGAAGGGGGTCTTGTAGGCCGCGCGGATGATGGCGTCGCGCAGCATCGGCTCCTGATCCTTCAGCGCCGCGGCGTCGGCGCCTTCCTTCAGCTTCAGGGTCATGGCGACGAAGACGTAGTTGACGATCCGGCCGTTGGCGATGATCGGGATGGTCATCGAGCCCAGCTTGTAGGTCGGGTCCAGCGCCTGGCCCTCCTCTCCTTCCTTCTTCTTGGGACCGCTGGCCAAGGCGGGACCGGCCGCCAGAACGAAGGCGGCGGCGAGCAGGAAGCGGCGCGAAGGTGTGGCGAGGCGGGTCATGGGCTCCTCCCATAACCGACAGGCCTTGAGATTGAGCTAACCGTGTTCCGGCCTAGCCGTGCAGCCAGCCCAGGCGCGAGGGCGTGACGTCGCGGCCCTTGTAGTAAGCGCTGACCCCCTCGCCTTCCACGAACTCACCGATCTCGCTGACCTTCACGCCGGCCGCGGCCGCGGCGATGCGGAAGTTCCAGGCCTCGTTGGGATCGACGGCGCAGATGATCTCATAGTCGTCGCCGCCGGAGGCCAGGGAGATGCGGCCTTCGACCTGCTCGGGCTGCTGCTCCAGCCAGGCCTGGCCGCCGGGCGACAGCGGCAGGCGCTCCAGGTCGACCCGCACGCGGCAGCCGCTGGCCTTGGCGATGTGGGCGCTGTCGGCCAGCAGGCCGTCGGAAACGTCGGCGGCGGCCTTGGCGTGGATGCGCATGGCGTCGCGCAGGGCGATGCGCGGCTCGGGCTGGCGATAGCGGCGCAGCATGGCTCCGTCGGCGTCCATCACCTCGCCCCACTGGGCCAGCAGGCCCAGCCAGCCGTCGCCGATGGTGCCCGAGACCATCAGGCGATCGCCGGGCTTGGCGCCGCGCCGCAGGACCGCTCCGCCCTGCGGGACCCAGCCCAGCAGCGTGGCCGAGACGACCAGCGGACCCGAGGTGGTGACCGTGTCGCCGCCCAGCAGCGACATGTCGAACAGCGCGCCGTCCTCGGCCAGGCCGCGGGCGAAGGTCTCGCGCGAGCTGACGTCGGAGCCCGAGGGCCAGCCGACGGCCAGGAAGTAGCCGTAGGGCTCGGCCGCCTTGGCCGCCAGGTCGGAAAGATTGGTGCGCAGCAGCTTGCGGGCGACGACGTCCAGGGCCTCGTCGGCCAGGAAGTGCACGCCGGCGACCATGGCGTCCTTGGTGATCACCAGGTCGTAGCCCGGACGCGACGGCAGCACGGCCGCATCGTCCAGAAGGTCTAGCGCGACCGGATCGCCGCGCGTCAGCGGGCGCAGCAGGCGCGCGATATGGTCGAATTCAGTCGGCGCCGCTTCCGCCGCGGCAGGCGCGGCGTCGTTTTCGTCGGCGAACCAGTCGTCTTCGTCAGTCTCGTGCATCACGGGCGATCGCGTCGAGGGCGCCATTGATGAAGCCTGACTCGGGACCCTCAAAAAAGGATTTAGCGATCTCGACGTATTCATTGATGACGACTTCGGTCGGAACGTCCGGCCGGAACATCAATTCGTAGGCGCCGGCGCGCAGCACGGCGCGGGCCGTGGCGTCCAGGCGCTCCAGGCGCCAGCCCGAGGCCAGGCGCTTGACGATGCCCTGGTCGACCTTGGCCTGGTTGTCGACGACGCCCTTGGCCAGCTCGGCGAAGAACTTTTCATCGGCGGCGGCCAGGCGCTCGCCCTCGACGTCGCGGTCGAAGCGGTGCTCGCCGAACTCGCGGACCACGGAATCGACGCCCGCGCCCGAGACTTCCATCTGGTACAGGGCCTGGACGGCGGCGAGACGCGCCACCGAGCGCGGTTGGATGCGGTTGCCGCTCATCGGGCCTGTCCCAGCAGTTGACGCTTCAAGGCGATGGTTTCCAGGCAGGCCTTGGCGGCGGCGCCGCCACGATCGCCTTCGCTGACCCGCGCACGGGTCCAGGCCTGGCCTTCGTCATCGACGGCCAGCACGCCAAAGCCGATCGGCAGGCGCTTGCCCACGCCCAGGTCCTGCAGGCCGCGGGCGGTCTCGTTGGCGACCAGTTCGAAATGGTAGGTCTCGCCGCGGATAATCGTCCCCAGGGCGATGTAGCCGTCGTAGCGCACGCCCACGGGGCGGTGGCCGGCTTCCTCGGCCATGGCGATGGCCGTCGGGATCTGCAGAGCGCTGGAGACCGTGATCACGTCGTACTCGGCGCCGTGGGCCTCGATGGCCTGGGCGGCTCCGCGCAGCAGCTCGTCGGAGATCCCCGAATGGCTTCGGCCCTCCACGACCAGCAGGCGGATGTTGTCTTCAACCATCTAGCTTCGAATCTCCACGGCCGCGCTTGCGGCGCGCACACAAACACACATCAGGGATTAACGGACTATAGCTCTTCTTCGACGCTGTCGCTCAGACCTTCTTCGGTCAGGAACTTGGCGAAGTCGCTGGTTTCCTTGAAATCCCGATAGACCGAGGCGTAGCGGACATAGGCCACATCATCGAGCGATTTCAACGCCTTCATGACCATTTCGCCCACTGAGGACGACGGCAGCTCGGTCTCGCCCATGCTTTCCAGCTGGCGGACGATGCCGTTGATCATGCGCTCGACGCGCTCGGCGTCGACGGGACGCTTCTGGGTGGCCAGGGCGATCGAGCGCACCAGCTTATCGCGATCGAACGGCGAGCGCCGGCCCGAACGCTTCAGGATGATCAGCTCGCGCAGCTGCACCCGCTCGAACGTAGTGAAGCGGCCGCCGCACTCGGGGCACATGCGGCGACGGCGGATCGCCGCGCCGTCTTCCGACGGGCGGCTGTCCTTGACTTGGCTTTCGGCATGGCCGCAGAACGGGCAACGCATGATGTGGCCCCTCCCGCGGCGCCGGGAGCGCGTTAGGCGAAAGTGTATGCGGTTTCGCCGTCTAACGCGCTCTATCTCTAAAAAAGCAGAGCCTTCCTAGTTCAGATGATTCCATCTGAACTAGGAAGGCTCGGGCATATTAGTTGTAGATCGGGAAGCGAGCCGTCAAGGCCAGCACTTCCTCGCGCACCTTGGCCTCGACCTCGGCGTTACCTTCCGGACCGTTGGCGGCCAGGCCGTTGACCACTTCGCCGATCAGCTCGCCCACGCGGGTGAACTCGGCTTCCTTGAAGCCGCGGGTCGTGCCGGCCGGCGTGCCCAGGCGGATGCCCGAGGTGATCGTGAACGGCGCGGTGTCGAACGGCACGCCGTTCTTGTTGCAGGTCATGTGGGCGCGCTCGAGGCTGTGCTCGGCGTCGCGGCCCGTCACGCCCTTGGGACGCAGGTCGACCAGCATCAGGTGGCTGTCGGTGCCGCCCGAGACGATGTTGACGCCCGACTTCAGCAGAGCCTCGGCCAGCGCCTTGGCGTTGGCGATGACCTGGGCGGCGTAGTCCTTGAAGGCCGGCTGCAGCGCTTCGCCGAAGGCCACGGCCTTGGCGGCGATAACGTGCTCCAGCGGACCGCCCTGCAGGCCCGGGAAAACGGCCGAATTGACCTTCTTTATGATCGCTTCGTCATTGGTCAGCACCATGCCGCCGCGCGGACCGCGCAGGGTCTTGTGCGTCGTGGTGGTGACGACGTGGGCGTGCGGGACCGGGCTGGGGAACACACCGCCGGCCACCAGGCCCGCGAAGTGGGCCATGTCGACCATCAGATAAGCGCCGACGCTGTCGGCGATCTGGCGGAAGCGGGCGAAGTCGATCTCGCGGCTATAGGCGCTGCCGCCGGCGATGATCAGCTTCGGCTTCTCGCGTTCGGCCACCTCGGCGACGTTGTCGTAGTCGATCAGCTGGTCCTGCTGGCGCACGGTGTAGGACACCGGCTTGAACCACTTGCCCGACTGGTTGGCGGGCGAGCCGTGGGTCAGGTGACCACCGGCGGCCAGGTCCATGCCCATGAAGGTGTCGCCCGGCTGCAGCAGCGACATGAACACCGACTGGTTGGCCTGCGAGCCCGAGTGCGGCTGGACGTTGGCGAAGGCCGCGCCGAACAGCTGCTTGGCGCGCTCGATCGCGATCGTCTCGATTTCGTCGACATATTCGCAGCCGCCGTAATAGCGCTTGCCCGGGTAACCCTCGGCGTACTTGTTGGTCAGGATCGAGCCCTGGGCCTCCAGCACCGCCTTCGAGACGATGTTCTCCGAGGCGATCAGCTCGATCTGGTTCTGCTGACGGTCCAGCTCCAGACCGATGCGGTCGAAGATGTCCTTGTCCGCGGTGGCGAGGTCCGCGCCGAAAAAGGCGCTGGTGGTGGCTTGAGTCATTTCGCTCTCCGGGCGTTTGGGGGAGTCGGCAGAGGCGCCCTCTTTAACGGGATAGGCGCGGTGATCAATCTCGGAACCACATGTCGCGTTACGCGTTGCCGTCCTGCAGGGCGGTGCTCAACCCCTGCGGAGTTCAAGCGACAACAACGGGAATGGGGTATCTCATGGCGTCTCAGGGTACTGGCGTGGACACGGCGAACGGCAACGATGTCGACATCCTGGGACTTAGCGCGGAGATCGTGGCGGCCTATGTTGGCCAGAACACCGTCTCCCAGACGGCCATTCCAGACCTGATCCGCACGGTTCACCAGGCGCTCGCCTCGTTGAACGGCGGCGGCGAGACCCCGCAACCGATGGAAAAGGCCAAGCCGGCCGTGCCGGTCGGCCGCTCGGTGCAGCACGACTTCATCATCTGCCTGGAAGACGGCAAGAAGCTGAAGATGCTGAAGCGCTACCTGCGCTCGCACTACGACATGAGCCCCGAGGAATATCGCCGCAAGTGGGGCCTGCCGCCCGACTATCCGATGGTCGCCCCGGCCTATGCGGCGCGCCGCTCGGACTTCGCCAAGAAGATCGGCCTGGGCAAGGGCGTGCGGCGCGGCAGCTGATCGCCTCAAGGCTTCGAGACACGCGAACGCCGCCGGATCCCGGCGGCGTTTTTCGTTTCGACGATGTGCGGTTCGGTCGAAGTTGAAGGCGTGCTTGTTCCTTAGGCCGCGTGGCCGCCCATGCGGGCGACGTTGCAGTGGGCCCAAAGCTTTTCCATCGAGGCGACCAGCTTGCGCATCATGTCGTCGGTGTGGAACGGCGTGGGCGTGAAGCGCAGGCGCTCGGTGCCGCGCGGCACGGTAGGATAGTTGATCGGTTGCACATAGACGCCGTGATCGGCCAGCAGCATGTCGCTGATCAGCTTGGTGTGGACGGGGTCGCCGACCAGCACCGGGACGATGTGGCTGTCGTTTTCCATGACCGGTAGGCCGGCGGCCTTGAACATGGCCTTCAGGGTCGCGGCGCGCTCCTGATGGATCTCGCGCACTTCGGGGTGCTGCTTCAGCCAGCGGACGCTGGCCAGTGCGCCGGCCACCAGCGCGGGCGGCAGCGAGGTCGTGAAGATGAAGCCCGAGGCCATCAGGCGGATGGCGTCGATCACTTCGGCGTCGCCGGCGATGTAGCCGCCCATGACGCCGAACGCCTTGCCCAGCGTGCCTTCGATGATGTCGATCTCGCCCATCAGGCCGTCGCGCTCGGCGACGCCGCCGCCGCGCGGGCCGTACATGCCGACCGCGTGGACCTCGTCCAGATAGGTCATGGCGCCGTACTTCTTGGCCAGAGCGGCCGTGGCGCGGATGTCGGCGATGTCGCCGTCCATCGAATAGACGCTCTCGAACGCGACCATCTTGGGCGCGTCGGCCGGAGCGGCCGCCAGCAGTTCTTCCAGATGCTCAAGATCGTTGTGGCGGAACACCTTGCGCGGACCGCCGCCGTTGCGGATGCCGGCGATCATCGAGGCGTGGTTCAGCTCATCCGAGAAGATGATCAGGCCAGGCAGGATCTTCTGCACCACCGACAGGCTGGCCTCGTTCGAGACGTAGCCCGAGGTGAACAGCAGCGCGCCTTCCTTGCCGTGCAGGTCGGCCAGCTCGGCCTCCAGCAGGACGTGGTCGTGGTTGGTGCCCGAGATGTTGCGGGTGCCGCCCGAGCCCGAGCCGTGCGCGTCGACGGCCGCCTTCATGGCGTCCATGACGACGGGGTTCTGGCCCTGGCCGAGATAGTCGTTGCTGCACCAGACCACGACTTCGCGTTCCGAGCCGTCCTGGCGGGTCCAGGTGGCGCGCGGGAACTGCCCACGCTGTCGCTTCAGGTCGGCGAAGACCCGGTAACGGCCCTCTTCGCGGATCTGGTCGACGGCGCTGCGGAACGCGGCTTTGTAGTCCATGTCGGTCTCTTAAACCTCCGGTCGGATGGGCCGGAAGTCCCCTTATTCACGGCACGGCTTTTCGCACCAAGCGTTGGCAGTGTCCATCTACGGACGTTTACCTACAAATTGAATTGCGCGATTGGCCGCATCGATTTCGTCAATGAACACCCTCGCGAATGGCGGGTCTTGGCCGATTCAGGCCAGTTTCGCCAGCTTTCCGCGCAGTAACTCGATGACGGCCGAGAAGTCCTTGGCCCCAAAGCCGTTGCCGTCGAACAGGGCGTACAGCGCCTCGGCCTGCGCGCCCATCGGGGTGCTGGCGCCGGCCTTGGACGCGGCTTCTTGCGCCAGTTTCAGGTCCTTCAGCATCATGGCCGTGGCGAAACCGCCCTCATAGTGGCGGTCGGCCGGAGTCTGCGGCCCGACGCCCGGCACCGGGCAATAGCTGGTCACCGACCAGCACTGGCCCGACGACTTGCTGGCGATCTCGAAGAAGCGATCGGCGGCCAGGCCCAGCTTCTCGGCCAGGGCGAAGGCCTCGCAGGTGCCCAGCATCGAGACGCCCAGCAGCATGTTGTTGCAGATCTTGGCCGCCTGCCCCGCCCCGTGGTCGCCGGCGTGGATGGTCACGCGCGACATTGGCGCCAGGGCGTCCTCGATGGCCGGGAAATCGACCGCCGCGCAGCCGACCATGAAGGCCAGGGTGCCGGCCTCGGCGGCCATGATGCCGCCCGACACCGGCGCGTCGGCGAACCGGAAGCCGGCCTCCGCCGCCTGCCCCGCCACCGCGCGAGCGCTCTCGACATCGATGGTCGAGCAGTCGATCAGCAGGGCCGATTTGGGCGCGTTCTTCAGGATCTGTTCGCCATAGACCGAGCGCACGTGCGGACCGGCCGGCAGCATGGTGATCACCACCTCGGCGTCCGCTACGGCCTCGGCCACCGAAGCCGCCGCCTGGCAACCCGCCGCCACAGCCCGCTCGACCGCTGCCGCCGACAGGTCGAAGGCGCGGACCTTGTGGCCGGCCTTGGCCTGGTTGGCGGCCATGCCGCCGCCCATGTTGCCCAGGCCGATGAAGGCGATGCTGGTCATCGTGAAGCTCCCTGCAAATGCGAACCGCGCCTCATGGGCGCGGCTCTTATCGTTGTCTTTCGTGGTCTTTTGAGGTTCAGCGCGCCGTCGCGGGCTTGCGGAACTTGTAGACGAACTGGTCGGTCTTGCCGCGGATGGCGGCGTCGAAGACGTTGGCCTTGCGGGTGTCGCCCGGGTCGCGCAGCACGCGGCTCTCGCCCTCGAAGATGAAGCCGGCGGCCGTGACCTCCGAGCGGACCACCGCCGAGTCGATGCGGTGCAGGGTCTCGGTGTCGCGCAGGCCCGAGCCCGCCTCGGCCGAGTGGTCGATGACCAGGAACACGCCGCCCGGCTTCAGGGACCTGAAGATCTGGCGGTTCACGACGCCCAGGTCGGCGGGGCCCATGAACTTGTCGTGCATGTCGTGATAGTTCTGGGCCGTGAACACCAGATCCAGCTTCTCGGGCGCGCCGAAGTTGGGCAGCGTGTTCAGGATCACCTTCACGTTCGAATAGGCCGGGTCGCGAGCGATGGCGTTCACCGCCGGCTCGCGCTTAGCCAGCTTGGTCAGCTCGTCGGGCACATAGGCGTAGACCACGCCCCGCGGACCGACCGACTTGGCCAGGATGCGGGTGAAGTAGCCGCCGCCCGGAATCAGGTCGGCGACCTTGGCGCCCGGACGCACGCCGGCGAAGGTCAGCACTTCACCGGGGTGACGATTGGCGTCGCGGACCATGTCGGCGGCCGGACGCGACGGATCGCTGAGTGCGGCGGCGATGTTCGGCGCGACGGCCGCAGCCACCGGGCCCGGAGGCGGCGGCGGCGGGGGTCCCATCATCGGCTGGGTGGCGCAGGCCGCGAGGCCCAGCACGGCGACGAGACTGAGAAGCGGCTTACGCATGGCAATCCTTCCGAACCGACGTGTTCTTGTTACTGTGACCCTAGCCTAGACTATCCGCTACGTCAGCGGCGCCCATTCTTCGCCGGCGGGAAGCGGGGCGAAAATCTCCTCCAGCATGGCGTCGGTGACGCCCTCCAGCGTCGCGGGGTTCCACTGGGGCGCGTTGTCCTTGTCGACGATCACGGCCCGGACGCCCTCGATGAAGTCGTGCTTCCTCACCACGCGCGAGCCGATGCGGTACTCCATGGCCATGTTGTCGGCGAAGTCGGTCATGGCCGCGCCGCGCTTCAGCTGCTCGAAGGCGACCTTCATCGTCTGGGGCGACTTGGTCTGCATCACCGCCAGCTGGGCCTTGCCCCAGTCGCTGGAGTCGAGGGTCAGGAACTCGACGATTTCCTCGACACTCTCGCCGGCGAACAGGCGGTTGAGGTCCTGCTCGAAGCCCAGCAGCGCGGCCTTGCCGGCGTCGGCGCGGTACTTCTTCAGGATCTCCTCAATGCGGCGCGGGTCGGCGACGATGGCCTTTTTCAACCCCGCGATGGCGCCGAACTCGACGAAGTGGGTGGCGATACCCAGCCGCATGCAGTCCGCGCCCTTGATCCGCGCGCCGGTCAGGGCCAGCCACAGCCCCGCCTTGCCCGGCAGGCGCGGCAGGTACCAGCCGCCGCCGACATCCGGGAACAGGCCGATGCCGGTCTCGGGCATGGCGAAGGTCGTGCGCTCGGTGGCGATCCGCACGTGGGCGGGCATCGAGATGCCGACGCCGCCGCCCATGACGATGCCGTCCATCACCGCCACGACCGGCGTGTCATAGGTGAACAGCAGGTGGTTCAGCTGGTACTCGGTGTGGAAGAAGGCCCGCGCCTCGACGCCGTCCTTGGCGCCGCTTTCGGCCAGCATGCGGATGTCGCCGCCGGCGCAGAAGCCGCGCTCGCCGGCGTGGTCGATCAGGACCATGTAGATCTCGGGGTCTTCCTGCCAGTCCAGCAGCGCGCCGATCATCGTCTCGCACATGCCCTGGGTCAGGGCGTGCAGAGCCTTGGGGCGATTGAGCGTGATGCGGCCGACGTTCTTCTCGACGCTGATCAGGACTTCGGGTTCGTCGGTCATATTCAGTCCTAAGCGGGTTCGTCGACGGGCGCGCAGTCGAAGCGGTCGATCTGGCCGGCCATCAGGCGGTAGACGGCGTTCTGCGGGATGTCCTGGGCCAGGGTGTCGGCCTTCGAGAGGCCGGCATAGGCGCCGCGCAGCAGCCGGCCGGCGACGCCGTGGCTGACCACGATCAGCCGGCGCTCGGGCTCGGCGGCCTGCTCGGCCAGCCACGCGGTGAGGCGAGCCATCATGCCCTCATAGGTCTCGCCGCCCGGCGCGTGGAAGCCCCAGGCGTCGTCGCCGTGCAGATGCGGGTTCTCGCCCCTCACCTCCTCGCGCAGGCGGTTGGACCATTCGCCGACGTCGATCTCGACCAGGCGCTCGTCGATCGCCACCGGCAGGCCGAGGCGTGCGCCGATCGTCTCGGCCGTGTTCAGGGCGCGACGCAGCGGGCTGGCGACGATGCGCCACTCGGCCGGCGGATCGCGGCGGACCAGGTCGAACAGCAGCTCGCCCATCGCCGCCGCCTGGGCGCGGCCCAGCGGCGTCAGGTCCGACTCCGACCGCCCCTGCAGGCGCCCCTCGCGATTGTGGAAGGTCTCACCGTGGCGACAGAGATAGATCACTGCCTGAACATCTCGCGGGCGATGATGACGCGCATGATCTCGTTGGTCCCTTCCAGGATCTGGTGCACCCGCAGGTCGCGCACGATGCGCTCCAGCGGATAGTCCTGGAGGTAGCCGTAGCCGCCATGCAGCTGCAAGGCGTCATTGGCCACCTGGAAGCCGGCGTCGGTCGCGAACCGCTTGGCCATGGCGCACAGCTTGGTCGCCTCGGGGTGGCGGTTGTCCAGAGCATGGGCGGCGCGGCGCACCATCAGGCGGGCGGCCTCCAGCTCGGTGGCCATGTCGGCCAGCTTGAACTGCAGGGCCTGGAAGTCCTTCAGCGCTTTGCCGAACTGGTTGCGGGTCTCCATGTAGGCCTTGGCCGTGTCGAGGGCGAACTGCGCGCCGCCCAGCGAGCACGAGGCGATGTTCAGCCGCCCGCCGTCCAGGCCCATCATGGCGAAGCGGAAGCCCTCGCCTTCCTGGCCGATGCGATTGGCGACCGGCACCCGGCAGTTGTCGAAGTTCACTTGCGCGGTCGGCTGGGCGTTCCATCCCATCTTGCGCTCGTTGGCCCCGAAGCTGAGACCCTCGGTCCCCTTCTCGACCACGAAGGCCGAGACGCCCTTGGCGCCGTCGCCGCCGGTGCGAGCCATGACGACATAGACGTCCGACACGCCGCCGCCGGAGATGAAGGCCTTGCCGCCGTTCAGGACGTAGTGGTCGCCGTCCAGCTTGGCGGTCGTGCGCATGTTGGCCGCGTCCGAGCCCGAGCCCGGCTCGGTCAGGCAGTAGCTGGCGATCAGCTCCATCGTGGTCAGGCGCGGCAGATAGCGCTTGCGCAGATCGTCCGAACCAAAACGATCGATCATCCACGAGGCCATGTTGTGGATGGTCAAATAAGCGGCAGTCGGCACATCACCGTAGCTGAGCGCCTCGAAGATGATCGAGGCGTCCAGGCGCGACAATCCGCTGCCGCCGACATCTTCGTTGACATAAATGCCGGCAAAACCCAGCTCGGCCGCCTGGCGCAGGGTGTCGACAGGGAAGTGTTTCTGCTCGTCCCACTGCGCCGAGAACGGGGCAAGCTGTCCTTCGGCGAAAGCGCGAGCCGCATCCTGGATTGCGACTTGATCTTCGTTCAGAGCGAAATCCATGCGCACTTCCTCCCGTTCAGGGCAGAACCGCCCCAACGCCAATTCTAGGTTTTCTTGGCCGCCCACGTGCCGCGCTTGAGGCCAGCTGTCAACGCGTGTCGCCGTTGCGTCGCAGTGTGACCTGAAATCCTCCGTTACACGGTGTGTAGCGCCTGTGACGCCTCACCCCCTTGATAACCATCGCCTATCCCTCCAAATGCCCATCTCGAGTCTGGGCGTTCTCAACCATAACAATTGCATCGACGATTATGCGTTTCCTGAAACTTGCACTGGCCGCCCTGACGGTGGCCCTTGGGATGGCTGCGGCCACGGTTCCGGCCCACGCGGCCGACGGCGGCGGCATCGCGCGTAGCTACGGCGTGTGGCGCAACCCGCACAACACCGTGCACCTTGAGATCAAGGACTGCGGCGCCAGCACTTGCGGCGTCGTCGTCTGGGCCAGCTCCAAGGCCGAGGCCGACGCCCGCAAGTCGGGAACCGACACCCTGATCGGCAAACAGCTGCTGCGCGACTTCGAAGCCCAGCGCGACGGCTCGATGAAGGGCCGCGTCTGGGTGCCGACCCTGAAGATCACCCTGGTCGGCTCGGCCGACATCGTCGACACCAAGACCATGCGCGCCAAGGGCTGCGTGATCGGCAACCTGCTGTGCAAGTCTCAGCTGTGGACCCGCATCGACAGCCCCTCGCTGCTGGCCTCGCGGGCCGCTCCGTAAACTTCCACCTTAAGGGCGGGCGTCTCTTGCCTCGCGCGGTCGCTCGCGCGAAACCAAGCGCATGACCGTTCCGCCCCTCGCTCCCTATCCGCACACCCGCCTGCGCCGCGTGCGCCAAGCCGACTGGACCCGCCGCCTCGTCCGCGAGACCGAGGTCCGACCGTCCGACCTGATCTGGTCGATGGTGGTGCACGAGGGCGAAGGGACGATTCCCGTGGCCTCGATGCCGGGCGTCGAGCGCCTGAGCGTCAAGGACGCCGCCAAGGCCGCCATCCGCGCTCGCGATCTCGGCATCCCCGCCATCGCCATCTTCCCGCACATCGACGGCAGCCGCAAAGACGCAACCGGCTCGATCGCCGCCGATCCGGACGGCGTCATCCCCCGCGCCGTGAAAGCCATGAAGGACGCCGCCCCCGAGGTCGGCATCATGTGCGACGTCGCGCTGGACCCCTTCACCGACCACGGCCATGACGGCGTGATCGAGGGCGGCAAGATCCTCAACGACCCGACCATCGAGCGCCTGATCGAACAGGGCCTGATGCAGGCCGAGGCCGGGGCCGACATCCTGGCCCCGTCCGACATGATGGACGGCCGCATCGGCAAGCTGCGCGCGGCGCTGGAAGGCGCCAGCCACCAGGACGTGATGATCATGTCCTACGCCGCCAAGTACGCCTCGGCCTTCTACGGCCCTTACCGCGACGCCATCGGCTCGGCGAAACTCGCGGGCGGCCAGGGCGACAAGAAGACCTACCAGATGGACCCGGCCAACACCGAGGAAGCCCTCCGCGAGGTCGCGCTCGACATCGCCGAGGGCGCCGACATGGTCATGGTCAAGCCGGGCATGCCGTATCTCGACATCCTGCGCCGCCTGGTCGACGAGTTCCGCATGCCCACCTACGCCTTCCAGGTGTCGGGCGAGTACGCGATGATCATGGCCGCCGCCCAGAACGGCTGGATCGACCAGGATCGCGCCATCCTGGAAAGCCTGACCGCCTTCAAGCGCGCCGGCGCGGCGGGGATCATCACCTATTTCGCCCCCTGGGCCGCCGAGAAGCTGGGCTGATCATGGCGGCGCCCAGGACCGCCTTCAGCCAAGGCCGGTTCTACGGCGCGCCGACGGTCGAGCGCCAGCTGTCGGCCGTGCGCCTGGCGCACCTGGAAGCCACCGAGCGCGCCGAGCACGTCGACGAGCACAGCCACGACGACGCCCACTTCGTGCTGGCCACCCATGGCCGCTACATCACCACGGCAGCCGGCCCTGAAACCGAAGGGCCGGTGCTGGTCTACAACCCGCCCGGCGTCGTGCACCGCGACCGCTTCGTCGATGTCGGCGGCTACTTTCTGGCCGTCAGCTTCGGCGCCGCCGACTGGCGCGCCCTGGCCGACGCCGGACGCGGCGCGGCGATCGACGCCCTGCGGCTCACCGGCCCGGCCGCCCGCCGCGCCGCCCTGCGCCTGACCCGCTCGCTGCTGGTCCGCGACGCCGAGGCGCTGTCGCTGGAAGGCTTGAGCCTGGAGTTGGCCTCTCAGGCCCTGACACGAGCGCCCGAAAGCGACAAGCGCCCGCCCTGGCTGGACCGCGCCGAGACCTATCTGGCCGACACGTTCGACCAGCCGATCAATGTCGCGGATCTGGCGCAGATCGCCGGCGTGCATCCGGTCTATCTGGCGCGTGGCTATCGTCGTTGGCTGGGCGCGGCGCCGGGCGATCGCCTGCGCACGCGCCGGCTGGAGCGGGCCGCCGACCTCTTAATGCGCGGCCGCGACCCGATCGGCGACATCGCCCTGGTCTCGGGCTTCTGCGACCAGAGCCACCTCAATCGCCAGTTCCTCAAGGCCTATGGCGTCACGCCCGGCGAGTTCGCGCGGCTGTGCGGTCGCCGGCCGCAGGTTTCAAGCGTCCAAGACGAAACGGCCCGCGCAGCTTAGACGGCAGGGGTTCCTTGTGGAGTTCCCGTCTTGAAAGCCTTCGTGTTCGCCGCCGCCGTTCTTCTGGCCCCTCTCTCAGCCCAGGCCGCCGAGTGGTCCACCGCCACGCCCGCCGCCGAGGGCCTGTCGGCCGCCAAGCTCAACGCCATGTCGGCCGCCATCAAGGCCGGACAGTTCCAGCAGATCACCAGCGTCCTGATCGCTCGCCACGGCAAGCTGGTGTTCGAGGCCTATTACGACGAGGGCAAGCCGGACGGCGGTCCGGAGGCGCGCCGCAACACCCGCTCGGCGACGAAGACCGTCACCGGCATGCTGGCCGGCGCGGCCATCGCCCGCGGCGCCCTGACCAGCGTCAACGCACCGATCAAGGCTTACCTGAAGGACCGGCCGCCGGTCGCCAATCCCGATCCGCGCAAAGACAAGGTCACGGTCGAGGACCTGCTGACCATGAGCTCCATCGCCGAGTGCGATGACGACAATTCGTTCTCGCGCGGCAACGAGGAGCGGATGTACCTGATCGAGGACTGGGTCGGCTTCTACCTCGACCTGCCGGTGCGCGGCTTCCCCGACTGGAACCCCAAGCCCGAAGCCTCGCCCTACGGCCGCAGCTTCAGCTACTGCACCGCCGGGGTCGTGACCCTGGGCCAGGTCGTCCAGAACGCGGTGAAAAAAACCCTGCCCGCCTTCGCCGACGAAGTGCTGTTCAAGCCGCTCGGCATCGAGAACCCCAAGTGGCAGATGTCGCCGCTGGGCCTGGCCATGGGTGGTGGCGGTCTGGGTCTGCGCAGCCGCGACCTGCTGAAGCTGGGCCAACTCTACGCCAACGGCGGCCAGTGGGAGGGCAAGCAGGTGCTGCCGGCCGCCTTCATCAAGGCCTCGGTCACGCCGCACGCCAATGCGCGCGAGAACACCGACTACGGCTATCTGGTCTGGCTCCAGACCTTCAACGGTCACAAGGCCTGGCTGATGAGCGGCTCGGGCGGCCAGAAGGTGGCGATCGTGCCGGATCTCGACCTGATCGCCGTGGTCACCACCACCAACTTCGGCGTCCGCCAGCCGCACGCCATCTCCGAGAAGCTGCTGGCCGAGCACATCCTGGCGGCGGTGGAGAAATAGCGACTCGGCTAGACTCCGAGGATGAGCCGCGTCCTCGACATCGTCACCGCCGTGATCCGCGATGCGGACGGCCGCATGCTGCTGGTCCGCAAGCGCGGCACGACGGCGTTCATGAAGCCCGGCGGCAAGCGCGACGGCGGCGAGGACGACCTGGCCACCCTGGCCCGCGAGCTCGACGAGGAGCTGGGCTGCCGCTTGGTCCACGCCGAACTGCTGGGGAACTTCTCCGCGCCGGCCGCCAACGAAGCGGGCTTCACGGTGCAGTCGGCGACCTACCTGGCCACGGTCGAGGGCGCGATCGCTGCGCGTGCCGAGATCGAAGAGCTGGCCTGGATCGACCCGGCCGCACCAGGCGACCTGCGCCTCGCGCCGCTGCTGACCGAGCAGGTGCTGCCCGCGCTGCTGGCTCGCGCCTAGGCCTTGGAGCCCATGGCGGTGATCCGTCCGGCGACCATCTCCAGCGCCAGTTCGCGCGCCCGGCCCGACGGCCGGCCCAGCAACTCGCTGAGCGTTGGCCCGAACAACCCGACGCCGATGGCCAGCACGATGTTCAGCAGGATGAAGTCGATGATCGTCTCGCGCTCGACGCCGACGTCGCGGGCCAGCCGCGTCTGAACCACCTCGTCGACGACCTGGCGCACCAGGGTCATCCGCCGCCCCTCGCCGGTCAGCTCCAGCCAAGCCGCCAGCCGCGCCGCGCCCTTGGTCTCGAAGGCGTCGAACAGCGCCTGGGCTCCGAAGCCCGGCGTGGCGCCCTGCGCGTTGAAGCCGGTGATGATCGTGTCGGAGAGCTGGCGGATCATCCGTTCCATCAGCGCCGTCTCGACCCCGGCGATCGAACCGAAGTGGTGGATGACGTTGGCGTGGACCACGCCCGCGGCCTTGGCGACATCGGCCAGCTTGATGGCCTGCGGGCCTTGCTCGACCAGCAGCGCTTCGGCGGCGGCGAGAATGTTCTCGCGCGCGGCTTCGGGCGAACGGCGCACGCGGGTCTTCGGAGCGGTCGTCTCTATTGACATTTTTGTCAGTATAACTCAGAGTGCGTCACAACACAGGCTGACCAAGCCCTAATCCGGCGGAGCGCACAACGCCATGACCGATGCCAAAACCACCCCGACCGACCTGGACGTCACCCCGCGCGACATCCGTTTCGACCTCGCCGACGCCCAGAAGGGTCACTGGCTGGGCGGCGATCCCGTCGGCACGGCGGTGTTCAACGCCCTGTCCCTGACCTTCCCCGACGGCGAGCGCCTGTTCATGGACGCGGTGCGCAACTACCGCCACCTGCTGACCGGCAAGCTGTTGGACGACGCCAGGAACTTCATCGCCCAGGAAGCCATCCACTCACGCGAGCACCATCAGCTGAACAGCCTGATCGACCGCGACCGCTATCCGGTGGCAGAGATCGAGGAGACGGTGAAGGGCCGCGTGAAGATGGCCCGCGAGCGCGGCAAGATGGCCATGCTGCTGTCGACCATCGCGCTGGAACACTTCACGGCGATGATGGCCGAGATGCACGTGCGCCATCAGGACCTGTTCGACCAGGCCCATCCCGAGGTCGAGAAGCTGTGGCGCTGGCATGCCATGGAGGAGACCGAACACAAGGCGGTCGCCTACGACGTCTTCATGGTCGCGACCAAGGACTGGACGCCGCGCCGCCGCTACCTGATGCGCTGCCGGGCGATGTTCTTCGTGACGATCATGTTCACCCGCAACATCTGCCGCTACGCCGCCCGCCTGCTGGAGGCCGACGGCTATTCGCCCAAGGCGGCGCTGAAGGCGGTCAATGCGTTCGTCTGGGGCAAGCCGGGCCTCTTCCGTCGCGGCTGGAAGACCTACTTCGCCTGGTACCGCCCCGGCTTCCACCCGTGGGACCAGGACGACCGCGCCGCGTTCGCCGGTTGGAAGGCCGAGTTCGACGCGGCGATCGCCTAGCCAGAACAGCGTTCTGGCAGTAGTGTCGGGTCGTCGACGCGCCCTCATGGCGCGGCCGGGGGGTCCGACATGCGACTGCGCGCGCTTTCGTCCGTGATGATCCTCGGCGGCGCGCTCGTCGCCCTGCTTGCCTGCCAGCAGCAGCCAAAGGCTCCGGCCGGCGCCCAGCTGACCTGGGCCTATCCGAAGGGTCCGCAGGCGCCGCTGCCGCCCTATCCGGCGGGTGAGCTGCATGTTCCCGGCAGCACCGTGACCTACAACGGCGAGGCGCTGAACAAGGGCGCGGGCCCGCCCGACTGGTTCCCCGAGCGCCATCCGCCCGCGCCGCAGAGCGTGGCCAAGGGCCGCGACGGCGTCCTGGCCTGCGCCGAGTGCCACCGGATCGGCGGCGACGGCTATATCGGCACGGCGGATCTGGCCGGACTGAAGGCCGAATACATCGTCCAGCAGGTCGAGGAATTCCGCGCGGGCCGCCGCCATTCTTGGGAGGCCGGCCGCCCGGCGACGGCGGAGATGATCAACATCGCCCGCAAGGTCACCGCCGCCGACCTCCAGGCCGCCGCCGACTACTACGCCGCCCTGCCCCGCAAGGCCCACACCCGCGTGGTCGAGAGCGACACCGCGCCGGCCGCGCATGGCAGCTTCTTCGGCTGGATGGAGGAAATCCCCGGCCAGCCCGCCAAGCCGCTGAACGGCCAGGTGGTCGAGATCGCCGAGGACTGGTCGCGCATGCTGCTGGCCGATCCGACCTCGGGCATCGTGATCCACGCGCCGGTCGGAACGATCGCGGCCGGCGAAGCCCTGGCTCGTTCGGGCGGCCCCGGCGGCCAGGCCTGCGCGACCTGCCACGGCGCGGGCCTGAAAGGCTCGGCCGTCGCCCCGCCGCTGGCGGGCCGTTCGGCGGCCTACCTGGCCAGGCAGCTGCTGGACATCAAGACCGGCGCGCGGAGCGGACCGGCCGTGACGCAGATGCAGGCACCGGCCCAGGGACTGGACGACGCGCAGATCCGCGATGTCGCGGTCTATCTGGCGTCGCTGAAGCCCTAGCCGGCGATCAGACCGAAGTCCGCCACCTGGCCCATGGCGTCGCGGACGGCGGCCAGGGTCTTGAGGCGGTTGTCGCGGTGCTCGGGCTCGTTGACGAAGACCCCGTCCAGATAGGCGTCGACCGGACCGCGCAGCTCGGCCAGCTGGGTCATGGCGCCGGTGAAATCTTCGGCGTCCAGGGCGTCCTTCAGCGGCTTGGCCAGCAGGCGCAGGGCGTTGTAGAGGCCCACCTCGGCGTCGCTGTCGGCGGTCGGTGCCTCGGGCGCACCGGTCGGCAGAGCGCCCTTCTTCTCCTCGGCCTTGAGGATGTTCGAAGCGCGCTTGTAGCCGGCCAGCAGGTTCTTGCCGTCATCGGTCTTCAGGAAACCGTCCAGGGCCTCGACCCTCGCAACGATGCGCGTGAAGTCGTTGTCGGGGCCGGAGGCGATGTGAACCGCCGCTTGAACGAGGTCATGACGACGCCCCTCATCCCGAAGGCGAACAGCAAGGCGATCCAGGAAGAAGGTCGTCAAATCTTCCAACGGCCACCAGTCGTCCGCGGCCCTGCCTGGCTTGAGGCGTAGGTAGTGGGCCCGCGAAACTTCAGATTCCTCGAAGCGAACACCATTTTCCAGCACAATCCGGATCACGCCCAGCGCCGCGCGTCGCAGCGCATAGGGGTCCTTCGAGCCCGTCGGCTTCTCGTCGATCGCGAAGAAGCCGACCAGCGTGTCCAGCTTATCGGCCAGCGCCACCGCGATGCTGACCGGCGCGGTCGGCACGGCGTCCGAGGGGCCTTGCGGCTTGTAGTGGTCGCGCACGGCGTCGGCGATCTCGCCGTCCAGGCCGAAGGTGCGGGCGTAGTAGCCGCCCATGACGCCCTGCAGCTCGGGGAATTCGCCGACCATCTGCGAGGCGAGGTCCGCCTTGGCCAGGCGCGCGGCTTCCTTTGTCTTCTCTACATCCGCGCCGACCAGCGGGGCGATCTCGCCGGCCAGGGCGACGATGCGTTCGACGCGCTGGGCCATGGTGCCCAGCTTGGCGTGGAAGGTCACGCCGTTCAGCTTCTCCAGCCACGGCTCGAAGCCGACCTTGACGTCCTCGTCCCAGAAGAAGCGGGCGTCGGACAGGCGCGAGGACAGCACCTTGGCGTTGCCGGCCGCGATCACCGCGCCGCCGTCTGCCGCCTGGATGTTGGCGATGGTGATGAAGTGCGGGGCCAGGCCCTCCTCACCGGCCTTGCGGACGGCGAAGTACTTCTGGTGCGTGCGCATCGAGGTGCGGATCACCTCGGGCGGCAGGCTGAGGAACACCGGATCCATGTCGCCCAGCACCGGCGTCGGCCATTCGGCCAGGCCCGCGACTTCGTCCAGAAGTCCTTGGTCTTCGACCAGTTCCAGGTGACGCGCGAAGCACAGGGTCTTGCAGCCTTCGAGGATGCGTTCCTTGCGCTCCTCGACGTCGAGCACGACGAAGTGAGCTTCCAGGCCCGCCGCGTATTCGTCGAAGTCCTTGGCCACGAACGGCTGGGCGTCGCCCATGAAGCGGTGGCCTTCGGTCACGTCGCCGCTGGGGATGCCTTCGATGGCGAACGGCACGACCTCGCGGTCCAGCACGCACAGGATCCGCTTCAGCGGACGCACCCAGCGCAGCTTCTTGGTCCCCCAGATCATCGACTTGGGCCACGGGAAGCCACGGACGATGGCCTCGACCATCTCGGCGACGATCTCCGGGGTCGGACGGCCCTTCTTCTCTATGAAGGCCATGTAGACGCCGTCGCGCTCGACCAGCTGATCCTGGGTCAGGCCGGCCTTGCGCAGGAAGCCTTCCATGGCTTGCGGCGGGGCGCCGACGCGCGGGCCCTTCAGCTCTTCCTTGCGGTCGGCCTGGGCTAGCGGCAGGCCTTCGGCGACCAGGGTCAGGCGGCGCGGGCCGGCGAAGGTCTTCAGGGCCTCGGGCAGGAAGCCGGCGGCGGCCAGGTGCTCGCGCGCCATGCGCTCCAGGTCCTTGGCGGCCTGGGCCTGCATGCGGGCGGGGATCTCTTCCGAGAACAGTTCGAGGAGAAGTTGGGGCATCGTGACTTACGCGGCTTCCTGCTGCTCGACCCAGGCGCTGGCGCACATCTTACAAAGGTCGCGGATGCGGCCGATGTAGCTGGCGCGCTCGGCGACGGCGATCGCGCCGCGGGCGTTCATCAGGTTGAAGAGGTGGCTGGCCTTGAGGACCATGTCGTAGGCGGGCAGCACCAGGGCCTTGTCCTGGTACGAGCGGGCCAGCATCAGCGGGACCTGCTCTTCCATCTGCTCGAACTGTTGCTTGAGCACCGAAACGTCATAGCCGTGGAAGTTGGCTTCCGACTGCTGGCGCTCGTTCTCCAGGAACACGTCGCCATAGGTTGTCGCGCCCAGGGGCGAGTCCGGGTCGTTGAACGGCAGGTCGTAGACGTTGTCGACGCCGAACACGTACATGGCCAGGCGTTCCAGGCCATAGGTCAGCTCGCCGGCCACCGGCGAGACGTCCAGGCCACCGACCTGCTGGAAGTAGGTGTACTGCGACACTTCCATGCCGTCGCACCAGACTTCCCAGCCCAGGCCCCAGGCGCCGACGGTGGGGTTTTCCCAGTCGTCTTCGACGAAGCGGATGTCGTGGGTACGTAAATCGAGGCCGATTGCTTCCAGAGACCCCAGGTACAGGTCCTGCATGTTCTCGGGGTTCGGCTTCAGGATCACCTGGTACTGGTAATAGTGCTGCAGGCGGTTGGGGTTCTCGCCATAGCGCCCGTCACCCGGACGGCGCGAGGGCTGCACATAGGCCGCGTTCCAGGGCTCGGGGCCCAGCGCGCGCAGCACCGTGGCCGGGTGCAGGGTCCCTGCCCCCACTTCCACGTCGTGCGGCTGCAGGATGATACAGCCCTGCCGGCTCCAATAGTCATGGAGCGTCAGGATCAGGCTTTGGAAGGACTTGGGTTTTTCGCGCGACATCAATCGAAGCAGGCCTAGAAAAAAGTCGGCGGACCATAGGGCCCGCCGACTGGTGCTTCAAGCGATGTCCGGAAGCGGAAAGGCTTTAGTTGCCCTTCGGCACGGTGCGCTTGCCGGCGTTGGAGTCCGGCAGGCCGTACTTGGCGCGGTTGGCCTTGGTGTCGGCGACCGGCGGGTTGGAGACGACATTGGCGTCACCGGCCTTCAGCGCGGCCTGCTCGTCCGGCGACTTCGACGACACCGCGACCGTGCCCGAGGTGTTCACGCCGGCTTCCGGCGCGGCCGGCGCCATGGCCGGGGCGGCGGCCGGATCGGTCGCCATGTCGGTGCTAGCGGTCGGAGCGGGCATCGTCTGCGGCTCAGCAGGCATAGCCTGGCCGGCCGGCGCCATCTGCTCGTTGGAAGCCACCTGCATGGTCGCGTTTGCGTCGGTCGCCGAGGCGGCGGCTTGCAGGCCCGGGACGTCCTTGGGCATCAGGACCTTGTCGACGACGTGCAGCACGCCGTTGCTGGCCATGACGTCGGTCTGGGTGATGGTGGCGGTGTCGACCATCGGAGTCGCGCCCGAGCCGTCCAGCAGCAGCGGCGAGCCTTCGACACTCTTCACTTCACCCTTGGCGCCCTTGATCTTGGTGGAGTCCACCTTGGCGTTGATCAGGTGATAGGTCAGCACCTTCTGCAGCATCGGGCCGTTTTCCGGCAGCATCAGCTTGTCCAGCTCGCCGGCCGGCAGGGCCGCGAAGGCGGCGTCGGTCGGGGCGAACAGGGTCAGGTTCTGGTTGGTCTTCAGGACGCTGGTGAGGTTCACCGCGCCGACAGCCTTCAGGAAGATGCTGAACTGACCCGAGGCCTCGGCGGTCTGGATCAGGTCGCCCTTGGCGACGACGGGCGAGGACGCCGCCGGGGCCGGGGCTGCGGGCGCGGCGGCTTCTTGAGCGTGAGCAAAGCCGGTCATCAGGGCGACCGCGGCGGCGGCGGTCAGGAGACGCTGGGTGATCATGGTCGAGTTCCTCTCGGTTCGAGCGGTTTACGCCCGGACCGGGGAGTCGGTTCCGTGATCACGGGCACGTGATCACTTCAGAGCTTCACTTGAAGAAGAATACGACCGCTACGCCAGCGACGATCAAACCGAACCCGGCGACCGTCGACCACTTGATCGCCTCACCCAGATAGAAGAACGAGAACAGCGTGAACACCAGCAGCGTGATGAACTCCTGCCCCACCTTCAGCTGAGCTGTCGAATACACATGGTGGCCGATCCGGTTGGCCGGCACGGCCAGCATGTATTCAGGCAGGGCGATCAGCCAGCTGGAAAGGATTGCGATTGGCAGAGCCATCGGCTTGCCCTTCAAATGACCATACCAGGCGTAGGTCATGAAGACGTTCGACATGACCAGCATCAGCCAGGGTGCGATCTTCATGACCAGGGGCGACATCTGCGGGCTCCGGAGCGGGGCGATGGGGATTCCGCCAACCTAGGGCAAGCCGGGCCGTTCGGGCCAGAACCTCCCGTCCGCTCAAATCGCCGGTTTCTGACGCAACGGCGGCGCAGCATGCCGCTATTTTAGGCGCCTTGCCTATTTCCTTTCCAAAACCTTGCCCACCGCGCCCGTCACGGAACCGTCGCCGATAGCGTGGCCACGCCGGGGAACGATGCAGCGCGTGAAGGCGGCGTCGGCGGTGATCACCGGGGGCGAGAACGCTTCCGAACAACCAAGCAAAGCAAGCCCGTAGCTCAACGGGTCGGAGCAAGGCGGATGAAACTGATCATAGCGGTCGTCAAACCCTTCAAGCTGGACGAGGTGCGCGAAGCGCTCGTCGCCGCCGGCGTCGAAGGTCTGACGGTGTCGGAAGTGAAGGGCTACGGCCGTCAGAAGGGGCAGACCGAGATCTACCGGGGCGCCGAATACCAAGTGAATTTCGTGCCGAAGGTGAAGCTGGAGGCGGTCGTGGACGACGCTTCGGCCGCCAAGGCCGTCGAAGCCGTCAAGGCCGCCGCGGCCACCGGCAAGATCGGCGACGGCAAGATCTTCGTGCTGAACGTCGAGGAAGCCGTCCGCATCCGCACCGGTGAAACCGGCTCGGCCGCTCTGTAACGCATCGGGAAAAGGGGATACCGACCATGAAACTCACCTTCAAGCCGCTGGCCGGGCTGTTGCTCGCCGCGACCCTGGCGGGAGCTCCGCTGGGGGCCACCGCCTTCGCCCAGGAGGCCGCGCCCGCGCCGGCCGCCGCCATGACCGCCGCTGCGCCCGCCGAGGCTGCGCCGGCTCCGGCGGCCACGCCCGCTCCCGCCCCGGCCGCCGCGCCCACCATCGTCGACAAGAACGACAAGGGTGACAATGCGTGGATGCTGACGTCGGCCCTGCTGGTCCTGCTGATGATCATCCCCGGCCTGGCCCTGTTCTACGGCGGCCTGGTCCGCTCCAAGAACATGCTGTCGGTCATGATGCAGGTCTCGACCGTCGCCCTGATCGGCTTCGTCGCTTGGGTGCTGTGGGGCTACAGCTTCGCCTTCACCGACGGCGGCAGCTGGGACAGCTTCGTCGGCGGTCTTGGCCGCCTGTTCCTCAAGGACGTGACCCCGGCCAGCAACGTCGCGACGTTCTCGACCGGCGTGGTGATCCCCGAGTTCACCTTCATCTCGTTCCAGGCGACCTTCGCGGCCATCACCGCCGCCCTCGTGGTCGGCTCGCTGGTCGAGCGCATGAAGTTCGCCGCCATCGTCGCCTTCGCCGTCCTGTGGCCGCTGCTGTCGTACTATCCGATGGCGCACATGGTCTGGTGGTGGCCGGGTCCTGACGCGATCGCCCTGGCCCCGACCGCTCCGGTCAAGTCCGGCCTGATCTGGGGCTTCGGCGCCCTGGACTTCGCCGGCGGCACCGTGGTCCACATCAACGCCGGTATCGCCGCCCTGGTCGGCGCCATGGTCCTGGGCAAGCGCCAAGGCTACGGCAAGGAGCCGATGCCTCCGCACTCGCTGACCCTGACCCTGGTGGGCGCTGGCCTGCTGTGGGTGGGCTGGTTCGGCTTCAACGCCGGTTCGAACCTGGAATCGAACGGCTACGCCTCGCTGGCCATGATCAACACGTTCGTCGCCACCGCCGCCGCCGGTCTGTCGTGGATCGTCGTCGAGTGGATCACCCGCAAGAAGCCGTCGGCCCTGGGCCTGGCCTCGGGCATCGTCGCCGGCCTGGTCGCCGTCACCCCGGCCGCGGGCTTCGCCGGCCCGATGGGTTCGGTGATCCTGGGCCTGGTCGTCTCGCCGATCTGCATCTTCTTCTGCTCGGTCGTGAAGAACGCCCTGAAGTATGATGACAGCCTGGACGCCTTCGGCATCCACGGCATCGGCGGCATCGTCGGCGCCATCGGCACCGGCCTGCTGGTCAACCCCGCCTGGGGCGGCGCCGGCATCGTCGACTACACGAGCTGCGCCAAGGACGGCGACATCTCGACCTGCGACAACGCCGTCTACAGCCTGGGCACCCAGGTGATGGCCCAGCTGAAGGGCGTCGGCGTCACGATCGTCTGGTCGCTGGTCGCCTCGCTGATCGTCTTCTTCGTAATCAAGCTGGTCATCGGTCTGAAGGCTTCGCCGGAAGCCGAAGAAGAAGGCCTGGACATCTCGGAACACGGCGAACGCGCCTACCACAGCTAAGGCTGGCGGTAGGGGGTTCCCCCGAAACGTCGAAGGGCGCGGAGAGCAATCTCCGCGCCCTTTCTCTTTGAGCGATGATCGGCCAAGCTTGGTCATCGCCCGGAGATCGTGATGGACGCCCAACTGTTCCTGCTCTGCGTCCTGACCTTCGTGATCCACCTGATCGGCGCCCTGGCCTACGCCGTGCGCATCGCCGGCGTCCGCACGCGGCGGATCGCGATGTCGTTCGCCCTGTTCAACGTGCTGGTGCTGCTGTCGCGCGCCTCGAACGCCTTCCAGGGACCGTTCCTGTCCAAGCGGATCGAGACCGAATTGCTGGCGGGTACGGGCCAGAACCTGCTCACCGACTTCCAGTGGCTGATGGCCAGCGCCAGCCTGGCGGCGATCATCGGGGCCCTGGCCATCCCGACCGCCCAGCGCCTGTTCACCCGCGCCGTCGCCCACTTCCAGGTCCACCGCTCGGTGCCCAAGCTCCTGATGCACGCCTTCGCCAAGGGCGGCGTCGGCTATATCCGCGACGCGGTCGCCCTGCCCTCGTCCCGCCATATCGAGGGCCTGAAGCAGAAGATCGACGTGCCGGCGCGGGTGATCGTGTTGAACGTCCTGGCCCAGGCCCTGCTGACCGTCGGCGTCTTCGCCTCGCTCTATGCCGGCTATCTAGCGCCGGAGTTCCGGGTCACGGCCGTCAGCCTGTCGTCGGTGATCAACGGCGTGGCCACGATCCTGTTGTTCGTGCTGATCGATCCTGCCCTGTCGATCATGACCGACGACGTCATGGACGGCCGGGTCAGCGAGCCGGCCTTCCGCCGCGCCGTGGTCTGGTTCGCCGGCAGCCGCGTGGCCGGCACGGTGCTGGCCCAGCTGCTGCTGGTCCCTGCGGCGAGCGCCGTCGTGATACTGGCGCGGGTGATCTGATGGTCCGCCAGCGCCGCGCCGCCCGCGTCGTCCTGCTGGACGAGACCGACCGCGTGCTGCTGATCCGCTTCGAGATCAGGCGGCAAGACGGCGCCGTCGCGTTCTGGGCCACGCCCGGCGGCGGCCTCGAAGGCGACGAGGAGCCGCTCGCCGGCGCGCGGCGCGAGCTGATGGAGGAGCTGGGCCTGGACCTGCACTTGAGCGGCCCGATCCACGAAGCCACCGCCGTGTTCGAGCACGAAGGCGCGCCGCTTGAGAACACCGACACCTTCTTCCTGGCCCGCTGCGCCGCGTCTGCTCCGCGCCTCGACGGCATCGATGAAGCCGAACGTCAGGCGATGCGCGAGATACGGTGGTGGAGCGCCGACGCGATCGCCGCCAGCACGGAAGCCATCTTCCCCGCCGGACTGGCCGAGGTGGTCAGACGCGTTGCTAAATTCGGCGCGCGGTGACGATCGGAACCACCGGGTCCAGCATCTGGCCTTCCATCACCGGATTGGTCGCCTTGCCGGGCGTGGGCAGGTTCAGGATCGTGCGGACCACGTCCATGCCCTTGACCACTTGGCCGAAGGCCGCGAAGCCCAGGTTGTCGCCCTCGGCCGCCGGATTGGCGTCCAGGTACGGGGCCTCGCCCGCGCAGATGAAGAAGTCGCTGTCGCCGCTGCCGGGCTCGCGGCGGGCCAGGGACAGCGTGCCGTCGACATGGCGCAGACCCGTCTGGGTGGTCGGCTCGTGGGCGACGGGCTTGAGCACCTTCTTGGGATCGCTGGCCAGCCCGCCCTCGATCAGGCCGTAGGTGGTCGACCCCGGCGCCTTGGCCGAGCGCCAGAAGCTGGAGCCGTCATAGAGCTTGGCGTCCACATACTTCAGGAAGTTGGCCACGGTCAGCGGCGCCTGCTGGGCTTTCAAGGCGATGACGATCTGGCCCTGGCCCGTTTCCAAGCTGACCAGGATATCGCCCGCGCCCGGCACGATCGGCGTGGGCGCCAGGTTCAGGATTTGGGCGTTGGCCAGGCCCGGCGCGGCGGCCAGACCTCCGAGGGTGGCGAGAACGTCACGACGCTTCATGTCCAGCTCCTAGCTCAAGCGGCAGCGCCGCACCCACCAATCGGGCCGCGCCATCTCGAGGCGTTCGACCAGGGTCTCGGCCTCGATATCGCCGGCGCAGAGCGCAAAGCACGTCGCGCCCGAGCCCGACATCCTGACCAGCAGACTTTCGGGCTCCTCGCGCAGCACGTCCAGCACTTCGCCGATGCGCGGCTCCAGCGCCACGGCCGGCGCCTCCAGGTCGTTGCGGGTGGCGACGGAGAGCCAGGCGGCGACCTCCTCGACGCTCTCCAGGTCTTCCGGCATGAACGGACGCTCGGCCCCGTCCGGATGCACGGAGGCGTCATAGGCGCGGTAGACGGCTCCTGTCGGCGACGGCACGCCCGGATTGACCAGCACCGCATGCAGCGCGGGCAAGGCCGGGGCCGGCGACAGGATCTCCCCTCGCCCCTCGGCCATCAGCGCCGCAGCCCGCAGGCAGGCCGCGCCGTCCGCGCCCAGGCCGGCGGCCAGCGGTTCCAGCTCGTCGTCGGAGAGATCGGGCGCCAGAGCGTCGCGCAGCAGCTTGAAGGCCGCGCCCGCGTCGCTGGAACCGCCGCCCAGCCCCGCCGCGATCGGCAGGTGCTTTTCCAGGATCAGCCGATAAGGCGGGATCGGTCCGCCCAGCTTGGCATGGAACGCGCGCGCCGCCCGGACCACCAGGTTGTCGCCATCGACCGGAATGTCGCCGCCAAACGGCCCCGAGGTCTCGAAGGCCGGCGCGTCGCTGGGCTGGATCATCACCTGGTCGCCGACGTCGGCGAACACCATCAGGCTGGCGATCGGATGATAGCCCTCCGCATCCGGCCCGCCCACGTGCAGGAACAGATTGACCTTGGCCGGGGCGAAGGCGGAAAGCCGCATGATCACTCGACTTCAGCTGAAACGAACGACAGCCCGATAGCTCAGTTGCTGGCCGTCGTCGACGCGGTCGCCGCCGCGCCGCTCGCCGCCAGGCCGTTCTTCAGCTTGGCTTCGGAGTCGGCCTTCTGCTTGTCGTCGGGCTCCAGGCTCAGGACGCGCTGCCACTGGAACTGGGCCTCGGTCTTGCGCCCGATCCGCCAGTAGGCGTCGCCCAGGTGGCCGTTGACGTCCGGGTCGCCCGGCTCCAGCTCGACGGCGCCTTCCAGCTTCTCGACGGCGGCCTTGTAGTCGCCCAGGCGGAAATAGGCCCAGCCCAGGCTGTCGAGCATGGCGCCCGACTGCGGCCGGGCGGCGACGGCCTTCTGGACCATGCCCAGGGCCTCGGCCAGATGCTCGTTGCGGTCGATCCAGCTGTAGCCGAGGAAGTTCAGCAGCTCCGGCTCGTTGGGATTGATCTTCAGGGCCTGCTGCAGGTCGCGCTCGGCCTCGGGCCAGCGCTTGGCCTGCTCCAGGGCTACGGCGCGCAGATAGAGGACGCGCCAGTCGGGATTGGCGCTCTCGCGCTCGATCACCTTGTCCAGAACGGCCACCGACTCGTTCCACTGGCTGCCGGCGCGCAGCAGGTCGGCCAAAGCCAGCTGGGCGTCGCGGTCGGCCGGCGCAGCGGTCGCGGCGGCGCGAGCAACCTCCAGCGCCTTGGCCTTGTCGCCCAGGTCGTTCCACGCCCAGGCGACCTTGCTCTGGGCCGAGGCATAGTGCGGCGAGCCGGCGGGCACGTGGCCATAGGCCTCTATCGCGCCCTGCCTGTCCTCGCCCTGGTTCAGCAGGTCGCCGACCAGCACCCAGGCCTCGTCGCGGGCCGGGTCCAGGCGCAGGGCCAGGCGCAGATAGGCCAGGGCGAACTGGGTCTGCCGCTCGCCGGCGAAGGTGGCGGCGCAGGCCACCAGGCCCTCGGCCGCGCCCTGACGCAGAGTCGGCATCGGCGGCGGCGCGCCCTTGGACGCGGCGCGGGCCCGGGCGCGCAACAAGCCGGTGTCGTTCGGCGCGGCGCGCAGGGCCGTATCGTAGAGGGCCACGGCGTCGTCCTGGCGCTTGCGACGCTCCAGGAAGGCCCCGTAGTCCAAGGTGAAGATGCTGGCCGTGGCCGCGTTGCTGGTCAGGGCCTTGTAGTCGGTCTCGGCCTCGTCATAGCGCTTGGCCCGTTCGAACAGGCGCGCCTGGCCCTGCTGGCCGAAATATTGAACCAGCTTGTCGGTGCGCAGGGTCGGCTGGACGATCGCGCCCTCGTTGTCGCCGGCCGCGGCGGCGGCCCACGGCGCCAGCAAGGCGGCGGCCTGCTGGTGCGGGAAGCCCAGGTTGCTGGACTTCAGCAGGACTTGAGCGTCCTTGCCCTTGTTGCTGGCCAGGGCCTCGACCACGCGGGTCAGCACGGCCATGCGCTGGATGGCTTCGTTGGTCTCCGGACCGGTCGGCGCGGCCGCCGCGGCGCGGGTGATCTCCCCGGCCAGCAGCAGGGCCGAGAACGAGCGCTCGGCGATTACGCCGGGGTCGTCGCCCAGCACGGCGGCCGTGCCGAAATAGGTGGCCGCTTCCTTGGACTTGCCGTCGCGCAGGGCCGCCTGCCCGGCCAGGAACTGGCCGTACGAGGTGCGGGTGTCGAACATCGCCGCGGTGACGGGACCTCGCAGCGTGACAGTGTCGGACGTCGAGGCGCAGGCGGCCAGGGCCGAGACGGATACGCAGGCGAGCAGGACTTTGAAACGCGTCATCCCGCCACCCTCGGCGGTTTCGGGATCGCCCGCAAGAAAAAGCCTCCCAGACCGGGGGTCGGGAGGCTCTCTCATCTACATGTTGGGATAGTTCGGCCCGCCGCCGCCTTCGGGCGTCGTCCAGACGATGTTCTGCGACGGATCCTTGATGTCGCAGGTTTTGCAGTGGACGCAGTTCTGGGCGTTGATCTGGAAGCGCGGGTCCTGGCCCTGCTCGTTGTAGAGCACCTCGTAGACGCCGGCCGGGCAGTAGAGACGCGCCGGCTCGCCGTACTTGGGCAGGTTGACCGAGATCGGGATCGACGGATCCTTCAGCTTCAGGTGCGCTGGCTGATCTTCCTCGTGGTTGGTGGCCGACAGAAACACTGAGCTCAGCTTGTCGAAGCTGATCACGCCGTCGGGCTTGGGATAGACGATCGGCTGATAGTCCTTGGCCAGACCGGTCGAGGCCGCGTCGGTCTTCTCGTGCTTCATCGTGCCGAACAGGCCGAAGGCGCCGCCGGTCAGGTGGTTCAGCCACATGTCGGCCATGCCGAAGGCGCCGCCCAGGGCGGTGCCGAACTTGCCCAGCAGCGGCTTGGCGTTGCGGACGATCTTCAGCTCCTTGGCCACCCACGACTTGTCGTAGGCGGTCTGGTAGGCGGTCAGCTCGTCGCTGGTCCGGCCGGCCTGCACGGCCTCATAGGCGGCCTCGGCGGCCATCATGCCGGTCTTGACGGCGTTGTGGCTGCCCTTGATGCGCGGCACGTTGACGAAGCCGGCTGAGCAGCCGATCAGCGCGCCGCCCGGGAAGGTCAGCTTCGGCACCGACTGGTAGCCGCCCTCGGTGATGGCCCGCGCGCCGTAGGCGATGCGCTTGCCGCCTTCCAGATAGGGCTTCACGCCCGGATGCTGCTTGAAGCGCTGGAACTCGTCGAACGGCGAGATCCACGGGTTCTTGTAGTTCAGGTGCACGACGTAGCCGATGGCCACGTAGTTGTCCCCGAAGTGGTACATGAAGCTGCCGCCGCCGGTGTTGTTGTCCAGCGGCCAGCCGGTGGTGTGCTCGGCCAGGCCCGGCTGGTGCTTCTCGGGCGGGACCTGCCACAGCTCCTTGATGCCGATGCCGTACTTCTGCGGCGACTTGCCGGCCGACAGGTCGAACTTCTCGATCAGCTGCTTGGCCAGCGAGCCGCGCACGCCTTCGGCGATGAAGACGTACTTGCCGTGCAGCTCCATGCCCGGCTGGAAGTCAGGCTTGTGGTGGCCGTCCTTGGCGATGCCGACCACGCCGACCACGACGCCCTTGACCGAGCCGTCCGCGTTCCAGACGAGGTCCGAGGCCGCGAAGCCCGGATAGATCTCGACGCCCAGCTCTTCGGCCTTGCCAGCCAGCCAGCGGGTCAGGTTGCCTAGCGAGGCGATGTAGCAGCCGTGGTTGTGCATGAACGGCGGCATGGCGAACATCGGCAGGGACATCTCGCCCTGCGGACCCAGCAGCTTGAAGCGGTCCTTGGTGACCGGCGTCTCCAGCGGCGCGCCCAGTTCCTTCCAGTTGGGGAACAGTTCGGCCAGGCCCTTGGGATCGATCACCGCGCCCGACAGGATGTGGGCTCCGACTTCCGAGCCCTTTTCCAGCAGGGCCACCGAGATTTCGGTCCCGGCCTTCTCGGCCATCTGCTTCAGGCGGATCGCGGCGGAGAGCCCGGCGGGACCGCCGCCGACGATGACGACGTCGTACTCCATCGACTCGCGTTCGAGGTCTTCGCTCATAAGGTCTCCCGATCGGGCTCGGCCGCCCGTCTTATGACTGTTTGAATCGGAGCTTATCCGAACGTGACGCGTGGGCGGTCAAGCACCTGACTTCGCTTTTTTGCTGCGACGCAGCGTGGAGATGACCGATATTCCGCGCTAAGAACGTGTCATGAGCCTCGCCGTCGATCAACGCGCCGTCGAAAGCCTGCTGGCCTTCTGGGCCGATGCGGGCGTCGACGCCTCGTATGCCGACGCGCCGATCGACCGCCTGGCCGAGGGCGCAGCGATGCTGCGGGCCAAGAGCCAGCCGCCGCCGCCGCCGATCCCGATCGCCCGTCCGATGATGGCGCGCGGCCCCGACGTCGGCTCGGCCATCGCCGCCGCCAAGGCCGCCGCGGCCGCCTGCAACGATCTGGAAAGCCTGGCCGCCGCCATCGCCGCCTTCGACGGCTGCCCGCTGAAGACGCAAGGCGCCAAGCAGGCCGTGTTCTCGCGTGGCGTCGCCGACGCGCCGCTGATGATTATCGGCGAAGGCCCCGGCGCCGACGAGGACGCTCAAGGCCAACCGTTCGTCGGCCGCGCCGGCAAGCTGCTGGACCGGATGCTGAAGGCCGCCGGCCTGGAAGACCGCGTCTTCATCACCAACACCGTCTTCTGGCGTCCGCCGGGCAACCGCACGCCGACTCCGCAAGAGCAAGCCGCCTGCGCCCCCTTCGTCGAGCGCGCCATCGCGCTGGTGAAGCCCAAGATGCTGCTGCTGGCCGGCGGGGCCTCGGCCAAGGCGATGCTGAAGCGCGAGGAAGGCATCCTTTCGATGCGCGGCCGCTGGTTCGAATGGCTGTCCGAGGACAAGGCCCTGGAGCTGCCGGCGATGCCGACTCTGCACCCGGCTTTCCTGCTGCGCACGCCCGCGCAGAAGAAGAAGGCCTGGCAGGACCTTCTGACGCTGACCGAGCGGCTTGATCGTCCGGACCGTCCGCACTAAAATAACGCCGATTGTGGGAACGGGGGACGCGCGCCTGCGGGGGAGCGCGGATCACTTTTTGCAGCTTTGGGCACGCCCTTTGGCCGTTCTGTCGGCCCTTTTCCTATGCGCGACGGTGTCCGTTGCGCACGCGGGCGCCCTTGACCCTCTGACTCCGGAAGACGTCCGCGCCTATCGCGCCGCCTTCGCCGCCACCGACCGGGGCGATTTCGACGCCGCCGCCGCGGCCTTCGCCAACGCCCATGACCGCAGCCTGGCCGGCCGTCTGGCCTTCGCCAAGATCATGCACCCCACCCGCTTTTCGGCCGGCTATGACGACCTGACCCGCTGGCTGCGCACCTATGCCGACGAGGCCGGCGCCGACCGCGTCTACACCCTGGCCGTCAAGCGCAAGCCGACTGGCAAGCGCGTCGCCTCCACGCCGGTCCCCGAACTCTTCATCGGCGACCAGACCGCCCCGCCGCCCGCCGACAAGGGCCGCGCGGCGCGGGAGGCCTACTATTCCGGCGACGTCCAGAACGCCCTCTCGCTGGCTGTGGCCGGCGGCGAGACTTGGATCGCGGGGCTCTCGGCCTATCGCCTGGGCGACACCCGATCGGCCCAGGCCTATTTTGAACAGGTCGCTCACGACGAGCACGAGGACGAGTGGCTGCGCGCCGCCGGCGCCTTCTGGGCCGCGCGCGTGGCCAGCCAGGCCGGGCATGGCCGCGACGCCCAGACCCTGCTGAGCGAAGCCGCCCGCTCGCCGCACACCTTCTACGGCATGATCGCGGTGCGGCAGCTGGCCATGGCCGGCGTCACCGCCACCGAGGACAGCTACGACCCGATCGCCAGCCTGCTGACGCGCGCCAGCTATGCCGGTCCCGACACCGCCTCGCTGGACCAACTGGTGCGTAACGACCCGCGCGCGCGCCGCGCCACCGCCTTGGCCCAGGTCGGCCGCTGGCGTGAAGCGGGCATGGAGCTGCGCGCCGGCCTGTCGCTGGCCGACACCCAACAGCTGCGCGACGACTGGACCGCCCTGGCGCTGGCGATCAACGCCAACGCCCCGCTGAACGCCGGCCGCGCCGTGCGCCGGGTCGGCGGCGAGGACTATCCCCTTCCCCCGTTGGACCCGGTCGGCGGCTTTACCATCGACAAGGCCATGGTCTACGCCCTGGTGCGCCAGGAGAGCCGCTTCGACCCGATGGCGCTTTCGGCCGCCGGCGCGATGGGCCTTATGCAGGTGCGCCCGGCCTCCGCCGCCGACGTGGTGGGCGACGACAAGCTCTTGGCCGACAACAGCCCGCTGTTCGATCCGGCTTACAACCTGCGGGCCGGCCAGGACTATTTCACCTGGCTGATGGACCGCGGCGTCAAGAGCCCCGACCTGCTGCGCGCCGTGGCGGCCTATAACGGCGGTCCGGCCACCCTGAACCGCACGGCGGCCCAGCTGGGCGCGGACTGCGACACCCTGCTGCTGATCGAGAGCCTGCCGTACAAGGAGACGCGCAACTACGTCGAGAAGGTGATGGCCAGCTACTGGACCTATCGCCGGCTGATGGGCGCGGAGAACAAGACCCTGGACGCCGTGGCCTCGGGCGCGCGGACGGTGGACTTCCGGCTGGACCCGCAGGTGGCGGCGCCGACCAGCATCGACCAGCTGATGAACCAGCTGGCGTCGGCGCAGCCCTAGTAGTCCAGCCGCTTCGCCTTCAGGGCCTTGGCCAAGGCCTTCTCGTCGCCACCGCTCGCAGGCCAGTCCAGCCGGCGCACCAGCACGCCGTGCAGGCGCGGCGAGAGCTTGCCGAGCATGCCGCCCGGGACAGTGAGGTAAGCCGGCGCCCCTGCCCCGCCCGCCAGGTGTTTCTCGATCGGTTCACGCCAGCCTTCTCGCAGGGCGGGCGCCGGGCGCAGGGTCAGGATCCAGTCGCCCCGCGCGACCGCCGCTCCGGCGGCCAGGCGGTCGCCGGAGGTCGTCACCAGGCGTGCGCCGCTGTCCTCGCACAAAGCCTCGACGCCCGGTTCGCCGTCGGCGACCAGCACCACCTCCTTGACCAGGCCGTCCACGGCGGCGGGCACCAGGGCAGCCATCTGCGCGGCCAGGCCGGTCAGGTCTTCGGAGGCGACGAGGACGACGGAGATCATAGCTTTGCTTGGCCAGCGGGGGCGATGCGGTCAAGGCCCTGCGTGGTCCTCGTCCTTCGACAGGCTCAGGATGAGGACCAAGGCAGCGACCCTACAGTAGAAACCTCATCCTGAGCTTGTCGAAGGACGAGGTTTCGGCCCTACCCAAACAAATCCATCTGCGCGCTCGGCTTCCTTGGCGGCGCGAACTGCGTCGCGTCCAGCGCCGTCCACGGCTGGTCCAGGCCGAACTTCTTCACCGCCAAGTGGAACCTCTGCCGAAGCACCTCGGCCACGGGGCCGTCGCCGATCATCCGCTCACCCCAGCTGGAGTTGTTGACCTCGCCCTTGCGGATCTGGCGCACCAGCGACATCACCTTGCGCGCCCTGTCCGGATGGTCGGTCTCCAGCCATTCCTCGAACAGCTGGGCGATCTCGCGCGGCAGGCGCAGGGCGACATAGCCCGCGCCACGCGCGCCGGCCTTGGCGGCCGCTTCCAGCACCGCCTCGCACTCGTGGTCGTTGAGGCCCGGAATGGCCGGCGCGAACATCACCGTCACCGGGATACCGGCCTCGGTCAGCCGCCGCACCGCCTCGACCCGCTTGCCGGGCGTGGCCGCGCGCGGCTCCATGCTGCGCGCCAGATGGCGATCCATCGTCGTGATCGAGATCGCCACCCGGGTCAGCTTGCGCGCCGCCATCCGGCTCAGCACGTCGATGTCCCGCAGGATCAGGGCCGACTTGGTGATGATCGTGAAGGGATGGCTGGTCCGATCCAGCACCTCGATGATCTGCCGCGTCACCCGCAGCTGCTTCTCGTCGGGCTGATAAGGGTCGGTGTCGCCGCCGATATGGATCGTCGCCGGCTTGTACGAGGCCTTGGAGAGCTCCTTCTCCAGCAGCTCGCCCGCATGCGGCTTGAAGAAGATCTTGCTCTCGAAATCCAGGCCCGGCGACAGGCCCAGATACGCATGGTTGGGCCGGGCGTAGCAGTAGATGCAGCCATGGCTGCAGCCGCGATACGGGTTGATCGAGCGGTCGAAGCCGATGTCCGGACTCTGATTGCGGGCGATGATGGTCCGCGACTTCATCGGCTGCAGTTCGGTCTTCAGCTGGCTGGGCTCGTCGTCCTCGCCCCAGCCGTCATCGAACGCCTCGCTTGTTTGGGACTCAAAACGTCCGGTTCGATTGGACTTCGCGCCCCGCCCGCGCGGCGCGGGTCCCAGTTTCGCTGCTTCGGCCATGACGGCGACTATGCGCCGGCGCCATGAACATAACAAGAACATCTTGAAACGGTGAAGCTGCGCCAATCCGTCGCAGCTCGTTTCGGGTTCGGATCAACTTTTGGAAAGCACCGTGGGCGATGCTGGCCCAAGCAGCGCAAAGGTTTGCACTGCCAAGCTTGGAAGCGTTTTTCATGTCCGAACACGACCGCCTCGCGGCTCTCGTTTCGTACCGGGTGCTGGATACGGCGCCCGAGCCCGTGTTCGACGACATCACCCGGCTGGCCGCCCAGCTGTTCGACACGCCGATGGCGACGGTGTCGCTGGTCGATCGCGAACGCCAGTGGTTCAAGTCCAAGTTCGGGCTGGACGGCTGCCAGACGCCGCGCGACCAGGCCTTCTGCGACCACGCCATCCGGCTGCCGGCGCACGAGATCATGGTGGTGGAGAACGCCACGCTGGATCCGCGCTTCGCCGACAATCCGCTGGTCACCGGCGATCCGAATGTCCGCTTCTACGCCGGCGCGGTGCTGACCACGCCCGAGGGCTACAATCTGGGCACGCTGTGCGTGATCGACGACAAGCCGCGCCCGCCCATCACCGAGGCCCAGAAAACCCAGCTGCGCGTGCTGGCCGCCGCTGTCCTGGCCCAGCTGGAAAAGGCCCGCTACGAGCGCCGCCTGCAGGAGGAAAGCCGCCTGCTGCAGATGACCGAGGTCATCTCCGGCGTCGGCCACTGGCGCGCCGACCTGCGGACCGGGACCATCCAGTGGTCGGCCGAGGTCTACAAGATCTACGGCCTGTCGCCGGCGGACTTCATCCCGACCTCCGATAACTGGCTGGATCTCTATCCGCCGGAAGACCGCGCCGGGGCCCGCGAGGCTTTCGCCCGCGCCATGAAGGGCGGCGGCCTGGTCGAGCACCAGATCCGCCTGCTGCGCGCCGACGGCCAGGTGCGTCACGGCCTGTCGCGCGCCACCTGCGAGTACGACGACGCCGGCAAGGTCGTGGCCATCTTCGGCGTGCTGGAGGACGTCACCACCCGCAACGCCGCCTTCGAGGCCGTCCGCCGCAGCGAGGAGCAGCTGCGCGCCAGCGAGGCCCGCGCCCGCAAGGTGGTGGCCAACGCCTACCAGGCCATCGTCACCATCGACGAGACCGGCCACGTCACCGACTGGAACCGCTTCGCCGAGCAGACCTTCGGCTGGACGGCCGAGGAGACGATCGGCAAACGCCTCAGCGACTTCATCATCCCCGAGGAACACCGCAACGCCCACAACAAGGGCCTGGCCCGCTTCCTGCGCACCGGCCAAAGCGCGGTGATCGACCAGCGCATCGAGGTGCCGGCCCAGCGCAAGTCTGGCGAGATCTTTCCCGTAGAACTGGCGATCAGCGGCGCGGCCGGCCCGGACGGCTGGAGCTTCACGGCCCTGATGCACGACATCTCGGCGCGCAAGGCGCAGTTGGAGATCTTCGAGACCGCCTTCGACCACGCCGCCGTCGGCATGGCCCTGGTCAGCCTGGACGGCCTCTTCACCAAGCTCAACGACGCCTATTGCCAGCTCCTCGGCTATTCGCACGAGGAGATGGCGACGATCAATTTCCGCACCATCACCCATCCCGACGACCTGGAGAAGGATCTGGGCCTGCTGAACCAGCTGGTGGCCGGCGAGATCCCCAGCTACTCGATGGACAAGCGCTATTTCCGCAAGGACGGCCGCCTGGTCTGGGTGACCCTGTCGGTGTCGCTGGTCCGCGCGCCCGACGGCGCCCCCAAGCACTTCATCGCCCAGGTCCAGGATCAGACCGCCCGCGTCGAGGCCCAGGACGCCCTGGAGCGCCAGACCCTGTCCTTGGCCGCCATGGCCGAGCAGCTGGCCGTGGCCAAGGACACCGCCGAGGACGCCGCCCGCGCCAAGAGCGAGTTCCTGGCCACCATGAGCCACGAGCTGCGCACGCCGCTGAACAGCGTGATCGGCTTTTCGCGCCTGCTGACCGACAGCCCCAGCCTGACCGCCGAAGATCGCCGGCATGCCGAGCGCGTACGTTCGGCCGGCGAAGGCCTGAATGTGCTGATCAACGACATCCTGGACTATTCCAAGCTGGATGCCGGCGCGGTGGCGCTGGAGAGCCGTCCGTTCAGCCTGGACGACCTGGTGGCCGACACCCTGGCCATGATCGAGCCGCAGGCCGCCCAGCACGGGGTGGCCCTGCGCCGTTCGGGCCGCACCGTTGGCTGGGTCGAGGGCGACGCCTTCCGCCTGCGTCAGGTGCTGCTGAACCTGCTGTCCAACGCCGTGAAGTTCACCAAGGACGCCGGCGTCACCGTCGAGGTCGCGCCGCTGGACGCCCCGGTCGGCCGCCGCCGCGTGCGGGTCTCGGTGATCGACGAAGGGGTCGGCATCGCGCCGGACGCCCTGGGCCGCCTGTTCAACCGCTTCGCCCAGGCCGACGACAGCATCAGCCGCAAGTTCGGCGGTACGGGCCTGGGCCTGGCCATCTCTCGCGAGCTGGTCGAGCTGATGGGCGGCATGATCGGCGTTCACAGCGTGCTGGGCGAAGGCTCGACCTTCTGGTTCGAGCTGGATCTCGCCGTCGCTGCGCCGGTCGCCACGGTCGGCGTCGCCAAGGCCCTGCGCCGCTTCGACGACCGCCGCGTGCTGCTGGTCGACGACACCGAGCTGAACCGCGAGCTGTTCAAGGCCCTGCTGGGCCGGCGCGGCTGCGTCGTCGAGCTGGCGACCAACGGCGTCGAGGCCATCGAGGCCCTGGAGCGCGCGACCTACGATCTGGTGCTGATGGACGTCCACATGCCGATCATGGACGGCCGGGCCGCCACCCGCGAGATCCGCCGCCGCGGCCTGACCGACGCGCCCATCCTAGCCCTGACGGCCGGCGGCTCGCCCGACCAGATCGCCGCCTGCAAGGCCGCCGGCATGGTCGGCCATCTCCTGAAGCCCTTGTCGGAGCAGGACCTGGAAGCGGCCCTGGTCGAGCATCTGGGCGGCCAGGCCCAGGCCCTCGCCCCGCTGGCGGCCACCGACGAGCTGAAGGACGAGCGCGAGGCGCGCGACGCCCTGGAGGCGCTGATGGGCGCCGAGGCCAGCCTGAAGATGGCCCGCCTTCTGCGCACCCAGCTGGAAGGCGCGCTGAACGAGGAGCGCGGCGCCCGCGTCGCCGACGAGGCCCACACCATGGCCGGCTCGGCCGGTCTGCTGGGCTTCAACCGTCTGTCGGCCGCCGCCCGGGTGCTGGAAGACCACTGTCGGGCCGGCGAGGACATCAAGGCCGCCTTCGCCACCACCCGCGCCCAGTGCGACGCCGCCAAGCGGGTGCTGGCCGCCTGGATCGCGCGCCTGGAACAGAAGGTCGCGCACGAGGCGGCCGCCTGATGCCCAACCGCATCTTGATCGTCGATGACGACCCGACCGTGCGCCAGTTCGTCGACCTGATCTTGACCCAGCACGGCTATCACGTCTCCACGGCCGCCACGCCGGACACGGCCATGCAGATCCTGGGGCGCGAGAGCTTTGGCCTGGTGCTGCTGGACATCCGCATGCCCGGCATGAGCGGCCTGGACATCCTGCGCCTGATGCGGGCCCGGCAGAACCGGCCCAAGATCCTGATGATGACCAGCCAGCGCGATCCCGGCACCATCATGCAGGCTATCGAACAGGGCGCGGTCGGCTACCTGGTCAAGCCGTTCAAGCCGCTGGACCTGCTCAAGCGCGTGGACGCCATCATGCGGCCCGCCCCGGCCAAGGCCGCGGCGGCGCCCGGCAAGCCGGACGACGCCTTCATGCTCGACTAGGCTCCGGCCGCCAAGTCCATGGTCAAGCTTGCTTTTCGGCTTCGGCCTTCATGTTGGCCAGGCCCTTCTCGAAGTCCTTGCCGACAACCGTGTCCATGTCGAAGAACAGGCCCATGACCTTGGCCATGAAGGGGCTTGCGCCCTCCATCGTCCAGGTCACCAGGGTGGCGTCACCGTCCGGCATGAAGGTGAAGCGCCCCAGATTGTCGGCCTTGAACGGCTTGACGAAGTGCAGGTCGAAGGCGACCTCGCGGCCCGGCGAGACCTGGGTGATCTGCATGTTGCCCGTACCGACCTTGTTGTCGCCCACCCACGCATAGGTCGCGCCGACGCCCTTGTCGGGACCGCCATAGGTGCGGGTCATGTTGGGGTCGATCTTCTCCCAGGGCGACCACAGGCCCCATTGGTGGAAGTCCTCGACCATGGCCGACAGCGTCTCGGGCTTGGCCTTGATGGTCGCGGTGCGCTTGACCTCGAACCTGTCCGGCCTGGTCGCGGCCAGGCCCAGCAGGGCGATGACCGCGATCGCGATCAGCCCCAGAACGATCTTCAGAACCAGCATCTCGCCCCTCTTACCCCTTGCTTGACGTCCCCGCCTCGGCCGACACGCGGTCCAGGTACTGGCGGATATTGGCGGCCTCGGCCGCGGTGTTGGCCAGCGAAATCGCGCGGTCGAAGGCCTCGCGGGCCTCAGTCTTGCGACCGGCCTGCAGCAGGAAGGCGCCGCGGGCGCCGTGATAGTGAAAATAGGCGTCCAAACGGGCGCCCAGCGGTTCGATCATCGCCAGCGCCGCCTCGGGTCCGCGCACCTTCGCCGTCGCCACCGCACGGTTCAGGGTGATCACCGGCGAGGGCTGCATGATCTCCAGCGTGGCGTAGAGCGCATCGATGCCGGCCCAGTCGGTGTCCTCGGCCTTGGCGGCGCGGGCGTGCAGGGCGGCGATGGCGGCCTGGACCTGGTAGGGGCCTGGATCGCGCTTGAGCATCGCCTTGTCGATCAGGGCCAGCCCCTCCCCGATCATCTTGCGATTCCAGAGGCTTCGGTCCTGATCCTCCAGCAGGATGGCGCCGCCGTCGGCCGCGAAGCGCGCGGGCGAACGGGCGTGCTGCAGCAGCAGCAAGGCGGTCAGGCCCATCATCTCCGGCTCGGCGGGGAACAGGCGCAGCAGCAGGCGCGCCAGGCGGATGGCCTCGTCGCACAGCCCGCCCTTGGCCTCGATCGCCTGGCCACTGGCCGAATAGCCCTCGTTGAAGACGAGATAGAGCATCGCCGCCACGGCCGCGAAGCGCTCCGCGCGCTCGATCGGTCCCGGGGCCTCGAAAGCCGCGTCGCCCGCCCCGATGCGGGCCTTGGCGCGGGTGATCCGCTGCTCCATGGCCGCCTCGGTGACGACGAAGGCGCGGGCGATCTCGCGGACCGAAAGGCCCGAGACGATGCGCAGGGCCAGGGCGATCTGCTGGGTGGCCGGCAGGTCCGGGTGGCAGCAGATGAACAGCAGCCGCAGCACGTCGTCGCGATAGTGCGAACCGTCCAACCGCTCGGCGACCTCGGCTTCGGCGTCCTCCAGGTCGGAGAGCAGCTCCTCCGGCGGCAAGGCCGTGAAACGACTGGTCTTGCGCACGGTGTCGATGGCGGCGTTGCGGCCGACCATGATCAGCCAAGCGGTCGGGTCGCGGGGCGGCCCGTTCTTGGGCCAGGCCTTCAGGGCGCGCAGGCAGGCGTCCTGAAAGGCCTCTTCCGCGGCGTCCATGTCGCGGAAGTAGCGCAGCAGCGCCGCCATGGCCTGAGGCCGCGCGGCGCCGATCGCCCCTTCGATCCAACCGAGGTCGGTCACGTCCCGGCAAACTCCGGGTTCGGGGCCGGGTTGAACAGCGCGATCGGGCGGATCTCGTAGGAGCCGCCGGGATTGGCCTTGCCCAGGTCCTTGGCGATGTCGAGCGCACCGTCCAGGCTGTCGCAGTCGACGACGTAGAAGCCCAGCAGCTGCTCCTTGGTCTCGGCGAACGGGCCGTCCAGAACCAGCGGCGGCTCGCGATCCTTGCGCAGGGTGGTGGCGGCCGTGGTCGGCATCAGCCGGGCGACGGGGCCTAGGCGGCCTTCGCGCGCCAGCTTCTCCTGCACGACGCCCAGCTTCTGCATGACCTCGTCGTCGTGCGCCTTGGACCAGGCGCAGGTCACGTCTTCCTGATTGTAGCAGAGTATGGCGTAGAGCATGGGCGATCCTCGTCTCGTGATCCCTAGGACGGCGGACTATGCCCGCATCCGACAGAGGCTCGAAAAGTTTTTAGAGGCGCCGCAGGCGACGGCGGACGGGCTCGTCGTAGAGCTTCAGCATCGCCCAGGCGAAGGCCAGGATCACCGGGATGGCCACGGCCGCGAAGGCCAGCGGATAGCCGTGGCCGCCCAATGCTCGAAACAGCCGCAGCATCAGCTCCCAGCCCAGCCAGTGCAGGGCGTAGAGTGGATATGAGATCGAGCCGGAGACCCGGGCCGCGACGCCCATGCGCCCTTCCGGATCGCGCCGCCCGGCCAATACCATCAGCGGGAACACCACGCTCATGCAGACATAGTCGTAGAGCCAGTTCAGCGGCGTCCACGGGAAGCAAAGAATGGCGGCCAGGATCAGGGCCAGCAGCCAGGCGGGCGCGGTGAAGCCGCTGAACGGCTGGATCCGGTAGCAGCCCCAACCCAGCAGGAAGGAGAACACCGTCCGCAGGAAGCTGATCACGAACGTCGCCCGGTCCCAGCCGGTCAGCACCCCGCCCATGCCGTGGGCGATATAGGCCATGACCGGGATCAGCAGCACGATCATCAGCACGTGGCCCATGACGCCCAGGCGCCGGATCGGAAACCACAGCGCCCCGACGACCAGCTCGAAGAACAGCGACCAGGCCGGCGGATTCAAAGGGAAAATCGGTGCGAACCCGGGCTCCTCTGCCCACAGGCGCGGGATCATCAGCAGGCCCAGAACCAGCCACTCGGGCACCCGCTCGCGGTGCTGGATGATCACTGTCGCCCCGGCCAGCATGGTCACGGCGATCAGCGGCCACAGGCGCACCAGGCGCTGGCGGATGAAGCCCAGCCAGCCGATCTCACGCCGGCCATAGGCGTGGGCGAGCACGAAGCCCGACAGGCAGAAGAAGAAGTCGACGGCCAGGTAGCCGTGACTGACCAGCCACGGTCGGCCCGTCCAGCCGCCGATGTGGTAGAGCATGACGCCCACGGCCGCGACGCCGCGCAGGCCGTCCAGCGCCTCGTACCGTCGTCCCGACTCGTCAGCCCGCAATGCGACGTCCCCCCGCCTTTGCTTAGCTGAGGGGTTTCTCCAGCAGCAAGGCCTTGGTCAGGAACGCGCGGTCCTCGCCGACCACCTCCAGGCCCGCTTCGGCGAACAGGGCGACGAGATCGGTCTGTGCATAGCTGCCGTAATAGGGCTCGTGGAAATAGACCGGGAAGGCTTCGAGCAGGCGCGCCAGGTCCGGCGTGTCGGAGGGCTGCACCGAGTCGACGAAGACCAGCACGCCGCCGGGCTTCAGGACGCGGGCGAGACTGGCCGCCACCACGGGCCGCACGCGCGGCGGCAGCTCGTGGAAGAGATAGACGCAACTGACCGCGTCCAATGAGGAATCCGCGATCGGCAGAGCTTCGGCATTGGCCTGGATTCCGCCGACGCCGGTGCGCTTGCGCGCCTTGGCCAGATAGGCTTCCGACAAGTCCAGGCCTGCGATCGCCGCGCGCGGGAACGCCGCCTTCAGGTCCTTGAGGAAAGCGCCCGAACCGCAGGCCACGTCGAGGATCTTGGCGTCGCGGTGATCGCGGCCGCGCCAGTGCCTGGCCAGCAGGGACAGGCCGCGCCGGCGCATCGCCCCGGCCGTGCCGGAGAACAGCGCCTCGACCTGGGCGTCGTAGCGCCGGGCGCTCTCCGGCGTGAACCAACCGCCCGACTGGAAGTGGAAGTTCTGACGATAATAGTTTGGATAAGCTTGGCCATTGGCCTCGGCGCGCACTTCGACGCCATCGCCACGCCGGCGGCGCTGGTCGACCTCGAAGGCGTCGGCGATGAAGTCGGCGGCCTCGCGTAGGGCGGCCGAGGGTCGGATCGGCCCGTCCTCGACGGCGGGATAGAGGCCGGCGGCCACGTCGCGAGCGTCCTTCTCGAAGGCTTCCAGATAGGCGCGGCGCAAGGACGCCTTGTCGGGCGCCGCCGCGGTCGGCTTGAAGCTGCGGGACTGCTCGCCCTTGGTCGGCTGGGTCATCGAGCGGGCCAGCGAGCCCGTCGCCGTCCACCACGCCGCCTTGACCATCGCCTTGGCGCGCTGGCCTACCGCGTCCGCGGCGAATGCCGCTCTCGAACGTCGCTCATCCATGCTGGCCTCAGCGCGTGAACACCCCGACCAGCTCAATATGGGGCGACCAGACGAACTGGTCCACCGGCAGCACCTTCTCCAGGCGGAAGCCGGCTTCGACCAGGGCGCGGGCGTCCTTGGCGAAGGTGGCGGGATTGCACGAGACGCTGACGACCTTGGCGACCTTGGACTTGGCGATCTCGACCGTCTGCTCGGCGGCCCCGGCGCGCGGCGGGTCGATGACCACCACATCGGTCTTGGCCAACTCGGTGCTCAGCATCGGGCGTTTGACCAGGTCACGCGCCTCGGCGGTGATCGGCTTGAGGCCAGGCGCGGCGCCCAGGGCGGACTTCAGGGCGGCGATGGCCGGCGGGCTCATCTCGGCGGCGTAGACCGCGCCGATCTCGGCCAGGCGGAAGGTGAAGGTGCCGACGCCGCAATAGAGGTCGGCGATGCGCGACGCGCCCTGCGCTTCGGCGACGGCGAACGCGACCATGGCGCGCTCAGCGGCCGGCACGGCCTGCAGGAAGCTGCCGGGCGGCAGGGCGACCACGGCCGGACCCAGCTTCACCATCGGCTGGCGCGCGCCATAGACGGTCTCGCCGGCCAGGGTCACGCGGGCGAAGTCGCCCTGGCTGGCCGCCATGGCCGCGCGCATGCGGGCGTCGGCTGACAGACCGCCGCTCTTGCGCTCCACGCCGGTGACGTCGATGTCCAGGCCCGTCGCCGTCAGGGTGACGTGCAGGGTCGGCGCCGACTTCGGATGCTCCAGGAACGGCTCGGCCAGTTTCGCCAGCGCCGGGAAGGCGGCCACCAAGCGCGGATCGGTGACGGGACATTCCTCCAGCGACACCAGGTTCCAGGAGCGCCGCTCCTTGAAGCCCAGGCGTGCGCCCTGCCCCTTGCCGCCCTTGCGGGCGTGCAGCGCCACGCGGCGGCGCGAGGCCGGCGAGGCGGCGAAGGTCGGCAGGATCTCGGTCTCCAGGCCTTCCATGGAGAGCTGAACGCGGATCTGCTCGGCCTTCCAGCCCAGATAGGGTTGAGGCGCCCAGTGCTGCAGGGCGCAGCCGCCACAGTGGCCGAAGTGCTTGCAGGGCGGCGTCACGCGATCGGCGCTGGCGGTCAGGATCTCGACGACCTCGCCCCGCGCCCCTTCCATCTGCGCCCGCACCGTCTCGCCCGGCAGGGTCAGGGGCACGAAGGCCGGCTTGCCGTCCTCGAAACGGGCCAGTCCGTCGCCTTGCGCGCCGATGGCGTTGATCGTCATGTCTTGCATGGGGGGTCCATACCCCAAATTTGGGGCTTGAGCGCGGGCCGCGTTCGATTTTCCGTAGCAGTGAACGAAGCTGAATAGTCCCGTCAGCGATCGTTCATGTTGATGATGTCACATCGTACGTCATCGGATGGGCCTGGGCGGGCCGGCGCAGAACCGGACGCCCTCAAAAAGACAAGCTCTCTCATGATCAAGACCGCCTCCACGAGCAGGATTTCCACGATGAAGACCGTTCTGGGCGTCACGGCCGCCCTCGTCTGCGGCGTGCTGACGCCGACCCTGGCCTCGGCCCAGGCCTATGGCTCGACGCCTTATGGCTCGAGCTACGGTGGCGGCGCCTACAGCAACCAGGGCTACTACTACGACCCCTGCCAGCGCTCGACGACCAACCGCACCACGGGCGGCGGCCTGGCCGGCGCCGGCATCGGCATGGCCCTGGGCAGCGGCATCGCCGCGCGCGGTCACCGCACCGACGGCGCGGTCCTGGGCGGCGTCCTGGGCGCCGTGGTCGGTTCGATGGCCGGCAAGAGCTCGGCCGCCTGCACCCCGGGTCGCTCTGTCGCTCCGCCCCCGCCGCCTCCCCCGCCTCGCGCCTATAACGACGGCTATGACGACGACTACCGCCCGGTCCCCTACGACCAGGTTCGCCGCGACGCCCAGCGCGACAGCTATTACGAGCAATCGTATGAGCGCCGTGACGGCTACCGGGTGAACGACCGCGTCGGCGGTCAGGCCGACGTCAACGGCTGCACCCTGGCCGAGAGCCCGATCTACCTGCCGGACGGCCGCGTCCAGAAGCGCTTCGTGCGTGTCTGCCCGGACGCCAACGGCAAGTACCAGGTCGTCGACTAAGCCTTCGACCTGTCTTGTGTGGAAGACGATCGGCCGCCCCTCACCGGGCGGCCGATTTCCTTTCAGCGCTTGGTCGCCCAGACGAGACGCTCGACCTGCCCGTCGCCGCCCGTGATCGGGCTTTCGGTCAGGCCGTTCACGGTCCAACCAGAGGTCTCCAGGAACTCGACGACTTCCTGTTCGACCCGGGCGATGACCTCGGGATCCTTCACCAGGCCGCCCTTGCCGACGAAGTCGCGGCCGGCCTCGAACTGCGGCTTGATCAGCGCCACAAGGTCCGCGCTCGGCGCCGCCAGGCTCAGCGCCATCGGCAGGGCCTTGGTCAAGGCGATGAAGCTGACGTCGCTGACCACCAGGCTCGGCGTGGTCGGGATCACCGTCTCGTCCAGCGCCCGGGCGTCGACGCCCGACAGGTCGACGACGCGCGGATCGTCCCGCAGCTTGGCGTGCAGTTGATCGCGGCCCACATCGACGGCGAAGACCGTCTCGGCCCCGCGCGACAGCAGGACTTCAGTGAATCCGCCCGTGGACGCGCCGACGTCCAGCGCCACGCGGCCCGCGACCGCGACCGGCCATAGGTCCAGCGCGTGGACCAGCTTCAGCGCCCCGCGACCGACCCACGGATGGGCCGCCTCGGCGACGATCTCGGCGTCGTGCTCGACGGTGTCGGCGGGCTTGGTGATCACCTTGCCATTGACCGTGACCAGCCCGGCCTCGACAGCCGCACGGGCCTTGGCGCGGCTGTCGACGACGCCTCGTTCGACGAGCAACAGATCGATACGCTTGCGGGCCACGCGGCCTCCTCGAAAGTTCAGACCGCCGTCTAGCACGGGGTTGCGGCGCAGGTCTCTTCCGGGCCAACTTAACAGTGATCACCGGCGCGTCAGACGCCGTCCCAAGGGGGAGAGAAACCGATGCGATTCACTCGTCGCGGCCTGATGGCCGCATCCGCCGCCGTGGCGGCCGCATCTTCAGTGGAGGCAAAGCCCAAGACCATGTCCGCACCCGCGCCCTGGACTCCCGACGCCACCGAGCTGGCCGGCCGCATCCGTCGCAAGGAGGTCAGCGCCGCCGAGGTGGTCGAGGACGCCATCCGCAAGGCCGAGGCCCTGCAGCCCCAGGTCGGCGCCATCGTCACCTCGGACTTCGACCGCGCGCTGGACAAGGCCAAGGCCGGCCAGCTGTCGGGTCCGTTCGCGGGCGTGCCGTTCATGGTCAAGGACCTGGACCCCTACAAGGGCCTGCCCACGCGCAGCGGCCTGCGCAGCCCGCCCGAGACGACCCAGACCCACTATGTCGACGCCTTCGACGCCGCTGGCTTCGTGGTGATCGGCAAGTCGGCGACGCCGGAATACGGCTTCCTGCCGACCACCGAGCCGATGGGCTTCCAGCCCACGCGCAATCCCTGGAACACCAAGCACTCGTCGGGCGGCTCCTCGGGCGGCGCGGCGGCGGCCGTGGCCTCGGGCATGATCCCCATCGCCCACGCCAGCGACGGCGGCGGCTCGATCCGCATCCCGGCCAGCAACTGCGGCCTCTTTGGCTTGAAGCCGTCACGTGGCCGCATGCTGCCGGGCCGGCCCAGCACGCGCGGCCTGGATATCTCGGTCTCGCACTGCCTGTCGCACAGCGTCCGCGACTCGGCCGCCCTGTTCGCCGCCACCGAACGCACCGGCGCCGACGCCGTGTTCAAACCGGTCGGCGTCGTGACCGAGCCGCTGAAGAAGAAGCTGAAGGTCGGCCTGGTCATGGCCACCGGCACGGGCGTGACGCCCGATCCGGAGGTCCAGACGGCCGTCAACAACGCCGCCAAGCTGCTCGAAAGCCTGGGCCACCATGTCGAGCCCACGACCTGGCCGATGGACGGCGCGCAGTTTGGCCAGGACTTCACGGTGCTGTGGGCCAGCGGCGCAGCCGAGCTGGTCGCCGGCATCGGCAAGGCCATCGGCCACAAGCCCGACTCCAGCGTGCTGGAGCCTTTCAGCCTGGGGATGGCCGAACTGGTCGGCCAGCTGCCGGCCGGCGCCCTGCCCGCCGCGCTGGAGCGCCTGGACGCCGACACCAAGGCCTATGACGCCTGGCTGACCAAGTACGACGTCATCCTGTCGCCAGTGCTGGGCAAGCCGCCGGTCGAGCTGGGCTATGTGGCCGGCTGGGTGCCGTTCCAGGAACTTCAGGCCCGGCTAATGACCTATGTCGGCTATACCCCGGTCCAGAACGTCGCCGGCGCGCCGTCGATGAGCGTGCCGCTGTACTGGACGCCGGACGGCCTGCCGGTGGGCGTCCAGATCGCCGGCCGTGCGGGCGGCGAGGCGCTGCTGTTCCAGCTGGCCTATCAACTGGAGGCGGCCCAGCCCTGGGCGCACCGCAAGCCGCCGGTTAGCCTCTAACGCAAGGCGGGGCGGCTCAGCAGCTGCCCCGTCCCTTGTCGCGGATATGATCCAGGATGTCGGCGATCAGGTCGAAGTCCATCTTCTCGGGCTTCTTCCACCGCGCGCAGCCGCCGCCGCGGTCGACGCCCGCCATGCGCTCGGGAAAGGCGTCCAGCGCCGCCTTGCCGGCATAGAGCGCGATGTACTGCTTCTGGCTGTTGAAGGCGAAGAACGGGGTCTTCGGATCGCCGTAGGCCGGCATGCCGAAGGCCATCTTCTCGGTCTCGGCGCCGAAGCGCTCGACGCACATGGCTCGAAGGCGATCCAGCGCCGGGCGGCGCTCGGGCGCGACCTCCTGCATGAAGTCATCGACCGTCGCCGCCTTCGACTGGACCATGGTCCCCTCCTGGGAGGGGCCTGATCACCCCTCGACGAACACCTTCTTGAGTTCGTTCTTCATGATCTTGCCATTGGCGTTGCGCGGCAAGGTCTCGTGCCAGAAGACGATCTTCACCGGCACCTTGAAGGCCGCCAGGCGGTCGGCGACGAAGGCGCGCAGCTCGGCCTCGTCGGCCGTCGCGCCGGGCTTCAGGGTGACGACGGCCGCCGGCTCCTCGCCCAAGGTCTTGTGCGGGATGCCGACCAGGGCCGCATCCATCACCGCCGGGTGGTCGTAGAGGCAGTTCTCGACCTCGATGCAGTAGATGTTCTCGCCGCCGCGGATCAGCATGTCCTTGGCGCGGTCGATGATGAAGCAGAAGCCCTCGGCGTCGAGGCGCGCCAGGTCGCCCGTGCGCACCCAGCCATCGACGAAGGTGTCGGCGCTGGCTTCCGGCTTGTTCCAGTAACCGCGCACGACCTGCGGACCCTTGCACCACAGCTCGCCGACATCGCCGATCGGCAGCTCGCGATACGGGGCCTCGACGGTCATGATCTTCAGGTCGGTGACCGGCACGGCGGGACCGCAGCTGTCGGGACGGTTCTCATAGTCCTCGGCAGAATTCGAGGTCGCCGTCGCCGAGGTCTCGGTCATGCCCCAGCCGTTGCCCGGCGAGGCCTTGGGCCAGATTTCCTTGATCTTGCGCACCAGCTCCGGCGCCGACGGCGCGCCGCCATAGGCCACGGCCTCGATCGAGGACAGATCGTACTGCTCACGATTGGGATGCTCGATGATCTGCCAGGCGATGGTCGGCACGCCGCCCATCTGGGTCAGGCGCTCGTCCTGGATCAGCTGCATGGCCTTGTCCGGGTCCCACTTGCGGATCATGGCCAGCTTGGCGCCGCCGAACAGCGAGGGGTTCAGCACGGCGAAGCAGCCGGTGGCGTGGAAGAACGGCACCGAGATCAGCGAGCCCTTCTGCGGCAGGCTGGGATCGGGCTGGGGCGGCGCCTCGCCCCGGCGCAGGAAGCTGCGAGCCCCGGCGGCGGCGGCGGCGAAGATGTTGCTGTTGACGTTGCGGTGCGTGCCGATGGCGCCCTTGGGCTTACCCGTGGTGCCCGAGGTGTAGAAGATCGTCGCGTCGTCATCCGAAGCGATCGCCACGGTCGGCAGCGGCTTCTCGTCCAGCCCGGCCCAGTCGTTGGGACAGCCGATCGCCTTCTCCAGCCGCTTCACATACGGGTGGGCGATCTCTTCCTTCGAACGGCTGACATAGACGCGCTTCAGGTCGGGACAGCGATCGAAGTGCTCGGCCATGCGCTCGAAGCGCTCGACGTCGACAATGGCGATCTTGGCGCCGGAATCGACCAGGCCGTACTCCAGCTCCGGCCCGGTCCACCAGGCGTTCAGCGGCGTGACGATCGCGCCCAGCGACAGCGCGCCGTAGAAGGCCACCGGCCATTCGGGCAGGTTGCGCATGACGATCGCGACGCGGTCGCCCTTCTGGACGCCGGCGGCTTCCAGCTCGGCGGCCATATGGGTGACGGCGCGGTAGAAGGCCTCGAAGCTGACCCGCTCGTCCTCATGGACCAGGAAGATCTTTTCGCCGTGCGTGCGGCCCACCAAAAGCGTGTCGCGAAGCGTGGGGGGAGCGTTCTTCCAGGTGCGGGTCTTAACGCCCCGGATCTCGACCTCCTCCATCTCGCCCGGCGTGCCCGGCTGCGTGATCAGCGCATAGGCCTGCTGGATGGACATGGCGGGCCACGGAATCGGCGCGGGGGCGGCCTGGCTCATTCTACTCTCCCGGTTTTGGCGTCACGCCCTGTTTGACCGAGCGCGTTCGCGAACCAGAGAGCACAGCCGCCAGCCGCTTGTAAACATCCGTTTGACGCTAGGAGAACATTGATAAGTTACAAGGGGTCGATGGCGCTGGACTCCCCGCTTTCGAGGGTCGATGACCTTGCGTCACTTCCCCGCCCCCGGAGCGCCGCCTTGGCCGAATCCCTGTTGTTCCCAGACCGCGAATTCGCCGCCTTCCTGTTCGACATGGACGGCACGGTCCTGACCTCGATCGTCGCCAGCGAGCGGGTCTGGGGGACCTGGGCGCGCAAGCACGGGCTGGACGTCGAGGCGGTGCTGAAATGCATCCACGGCCGGCGGGCGGTCGAGACGGTGCGCAGCTTCAACATCCCGGACGTCGACGAAGACGCCGAGGTCGTGTGGCTGAAGGACGCCGAGATCGCCGACACCGGCGGGATCGAGGCCATCGAAGGCGCGATCGCCTTCCTGACCGCCCTGCCCGCCGATCGCTGGGCCGTCGTCACCTCAGCGCCGCGCGAGCTGGCCAAGGTGCGGCTGGCGGCGGCGGGCCTGCCGCTGCCCGCCGTGCTGGTCACGGCCGAGGACGTCGAGCGCGGCAAGCCGGCGCCGGACTGCTTCCTACTGGCGGCGCAGCGCCTGGGTCACCGGATCGAGGACTGCCTGGTGTTCGAGGACGCCCCAGCGGGCATCGCCGCGGGCGAGGCTGCGGGGGCGAAGGTGGTGGTGATCACCGCGACGCATGCGCAAAGGCTGGAGACGCCGCATCCGGGGGTGGCGGGGTATGGGCCACTCAAGGTGACGGCGTCGGGGGCGTTGAGCCTCTAGAACCCACGCCAACCCAAGCCGTCATCCCGCGCTTTATGCGCGGGACCCATGGTTCAGCTTTTACGTGAGAGCTTCATTCCGCTCCGCACCTGCGGCGGACGGATGGGTCCCGCGCATAAAGCGCGGGATGACGCGGGAGGTAGAGCGAGACGCCCTACCCCACCGACTCCAGCCGGCTCAGCGCCGCCTCGAGCTTGGCCTTGGCGGCCTCGGCTTCCGCCAGACGCTCGCGGTTCTCCTCGACCACCTCTTCCTTGGCGCGGGCCAGGAAGTCGGGGTTGCCGAGCTTCTTGTTGACCTTCTCGATCTCGCCGGCGTGGCCGGCGATTTCCTTGGTCAGGCGCGCCTTCTCGGCGGTCAGGTCGATGAAGTCGGCGATCGCCAGGGCGCCGGTCGCCTCGCCCATCACGATCGGCACCGAGCCGGCCGGAGCCGCCTCGGCCTCGCGAACGCTGTCCAGGCGCGCCAGGGTCAGCAGCAGGTCGCGGTGACGGGCCAGGCGGGCCTTGGTCTCCGCGCCGGCGCCGACGACGCTGAGCGCCGGCTTGGCCGACGGCGGCACGTTCATCTCGGCGCGGATCGAGCGGATCTCGCCGACCGTGCCGACCAGCCAGCCGATCTCGGCCTCGGCTTCGGCGTCGATCCACTCAGCCGGCAGCTCGGGCCATTGGGCCGAGATCAGCATGCTGTCGCGGGCCGGGCCGAATTCGGCGGTCTTCTCCCACAGCTCCTCGGTGATGAACGGCATCACCGGGTGCAGCAGCTTGAGGATCACGTCCAGCGCCCAGGCGGCGGTGGCGCGGGTCTCGGCCTTTGCCGCGGCGTCATCGCCGTTCAGGATCGGCTTGGCCAGTTCCAGGTACCAGTCGCAGAACACGTTCCAGACGAAGCGGTACAGGGCGCCAGCGGCCTCGTCGAATGCCGGGCCTTCCAGGGCCTTGGTGACCTCGGCCACGGTCTTGACCGTCTCGCCGCGGATCCACTTGTTGATCGGCTGCTGCACCGTCGCGGGATCGAAGCCCTCGACGCGAACGCACTCGTTCATCTGGGCGAAGCGCGAGGCGTTCCACAGCTTGGTGCCGAAGTTGCGATAGCCCTCGATGCGCTGCTTGCTGAGCTTGATGTCGCGGGCTTGGCCCGACATCGCCGTCATGGTGAAGCGCACCGCGTCGCAGCCCAGCTCGTCGATCAGGATCAGCGGATCCATCACGTTGCCCTTGGACTTGCTCATCTTCGCGCCCTTCTCGTCACGGACGAGGGCGTTGATGAACACCTGCTTGAACGGGGCTTCACCCATGAAGTGGATGCCCATCATCATCATCCGGGCGACCCAGAAGAAGATGATATCGAAGCCGGTGACCAGGGTGCTGGTCGGGTAGAAGCGCGCGACGTCCGGGGTCTTTTCCGGCCAGCCCAGGGTCGAGAACGGCCACAGGGCCGAGCTGAACCAGGTGTCGAGGACGTCTTCGTCGCGCTTCAGTTCGACGTCAGCGCCGAACTGGGCGCGAGCGGCGGCGTAAGCCTCTTCTTCCGTCTCCTCGACGAAGATCGCGCCGTCCGGACCAAACCACGCCGGGATGCGGTGGCCCCACCACAACTGGCGCGAGACGCACCACGGCTCGATGTTGCGCAGCCATTCGAAGTAGGTCTTTTCCCAGTGCTTGGGCTCGAACACCGTCTCGCCGGTCTCGACGGCCTTCAGGGCCGGCTGGGCCAGGGTCTTGGCGTCGACGTACCACTGGTCGGTCAGGAAGGGCTCGATGACCACGCCCGAACGGTCGCCATGCGGGACCATGTGCTTGGTCTTCTCGATCTCCTTCAGCCAGCCCTCTTCCTCGGCGCGGGCGACGATGGCCTTGCGCGCGACGAAGCGGTCCATGCCGACGAACTCGGCCGGGACCGAGTCGTTCAGCTTGGCTTCCGGCGTCAGGATGTTGATGGCTTCCAGGCCGGCGCGCTTGCCGACGCCGAAGTCGTTGAAGTCGTGGGCGGGGGTGATCTTCACCGCGCCCGAGCCCTTGGTCGGGTCGGCGTAGTCGTCGGCGACGATCGGGATGCGGCGGCCGACGATCGGCAGGGTCACGAACTTGCCGACCAGGCCCTTGTAGCGCTCGTCGTCGGGGTGAACGGCGACGCCGGTGTCGCCGAGCATGGTCTCCGGACGGGTCGTGGCCACGACGATGTAGTCGCGGGTCTCGAATTCGGTCGGCTTGCCGTCGTCATCGAAGGCGATCGGGTGCTGGTAGGTGACGCCGTCGGCCAGCGGATAGGCGAAGTGCCAGTAGGCGCCGTCAACCTCCTTCTGCTCGACCTCGAGGTCGGAGATGGCGGTCTGGAACTGCGGGTCCCAGTTGACCAGGCGCTTGTCGCGATAAAGCAGGTTCTGCTTGTAGAGCTGGACGAACACCTTGCGGACAGCCGCTGACAAGCCTTCATCCAGGGTGAAGCGCTCGCGCGACCAGTCGCAGGACGCGCCCAGACGACGCAGCTGGTTGGTGATGGTCCCGCCGCTCTCGGCCTTCCATTCCCAGACCTTGTCGACGAAGGCTTCGCGGCCCATGTCGCGGCGGCCGATATTGCCGGCGGCGGCCAGCTGGCGCTCGACGACCATCTGCGTGGCGATGCCTGCGTGGTCGGTGCCCGGCAGCCACAGGGCGGCCTTGCCGCGCATGCGGTGGAAGCGCGTCAGCACGTCCTGCAGGGTGTTGTTCAGCGCGTGGCCGATGTGCAGCGAGCCGGTGACGTTCGGCGGCGGGATCACGATGACGAACGGCTCTGCGTTCGGATCCTCGCTGGGCTTGAAGGCCCCGGAGGCCTCCCAGGCGGCGTACAGGCGGGGTTCGACGGATTGGGGATCGAAGGTTTTTTCGAGCATGGCGGTGCGGATATGCCATCTGCGGCCCGGGCGCGAAACCGGCGGGCCTTGGTTTTCTGACGGTTGGAAACGAAAAAAGGCGGCCGCCGCAGCGACCGCCTCGATTTTTCGAAGAGGGGGAGCGCTTAGACGCCGCGACCGCGGGCGATCCGTTGCACTTCTTCCTCGACCTTGGTCTCGACGATGCGCGGCAGGTTCTGGTCCAGCCACTCCTTGAGCAGCGGGCGCAGCAGCTCGCGTACGACGTCTTCCAGCGTGCGCGCGTCCTTGGGCATCAGCAGCGCCGAGGACAGGCTGCCGAAGGCCGAGGCGGCCGCCGACGACGCGGTGGCGCCGACCAGGGTCTCGGCCACTTCATCGCGGTTGAAGACCGGGGTCGGAGCGGCCGGAGGCGGCGTATAGATCGGTTCCGGCTCGGGTTCCGGCGAATAGACGTCGATGTCGCCGACGGTCGCCAGCGGCTCGGGCTCCGGTTCCGGCATGATCGGATCGGTCAGCTCGAGGATGTCGTCCTCGATGGGTTCGGGCTCCGGCGGCGGAGGCGGCGGGGCCGCTTCGGCCGCAGGCTCCGCCGGCGCGTCATCCTCCGAGATGATGCGTCGGATGGAGGCGAGGATCTCCTCCATCGTCGGTTCTTGAGAGCTCTGATCGGACATGTGCGGGGGCCGTCGTAAAGGGTACGAATCCTTGCGCGCCCGAGGACACGCTTGGCCGCGATGGTGCAGACTTACGCGGCTTAAGCAAGCGCAAGTCCGCGCCTGGGCGGAATCGACGCGGCGTTAAGCCTACTTCGAGCCCGCCACGTCGCTTGAAGAGTGAGACTTGGTAGAAGGCGCGCCGACCTTGTCGATCGCCTGGATCACCGGCTCCCACGGCACCCAACCCACGCTGTGCGTGACGCGGTTGTAGGAGGCCTTGGGGTCATAGGGCGTCGCGCCCGTCGACAGCTTGTTGACGTCCAGTTGGCCCATGGCCTGCAAAACGACGGCGCTGGCGACGTATTCGTCGCGACGGGCGCTGACCAGGGCGAGCTCGGCGTTCGACAGCTCCAGCTGGGCGTTCAGCACGTCCAGCGTGGTGCGCAGGCCGACCTGCTGCTCCTGGCGCACGCCTTCGAAGGCGATGCGGGTGGCGCGGACCTGTTCCTCGTTCGAGCCCAGTTGGGCGCGCGAGGCCAGGAGGTTGCTCCAGGCGTTCGAGACCTGCTGAATCGCCGTGCGCTTGGCGCTTTCGGTGGCGCTGCGGGCGGCGTTCTCGCGCTCGGTGGCGGCGCGGACCTGCGAGGTCGTAAGGCCGCCGGCGAAGATCGGCACCGAGGCGGTGACGGCGCCCGAGACGGTGCGCGAATAGTCGTCGAACTGGCTGCCGACGCCCGAAGTGCGGCCGGCGTCGAAGCCGATGCCGGCGCGAGCCGAGATGGTCGGACGATAGCCGGCCCTGGCCACGGCGACGCGGGCGGCGGCGGCGTCTTCATTGTACTTGGCCGAGGTCACGCCCGGATTGGTCGTCTGGGCGGCTTCGAAGGCCTGGTCGACCGTCCCGGGCAGCAGGCCGGCCAGGGTCGGCTCAGGCGCCAGGTCGCCGGCGGTCTGACCGACGACGGCGGCGTAGCCGGCGCGGCTGACTTCCAGCTGGGCCTGAGCGCCCGAGAGACCGGCCTTGGCGGCGGCCAGGCGGGCTTGCGATTGAGCCACGTCGGTGCGGGTGATCTCGCCCACGTCGAAGCGGGCGTTGGATTCGTCGAGCTGGCGCTGCAGGACCGCGACGTTTTCCTTGGCGATGCGCAGGCGCTCCTGGTCGCGGCGGACGTCGACATAGGCCTGGACGACATTGATCAGCACCGTCTGCTCGACCGAACGCAGGCCTTCGCGAGCCGACAGCACGTCGGCCTCGGCGGCGCTGAGGTTGGCGCTGGCGCGGCCGCCGGTGTAGAGCGGCTGGGTCACCGAGACCGTGGCGCTGCTGCCCGACGACTTGATGGTCGGAGCCGAGCCGGGCGGATTGACGTTCGCGCCGGTCACGTCCAGCACGGCGCCGACGGTCGGACGGAAGCCCGACTTGGCCTGCACGACACCTTCGTCGGTGATGCGGGCGCTGGCGCGTTGCTGCTGCAGCGTAGGGTTGGTCTGGTAGGCCAGCGCGATCGCGTCGGCCAGGGTGTCGGCATGAGCGGCGGAAAACACGCCGGCCATCAGGCTGGCGCAGCAAGCGGCGGCCAGCAGCCCGGCCCGTCGACGGTTCGACATCAAAATTCTATCCCCAATCCCCGCGAAGCGCGCGCTCGCCACAATATGATCGCGTGTAAGTCCAGCCGCCAGACGCCGCTAGTTAAGCTTTTTTCACGCAGACGTTGCGGCAGGCTAGCGCCCAAGGATGTTTAGAAACTGAAACCGGTCTCGATCTCGAAGCCGGCCAGCATCGGCGGCGAGGCGTCGAATGCCTGGCGACGACCCACGCCGTCTTCCGCGCGCAGATAGATGGCGGCGCGGCCGACCGGGCCCGTGCGCTCGACGACGCCCAGACGACCGCCGGCGGCCAGGGCGTCCTGCCAGGCCTTCGGGGCCACGGCGACGGCGCCTTCGCAGATGATCACGTCGTACGAACCGGCCGGCACGGCCTTCAGGTCATCGCCCTCGAGACGGGTGACCGAGAGGCCCATCTTTTCCAGCACAGCGGCGGCATACGGAGCAGCGATGGCCAGGGCCTTCTCGCCCTCGCGAGGCTTCAGGGTCTGCAGCAGCTTGCCCACTTCGCGCGGGCGCAGAAGCCAGCGGCCAGGCGCGTACTCGATGTCAGCGTCGGCATAGGCCAGATAGGCCTTCGAGGCCGGCGTCACGCTCTCGCGCGCCACCACCCGCAGGGCGTCCTGCAGCGGCAGGTCGGTGACGTCGGCGGTGCGAATTTGGCTCTCGACCATGTTCAGCCGCGCGGCGGCGAAGTCGGTGCTCATGGAATCCCTCGAAGGACATAGACTTTCGAGCAGGCTTATAGGTCCGCGTCCGGCCGAAACGCAATGCGATCGGAGGCCGCGCGCTTCGAGAGCGTCCAGAGCGCCGATGAAAAATGCGCCAACCGCCCTCGCCTTGCGCTCCGATACGAGGCCAAAGCGCCGTCCCACATAATAATGACAAACTTACTCAATATTAATTGTTAAAGATTGCAGCCGCGTCGACTAACGACGCGTCGTCGACAAGGATCGACGCAGGGAGGAAGCCCGATCACCGGCTTCATGGGGGACTTGAGATGCACAGTGCGCCAGTTGTGATCGCAATCGCGATCGGTGCCCTGGTCGTGATCTACTTCATGCCCTGGTTCGATGAGCGCGTTCGCAAACAATACGGTCGCTGGCGTCGCCGGCAGCGCGATCTGCGTGAAGAACGCCAGCGCCGCGAGCGCCTCGAGCGACAATAAGGCGGCAAGTAGGCAAGCGGCGGAACCAATAACGGCGCACGGAACTGATCAGGAGCGGACCAGCGCCGCGCCCAGTCCCCCGTTCAAGGTCCGCGCCATGAAGATCGCCCAGGTCACTCCCCTCTACGAGGCCGTTCCGCCACGCCTGTATGGCGGCACCGAAAGAGTCGTCGCCCATCTGACCGACGCCCTCGTCGATCTCGGCCACGAGGTCACCCTGTTCGCCAGCGCCGAGGCCCAGACCAAGGCTCGGCTGATCCCCGTTCGCGATCAGGCCATCCGCCTGGATCCCGCGCCGCTCAAGTCCGACTTGGCCTCGCACCTGACGCAGCTGGCCGAGGTCCGCGCCCTGGCCGACCAGTTCGACGTCGTCCACTTCCACACCGACATGGTGCAGTTCCCGTTCTTCGCCGACCAGGCCGAGAAGACCTTGACCACCCTGCACGGCCGCCTGGACCTGAAGGACCTGCCTGCCGTCTACAAGCGCTGGCCGCAGTTCCCGTTGATCTCGATCAGCGACGACCAGCGCCGCCCCCTGCCCTTCGCCAACTGGGCCGGCACGGTCCATCACGGCATGAACGCCGACATCTACGCCTTCTCGGAGAAGAGCGAGGGCTACCTGGCCTTCCTGGGCCGCATCTCGCCCGAGAAGCGCCCGGACCGCGCCATCAACCTGGCCAAACGCCTGGGCAAGCGCCTGAAGATCGCCGCCAAGATCGACAACGCCGACCGCGCCTATTTCGAGGACGTCATCGCCCCGATGATGAAAGACGAGCCGCTGATCGAGTTCGTCGGCGAGATCGGCGACAGCGAGAAGTCGGCCTTCCTGGGCGGCGCGGTCGCCCTGCTCTTCCCCATTGATTGGCCCGAGCCCTTCGGCCTGGTGATGATCGAGGCCATGGCCTGCGGCACGCCCGTCGTGGCCTACCGGTGCGGTTCGGTGCCCGAGGTCATCGACGACGGCCTGACGGGTTTCATCGTCGATAATGACGACCAGGCGGCCGACGCCATTCTTCGCGCCGAACGCCTGGATCGAAAACGTGTCCGCGCGCGTTTCGAGGAACGGTTCTCGTCCGAGGCGATGGCCCGCCGCTATGTCGCCATCTACGAGCGGCTCTGCGACGGCGCGGCTGTCTATCCCTCCTTGGTCGATATGGCCGCTAGCGCATGAATTGAAGGAGGGGCCATGGAGAGTCTCGCACCGGCCATGGAGGCGCCGGTCGACTACGGCGTGACGGCGGAGGTCCGCGCGCCGCAGAATCTCTATGCCTTGAAGGACAAGGACACCTTCATCGTCGCCGACGAGTTCGGCGACATTGCGGGCCAGGGCGATGGGTTGTTCCACAACGACACCCGCATCCTGTCGCTCTACCGGCTGACCCTGGGCGGTCGCATGCCGTCCCTGCTGTCGGCGGCGGTCGCCCACGACAACGTCTTCTTCACCTGCAACAGCACTAACCAGGCGCTGCCCTATCCCGGCGAGCGGATGGGGCCGCCCGGCGTTCTGCACATCGAGCGAAAGCGCTTCCTGTGGGGTGAGCGGCTGTTCGAGCGCATCCGCTGCGTCAACTACAGCCGCGACACCGTGCTGCTGCCGATGACCATCGAGTTCGACGCGGACTTCCGCGACATGTTCGAGGTGCGCGGCAGCCATCGCGCCAAGCGCGGGACCAAAGGTCCGCCGCACGTCGATGGCCGGCGGGTGATCTACAGCTATATCGGCCTGGACGGGGTCGAGCGTTCCTCGTTCATCTCGTTCTCGGACGCGCCGTTCCGCCTCTCGGCGCACAAGGCCGAGTTCATGTTCTCGCTGCATGCCGAGGGCGAGACCGAGCTCTATATCGAAATCGGCGTGGTCGACGGCCACACACCCAGCCGCGAGCGCTTCCGCGACGCCGCCGCCCGCGCCCGCTGGGACATGCGCGCCCGACGCCGCCACGGCGCGCGGCTGAACAGCTCCGGACGCCTGTTCAACGAATGGCTGGGCAAGTCGCGGGCCGACCTAGCCCTGCTGACCACCCAAATGGAGACCGGCCCCTACCCCTATGCCGGCATTCCCTGGTTCTCGACCGCCTTCGGGCGCGACGCCATCATCACCGCCTGGCAGATCCTGTGGTTCGAACCGGGCCTGGCCAAGGGCGTGCTGCGCTACCTCGCCGCCCACCAGGCCCAGGAGCGCTCGGCCTTCCGCGACAGCGCGCCAGGCAAAATCATGCACGAGACCCGCAAAGGCGAGATGCCCGCGCTCGGCGAGGTGCCGTTCGGCCGTTATTACGGCGGGGTCGACACCACGCCGCTCTTCGTGGCCCTGGCCGGCGCCTACCAGCAGCGCACCGGCGACGACAAGCTGATCGACGAGCTGTGGCCCGCGCTCGAAAAGGCCATGCACTGGATCGAGCATGACGGCGACAGCGATGGCGACGGCCTGATCGACTACGCCCGCGGCCAGGACAGCGGCCTGTCCAACCAGGGCTGGAAGGACAGCGAGGACAGCGTCTTCCACGCCGACGGCCGCTATCCGTCCGGCCCGATCGCGCTGGTCGAGGTGCAGGGCTACGCTTTCGCCGCCTATCGCGGCATGGCCCGGCTGGCCGAGCGACGCGGCGAGGCCGGCCAGGCCGTGATTTGGAAGCAGAAGGCCGAAGCCCTGCGCGAGAAGGTCGAAAAGCTCTTCTGGATGGACGAGCGCAGCTTCTATGGCATCGCCGTCGATGGCCAGGGCCAGCTGTGCCGTGTGCTCTCGTCAAACCCCGGCCACCTGCTGTTCTGCGGCCTGCCGGCGCCCGAGCGCGCCCGCAAGGTCACTGACCAGTTGCTGTCGGCCCGCTTCAACTCCGGCTGGGGTGTCCGCACCCTGGCTACGGGCGAGGCCCGCTTCAACCCGATCAGCTATCACAACGGCTCGGTCTGGCCCCACGACTCGGCGCTGTGCGTCATGGGCCTGTCGCAGTATGGCGAGCGGGACGGCGTCGTGGCCCTGACCGCCGACATGTTTGAGACCGCCAGCCGCATGGGCATGCGCCTGCCCGAACTGTTCTGCGGCTTCCCCCGCTCGCCGGGTGAGCCGCCCGTGGCCTATCCGGTCGCGTGCCTCCCTCAGGCCTGGGCTGCGGGGTCGGTGTTCATGCTGATGCAGGCTTGCCTAGGCATCACCATCGACGCCAATCGCGGCGAGATCGTCCTGGTCGACCCGCGCCTGCCGATCGGCATCGACCGTATGGCCGTCGAGCGTCTTCGCGTCGGCGCACTGACTGTCGACTTGATCTTCGAACGCCAAGGCGACCGCGTTGCCGTCCGCGCCGAAGGTGACGTGCCGTTGATCATCCGCTCCAAGCCATCTTGGGATTGAAGCTCAAAGCTTTGCTGAAGTCTTCGAGGCGGCTCTCGACTTGCGAGGGTCGCCTCAGGCGACCGCAAGTCTGAGAGAGTGGCTCCGCGGGTAGGACTCGAACCTACGACCAGCCGGTTAACAGCCGGCTGCTCTACCACTGAGCTACCGCGGAACAGGTCGCTCTCAAGAAGAGGCCGGTTGATAGCCAACTCATCGAGTCGGCGCAAGCGGCGAAATCGCTGACGCTTCGATCAAAAACGCACGGCGAAAACCAGCGAGGCGGCGCAATTCGATTTGGGGGAATCTTCGACCGAGCGAGGAAGAAGAGTGGCTCCGCGGGTAGGACTCGAACCTACGACCAGCCGGTTAACAGCCGGCTGCTCTACCACTGAGCTACCGCGGAACAGGTCGCTCTCAAGAAGAGGCCGCGTGATAGCCGCCTCCCCGCATCGATGCAAGCACCGAATTTCAAAAAAGCAGCCCGGCTTGCGGCCGGGCTGTTGAAAGTCAGTGATGGTGGGGTGCCTTCAAAGAAGACGCCCTGAAATTCGGACTTTATGGTTAATGAGATCTTAATTCTTAGCGCGCCGACCATTTGGTCGCAGGCGTCGCACCCCTTTCGTCAGGGGCGCTTGGGAATCTCCAAACCACGCTGCACGGCCGGACGGGCCAGGCCCGCTTCCAGCCAGCGCGGGACATGCTTCAGCGACGCCCAGTCGACCAGCGCGCCGGCGTCGTAGAAGCCGATGAGGTTGCGCACCCAGCCCAGGGTGGCGATGTCGGCGATGGTATAGTCGTCGCCCATGATCCAGGCGCGGGTCGCCAGGCGATCCTCGAGCACGCCCAGCAGGCGCTTGCTCTCGGCGACGTAGCGGTCGCGCGGACGCTTGTCCTCGTAGTCCTTGCCGGCGAAGCGGTGGAAGAAGCCCAGCTGGCCGAACATCGGGCCGATGGCCGCCATCTGGAACATCACCCACTGCAGGGTCTCATAGCGCGCCGCCGGATCGGCGGGCAGGAACTTGCCGGTCTTCTCGGCCAGGTAGACTAGGATCGCGCCGCTCTCGAACAGGTCCAGCGGCTGGCCGCCCGGACCATCGGGATCGATGATCGCCGGGATCTTGCCGTTGGGGTTCAGCGACAGGAATTCCGGACCCCAGGTCTCGTTCTTGCCGATGTCGATCATGTGCGGCTCGTAGGCCAGGCCGGTCTCCTCCAGCATGATCGAGACCTTCACCCCGTTGGGCGTCGGCAGCGAATAGAGCTGGATCCGGTCGGGATGCTGGGCCGGCCAGCGCTGGGTGATCGGAAAGGCGGACAGATCCGACATCGGAGACCTCGTTGATGGCGCGCGTAACGGCGCCGGTTGCATTTGGGAAACCAGCCTTCGGTTTTCCAGGGCGAACCCAAAACGAGGGCGCGACGGTTAGGCCCATTTGATCCGGACGCGAACATCGCTATCCGAGAGAACAAGAAACGCTCGGGGGGGCGCACGATGACCACTGCAGACGATCATTGGCCGGCGACCCTGGAGCGCGTGGTTGGGGCGCTCGATTTCGAACGCGCGCCGAACGGCTCTACCCAGGCCAAGCCGCGCGGCGACATCAGCCAGCTGCCGGCCCTGGTGAACCTGGCCGTCCACGCCGCCATCCAGCTGGACAAGCGCGTCGCCGCCTCGGACACCGCCGCTCCGGTCGACCGCAAGGCCATCCTGGCCCGCAAGGACATGGCTCGCGCCGTCATGGACGGCCAGTCGGCGATGTTCATCACCGGCTACGCCACCGCCTATCGGCTGGAGCTGGCCCGCATCCTGTGGACGGGCATCGCCGACGCCCCGCGCCGGCGACTGGAAGAGATGGCGCGCCCTCGGGCCTCTTGAGGCCTTACCAGACGCCCGTATTGGGCATCGAGGCCCACGGCTCGGCGGCGGGCAGGTTGCCGTCCTGCAGCAGCTCGACCGAGACGCCGTCCGGCGAGCGCACGAACGCCATGTGGCCGTCGCGCGGCGGGCGGTTGATCGTCACGCCCATGTCCATCAGGCGCTGGCAAGTCTCGTAAATATCGTCCACGCGGTAGGCCAGGTGACCGAAATTGCGGCCGCCCTGATACTCCTCGTCGTCCCAGTTGTAGGTCAGCTCGACCAGCGGGGCCTTGCGCTCCTTGGCGGCTTCCAGGTCTTCCGGCGCGGCCAGGAACACCAAGGTGAAGCGGCCCTTCTCGTTCTCCATGCGGTAGGCTTCCTGGAGGCCCAGGCCGCCGCAATAGAACCGCAGCGAGGCGTCCAGATCACGGACACGGACCATGGTGTGCAGATAGCGCAAGGCAAAGCCTCCTGAGCAAGAAACCGCTGTCGGTATAGACCTCGGCCCAGGCCGGGAAAATCCACTAAACGGCGGGTTCGCGGTCACGGGTCTGGCGACGCCACAGGGCCGCGTACTCGCCGCCAGCCTCCAGCAGGGCCTCGTGGCGGCCGCGCTCGACCACCTTGCCGCGGCGCAGGACCACGATCTCGTCGGCGTCGGCGATGGTCGACAGGCGGTGAGCCACGACCAGGGTCGTGCGGCCAGCCCTCGCCTTGCGCAGGGTCGCCTGGATGGCCGCCTCGGTGCGGCTGTCCAAGGCGCTGGTCGCCTCGTCCAGGATCAGCACGCGCGGCTCGGCCAGCAGCGCCCGGGCGATGCCAACCCGCTGGCGCTCGCCGCCGGAGAGCTTCAGGCCACGCTCGCCGACCTTGGTGTCCATGCCTTCCGGCAGGTTGCGGATGAACTCGCCCAGCTCGGCGGCTTCGGCGGCGGCCCAGACCTCGGCCTCGCTGGCGCCGGGCCGCGCAAAGGCGATGTTGGCGGCCAGGGTGTCGTTGAACAGGGCGACATCCTGCGGGACCAGGGCCACGGCGCGGCGCAGCGAGGCCTGCTTCAGGTCGCGCAGGTCGTGGCCGTCCAGGGTGACGCGCCCCGCCTGTGGGTCGATCATCCGCAGGGCCAGACGCACCAAAGTCGTCTTGCCCGCGCCCGAGGGACCAACGATGGCCATCGTGCTGCCGGGCGCGACGGTCAGGGAGACGTCCGACAGCCCCTCCGACCGCGCGCCATGGCGGAACGAGACGTTCTCGAACGCGACTGCCCCGCCACGCTGGTCGGCGCAGGGCGGCAAGTCCTGGGCGTTGGGCGCGTCGGCGACGTCGGCGGTCTGGCGGCGCAGCTCCAGCATCGCCTCCATGTCGATCAGCGACTGGCGGATCTCGCGATAAGCAAAGCCCAGGATGTTCAGGGGGGCGTAGAGGTTGATCAGGATCAGCACGGCGGCGGTGACGTCGCCCGGCCCGATCTTGCCCGCAGCGGCCTGCGCGCCGGCCAGCACGGCCATGCCGCCCAGGCCCAGGCTCATCACCGCAGACTGGACGATGTTCAAGAGGTTCAGCGAGTTGGTCGCCTTGACCTGAGCCTCGCCATAGACGTCCAGCGCCTTGCCGTAGCCCGCCACGGCCCGCGTCTCGCCGCCGAACGACTTGACGGTCTCGTAGTTCAGCAGGGCGTCGACGGCCCGGCCCGCGGCCTCGGCGTCGGCCTCGTTCAGAACCCGGCGATGGCCGATGCGCCAGTCGGAGATGGCGAAGGTGGCGTAGCCGTAGACGGCCACGGTCAGCAGGGCCACGGCCGCGAACCGCCAGTCATAGGCCTTGGCCAGGACGATGGCGGCCATGACCAGCTCGACGCCGGTCGGGGCGACGTTGAAGACCAGGCCCCGCAGCAGGAAGTCCATCGACCGCGCGCCACGATCGATGGTCCGCGACAGGGCGCCAGTGCGCTTGGACTGGTGGAAGTCGATCGACAGCGACAGCGCGTGGGCGAAGGTCTCAACCGCCGCGCGGTTCTGGGCGGCCTGGGCGACCGGCGTGAACACTGCATCGCGCGCCTGGGGCGCGGCGGCTGAGATGAATCGGATCAGCGCCCAGCCGCCCGCCAGGCCGGCAAAGGCCCAGGTGACGGCGACGACGGCGCTCTGCCCGGCCGACAGCTGATTGACCGCCTTGCCCAGCATCAGCGGCGCCAGCACGCCCAGCGCCTTGCCAGCCAGGGTCAGCAACAGCGCCACGGTCACGCGCCACTTCAGGCCTGGAGCCTCCGAGCGCAGCACCAACTGCACCAGATCGCCCATGGCCCGCCAGAAACGGACCGGCTGGTCGGCCTTGGCGATCGCGCCCGGGACGGCGGCTCGCCCCGCCGAGGGCGGTCCGCCCATGCCTCTCACTGAGAACCGCCGATCAGATAGGTGGTCTGGATTCCACCGCCGGGCGTCATCCAGTCGACCCGCCATCCGGACGCCATACGATCGGCGCGGACCGGGCCATAGACCAGCGGCGCGGCCGGCGAGACGGCCACGGCGACGGCGGTCTCGCCGCCCTCCCCGGCCACCTGGATGTCGTGGACGCCCGGAGCCAGCGCATCGGTCAGCGAGATGTTGAAGCGCCCCTCGTCATTGGTCATGGCGCCGCCACGCGTGACGCGATCGACGCGGACGTTGAGACCCGCCCCGGGATTGGCGACGCCGGAGACCACGGCCCCGCCCTCGCGATCGACATCGATGGTCAGGATGCGCGGCGAACTGGAATCGGCGGCCAGGCGGCGCGCGCCGGCGCCGGCCCGCAGCAGGGCGACCTCGCCGCTGTCGGCGACCATCACATAGCCCTCGGCCTGGACCGTGCGGCCGGCCTGGGTCGAGGACAGCCCGAACAGGCGCACGCCGGGCTCGTTGGGCACGGTGACGCTCCACTGCCCCAGGCCGTCGATCTTGCCCATCATCACCTCGCCGGTGGGCGAGCCCAGGCGCAGGTCGGCGTCCGGCGCGCCGTGACCCGAGATGACGACACCGTTGGCGGCGCGGCGCGTTCCTTCCAGGGTCGGCGGCGCCAGATAGCCGGCTTCGGCGCTTTCAGACTTGTCGGCCGTCGCCTTGGACGGCGTCGGCGCGCCGGACCCGCAGGCGGCCAGCAAAACGGCGGCCAGCCCCGGGGCGAGGATCTGCGGCTTGAAAGCCCGGAGGCGAATCCTGATCATGCGGCCTCAGATAGGAACGGGCGCGCGAAACCGCGCGCTTTTTTGTGGAGTGGACGACGATGCCCAACGAGTCTAGCCGCCTGGGCTCCGTCTGCGTCTACTGCGGGTCCTCCGACGACGCCGATCCCCGCTACATCACCGACGCCTTCGCCATCGGCGAAAGCTTCGCCCGCGCTGGCCTGAAACTGATCTATGGCGGCGGCGGCGTCGGCCTGATGGGCGCCACCGCCCGCGGCGCGCATTCGGCCGGCGGCAAGGTGCTGGGCATCATCCCGACCTTCCTGCGCGGGCGCGAGCAGCCGTTCGACGACGTCGAGACCGTGGTCGTCGACAACATGCATGAGCGCAAGATGATGATGTACGAGCAGGCGGATTCGTTCGTCGTGCTGCCCGGCGGCATCGGCACGCTGGAAGAAATCGTCGAATTGCTATCTTGGCGCCGTTTAGATCTTCACCAGAAGCCGATTGTGTTCCATAACCCCGGCGGTTTCTGGGACCCGTTCTTCGCGCTGATCCGCCATACGATCGAAGCGCGCCTGACTCCCCCTACCCTGGTCGACGCCTGGCGCTCGGTCGAGAAGGCGCAGGACGTCACGCCGACCCTGCTGGCCTGGGACGAAGAAATCTACCAATCGGGCGCTCCGGCCACGCTTCGGCCATTGACTTAGTTTTCAAAAGCAACGCACTATGCGACCGAGCCCACCGTTCGTCGAACGGCGCGAGCTCATGCGTCGGAACTCCCATCCGGCGCGGGGATAGGAGATCTAGGAATGCGTACCGCTGTTTTCGCGGGCCTGGCGGCCTGCGTTCTGATGTTTGCCGGTTCGGCCAACGCCGCCGACACCGAAAGCGCTTCGCTGAAGCTGAAGACCGCCACCACCACCGAACAATTCATCCACGAAGGCTCGGTCTGGCGCTGCAAGGGCGACGCCTGCAGCGCGCTGACCGTGCCGTCCCTGCCGATCGCCCGCGCCTGCCGCCGCGTGGCGGGTCAGATCGGCGAACTGACCATGTTCAGCTACCGCGGCAAGTCGCTGGACGACGCCGGCCTGGCCGACTGCAACACGGCCGCCAAGAAGAGCTAAGGCGCTTTAGAGCGTACAAAAGCAAAGGCCTCCGCCAGCGATTGGCGGAGGCCTTTTTCTTGAGGGCGCGGGCCCCAGCGAGACGCCTACTTCCGTCCGGATTTCGCGGACGACGACTTCTGCGGCTTCGGACTCGACCGGCCTCCGACCAGCATTCCGCCCAGCAGGGCGAACGAGAACATGGCGTGGTTCATCTTCGATACATTCATGGCGGCGTCTCCCAGACATAGCCGTTAGGACCAGGAGACGCGCGCGGCTTACAGGGGTTCTCACCCTCCTAGTCGTCAGCGCGTCGAGGGCAAGCATGCGCTCACTGTGACGCTCCGCAAGCACAAATAATCCGTATAGAGATCATATCAGCCGACGGACAATCTCGCTGCAGCGCACTGAATGGGCTCAAGATTATAATCTGTATACGGCGCGATTTTGCGCTATCCCAAATGCAGCAAGGCTTTGCAGTCCAAGGCGCTGCGGCCGCAACCCTCGGACGCGTTCAGCGCCGCCGCTCTCCCACGCCGCGCAGAAAAAAGCCGCCCGCGTCGGCATGACGCAGGCGGCTTGGTCTTCGGGACCGCTTGGTCCGTAGGCTGTTCTAGGCCGCGGCGTCGAACGAGAGCGACTCGTAGCGCTTCAGGTGGTGATCGACCGAGCCGAATAGGCCCTCGATCAGGCTGGCGCGCTTGAAATAGTGGCCGATGGCCAGCTCGTCGGTCATGCCCATGCCGCCATGGACCTGGATGGCGTTCTGGCCCACGAACTTGCACGCGCGACCGATGCGCACCTTCATGGCCGAGGCGGCCTTGGCGCGCTCGGCGGCGCTTTCGTCGACCTTGATGGTTGCCATGTAGATCATCGACACCGACTGCTCGACCTCGATGAACATGTCGACCATGCGGTGCTGCAGCACCTGGAAGTTGGCGATGGCCGTGCCGAACTGCTTGCGCTGCTTGGCATAGTCCAGCGTGCCCTCGTGCAGCTTGCGCAGCACGCCCACGGCTTCGGCGCCGACGGCCACGGTGGCCTCGTCGATCACCTGGTTGACCAGGTCCAGACCGTCTTCCGAGATCAGCGCGTCGGCCGGAACCGAGACGTTCTCGAAATAGACTTCCGAGGCGCGGTTGCCGTCGACGGTCGGGTAGTCGCGGGTGACGACGCCCGGCAGGGTCTTGTCGATCAGGAACACGCCGACGCCGCCGACGTCGCGCTGGGCGCCGCCGGTGCGGGCCGTGACGATCAGGTGGCTGGCGAACGGCGCGCCCACGACCACGGCCTTGTGGCCATTCAGGACCCAGCCCGAGCCGTCCTTCTTGGCCGTCGTCTTCAGATCCTGCCAGGTGTAGCGGCCCTGCGGCTCGGCATAGGCGAAGGCGACGGTGGTTGTGCCGCCGACGATGCCTTCGATCACCGAGGCCGCACCCGCGTAACCGGAATGCTTCATGAAGCCGCCGCCGATCACGACGGTGCCGAGGTAGGGCTCGATGACCAGCGCCTTACCGAACTCTTCCATGATGATCATGTTGTCGATGGCGCCGCCGCCCAGGCCGCCCAGCTCCTCGCTGAACGAGGCGCCCAAGATGCCCAGCTCCTCGGCGAAGGCCTTCCAGTAGTCGGCGCGCCAGCCAGCGTCCGAGCTGACGATCTTGCGGCGGGTCTCGAAGTCGTACTTGTCCTGCAGGAAGCTCGCGACCGTGTCGCGGACCATCGACTGCTCTTCGGTGAAGTTGAAATCCATCCCTGGGTTTCCGTTCTTCTGTCGCCCGGCCTCAAGGCCGGGTCGTTGAAATCATGAGAAGCAAAGTCCGGGCCGCGCGGCGGCCCGGCTTAAGTCGCGGGCGCTAGAGCCCCAGCACCATCTTGGCGATGATGTTGCGCTGGATCTCGTTGGAGCCGCCGTAGATCGACGTCTTGCGGACGTTGAAATAGGTCGGCGCGGCGCGGTGGGCGAAGTCGGGGCCGATCGGATGGGCGTTGTCGCCGTCCTTCGGGAAGCCGCGGAAGTACGGCGCGCCGTAGTGGCCCGCCGCTTCCAAAACGAGCTCGGTGATCCGCTGCTGGATCTCGGTGCCCTTGATCTTCAGGACGCTCGATTCTGGGCCAGGACCCTTGCCGGCGGCTTCACCCGCCAGGGTGCGCAGCTCGGTGAACTCCAGCGCGGTCAGGTCGATCTCCAGTTCGGCGATCTTGCGCTTGAACATCGGATCCTTGATCAGCGCGTCGCCGTCGTCCGACAGCTCGGCCGAGGCGATCTGGCGGATGCGCTCGATGCCGCGCTTGGAACGGGCGACGCCAGCGATGCCGCTACGCTCGTGAGCCAGCAGGAACTTGGCGCAGGTCCAGCCCCTGTTCTCGTCGAAGATGCGGTTCTCGACCGGCACCTTGACGTTCTCGAGCCAGACCTCGTTGACCTCGTGCTCGCCGCCCAGGGTGATGATCGGACGCACGGTGACGCCCGGCGACTTCATATCGATCAGCAGGAACGAGATGCCTTCCTGGATCTTGGCGGCCGGGTCGGTGCGGACCAGGCAGAATATCCAGTCGCCGTGCTGGGCCAGGGTGGTCCAGGTCTTCTGGCCGTTGACCAGGTAGTATTCCTTGCCGTCGTCGCCGGTGAAGCGCTCGGCCTTGGTCTTCAGGCTGGCCAGGTCCGAACCGGCGCCCGGCTCGCTGTAGCCCTGGCTCCACCAGATGTCGCCCGTCAGGGTCGGCGGCAGGAAGCGCTCTTTCTGCTCGGGCGTGCCGAACGTGTAGATCACCGGGCCAACCATGTTGATGCCGAACGGCAGGATCGGCACGCAGTCGGCGCGCGCGGTCTCTTCCGACCAGATGTAGCGCTGCACCGAGGTCCAGCCCGGACCGCCGAACTTTTCCGGCCAGGCCGGCGCGACCCAGCCCTTCTTGGCGAGGGTGCGGTGCCAGGAGAGGAAGTCCTCCTTGGCCATCTCCTCGCCCTCTTCCTGCTTTTCCCGCAGGCCAGCCGGATAGTTCTCGGCGATGAAGGCGCGAACCTCGTCGCGGAAGGCGAGGTCCTCGGGCGAGAAGTCCAGATTCATGGCGGGCTCCCGTTCAATCGGCCCCTCTGCGGGAGGCCGTTATTGCGTTTCAGGCGCCACGATAGATGTCGAACGAACGTTTGGAAAGATGACGTTAGCGTCAACGGAAGTGAATGTTATCCGCGTTCACTTAACGCTGCCTCCGGGACGCTAGCGGACCTCGCAGGCCAGCTTGACGAGCGCCAGGGCCGAGGCGCCGCCGACCCCTTCCTCGTCGACGGTATCGAGCGCCAGAAGCGGCCGCTTGTCGAGGATTTCGAGCAGGCGCGCATGGCCCTTGGCCGGGCTGACATGGGCGGCCAGGCAGTGGTCGATGGCGCCCGGCTCGACGGCGCGGACGATCGCGGCGGCGGCGCAGGCCGCATAGCCGTCCAGCAGCACAGGGACCTTCTGGGTGCGCGCGGCCAGGATGGCGCCGACGACGGCGGCGGTTTCACGACCGCCCAGCTGACGCAGGACTTCCAGCGGGTCGTCGCCCATGCCGTCAGCCTTGGCGCGCGCCACGCCGACGGCCACCGGCTCGGGATCATCCGACCAGTCCGAGGCCTCGCCGCCGAACAAGGCCAGGCACACGGCGGCGGCCGTGCGGGCGGCCTCCGCGACGATGACGCCCGGGATCAGCAGGTCGGGCTGCTTGGCCAGGGCTTCCATGCCGAAGGCCATGGTGGCGGCGGCTTCCTTCTCGCTCATCGAGGCCTGCCCGACGAAGTCCGGCGACGGGCGGTCGATGGCCAGGTCGAAGGCTTCCAGCCCCGCGCCCTGCACGCCGGCCAGGCGCGAGACGGTGGCGCCGCCCGAGGCGATGGCTTCCAGACGATCGCGGGCGTAGCCGCGCGGCCCCACGCCCTGGCGTGCGCCGGCGTAAAGCGCCACGACCGGACGGTTGACGGCGGGCGGGGTCTTGCCGCTCCAGGCGGTCAGCCAGGCCGAGATCTCTGCTAGGCGGCCACCCTGCTCCAGCGTCGGAGACGGGCCCGGCGCGGGCGGCGAGACGGCGAGCTGGCGGATGTCGGCGAAGGGAGAAGAAGTCATGGGCGCGGACTTAAACCCGTCCGCGCTCAAAGCAACCCCTAGCGCCGCGCTTGCGCACCGATGTCGGAGCGACGATGTTCGAAACGATGAGCACGCCCGCCACTCCGCCCAAACCGATCGTCACGCCGTGCGTGAAGGTCTGCGCGGTCGACGGCGCCAGCGGCTTTTGCCTGGGCTGCCGCCGAACCCTGCCGGAGATCGCCGGCTGGGCGAAGCTCTCGGACGCAGAAAGGGCGGCCATCATGACCGCCCTCCCCGACCGTCCAGACCCGATGATCGCCCTGATGGCGGCCGCCGGGAACCGGGCTTAAGTCTTAGCGCGAGGCTTGGCTCGCGCCCATGTACGGCGCGCAGATCTGATCACGCTCGGCGATCAGCTTCAGCTTGGCGCTGCCGTCAGCCGAGTCCGCCTTCTTGCGGGTGTTGTTCATCTTGGTGACGGCCTCGACGCGGGTCGACTGCTTCTGCTCGGCGGCCGCGCCGCGCAGGAACGCTTCCACGGCCGTGGTGTCCAGCTTGCCCAGGTTTTCCGAGGCGGCCAGAGCGCTGCAGCGCGAGGCTTCGACGAATTGTTTGTCGCTGGCGCCGGCGTGAGCAACGCCAGCGATGGAGCCTGCGGCGACGAGCGCAATGATGACGGCTTTCATGGCGATAATCCCTCTGTAGCCATTTGTTCTGTCTTCGAGAGAGATAACGCCGCGTCGAAGCTTTCCGAAGTTAATTCCAAGACATGAATAGCATTACGCTGATGTAATGTTTGATATTAAATCGATGTAATGCGAACAGCGTTCAGTACAGATGTATACTTGTTATGATATTGGTAACCACGACGTGAAAATCGCCTTGCCGATTCACGCCTTGAAAACGCCTGCGCTGTAATGATTTAGGCAACGGCTGCAGAAGCAGTCTCAAAGCCGATACGGCAGGGTGTCTTTATGTTGAGGTTTGCGGCGATCGCATTCGTGGGGGCCCTCTCGGCGGTGGGCGCGGCCAAGGCCGTCGTCTCGCTCGACGATCTGCGCCATCCGGAACTGCGCGCCCCCTCGGCCGCGGCCGCCACGCTCGGCGGCGCCGAAGGCGGCGCGGCCCAGCTGACCAAGGATCGCGACGGCCACTTCTGGGCTCAGGGCAATGTCGACGGCAAGGCTGTCCGCTTCCTGGTCGACACCGGCGCCACCGCCGTCTCGCTCAGCATGGCCGACGCCCAGCGCCTGGGCATCGACACCAGCAAGCTGAACTACGACTACAACGTCATCACCGCTGACGGCCGCACCCGCGCCGCCTCGGTCAAGCTGGCCAGCGTCGCCATCGCCGGCGCCCGCGTCCGCGACGTCGACGCCCTGGTCATCGAGAAGGGCCTGGAGAACTCGCTGCTGGGCATGAGCTATCTGGGCCGGCTGTCGCGCTTCGAAGCGACCCCGACCTCGCTGATTCTGCACCCGTAAGGGTTACTCGGCCGGAACTTCCACCCGCTCCTCACGCGCCGCCAAGGCCGCGCGCACCGCGTCCAGCGCCCGATCCACCACATCCAGACCCGCGCCGGCCTTGACGCCTTCGACCGTCAGGATGCGCCGCCACGCCCGCGCGCCCGGCAGGCCGTGGAACAAGCCCAGCATGTGCCGGCTCATCGCCGCCAGATGCACGCCCCCCGCCAGCTCACGCGCCAGATAGGGCTTGTAGCGCTCGACCGCCTCGAAGCTGTCGACATCGGCGACGTCCAGGCCGAACACCCGCCGGTCGACCTCGCCCAGCAGCCCAGCCTCGTGATAGGCCGCGCGGCCCAGCATCACCCCATCGACACCGTTCGCCAGATGCTCCAGCGCCGCGTCGACACTGGGCACGCCGCCATTTATGGCGATGGTCAGGTTCGGCCGCTCGCGCTTGAGGCGGTAGACCAGCTCGTAATCCAGCGGCGGGATGTCCCGGTTCTCCTTCGGCGACAGGCCCTTCAGCCAGGCCTTGCGAGCGTGGACGACGAAGCTCTCGATCCCGGCGGCCGCGCTGCGGTCGACCAGGGCGAACAGCGCCTCTTCCGGATCCTGGTCGTCGACCCCGATCCGGCACTTGACCGTCGCCGGGACCTTCACGGCGTCCTTGATGGCGGCCATGCACTCGGCCACGAGGTCGGGCTCGCGCATCAGGCAAGCCCCGAACCGGCCGCTCTGCACGCGGTCCGACGGGCAGCCGACGTTCAGATTGATCTCGTCATAGCCGTAGTCTTCGGCGATCCGCGCCGCCTGCGCCAACTCGGCCGGATCCGAGCCGCCCAGCTGCAGCGCCACCGGATGCTGCTCGGGATCGTAGCCCAGCAGCTTCTCGCGATCACCATGCACCACCGCCCCACTGGTCACCATCTCGGTATAGAGCAGCGCGCGCGACGACAGGACCCGATGCAACGACCGACAATGCCGGTCGGTCCAGTCCATCATGGGCGCGATGGAAAATCTATGCGATTGAAATTGCTTCATTTTTCGACTAATTTCAAAGCCCCGGAACGTGTCCAGGCTCACCGTTTGCACGCCCTAGCACGACACTTTCCGCCACCCTACGACTTTGTCACTGAACACAGGGCGCGCGCGCTTTGAAGGCGATCCACAACATAGGCCGAGCAAAGCCTGGGAAGCCATTCGCACGCATCGGGTTTTTGAATACATAGCGGTTGCAGACCGCGCGCGCGTTTCACGAACCTGCGCGAGGTGATGTCGCAGTGCGCGTAGGGAGTCGCGGTTTTCTCCAAGATGCAGGCCGAGGACGTACATCGCCTATGGGACGATTTGTCTGACTTTGAGGTCGGCCAGTCCGACGCCGCCGCCCACCGGCTGATGACGGTGCTGGCCGAGCAGACCGACCTCGTGGACATCACCTGGGCCGGCGCCGTGCGGCTGACCCGAGGCCCGCGCTCCGAGAGCAGCGACGTCATGCGGCGCTGGCGCGTCGCGGCCGCCCTGGCGCTGCACGGCCCAATCCTCGCGCCCCACCGGATCTGGGATCAGCCGGAATCCGACCCGTCCCTGGACATCCCCCTGCGCGATCTGGGCCAGTTCAGGACCTACACCTTCCGGCGGGAACTGGCGGAGCCCTGGTTTCACAGCCCCTTCTATCAGAGCCACTACGGCGCGCGGGGTGTCGAGGACGCGGCCTTCGTCGCCTTTCCCATCAACGAGGATTGCGAATCCCATTTCGGATTCTGGGCCAGGCGACCTCTGACCGACGAGCAGGTCGCGCTGTTCACCTACGCCTTGCGGGGCGTCAAGTGGTTCCACCGCCGCCTGATGCTCAGCCACGGCTTGCTGCTGGCGTCGTCGCCGCTGAGCCCGACCGAGCGGAAGGTGCTGCAGCTGTTGCTGACCAAGGCGAGCGAGCAGCACATCGCGGGAGAAATCGGCCTGGCGGACTCGACCACCCACCAGCATGTCGTCGCCATCTACCGCAAGTTCGGCGTCCGCAGCCGCGCCGGCCTCATGAGCCTGTGGCTTAACCGCCCGCCCAAGGCGCGACGCCATGCTTGAGCAGAGCGTCCCGATCGACACGCAAAGCCGGATCCACGCGCTGTGGGATGCGCTGTCGGACTTCGACCTGAGCCAGGCCGAGGACGCCGTCCAGGCGTTCCTCGCCGCCCTCGCCGACCAGACGGGGATGTGGAACGCCACCTGGGCCGGCGCCATCCGCCTGCGGGAGCACGCAGGCGACCCTCTGCTCGGCTGGCGGGTCGCCGCCATGAAGTCGCTGCGCCCTGTCGCTCCCCAGCCTGAGGACGCTCATTTCCAGGAGATCCTGCGTGTATGGGATCGGCGGGAAATCGATCCCTCGTTCCTGTTGCCCCTGCGGGACGTGGGAACGTTTCGCACCTATTCGTTCCGGCGGGAGCTGCCCGCGGCGTGGTTTTCCACGCCCTTCTACGATCAGCACTACGGCTCGGTCGGCATCCATGACGCCGTCTTCGTCGCCTTCCCGCTCAACGGGGACAGCGAGTCGCATTTCGGCTTCTATGCGTGCGCGCCGATCCCGGACGAGACGATCGCGCTGCTGCGATACGCCCTGCGCGGCATCAAGTGGTTCCATCGCCACCTGATGCTCAGCTACGGACTGCTGATGGCCTCGACGCCCCTGACCCAGACGGAACAGCGAGTGCTGCAGTTGCTGCTGACCGAGGCGACCGAGCAGCGCATCGCCGACCAGCTCGGCCTGGCGACCTCAACCACCCACCAGCACGTCGTCGCCATCTTCCGCAAGTTCGGCGTCCGCAGTCGCGCCGGCCTCATGAGCCTGTGGCTCAACGGCCCCTCGGCCCGCGCCGCCAGACAGCCCCCTACTGTTTAGTCGGGATGACGGCCGCGAACCACCTCCCCTAAAGGACGGACTACCTGTGGTTCAGCCGCGGAGGGCGCGCAACGCGCCGTCCACGCCGCTGGCGCGGGCTGTGGCGCGCCGCCTCTTGCGCGCGCCGGGGGACGATATCGATGACTGCAGACTTCGGGGCGACCGCGCGGCGGGACCAGACGGGCCGTAGAGTCTCTGTGCGGCGATCGCTGTTCTCGACGACGTCGATCGCGATCATCGCGGCGATGACGATCGCGCCGCAGGGCTTCGCGCAAGTCCTGCCCAGCGGCGGCGTGGTCGCGCGCGGCCAAGCGACCATTTCGCAGTCGGGCGCCGGCATGCTGATCAGCCAGACCTCGCGAAACGCCGTCATCAACTGGTCCGACTTCTCGATCGGCGCCGAGGGCGGCGTCCGCTTCGACAACGGCTCGGGCGCGACGCTGAACCGGGTGACCGGCGGCTTCACCTCCTCTATCGATGGCAGCCTGTCGGCGACCGGGTCGCTCTACCTGATCAACCGGAACGGCGTCATCGTTGGGTCCAAGGGGGTGATCAACGCGGCGGGTTTCGCCGCCACCACGCTGGACGTCCAGGACGACGCGTTCATGGCCGGCGGCGCCCTGCGCTTCGTGGGCGACAGCCGGTCTGGCATCGTCAATCTCGGCAGCATCCAGGCGGATCAGGGCAACGTGCTGCTGGTCGCCCACACCGTTCGCAACGATGGCGTCGTCAGCGCGCCTCAAGGCAAGGCCGAGCTTCTGGCGGCGCAGGAGATCTTCCTGGCCTCCCCAGACGCCGACACAGTGCTGGTCAGCCTCAAGGGCGATGCGGCCTCGGGCGAAGCGGGCGTGACCAACACTGGTCTGATCCAGGCCGCCCAGGCCCGCATGCAGGCCGCTGACGGCAATCTCTACGCCTTGGCCATCAACCAGAGCGGCGTCGTCCGCGCCACCGGCGTCAGCACCCAGGGCGGACGGATCGTGCTCACCGCCGATGGCGGCGTCGTTCGGCAGGACGGCCGGCTCGAGGCCCACGACGCCAAGGGTTCAGGCGGCGAGATCCTGGTCGGCGGCGACTATCAGGGCGGCAACTCCGCCGTCGCCAACGCCGCCAGCACCATCGTCACCGAGAACGCGGTCATGGACGCCAGCGCCAGCGCGGCGCAAGGCGATGGCGGCCGGGTCATCGTCTGGGCGGACAAGACCACCAGCTTCGCGGGGCGCATCTCCGCGCGCGGCGGCGACGCAGGCGGTGACGGCGGCTTCGTCGAGGTCTCGGGCAAGTCCACACTGGATTTCCGCCCCGGCCAGCCGATCGACCTGTCCGCGAAGAACGGCCGCACCGGGAACGTACTGCTCGATCCTGACCAGATCGAGGTCGTCGGCGCGGTCACCGGTGCCAACCAGGTCGCGGCGTCCGCCATCGAGGCGGGCCTGGCCAGCGCGAACTACGTGCTGACGACCTCGAACTTCGACCGGGCCAACGGCGACGGGAGCATCACCGTCAACAGCGCCTTGAGCTGGACCAGCGCCAACACCCTGACGCTGCGCTCGGGCAACGCCATCGCGATCAACGCCGACATCACCGCCGCCAACGGCGCATTGGAGCTCTATGCCGGACGCCGCGCCGACGCCGCGCCGGAAACCGGTTTCGCCGGAATCTTCGGCGGCGCCTCGCTCGACGCCAGCAGCACCCTCAGCGTCGGCAGGCTGCGCTACGGCGTCAACGCCAGCAGCCTGCCGACCGGCTATACGCTGCGGACGCCGATCGCCAGCGATAGCTTCCAGGCGGACGGGACGCTGCACGTCGACACGCTGGAACTGGATCTGGCCGGCGGCTCGACCGGCCTGACGGCCGACAATAGCCAGAACGCCATCGGCGCTTTTCGCACCACCGGCGTCGGCGACATGGGCGGGGTCTCCATCGTCGATGGCGCCGGCGACCTGAGCGTGCGTCTCAACTCGACCAACAGCAACAGCCTCAATGTCTCCATCGTCACGCCGGGCAGCCTGACCCTGGAGGCTGGAAGCGCGTTCTCCATTTCCAGCGGCGCCGGCTACGTGACCGACGTGGTGCTCGCCTCCACCAGCGGCGAGTTCATCAACGCGGCCGGCGGCAGCGTCTTCGGCGGCAACCTGCGCTACCTGATCTATGCGGGCACGCGGGCGGGAACCGACAAGGGCGGGTTGAACGCGACATCGCAGTACAGCCGCACCTACGCCGGGAACCCGCCCTCGGACTATTCCAGCGACACCGTCAGCCGCTTCCTGTTCAGGCAGTCGGCGGTCGTGCCCGAGCTGACCTATCGCGCGAACAACCTTTCGCGCCAGTACGGCGACGCCAACCCGCTGCTGACCTACAGCGTCAGCGGGCTGCAGGCCGGTGACGTCCTGGCGAGCGTGGTGAGCGGCGCGCCCCTGCTCACCACATCGGCCACCCAAGCTTCGGGCGTCGGCGCGTACGCCGTCAACATCTCTCAGGGGACGCTCACCTCCAGCACCTATGACTTCCTGTTCGCGCCCGCCACGCTGACGGTCACCGCCGCGCCGCTGACCCTGGATATCGCCAACGCCAGCCGGTTCTACGGCGACTTCAACCCCGCCCTGACGGCCCGGGTCTCGGGCCTGAAGGCCGGCGACACCGCGCAGAGCATCCTGGACGGCTGGAGGCTGTCGACCAGCGCCACCCGCGCCTCCGGCGTCGGCAATTACAGCATCGGCGCCACCTGGCTCGGCACGGGCAGCACCAACTACGCCTACACGGTCAATCCGGGCGTCCTGACCATCAACCCCGCGCCTGTCACCTTGGCGCTGGCGGGGACCTCGCGGATCTATGGCGACGCCAATCCCGACTTCCGCGCCCTGGCCATGCTGTTCGGGACCTATAACGGCGACACGGTCGCCGACGCCTTCCCGAACCTGGTCTTTACAACAGCGGCCACGACCGCGTCCTCGGTCGGCGCCTACGCCGTCAATGTCAGCGGCGCGAGCAATCCGAACTATCTGGTGACCCTCGGCGACGTCGGCGCGCTGACGATCGAGAAGGCCACGCTGACCATCAACGCCAACAACGCGACCCGCGTCTATGGCGACGCCAATCCCACCTTCAGCATCGCGTCGATCACCGGCTGGCGCAACGGCGACACCCTCGCCTCGGCGCCGAACCTGGCGCTGACCAGCGCGGCCACGAGAACCTCGAATGTCGGCAGCTACGCGATCACCCCGACCGGCGAAGCGACCAACTACACCTTGGTGGCCGGGACGGGTGCGCTGACCATCACCAAGGCCCCCGTCGCCGTCCGCCTCGACGCGGTGACCCGCTATTATGGGGACAGCGACCCGGCGTTCACCGTCATCTATGACGGCCTGAAGAACGGCGAGACCGCGCTGCCTGGCCTGCATCCGGTCAGCACCGCCGACCTGTACTCGCCCGTCGGCGCCTACGTCATCTCGGCCGGCGCGGTGACCAGCTTCCAGAACTACCAGCCGACCTTCTATGCCGGCGTACTGACCATAGCCCCGCGCCCGTTGCTCGTCAGCGCCGCCAACATCTCGCGCACCTATGGCGGCGACAATCCCCTGCTCCCGGTGTCCGTCCAGGGCGCGACCAGCTGGGACGCCGGCGAGGCCGCGCGCTATTGGGTCGCCTCGACCACCGCCACACAGCGCTCGACCGTGGGCGACTACGCCATCACCCTGGCCGCCAATCCGTATGGCGACGTGTTCCAGCGGCTGTCCAACTACGCCGTGACCTTGACCCCGGGCAGGCTACGGATCACGCGCGCGCCGATCACGGTCTTCGCGCCCTCGGTCTCCATGAACTGGGGCGATGACCTGCAGCCCCTGAGCTATACGCTGGGCGGGCTCATGCCTTGGGACAACGCCGCGACGGCGGGCAATGTGGCGCTGACCACGGCCGCCAGCGGCGCCTATGCGGCGCCGGGCCGCTACGCGATCACGCTGACCAGCGCGTCGGTGGGCGACAATTACACCGCGACGCTGGCCGCCCCGTCCGCTGTCGACATCCAGCGCCGCCAGATCTTCATCATCGGCAACTACGCCGCGCTCAAGGCGCGGCTCCAGGAAACCTATCTGGGCGTCATCGAGCCCTTCACCGTTCAGCGTTACGTAAACGGCCGGCTTTCGTTAGTGAGCGCCGACGCGCCACTGCCCGGCGGCCCGCAGTTCGGCGTCGTGACGTCATCGGACGGCACGCGTGGCGAGGGGTTCGGCGTCTATGTCACCTACGCCTTCGTCCAGCCGGCCGCCGGATCCAGCCTCGATGACGTGCTGCGCTACTACGATCCGGTTTCCAAACCCGGCGTCGCAAAGGCCAACGACCTGCAGACCCAGGAAACCTACATCAACAGGAACGTCGCCCCGCCGACCCAGCAGGTCGAGATCGAAGTCCCGAGCACCTCGCTCAACCTGACGCCCGAATACACGTACGTCCCGGGTCAGGTCCCGCCGTTGGGCTATCTCGTCAACGACGCGTTCCCCAACAGCAACGCGCTGGCCAACGCGCTCAAGGACCTGTTTGCTCAATCCCACAAGGAAGGTCCGGTGGGCGAGGCCGCTCGGGCGCTCCTGAACGACACGCCGGTCGAGTTCAGGGAATATCTGGCCACGGTCATCGCCAACGAGAGCAGCTACCAGGCCTATGCTCAAGAGCTGGCCCAGCTCGAGGCCGAGATCGCCGCGCTCAAGGCCGCAAGGCCTATTCCCGCAAACTATCAGGCCCTGCTCGCCAGCGCGCAAGTAGAGGCGGGGAAGGTGCGCGCCAAGATGCAGGCCATGCCCAGCCTCGAAGGCCTGCGCCAGAAGCTGATCGCCGGTGACAAGTCCATGGTCGCCCAGTTCGCGCCGCTGATGACCCTTCAGTTGGTGAAGGACGCTCAGAGCGGCGCGCTCTCTCCGGGCGCTCAAGCCGTGCTGGTCAATCTCATCAACGAGCAGCGCGCGAAGACCGTCGCCGCTGTGGATGAGAAATACAACGCCATCATGGCCATCAGCGAAGAGCGCGGCATTGTCAGGGTCGCTTCGGCGCCGAAGATCCCGGACATCGTCGGCAGCGCCGCCGTCGAGGTCGCCTCCTCTCAGGTCACGAAAACGGCGACGATCGCCGGCGCGGTCATCGCGCCTGCCGTCATCGTGGGCGCGACAGTGGCCGTGACCATGCTGCCAGGCGTCGCCGGGTCGGCCGCCCTGACCTACTTCGGCAACTTCGGGTTCATCGCCGGAGCGGGCCCCATCGGCGCCGTCGCCGCCGTCGCCGCCGCCATCGGCGTGGCTGAAGCCGTCCAGATCGTTGAGACCACCAAGAACTACGACCGCTACATCGCCTACAAGGCCGCCAACAAGCCGCTGACGTCCTTGCAGGGGTTCGAGATGAACAACCCCGACAACGCGATGCAGATGATCACCGCCCTGTCGTCGATGATGGTCCAGAGCATCGGGAACCTTCCGAAATGATGACCTGCCTTTTCCGGGACGGTCATCTGTCCTTTGCCAGAGTCTCGCGACGCCGTGGATTTGTCATGATCGGCGGCCTGTCAGCCCTGGCGCTGTCGGCCCTGCCGGCCCATGCCCAGGACCTGCGCAACACCGCGCCGCCCGCCGTCCCGCCGGTCCCGACCGCGGGAACCGTCGCCGAACCCGATCCCTCGGTCGCGCCATCGTCGGATACGGCCGTGCTGGCTACGCTCAAGGGCGTCGTCATCGTTCCGGACGCTAGCCCCTCCTCGTTGTCACGCCTCGCCACGGGCGTCGACGCTTCGGCCGTGCCGTTGGTGGGGTCGGCCGAATTCACGGACTACCTGCAACAAGCCATCGGCCAGCCCGCCTCGCTCGCCAGCCTGCGCGGCCTGACCGAGGGCGTCTCGCGCCGCCTGCGCCGCCAGGGCGCGCCTTTCGTCTCGGTCTGGATCCCGCCGCAGGATCTCACCGACGGCGTTGTGCGCATCGTGGTGCGCCCGGCGCTGACCGAGGACCCGCTGACCGTGCTGGGCGCGCACTACTTCAGCTCTCGCTCCTACCTTCGGTGGATCCGCCAGCAGCCCGGCGCGACGCCGGACAGCGCGCAGCTGCAGGAGGACATCGACTGGATCAACCGCAACCCCTTCCGCAACGCCACGCTCGCGGCCGAACCGGGAGCGTCGCCCGACACCACCCGGCTGTCGCTGCGCGTGCGTGAACGGCGCCCGTTCCGAGTCTTCGCGGGGGCCGACAACGCCGGGACGGTAAACACCGACGACCAGCGCCTCTTCGCGGGCTTCAACTGGGGCAACGCCTTCGGGCGCGGCGACCAGCTTTCCTACCAGTATCGCGTCGATCCCTCGCGCAAGCGCAGCATCACCCACTCCGGCAGCTACCAGGCCGACCTGCCCTGGCGGAACTCTCTGTCGCTGTCGGCGGCCTGGTCGAAGATCACGCCGGACCTTGGCCCGCTGTTCGACCAGACCGGCAAGAGCTGGCAGGTCGGCGGTCTGTACCGTGTTCCGTTGGCCACGCGCCGGACGCCCCAGGCGGCGATCGAGCAAGGCTTCGGTCTCGGTCTCGACTTCAAGTACTCGGACAACAACATCAACTTCGTGTCGATCCCGGTCACGCAGAACAAGACCCACGTCGCCGAGGTCACCCTGAGCTACACGCTGTCGCGCGAGACCTCGAGCGACACGATCTACCTGTCGCCCCAGCTGGTGCTCAGTCCCGGGGGCTTTTCGAAGTACAATCGCGACGCGGCCTTCGACGGATCGCGCCCCAATGCGCCCGCCCGCTATGCCTATGTCCGGCTGGACGGCGAATACACCCGGCGCCTGCCGGCCGACCTGACCTGGGATGTCCGCATCAACATGCAGTACAGCAGCGTCCCACTGCTGGGCAGCGAACAGATCGCCGGCACGGGCGCCTATGCCGGGCGCGGCTACCCAGAATCCGCGGCGTTCGGCGATAGCGGCGTCGTGCTGAGCAATGAGCTGCACGCGCCGTCCATAAAGCTGCCAACGCCCCGAGACGTCACCGTCGACGCCTTTGTGTTCCACGACGCGGCGAGGCTGCACACGGTCGGATCGGCGGGATCGCCCGGCGCGTCCGAGACGCTCAGCAGCGTCGGGCTGGGCGCGGCCCTCCGCTGGGGCTACCTCGTGGCGCTGAACGTGGCCTATGCCGTGCCCCTGAAGCAGGATGTCGGCAGCGAAAGCGGCTCCCGCCTGCTGTTTCGACTTCAGGTCGCTTACTAAGATCTACCGCAGACGAGCGCGGAAACGCCTTCCAGCGCGACCTCGTCGCGCGACCTGCGTTCAGCCATGCGCCCCTGGCGTATCCGAGATATAGAAGATCCCCGCGCTAGCAGGGCGGGGATTCTGCCCGGATGGCTGTCTCGTCATGCTCTTGAAGAGCTGCGATGACCACCCACTGTAGCCCTATCGGATAGCGTGACCTGAAAGGACGACGACATGGCTTTGCTCGACGAGCTCAAAGTAGACCAACTCGCGGCGCGCAAGGCGAACGACCGTCTGAAGGCTGACGTGCTGACCACACTGATCGGCGAAGCGACGCAGATCACGACCGAAGAATTCAAGCGCGGCGTGACGGAAGTCACGGACGAAAAGGTTGTCGCAACCGTCGCGAAGTTTCTGAAGAACACCAAGCTGACGCTGGAAAACCTCGCGACCGAACGCGCGCGCCTGATCGAAGCCGGCGGCGATGCGTCGAAGGTGGACGAGCGGACCAAGGCGGCTGAAACCGAACTGGCGATCCTGTCTTCGTATGGCCCAAAGCAGATGACGGACTCGGAACTGCGCGAGGCCATCGACGACTTCCGGGCCAAGAACCCCGGCGCCAACGTCGGGGCGATCATGGCCTACCTGAAGACCAGCTTCGGCGGTCAATATGACGGCAAGACCGCCAGCGCGTTGGCCAAGACTTAAATCAGGAATAACTGCGCAGTCTCGCGGCGGGACTGCGCAGGCCCTGCGTTCATTCTCGAACGAGGGTCGCTAGTCCAGCGCTGCGACCTGGAGATAGCGCTCTACGCCCGCCGTCTTGCCGGCCAGACCGGGTACCTCGTCCAGCTGCCGAAGACTGGTGAAGCGGCCGCGCTCCTCGCGGTACCGCACGATCTCGAAACCATGGCCCTTCAGCGGCGCTATCACATCCAGGTCTTCAGCCGTGGCGGCGTTGAGGTCGATCATGCTTGCGGCCCTGGAATGGCTGAGCTGGAGAGAATTCCAACCCCAAACCCTTCTCGAAGGTTCACCAGCGCGGCCTAGTTTTGCGGCCCGCCCTTCTATACCCGAATGGAGGCCCCCTCCCCGGAACTCGGTTCCGGCCATCGCGTTCGGTGAAGCTTAGCGCCGGTGTCGTCGCCTAGCGCTGGATCGACCACGATGCACGAAGGACGCCCGTGAAGGATCTCCCGACCACCGATCTGACCAATTGCGATCGCGAGCCCATCCACCTGCTCGGCGCGATCCAGCCCACCGGCGTGCTGATCGCGGTTTCCCGCCAATGGGTCATCCAACGCGTCTCCGCCAACTTGCGCGACATCTTCGAGATCGAGCCGTCCGAGGCGATAGGGCACAACCTCGATACGCTGCTGATCAGCGACGCGCTGCACGAGGTGCGCAACCGCGCGACGCTGCTGGTCGGCCCCGACGCGGTGGAGCGGATCTTCGGCGTGCGCCTGCGTCGCTCCGAACAGCTTTTCGACCTGGTGGTTCACGCCTCCAACGATCTCCTGGTGATCGAGATCGAGGCGGCCCAGCAGGAACGGGGCGATGCGACCAACACCGTCCGCTCGATGATCGCCCGCCTGGACCGCACGCGCTCGATGGACGCCTTCTTCCAGGAGGGCGCGCGGCTGATCCGCGGCCTGGCCGGCTATGACCGGGTGATGGTCTACCGGTTCGACACCGAAGGCTCGGGCGAGGTGGTGGCCGAGGCGATGCGGGTGGGCATCGGCTCGTTCAAGGGCCTGCGCTATCCCGCCAGCGACATCCCGCGCCAGGCGCGGATCCTCTACAAGCGCAACCTGATCCGTACGATCGCCGATGTGGACGCGGTCCCCGCCCCGATCGTGCCGCAGCTGGACGACAAGGGCCGCCCGCTGGACCTGTCGCTGTCGGCCCTTCGTTCGGTCTCGCCGATCCACATCGAATATCTGAAGAACATGGGCGTGGGCGCCTCGATGTCGATCTCGATCATCGTCGACGACGAGCTGTGGGGCCTGTTCGCCTGCCACCACTACGGACCGCGTGTGCTGGACTTCAACACCCGCGCGGTGTGCGAGCTGTTCGCCCAGATGTTCTCGATGCGCTTGGAAAGCCGCGAGCGCCGCGAGATCATGGAGTTCGAGCGGCGCGCCCGCGACATCTCCGACCAGCTGCTGGGCGCGGTGGCGTCGGACGACAGCCTGCTCAACAACCCCGACTGGCTGACCTCGATCCTGACCAACGCCATCCCCGCCGACGGCGTGGGCGTCTGGATCAACGGCACCAGCGTCCTGTCGGGCAGCACGCCCTCGACGGGGGAGTTCCGGCAGCTGATCGGCGAGTTGACCGCGGTCTCGGACGGCCAGGTGTTCGCGACGGACCATATCGGCGGCTTTATGAAGGACGCCGAGCGCTTCGCCGACAACGCCGCAGGCATGCTGGCATCCCGATCTCGCGCGCGGCCCGAGACTACGTGGTGATCTTCCGACGCGAGATCGTCCGCTCGGTGCGCTGGGGCGGCGATCCCCACAAGCCGGTCGAGTACGGCCCGAATGGCCCGCGCCTGACGCCGCGCGAAAGCTTCGAGGAATGGAAGGAGACGGTCCAGGGCCGCTCCAAGCCCTTCAACGCTTCTGAAATTCGGGTCGCCGAGACCCTGCGTGCGACGCTGATCGAGGTGGTCCTGCGCATGGCCGACGAGGCCGCCACCCAGCGCCAGTCGGCCAGCGAGCGGCAGGAGATGCTGATCGCCGAGCTCAATCACCGCGTCCGCAACATCCTGGGCGTGATCCGCGGTCTCATCCGGCAGTCCAAGCCGGCGGACGGCGACCTGGAGAGCTTCGTCAAGCAGGTCGACGGCCGCATCCACGCCCTGGCCCGAGCCCACAACCAGATCACCGACGACCACTGGGGTCCTGCCCCGATCCAGGCGCTGGTCGACGCCGAGACGGCCGCCTTCCTCGCCGACCGGCCCGACCGCGTGGCCACGACGGGTGGCTTCGTCCTGCTCAATCCTCAGGCCTATTCGACCATGGCGCTGGTGTTCCACGAGCTGATCACCAACTCGGCCAAGTACGGCAGCCTGTCGGCGGACGGCGCGGTCGACATCGCCTGGCGACGCGACAACGCCGGCAACCTGGTGGTCGAATGGGTCGAGACCGGCGGTCCGCCCGTGACCCCGCCCGAGCGTCGTGGCTTCGGCACGACGATCATCAGCCGCTCAGTGCCCTACGACCTGGGGGGCGAGGCCAAGATCGACTATGCTCCGGACGGTGTGCGGGCGCGGTTCAGCATCCCGGCGCGCCATGTCTCCGAAGCGTCCGGCGACCGCCTGGCGCCGCTCAAGGCGCCGCGCAAGCCGGTCGAGCGGGGCGTGGCGCCGCGCCAAGTCCTGGCCGCCAAGACGGTCCTGATCGTCGAGGACAGCCTGATCATCGCCCTGGACGCCGAGGACGTCGTCAAGAAGCTGGGCGCCGACGGCGTGATGACCGCGGCGACGGTGCCCGCCGCCCTCGACCTGCTGGGCGAAGACCTGCGGCCCGACATCGCCATGCTGGACATCAACCTCGGCGACAAGTCGAGCTTCCCGATCGCCGACCGGCTCGAGACGATGGGCATCCCGTTCCTGTTCGCGTCGGGCTATGGCGAGCAGGCCCACCTGCCGGCCGCCCACGCCGAGCGGATGGTCGTGCAGAAGCCCTATACGATCGAGAACGTGGCGCGGGCGCTGGAGCGTTTGCTGACGATGCCCGGCCAATAGGCCGACTTGTCGCGGGAGGCGAAGGCCGGAGAAACTGCACCTCTTCCGGTGGCGGATTGCGCGCCTATCTATGGGCCAGATGGCGCCTGACGGCACCGACAAGGACAGAGTGCATCCCATGAGCGTTGTCGAACTTGGACTGGACACCTTCGGCGACGTGACGACCGGGCCGAACGGAACGCTGCTGCCCCACGACCAAGTCATCCGCAACGTCGTCGCCGAGGGCGTGCGCGCCGACGCGGTCGGGGTCGACTTCTTCGGGATCGGCGAGCATCACCGGGCCGACTTCGCCGTCTCTTCGCCCGAGATGGTCCTGGCCACGATCGCCGGCCAGACCTCGCGCATCAAGCTCGGCTCGGCCGTCACAGTGCTGAGCTCAGATGATCCCATCCGCGTCTTCCAGCGCTATTCGACCTTGCATGCGGCCTCGAGCGGCCGGGCCGAGGTGATCCTGGGTCGCGGCTCGTTCACGGAATCCTTCCCGCTCTTCGGGTTCGAGCTGTCGCAGTACAACCAGCTCTTCGAGGAGAAGCTCGACCTCTTCGCGGCCCTGCTCCGCGAGCGGGCCGTCACCTGGCAAGGTCGAACCCGCCCGCCCCTGGTCAATCAGGAAGTCTTCCCGCGTCAGGGCGACCAGCCCTTCAAGACTTGGATCGGCGTTGGCGGCAGCCCGGAATCGGTGGTGCGCGCGGCGCGCTACGATCTGCCCATGATGCTGGCGATCATCGGCGGCGATCCCAAGCGCTTCCTGCCGTATGTGGATCTCTACAAGCGCGCCTTTGGCGAAATGGACAAGCCGGTCCAGCCGATCGGCGTCCACTCGCCCGGCTATGTCGCCAAGACCGACGCGCAGGCGCGCGAGGAGCTCTGGCCCGACTACAAGGCCATGCGCGATCGCATCGGGGCCGAGCGCGGCTGGCCGCCGATGAGCCGGGCCGAGTTCGAACAGGAGGCCGCCCACGGCTCCCTGTATGTGGGATCGCCCGAGACCGTGGCGCGCAAGATCGCCGCGACGGTAAAGGCGCTGGGCGCCTCGCGCTTCCAGATGAAGTACAGCGCCGGCGCCCTGGCGCACGAAAAGCTGCTGGACAGCATTGGCCTCTATGGCGAGCGGGTCATTCCGCTGGTTCGGGACATGCTGGCCTAGCCGCCAGGTCCAAGACGACGACGCCCTCGGGATCTCTCCCGAGGGCGCGATCGAACAGCGCTTGCGAAGCGTTAGCGCGAAGCGCGGGTATAGACCGTGCGACTACGGCCGCGCAGCAGCAACCCCAGCAGCAGGCCGACGCCGGCGGCGACGCCCAGCGCCTGCAGCGGACGCGCGGTGACATAGCCCTCGACCGTGTCGAGCTGGGCGTGGATCTCGCCACGCACGCCATCGACGATCTCGTCGACCGCTTCGAAAAGGCTGCTCTTGGCCTCGCCGAAGGCGTGCTGCGCCGCTCCGGCGGCCTCGTTGATCTTGCCCTTGCCTTGCAGGGCGGCGTCGCCCGTCAGGCCACCGATGGCGTCCTGAACCCGACCCAGGCCCTGCTTGGCCACGCCTACTACTTGATCGTCCATCGTCTGCTCCTGCGGCGCCAAAGCTCGCGCCGATCGCGGCGCTCTCCCCAAACCCGCGCCTAAGGCTACGGTTCCTCGTTCGCCCCGATCCTCGGCCCAATCCGCGCGGCTTCGCGCATCGAATACGAGTGTCCAGCAACTGCGCCTCGAGCGGGACGTTTGATGTCCCCAACCCGCGAGGACTGCACGATGGCCAAGGAACGCACCGACGATAATCCCCACTCGCCGCAAGAGGTGCAGGACCGCATCTGGGAGCTGATCGAGAAGATCGACATCGGGATGTTCACGACCTGGGATGGCGAGCAACAGCACAGCCGCCCGCTGTCGGCGCGGGTCCGCCGCGACGAACACGCCGTGCATTTCCTGGTCGATGTCGAGGGCGACAAGAACGGCCAGGTCGAGCACTTCCCAAGCGTCTCGTGCGCCTGGGCCGACAACAGCCACTACAAGTACGTCCTGATCGCCGGAACGGCCCGGCTGACCAATGATCGCGCCAAGATCGCCGAACTCTGGAGCGATTTCGACAAGGCCTGGTGGGGCGACGCGACGGATCCGTCCATTCGCCTCCTGACCCTGACGCCGGAGAACGGAGAACTCTGGGACAGCCCCGGCAAGGCCGTGGCGCTGGTCAAGATGGTCGTCGCCGCGGTGACGGGTTCGGCGCCGCAGATGGGCGACCATGCCAAGGTGCCGCTCTAGCCGCACGCCGCGATGACCGGAGCCACGATCAAGCGCGACCTCAGGACCGGACGTTCCCTTTGGGCCGACAGCCCTGGATTGGGTGTTCCGGTGCGCCCGCTGACGAAAGCGATCAGCGTCGACGTCGCCATTGTCGGCGCCGGGATCAGCGGCGCCTTCATGGCCCATGAGCTGTCGAAAGATCACGCGGTCGCGGTGCTGGACCGGCGCGCGCCGCTGATGGGCTCGACCCTGGCGTCGACGGCGCTGCTGCAGTGGGAGATCGATCTTCCGCTCACGGCGCTCGCCAAGAAGATCGGCGCGGCGAAAGCCAGGCGGGCCTATCTCAGGTCGCGCCAAGCGGTGGACGCCCTGAAACGGATCGTGGCCGAGGAGCGCATCGTCTGCGGGCTGAAGGACAAGTCGTCCCTCTACCTGGCAGGTGACGCGTATGGCCATCGTGCGCTGGAGGCCGAGGCGATGGCCCGCGCCGAGATCGGCCTGGATAGCCGCTATCTGGGCGCCGCCGCATTGCGCGAACAGTTCGGCGTGGAGCGCACGGCCGCCATCCTCTCAAGCGGCTCGGCCAGCGGCGACCCTGCCCGATTGGCGGCCGCGCTTCTGAGACGCGCCCACGCGCGCGGCGCGCGGATCTGGTCGCCTGTCGAGGTCACGCAGGCCATCAGCGATCCGGACGGCGTGACGCTCCTGACCGATAGAGATCATGCGGTGCGGGCCAGGTCGGTGGTGTTCTGCTGCGGATACGAGTTTCCCAAGGGGGTCCCCACGCCCGGCGCGGATGTCATCTCGACCTGGGCCATGGCCTCTACGCCGCGTCAGCGGTGTCCGGCATGGCTGAGGGACATGCTGGTCTGGGAGGCGTCCGATCCCTACCTCTACCTGCGCATGGGCGGTGACGGTCGGCTGATCGTCGGGGGCGAGGACGAAGCGTCAGCGGTCGCCCACCAGGACAGGACGAAGCTGGCGCACAAGCAGAAGGTGCTCGCCGCCAAGCTTCAGCGCCTGCTCCCGGACACCGCGTTCGAGATCGACTACGGCTGGGCCGGCGCCTTCGGCGAGAGCGCCACGGGCCTGCCCAGCATCGGCCCCATCGAGAGCATGGATCACACCTGGGCCGTCATGGGCTTTGGCGGCAACGGCATCACCTATTCGGTGATCGCGTCCCAGGTCGTCGCGGCGGAGATCCGGGGCCAACGCGACCCGGACGCTGATCTCTACAAAGCCTGAGAGTGAAGCTCGCGGCGGATGATGACCGCGAGCTTCCCTTCGAACGCTAGGCCAGCGTTCGCACCTTCGGCTCGCGATCCCAGAACCGCTTGGCCGCCGCCGCGATGAAGTCGCCGCCAAGGTCGGTGACGCCTTCGTCCGCCTCGACGCCGGCCTTGTCGAGCAGCGACTGGGCCGCCTCCGTCGCACCGATCGCCTTCAGGTGGCCGAAGGCGTCCATGACGAACTGGACGGCGGCGGCTTCCTTGAGCAAAGCCGCGCAGCCCTCCTCGGACAACACCAGCGCGATGGCGTCGACGGTCACCGACGGCGTCCCGGCCAGCTGGCCGTCGGCCGGGATCAGGGTTCCGTCCGCGCCCTTGGCCCCGCCGATCTTCGGCGCGATGACCTTGGCCACAGCCCCGGCCTTCTTGATCGCCGCCTTCAGCTTGTCGACCGCCTTGGCGTCCGAACCGTCGGCGACCAGAACGCCGATCACGTGGCCCTTGATATCGGTCGGCTCCAGCGGGCCGTTGATGATCCGCAGGGCCGGCGACAGCGCCAGGTCCTGCACCGGGACCGCCGCCTTCGAGGCCTTGGGCACGGGCATGTTCAGGCCTGCGCCGACCCGCTTGGCGAGCTCGGGATCGACATTGACCAGATTGGACAGCATCCGCGTCCGCACCGCCTCGATGCCGACCTTGGAAAGCTCGAACACCAGGGCCGAGGCCAGGTGCGCCTGCTCGGCCGGGTCCAGCGAGCGGAAGAACAACCGCGCCTGGCTATAGTGATCGGCGAAGCTTTCGGGCCGGACCCGCAGCTTCTCCGCGCCCAGGTCGGCGCCCACGCTGGTGGTTCGGAAGCCGGTCACCGGGCATTCGCGCGGACCGCCCTCCTCGCCCGCCGTCTCGGCCAGGCTGTTGGGCTCGTAGTTGGCGCGGCCCTTGGGCTGCAGCATCTGCATCATGCCGTCGCGCTGGAAGTTCATCACCGGACACTTGGGCGCGTTGATCGGGATCTGGTGGAAGTTGGCCGTGCCCAGCCGGCTCTTCTGGGTGTCGAGATACGAGAACAGGCGTCCCTGCAGCAGCGGATCCTCGGTGAAATCGACGCCCGGCACGATGTTGCCGGGACAGAAGGCGACCTGCTCGGTCTCGGCGAAGAAGTTGTCCGGATAGCGGTTCAGCACCATCCGTCCGATCGGCTGCACCGGCAGCACCTCTTCCGGGATGATCTTGGTCGGGTCCAGCACGTCGAAGGGCAAGCTGTCGGCGAAGGCCTGGTCGAAGGCCTGGACGCCCAGCTCCCACTCGGGGAAGTCGCCGCGCTGGATGGCCTCGAAGAGGTCGCGGCGCTGGAAGTCGGGGTCTGCGCCGGCGATCTTCACCGCCTCGTCCCAGATCGTCGAGGCCACGCCCTGCTTGGGCTTCCAGTGGAACTTGACGAAGGTCACCTTGTCCTTGGCGTCGACCAGCCGGAAGGTGTGGACGCCAAAGCCCTGCATGGTGCGCAAGGACCGCGGGATGGTCCGGTCGCTCATCGCCCACATGATCATGTGGGTGCTCTCGGGCATCAGGCTGATGAAGTCCCAGAACGTGTCGTGGGCGCTGGCGGCCTGCGGATAGCCGCGATCGGCCTCCATCTTCACCGAGTGGACCAGGTCGGGGAACTTCATGGCGTCCTGGATGAAGAACACCGGGATGTTGTTGCCCACCAGATCCCAATTGCCCTGCTGGGTGTAGAACTTCACCGCGAAGCCGCGCACGTCGCGCGGCGTGTCGACGCTGCCCGCGCCGCCGGCCACGGTCGAAAAGCGCACGAAGACCGGGGTCTTCTCGCCGGGGCGCTGGAAGAGGTCGGCCTTCGACAGCTTGGCCGCGCCTTCATAGGCCTCGAAATAGCCGTGCGCGGCCGAGCCGCGGGCATGGACGATGCGCTCGGGAATGCGCTCGTGGTCGAAGTGGAAAATCTTTTCGCGGAGGACGAAATCCTCCAGGAGCACAGGACCTCGGGCCCCGGCCTTCAGCTGGTTCTGGTTGTCGGAGACCCGGATCCCCTGGTTGGTGGTCAGGTGGCCTTCGGGGCTGTGGGGGCCGCCGTCCGGAACGCGCTGATGGGTCTCGTCGCCCTCGCCGCGCTCGGTGATGAAGCCGTCGTCCATGGTCGCCTCCTCGATCCCGCCGTTCGGGTCGAGGGCCAAACCCGCGCTGGACGGCGCGGTTCCGTCGGGTCGCCGCCAGATCGGCGAGAACGGCCTTACGGCCGCGCCCATGTCGCTAGGCGAGCACCTTGGCCTTCGTCATCGCGCGCGCCTGGGCCTGCGAAAGCCATCGCCCGCGCGAGAACTTGCCTGCGCCTGGCCCCGTGGGGCGATACTGCGAGAAGCGGGCGTCCTCGGGCTGCAGCATGGTGCGAGGATTGCCGTCCTTGCCGGTGTACCACATCTCGGTCCAGCCGGCCGGGGCGATATGGTCGTCCATCCAGCAGTCGAGGAAGGCGGCCATGCCGACAAATTTCGGATCGCCGTAACGGCCGTCGGGAAACGCGCTGGAGGGGCGCCAGGGACGTCCGAGATAGACCGACCCGACCTTGGTCCCGGCCTCCTTGGTCAGCCGGCAGCCCTGGAACACGAAGCCGTACGTCTGGGTGATGGGTGTGCTGGGCGCGACGATGTAGCCGTCGATCGGGTCGACTGGCCGCGGCCGCGAGCGGATCTCGCAACCCTGGAAATAGGCCCGTCCTGCGCCGAAGATGAAGTCGTAGCTGCCGGCGATCAGGCAGCGCTCGAACAGGCTGGATCCGGCGTCGGGAAAGAGCGTGTCTTGGTAGCTCAGGATATCGACCTCGGTCAGCCGCGCGCGGTCCGAACCCTTGTCCAGCATCAGCGCCACGGCCTGCGGGCCGCCGCCGTCGTGCGAGTGAAGACCGCCGGGCTTGCTCATCTCGGCCAGGCCGTCGAAGGCGTTCTGGATGGTCAGGTTGTGGGCCGCAAAGTCCGGCGCGCGCACGAACAGGGTCGGGGTGCGGAAGGTCCCCCACCGCTTGCCGTCCGGGGCGGTCAGGCCCGAGGCCGCCAGGTGGCTGATCACTGACGCCTTGCGGTCCTCGCCGACCAGATGGACGAACGGCTTGTCGATCACGACCTGCTCGTCCCAGACGCCGCGCGTGACCAGGATTCGATACGGCGTCTTTCCATCGGCCGGCGCGGCCGCGACCGCCGCCGACAGGCTCGAGAAGGTCGGCCCAGCGTGCGGGCTCGCCCCCTCCCCGCGCCAGAGCACGGCGTCGTAGCGCGGTGCGGCCACGGCCAGGCCTGGAACGAGCAGCGTCGCCCCGGCCAGCACATCACGACGAGAGAGAGCAAGCATCGACATGACGCCTCTTTCAGAAAAAGGGCGGGCGCCGGCCGGGAGGACAGCCGACGCCCAATATTCCTCGGGAGGAGGAACCTCTACGATCGTTAGAACGAGTACCGCAGGCCGAAATTGAACTGCCGGCCCGTGTGCGAATAGACGTAGACGCTGTCGCGGTTGCTGTCGGTGTACTGGTTGTTGAAGGCGTCGGTCAGGTTCAGCCCCTCGAACGTCAGCTTCAGGCGCTTGTTGATTGCGTAGGACGCCGAGGCGTCGATGGTCGTGATCGAGCGCACGCCGTCGATGTCGTTGGTGCTGGTGCCGCTGGGCACGGCCGTCAGGTACTTGTCGCGATAGGCCGCCGAGACGCGGGCGCTGAACGCGTCATCCTCGTAGTAGAGCGTGGCGTTGAAGGCGTTCTTCGACAGACCCACCAGGTCGTTCTGCACGAAGCCGGTCGCCGATCGGGCCGAGATGTAGTCGATCTTGGAGTCGACCACCGTCACGTTGAAGATCGCGCCCGTGTGCTTCAGCAGGCCCGGCAGGAAGCTGAACGGCTGCTGGTAGCTGACCTCGATCCCCTTCAGCGGGCCGCCCTTGGTGTTGACCGGCTGGCTGAACAGGAAGGTGTCGCCGGCCGAGACGCCCAGGCCGTCCAGCAGGCTCAGCGGCAGGCCCGACGCGTTGAACGGCTGCGAGATGCGCGAGGTCTGAATGTAGGTGTCGATGTCCTTGTAGAAGAGACCGACCGACAGCAGCGCGTCCTTGGCGAAATACCACTCGGCCGACAGGTCGTAGGTGGTGGCGCGGATCGGCTTCAGGTTCGGATTGCCCGAGCTGACGCTGAACACGCCCACCGTCGACAGGCTGCCGCCGGGGGTCAGGCTGCCCAGGTTCGGACGGGTCATAACCTTGGCCGCGCCGAAGCGCAGCAGGAAGTCGGGCGTGACCTCGGCGGTGAGGTTCAGGGCCGGCAGGATGTCGTCGTACTCGCGCTTGACGGTGGCCTGCTGGGCCGCGCCGGCCACCAGCTGATAGCCGGTCGAGCTCTGCTCGGTCTTCACGTAGCGCACGCCGACGTCGCCGCGGATCGGCCAGGCGAAGTGGTCGGTGCGGAAGTCCAGCTGGGCGTAGGCGGCGCTGTCCTTCTCTTCCACGCTGCGGATGTTGCCGCGGGCGTTGGCGTTGGTGGCGCCGCTGAGCTCGAACAGGCCCGTGCCGCTATAGATGTTGAACTGCTTGGCGAAGGCGTCCAGGTCCGGCGCGGCCCAGCTGGTCGGGATGCCCGTGGCGCCGAGGTTGTGGCCAAAGCCCGAGACCAGCTTGGTCAGGCTGCTCAGGGTCACGCCGGCCGGCAGGGTCGGCACGACCGACTCATTGACCCGGGCCAGGGCCCAGGAGTCGAAGTTGTACTTCTTGAAGTTGACGCCGACCTTCAGGTTCAGACCGTCGGCGAGACGATAGTCGCCGTCCAGCTGGGCAGTGGCGATCTTGTTGGTCACGCCCTGCGGACGCAGGCGGATTTCCGAACGCGCCGCGCCGAAGTTGTAGGCCGACGGATCGGTGACGTCGAAGCCGAAGTTCATCGCCGGCAGGTTCGGGTTGACCCGATAGTCGTACGAGAAGCCGTCGGCGTTCTCGCGGTTCAGGATCACCGTCGTCTGGATCGGGTTGTTGAAGTCCGACTTGGACATGCCCACTAGGCCGCTCAGCTTGAAGCGATCGCCAAACTCGTGCTCGGCGGTGAAGGTGGCTTGCGTGTACTCGGTGTCCAGCTTGTCGAAGCGCGTCTCGCTCTCGACGTCGACGTCGTCGAACAGGCCGTAGACCATGTCGCCCTTGGAATTGACCACGCCGTCGCGGACGATGATCTCGGGACGACCGCCCTGCGAGGCGTTGCGGGCGAACGACAGGGCTTCCAGCCAGTTCTCCTCGCGGGTGGCCTTGAAGTCCGAATAGAGGACGTCCAGGCCGATCAGGGTCTTGTCGTCGGGGCGCATCTGGAACGAGCCGGTGACGCCCAGGCGCTTCTGCTCATGGCTCAGGCGGCCGTAGCGCGGGAAGCGCGGCGTGAACACCGAGGCCGTGCTGGCCGGCTTGAAGGTCGAGGCCGGATTGAAGCCGCCGACTTCCGTGCCGTTCAGCCAACCGCCCGAACCGTGGCCTTCTTCGAGCAGGCCGCGCTCGGTGTAGGCCACCGAGACCAGGGCGCCCAGCTTGCCGTCGAGCCAGGTGTTGGAGGCCAGGACCGCAAAGCGCGGGTCCCAGGACTTGGAGAGGTCGTTGTAGCCCTCCTGCGCCGAGACCACGAGGGTCGCGCCCTTATAGTCGAACGGCCGGCCCGTCTGCAGGTCGACCGTGGCGCCCAGCGAGCCTTCCTCGGTCTGGGCCGAGGCGGTCTTGCGCACGGTGATGCTGTTGAAGAGCTCCGAGGCGAAGACGTTGAAGTCGAAAGCGCGGTTGCGGTTGGCGCCGCCCGAGCTGTCGGTGCCGCTGGCCGTGCTCTGGCCTTCAACGCCGTTGATGCGCACGCGGGTGAACTGCGGACCAAGGCCCCGGACGGTGATCTGGCGGCCCTCGCCGGCGTCGCGAGCGATCGACACGCCCGGCACGCGCTGGATGGACTCAGCCAGGTTGGCGTCCGGGAAGTCGGCGATGTCCTCGGCCTTGATGACGTCGACCACGCCGCTGGCGCGGCGCTTGAGGTTCATGGCGCTCTGCAGGCTGGCGCGGAAGCCGGTGACGACCACGGCCTCGACCTCGGCCGAGGTCTCTTCCTGCGGGGCCGAGACGGGCGCGACGGCCTGGGCGGCGATCATCGGCACGGCGGCGGTCGACGCCAGTTGCAGCGAGGCGGACTGGCCCAGCACCGCGGTGCGGCCGTTGTTGGAAACCACGGTCAGGTCCGCGCCGCGGAGCAGGCGTGTCAGTCCCTCTTCGACCGTGTAGGCGCCGCGCACGGCGTTGACGCGCTTGCCGGCCACCGCGCTTTGCGGAGCCAGGATCTGCAGTTCGGCCTGCTTGCCAAACTGCGGAATGCCCGTGGCGGCGGACTGCTCACGCACGTCGAACGTACGCACCTGCGCGTGAGCGCCGGAGGCGACCATGAGCGCGCTAGCGCCGGCCGCGAGCATCAAATAGGACTTTTCATAAGTACGCAGCGACGTCCGCATGCGCCCCTCCCTCTATGGTTCAAACGGCGCTTCTTGGAGCGCCTGTTTGGATCGATGCGGCGGAAACCGGTTTCCGTCAGGCATCGGTCAATTTTTTTGCGCGCGGCCCTTACTGGCCCCGCAGGATGATGGCGTTGTCGCGCAAGCCGACCTTGCCGTTGAAGGTCGCCGCAGCGGCCTCGGCGAAGCCTTCGGGGTCGTTGGTGCGGAACCATCCGACGAAGCGTTCGTCGGCCAAGCGCGCGTCGGCGATCTCGATCTTGCGGTCGTTGTAGCGGTTGAACTCGGCCGCGGCCTCGGTCAGCGTCTGCCCGTCCAGGACGATCTGACCGTCCCGCCAGGCCAGTCGCTGGGCCAGATCCGCGTCGGCCTCGGGCGGGACCAGAACACCTGAATCGTTGTCGGCGAAAACCCGCTCGCCGGCGGCCACACGACGCGGCGGGGTCTTGCCGTCCTTGGTCCAGACCTCGACCACGCCTTCGGTCACCAAGACGTCGCTGCCGCCCTCGCGCTTGCGCACCGAGAAGGCGGTGCCGACCGCACGGACACGGACCGGGCCGCTCTCGACGACGAAGGGGCGAGAGGCGTCCTTGGCCACGGCGAACCAGGCCTCTCCCCGCTCAAGCTTCACCGCGCGCAGCCGCGGCTGCATGCTCACTTCCAGCGCCGAGCTGGTGTTGATCGCCGCCACCGAGCCATCGGCCATCGGGACGCGACGGATCTCGCCAAGAGTTGTTCCGTAGCGCTGGCCCAGCAGTCGCGGGCCGACCACCACGGCCACGAGGCCTGCGGCCATGGCCCCCAGGCCCGCCACGACTCCACGACGACGCGGATGGGCGCGCTCGGCGCTGTCCAACGATCCGGCCGGCAAGGCGCGGCCGCGATCAAGATGGGTCCAGGCGGCCTCGGCCCGGGCATAAGCGCCCACTCGACGGCGGTCGCCCGCCAGCCAGGCGTTCAGTTCGGAACGGACGGCCTCGCCGTCACGGTCGACGCGGACCACCCATCGGGCGGCGTCCGCCTCGATATCAGCGGCGCTTTCGCGTTCGACCATCGGTCTTCTCTCTAGCTCCCTGCGGACGCAACGACGCGTCCTGTTCCGTCATGGCCGCGAGGATGGCGCGAAGCCCCCTCACCGCCTCGTTCTCGACCACGTTTTCGCTCACGCCCAACCGGCGGGCGATCTCGCGCTGGGGCACGCCCTCGATCTTGCGCATCTCGAAGATCCGGCGGCAGCGCTCCGGCAGGGCCGCGATCAGCCCCCTCACCCGCTCCAGCTCGCGCCGGCTCGAGACGATGCGCTCCGCTGAGGGATCCTCCAGCGCCAGGTCCAGCGCCTCGATCTCACTCACGGTCTCGATCCGCACCACGCGAGCACGGCGGATCTGTTCCAGGGCGACGCTGCGCGCGGCCTGAAAGAAATAGCCGCGCGGTTCGGCGATATGGTCGATGGTGCTGAGGGCGGCCAAGCGGCAGTAGGTCTCCTGAAGGATATCGTCGACGTCGCCGGCGGCGGCGAACGAGCGCCGCAACCACGCGCGCACGGCCGCTTCGTGGGGCAGGATCTCCCGCCCCAACCACGCCACGATACGCGCACGCCCCTCCGACAAGGTTTCCGCCCTGTTGTTGCTCTTACTCCTCTCCGATGCACGGCCGCGGAATTTCCGTCAAACTTGGAAGCTGCCGATTGCCGACAAGGCGCTGAGCGCGGGCGGCCCGAGAACGGCGTTATGAGATTCACTATCGAGCCGCTCAGTTAAACCAGATTAGTCCGATAGATTTTAGAGGGTATCGATCGCCTCAAGCTTCCATGAGGGGACCGGACATGTCTTTCACCCAGCGCAACGACGCCGCAGGCGCGCTCTTCCTGGCCGTTCTGCTGTGCGGCGGCGCCACCGACGCCTATGCCGGCGTGCGCGACGAGACGGCCGCGCCCTCGGTCGTGGAGACGCCCCCGGCCGAAGGCTCGAATGTCGCCGGCGCGACCGTCGAGGCCCTGACCATCACCGCCCGCCGCAGGTCCGAGACCGTGCAGTCGGCGCCGCTGACCGTGTCGGTCGTGGGTGGCGATCGTCTGGACGGCACGGGCTCATTCAATGTCGGCCGGCTGCAGCAGCTGACCCCGACCCTGCAGTTCTATTCGTCGAACCCGCGCAACACGTCGGTGAACATTCGCGGCCTGGGCGTGCCGTTCGGCCTGACCAGCGATGGCTTCGAGCAGGGCGTCGGCATCTATGTCGACGACGTCTACAATTCGCGCGTCGCCACCGCGACCTTCGACTTCCTGGACGTCGACCGGATCGAGGTCCTGCGGGGCCCGCAGGGCACGCTCTACGGCAAGAACACCACCGCTGGCGCGATCAACATCACGACCCGCCAGCCGACCTTCGACTTCGAGGCCAATGCCGAGGTCTCGCTGGGGAACCTGGATTACAAGCAGGCCAAGGCCGCGATCTCCGGGCCATTGAGCGACAAGATCGCCGTTCGCCTGGCCGTGTCGAGCACACACCGCCGCGGCACGATCTACAACGTCACCAGCCGTCGCGACATCAACGAGCAGGACAATCTGGGCCTCCGCGGCCAGCTGCTGTTCAAGCCCAGCGAAAACCTCGCGGTCACCCTGGCCGGCGACTACAGCCGCCAGAACCCCCAATGCTGCGCCCAGATCTATGTGCGCACCGGCGCCACCCAGCGGGCGGCGAACCGACAGTATGCGGCCCTCACCGCCGCGCTGGGTTATGCGGTTCCCAGCACCAATCCCTTCGACCGGGTGACCGACGTCGACGCCGATCTAAACGCCGGCAACAAGATCGGCGGCGTTTCGGCCAAACTGGTGTGGAACGTCGGCGGCGGGACCCTGACCTCGGTCACCGCTTGGCGCTTCTGGGATTGGAAGCCGCAGAACGACCGCGATTTCCTGGGGCTGTCGATCGTGGCCAAGTCGCAGAACCCCTCGCAGCAGGACCAGTATAGCCAGGAACTGCGCTACAATTTCGAGGCCAAGACCTTTGATCTCGTGGTCGGCGCCTTCGCCTTCCAGCAGCGCATCGACACCCAAGGGACCGAGCAGCAGGGCGCGGCCGCCAGCCGCTGGAACATCGCGCCCAGCAACGCCCTGTCGAACGACCCCAGCGTCCTGAACGGCCTGACGGCCAGCAACATCCAGTGGCTGAAGAGCAAGAGCTTCGCGGTGTTCGGCCAGCTCGACTGGAAGGTGACCGACGCCCTGACCGTGACGCCGGGCCTGCGCCTGAACTATGACGAGAAATCGGGGTACTACGAGCGCAAGGTCCATGACGGCCAGGGCGTTCCGGTGCTGCTGGGCGAGACCAGCGCGCGCCGCATCGCGCAGCTGGCGATCTATACCCCGCAGGTCAGTGCGCCCAGCTTCGACGACTGGAACTTCACCTACGATCTGACGGCGAGCTACAAGCTGGGGCGCGACGTCCTGGGCTATGCGACCTACGCCAAAAGCTTCAAGACCGGCGGCATCAACCAGAACGGGCTGCCCACCGATGCGGCCGGCAATCCGATCCTGGCGGCCGGCGCGATCAAGCCCGAGGACATCAATCACTTCGAGGGCGGTCTCAAGACCCAGTGGCTGGACCGCACCCTGACGGCGAACATCGCGCTGTTCCGCAGCGACATCAAAAACTACCAGGCTACGGTGACCAACGGTCAGCTAGGCGTGCTGCGCGGCTATCTGGCCAACGCCGGCAAGGTGCGGACCCAAGGCGTGGAGCTGGACTCGGCCTGGCGACCGAACGCGCGGTTCTCGGCCTATCTCAACGGCGCCTATACCGACGCCAAGTACGTGAAGTTCGTCGACGCCCCCTGCCCGCCCGAGCTCTCGGGCGGCACAATGGTCACCGGGACCCAGGTCCCCGGCGCGGCGGGCGTGGCCGGAGCGCTCAGCCCGGCCAATTGCGACGTCTCGGGCCAGCGCCTGCCGGGCGTGTCCAAGTGGGCCGTGGCCCTGGGCCTGGAGGGCAACATCCCCGGCGCCTTCCTGGGCAAGTCGGGCGAGTTCTATCTCGGCTACGACGGCAGCTATCGCTCCAACTTCTCGTCCAACCCGTCGCCGTCGCTCTACACCTGGGTCGATGGCTATACGATCGCCAACTTCCGGGCGGGCTTCCGCACGCCCGAAGGCCTGAACGTCTATGGCTGGGTGCGCAACGCTTTCGACGAGAACTATTTCGAATTCCTGGCCGTCGGCCCCAGCAATACCGGCCTGATCGCCGGACAGCCGGGCGATCCGCGCACCTGGGGCGTCACGCTGCGCGCGGCGTTCTAGAGCGTGGCGTCTGAACCTGGAGGTCCAACTCGCGCTCGAACTCTAAGCTCTGGCCCTGACCTGGTTGTCCCCCTCAGGTGCGCGAGGGCATGTCGAACGTCGAACTGAAGAATGCGGTCACGGCGTCGACGACCTTGTGGCCGTCGTGCGCGACCTTCGGGACGATGGTCTGGCGCACGTCCAGGCCGTGGGCCTGGTAGTTCTCGAAGAGCTTGGTGTTGCGCTCGATACGGTTCTTGCCGATGTCGCCCATGCCCTCGATGAAGGCGGCGAACTGCGGCGGATAGGTGAACTCCTCGACGTCGCAGGCCCCGACGACCAGTTGGACTGGAACCTTGCGGATGGTCGGCAGGTCCAGGGGCTTGCCGAACAGCGCCTCGAAATTGTGCGTGCCCAGCCAGAAGTCGCGGGTGTCGTCGATACGGGTCACCCCGCCCGGCGCGCCCACCGCCACGGCGTCCAGCTTTTCGGGCCAGAGATAGAGAAAGCGGTGGGCGAAGTGGCCGCCGCCGGAGAAGCCGAACAGGTTGAAGGTTTCGAACGACCGGCCCAGCGCCGCGCCCAGTTCCTCGACCATGGAGAGCAGCACCTGATCGTACCGAATCTCCTTCTCGGCCATGTACTTGTAGCCGTCGGCGTGATCGTCGCCGCGCACGCCGATCGGGAACAGCGGCGCCAGCACCACGCACTTGTTGTACTGCGCGAACGGCGCGAACCGGTCGCGATAGCCGAAGGCGTCGCGCCCCGTCCCGTGCACGGCCACGATCAGCCGATGCTCCTCCGGCGCTTCGTCAAAGCTCGGTGGCACATAGAAGCAGTACGAGAACCGCGGGTCGGCCTTGCAAGCGAACAGCGACCGGCCCCACAGGCGGTGGATGTTGATCTTCTCTTCCGTCATGGCGGGATCCCGGAACTAGAGCGTGTTGGTCGGCGCGCCGACCGCGTCTTCGGTCAGTTCGGCGGCGCGCAGCTTGGCGAGGTTGTCGGCGTGCTTGGCCCGGTCGATGCGGAACAGCATTAAGAGGCCGATCGCCGCCCCGGTGACGACCAGCAGGGTCGGCACGTAGAGCGCGCCCAGTCGCCAGATCATCTCCGGACTGGGCGGCGTCACCTTCACGTCGCGCGGGAAGGCGATCAGGGTCAGCAGGGTGCTGGAGATGAAGACACCCAGGCCCGACACGGCCTTGGAAAAGAAGGCGTCCGTCGAGAACAGCAGCGCCTCGGACCGCTGGCCCGACTGGGCGGCGACATCCTCGATGACGTCCGACAGCATCGAGTTCATCATCACCGCGGTCATCACATAGAGCAGGCCCTGCAGGACCGACTCGACCATCAGGATGACCAGCAGCGTCGACGTGCCGTTGGCCGGCATTAGATCGAACAGGCGCAGGGCCACCGGCGCCGCGCCGGTCAGCAGGCCCAGCGTATAGCAGGCGATCGTGCCCCGGCGCTTGCCCAGCCGGCGCGAGACGTGCGGCACAAGCAGCGCGCCAGTCAGCGCCCCGACCGCCGTCAGCAGGGCCAGCAGCGAGATCTGGCCCGAGGTCAGCTTCCAGAAGTAGAGGCCGAAATAGAACTCCAGCCCGCTCTTGGCGCCGCTGGCCACGGCGGTGAAGGCGCCCACGCCCAGCATGGCCAGGGCCGAAGGGTTGCTCAGCAGGCCGCGCGCGTCCCGGAAGAACTGCCGGACCGAATGAGGCTGCTGCTGCGTCCTGGCTGGCGGCTTGCGCAGCCAGGGGATGAAGCGGTGCGTCGAGGCGGCAGAGGCCAGGATGACGACGAACATCGTCAGGGCCATGGCGATCGAGAAGCCCAGATAGCCGCCGCGGTCGGCGGGGCCGCCAGAGCCATCGGCGTGGCGCTTCAGGAAGACCTGAAACCCCAGGATCGTGACGCCGAACGTCGCCAGGGTGCGGAAGAAGATCCGTGAGCTGACGATACTGGTGCGACCGTCGTAATCCTCGACCAGTTCGGGGGCCAGGGCCAGCGACGGCAGCTCGAAGAAGGTGTCGCAGATCCGGATCAGCAGCAGGCAGCCCAGCAGGTACCAGAAGAGCGCCGTCTCCCCCCAGCCGGCCGGCGGGTTCCACAGCAGGAAGAAGCCCAAAGCCAGCGGCAAGGCGGCCGCATACATCAGCGGATGCCGCCGCCCCCAGGGCGTCTTCAGGTGATCCGACACATAGCCGACCACCGGGTCGGAAATGGCGTCGCAGATCATGACGATGGTGATCGCCAGCGACACCGTGGTCGGCGAAAGACCGATCGCCTGGTTGTAGAAGATCAGCAGGAAGGCGCTCAGCGCCTTCATCTTGATGCCGCTGGAGATGGCGCCCAGGCCATAAAGACCCAGGGTCAGCCGGCCGACCTTCGGCCGCTGGCGATCGACGAGGCTCATGCGCCCGTAACCACGATGTCCATCAGCGGCGCGAACTGCTGGCCGCCGTGCATGTCGGCGTCACCCAGGTCGCCCTGGGTGATCGGCCGCGGGATACTGAACTTGAACGCCAGGGCGTTCTCGCACTCGAAGAACCGCACCTTGGTCGGATCGCAGCGATAGAGGGCGGCGAAGCTCTCCACCGACAGCACGCCGGCGTCGCGGACCTTCGCGAAGTCTTCGTGGCTCTGGAACATGATGTCGAAGGTCAGCACGAATGGACCGGCGTTCTTGCTGCGGATCAGGCTGGCGATCTGGCTCAGGCGGCGCATGCGGCGGCTCCGTCGATGGTCTCGAAACTGGTGCGGAACATGTCCTCGAGACGGTCGGGCATGGCGATGTGGTTCAGATTGAAGCGATAGACGGCGCCGCGCTCGATCTCTGCCGGATTGTGCAGGCAGGCAAAGCCGGTGATGGCGCCCTTCCACTCCGGGATCGGCGCGTGCAGTAGCGGCTGGCGGCAGTGCTTGACGATCCGGGTGGCCAGCTCCTGGGTGGGCGCGGTGGCCTCGACCACGATCCCGACCTCCTGCGGAAGGTGATCGGGATTGGGCTCCAGGCTCCCCATCACGGCGTTGCGGCCATAGATGTGGAAGACCAGGCTGTAGTCGTCCTGGGTCATGCCCGGCGGCAGCAGGCTGGGCAGGCCGGCATTGATGTAGCCCTTGATCTTGCCCAGCCAGTCGTCGAGCTGGCGGATGATGAAGGGGTCGCGCACGCCGCCGATCATCACCGACTGATAGCCGGCCAGCTCCGCGCCCTCCAGCTTGACGGTCTTGGTCTCGGTGACGTGGAACTGGCTGCCGCGGATCCGCACGGTGCGCTCGTCGACGGCCTCGAACTTGGTCTCGCTGAGGTCCAGCACACCAGAGCACTCGGCGTGGCGATAAGGGTCGGCGTTCTCGTAGAGACTGTGCGAGGCGACGCTGAGCGGGGTGCAGCGCAGTCCCTCCCCCACCGGCCAGATCAGCGCCTCGTCGGGGCGGATGGCGGCCATGATCACGCCCTTGCCGTGCGTCTCGCAGGCCAGGGTCCCGCACTCGGCGACCTTGCCCGCGTGCCAGGCCAGGCCGGCCGGCAGGCCATGCATGATCGGCAGGGCCGCATAGAGCGCCGGATCGCTGCAGCGGCCGGCGATCACGAGGTCGACGCCCGCCTCCAGCGCCGCCTGCAGCGGCTCGACGCCCATCATGCCCACGATCCGCGAGCTGCCGTCGATGATCGACGCGCTGATCGGCGGCGCAGGATCCAGCGCTCGGATGCGGCCGTCGGCCAGGAGGTGCTGGAGATAGTCCTTCGACTGCTCGGACTTGATCACCGCCACCTTGAGCGACAGGGCGTGGCGGGCGGCGATCGCACGGACGATGTCCATCAACCAGTCGACATGGATATCGGCGCCGGCCGTACCGGCGGAACCGATCAGCGCCGGGATTCCGGCGCGCTTGGCCAGGCGCACCACCACGTCCATGTCGCGCAGCACCGCGTCGCGCGAGAAGGCCGTCAGGCCCGCGCCAAGTGCGAACGGCCCCGCATCGGTCGTCCCGGCGTCGGCGGCGATGAAATGAGGCTGCAGCTCCAGCGCCTTTTCCAGGCTGGGCTCATGCACGCCCGAGCCTATGGCTCCCGAGGCGGCGACAAAGCGGACTTCGTTCAAGTTCGGCTCCAAACGCAAAGAAAGGAGCCGGGCGCTCGACGCGCCCGGCCGAGGTAGGACGGCTAGAAGCGCGCCTTCAGGCTGACGAAGAACCGCCGGCCAATCAGGTCGTAGGTATTGAGGTCGGTGGTGTAGGCGCCGACCGGCACGGGCACGACGGTGGGCGGCGTCTTGTCGAGCAGGTTCACGACCCCCGCCCGCAGCTCGATCTTCGACGTCACCCGCCAGGCGCCGTCCAGGTCGTAGTAGTCGACGGCCTTGGTCGGCGGCAGCGACGAGCCCGTCACCCCGACATTGTTGGCGTTCTCCATCTTGCCGATCCGCCGCCAGCGCAGGCTGACGTCGAAGGCGTCCAGCGCCCAGGTGAGCGACGAGGTCGCCTTCCACTTGGGACGGGCCGACGAGAAGAGATCGATCTGGGTGTTCTGGATCGTGCCGGCATAGTCGAGGAAGCTGGCGCCCGGCAGGCTCTGGATCGCGAACCGATCCAGGTAGTTGACGACGGTCGAGAGCCGCAGCGCTCCGGCGCCCGGCGGCAGGCCGATCGTCCCGTCGGCGGCGATGTCGACGCCCGACGTGCGATAGCCGCTGAGATTGAGCTTGGGCACCGTGACGTTGCCGATCAGGCCCGAACCCGCCTCGCGCGCGATCAGGCTGCAATAGTAGTTCTTGGCGTCATAGGTCGGGTTGCTGCCGTCGGCGTTGAAGCACTTGGCCACCGCGATCGGAGCGGTGATCTGGCCGATCGCCTGCTTGATCATGATGTCATAGTAGTCGACCGACAGGTTGACCCGCGACAGCCACGACACGTCGAAACGGGGGCTCCAGACGAAGCCGATCGAGAAGGTGTCGGCCGTCTCGGCGTCGAGATCGGCGTTGCCGGCAGTCGTGTAGTTGGCCCGCGTCTTGGTGTTCAGATAGCTGTCGATCAGCGCGGTCGGCACGCCTTGCGCCAAGCACAGGCTGCGCACGCCGGCCACGCGCGAGGCGTCGGTGCGGTAGGCGCTGCGGATGTCGCAAGGATCGCCGCCGGGCATGGCGCCCAGCGTGCCCAAGGTGATCGCGTCCTGGGTCGCGGCGGTGAAGAGCTCGCCAACGCTGGGCGCGCGGATGGCGCGGGCGTAGCCGCCGCGCAGCATTAGCGAGGACACGACCTTCCAGTCGAAATCGGCCTTGTAGGTGCTGACGCCGCCGACCGTGTCGTAGTCGGAATAGCGATAGCCGAGATCCAGGTTCAGCGCCTCGACCAGCGGCAGGTTCGCCAGCACCGGGATCAACAGCTCGCCATAGAGTTCGCGCACGTCCGACGAGCCGCCGGACGCCTGGACCGGCTGGAAGTTGGCCAGGTCGCCGATCGTGATCAGCGCGTCGGGCTGATAGGCATAGCGGGACTTGCGGTAGTCGGCGCCGGCCGCGAAACGGACCTCGCCAGCCGGCAGCGCGAACAGCCCGCCTTGCATCGTGGCCTCGACCACCGATTGCTCGACGGTCGTCTGGTTGTGGGCGGTGCGAGTGATATAGGCCGCGCAGGACCCCGAGATCGCCTGATCGCCGAACGGGTTGAAGCCGCCCGTGCAAAGCGACGCGCCGCCATCGCTGGCCGACAGCAGCCGCTGCACGGCGCTGGTGCTGGGATAGTTGACCTCGGTGGCGCGATAGGTCGTGCGGCCGAACGAGCCATAGGCGTTCCAGGTCCAGTCCTTGACCGGCAGCTTGCCGTCGCCGCCGACCGTGATCTGGAAGACGTCGTAGTGATCCTGCTCGGTGCGCGGCCCCAGGACGTCGAAGCGCTTCTGGATCGTGAACGGCGCGGTCGGGTTGGCGCGCGAGGCCAGCAGCGTGCGCAGGTCGGTCGGGATGAACGGGTTGGTGGTGGGCACGCTCAGGACGTTGACCGTCGAGCTGGAGTTCGGCGGCGGGCCCTGGGTCGTGGCGTCGTAGGTGGTGTACAGCGCCTGGGCGAAGACCCGCTGGCTCGGGGTCAGGTCATAGTCGCCCTTGGCGAAGACCGAGTAGCGCTCCAGCGGCACCTGGGCGAGGTTGAAGTAGCCCGTGTCGCCATAGAGGGTGTTGTTGTAGGTCGAGTAGATCCCGGTCGTCGGCCCCTTGTAGCCGATGGTGTTGGCGGCCCGGAACAGCGTCCCATCGGTATTGAAGCCGAAGACCGTGCTGCGCGACACCGCGCCGGGCGCCGCGCCATAGCGGGCGAAGATCGCATCCACCGCCGCCTGGCTGGGCAGGTTCGACGCCTCGGTCAGGGTCTGGCCATTGGGCAGGTTGGTCGACAGCGCCTGCTTGCGCAGATAGTCGCGCGCCGTGAACAGCAGCGGGTCGCGATCGGAGTAGCCGACCGACAGCACGGCGCTGCCGCGATCGTCGGCGAAGCGGCCGCCCATCGTCAGGGCGATGTCCTTGGTCTTGGCGTCGCCTTTGTCGCTGACGCCGTACTGCGCGTCGAGCTCGACGCCTTCAAACCGGCGCTTGAGCTTCAGATTGACCACGCCCGCGACGGCGTCCGAACCGTAGGTCGCCGAAGCGCCGCCGGTGATCACCTCGATGTTCTCGATCAAGGCGGGCGGGATGATGTTGAGGTCGGCCGAGCCGTCGGCGTTGGCCGGCTGCAGGCGACGGCCATCGACCAGGACCATAGTCCGCTGGGCGCCCAGCGCGCGCAGGTTCAGGTTCGCCTGACCGCCACGGGCGTTGAAGCTCGAGCCAGAGCCCGCCGACGGCGTGAACTGCGGCAGCTGATTCAGCGTGGCCTCGACCGTCGGCGCGCCCGAGCGGGCGATGGTCTCGGCGCCCACGGTCACAATCGGGGTCTGCGACACGTAGTCGGCCCGCGCGATCCGAGATCCCGTGACGACGACTTCTTGCACCTCGGTCGGCGCATCAGTCTTCGCCGGCGTCGATTGAGCATGAGATTGCGCAGCGAACAGAGAAGCCAGAACCCCAACAGGTAAAGCTAAGCGGACAGATCGGCGGATCTTCATGAACGTCCTCCCCGGACCTTTATATTGACGTTGATCGTCAATGTGACTTATTTGTAAATCCATACTGTAAGGCGTCGACACAGGCGTCAATCTTGACGATTTTCGTCAATGCGGAGGAACAGATGCTGGAGGGGGCGCGGGAACACTATTTCACCGCCGAGGAGGCCGCGCAGGAGCTGGGGGTCTCGCTGACGACGCTGTACGCCTATGTCAGCCGCAAGGGCATCCGGACCGAGAAACTGCCGGGGGTTCGCGAGCGGCTCTACTGGAAGGCGGACGTCTGGAAGGCCCGGGGCCGCCGCGCAACGCCGGCGCCCACGCTCGAGCCCGACGGCGTCAGCACCGCCTCCAAGATCACCTTCATCGGCGACGACGGCCCCTACTACCGCGGCCAGAACGCCGTACTGTTATCGGAGAACAGGACCGTCGAGGACGTGGCCGCCCTGCTGTGGGACGCCGATCCCGCCACGACCTTCACCGCGCGACTGCCGCGCCTGCCCGAGAACTACGCGGCGATGATGGCGATGGTCGCGACGGCTGGGGCCACGGACCGGGCCATCGTCGCCCTGCCCTTCCTGGAGGAGGCCAATCCCCGCGCCTTCGACCTGTCCCCCCAGGGCATGGCGGCGACGGGCGCGGACCTGGTGCGCTTTCTCTCGGCGGTGCTGACGCGCGACACCGCGCCCAGCAGCGAGCCTGTGCACCTCTACCTCGGACGGCGGCTGGGCCTGGACAAGGACTGGACCGACATCACGCGCCGCCTGCTGATCCTGTCGGCCGATCACGGCTTTGCGTCGGGAACCTACGCCGTCCGGGCGGTGGCCAGCGCGGGCGTCTCGCCGTTCCGCTGCGCCCTGGCGGGCCTGGCGCTGTTCTCGGGTCGGCGCACCTGGTTTGGCCGCTATGACGGCCTGTCGCGCCTGCTGAACGACATCTGCTCCAGCCCGGATCCGGCCGCCATGATCATCGCCCGCCACCGCGAAGGCGACGCCCTGGCCGGCTTTGGCTTCTCACCTTATCCGGACGGCGATCCGCGCGCGGTCTCGCTGCTGCGCCGCTTCGACAAAATCTGCGGCGACGACGAGGACTATCGCCGGCTGACCCAGGCGATCGCGACCGTCGAGGAGGTGCGCGGTGAAAAGCCTGACTTCGCCCTGACCGCGATGTTCGCGACTCGCCGCATGAAGATGGATCCGCGCGACTCGCTGTTCCTGATCGGCCGCTCGATCGGCTGGGTCGCCCACGCCATCGAACAGTATCAGATGGGCGAGATGCACCGCCCGCCCTCAGCCTATGTCGGGAAATTGCCCCCGGCGCGCCGGTGAGATGTTCACACAATCATTAGGCGATTGAATATAAACGCTCACCCCCACACTGCATCATCATTTCGGTTTCGGATCAATGAGTTCCAGCGTGACGCGATGCGTATGGTGAGGCTAGTTTGGGCTCCTCCCCTTCGGTGAAAGCCGCCCGTGATCGCGTCCCTCTCCGATCGACAGCGCCAAATCCTCCGCCTCGTGGCGCGCGGTCGCACGTCGAAGGAAATCGCTCTCCAGATCGGGCTGTCGCCGCACGGCGTCGACATGAGCCTTCGAAAGGCTTGCGAGCGCTTGGGCGTCGCCAATCGTCGCGAGGCCGCGCGCCTGCTGGAGGCCGATGAGCGCAGTATCAACGATCCGTACTACGGCTCGACCACGCTTCCAGACCCGCCCTTCGTCCTGCCATCCCATGAGCCGTTCAATGAGGAAGGCCATGGGCAACATCCCCACACAACAGGTCGTCGAGAGCGCGCTTATTCTGCGTCGGGACATCCTGGAGTTCGAGGAGAGGTTTCCGCCGCTTCCCTCGGGACAAACTCAGATGCCGAGGTTCACATGGGCGGAACTACAACGACAATTGATGGATCTTTCCCAGGTCTCGACCTCTTCGGCGGATCAAGTGCGGGCGGCGATCGAACCGCTGCGGCTCAAGGCGTCTTCGGCGCCTCCAGAGTTGCTGCTGCGCGAGCTGCTGATAATGGCTTCAATCCTCCTCGAGGAAGATCAGGCGGGAGACCCTTCGGCCGTCCCCTGACCTCACTTGAAGCCATCGCCCTGGCGCTCGGCATGGCGGTGCTGATCGGCCTGCTCCTGGCGGGTGTCTTGATCGCCGCCGGCAGCTTCATGAACGCGATGCAGCGCACGATCGACGCGGCCAGCCGCGGCGCCTGAGTCCAACGGCAACCCAAAACGCATCGCGCTGTCGCCAGCGCCAAGGAGAACTCATGCCTGTTGCACAAGAAATCGGCCTCGAGGTCGCCAATAAGCTTTTCGCCGCCGAGCGCGCGGTCGATGACGCCATCAGCGCCATCGCTGAGTTCCAGGGCATGCTGCCCGACGCCGGCCGTCGCGCCGGCCTGTCCTTCGGCTACATCCAAACCCCGATGACGCATCTCGCCACCGCCAGCATCGATCTGGTCCGCGCGCGAGAAAGCACCTCTTCGGTCCACAAGAGCCTGGAAGTCATCCAGCGCGCGACGGGGCTGGCCGCCGTGGCCTACGGACCCTTCGTCGACAAGCCCGACTCCAAGCCGCAGCCGACCGGCCGCCTGGAAGTGATCAAGACCGAAGTCGCCTAGCTGGCGCGGCCCCGACCTCGGCGCTATGCAGACCCATGTTCGATGCGCTGCGATACACGGTCGGGGCCGCCTTCTTCTTTGGCGCAATCGCCTACGCCCTTTGGAAGGGCGGCTGGCCCGAACGGGTCACGGCCCTGGCGATGCTGGCCGCCACTGTCCTGACGCCGCTGGTCTTTCGTCACGCCGCATTCGCCGATCCGCAGTGGTCGGTGGCGGCGGTTGATCTGGCCCTGCTGACCGTCCTGACCCTGGTGGTGGTCAAGTCCCGCCGGATCTGGCTGCTCATGGCCCTGTCGGTGCACGCCTTGGGCACGGCGTCTCACATCGCGCTCATCTTCGATCCGAATATCAAGGCCCTGGCCTATCTCTCGTCGATCGTCTTCTGGAGCTACCTTGCCAACGCCTGCCTGATCGCCAGCGTGATCCATGTCCAGCGCGCAGCGCAGAGGTCGCGGCCAGCGCGCCGTTGATTTTCCACTCATAATTCGTGAAGGCAGGACAGGCCGGCGTCGTCAAAGGATTGAGGCCATCCGCGGCCTGACTATCGCCAGATTTCAAGGACTGCCCGTGACCGATGATCGTGATGACGCCCACCCGGTTGACCGCCATGTGGGCACACGTGTGCGCCTGCGTCGCAGACTGGAAGGCCGCTCGCAGGAGAGCCTGGCCAGCGCGCTCGGCCTGACATTCCAGCAGATCCAGAAATACGAGCGCGGCGCCAACCGTATCAGCGCGTCCAAGCTCTATGACATCGCCGCGGCGCTGCGCGTTCCGGTCAGCTATTTCTTCGAGGGCCTGGCGCCGACGGATCACGACGCCGACCCGGCCTTTGCGGAACGCGACGCTGAAATCCAGGTCTTCCTGGCGTCGGCTGACGGATTCGACTGGGTTCGGGCGGTGACGGCCATTCAGTCACCGGCCGTTCGCAGGAAGGTCTTGGAGCTGGTCCAGGGTCTGGCGGACCAAGGCGGCTAGACCCAAAACAAGACTAGGCCGCGGCGCGCTGAGGGGTGAAGCGCGCCGCGGCCCTGTGGGGACTTTCTTGGGGGATTCTAGAGGGGAGAGTTCGGTGGCAGGGTCTTAGGCGGCCTTTCCGTGACGCAGATGACGGGCCTTCTTGTGCGCCGAGGCCTTATGGATCGCCGACTTGGGCGCGGCCTTCTTGGCGGTGACCTTGGCGGTCTTGGCGGGGGTCGCCTTGGCGGCCGGGGCCGAGGCCGGAGCGACGGTGGCGGCGTTGGCCGAGACGGCGGCCAGGCCGGCGGTCGACAGGACGGCGGCGGCGAGAATGGCGCGGATGGTCACGATGCTGTCTCCTTCGGGTTCGGCGGAAGCGCCGATGAAGATGACCTTGAGACCCCGCCCTGACGCGGTCCGCTCAGCAACCTTACAAGAACGTGAGAAAGCCCTGTCGAACCTTACAAATCTGCGAGGTTCGCGACGGCTCGCCGCAAGACGCGCATGGCTCTATGGTTGCGCGCAGGTCCCCGCGCGGCCTCCATGGGAGTCGAGATGTCCACGATCCGCACGCTTGGTCTGGCGACCGTGCTGGCCGCTGTCAGCCTGACGGCGCAGGCCGCGCCACGCCACGTCCAGCCTGATCCCGCGCAAGCCGCCAAGCACGCCGCCTGCGAGAAGGTCTGGCGCGCCCAGAAGGTGCGGCACGGCTCGCACGAGGCCTTCGTCGCCGCCTGCGTGGCCAAGGGCTGATCGCGGATGAGCCGACGCATCCTGGTGGTCGAGGACGACGCCGACACCGCCGAGTACATTCTCAAGGGCCTGCGCGAGGCCGGCTTCACCGCCGAGCACGTGGCCGACGGCCGTGACGGCCTCTACATGGCCAGCAGTTCGGAATTCGACGCCATCGTCATGGATCGGATGATCCCCGGCATGGACGGCCTGTCGGTGACCAGGGCCGTGCGCGCCGCCGGGGTGCAGACGCCGATCCTGATCCTCTCCGCCCTCGCCCACCTGGACGAGCGCGTCACCGGCCTGCGCGCCGGGGCCGACGACTACCTGACCAAGCCCTTCGGCTTCTCGGAACTGGCCGCGCGGCTGGAGAACCTGATGCGGCGTGGCGTGGCCAAGGCGGTCGAGACGGCTCTGGCCTGCGGCGATCTCTCGCTGGACCTGCTGTCGCGCCGCGTGACCCGGGCCGGCAAGAGCCTGGACCTGCTGCCGCGCGAGCTGAAGCTCCTGGAATACTTCCTGCGCCACCGCGACCGGGTGGTGACCCGCACGATGCTGCTGGAAGAGGTCTGGGACTATCGCTTCGACCCGCACACCAGCCTGATCGACACCCACATCAGCCGCCTGCGCAAGAAGATCGACGAGGGCTTCGACAAGCCGCTGCTGCATACGGTGCGCGGCTCGGGCTACCGGCTGTCGGTCGAACCGTGAAGGGTGCGCGCCCTTCGGTCCTGGCCCTGGTCGTGGCCGGGGCGGTCGCCCTGGCCCTGGCCGTCGGCCTGCTCGGCGTCTACCTGGCCGCCGACCGGCTGATCGAGCAGCGCCAGCGTCTGGTGGCGGAAACGGCACGCGACTACTTCGTCGCCTTCGCCCACGAAGAGGGCTTGGCCTCGATGGCCCGCGCCCTGGACCACCGCAATCGCAACGAACACGGGGCCTTCGACTACGCGGTGTTCGACAATGACGGCCAGAGGATCGGCGGGACGCCGTTGCTGACCGCCGCCGACCTGCCCGATCCCGGCTATTCGATCCGCACCGTGGCCGACACCGACTACGAGATCCTGGTCCAGCCGATGTCGGTGGGCGGGGTGCTGGTGATCTACGAGAACCTGGCCGATCGCCGCGCCTTCCACCGGTCGATCCTGGCCTCGGTCGGCGCAACCCTGCTGGTCAGCCTGGCGATCGTCGCCCTGGCGACGCTGGGGCTGGGCCGCCTGCTGGTCCGCCGGGCCGAGGGCGTGGCCCAGGCCGCCGACCGCATCGCCGCCGGCGACCTCTCGGCCCGCGCGCCCATCGCCGGCGCGCACGACGTATTCGACGAACTGGCCGGCGCGGTGAACGCCATGCTGGCGCGGATCGAGGAGCTGATGACGGGCATGCGCACGGTCACCGATAGCCTCTCGCACGACCTGCGCTCGCCCCTCACCCGCCTGCGTGGATCGCTGAACCGCGCCCTGGACGAGGACCTGCCCGACGACCAGCGGCTGGCCCTGATCGTCGAGGCCCAGGCCCAGTGCGAGCAGGTGCTGGCCACCTTCGGCGCCCTGTTGGACATCGCCCGGGCCGAGACCGGCCTCTCCCGCGACCTGATGGCGCCGGTGGAGCTGACCGAGATGGTCCGCGACCTGGGCGAGCTGTTCGAGCCGGTGATCGAGGACGCGGGACAAGTGCTGAGCGTCCAGACGCCCGAAGAGCCCGTGACGCTGATCGGCCACGAGCTGATCCTGCGCCAGGCGCTGGGCAACCTGCTGCACAACGCCGCCCGCTACGCGGGCGACGGCGCGCGCGCCAGCCTTTCGCTCGAACCCGGCCAGACCGAAATCCGTCTCGTCGTCGCCGACACCGGACCGGGCGTGCCCGCCGACCAGCGCGGCCGGGTGGTCGAGCGGTTCGTTCGGCTGGACGAGACCCGCTCCACGACCGGGTCGGGCCTGGGCCTGGCCATCGCCGTGGCCTGCGCCAAGCTGCACGGCGGGCGGCTGGACCTGGAGGACAATCATCCAGGCCTGCGCGTCGTGCTGCGCCTGCCCGTCTCAGCCTAACCTCACAAAAAATCCAGGTTGCCGCCAAGCGCGCGTCAGGCGGCGGCGCGATCACTCTCCCCGCTCACCGAGGGCGGAGGACCTGAAGCCATGCGCGACGCCATCCTGAAACTGGACGCAGAGGCCCGGCGGCTGCTGGGCCATGGCTTTCGCGAGCTGGAAAGCGAGGAGCGCCGGGTGATCCTGCAGATCGTCCGCCGCGCCACGATCGCCCGCAACGTCGCCGACGAGACCGACGAGGCCGCCTCGTTCGGTCAGCGCCTGGCCGACCGCGTCGCCGAGATCGGCGGCTCCTGGGGCTTCATCATCAGCTTCCTGATCTTCCTGGCCGCCTGGACCGTCGCCAACGTGCTGGTCCTGCCGCGCTTCGGGATGCGGCCGTTCGACGCCTATCCCTTCATCTTCCTGAACCTGATCCTGTCGATGGTCGCCGCCATCCAGGCCCCGATCATCATGATGAGCCAGAACCGCCAGGCCTCGAAGGACCGGGCCGCGGCCGAGCACGACTACGAGGTCAACCTCAAGTCGGAGCTGGAGATCATGGCCCTGCACGAGAAGCTGGACGCCCTGCGCGCCCGCGAAATGACCGACATGACGGCGCATCTGATCGCCCTGACTCAGGACCTGGCCGCCGACCGCCGCGCCCGTCCCGTCAGTGAGGTCGTCGATGTCTGACATCGCCCAGACCGTCTTTACGCCCGACGAGAACTCCGCTCCCTTGGGCGACATGGGACAAAACGGCTTCAGCGTTCTCAAGACCGTGCTGGCGCGCCTGGCGCCGGTCGTGTTGCTGGCGGCGGCCGGCTACGTGCTGTGGCGCGAGCTGCATGTCCTGTCGCTGGGCGCGGTCGCCAGCGAGATCCGCGACTGGGGCGTGGGCCGCCTGGCCATGGCCGCCCTGATGGTCGCCGCCAGCTACGGCCTGCTGGCCGCCAACGAGCAGCTGGCCCTGCGCTGGGCCGGCGTGAAGATCCCGCTGCGCTCGGGCCTGACGGTGTCATTCATCGCCTACGCCTTCGCCAACAGCATCGGCCTGACGCCGATCGTGGCCGGCGCCGTGCGCGCGCGGCTCTATGGCCGCCACGGCGCCGACGTCGGCAAGGCCGCACGCACCACCCTCTTCTGCGCCGTCGCCTTCGCCCTGGGCCTGGCCACTCTCACCGGCGTCAGCCTGCTGACCGCATCGCCGACCATGTTCGAGACCCTGCATCTGCCCCCCGCCCTGGCGCGCGGCGCGGGCGTGGTCCTGCTGGCCTTCCCGCTGGGATACCTCGCCGCCTGCGCCCTGGCGCGGGGAACGCTGCGGGTGTTCGGTCGGACGTTCACCCTGCCCCCGCTGCCCTGGGCCCTGGCCCAATGGGCGATGGGCCTGGCCGACAATCTGGTCACCTCGGCCCTGGTGTGGATGCTGGTCGGCAGCGCCGCGCCGTCCTTCCCCAGCTTCGCCAGCGCCTATGCGGTCAGCACGGCCGCCGGCCTGCTCTCGGGCCTGCCGGGCGGCGTCGGCGTGTTCGAGGGCGCGATGCTGGCCCTGCTGCCGAACCTGGACCGCGCGGCCCTGGCCGCCGCCTTCGTCGGCTATCGCCTGTTCTACTACGTCATCCCGCTGGTCCTGGCGGCGTTCATGCTGCTGGCCCAGGAGTCCGGCGCGCGGCGCGTGGGGCTGATGGCCCGCCGCCTGTGGCGCGAAGCCGGCCCCGCCACCACGGGCCTGGCCTCGTTCGTGCTGGGCGGCGCCCTGGTGCTGATCGCCGTCGGCCGCATTCCGACCGACCGCCTCGGTTTCCTGCGCTCGGTCGTGCCGCTGATCGTGGTCGAGACCAGCCACCTGATCTCGCTGGCCGCCGGTCTGGCGCTGATGGTGCTGTCGCTGGGCCTCTTCCGACGCCTGGCCAGCGCCCGGGTCGTCGCCATCCCGGTCGCCCTCGTCGCCGCCTCGACCGCCCTGCTGCGCGGCCTCGATTTCGCCCCAGCCTGCGTCGCCTTGGTCTTGGCCCTGGTGCTGCTGGCCTCCAAGCGCCTGTTCACCCGGAGCGGCGCGGTCGATCGCGACGAGTTGGCCCCGTGGCTGATCAGCGGCGTGGTGGCCGTGTTCGTCGGCTCCATCGCGCTAGGGGCGTGGATCTATGAGCGCGCGCCGTTCGAGACGCGCCTGCTGACCCACTTCGGCTATCACGCCGACCATGCCCGCTTCATGCGCTCGATCGCCCTGCTGGGCGGCCTTATCCTGGCCGGTGGCGTCTGGCGCCTGGCGCGCTTGCCTCATGCCTTGGCGCCGCTGGCGCCGCCCGCCGAACTCGACGCGATCCGCCCCCTGGTCGAGGCCTCGCCCGACACCACTGCGCGCCTGGCCCTGACCGGCGATAAGGCCATCCTGGCCACGCCCGACGCCTTCCTGATGTACGGCGCCGAGGGCTCCAGCCTGATCATGCTGGGCGATCCGGTCGGCGATCGCGCCGCGGGCAAGGACCTGCTGTGGCGCTTCCGCGAGCTTGCCGACGGCCAGGACGCGCGGCCGGTGATCTATCACGCCAGCGGCGAGCGGATCACCGATTACCTGGACCTGGGCCTATCGGCGCTGAAGCTGGGCGAGGAAGCCCGCGTGCCCCTGGCCGAGTTCGAGCTGGCCGGCGGCGCACGGCGCAATCTGCGCCAGAGCCACACCCGCGGCCAGCGCGACGGCCTGCGCCTGGAAGTCATTCAGCCGCCGATCGCCGACGACCTGATGGCGCGCCTGAAGACCGTGTCCGACGCCTGGCTGCTGGACCATGGCGGCCGCGAGAAAGGCTTTTCGCTGGGCCGTTTCGCTCCCGACGTGCTGCGCCACGACCCGATCGCCCTGGTCTGGCGCGGCGAGGACCTGGTCGCCTTCGCCAACATCTGGACCGGCGGCGGCGTCGAGGCCTCGGTCGACCTGATGCGTCACACCGACGACGCCCCGCGCGGGACCATGGACTTCCTGTTCGTCGAGCTGCTGCTATGGGCCAAGGCGCAGGGCTTTGCCTGGTTCAACCTGGGCATGGCCCCGCTGTCGGGCTTGGCCGACCACCGCCTGGCCCCCTTCTGGCACAAGGTCGGCCGGCAAATCGCCCGGCGCGGCGGGGCCTATTACGGCTTCGAGGGCCTGAGAGCGTTCAAGAACAAGTTCGATCCGGTCTGGACGCCCCGCTACCTGGCCGCCCCGCCGTCGGGCCTGGCCGCCGCCCTGATCGACGCGACGCGCCTGATCGGCCGCGAGCCGCCCAACCTCACAAATTCGTAAGCTGGGCGGCAGGCTGGCGAGAGGCCGGCTTGAGAGAACACCCTCGACGCCAAGCCGAGGGAGCCTCCCATGTCCGTCCGGAAGATCCTGCTGACCACCACCACCGCCCTGGTCCTGCTGACCGGAGGCCTGATGGTCACGCGCGGCGGACTGGGTTCTCCGGCCGATGCGGCGCCTGTCCCCACGCCCGCGGTGACCCCCATGACCAACGCCCCCATGACCGAGACGCCGTTCCACTACGGCTCCGTCGGCGCGACGACGATCTATCGTCGCGGGACCGAGCCGGGTCGCTTCGTGATCCTGATTTCGGACAAGACCGGCTGGACGCCGGTGATGACCGACCTGGCCCGGCAGCTGACCGCGTCTGACGCCACCGTCGTCGGCGTCGACCTGCCCCGCTTCCTGGCCGCCGCCCAGCGCGAGGCCGGCAATCACGGGCTCTATCCGGCCGGCGACTTCTCCGAACTGGCCCAGGCCGCGCAGAAGGCCTTGAAGTTCAGCGGCTATCACAAGCCGATCCTGGTCGGCCGTGGAGCCGGCGGCGCCCTGGCCTATGGCACGCTGGCCCAGTCCCCGGCCGGCATCTTCCAGGGCGGCGTAGCGCTGGACTTCATCCCGGCCCTGGCCACGCCCCATCCGCTGCTGGCCGGCGATGGCGGCCTGCTTCATACCGGCGCGGCGGGGGCCTTCACCTACCAGCCCGCGGCCAAGCTGAGCGTGCCCTTCGTCAGCCTGCAGGCCGTCGACGGCGCCCACGACTTCTTCGGCAAAATCCCCAGCGCTCGCGTGCAGCCCTTGGTCGCCGACGCCGCCCTGGCGCCACAGGTCGGCCAAGCCTTGGCCAGCGTCGCGCCCATCGCCGCCGCGCCGCACGTCACGGCCGCCCAGTTGGCCGGCCTGCCGCTGGTCGAGGTTCCGGCCGCGCCCGGCGGCGACACCCTGGCGGTGTTCTATTCCGGCGACGGCGGCTGGGCCGGCATCGACCGGGGTCTGGCCCAAGGCTTCGTCAAGGCGGGCGTGCCGGTGGTCGGCTACGACTCGCTGCGCTACTTCTGGACCAAGCGCACGCCGCAGCAGGCCGCCGACGACCTGACCGCCGTAATCCGTCACTACCAGGCCGCCTGGGGCAAGAAGCGGGTCATCCTGGCCGGCTACTCCTTCGGCGCCGACGCCCTGCCGATCATCGTCCAGCACCTGCCGGCCGACATCCGCGACCAGGTGCGGGTCGTCACCCTGCTGGGAACCGACTCCACGGGCGAACTGGAATTCCATCCCGGCGACTGGCTGAACGCCAGCAGCAAGGACAGCTACCAGATCGCCCCGGTCCTGACCGCGCTGAAGGGCACGCCCGTCGTCTGCATCTACGGCCAGCAGGAGCATGACGACGCCTGCCCGGTCTTCCCGGTCCAGGTCCGCAAGATCGCCCTGCCGGGCGACCACCACTTCAACGGCGACTACGACGCGGTCGGCCGCGCCCTGGTCCAGGCGGCGGGGCTGTAAGGCCCCGCCTCGAACACTACGCCGCGGTCGAAGGCGCGTTGAGGAAGCTCTTGCGACGACCGTACAGCAGGTAGACGACGAGCCCGACCACGTTCCAGGCCAGGAAGCGACCCAGGGTCGCCGGCGGCAGGCTGATCATGAAGTAGAGGCAGCCGACCACCGCCAACGGCCCGACAACCCACACCGCCGGACAGCGGAACAAACGCGGCAGGTCCGGCTTGGTCACCCGCAGCACCATCACGCAGACGGCCACGCAGATGAAGGCCAGCAGCGTGCCGGCGTTCGACAGCTCGGCGATCTCGTCCAGCCGGAACAGGCCCGCGACCACCGCCACGAAAGCGCCGACGATCAGGGTCAGCTTCACCGGCGTGCCGCGACGCTCGTGCAGGCGGCTCAGGCCGTGCGGCAGCAGGCCATCGCGCGACATCACGAAGAACACCCGCGTCTGGCCGAACATCATCACCAGAATGACGCTGGGCAGGGCGATCACCGCCGCCGCCGCGATCGCGACGGCCGCCGCCGGATGGCCCAGGCTGCGCAGGATGAACGCCAGCGGCTCGCCGCTGCGGGCGAAGTCGCCGAACGGCCAGGCGCCGACCGCGCAGGTGGCGACCAGCATGTAGATCAAGGTGCTGACGATCATCGAGCCGACGATGCCGATGGTCAGGTCGCGCTTGGGGTTCTTGACCTCCTCGGCCGAGGTCGAGACCGCGTCGAAGCCGAAGAAGGCGAAGAACACGATGGCGGCGGCCGCCATGACCCCGCGCGTGTGGCCGTTCACGGTCTCCGAGGCGAAGCCGTACGGCATGAACGGCGTGAAGTTCTCGGGCTTCAGCACCGTGATGGTCAGCAGCACGAACACGGCCAGGGCCAGGATCTTGATCGCCACGAGCGCGATGTTGACCACAGCGCTCTCCTTGGCGCCGCGGATCAGCAGGGCCGTCACCGCGAACACGATCAGCACGGCCGGCAGGTTGACGATGCCGCCGCTGTGCGGTCCGGCCAGCAGGGCCGCCGGCAACGTGATGCCCGCGCTCTTGAGCAAGCCGACCATATAGCCCGACCAGCCCACCGCCACGGCGCTGCAGGTCACGGAGTATTCCAGCACCAGGCTCCAGCCGACGATCCAGGCCAGCCCCTCGCCCAGCACGGCGTAGGCATAGGTGTAGGCGCTGCCCGCCGCCGGGACCAAGGTCGCCATCTCGGCATAGGTCAGGGCGGCGAAGACGCACAGCACGCCGCAGGCCGCGAAGGCCAGGATCACGGCGGGACCGGCCCGCTCGGCGCCGATGCCGGTCAGGGTGTAGATGCCGGTGCCGATGATCGCGCCGATGCCCAGGGCGATCAGGTGCGGCCAACTCAAGGTCGGTTTCAGGCGGCGGTCTTCCTCGACCCGGAGCACTGCATCCAGCGCCTTGCGGCGCGTCCAGAACGTCATGATTTCCAAGTCCCCTCGTGGTGTTGTCCCGGCCCCCGCCGGTTCGCGCTTTAGGAAAACGGCCGATCGATCGCGGCCGAAGGCTTGGTGAACCAGGCCGCGCCGTCCGGCGTGACATGGAAGTGGTCTTCGAGCCGGACGCCGAACTGGTCGGGCAGCACGATCATCGGCTCGTTGGAAAAGCACATGCCGACCGCCAGCGGGGTCGTGTCGCCGCGCACCAGGTACGGGCCTTCATGGATCGACAGGCCGATGCCGTGGCCGGTGCGATGCGGCAGGCCCGGCAAGGCGTAGTCGGGACCCAGGCCATGGCGCTGCAGCACCTCGCGGGCCACTTGGTCGATGACCTCGCAGGGCACGCCGGGCTTCACCGCCGCGAAAGCCGCCGCCTGGGCCTCGTGCTCGATCGCCCAGATCCTGCGATGCTCGGCGCTGGGCGTTCCGAAGACGTAGGTGCGGGTGATGTCGGAGTGGTAGCCGTCGATCTGGCAGCCGGTGTCGATCAGGACGAGATCGCCTTCGGCCAGTCTTTGCTCGCCGGGCACGCCGTGCGGATAGGCGCTGGCGACGCCGAACTGCACCGCGCAGAAGGTCGAGCCGTTGTCGGCCCCACAGGCGCGATGGGCCGCATCGATGAAGCGCCGCACCTCGCCGGTGGTGATCCCCGGCCGAAGGATTTTGGCGGCGCGGCGGTGGACCTCCAGGGTCAGGCTCTTGGCGTACTGCAGCAGCGCCAGCTCGGCCGGCGACTTGATCCCTCGGCAGCCATCGACGACGGGGGCGGCGTTGAGGACGGTCAGGTCTGGCGCAGCCCGGCGGACGTCGTCGAAGGCCTGAAACGACAGGGCTGGGTCAAAGGCCAGGGTCGTGACGCCCAGGGACTTCAGCACCTCGGCGACCAGGGCGCCCGGCGGTTCATCTTCCTGCCAGAGGCGGATCTCGGCCTCGAGACCCAGGCTGGCTTGCAGCGAGCCCAGCTCGAAGGCCGGACAGATCATGATCGGCTCGCCCTCGACGGGCAGCAGCATGGCGACCAGCCGCTCGGTCGCGCCCCAGGCCACGCCGGCGAAGTAGCGCAGGCTGGCCCCGGCCCCGATGAGCAGCGCCTGGGCGTCAAGCGCTCGCGTCAGGTCCCGCGCCTTGGCCACGCGGGTCCGGCGCTCGGCGATATCGATGGGCGCTGGTCGGCCGGGCGACGGCGCGAGGCCGGCCAACTCCTGCTCTGCGGAAGATCCGCCGATGCCGGTCGTCATGCGGCGATCTCCTTGCGGCGCGCGAAACGGTCAAGGTCGAAGGGCTCCAGGTCGACCGAGGCCGCGCCACCGCCGGCCAGCGCCGTGACGATCTCCCCGGTCACCGCCGCCAGGGTCAGGCCAAGATGCTGGTGCCCGAAAGCATAGATCAGGTTGGACGCCCGGCGGCTGACGCCGATGGCGGGCAGGTAGTCAGGCAAGGTCGGCCGGGCGCCCATCCACTGGCTGCGCTGGGCGCCCATCGGCAGGCCCAGCTCGTCGACATGCCTATGCAAACGCGCCCATTTGCGCGAATCCGGCGGCGCATCCCGACGTCCGAACTCGACGAAGCTGGCCGCCCGCAGGCGGTCGCCGAAGCGGGTGACGATCATCGAGCGGTCCTCGAACACCACCGGCGGCAGATCGCCCCACGTCCCGACATCGCCCTCGATGTGATAGCCGCGCTCGGCGACGATCGGCGCGACGTGGCCCAGGCCTCGCATCAGCGCGCCGCTGCCGACGCCGGCGGCCAGGACGATCTGGTCAGGCTTCAGCACCTCGCCATTGTCCAGCGCGACCACGGCGCTATCGCCTTCGAGGCCTAGCATCCTGACCTTGGCGCTCCGCGTCGTCCCGCCCAGCGCTTCGAAGGCGCTGCGCAGGGTCCGCAAGGCCAGGCCCGGATCGCTGATCTGGCCGCTGTTCTCGAACCGCAGGCCGCCCGCCGGCGCGATGCGCATGCGGCTGGCGACTTCCATCAGCTCAACGCCCTGGAGATCGCGCGTGCGCGCCTGGCCGATATCGGTCGCGCCCCAGGCCGCCCTGCCCGCCTCGGCGCTGGCCGGGCTTTCCCAGACGATGATGTGGCCGTTCTCGCGCAGCAGGTCCGGCCAGCCCGCCGCCACGGCCAGACGCCGCCAGGCGGGAACCGCATCGCTTAGCAAGGCGCCCAGAGCCGCCTTGCCATGTTCGAACGCCCGCGGTGAACAGGCCTGGACATAGCGCCCCGCCCAGCCGCCCCAGGTGAGGATGTCGCCCAGTCGGAAATCCAAGGCCCCGCCTCGGGGAAACCAGCGCGCCGGCGCCGATTTCAGCGCCTTCATCGAGGCGATCGGCTCGACCTGCTCGATGGCGATATGGCCGGCATTGCCCCAGGACGCCTGCGGACCGGCGTCCTCGTCGATGAGCAGCACGGGCGCGCCCGCGCGTCGCAGATCCAGCGCGCAGGCCAGGCCCACGACGCCTCCGCCGATCACGACCGTACTCATTGGACAGCCACCAGGCCTTTACCTCCGGATCTCATATCGTATACGGTAAACGAACATCATAGAGGTGCAAGCGGTATGAATTCGATCTCCTGGCGCGGCGTCTACCCAGCGGCGACCACCCAGTTCAATGCGGACTCGTCCATCGATTTCGAGGCGACCCAGGGCGTCCTCGATAACCTGATCAAGGACGGCGTCCACGGCCTCATCGTGCTGGGCACTTGCGGCGAAAACAACTCGCTTGAAGCCGATGAGAAGCGCGCGGTGCTGAAAGCCGCCGTCGATGTGGTCGCCGGGCGCGTTCCGGTCGTGGTGGGTGTCTCGGAAATGACCACCGACCGCGCCGCCAGGTTCGCCAAGGACGCCGAGGCGATCGGCGCCGACGCCCTGATGGCGCTGCCGGCCATGGTCTATGTGCCGACCGAGCTGGAGCTGGAGCACCACTTCCGCACCGTCGCGGCGGCGACCAGCCTGCCGATCATGCTGTACAACAACCCGCCGGCCTATCGCGTCTCGATCACCACCAGCGTGCTGCAGCGGCTGACCGATGTGCCCAACATCGTGGCTGTCAAGGAAAGCGCCCCGGACACCCGCCGCTTCACCGATCTGAAGAACGCTTTCGGCGACCGCTACATCCTGATGGCCGGTCTGGACGACGTCGCGCTGGAAGGCCTGATGCTGGGCGCCCACGGCTGGGTCTCGGGCCTGACCAGCGCTTTCCCGCAGGAATCGGTGGCCCTGGTGGCCGCCATCGACAAGGGCGACATGGCCGAAGCCCTGCGGATCTACCGCTGGTTCATGCCACTGCTGCACCTCGACGCCGAACATGATCTCGTCCAGTCTATCAAGCTGGCCGAGCAGATCATGGGCCGGGGCTCCGAGCGCGTCCGCGCGCCGCGCCTGCCGCTGGACGGCGCCCGTCGCGCCCAGGTGACGGCCATGGTCGAGAAGGCCGCCGCCACCCGTCCCGTCGGCTAGGACCACCGATGCGCCACATCTTCTTCTGTATTGACGGCCACACCGCCGGCAATCCCGTACGGCTGATCGTCGGCGGCGCGCCCCTGCTGCGGGGCGCGTCGATGAGCGAGCGCCGCCAGGATTTCCTGGAACGCTTCGACTGGATCCGCACCGGCCTGATGTTCGAGCCGCGCGGCCACGACATGATGTCGGGCGGCTTCCTCTATCCCCCCACCCGCGACGACACCGAGGCGGGCATCCTGTTCATCGAGACCAGCGGCTGCCTGCCGATGTGCGGCCACGGCACGATCGGCATGGTCACCTTCGCGCTGGAGAACGGTCTGATCACGCCACGCGTCCCGGGCCGCCTGAAGCTGGAGGTGCCGGCCGGCGTCATCGACATCGAGTACAGGACGCAGGGCGACAAGGTCACGGCGGTGAAGATCGTCAACGTGCCGGGTTATCTGGCCGTCACCGATATCGAGATCGACGTGCCGGGCCTGGGCCCGCTGAAACTGGACGTCGCCTATGGCGGCAACTTCTACGCCATCGTCGAGCCGCAGGGCGCCTACAAGGGTCTCGACGCCTTCAGCGCCCAGGACATCCTCCACTACAGCCCGATCATCCGCGAGCTGGTGCGCGAGAAGACCACGCCCGTCCACCCGCTGGACCCGACCATCCAGGGCGTCAGCCACGTGCTGTGGGCCGACGGTCCCAGCGCCGAGGACGCCGACGGCCGCAACGCGGTGTTCTATGGCGACAAGGCCATCGACCGCAGCCCCTGCGGCACCGGCACCTCGGCCCGCCTGGCGCACCTGCACGCCAAGAACAGGCTCAAGGTCGGCGAGACCTTTGTGCATGAGAGTTTCATTCGCAGTCGCTTCATCGGTCGAGTCGAGGCCGAAACAGCGATCGGTGACCAACGGGCGATCATTCCGTCCGTCGAAGGCTCGGCGATCTCCACTGGCTACAATACGATCTGGATCGATCAGGCCGACCAGTTCTGGCGAGGGTTTCAAGTCGTTTAGGGCGCGACCTGCGATTTCTTGTTTGCACTGGCCGGTTACACGGACCTATGACCGTAAAGGCGCGCTCGCGCCGCAAAAGCCTTTGCGCTTCTCGAAAGACACGTCCACCCGATGACCATCGTCGTCCGCACCCTGTCCGACCAGACCTATGAGCTGGTCCGCAAGCGCATCCTGCTGGGCCAGATGGGTCCGGGGACGCCGGTGCGACAGGACACGATCGCGGAGGAACTGGGGGTCAGCAAGATCCCGCTGCGCGAGGCGCTCAGCCGCCTCGAGCAGGACGGCCTGCTCAGCTCGTATCCGAACCGAGGCTATGTCGTTCGCCCCCTGTCGATCGACGAGGCCCACGAGGTGTTCGACCTGCGCCTGAAGCTGGAGCCCAGCGCCACGGCCGCCGGCGCCAGGAAGGCCACGCCCGAAGACCAGCAGGCCGTCAAGGCCGCCCTCGCCGCGCTGGAGGCCGCCCAGCAGAGCGGCGCGCCGGGCGACCACGTGTCGATGAACCGCGCCTTCCACATGGCCATGATCCGTCCCGGCGGCGGCCTGGTGACCTTCCAGCTGCTGGAGCGCCTGCAGGTTCTGGCCGAGCGCTATGTGCGCGTGCACCTCGAACCGATCGGCCGCGAAGCCCGCGCCTCCGAGGAGCATCGCGAGCTGCTGGAGGCCTGGCTGAAGGGCGACGCCGCCAAGGTCGAGGCCCTGACCATCGCCCACATCCGCGGCACCATGAAGGACCTGCAGCAGCAGCTGTCGACCTGAGGCCTTCTACCGCCGCCGCGCCGTGATGATCGTGTCGATCTCGTCGGCGCGCGGATTGATGAATTCCAGCTGCACGCGACCGTCCGGCATCGTCTTGACCGTCGCCGGGACCGAGCTGTTGGTCAGCACCCAGCCGGCGGGCAGCACCACGGTGTTCAGCGGCCGTCCAAACCCGCGCCGCCAGACCAGCTCGTCGCCGACGAGCTTGTAGCGCTCGGCGTCCGTATAGGTCTCACTGAAGCGCAGGCGGGCGCTCTGGCCGGCCTTGACCGGATCGAAGTGGAAGACGATGGCCTCGGTCTCGGGGGTCACGCCCTTCTGGTCGGGCGCGGCCTTCAGGATGTCGCTCCCCTTCAGCATCTCCCACTTCAGGGCCTCGCCGGTGTCGAGATTGCGGGCCGAGGGCTTGGACGCGGCGCTGCCGGCCCGGACGATGTTGACGTAGACGCCCACGCCCGGCCGGATCTCGGTGTAGTCGTGATAGAGATCGAAGCTGTGGGTTTCCGGCGGCTGCAGGAAGTACATGATCTCGCGGTTCTGGTAGGCGCGTTCGTCCAACTCTTTGACCTGCGACGAGGCGCCGGGCTTGAGGTTCGGCGACGGCCTGGCCTTGATCAACAGCGGCGCCTGGGCCGGGGTGTTGTTCCAGAAGGCGATCTTGATGCGGCCGTCGGCCTCCTGCAGCACCTGGGCCGGGTAGTTGCACGACACAAGCTCGTAGCCGGCCGGCAGCACCACGGCGTTGCGCTTGATGCCCAGCGGCCGGTCGAAGACGATCACCTCGCCGTCCTGGTAGTAGCTCTTGGCGTCCTCGTAGGTCTTGTCGATCAGCACCCGGCCCTCGCCACCATCGGCCGGCACGGGGTGAGCAAGCTCGACCTTGATGTAGCTGCCGTCCGGCGTCGCCCCGCGCACGCCGCCGGCCTTGGCGACGTCGCCACCGACCACGTCGAACTTCAGCGGCTTGCCGGTGGCGCGGTCGGCCACGCGCTCGTCGGTCGCCACGCTGCCTTGGCGGATCGGGTTGTAGTAGGCGGTCGCGCCGGGCGTGCTGGCGGTGATCTCGTAGACGATGCGGAACTTGTGGCTGCCCGGGGCCAGCAGCTCATAGCGGGTGTAGCCGTCGGACTCGGTCTGCTGGGGCGGCTGAGGAGCCGTCTGGGCGTGCAGCGGTCCCGCCAGCAGCAGCGTCAGCGCCGTCCCGGCCAGCGCCTTGCGAAATACCGACATGCTTGCCTCCCCTTTGGGCTTCACCTCGCCGAACGCCACCGTATACGTAATACGATAAGCTCGACTAGCGCTTCGGGGACTGTACATGCGGATTGGCGGACTGATCATATTGGCGTTGGCCGTCCAGGCGACGCCGGCCCTGAGCCAGGTGACAGCCCAGGACATGACCCGCTCGCTGCAGCTGCGCGAGACGCAGATGTACCTGACGCGCGACGTCGCCGATCCCGCCGCTTGGGCTAGCGACGACAAGCTCTTCTACCGCAAGACCGTCGCGGGCGGCTTCACCTTCGTGACCTACGATGTGAAGACCGGGGCCAAGACGCCCAGCTTCGACCAGGCCCGCCTCGCCGCCGGCCTGGGCAAGGCGGCGAACGCTACCTTAGACCCGCTGCAGCTGCCGTTCGAGAGCTTCAGCTTCGCCGACAACGGCGCGGCGATCCGGTTCTCGTTCAACGAGGCCGGCTGGCGCTGCACCCTGACCGACTATGCCTGCGCCGAGGCGCCTCGCCCCGGTCGCCCCAGCGGCTTCGGCGTCGTGCGCGACCTCTCGGTCCCCGCCGACAACCATCAGCGCCGCTCGCCCGACGGCCGGTGGGAGGCCCATGTCGAGAACTTCAACATCGCCGTGCGCCCAGTCGGCGGCGCGTGGAAGCGGATCAGCACCGACGGCTCGGAGGCCAACTTCTACGATCCGGAGTCGATCGTCTGGTCGCCGGACAGCGCCAAGCTGGCCGCCTACCGCGTGCGCCCGGGCTTTCGCCGCATCGTCACCCGCGTCGAGGCCCGCCCCGCCGACCAGGTGCAGCCCAAACTGCAGACTCAGCTCTATCCCAAGCCCGGCGACGCGGTGGACATCGAGCAGCCGGTCGTCTTCCTCGCGGCGGAAGGCAAGCAACTGACCACGCCGGGCGACCTCTTCGCCAACCCGTACGACCTTTCCAAGCTGGAATGGCGCAAGGACAGCGCCACGGTCTCGTTCATCTACGAGCAGCGCGGCCACCAGCTGGCGCGGGTGATCGAGATCGATGCGGCGACCGGTGCGCCGCACGCCGTGGTCACCGAGACGACCAAGACCTTCATCAACGAGGGCCGCCGCTTCCGGCAGGACATCGACAACGGCCGCGAGGTCCTCTGGATGTCCGAGCGCGACGGCTGGAACCACCTCTACCTGTTCGACGGCAGGACCGGCGCGGTGAAGACCCAGATCACCAAGGGTCCGTGGGTGGTGCGCCAAGTGCTGAAGGTCGACGAGACCAAGCGCCAGATCATCTTCGCCGCCAGCGGCATGGTCGTCAGCCAGGACCCCTACTTCCAGCACGTCTATCGCATCGGCTTCGACGGCAAGGGCCTGACCGCCCTGACCACCGCCGACGCCTATCACGACGTGGCCCTGTCTCCGGACGGCAGTTTCTATGTCGACACCTACTCCCGCGTCGACCTGCCGCCGGTCTCGGAGCTGCGCCGGACCAGCGACCAGAGCCTCGTGGCCACGCTGGAAAGGCCCGATATCAGCCAGCTCATGGCCGCCGGCTTCAAGCCGCCCGAGCCGTTCGTGGCCAAGGGTCGCGACGGCAAGACCGACATCTACGGCTTGATCGTCCGCCCACGGAATTTCGACCCAAACAAGCGCTATCCGGTGATCGAGAACATCTATGCCGGCCCCCATTCCAGCTTCGTGCCCAAGACCTGGTGGCCGTTCGGCTACCACGCCGGCGGCGACAAGGTGATCGGCATGCAGTCGCTGGCGGACCTGGGCTTTATCGTCGTGCAGATCGACGGCATGGGCACGCTGAACCGGTCCAAGGCCTTCCACGACGTGGCCTGGAAGAACCTGGCCGACTCCGGCTTCCCCGATCGCATCCTCTGGCACCAGGCCGTCGCCGCCAAGTATCCCTGGTATGACACGCGCCGCGTCGGCATCTACGGCGGCTCGGCCGGCGGCCAGTCGACGGCGCTGGCCCTGCTCTACCATCCGGAATTCTACAAGGTCGGGGTGGCCTTCGCTGGTTGCTACGACAACCGCATGGACAAGATCAGCTGGAACGAACAGTGGCTGGGCTGGCCGGTCGACCAGAGCTATTCGGCCGCCTCGGCCGTCGACAACGCCTGGCGGCTGCAAGGCAAGCTGCTGCTGGTCGTCGGCGAGCAGGACAAGAACGTCGACCCCGCCTCGACCCTCCAGTTCGCCGACGCCCTGATCAAGGCCGACAAGGAGTTCGACCTGCTGGTCGTCCCCGGCGAAGGTCACTCGGTCGGCCGCTCCACCGGTCCGATCGACTATGGCCAGCGCAAGGAGTTCGAGTTCTTCCTGCGCCACCTGGCCGGCCAGGAGCCGCCGAACTGGAACGCCCGCCCGGTAGTAGCGACGCGCTGAACGAAAAGGGCTCCCGATCGACCCGATCGGGAGCCCCTTCACATCAGACTGAAAAGACCTCAGTTCCCTGAGGTCGCGCTGTCGTAGAAGGCGTCCAGGTCCTTCTTGAACTGCGTCGTGACCGCCGGGTTGATGTAAACCATGTGGCCGGACTCGTAGTACTTGTAGGTCAGGTTCTTCTGCAGGGTCGGGTCGATCTGCATGTGCTTGAGATCGTACTCGGCGCCGAAGAACGGCGTGGCCATGTCGTAATAGCCGTTCTGCGACAGCACCTTCAGATGCGGGTTCTGGCGCATGGCCATCGACAGGTCGAGCGCGGTGTCGGCCAGAGCCATCTGCCCGCCGCGACCGCCTGGGGCCTTGTGCTTCTGGTCCCACTTCCCGCCACCGATCTGGGCGTAGTAGTTCGGGCGATAGCTGAGCTTGGTCCTATAGCCCAGCGTGCCGAACAGGTACTTGTTCAGCGCCCCGATATAGGCCCCGCTGATCGCGGTGTCGGTGGCGTCGAACTCTGGGCCTTCGCCGCCGTCGTCGACGTCGATGCCCTTGAAGCGGGAGTCCAGTCGCCCGACGGTGCGCGACTGGTCGCGCAGCAGCTCCTTGCGGAACCGCCCGAGCTCGACGCGCAGGTCGACGCTGAGCAGGAACTTCTCCGACAGGCCGGTATAGGCGCTCATCTGCTTGGCGATGGCGGCGCGCTCGGCGTCGGTCAGGTCCGAGCCCTTGGCCATGGCGGTGGCGTACGGCCCGCGCGCCCACTCGCGCACTTCGGTCAGGAACGGCTCCAGCGCCGCCGGGCGGTTCTGCAGGCGGTTGTGATACCAGGCCGTCGCCGCATAGCTGGGCAGGTAGGTGACGAAGATCTGGTCGAAGCCCGGCTGGCGCACGCCGTAGTTCAGGATCGACGACAGCAGGACCACGCCGTTCATCTGCACGCCGCGCTCTTGCAGGGCGTGGACCAGACCGGCCGAGCGCAGGGTGCCGTAGCTCTCGCCGAACAGGAACTTGGGGCTATCCCAGCGATCGTTGATCGTCAGATAGCGTATGACGCCGCGCGCGAAGGCGTCGATGTCCTGGTCGACGCCGTAGAACTCCGGCCCCTTCATCTTGCCGATCGGCCGCGACAGGCCCGTGCCGATGGCGTCGATGAAGACGATGTCGGTCTTGTCCAGCATCGTCTCGTGGTTCTCGGTGATCTTGTACGGCGCCGGCGCGGCGACATCGACCAGCGGGGTCTCGACGTGCACCGGACCGATCGAGCCCATGTGCAGCCACATGCTCGAGGAGCCCGGGCCGCCGTTATAGGTGAAGGTCACCGGACGCGGCGCCGCGCCCTTGGGGCGATCGGCGACATAGGCGACGTAGAACATCGAGGCGATCGCCTCGCCGTCGTCGTTGCGGATGACGACCGTGCCCGGGGTCACGGTGTAGCCGATGACCTTGCCGCCGACGGTGACCGAGCCGCGCTTGGGCTGGGCGTCTTCTTCGGCGGTGGCCTGGGCCAGGTCCGCAGCGTCGGCTTTGGCCGCCTTGTCGCCGCCCTTGGCCGGAGCCTCCACGACCGGCGGCTTGTCCTGCGCCAGGACGGGTTGGGTCGCCAGGGCCGCCAGCCCCAGGGCGGCGACGATTGGATACGCGCGCATCGAAATCTCCAGGTCAGGTCTTAAGGGGTCGGCGTCGTCGGGCTTTGCCCGCCGTCGGCGATGTACTGATCGATCCGCGCCTCCAGCACCGGCAGCGGCACCGAGCCCAGCGCCAGGATGACGTCGTGGAACTTGCGCTGGTCGAACTTGGGACCAAGCTTGGCCTCGGCCTCGGCGCGCTTCTTGCGGATGCTCAGCTCGCCCAGCTTGTAGGCCAGGGCCTGGCCCGGCCAGCTGATATAGCGGTCGACCTCGGTCTCGATGTCGTGCTGGGCCAGGGCCGTGTGGCTGGCCAGGTAGTCGATGGCCTGCTGGCGGGTCCAGCCATCGTGGTGGATGCCGGTGTCGATGACCAGGCGCGCGGCGCGCCACATCTCGAACGACAGGCGGCCGAAATCCTCATAGGGCGTGCGGTAGATGCCCATCTTCGTGCCCAGCCACTCCATATAGAGCGCCCAGCCTTCGCCATAGCCCGAGAAGTAGGTCTGCTTGCGGAAAGCCGGCCGGCCGGTCTGCTCCAGCGCCACGGCGGCCTGGAAGCTGTGGCCCGGATTGCATTCGTGCAGGGTCAGGGCCGGAATCTGGTACAGCGGCCGCGACGGCAGGTCGTAGGTGTTCATCTGGCAGGACTCCAGCCCGCCGCGGCCGGAGGTGTAGTACGGCGCGATCGCCGCCGGCACCGGCACGATGGTGAAGCGGTAGCGGGGCAGAAGGCCGATGGTGTCCTTCAGCTTGCCGTCGGCCCGCTTGGCCACGTAGGCGGCGACGCCCAGCAGCTCGTCGGGGGTCTTGGCGTAGAACTGCGGGTCGGTGCGCAGGAATTTCAGGAAGGCGGGCATGTCGCCCTTGAAGCCGCTCTGGTCCTTGACCTTCTCCATCTCGGCCGAGATGCGGGCGACCTCCGACAGGCCGATCTGGTGGATCTGCTCGGCGGTCAGGTCGGTGGTCGTGAACTCCTTGATCTGCGCCTGGTAGTAGGCCTTGCCGTCCGGCAGGGCCTCGGCCGCGATCGTCTTGCGGGCCTTGGGCAGGTACTCGTTGCGGTAATAGGCCAAGAGCTTGGCGTAGGCCGGAGCCACCGACTGGGCGATCACCTGCCTGGCCTCGGCGCGCAGCTTCTCCTGCTCCTCGGCCGGGATCGACGCGGGCATTGTGGCGAAGGCTTCGTAGAAACCGTTCTTGGCCGGATCGGCCTCGGTGAAGGCGGCGATGGTGGCGTCGCGGCCGCTCAGGGCCTCGCGCGGTAAGGTGTAGCCGCGGGCCACGCCGGCCTTCATGTTGGCGATCTGCTCGTCGAAATAGCGCGGCACGTCGCGCATGCGGCCGATGTAGCGGCGATAGCCTTCGGCGCTGGAATAGCTGCTGCGGGCGGCCAGGCCCGACCAGAACTGAGTGTCGGCGTTGAATGGCGCTTCCCAGGTTCGGTACTTGCCCTGGGCGACGAAGGCCTCGAGGCTGGTGCGCAGCACCGCGGCGTTGATCTTTTCCTCAGGCGACAGCTGGTCGGCGGGGATCTTGTTCAGCTCGGCCAGGGTCTTGGTCCAGTAGGCCAGGCGAGCCTCCTGGGTGGCTGCATCGACATGCTGCAACGCGCCGGCGCCGCCAATGAACGGCGCGTCGCTGGCCAGGCGCCCGAACTCCTTCTGCCGCCAGGCCCACTCGGTGTCATAGAGCGCCTGCAGGCGAGCATCGGCGTCCGTAGCCGTCGCGGCCGGCGGCGCGGCGGTCTGGGCCAGCGAAACCGCCGGGGCGCCGGCCATCAGGGCCAGGGCGGAAACGAGCATCAGGGACCGAACGAACAAGGGCAGTCTCCATGGACTTGAAAGCGGGTGATCGGGACGCCGCCAGCAGCACGGGCGGGAAGTTTGGGCTATTGCCGGAAAGGTCACGCTTGCCGGCCCACGGGTCAATTCAGGCGGGCCATGTCGTCGAGGCCGAGCACACCGTTCGCACGCACCTTCGCCTCCCCAAGCGTCAGCATTCACGATATCGTATATGGTATTAGCACCGAAGCAAGTCGCGAGCGCGCCGCGAATGGGTTCACGGATCGACACGGGCGATGTGCGATCGCCCTGAACCATATCTCGGCCGAGAAAGCCCTCTCGCCCGCCGCCTAGCGCTTCTCAGACCGCGCCAGGAGCTCGACTAGGTCCTTCTTCCAGAACTTGGCCCAGGTGTGAGTGCCGTGGCCACGCGTGTCGGGCGTGGCCTGGATCAGGATGAACTTGCCGTTCTTCAGCCGCTTGGCCGCCGGCTCGGAGATGCCCAGGCTGGGCGGGTTGATGAAGTCGTCGCTGGAGTTTACCCAGGTGACCGGAACGGTGATCTTCTCCAGGTCCGCCGCCGGGTCGTAGTCGCCGGACGCCGCCAGCTGATAGAGCATGTCATTGGCGTCGCGCGTCGGCAGGTCCTTGGCGAAGCGCTCTTCGAAGAAGGCGTCAGCGGCGTCGCGGGTCGGCGCTTGGGCTTGCCAGTTCGGCGGGGCCGAGCCGGCGACCAGCAGCAGGCTGACCGCGCCGCGCAGGCCCAGGACCGGCTGCTGCTGGTAGTCGCCGCCCATCCACGCGGGATCGGCCTTGATCGCTTCCATCGCCGCCTTGCGCCAGACGCGGTTCAGGCCGGCGATCTGCACCGGCGCACAGGCCAGCGGCATGATCGCCTGGGCGAAGCCCGGATGCGCCTCGCCCCACATGAAGCCGTGCATGCAGCCCATCGAGGTGCCCATCAGCAGGCGCAGATGGTCGACCTTCAGCCCGTCGACCAGCAGCAGGCGCTGGGCCTCGACCATGTCGGCATAGCCATAGTGCGGGAACTTGGCGCGCAGGCCGTTGCTGGGTTTGGACGAGCCGCCGTGACCGATGCCGTCGGGCAGGATCACGTAGTAGCGGGTGATGTCGAGCGGCTGGCCCGGGCCGTAGAGCTCATCGGCGAACTGCGGTTGCAGGAACTGCGCGCCGGAGCCGCCGGTGCCGTGCAGGACCATCACCGCGTTGGTCACGTGGCCCTGGGCGTCACGCTTGGGCTGGCCTAACGTGCGGTAGTGCAGTTTGAGGTTCGGCAGGCTCTCGCCCGATTTGAACGTGAAGCTCGGGACGACATAGTCGCCCTGCGTGACCTGCTGCTCGTACGGCGTCGCCGCCACAGCGGCGCCGGTGGTGGCCAAAACCAGGGCGCTGAAAGCCGCTGCCAGGATCCTCATGCGCTTCTCCTTGCGCCGCTTAGGCTTCGAACAATCGTATACGCTACGGGTTTCAGTCCGGTCCAGACCGAAGCGAGGCGCGGCTAGAACTCGATCCCCGCCTGGGCCTTCACGCCCGAGCGGAACGGGTGCTTGACCACCGCCATCTCGGTGACGAGGTCGGCGGCGTCGATCAGGGCCTGGGGCGCGTTGCGGCCGGTGACGATCACGTGCTTGCCCTCGGGCCGGTTGACGATCGCCTCCACCACCTCGTCGGTCGGCAGGTAGTCGTAGCGCAGGACGATGTTCAGCTCGTCGGCCACCACCATGTCGATCTCGGGGTCGGCGATGCGGGCCTTGACCGTCTCCCAGGCCTGCCGAGCCACGGCGATGTCGCGGGCGCGATCCTGGGTGTCCCAGGTGAAGCCCTCGCCCATCGGCTTGAACTCGACCTGATCGGGGAAAGCGTCGAACACCACCTTCTCGCCGGTCTGCAGCGCGCCCTTGACGAACTGGATCACCGAGACCCTCTGGCCGTGGCCGATGGCGCGGCAGACCATGCCCAGCGCCGCCGTGGTCTTGCCCTTGCCGGGGCCGGTGTTGACGATCAGCAGGCCCTTCTCGATCTGCCGCTCAGCCATCATCTTGGCGCGGGCGACCTGGACCTTGGCCATCTTGGCGTTGTGCTTGGCGTTGAGCTCGGCTTCATCGGTCACGGGCGCTCTCCTAAGCGAGTTACAGCCGCGTTCTTGTGCCGCGATTTGGCCCGCGCCGACAGCGGCCCGATCTTAAGGCCAAGCTTTTCCGCCCTCGGACGGAACCTTCGCCGCCGCACGCCGTTAGAGGCTCGCGTGATGGGGCGCGCGGTCGGGGATATCCAGTGACTTTCAAGCGTATATGCGTGCTTTGCGTCGGCAGGCCGACTGTCCGCGCGCGCGAAGTCGGTTACCCGGTCCGGTTCGCCGGGATCGCCCCACACCCGCGCACTTGCTGAGACTCGCAAGATCGCCCATCCCGGCTGCCGGGCTTCACCGAACACTCCCGATTTCGAGAACCGCATGTCCCTGATCGAACCACGCAACGCGTCCAAGACCGGCACGAGGGCGGAGCTATGGTCGGCGCTGGGCATGGGCCTGGCGCTGGCCTTCTTCCTGATCAGCGGCACGATCGCCTATCGCAACATCGAGACGCTGCGGACCGATAGCGAGCAGATCTGGCATACGCACGAGGTGCTGATCGCGCTGGACGACGTGCTCGCGACGGTCCAGGACGCCGAGACCGGTCAGCGCGGCTACCTGCTCACCAGCAATGAACGCTACCTGGCGCCCTATCAGCGGGCGGTGACCGAAGCGACGAGCCGTACCGAGGCCCTCGGCGACCTGACCAACGACAACGCCATCCAGAGGGCCAGCCACATCCAGCTCAAGCGCCAGATCGACGCCAAGCTGGCCGAGCTGGCGGAAACCGTCGAACTCCAGCGCACCAAAGGCCCGCAAGCGGCTCTAGCCGTCGTGTTGACCGATCGCGGCAAGACCGAGATGGACGCCATCCGCCAGCGCCTGGACGTTATGCGCGGCGAGGAGAACCGCCTGCGCGACATCCGCCTGAAGGAAATGGATATCGCCCATCGCACCGCCACGGTCAGCAGCGTGCTGTCGGCCGTGCTGGGCGCGTTGCTGACCTTCGCCGTCTTCGCCCTGATCCGCCGCAGCAGTCAGGCCCGCGCCCGCCAGCAATGGCTACAGGCCGGCCAGGTCGGCCTCTCCGAAGCCATGATCGGCGACAAGACCGTCGAGGAGCTGAGCGACAGCATCCTGCGCTTCCTGTCGCAATATGTGGGCTTCCAGGCCGGCGCTCTGTTCAAGGGCGAGAACGGTCACTTCTATCGCGCCGCCGCCCTGGGCATCCCCGCCGACGCCGAGACGCCGCTGCGCTTCAACCTGACCGAAGGCCTGCTGGGCAAGGTGGCGGCCGAGGGCCACGCGACCATCGTCCGCGACGTACCCGACGGTTACCTGACCATCGGTTCGGCGCTGGGTCGCGACAAGCCCAAGCATCTCGTCCTGGTGCCCACCCACGCCGATGACATGGTCAACGCCGTGATCGAGCTGGGCTTCCTGCATACGGTCGACGAACAGATCCTGGAGCTGCTGAGCCAGGCCTCGGGCGCGATCGGCGTCTCGCTGCGCTCGGCCCGCTACCGCTCGCAGCTGCAGAACGCCCTGGAAGAGACCCAGCGCCAGTCCGAAGAACTGCAGGTCCAGAGCGAGGAGCTGCGCGTCTCCAACGAGGAGCTGGAGGAACAGGGCCGCGCCCTCAAGGAATCCCAGACCCGCCTCGAGCAGCAGCAGGTCGAGCTGGAGCAGACCAACAGCCAGCTGGAAGAACAGGCCTCGACCCTGGAAGCCCAACGCGACGAGCTGGAACGCACCAGCTCTGCCGTCCAGCTGAAGGCCCGCGAACTTGCCCAGGCCAGCCAGTACAAATCCGACTTCCTGGCCAATATGAGCCACGAGCTGCGCACGCCGCTGAACTCGCTGCTGATCCTGTCCAAGCTGCTCAGCGACAATCCGGCCGGCAACCTCTCCAGCGAGCAGGTCAAGTTCGCCCAGACGATCGAGTCCTCGGGCAACGACCTGCTGACGCTGATCAACGACATCCTGGACCTCTCGAAGATCGAGGCCGGTCATATCGAGGTGCGACCCGAGAACCTGCCGCTGCAGCGCCTGACCGGCGACCTGCGCTCGCTGTTCCAGCCCCTGGCGGACGAGCGCAAGCTGGGCTTCGAGATCAAGGTCGCCAAGAACGCTCCCAACGTGCTGGAGACCGATCGCCAGCGCCTGGAGCAGGTGCTGAAGAACCTGCTGTCGAACGCCTTCAAGTTCACTCAGGGCGGCCAGGTGACCCTGGCCATCGCCGCGGCCGGCGAGGACGAGGTGGCCTTCGCGGTAACCGACACCGGCATCGGCATCGCCCGCGAGCAGCAGGAGAGCATCTTCGAGGCCTTCCGCCAGGCCGACGGTACGATCAGCCGCAAGTACGGCGGCACGGGCCTGGGCCTGTCGATCAGCCGCGAGCTTTCGCGCCTGCTGGGCGGCAGGATCACGCTGGACAGCACACCGGGCGTGGGCAGCACGTTCACTGTGACCATCCCGCACACCTATGATCCGGCCCGCGTGGCGGCGCGTCCCGAGCCGTCCGCGGCCCCGGCGCCCGCCCCCGTCAGCGCACCGGCTCGCGTCGCCAAGCCGGTGCTGCGCACGATCGAGGACGATCGCGACAACCTGACCACCGGCCGCCGCGTGCTGCTGGTGATCGAGGACGACGACAAGTTCGCCGGCATCGTCCGCGACCTGTCGCGCGAACTGGGCTTCCAGTGCCTGGTCGCCGGCACCGCCGAAGGCGCCCTGAAGCTGGCCCGCCAGTACAAGCCCAGCGCCGTGGTGCTGGACGTCGGCCTGCCCGACGAGTCCGGCCTGATGGTGCTGGACCGCCTCAAGCGCGACGACGCCACGCGCCACATCCCGATCCACGTGATCTCGGGCACCGACCACAGCCAGACGGCCCTGTCGCTGGGCGCCATTGGCTATCTGGTCAAGCCGGTGAAGCGCGACGACCTGGCCCAGGTGCTGACCACCCTGCAGTCAAAGCTCTCCAGCACCGTGCGCCGCGTGCTGATCGTCGAGGACGACGACGTGCAGCGCGACGCGGTCGGCAAGCTGCTCTCCTCGGGCGATGTCGAGACCGTCGGCGTCGGCACCGCGGCCGAGTGCCTGGAGGCTCTCAAGACCCAGACCTTCGACTGCATGGTGCTGGACCTGTCGCTGCCGGACGCCTCGGGCTTCAGCCTGCTGGAGACGCTGAGCCAGGACGGCGAGCACGCCTTCCCGCCGGTGATCGTCTACACCGGCCACGACCTGTCGGCCGACGACGAGCAGCGCCTGCGCCGCTATTCCAGCTCGATCATCATCAAGGGCGCCAAGTCGCCCGAGCGCCTGCTGGACGAAGTCTCGCTGTTCCTGCACCAGGTGGTCGCCGAGCTGCCGCCCGAGCAGCAGAAGATGATCCAGAAGGCCCGCAACCGCGACGCCGTGCTGGAAGGCCGCCGCGTGCTGATCGTCGAGGACGACATCCGCAACGTCTACTCGCTGACCAACGTGCTGGAGCCGCGCGGCGCCGTCGTCGAGATCGCCCGCAACGGCCAGGAGGCCCTCGAGGCCCTGGCCCGCTCGGCCGAGGAAGATCCGGCCAACGCCATCGACCTCGTCCTGATGGACGTGATGATGCCGGTGATGGACGGCCTGACCGCCACGCGCCGGATCCGCGAGGACGCCCGCTGGGCCAAGCTGCCGATCCTGATGCTGACCGCCAAGGCCATGCCCGACGACCAGGAGCGCTGCATCGCCGCCGGCGCCAGCGACTACATGGCCAAGCCGATCGACGTGGACAAGCTGCTGTCCCTGGTCCGGGTCTGGATGCCGAGGTAGCCGGTGTCAGAGATCGAAGACCTCGAGATCCAGCTGCTGCTGGAGGCGCTGTTCCAGCGCTACCACTACGACTTCCGCCACTATGCGCGGGCGTCGATCAAGCGCCGCCTGATCCAGGCGCGGCTGCAACTGGGCTTTCCCACCATTTCGGCCATGCAGGACCGAGTCCTGCATGACGCCTCCGCCCTGCCCCGCCTGCTGGACTTCCTGACCGTCCAGGTCAGCGAGATGTTCCGCGACCCGACCTACTTCAAGGCGCTGCGCGAGAAGGTGCTGCCGCACCTGCGCACCTATCCGTCGCTAAAGGTCTGGATCGCCGGCTCCAGCACCGGCGAGGAGGTCTATTCGATGGCCATCCTGTTCAAGGAGGAAGGCCTCTACGACCGGACGATCTTCTACGCGACCGACATCAATCCCGAGGCGCTGGCGGCGGCGGAAGCCGGCGTCTATGCGATCGACCGCATCCGCAAGTTCACCGAGAACCACCAGAAGTCCGGCGGCAAGTCCTCACTGTCGGACTATTACACCGCCGCCTATGGCCGGGCCGCGTTCGACAAGGGCCTGCGCGAGCGGGTGGTGTTCTCGGACCACAGCCTGGTCACCGACGCGGTGTTCGCCGAGATGCACCTGATCTCGTGCCGCAACGTGATGATCTATTTCGATCGTCCGCTGCAGGACCGCGCCATCGGCCTGTTCCACGAGTCCCTGGCCCGCAAGGGCTTCCTGGGGCTGGGCTCGAAGGAGAGCCTGCGCTTTTCCAGCCACGCCTCGGCGTTCAGCGACTTCGTGGCCGGCGAGAAGATCTACCAGAGGCGCGAGCCATGAGCGCCACGCCGATCAAGGCCGTCGCCATAGGGGCCTCGGCAGGCGCGGTGCAGGCCCTGCTGACCATCCTGCCCGCCCTGCCCGCCAGCTTCGCGCTGCCGGTGCTGGTGGTGGTCCATGTGCCGGCCGATCGCTCGAACGTGCTGGTGCCGCTGTTCCAGTCCAAGTGCCGGGTCACCGTCAAGGAGGCCGAGGACAAGGAGCCGATCGAGGACGGGATCATCTATTTCGCGCCGTCGGACTATCACATGCTGGTCGAGACAGACGGCTGCTTGGCCCTGTCGACCGACGAGCCGGTAAACTATTCGCGCCCCTCGATCGATGTGCTGTTCGAAAGCGCCGCGGACTTCTACAAGGACGCCCTGGCTGGCGTCATCCTGACCGGCGCCAACCACGACGGAGCCTCGGGGCTCAAGGCCGTGATGGATGTCGGCGGCGTTGCGATCGTCGAGAACCCGGACGGGGCCTATGCCTCGGCCATGCCGCACGCGGCGCTGGAGGCCACGCCGTCGGCGACGATCATGAACCACGAGCAAATCGTATCCTACCTGTCGAGTCTGGGGACCGCACGATGACGGCGGACAAACCGATCAACTTCCTGCTGGTCGATGACCTGGAAGAGAACCTGCTGGCCCTGGAAGCCCTGTTGCAGCGCGACGGCCTGACCTGCCTGAAGGCGCGCTCGGGCGAGCAGGCGCTGGAGCTGCTGCTGGTCCACGACGTGGCCCTGGCCCTGCTGGACGTGCAGATGCCCGACATGAACGGCTTCGAGCTGGCTGAGTTCATGCGCGGCAACGCCCGCACCAGCCACGTGCCGATCATCTTCGTCACAGCCGGCGTCGCCGACGCCACGCGCCGCTTCCGCGGCTACGAGGCCGGCGCCGTCGACTTCATTCAAAAGCCCATCGAGGCCGACATCCTGCGCAGCAAGGCGGCGGTGTTCTTCGACCTCTATCGCCAGCGCCAGCAGATCGAGGCCCAGCGCGACGAGCTGGACCTGGCCGCACAGGCCCTGCGCCGCGCCGACCGCCACAAGGACAGCTTCCTGGCCGTGCTGGCCCACGAACTGCGCAACCCGGTCGCGGCGCTCAGCGGCGGCCTGCACCTGCTGGGCAAGGACATCGCGCCCGAGCGCGCCACGGACATCCGCGTCCGCATGGACCGGATGCTGACCCACCTGTCGCATCTGGTCGACGACCTGCTGGACGTCTCGCGCGTCAGCCAGGGCAAGATCTCGCTGCGCAAGGCGCGGATCGAGCTGACCGAGGTGCTGAACTCGGCGATAGAGGCCAGCCAGCACAATCTCGACGCCGCCAAGCACACCTTCACCGCCCAGATGCCGGTCGAGCCGATCTGGCTGGACGCCGACCACACCCGCCTGGCGCAGGTGGTGTCGAACCTGCTCAACAACGCCGCCAAATATACGCCCGAGGGCGGGACGGTGACCCTGACGGCGGTCGCCGACGGGACCATGGCCGAGATCCGGGTCTCCGACAGCGGCGTCGGCATTCCGCCGGAGATGCAGTCGCGGATCTTCGAGATCTTCGCCCAGGTCGAGGACCACCTAACCAAGGCGCAAGGCGGCCTCGGCATCGGCCTGGCGCTCGCCAAACAGCTGGTGGCCCTGCACGGCGGCACGCTGGGCGTGGAAAGCGCCGGCCAGGATCAGGGCAGCACCTTCACGGTGCGCGTGCCGATCGCGGTCGACGCCTAAACGACCCGGCGTCAGGGCGCTTCGCGGATCGAGAAGCTCTGCTCGACCAGGGTCGCGCGGCCGAAGATGGTCATGAAGGCGATGTCGGCCGCGTCCCGGCCCGTGGCCACCCGCACCAGCCCGTCGATCGGAGCCTTGCCCGTGGCGTCGACCAGCCGCCAGCGCCCGCCCAGATAGACCTCGGCGATCGCGTGCAGATCCGGCGGCTCCAGCTTCCAGGCATAGGCGCTGACGGCCCGCGCGGGGATGTCGGCGGCGCGGCACATGCCGATGATCAGGTGGGTGAAGTCGCGGCAGACGCCGGCCCGATCGACCAAGGTGTCGATCGCCGTGGTGCCGGAATTGCTGACCCCGGCCACGTAATCGATGTGCTCGGCGATCCAGTCCAGCATCGCCTGGACCTTGGCGCCGCCCTTGAGCGCGCCGAACTCGCGCTCGACGAACACCTCCAAGCGATCGGACGGGCTGTAGCGGCTGGCGCGCAGGAACGGCAGCACCTCGCTGGGCAGGTCACGGATGGCCATGGCCGGCGCGTCGGTCAGGTCGTGATCGCGGTGCATGATCTCGACCTGGGCGCGGTAAAGGGCGTTGATCGTTCCCGTGGCGGTGAACACGGTGCGGCGCTCGAAGGTCACCGGGTCATCGACCCGCACGGCGTCGACATTGGGCCAGAAGGTCAGGGCCTCCAGCCCCACCGCCTGGTCGGGCCCGTGGGCGGCCTCGACCAGCAGCAGCACCTCGCATGGGGTCGCGAAGTCGTAGGTCAGCGAGGCTTCGACATCGAGACGCATGGAAATCCTGGGGTGGGCGCGAAGGTCGCGCCGCGTATCAATCCGTAGAACGGCTTTGGGTTCAGGCCTTAGCGAGCAAACGGAAACGGCGATAGCGACTTGCTCGTTTCCTCGACCAGCAAGGTGCGATTGATCGGCGCCGCGGCGCGCTGCGGACAGGCCGGGCGCTCGCAGATCCGGCACGAGGGGCCGATCTCCGTGGTGATCGGCGCGGCCATGTCCAGGCCCCGCGCATGGACCAGCTTGGCGGCGTATTTCAGCTCGCAGCCCAGGCCGACGACCAGTTCGTCCTCCAGCCCCGCCTGCAGGCCCGAGGTTCGCCGCACCGTGCGCGACAGGGTGAAATAGCGCTCGCTGTCCGGCGTCTCGATCACCTGGGTTACGATGCGGCCCGGGGTCTTGAAGCTGTCGTGGACGTTCCAGCGCGGACAGGCGCCGCCAAAGCGCGAGAACGGGAACGGCCCGGCCGCGAAGCGCTTGGAGATGTTCCCTGCCGCGTCCAGCCGCATCATGAAGAACGGCACGCCGCGCGAGCCCGATCGGCCCAGGGTCGTCAGGCGCTGGGCGGCCTGCTCGTAGCTGATGCCGAAGCGCGGCCGCACCCGCTCGATGTCGTAGCCGCTGGCCTCCATGGCGGCCAGGAACGGCTCGTAGGGCATCATGATCGCGGCGGCCAGATAGCTGTCGAGGAACACCTTCAGCAGCTGGCGCGTGGCGCGGTCGGGGGCCTTGAAGCGATCGGTCAGGTCCGACAGCACCTCCCCGCCCTCCATCAGGCCCAGCTGGTAGCACATGCCGAAGGTGCGGCTGGCGTGGGCCAGGGTCTCCGACAGCATCAGGCGCTTGCGGTGATGGTCGTAGCGGCGCAGCGAGCCGGTCATCACCTCGACCGGCATGATCCGGGTCTGGATGCCGAACTGGCTCTGCAGGCGCTCGCGCACGGCCGGTCCCAGGTCCTGCGGATCGGCCTTCAGCGATTTGACGATCTTCTCGGCAAGGGTCTCCAGCTCGGCGAAGTGGTTGCGCTGAGCGCCCACCAAATCGCGAACCCAGTCCGTCGGCGAGGACTGCTCCGAGGCCGGCCCCGTCCCGTCCGGTCGCTCGAAGGCGCCGAGATCGATCATCCGCCCGCGATCCAGATAGGCGCGATAGAGCCGCGCCATGGCCTCGGCCAGGCCCGGCGACAGCTCGGCCACCTCGGCCGCCTCGTGGCGCGAGACGCCTAAGTCGGCGAACATCTTGTCGGCCAGCACCTCTTCCAGCCCCGCCCCGCCGCCCGGATCATCGGCCGACAGGCTGCGCAGGTCCAAGTCATAGGCATCGGCCAGGCGCAGCAGGATCTGCGCCGTCACCGGCCGCTGGTTGCGTTCCAGCAGGTTGAGATAGCTGGCCGAAACGCCCAGCTCCTCGGCCATCCGGGCCTGGGTCACCCCCAGGTCGCGTCGCAGCCGCTTGAGCCGCCCACCGAGAAAAAGCTTCTTGTCACTGGTCGCCATTCAGTCAATTTGTCACGACTTTACAGAAATTACAAAGTCGATCTTTGACAAATTGCCTTCAATAGGTTCGACCGCTCCCGCAGCGCAGCGTTAGCTCACCACAACGAGTTTTCCTTGGCCCGTAAGGCTTCTCAGTCACGGCCACCGTAGTGGGATCGAACGACCATGACGCAGCGCAAGACCTATGCCGACCACCGCGACGCCCTGCTGGCGCGCTACCCCGAGGGCGTGACTCCGGGCGGCGTCGACATCGACGACATCATCCAGCTGAAGCTGCAGAACACCTTCAACACCCACCTCGACATCGCCCGCGCCATGGCCCCGGTCATGCGCGCCGACATGGCCGCCTATGACGCCGACAGCTCCAAGTTCACGCAGTCGCTGGGCTGCTGGTCGGGCTTCCACGCCCAGCAGATGATCAAGTCGGTCAAGCGCCTGCGCGGCACGACCAAGGGCGCTTACGTCTATCTCTCGGGCTGGATGGTCGCCGGTCTGCGCAACCGCTTCGGCCACCTGCCGGACCAGTCGATGCACGAGAAGACCTCGGTCGTCGACCTGATCGAAGAGATCTACGTCTCGCTGCGCCAGGCCGATGAAGTCGGCATCAACGACCTCTTCAAGGCCCTGAGCGCCGCCCGCAAGGCCGGCGACCAGGTCGCCGAGCAGGCCGCGATCAAGGCGATCGACAACTTCGAGACCCACGTGGTGCCGATCATCGCCGACATCGACGCCGGCTTCGGCAACGAGCACGCGACCTATCTGCTGGCCAAGGAGATGATCAAGGCCGGCGCCTGCTGCCTGCAGATCGAGAACCAGGTCAGCGACGCCAAGCAGTGCGGCCACCAGGACGGCAAGGTCACCGTGCCGCGCGAGGACTTCATCGAGAAGCTGCGCGCCTGCCGCCTGGCCTTCGAGGAACTGGGCGTCGACGAGGGCGTCATCGTCGCCCGCACCGACAGCCTGGGCGCGGGCCTGACCCAGAAGATCCCGGTCAGCGCTGGCGAAGGCGATCTGGCCGCCGACTACATCAAGTGGCTGAAGACGGAGGCCATCACGCCGGAGAACCCGCTGAAGGACGGCGAGCTGGCGATTATGAAGGACGGCGCCTTCCATAAGCCCGTGCGCATGCCCAACGGCCTGTTCGCCTTCCAGGACGGCACCGGCCGCCAGCGCGTCATCGAGGACTGCATCGCCAACCTGACCCAAGGCGGCGCCGACCTCCTGTGGATCGAGACCGACACCCCGAACGTCGACGAGATCGCCTCGATGGTGGCCGAGGTCCGCAAGGTCGTGCCGAACGCCAAGCTGACCTACAACAACTCGCCGTCGTTCAACTGGACGCTCAATCTGCGCAAGCAGGTCCGCGACCAGTGGATCGCCGAGGGCAAGATCCACAAGGACAGCTACCCGGAAGGCAATAGCTTGATGTCGGCCGAGTACGACACCAGCGACCTGGGCCGCGAGGCCGATGAGCGTCTGGCCCGCTTCCAGGTCGACATCGCCGCCCGCGCCGGGGTGTTCCACAACCTGATCACCCTGCCGACCTTCCACCTCACCGCCAAGAGCGTCGACGAGCTGTCGCGCGGCTACTTCGGCGACGAGCGGATGCAGGCCTATGTCAACACGGTGCAGCGCGAGGAAATCCGCCGCGGCGTGTCGGCGGTGAAGCACCAGCACGAGGTCGGCTCGGACCTGGGCGACACCTTCAAGGAAATGGTCGGCGGCGAGCGCGCGCTCAAGGCCGGCGGTCACGCCAACACCATGAACCAATTCGCGGCCGAATAGAGGAGAGCCAGCCATGAACGCCTTTGCCCCCGCTGCCATGCCGGACACCAACGCCGAGCAACGCGCCATCGACCGCGTCGCCGAGGCCTCCCACCGCCTGAACGAAGCCGTGCGCCGCGCCATCGAGGCCGGCTACTCGGTCGAACTGGTGCGCGCCTCGCGTCACCACGACGGAACGGGTAACTGGGGCGACCAGATCGTCCCCACCGTCCGTCCCAACGGCGCCGAAAAGAGCGCTTAGAACTCAGAAAGTCCGACGTCCCAGCGTGGTCCTCGTCCTTCGACAAGCTCAGGATGAGGACCATTGCGGGCGCCCCAACTCCGTTGCTTGCAGTCAGAATTCCCAGCAGAAACGCTTCAGTAGAAACCTCACCCTGAGCCTGTGGAAGGGCGAGGTTTCGGACCCACGGAAAGCTTCCCATGCCGCTCGACATCGCCGCCAACATCCAGGTCACCGGTCCCGTTGAAGGGCGTGCTGCGGAAGTCCTCACCCCAGAAGCCCTGGCCTTCGTGGCCGACCTGCACCGCCGCTTTGACGCTCGTCGTCGCGAGCTGCTGGCGGCCCGCCAGGCGCGGCAGGCCCGTTTCGACGCTGGCGAACTGCCCGACTTCCTGGCCGAAACGGCCGACGTCCGCGCCGCCGACTGGACCGTCGCCCCCGTCCCCGCCGACCTCCTGGACCGCCGCGTCGAGATCACCGGCCCCGTCGACCGTAAGATGATCATCAACGCCCTGAACTGCGGGGCCAAGGTGTTCATGGCCGACTTCGAGGACGCCACCGCCCCGACCTGGACCAACGTCATCGAGGGCCAGGTCAATCTGAAGGACCGCTGGGCCGGCGATCTGACCCACGTCGACGCCAAGTCCGGCAAGGCGTACGCCATGGGCCCGACCCCGGCGGTGCTGAAGATCCGCCCGCGCGGCTGGCACCTGATGGAGCGCCACCTGGAGGTCGACGGCCAGGCCGTGGCCGGGGCGCTGTTCGACTTCGGCCTCTACGCCTTCCACAACGCCAAGGCGACGCTGGAGCAAGGCTCGGGTCCCTACTTCTACCTGCCCAAGCTGGAGAGCCACCAGGAAGCCCGCCTCTGGAACGACGTCTTCGTCCGCGCCCAGGAGGCCCTTGGCCTGCCCGTCGGGACGATCAAGGCCACGGTGCTGATCGAAACCATCCCCGCCGCCTTCGAGATGGACGAGATCCTGTTCGAGCTGAAGGACCACATCGTCGGCCTCAACTGCGGCCGCTGGGACTACATCTTCTCGTTCATCAAGCGCCTGGGCCGCACGCCGGCGTTCCTGACCCCGGACCGCTCGGCCATGGTCATGGGCAAGGCGTTCCTGGGCGCCTATTCGCTGAAGCTGATCCAGACCTGCCACCGCCGGGGCGCCTTCGCCATGGGCGGCATGGCGGCCCAGATCCCGGTCAAGGGCGACGACGCCGCCAACCAGGCCGCCTTCGCCAAGGTCAAGGCCGACAAGGAGCGTGAGGCCGGCGCCGGCCACGACGGCACCTGGGTCGCCCACCCCGACCTCGTCCCGGTGGCCATGGAGGTCTTCGACCGCCTGATGCCGGCCGCCAACCAGCGCGACAAGCGGCTGGCCGACCTCGACATCACCGCCGCCCAGATGCTGGAACTGCACGAGGGCGTGCGCACCGAGGCCGGAGTTCGCGAGAACATCCGCGTCGGGGTCCGCTACACCCAGGCCTGGCTGGAAGGCCGGGGCGCCGTACCGCTCTACAACCTGATGGAGGACGCGGCGACCGCCGAGATCTGCCGCACTCAGCTGTGGCAGTGGATCCGCCTGGGCGCCGCGCTCGACGACGGCCGCGAGCTGACCTCGGAGTTGTTCGTCAGCCTGTTCACCCAGGAGATGGCCGACCTGCGCCGCGACTTCGGCTCGCCGCGCCTGGAGACGGCGGCCGAACTCTTCACCCGCATGGTGCTGTCCGACAGCCTGGAAGAGTTCCTGACCCTGCCGGCCTACGAACTGATCTAGTTCTTCGCCGGGTTGGCGAGCTTGGCCCCGACGATCTTCTGGAAGCTCGTCAGCGGGCACAGGCTCGCGCAGCCCGGGATCGGGAAGTAGCTATAGGCCGGCGGGTTGACGGCGGTCAGCGGCGTCAGGTCGCGCAGCTGATCCATGGTCTGGGCCGTGTAGAAGGCGCGCACGAAGGCCTCGCCCTTGGCGTTGCGCAGCAGTTCGAAGCCCATGGCCCCTCCGGGCGGCGGATCGTCCTGCGGGTAGTCGGCGCCGGTGAAGTGGACGTCCAGCATCCCGCGCAGGGCGGCGATGTTGGTGTCGTGGCCGACCAGCAGTGTCAGCTTGCCCGTGCCGGCCTCACCGCCCAGGGCCTTGAGAATCTCGGCGGCCACCGGCGCGGCGTAGCGCTGGGCGACATAGGCGTTGCCGACCTCATAGCGGAACTTGACGGTGTGGAAGCGCAGCAGCGCCTGGATGTCGGCCTTGGAGGCGCGGCCCCAGCCGACCTGGTCCATCGGCTTGCCTTCGACGTACTCGAGCAGGACCGTCTGGCCGGCGGTGGAGGCGATGCCCAGCGCGCCTTCGAGGCTGGCGTTGTCGCCCTTCTCGGCCTGAAGGTGCGAGGCGCGGTCCAGGCGGCGGCCCAGCACGCGGTCCAGGATCGCGAATTCCTTCGAGAGCGCCCTGGTCTCGGCGGCGAGGCCGGGCTTGGTGCGCTGCGAGGCCTTCAAGGCGATGTCGCCGTCGATGATCGACGAGGGGTGGAAGACGACGTCGGTCTCTTCGCTGTCGGGACGCGCGACCTTCAGGCCGCAGCCGGGCTGCAGGCCTTCAACGAAGGCCTCGGCGGTCTTGATGGCGCGCGGCTTGCTGCTGGCCCAGGCGACGATGTCGCCGCCGGCGGCGCAACCCTCGCGCGGCAGGATCCCGCGCGCGCCCAAGAAGGTGCGATAGTACGCGCCCATCAGCCGCGCGCCCTCGGCGCCGTGCGGGGTCAGGTCGCCATAGGCGGTGGTCCAGCTGGACCAGGGCTGGGCGGTCGTGCCGGCGGGCGTGGCCTGGGCCTTGGTCGGGGGGCGGACGCTGTGGCGCATGACCATGACCATGCGTTCGAGCTTCAGCCCATCGGTTGCGTCCGCGGCGTGGACGCTCGCCGGCGCGGCGATCACCGCCGCCATCAGCATGTTCCGCAGCATCGCCATCGTTCCCTCCGCCCCGTGTCGTTTCTGCGACGGGCTCTAGGCTAGATCGACGACGCGAACATGACAGTCCCAACGAGGGCTTGGGCAAAAGAAAAGCCCGGCGGATGGCCGGGCTTGAGAAGTAGGGAGGAAACGCCCCAGGAAGGGCAGAGGCCTCGGGCCTCACGGGTGTTGATCTATGCTCGGAAGAACAGCGTTCAAGGGCGGCGGCGAAAAAACTTCGGTTTCGAACGCGCTTGGCTTGCCGGGGCCGTGTGGTAAAGCGCCAGTCCATGTCAGATCCCGCCGATCCCAACGACGTCCCGCCCGCTCCCAAGCCGCGCAAGCCTCGCAAGCCGCGCGCCAAGGCGGTTATGACCGAGGCGGCCGCCCTGCCCGAGGTTCCGGCCGAGTCGGCGGAGCCGCCGAAGCCGCGCCGCCCGCGCAAGCCCCGCGCGCCCAAGCCGCCGATCGAGGCCGTCGCCGAGACACCCGAAGTCGTCGAAGAGATCCCCGCGCCAGAGCCGGTCGTCGAGCCCGAGCCTGAGGTCCTGCCCGACGAAGCCCCTGCCCCTGAAGCCGAGACCGAACTGCCGGAAGCCGTCGAGGCGATCCCGGAAGCCGCCCTCTCGCCCGCCGAGCCGGCTCCCACCAAGAAGCCGCCGATCTGGAAGCGTCCCGCCTGGCTGATCGGCGCGGCCGCCGCCGTGGTGCTGGTGATCGTGCTCTTCGCCTCGCTGTTCTGGTCGCTGCCGCTGAGCCGCGCGCTGGAGCCGCTGACCAACTCGGCCATCGTTCTGGTCGCCGAAGACGGCTCGCCGATCGCCCGCCGCGGCTCCTACAAGGAGGCCCCGATCGACGTCGCCAAGCTGCCGGCCTACGTGCCCGGCGCCTTCATCGCCATCGAGGACCGCCGCTTCTACAGCCATATGGGCGTGGACCCGAAGGCGATCATGCGCGCCGTGGGCAAGAACGCCCAAGCCGGCGGCGTGTCGGAAGGCGGCTCGACCATCACCCAGCAGTTGGCCAAGAACGCCTTCCTCAGCAGCGACCGCAACCTGCGCCGCAAGGCTCAGGAGGCGATGATCGCGGTCTATCTGGAGGCCCGCCTCTCCAAGAATGAGATCCTGTCGCGCTACCTGTCGTCGGTCTATTTCGGCGACGGCGCTTTTGGCCTGCGCGCCGCGGCCCGCCACTATTTCGGCAAGCAGCCCGAGCAGCTGTCGATCGGCGAGGCGGCGATGCTGGCCGGCCTGGTCAAGGCCCCTTCCCGCCTGGCTCCCACCAACAACATCGAAGGCGCCCGCGAGCGCATGCGCGTGGTGCTGGGCGCCATGGTCGAGACCAAGACCATCACCCAAGCCCAGGCCGACGCGGTGGGCCAGGTCTCGGCGGTCGAGGAGCAGGACAAGCTGCCCACCGGCTCCTACTTCGCCGACTGGGCCCTGCCCCAGGCCCGCGCCTCGATCGGCGCGCGCTATGGCGAGACCATCGTCAAGACGACGCTGGATCCGGAGATGCAGGCCAAGGCCGAGAAGATCCTCAACGACTACATCCAGCGCGACGGCAAGGTCCTGAATATTACCCAGGGCGCCCTGGTGGCCATGCGCAAGGACGGCCGCGTCGTGGCCATGGTCGGTGGTCGCGACTACGGCGCCAGCCAGTTCAACCGCGCCGACGGCGCCCGCCAGCCGGGCTCGTCGTTCAAGCTGTTCGTCTACCTGGCCGCCCTGCAGTCGGGCATGACCACCACCAGCCCGATCCTCGACACCCCGGTGCAGGTCAGCGGCTACACGCCCAAGAACCACGAGGGCAAGTATCGCGACCGCGAGATCCCGCTGATCAGCGCCTTCGCCGCGTCGTCGAACGTCGCGGCCGTGCGCCTGGCCCACGACCTGGGCCCCGCCAAGGTCATCAAGGTCGCCCGCCAGCTGGGCGTCACCGAGAAGATTCCCGACGACCTGACCATGGCGCTGGGCACCGGCTCGATGAGCCTGACGCGCCTGACAGCCGCCTACGCCTCGATCGCGGCCGGCGAATATCCGGTCGTCCCGCACGCCCTGGACACCTTCCAGAAGGGCAAGACCACCGCCTATGATCCCAAGGTGCTGACCGGCATGCGCGACCTGCTGCGCTCGGCCACTCATCGCGGCACGGGCCTGGAAGCGGCTATCGACGGCGCCTTCGGCAAGACCGGCACCACCCAGGACTACCACGACGCCCTTTTCGTCGGTTACGTGGACGATCTGGTCGTCGGCGTCTGGGTCGGCAATGACGACAACAGCTCGATGAACGGCGTGGTCGGCGGCGGCGAGCCCGCCAAGATCTGGAAAGCCTTCATGCTGTCGGCCCTGGGCCGCAGCGCCGGTCCGGCCGTGGTCGAGGATCCGATGGAGGATCTGGGCCTGCCGCTGGAAGGCGAGATCGGTCCCGACGGCATGCCGCTGGCCCCGCTGACGCCGGTTCCGACCGAGCCGCAGCCGCCCAACAGCGGCGTGCCCATCGCGCCGCCGCCCCCTCCGCCGCCGGAGCCGCGCCAGTAGGAGACCGACATGTCCGACGACAGTGCGCGTGAAGAGTTGTCGGCCCTGGCCGAAGCCCAGGCCGGGCCGTTCCACGCCCGCGCCGAGGCCCGCGCCACCCGCGAAGGCCTGATCACCTTCGGCGTGGTGATGAGCGGCGTGTTCCTGTCGGCGGCGCTGCTGGTCTGGGCGGTGCGGCGACCGGTGCGCTAGAACCGGACGCCCGTCAGCGCCTCGGACGCCGCCCACAACTGCGCCGAGGCCTCCGCGTCGAGCGCCCGATGAGGAATCTTCGCCTCGGCCGGATAGCCGCGAATTTCGCCCGCGCCGTCGGGACCATAATAGGCTCCGGGCTTGGCCGAGAACGAGGTCGCCGCGAACAGCGTGGGCAACGCCCCCTGCCAAGCGGGCTGGAACAGGAACCACAACAGGCTGCGCGCCAACCCCGCTCCGCTCCAGCGTCCCGGCGCGTTGTGCAGGAGATTGGTGCGCGCGATGCCCGGGTGGGCGGCGAGACTGAAGACGCCCCATCCCCCCGCCTCGCTGCGCCGCTGCAGTTCGAACGCGAACATCAGGCAGGCCAGCTTCGATTGAGCGTAGACCCGCATCGGATCGTAGGTCGCCTTGGCGTTCAGGTCGTCGAAGTCGATCGCGCCCTGCCGGGCCGCGACGCTGGACAGGGTCACCACCCGCGCCGCGCCGGCCTGGCGCAGCAACGGCATCAGCCGGGCGGTCAGCGCGAAGTGGCCCAGATAGTTGGCGCCGAGCTGCATCTCGAAGCCGTCGTCGGTCTCGAGCCGTCGCGGCGGCGTCATCACGCCGGCGTTGTTGATCAGGAGATGAAGACGCCCGGTCTGGCTGCGCAGGCGTTCGCAGAAGCGCTCGATCGAGGCGAGGTTGGCCAGGTCAAGCTGCTCGAACCACACTGTCGAGGACCGCGCCTCTTGGCGGATTTTCTCGACGGCGGCGGCGCCCTTGCCCGGATTGCGGCCGGCGATGATCACCTCGCCCCCCGCCCGGGCCAAGGCCAGCGCATCCTCGTACCCAAGCCCGCCCGTACCGGTCACCACCGCTAGGCGGCCATGCTGCAAGGGAATGTTCGACGTCGTCCACTTGACCATTGGCTCGCCCTCTTGGAAAATCGCACCTGGTGCAGAAATAAATATCGCACTCAGTGCAATTTTCAATGGGCCAATGTCATGGTCGACGACCGCGTGGGCGATCCGCCCGCCCAGGGCCTGCGCGAACGCAAGCGCCGCGAGACGCTGCAGCGCATCACCGACGCCGGGATCGGTCTGTTCATCGAGAAGGGGTACGAGGCCGCGACAGTGGACGAGATCGCGGCCCGGGCCGGGATTTCACGGCGGACGTTCTTCTATTATTTCAAGTCCAAGGACGAGATCCTGCTGTCGGCTCAGGCCGGCATGGGCGAGATGATCGTCGCGGCGCTACGGAACGGCCCGCCGGGTCGCCGGCCACTGGAAACGATCCGCGATGCGGTCATCGAGGTCTGCGGCCCCTTCCCGACCGACGAGATGGTGGCGCTCGACCGCCTGATGCGCGCCAGCCCAGCAGTCCAGGCCCGCAAGCAGGCCAGCTATGTCGAGCACGAGCAGACCCTGTACGCCGCGCTGCGCGAGCTGTGGCCGGCGCCGGAGCGTGAGATGGGCCAGCGCCTCCTGGCCATGCTGGCGATCGGCGCGATGCGCCTGGCGTTCGACACCCTGAGCCGCGAAGGCGGGAAGCGTCCGATCGCCGAGCTGCTGCGCGAGGCTTTCGACGCCTTGCAGGCCGAGATCTAGTCTCCGACCAGCTTCCCCGCCGGCGGCACCCTCACGATGAAGTGCCCCTTCACGCCCTCGGGCCATTGCCGGTAAGGCACCACGCCCTCGTCACTCGCCGCATACGCCACTGCATAGTCGACAATCGCTTGCGCAGCCTCGGCCGTCGGTTCGAACCGGCCCAGGACGTAGCCGATCTTGCCCGGCGCGCGCAGGTGGATCGAGCAGTGCTGGCTGCAGTTGAACAGGCACGGCATCTCCTGGATCGCCACGCCCGTCCCGTCGGCCGCTTCGCGCAGGGCCGCAGCCAGCAGCGCGCCGCCGCGCACGCCGTCGGGCGTCTCGCGCTCTTCGGCCGAGAGGCGGCAGGTGTTGCAGACCACGACGGCGGTCCCGTCGTCGGCGTCGCGCAAGATGCTCATGCCCCGCCCCTAGAGGCTGCGGCTCATTTCGGCAAGGACAGCCGGTAGACCAGCACCAGGTTGTCGTTGTCGCCCGTCCCGGTGTCACCGTGCAGCGAGGCGTCGAAGTCCTGGCCGTTGACGTGGCCCTTGGCCGTGGCGAAGTCGTTGTCCGAGCCCACCAGCAGGAAGACGTCGCCGGTCTTGTCGAATGTCGAGCCGATGGCCATGGCCTCGATCTTCTCGGGCAGGCTGGTCGGGGTCGACGGCGCGACCGACAGGTTGAGCCCGAACGTGGCCAGCTGCATCGGGTTCAGGATATTGACCAGCTCGGCCTGGGCGGCCGGCTTGATGTCGGGGGTCAGCACGCCGTCCTTGGCGATCGGCTTGGCGGTCAGCTCATAGGGCGTGCCGGCCAGGTTCGTCGCGCCGGCCAGGTCGACCAGCAGGATGCTCTTGTAAACCGCTGCGTTCGGCGCGCCCTTGCCGCGGCCGTTGCCGTCGCGCGCCAGGACCAGGAGGCGATCCTCGCTCAGCGCCACGGCCTCGGACTGGGCGGCGGTGACGTCGGCGCTCTGGCCATCGCCGTTCTCGCGCACGGTCGGCAGCTGCAGGACGTAGTGGCCGATCGGGGCCTTGGGCAGCTTGGTCTTGGAGATGTCATAGACCAGCACGCGCGTGTTGTTGCGCGTGGCGTTGTTGGACGACTGGTCCTGCATGGCCGCGCTCTGCAGCACGGCGATCAGGCGCTTGCCGTCGGGGCTGACGGTCAGGGCCTCCAGGCCCTGGTTGTTGCGGCGGCCGGTGGCCGGCGCCTTCTCGGCCCCGAAGTCCAGCTTGCCGGCCTTCATCGGCAGCAGCGCCGGCACGGTCTGGATCGCGCCGACCAGCTTGGCGGTCTTGTCGAACAGATAGATGCCCGCCGCATACTCGTCCGAGACGTAGAAGCCGCCGTCCGGCAGGTAGGCGATCGCTTCGCTGTCCAGGCTGAGCTTGCCTGCGCCCTCCCCGCTGGCTGGCGACGGATAGCGGACGCCGCCGCGCTCGACGACGTTGGAGCCCGGATCCATGCCGGTGAACGGCTTGCCAGTCTGGTCCTTCAGCAGGAAGCCGCCGGTCGGGGTGATGGTCAGGCCCTGGCCCAGGACCAGCTTGATGGCGTGCGTATGGACACGGTTGGCGTAGTCGGTCGTGCTCTTGAACGGCCCGACCATGTTCGGCCCGCGATCGGGCAAGGTGCGCAAGGTCCCGGTGTAGGAGCCGTCAGCGGCCCGCTTCCAGTTCGACAGCGCCATGCTGGAGAACGAGCCCAGGGTCTCGCCGTTGAAGTCGCGCGTCGCGGCCGGCAGCCAGCCCACCGCCACCAGGCCATGGTTCACATAGGTCTTGCCGCCGAACCGCACCGTCACGTCGCCCGGCGTCTTGTCCCAGTGCGAGGTCGTGTAGGTCGCGCTCTGAGCGCTGGCGCCCGTCGCGAGGGCCAGGGCGGCGAAACCCACAACGGTTCCGGCAAGACGGCGGCGCGACATGGAGGTCTCCCGAAAGGACGCTGGGGTTGGCCGGTGCTTAGGGAGCGACTGCGTAGGTTTTGTGACGAAGACTGTCATGGAGGCGCAGCAGAACCGTCATCAACGTATGGAATAGACGCGGCGCTCAACAACAATCGGCGCCGCAGACGGGAATCCGCACGGCGCATCGATATCGGGGGATATCCAAGATGCTGCTCCGTTCCGCCAGCCTGGTGGCCATCGCCGCCTGCCTGATGCTCGCTGGTCAGGCCCAAGCCGCCGATACGCCGGCGCCGAAGGCCGCCGATGTGGCCGCCGACACCACCGAACTCGACGCCGTCGTCATCGTCGGCAGCGGCCAGACCCGTTCGGTCAACAGCCTGACGCCGGCCAGCCTGGACGTCCTGCCGCCGGGCACGAGCGTGCAGAAGGCGCTGAACTTCCTGCCGGGCGTCAACGCCCAGTCGATCGACGCCCTGGGGGTCAACGAGCAGTCGCTGTCGCTGCAGGTTCGCGGCTTCAACACCACCCACCTGGGCTATTCGCTGGACGGCATGCCGCTGGGCGACGGCGCCTATAACAACTACAACGGCCTGACCATCAGCCGCGCCCTGATCTCCGAGAACCTGGGCCGCGCGGACCTGGCTACCGGCATCGCCGGCCTGTCGATCCCCTCGACCAGCAACCTAGGCGGCGCCCTGATCTACACCTCCAGCGATCCGAAGAAGGCCATGGGCTTCTCGATCAACGGCACGGTGGGCAGCGAGGACACCGCCCGCACCTTCATGCGCTTCGACACCGGCGAATACCGCGGCTTCTCGGCCTATGTGTCGGGCCAGTACAGCCAGCAAGACCTGTTCGTGAACCAGCCGGCCTACAACAAGTCGACCGGCAAGCAGTTCAACGGCAAGGCGCAGTACCGCTTCGGCGATAACGTCATCACCGCCTTCGCCGACCTCTCGCGCACCAACCAGGCCGACGACACCTACCTGTCGAAGGACATGGTCACGCGCCTGGGCTGGGACTGGGCCGGCTATGCGCCCAACTGGGACGCCTATGTCAGCCGCGCCGCCTGCTCGGTGGCTTCGCTGGCCTCCAAGTGCGTCACCTCGACCGCCCCGGAAAAGCTGGCCGACGTGACCTTCACCAACGGCCAGATCCTGCGTAACGACGACCTCTATTACCTCTCGGGCGACTTCAAGGTCATCGAGAACGTCACGGCGCACCTGCAGGTCTACAGCCACACCGACAAGGGCGCGGGCAACAACTTCATCGCCGGCCTGTCGAACCAGGGCACGACCTCGACCGCCGACGACCTGCCGGTCCAGATCCGCGACACCCGCTACACGATCGACCGCCAGGGCGTGGTGGCCAATGTCGGCTGGACTCTGGGCTTCAACCACCTTCAGGCCGGTCTCTGGCTGGAAGACAACACCAGCAGCGCCGCCCGTTACATCTGGACCAACGTCACCGGCCCGTTCAGCCTGGCGCAGTTCCTGGAAGGTCAGCCCGACACCGCCCAGTGGGTCCAGGAGACCAAGTGGACGACCCAGCAGTTCTACGTGCAGGACACGATGACCCTGCTGAACGACGCGCTGAGCATCGACTTCGGCTTCAAGAGCACCCACGCCAAGTCGGCCGCCCAGGCGCTGCGCGGCATCGCCAAGGCCCCGGTGACGGCGTCCAGCCAGTTCGCCAGCGGCACGCTCTACGCTAAGGACAACTTCCTGCCGGAAATCGGCGCGCGCTATCGCATCGCGCCGGGCCATGAGGTGTTCGTCAGCTACGCCGAGAACATGGCCATGTTCCAGGGCGGCTTTAAGCTGGGCCCGCAGTCGGTCTCGCAGGCCGTCTGGGACGCCCAGGGCAAGTACCTGAAGCCGGAAACCTCCAAGAGCTTCGACGCCGGCTACCGCTATGTCGGCGACGACCTGCAGGTCTCGCTGGCCGCCTATGACGTGAAGTTCCAGAACCGTCTGCTGCAGTACAACCCCTGCCCGACCAACCAGCAGCAGAACCCCGGCTGCGGCAACTCCTTCCACAACGCCGGCGGCGTCACCAGCAAGGGCGCCGAGATCGGCGTGCTGTGGAAGGCCACGTCGTTCCTGAACTGGTACAACTCGGCCTCGTACAGCAAGTCGACCTACGACGAGGACCTGAACTGGTGCACCACCACCTGCGTGGTCAAGGCCACGGCCGGCAAGCAGCAGGTCGACACGCCCAAGACCATGCTGGCCAGCGTGCTGACCTTCAAGCAGGGCGGCTTCTCGGCCTCGCTGCAAGGCAAGTACACGGGCCGCCGCTACTACACCTACACCAACGACCAGGGCTTCGGCGGCTACACGACCTTCGACCTCGGCGTCAGCTACAAGTTCGCCCCGGTCAGCTTCATGAAGGGCGCCAAGGCGTCGCTGAACATCACCAACCTGACCAACGAGCGCCACGCGGCCAACTTCGACAGCAGCGTGTTCGCTCCGGATGACGCCGCCGGCAGCATCCTGGTGTTCCACTCGTCGGCCCCGCGCCAGATCTTCGGCACGATCGGCTTCGAGTTCTAAATCAGCCGTCTAAAGCGCTGATCTGATGAGGCTCTTCCCCGGCGACGGGGGAGAGCCTTTTACTTTGCGGCCGCCGGCTCCATCAGCGCCCGCGTGACGCCGTTGGTCCAGCCGAAGCCGTCCTGGGTGGGATACTCCCCGCCCCCGCCGGCCTTGGCCTCCTCGACGTCGTACTTCTCCAGCATCTTGCCGCTGGCCTGGTACTCGCGCTCGACCGTGGCCAGCCATCGCTTGGCGATCTCGCCGGCCAGGGCGTCCTCGCCGTAGCGGCGCAGACCCGAGATTGCCACCCATTGCAGCGGGGCCCAGCCGTTTGGCGTGTCCCACTGCTGGCCGGTGCGGACGGTGGTGGTGCGCAGGCCGCCGGGGGCCAGCAGTTCGTCCCAGGCCTTCTGCGCCACGATGTGGGCCTTGCGCTCGTCGGTGGCCCAGACGAACAGCGGGTAGAAGGTCGCCGCGCTCAGGTGATCCAGCCGCTGGCCGGTCTTCCACTGGTAGTCGAGGAAGGCGCCCTTCCTGGCGTCCCACAGGTAGAAGTCGATCGCCTCGGCGCGAGAGAAGGCGCGGTCCTCAAATTCCTTTTCGCAAGCCCTGTCGGCCAGCTCTCCGCAGCCCTTGGCGATGGCCTTCTCCAGGCCGAACATCAGGCTGTTGAGGTCGACCGGCAGGATCGAGGTGGTCTGGATCGTCGACAGGCTCTGGCCATCGGCCATCCAGCGCGAGGAATAGTCCCAGCCGCTCTCGGCCCCGGCCCGCAGGTCGCGGAACGCCTCGGCGGGCGGACGACCGCTCTTCAGGGCCGTCTCCAGGTCCTCGCGGTAGGACTCGTCGCGCGGCGTGTCGCGGTCGTCCCAGTAGCGATTGAGCACGATCCCCTTGCCCAGCGACACCACGCGGCGATGGGCCTGGCCGGGCCTGAGGTCCTTCTCGCCCTCCATCCAGAAGGCGTGCTCGCGGCGCATCAGATCGACGCGGGCCTTGATCACCTTGGGGTCAGTCGCGTTGGAGAGGCCCACCATGGCGAAGAAGAACGGCGGCTGCGAGCGGCTGAGGTAGTAGGTCCGCGCGCCGTTGGGGATATGTCCGTAAGCCGTTATCAGGCCGCCGAAATCGTCGATCATGGTCTCGACGAGGTCGTCACGGCCGTCGGCCTTCAGGCCCAGCATCGTGAAGTAGCTGTCCCAGTAGTAGATCTCGCGGAAGCGGCCGCCGGGCACGACGAACGGCTTGTCCATGGCCAGGGCCGAGCCGCCGGCCACGGGCTTGACCGGCGGCCGCGTCAAGTGCGGCCAGAGGGCGGCGATATGGGTCTTGATCGGCGGCCGCGCGGCGCTGGGCTTCTCGGCCGCGCCGGCTTGCGGGACGACGAAGTTGGCGGTGACGAAACGCTTGAGCTCGGCGTCGCTGAACCGGGCGTGGGCGCGGTAGTCGGCCAGGATCCTGGCCGGCGCACGCTTGGGAACCGCATCGACGAAGGTCTTGCCGTCCGGAAAGATCCGCCGCGTCTGAACCTGATGGAACAGCTCCTGGTAGGTGTCCGCCGGCGTTGGGATCTTCGCGGCTTCCTGGGCCTGAACCGTCGAGGCCAGGGCTAGGGCGACCAGGGGCGCGGCGATCGGACGGAACATGGACTGACCTCTTCGGAACGGACCTTGGGATAATTCGCCACCGCCGGCCAGGGTCCGCGCGAGCGAACACGCGGCTCCCGCTCTTGTTCCCAGAAACCTCATTTAACGCGTGGAATTCATAAGGAAAACACGGCCGGAACCGACCGCGCCGGCGCATCGTTGCTCAGGCCTCGGGGAACAGGAAAGAGACCCATGACCCAACGCACGCTCTCGATCGCCCTGACCGGCGCGGTATCCGCCCTCGCCCTGATGGCGACCGCCTGCTCGCCCAAGCACGACGAAGCCAAGACCGCCGGCGACACGCCCGCCGCCGCCAGCCAGACCACCGAGTCCGGCAAGCCCGACGCCGACATGCAGGCTGTGCTGGACAAGCTGGCCTCGCTGGGCGGCAAGCCGATCGAGACCCTGTCGCCGACCGACGCGCGCCTGCAGCCGACGCCGGCCGACGCGGTCAAGGCGATCATGACCGAGAAGGGTATCGCTCCCGACGCCACGGTCACGACCAAGGACATCATGTACGCCGGCGGCGCCGGTCCGCAGAAGGCCCGCGTCTACACGCCCGCCGGCGCCGGCGTGAACACGCCGGTGGTGCTCTACATCCATGGCGGCGGCTGGGTGATCGCCGACCTCGACACCTACGACGGCGGCGCGCGCTCGCTGGCCAAGGAGAGCGGCGCGATCGTCGTCTCGATCGAGTACCGCCACGCGCCGGAAGCCAAGTTCCCGGCCGCCCACGACGACGCCATCGCCGCCTACAAGTGGCTGCTGGCCAACGCCAAGACGATCGGCGGCGACCCGACCCGCATCGCGGTGGCGGGCGAGAGCGCCGGCGGCAACATGGCGGTCAATGTCGCCATCGCCGCCCGCGACCAAAAGCTGCAGGCGCCCAAGGCCGTCATCGCCGTCTACCCGGTGGCCGACAGCAACATGGCCACCGGCTCGAAGACGGCCAAGGCGACCGCCAAGCCGCTGAACACGCCGATGCTGGCCTGGTTCTTCACCAACACCCTGGCCAATCCGGCTCAGGCGACCGATCCGCGCCTGAACCTGGTCGGCGCCAAGCTGGAAGGCCTGCCGCCCACCACGATCATCCTGGCCGAGATCGACCCGCTGCGCGACGACGGCGCCAACCTCGCCGACAAGCTGCGCGCCGCCGGCGTCCAGACCGACCTGAAGGAATATCAGGGCGTGACCCACGAGTTCTTCGGCATGGGTCCGGTCGTGGCCGACGCCAAGGACGCCGAGGCCTATGCCGGCTCGAAACTGAAGACCGCCCTGGGCCTGTAAGGTCATCGCGCGCCCGCCGACTTGGGCTGAATTGTTCAAGCGGCGGGCGTCGCACACGCCTTAAGCCGGACTCATGAACCGGCGTTCGCCCATCCTCTCGCCCTCTGCCTGTCCCCGCGCTAAAGCTAGGCCAGCGAGGGCGACGGCATGAGTCATCCCGGGATCGACAGCCTGCAGCCGCACGAGCGGCCGATGTTCCCCGGCTCGCCGGCGACGCCCGATTTCTCGCGTCGTGTCCGCATCGCCTATGGCTGCGTCGGGGTGCTGCTGGCCTTCACCAGCGCCATGGGCACGGCCCTGATCACGGTCAACCTGCCCAGCATCCAGGGCGCGTTGGGACTGGACCCGGCCCAGGCCTCGTGGCTGCCGACGGCCTATGTCATGACCTCGGTCTCGATGAACCTGATCCTGGTCAAGTTCCGCCAGCAGTACGGCCTGCGCCTGTTCGTGCAGCTGGCGCTGGGGACCTATCTGGCGGCGGTCGTCGCCCACCTGTTCGTCAACGACTTCGCCTCGGCCCTGGTCGTCCGCGCCGCCAGCGGCGTCGCCGCCGCGCCCCTGACCACTCTGGGCGTCTTCTACCTGCTGCAGGCCTTCCCCCAGCCCAAGCGATTGTCGGCCTTCGTGCTGGCCTTCGGCCTGCCGCTGGTCGCCACGCCCCTGGCGCGCTGCTTCTCGCCCGACCTGCTGGAGCTGGGCCAGTGGCGCACGCTCTACCTGATCGAGCTGGCTTTGGTGCTGGCCACCCTGGCGGCGGTTCTGTCGCTGCGCCTGCCGCCGTCCGAGCGGCTGAAGGTGTTCGAGTGGGCCGACTTCGTCACCTATCCGCTGATGGCCGTGGGCCTGGCCTTGATCTGCGCCGTCCTGGGCCAGGGACGGCTGGAGTGGTGGCGGTCCACGCCCTGGCTGGGGATCGCCCTGGCCGTGGCGGTCGTGCTGATCACCATCGCCCTGGTGCTGGAATGGCATAGGACCAACCCGCTGCTGGACCTGCGCTGGGCGATCACGCCGGACTTCATCGGCTTCATCCTGATCGCCTTCCTGACCCGGGTGCTGCTGGTCGAGCAGAACGGCGGCGCGTCGGGCCTGCTGGCGGTGCTGGGCATGGGCCAGGAGCAGACCCGCGACCTCTATTTCGTGATCATGCTGGCCACCCTGGCCGGGACGATCGTCGGCGCCCTGACCCTCACGCCGCAGACGGTGCTGTTCCAGATCATGGCCGCCGTCGTCCTGATCGGCGCGGCGGCCTATATCGACAGCCACTCCAACGACCTGACCCGCCCGGCCCAGCTCTATGTCAGCCAGGCCATGCTGGGCTTCGCTACGGCGCTCGTCCTGGCCCCCACCCTGCTGATCGGCTTCGTCCAGGTGCTGCAGCGTGGCTGGCGCTCGTTCCCCACCCTGATCGTCTCGTTCAGCGTGGCCCAGAACCTGGGGGCGCTGTTCTCCAACGCCCTGTCGCAGACCTTCCAATACGATCGGATGCGCTTTCACTACGCGCATCTGGTCGGCCAGCTGGACGCCACGATCCCGTTCGTCGCCGACCGCCTGCGCGGCGGCCCCGCCGCCCTCGCCGCAACGGCCGGCCAGGCGACGCGCGAGGCTGGCATCCTGGCCTACAACGACCTCTTCCTGCTGCTGTTCGTCATCGCCGTGCTGACCCTGATCAACACGGCGATCTTCACGCTCCGCGCCATCGCCAAGATGAAAGCCGCGCAAAGGGCCGCCTCATGACCGACGCCACCCCTCCTTCTTCTGGCGCCCCTTCGCCCGAAGCCGGTGAAGCCCTGCGCCACCCGCCGCGCGTCAGCCCGAGCACGCTGGCCATCGCGGTCACCGCCGCCGTCGCCGCGGTGCTGATCATCCTGTTCGTCTGGCGCCTGCCGCCGTTCGCCACCAGCCTGCAGGTGACCGAGAACGCCTATGTCCGCGGCCAGGTCACGGTGATGGCCCCGCAGGTCAACGGCTATGTGGTCGAGGTGGCGGTGCAGGACTTCGACCACGTCAAACACGGGCAGCTCCTGGCCCGCATCGACGACCGCATCTACAAGGCCCGCGTCGAGCAGGCCAAGGCGACCCTAGCCGCGCGCGAAGCCGACCTCTCCAACGCCGACCAGGCCCAGCGCGCCCGCACCGCCGCGCTGGCCGGCCGTGAAGCCGAGCAGGCCTCGGCGCAAGCTCAAGCCGCCCGCGCCCGCGCGGACCTGGCCCGCATCAACGACCTGGCGTCCGACGGCTCGGTGTCCCTGCGCGAGCGCGACCAGGCCGTCGCCACCCTGCGCCAAACCGAAGCCGCCGTGCGCCAGACCGCCGCCGGCGGCGAGATCGCCCGCCAGGACATCCGCTCCGTCGCCGTCTCCCGCGATGGCCTCAAGGCGGCCGTCGAAGCCGCGCGGGCCGCCCTGCGCCTGGCGCAGATCGACCTGGACAACACCCTCATCCGCGCGCCGCGCGACGGCCAGCTGGGCGAGGTCTCGGTGCGGCTGGGCCAATATGTCTCGGCCGGCACGCAACTGCTGGCCTTGGTCCCCGCCCGCCTGTGGGTGACGGCCAACTACAAGGAGGCCCAGACCGCGCACATGGCCGTCGGCCAGCCGGTGACCTTCACGGTCGACGCCCTGGGCAAGCAGAAGCTGCGCGGCGTGGTCGAGGACCTGGCCCCGGCCACCGGCTCGGAGTTCTCGGTGCTGAAACCCGAGAACGCCACCGGCAACTTCGTGAAGGTCTCCCAGCGCATCCCGGTCAAGATCGCCATCAGCGCCAACCAGCCTCTGGCCGCGCGGCTGCGGCCCGGCATGTCGGTGGTGACCAAGGTCGACACCAAGGGCGGCCGCTGATGCTGCGCGCCCTGCCCCTGCTGCTCCTGGGCGCCTGCGCGACCACGACGCCCGAGCGGCCGTCCACGCCCGTGACCCCGCCCGCCGCCTGGCGCACGACGCCCCAGGCTCAAGGCGCGCTGGCCGCCGACTGGTGGACGCTGCTGGGCGATGCGCAGCTGAACGCCCTGGTCGACAAGGCCCTGGCCCGCAACGCCGACATCGCCCTGGCCACGGCCCGGGTCGACGAGGCCCGCGCCCTGGCCCGCGTCGCCCACTCGGCCCTGGTCCCGACGGTCGACGCGGTGGCCGGGATCCAGGGTTCGCGGCAGCTGGACGCCTTCGGACGCTCGTACGAGTCCACGGCCGAGCAGGTCGGCCTGCGGGTCGCCTACGAGGTTGACCTGTGGGGACGCGTCCGCGATCTGGACGCCGCCGGCCGCGCCAGCCTGCAGGCCAGCGCCGCGGCCCGCGACAGCGTCCGCCTGGCGATCGCCGCCACCGTGGCGCGCAGCTATGTCGGCCTGCTGTCGCTGGACGCCCAGCTGGCCGTCGCCAGGCAGACCATCGCCGCCCGCGAGGCGGGGCTGCACGTGATCGAGCGCCGCGAGGGCGCGGGCTACTCCACCAAGCTGGAACGCGACCAGGCCCAGGCCGAGCTGGCCGGCGTGCGCCGCCAAGTCCCGGCCCTGGAGCTGGCCATCGCCCGCCTGGAGGCCTCGGTCAGCGCCCTGACCGGCGATCCGCCCGGCCCGATCGCGCGCGGCGGCGACCTCGCGGCCCTGCTGAAGGCCCCGATCCCGGTCGAGGCCCCGTCCAGCCTGCTGGCCCGCCGCCCCGACATCGCCCAGGCCCAGGACAGCCTGATCGCCGCCGACGCCAGCCTGGCCGCCTCGCGCGCCCAGCTGCTGCCGCAGCTGCGCCTGTCGGTCTCGGCCGATCGGGTGTTCACCGACGCCCTGCCCGATCCGGTCACGCTGTGGAACGTCGGCGCCGGCCTGGCCCAGCCGATCTTCAACGGCGGCCGGCTGAAGGCCCAGGTCCAGGCCTCCGAAGCCCGCAAGGCCCAGGCGGCGGCCGCCTATCGCGGCGTGGTGCTGAACGCCTTCGCCGAGACCGAAACCGCCCTGCGCGCCGTCGACGCCCAGCAGCGTCAGGAGGTCGAGATCACCGTCCAGCGCGCCGCCATCGCCGAGGCCGCGCGGCGCGCCAAGGACCGCTATCGCGCCGGCTACGCCTCGTACCTGGAGCAGATCGACGCCGAGCGCGGCCTGCTGGCCGCCGACCAGGCGGTGATCCAGGTTCGCGAAGCGCGCGCCGTAGCCGCCATCGACCTGGCCCGCGCCTTGGGCGGCGGCTGGACGCCCGCGCCTTAAGCTCCTAGATCGGCCGCCTGTTCGAGGAGCGCTCCCATGGCCGTCACCGTCTATCACAACCCCAAATGCAGCACCTCGGTGAAGACCATCGCCCTGCTGCGCGAGGCCGGCCATGCGCCGACGGTGGTGGAGTATCTGAAGACCGGCTGGACGCGTGAGCAACTGCTGGATCTGGTCAAGCGCTCGGACACCAATCTGAGGGGCCTGCTGCGCGAGCGCGGCACGCCGGCCGAAGAGCTGGGCCTGCTGAAAGCGGACGTCTCCGACGAGGCGCTTCTGGCGGCGATGATCGAGCATCCGATCCTGGTCAACCGCCCGATCGTCGATGGTCCCAAGGGCGTGGTGCTGGCTCGGCCGATCGAAAAAGCCCTCGAGGTCGCCTGAGCGCCAGCACATCATCCGACTACAGACAGATCGTCTTAAAACCGTCTTGGAACAGTGACAAAAGCCCTTGCATTGCTCCGGCACGTTCTCCAGCGTCTTCGGACCACACAGGATTTGACGAGATGAACAAGCTTCTTGGCGCAGTCGCGACGATCGCCCTGCTCGCCGTCGCCGACCAGGCGCACGCCGCGCGCGATTACGTCTGGGCCGCTGGCTCCTCGACGGTGTTCCCGTTCTCGACCCGCGTCGCCGAAAACTTCTCGAAGAAGACCGGCAAGAAGTCGCCGAAGGTGGAGAGCCTGGGCACCGGCGGCGGCATCAAGATGTTCTGCGGCGGCGCCGGCGAGAAGTTCCCCGACATCGCCAACGCCTCGCGTCCGATGAAGAAGTCCGAGTTCCAGGCCTGCCAGAAGGCCGGCGTGCGCGACATCGTCGAAATCAAGATCGGCTTCGACGGCATCGTCGTGGCCGCCGACAAGAAGGCGCCGGACTACAACTTCAAGCTCGAGCAGCTCTATATGGGCCTGGCCGACCAGAGCGTCCGCGGCAATGCGAACGTCAAGAACCCCTACAAGACCTGGAAGGACGTCAACGGCGCCCTGCCCGCCAACCGCATCCTGGTGTACGGCCCGCCGCCGACCTCGGGCACCCGTGACGCCTTCGTCGAGCTGGCCATGGAAGGCGGCGCGGCCAAGATCCCGTTCCTGGCCAAGCTGAAGACCAGCGACGAGAAGAAGTTCAAGGCCACCGTCTCGCCGATGCGCACCGACGGCGGCTGGGTCGACGCGGGCGAGAACGACAACGCCATCGTCGGCACCATCGAGAAGACCCCGAACGCCCTGGGCGTGTTCGGCTTCTCGTTCCTGGAAGAGAACGCCTCGCGCATCAAGGGCGCGGCGGTCAACGGCGTGAAGCCGAGCCCGCAGACGATCGCCAGCGGCCAGTATCCGCTGTCGCGCTCGCTCTACATCTACGTGAAGAAGTCGCAGGTCGGCGTGACGCCGGGCCTGAAGGAGTTCGTCAGCGAGTTCGTGTCGGACTCCGCCACGGGTCGCGGCGGCTACCTGCAAGGCCGCGGCCTGATCCCGCTGCCCCCGCCGCAGCACCAGGCCATGAAGGGCAAGGCGGGCGCCCTGCCGGCCATGCCGATGCCGAAGGACTAAGGGTCTCTTCGAACCTGAGTTCGGAAAAGGCGGTCGCAGCAGCGGCCGCCTTTTTCATTTGGCCCAGGCTGGCTTGTCCGGGACATATTCCTCGAAGCTGACGGGCGCGCCGGGATCATCATCAAGACAGTTGGCGGCGATGGCCAGGATCCGCCCGCTCTCGGGATCGCCCAACGACGTCCCGCAGCGCTTGCAGAAGCTGCGCGTCAGGCGGAACGGCGGCTTGGGCCGGTAGTGGGTCAGGAGCTCGCGCCCCGCCAGCCAGTGAAAGGCCTCGGCCCGCACGTACGCATAGACGCCCGAACCGGCCTTGCGGCACCGCGAGCAGTGGCAGGTTCCCATCAGCAGCGGCGGCTCGAACAGCTCGAAGCGGACCCCGCCGCACAAGCAGCTACCCTTGATCGACAATACGCATCTCCTTGATCACTCAAGGAGTTTGCGCCGGACCTGCCGCCAGCTTGGTGGCAGCAGGGTGTGGATGACGTGTGGACGGAATGTCGCAGCGCGGCCCCTCTCCCCTTGCGGGAGAGGGATGGGTGTTAGCGCGTGCGCGAGGTCATGCCCGCCGCCGCCGCATCGTCGGCGACCTGCGGGTCAAGCTCCGGCGCGGGGCCGGTCTGGCGCTGCGCCGGCGGCGCGCCTGCAGTAGGGTCAGCCGCCGGGGCCGAGGTCTCGACCTTGTGCGGCGCGGACTGGGACGAGGTCGACTTGGCGGCCATCGCGGCCGAGGCGGCGTCATCGGCGGCGGTGCGGGTCTCGGACGGACCGTCCTCATAGCCGCCGCCGCTGGAAGTCAGGAACAGGATCGTGCCGAACGTGGCCAGCACGCCGATGATAAAGCCGAGGATCACCCAACCGAACGGATTGCTGCGACGCTCGCTCATCAGACTGGATCCCCTACGCCGATACAGCCGGCTACCATGCTCTAAACGCCTGAACTAGAGCTTGGTTACCCATTTCGGCTGACAGGGGAAACTTGGCCTTAGGTGCCCGACCATTTGCGCACCGGACCAACGTCCACATGCACGAAATTGCTGGTGGGATAGTAACCGACGCCGCCGCGCCCCAGGTCCAGGGCCGCCTGGCGGACATAGCGCAGGTCGACGTCTTCCAGGAAGACGTCCATGGCCTTGCCGTCCATGTGCAGGCTGCGCTTGGCCACCTCGCCGCTGCGCTCGGACAGCATGCGGTTAGTGGCCGGCGAGCGGTAGCCCGAGATGATCTGGAACGGCGACTTGCTCTGGGTCTTGGCGCGGATCTGGTCGAGGATGTCGTAGAGGCCCGTATCCATCGGATGGGTCTCGTCGTTGCGATAGTCGCGCAGCACCTTGTTCAGGGCCTCGACAGCGTCGGGGACGTACTCGCCCTTCTCCCAGTAGACCGCTTCCAGCTTCTCGTCGGTATGGATGTTGCGCAGGTGAACCCAGCGCGGCTCGACCACCGCCTTCGATGCAAAGGTCTCGGTCGGCGTCGGGCGCAGGCCCACCGGCGGAACCGAAGCGGCCGGAGGGATTTTCCCTTCCAGGATCTGGCCGATGATGTCGTCATCGGCCCGAGCGTCCGCGACCGGCAACAGGCCGGCGCTGAGCACGCCAAGCCCCATCTGGAGCAGCTTACGTCGATGCATTGGTACGCCCTGACCCGACACTAAGGTCGGGGAGGACAACCCAAATGCTTTAACAAATCAAGCTGAGCCGGGACGAAGTGCGGCAATCCGCTGCACCAGCTCGCGATCCCAGCCATACGGATCGTCGCGGAAGTTCACCTGCCCGTCCGGGGTCACATAGGCCGTCCAGTAGAGCAGGAAGACCGCGATCTGCTGCGGCAGCTTGGCGCGCACCGTGTCGCCCGAGGCCAGGGTCGCGTCGATCTTCTCGGGCGTCCAGGTCGGGTCACCCTCGGTCAGGGCCTTGGCCAGTTCGGTCGGCTTCTGCAGGCGCACGCAGCCGTGGCTGGCCAGGCGGCTGAAGCTGTCGAAGCGCGCGCGGCTGGGGGTGTCGTGCAGATAGACGCCGTAGGGATTGGCGAAGTCGAACTTCAGCTTGCCCAGCGCCGCCTTGGGGCCCGCCTTCTGTTGCAGGCGCGAGCCGCCGTCGCCGGTCGGGATCACCACGAAGTCGTTGCGGCGCAGATAGCCCGGGCTGGCCTTCTCCTTGGGCCACAGCTCCTTGCTGGCGATCGACGACGGCACGTTCCACGGCGGGTTCAGCACGATGGAGTGGATCATCGACGACAGCATCGGGGTCTCGTCGCCCGGACGACCGGTGACGGCGCGCATGGTCAGGGTCGGGGTGTCGTGGCTGAACACCGACAGGATGGCGGCGGCCACGTTCACCTGGATCCGGTCGGCCGGCAGCACCTGCGGGAGCCAGCGCCAGCGTTCCATATTGGCGGTGATCTGGTCGAGGCGCCGCTGCACGGGAACGTTCAGAGCGTCGAGGGTCGCCTTGTTGACCACACCCGTCGGATTGAGGCCAAAGCGCTTCTGGGCGCGCTGCACGGCCTGGGTCAGGGCGACGTCGAAAATCGGCGCGGCGTCGACGGCGATGGTCGGATCCTCGACGGCCAGACGCGCCTCCAGGGCCACGACCCGCGGACCGGTCGAGCCTTCCTTCAGGTCCGGACCGGCGGCCAGCGGCTGCCACCCGCCCTTGGCGGCGATGTCGCGATAGGTGACCAGGCCCTTCTGCAGGGTCTGGTAGCCGGTATAGGGCGGCGGCAGCGTACCCAGCCACTCGGCCAGGCGGTCCTGCTGGACGGCGGCGTAGAACTCCGGCGACGGGTCATAGGCCGCGGGACGCAGGCCCCACTCGTTCATGAAGGCGCTGGTCGGCAGGCGGCCCGAGCGCACGGCCTTGGCATAGGCCAGGGTCAGGCTGATCAGCTGGGTCTGCCCTACCACGCGGGCCATGGCGTCACGCGAATTCAGCTGGGCCAGCGCCTGGTCGGGCGCGAAGGCCCCCGGCTCGAAGCCGTGCAGATAGGAATCGCTCAGCACCTGCCGCAGCAGGTCGATCTGGTCCGGGCGCAGCTGGACGTTGGCGTAGTCCGGCTGGATCGGCGACGGGCGCGGGGCGTAGACCAGCGGCGCGGCCTGCTGAGGCGCGGCCTGGACCGGACGGCCGCCGGCCAGGGCTGGGCGCTGCGACTGGGCCTGCGCGGCCTCCAGGGACAGCAAGCTCATCGCCGCCGCCAGGACGCCGCAGGTTTTCGAAACTCGCATCACCGTCGAACAGCCCGCCCGCATACGCGCGGCAAAGCCGCGTTAAGGTTTCCAGATGGCCGGGGCCGGCCCTCCGCGTCAACGAAAGTAGCGTGAAAGGCGAGCCTTCCAGGCCTGTCTCGACAACGTTTTCCGACAACAGGAACCCGCAAGCCACACCGTCGGTTTCACTCAAAACGGGGACCGCCACAAAACCAGGCGACAAAGGCGATGGGTAAAGCTTTGCACCAGAAGACTCTCGACCTCTATCCGATCGGCAACTGCGCCGTCAGCGCGCTGATCGACACCGACGGCCGCTTCGTGTGGGGCTGCGCGCCGCGCGTGGATTCCGATCCGGTGTTCAGCGCGCTGCTCGACAACGCTGACATCGAGGGCGACGCGGCCAAGGGCGTCTGGGACGTCCTGGTCGACCGCCGGGCCGAGACCCGCCAGGGCTATCTGCGCAACACCCCGATCCTGCGCACCGAGATCGCCGACGAGGACGGCGCGCGGTTCGAGATCCTGGACTTCGCGCCGCGCTACCTGCAGTTCGGCCGCACCTTCCGCCCGACAGCCTTCATTCGCCTGATCCGGCCGATCGTCGGCGTGGCCCGCATCACCGTGCGCCTCAAGCCGACCGCCGACTGGGGCGCCAAGGTCGCCGACCACACCTCGGGCTCGAACCACATCCGCTACCTGTGTTCGGACATGACGCTGCGGCTGACCACCGACATGCCGGTCTCGCACATCCTGGAAGAGCGCACGTTCCGGCTGGAGCGGCCGATCGCCATGTTCCTGGGCGCGGACGAAGGCTTCGACGCCAATATCGGCGCGACGTGCGAGCGGATGCTGCGCGAGACCGACCATTACTGGAAGCAGTGGGTGCGCGGCCTGGCCGTGCCGCTGGAATGGCAGACGGCGGTGATCCGCGCCGCCATCACCCTGAAGCTTTGCATGCACGAGGAGACGGGCGCCATCGTCGCGGCCCTGACCACCTCGATCCCCGAGCACGCCAACAGCGGCCGCAACTGGGACTACCGCTACTGCTGGCTGCGCGACGCCTACTACGTGGTCCAGGCCCTCAACCGCCTGGGCGCGGTCGATATCCTGGAGAACTATCTGGGCTACCTGCGCAACATCGTCGACCGGGCCGGCGGCGGTCACATCCAGCCGCTGTTCGGCGTCGGGTTCGAGGAGGTGCTGACCGAGCGGTTCGCCCCCGACCTGCCCGGCTATCGCGGCATGGGACCGGTGCGCGTGGGCAACCAGGCCTTCGAGCACATCCAGAACGATGTCTACGGCCAGATCATCCTGTCGACCGTCCAGGCCTTCTTCGATGAGCGCTTACTGCGCCCGGCCACGGTCGAGGACTTCGAGGCCCTGGAGCCGGTGGGCGAGCGCGCCTTCCAGCTGCACGACCAGCCCGACGCCAGCCTGTGGGAGTTCCGCGGCCGGGCCAATGTCCACACCTACTCCTCGGCCATGTGCTGGGCCGCCTGCGACCGGCTGGGCAACGCCGCCGAGAAGCTGGGCCTGACCGAGAAGGCCGCCCTGTGGAACAGCCGCGCCGCCCAGGTGCGCAAGGTCATTGAGGACCGCGCCTGGAACGACACGCTGGGCCGCTTCGCCGCCACCTTCGAGGGCGACGAGCTGGACGCCTCGCTGCTGCAACTCGTCGACCTGCGTTTCCACAAGCCGGAGGACCCGCGCAACGTCGCCACCCTGGCGGCGGTCGAGGACGGCCTGCGGCGCGGGGCCTATCTGCTCCGCTACGCCATCCCGGACGACTTCGGCTCGCCGCAGACGGCGTTCAACATCTGCACCTTCTGGCTGATCGAGGCGCTGCACCTGTCGGGCCGTTCGGACGAGGCGCGGGCGCTGTTCGAGGACATGCTGTCGCGCCGCACGGGCGCGGGCCTGCTTTCCGAGGACATCGGCTTCGCGGACGGCGAGCTGTGGGGCAACTATCCCCAGACCTATTCGCTGGTCGGCCTGATCAATTGCGCGGTGCTGCTGAGCCGCCCCTGGACGTCGGTGCGCTAGACCTCGAAGACCTTCGGTCTGCGATGTTGCGGCGCGGGAAAATTCTGAAATCCTCGCGTCACATCTCGCGGGCAACTGCGACGCTGGGACGCTCGAATATCGGAGAAGCTCTTTGGTGAGCCGCAAACTGGCCTTGGCCGGCGTTCTGGGGTGTGTCGCGACCACCGCCTATGCGCAGACGACGAAACCTGCTGTCTCTGCGCCTCAAGCCGAAGCCGCCAAGCCGGCGGCGCCAAAGCCCGTCACGCCCGAAGATCTCGACACCGAGGTCGAGGCCGTCACCATCACCGCCAGCGGCAAGCCCTACGGCGCGGTCATGGGCGACATCCCGCCCGAAGAGACCTTCACCGCCGCCGACGTGCGCTCGTTCGGGGTCTCGTCGATCACCGACCTGCTGAGCGAACTGACGCCGCAGACCACCAGCGGCCTGGGCGGCGATCCGGTGGTGCTGCTGAACGGCCGGCGCATCTCCGGCATGGGCGAGATCCGCGATATTCCGACCGAGGCCATCCAGCGCGTGGAGATCCTGCCTGAGGAAGTGGCCCTGAAGTACGGCTACTCGGCCGACCAGAAGGTCGTGAACGTCGTGCTGCGCCAGCGCTTCCGCGCCGCCACGGTCGAGGGTCAGGTCGGCGGCTCGACGGCCGGCGGGCAGATGTCCGAGATGGGCAACTACAGCCGTCTGCAGCTCAACCGCCAGGGCCGCACGAACCTGGCCGTGAAGATCCAGAACAGCGACCGGCTGCTGGAGAGCGACCGCGACCTGATCAGCCGCAACGACAACGGCCTCTACGACCTGGTCGGCAATATCGCCCCCGCCGTGCCCGGCGCGACCCAGATCGATCCGCTGCTGCCGGTCGCGGTGGCCGGCGTCCCGGTGTCGGCGGCCGGTGGGCGTCCTGCCGTGTCGGCCTTCACGCCCGGCGTCGCCAACACCAGCGACCTTTCCGACACCCGCACCCTGCTGCCGCAGAACACCCAGCTGACGATCAACAGCGTCACCAACCGCTACATCCTCGACAACGTCTCGGCGACGCTGAACCTGGGCCTCACCGCCTCGCGCAGCAATTCGCTGCTGGGTCCGGCGCGGGCGCGGCTGGTGATCCCGGGCGGCGACCCGTTCTCGCCGTTCAGCCAGCCCCTGGCGCTGTACCGCTATCTGGGCGAGCTGGCCCCGCTGGAGCAGACCAACCGCAACCTCGCGGGCCATGCCGGCTTCACCCTGACCAAGGACACGGAAGACCTGCGCCTGTCGCTGACCGGCAATTACGACCACGCGATCACCAAGACCGAGACGGATCGTGGAGTCGACCTGACCGGCGTCCAGACGCGGCTCAGCGCCTTGGATCCGACGCTGAACCCGTTCGCGCCCCTGTCGGGCCTGACCACGACCCGGGACAACGCGCGCTCGACCAGCGACACGGCCGACCTGCAGTTCGTCGCCAACCGCTCGCTGTTCAAGTTCAAGGCCGGGGATCTCTCGACCACCTTCAAGCTGGGCGCGACCGGCACGAAACTGAACGCCAAGTCCTTCCGCAATGGCGTCGAGAGCGACAGCGACCAGTCGCGCGGCGACATCAACACCCAGATCAGCTTCGACCTGCCGCTGACCAGCCGCCGCAAGGGCGTGCGGGCCGGGCTAGGCGACCTGTCGGCCAACCTGAACCTGGCCGCCCGCCAGGTCTCGGACTTCGGGACCCTGACCACCATCGGCGGCGGCCTCAACTGGTCGCCGGTCAAGCCGGTCAGCTTCATCGTCTCGATGACCCGCCAGGAAAACGCCCCCAGCATCGCCCAGCTGGGCAATCCGCTGGTCACCACGCCCGACAGCCGGGTCTTCGACTACGTCACCGGCCAGACGGTGGACGTCACCCGCATCAGCGGCGGCAACGCCAACCTGAAGGCCGAGCAGCGCAACGTCCTGAAGCTGGGCGCCAGCTTCAAGCCCGAAAAGATCCAGGGCCTGTCCCTGACCGCCAACTACACCCGCATCCGCATCGACAACCCGGTGGCCGGCTTCCCCGCCGCGACGGCGGCGGTCGAGGCGGCCTTCGCCGACCGCTTCACCCGAGACGCCGACGGCAATCTGACCCGCATCGACAGCCGCCCGGTCAACTTCGCCAAGCGCGAGAGCGAGCAGATCCGCTGGGGCCTGAACTTCTCGCGCCAGATCGGCAAGGCCCCGCCCCCGCCTCCGGGCGGCTGGCGCGGACGCCAGGGGCTGGGCGGTCAGCGTCAGGACGGCACGAGCGTCCCGGGCGCGGAGCTGCTGAACCGCGCGCCGGGCGGCGGCGGCGGCAACAACGGCCCGGCCCGCGCTCCGCAGCCAGACGACCAAGCTCAGAACCAACAACAGGCGCAGAACCAGCCGCCCCAGACCGGCGAAGAGCCGCCGCGCACCAGCTTCAGCGACAATAGCGGCGGCGGCGGCGACCGCGGCCCCGGCGGTGGTGACGGCCCGCGCTTCGGTGGAGGCGGCGGCGGACGTGGCGGCGGCGGCTTCGGCGGCCGGGGCGGCGGTGGCAATCCGCGCGCCACGCGACTGCAGCTGGCCCTGTTCCACACCATCCATCTGCGCGAGCAGGTGACGATCGCCGACGGCGTCCCGGCGCTGGACCTGCTGAACGGCGACGTCCTGGGCTCCAGCGGCGGCCAGCCGCGCAACGAGGTCGAGGCCCAGGCGGGCATCACCAAGTATGGCCTGGGCGCGCGCGTCTCGGCCAACTGGCAGAGCGCCACCCATGTCCGCGCGGGCCTGGGCGGGGCCACCAGCGACCTGGACTTCTCGGACCTGGCGACGATCAACCTGCGCCTGTTCGCCGATCTGGGCGTGCGGCGCGAGCTGGTCCAGGCCCACCCGATCCTGCGCGGCACGCGCCTGACCTTTGCCGTCAACAACCTGTTCGACCAGCAGCAGACCGTGCGCGACGCCACCGGCGCCGTGCCCGTCACCTACCAGCCGGACTACCTGGATCCGCGTGGGCGGGTGGTGTCGTTCAATGTGAGGAAGCTGTTGTTCTGACGGCCTAGGCGCCGTTGCCCATCCCTTAGGCAGCCCCACAATATCCCGTCAGCTTCAGCATTTGCCGGGATCGAACCGGGCCGTGCGGCGTTCTTGGCGCATGTTGCTTACTGATGAGGGGGTTCTCGCTATGACCGCGGCTCACACGGTCTCGCGCCTGGAATCTATCGATCTCCCGCCCCCGCCCTTCGATTTGCCGCGCCGTACGGCGCTGTTTCTCGACCTCGACGGCACCCTGGCGCCGATCATGCCGCGTCCCGACGACGTTGGCCCCGACGCCCGCCGCGCGCGGGTGCTGGCGCGCCTGCGCCAGACCTTCGAGGATCGCGTGGCCGTGGTCAGCGGCCGGGCCTTGACCAATCTCGACTACATCCTGGGCGGCGGCATTCCCGCTATCGGCGCCGTGCACGGCTTGGTGCGTCGCACCGCCGACGGCCAGGTGATCGAGCGCGAGCCGCACGCCGGTCTCGCTGACGCCCGCCGCATCCTGGTCGAGCTGGCTCACTGCGAACGCGGCCTGCTGTTCGAGGACAAGGGCCTCAGCGTCGCCCTGCACTATCGCAACGCGCCGGCCTGCGCCGAGGCGGTGATCGAGGCCGGCGAGCGCCTGTCACAGTCCACGGGTCTCGTCCTGCAACTGGGCGACATGGTCGTCGAGCTGCGCACGCCCGGCGCCGACAAGGGCGCGGCCGTGACCGCCTTCCTGCGCGAGGCGCCGTTCCTGGGCGCCATGCCGATCTTTGTCGGTGACGATCTGACCGACGAGGACGGCTTTGCCGCCGCCAATCGCCTGGGCGGTTTCGGCGTCCTGGTCGGCAACCGTCGCCCGACCGAAGCGCGCTACAGCCTGGAGAACACCGAGGCCGTCTTCCGTTGGCTGGAGGGCCTCACCGCCCCCCAAAATGTCTTGGGGGTGACCGCATGAGCCGGCTCATCGTCGTTTCCAATCGCGTCAATCCGCCAAACCCCTCGGCCGACGGCGAAGGCAGCGTCGGCGGCTTGGCCATGGCCCTGGCCGCGGCGCTGCGCGAGTATTCGGGCATCTGGTTCGGCTGGAGCGGCAAGACCATTCCGGAATTCACCGGCCAGCTGAACATGCAGCGGATCGAGGGCGTCACGGTCGCCACCGTCGACCTCGAGGAGACCGACTACCAGGAATACTACAACGGCTACGCCAACAAGACGCTGTGGCCGCTGTTCCACTACCGCGTCGACCTGACCGCCTATGACCGCTCGTTCGGCGAGGGCTATGACCGGGTCAACAAGCGCTTCGCCGAGACTCTGCTGCCGCTGATCGAGCCGGACGACATCGTCTGGGTCCACGACTACCACCTGATTCCGGTCGCCCGGGAGCTGCGGCGGATGGGCGTGACCAACCGGATCGGCTTCTTCCTGCACATCCCCTGGCCCGCCCACCAGCTGGTGGTCACCCTGCCCCGCCACAAGGCGCTGGTGGAGGCGCTGTTCCATTACGATCTGATCGGTTTCCAGACCGAGGAGTCGCTGCAGGCCTTCGAGGGCTACGTGTTCAACGAGGTCGACGGCAGCAAGAACGAACGCGGCGAGCTGGTCGCGTTCGGCCAACGCACCCAGGCGGCCGCTTTCCCGATCGGCGTCGACGCCGCCGACTTCGCCCAGATCGTCACCGGCGAGAACGCCCGCAAGGTCTACGACCGGATGATGGCCCACAGCGTCTTCCGCAAGATGATCGTCGGCGTCGATCGCCTGGACTATTCCAAGGGCCTGGAGGAGCGGCTGATCGGCTTCGAGCGGTTCCTGCACGACCATCCGGACATGGTCCGCGACGTCATGCTGCTGCAGGTGGCCCCGATCTCGCGCGACGAGGTCGAGGCCTATCAGGACCTGCGTTCGCGGCTGGACGGCCTGATCGGCCGCATCAACGGCGCCTATGCCGAGATGGACTTCACGCCGATCCGCTACGTCAACCGCTCGTACCGCCGCGACGAGCTGGCCGGGATCTATCGCGCCGCCAAGGCCGCCCTGGTCACGCCGCTGCGCGACGGCATGAACCTGGTGGCCAAGGAATATGTCGCGGCCCAGGATCCGGACGATCCCGGCGTGCTGATCCTGTCGCGCTTCGCCGGCGCCGCGCGCCAGATGAAGGACGCGCTGATCATCAACCCCAACAGCCCGGAAGAGATCTCCGACGCGCTGGAGCGGGCCTTGTCGATGGAGCTGCCCGAGCGCAAGCGCCGCTGGGAGGCCCTGTTCGACAATGTCAACCGCGAGGACGTCACCGCCTGGCGCGACAACTTCGTCAACGCGCTACGGGCGCGGTCCGGGCCGGATGGCGAAAAGCCGGAGGCGTCGCCGACGGTGCGCTCGCTGGACGTGGCGGCCAAGGCCCTGAAGGCCGGGCCGGAAGCCAAGGCGATGCGCGCCTAGCTTAGGCGTCTCGCGCGTCGTTGGCTGTGTCGGGCGACGCTATCCGCAGCAGGTGATTGCGCCCCAGCGGCGTGATCTCCCAGCCCCCGCCGCCGTGACGCGCCAGACCCAACGCCGTCAGGGCCTGGGCGGCGGCGATGTTGATGAAGCCCGTCTCCAGGCCTGGCTGTCGCTCGGCCAGGCTTTGCAAAGCGCGAAGCTGGCTGGTCGGCAGCGCATTCATCTTGGCTTTGGTCATGTCGCTCCAGAGCGCGGCGAGGCGCGCCTGGTACGCTAGCACATCCCCCGCCAATCCGGCGGCCGATCTTGGAATTCTGAAAGTCTTTTTCGCCGAAAATGGAAATATCGAACCGATTTCGAGACGTATTTCACCGCCAATTATTTCATTTCGACCAATAAAAAACGCCCATCTCTCGCCGGAAATTAAATCAGCCGCACCGTGAGTTTTTGTGTTAATCGTTATGTATGCGAGAAATCACCAACCGAACTGTTTTGAACGTCATGCGTCACGAGGGTGGGTGGAGCGTCGAACAGAACGGCGATTATTTCGGCCAGTCTCCCGACAAGGAGGTGGCCAAGGCGGCCGCTCACCGGCGGGCGACCAGCCTGAATGAGGCCGGCCAAGCCTGCCAGGTCCGCGTCAGCGGCGAAACCGGCTTCTGGGCCCGGTCATGAGCAAGACCTCTCTCCCCAAGCCCCCGCCCTCGCCCGCCGTGCTGTTCGGCGGACAGATCGAGACCGCGCTGGCGGGCGGCGTATCGGCCGCGACCATGACCCTGCGGCTGACCCTGAACGATGGTCGGCGGCTGCGGCGGGACAACGACATCCCCCTCGAGCAGATCAGCTACCAGGGCGGCCAGATGCACTTTCGCGGCGTTCGCGTGATCGAGGGCGGCGTGATCGTCAGCGTTCTGGACCAGCAGGCCGCGACCTAAGGCTCGCCCGCGGCGGAGAGCCTATTTCTCCGCCATCCCGTCGATCAGCTTCTTCAGCCTCTCGACCTCATCGGCCTTCAACGGCCGGTGCTGGGCGAAGTGACTGATCAGCGGGGCCAGCTGGCCTTCGAACAGGCGGTCCAGCAGGCCCTGGCTCTCGGAGTGCACATAGGCGCTGCGGTCGATCAGCGGGCGATAGCCATGCTTGCCGTCGGCGCGCTCGGACTTGATCGCCTTCTTCTTCAGGAGACGGTTGATCAGCGTCTTGACCGTGGCCTCGCCCCACTGCTGGGACGCGCCGACCTCGGCGACCAGGTCGTCGGCCGACATGGGCTGGCGACGCCACAGGGCTTCCATGACATGCGCTTCGGCGGCGGTGATGTGCATGACACTTACATCCGTAATTCACGGGGGACGCTATACCCGCTATTACGTGTGTCAAGCGCGGCGCTGGATCTCTTTCCTGACGCTCAGGCGGCCCGCGCCGCCGCGATCAGGCCCATCGGCGCATAGTCCTCCATCACCGGCGCCAGGCTGAGCTCGATTTCGCGCTCGCCGCCGTTTTTGACCAGCAGGGTGGCCAGGGTGACCGCCGGCTCGTTGGTCCGCATCACCGCCTCGATCCGCGCCGACAAGGCGTGACGCTCGGCCGGGCGGACGACGTCGGTCAGTCGATAGTCGATCAGCTCCTCGACCTTGAAGCCGGTCATGGCCGCGAACCGCTCGTCCAGCTCGGCGAAGGCCCCGCGCACATTCAGCCGCGCGGCCCCCAGGTCGTGCAGGTTGGAGGTCGCCGTGCGGAACGCCTCGGCCGCCTCGAAGCGTCGGCGCAGGTCGCGCTCCTCGCTGCGGTTGAGCATCAACAGCGCCACGCCGCCCGGATAGGGAAAGGCCCGCATACTGCAGCGCCGCTCGCCGCCCGGCGCGGCGCTGGCCTCGAACTCGACGATCTCACCGGCTTTCAGCGCTCGCAGCACCTGCTCGCCGATCATCGCCTGGCAAGGCGCGGGAAAGAGCTCGGCGCACGACAGCCCCTCCAGTTGGGCGGCGCCCAGTCCCGCCAGCGCCTCGAACGGGTGGTTGACGACGGCGACCCTGAGATGGTCGTCGAAGGCCACGAACGCCTCGCTCATCGCGCCCAGCACGGCCGACAGCGCCGTTTCGGACCGTCCGCGCGACTCGCGTCCGGCCTCCTCGCCCGTCAGGCCGAAGAACAGCCCTGCCGAGACCACCGCCACCCGCGGCCGCCCGTGATGGGTGACGATGACCGGCGCCTCCAGGGCCCGATCCTGCCAATGTCCGAAATTGCGGCTGATCTCGCCGGCGGTGACGGAGAGAGGCTCGGAGTTCAGCGTCTTCATCCCAGTCTCCTGGGGCAGCCCCATGGCTGTCCGTAAAATACGCGAAAACCTCAGATCGCTCGCCTTAAGGCTGATCGATCTCCCCCACGGCAAGCGACGCTATAGTTGCACAACGCGCGCCACAACACTTCGTACGCGCTGATCCTCTGCGGCAGGGTGTCGCACTTATCGCGGGAAATCCGCGCACGGCTCTCCTTACCAATCTCAAGTCGTGTGATTGCACACTTCTCTCCTCAAGGGAGGAGACGTCACATGAGAGGACGCCCGAAAAACAAGACGCGCCGTGGGGCCGAAAGCGGTTCGGTGGCGGTCGAATTCGCCATCCTGGGCCCGGTGTTCATGGTCATGGTCATGGGGATCATGGTCTGGGGCCAGTACTTCTGGATGGCGCACGCCGTGCAGCAGCTGGCCAACGACTCGGCCCGCGCCGCGCTCGCCGGCATGGACGGCGCCGAACGCGAGAGCCTGGCCCGCGCCACCCTGACCACCGAGGTCGGCGACTACGCCAACCTGAAGGCCAGCGCCGCGACCATGGCCGTCGACGATCGCGGCGACCGCATGGTCGTCTCGGTCCGCTACGACACCACCGACGCCGGCTTTCGCGCCCTGACCGGCCTGGTTCCCGCCCCGCCCCCGACGCTGCTGCGCCAGGCCACCGTTCGGCTGGGAGGGTACTGAGATGCCCCGTAGGACTTTCATCGCGAACCAGGACGGCAGCATCGCCGTCGTCGGCTCTCTGAGCATGATGGCCATGGTCGGCTTCTGCGCGGCGGCGGTCGATGTGGGCTCGGTGTTCATGGAGACCCGCCGCCTGCAGGGCGCCGCCGACCTGGCCGCCATGGCCGCCGCCCGCGACCTGGACAACGCCCAGGCCGCCGCCGAAGCCACGGCCCGCGACAACGGCTGGACCGGCCCGTTGGCGGTCGTCATCGAGAAAGGCGCCTACCGGGCCGATCGCGCGGTCGCCTCCGACGCCCGCTTCACGGCCGGCGCCGCCGATCCCGACGCGGTGCGCGTGAAGCTGAGCGGCGAGACCCCGCTGTTCTTCGGCCAAGCCCTGCTGGGCAAGCCGACCCTGACCATCCACCGCCAGGCCACCGCGGCCCGCGCCGAGCTGGCCAGCTTCTCGATCGGCACGCGCCTGGCGGCGCTGAACGGCGGCCTGGCCAACGCCCTGCTGAGCGGGCTGACCGGCTCGCAGGTCAGCCTGTCGGTGATGGACTACCAGGCGCTGGCCAGCGCCGACATCGACCTGTTCGACTATTTCGACGCCCTGCGGACGGACCTGGGCCTGACGGCGGTCTCGTACGACGAGGTGCTGGACGCCAAGATCACCACGGGCCGCGCCCTGCGCGTGCTGGCCAAGGTGCTGGGCGACAAGGGCGACACCCGCGCGGCGACCGCCACCACCGCCCTGGCCAAGGCCGCCGGCGACCGGACGCCGGCCGACCTGCACAAGCTGTTCGACCCGGGTCCCTATGCCGGCCAGAGCCACGTGGCCGGCGGCGGCGGCGCGGCCGTCAAGCTGGACGCCCTGAGCCTGGCCAAGGCGCAGCTGGCCCTGGCCGGCGGCGAGCGGCAGGTGGCCCTGGACCTGGGCGCGGCGATCCCGGGCGTGGCTGGCCTCAAGGCCTGGCTGGCCATCGGCGAGCCGCCCAACAACGCACCCTGGATGACCATCACCGCCAGCCGCGACGTCATCGTCCGCACCGCCCAGACCCGCCTCTATCTGGAGGCCAAGGTCGGCGGCTCGGGCCTGCTGGCCCCGGCCGAGGTCAAGCTGCCGGTGTTCGTCGAGGCCGCCTCGGGCGAGGCGAAACTGAACGCCATGGCCTGCTCGGCCGGCGAAGCGACCCTGGACGTCCGTCCGGGCCTGGGAACCCTGGCCATCGGCGAAGTCGACACGAGCAAGCTGGACGACTTCAAGACCCCGCTGAAGCCGGGCGTCGCCACCGTCGCCAAGGCCCCGCTGTTCAGCGTCACCGGCAAGGCCTCGGTGTCACTGGGCGGCCAGACCTGGCAGCCGGTGCGCTTCAGCCCCAGCGACATCCGGGGCGGCGTGGTCAAGACCGTCTCCACCAACGATCTGGTCCGCGCCAGCGTCGCCACCCTGCTGAGCAACCTGTCCCTGCAGGCCAATGTCGGCGGCCTGAACCTGGGCCTTGGCGACACCACCCTGACCGCCGCCGTCGCCAACCTGCTGACCCCGCTGGCCGCGCCGCTGGACGAGGTGCTGAACGCCCTGACCGGCCTGGTCGGCGTGCGCCTGGGCCAGGCCGACGTGCGCCTCAACGGCCTGCGCTGCCGCGACGCGGCGCTGGTCGCCTAACCCTCTTCTGGAAAGGAAGCCCCCGATGCCCCTGCCCTATCACCGCCTCCGCCCGTTCGACGCCGTGCCGGCCTCGGAGTTCAGCCTGCTGGGCTCGGCGTTCGAGAGCCCCAACATCCGCGGGCGGATGCACGCCATCTGCGCCCTCTACGCCTACACCCCCGTGCAGGAGCGCCGCGCCGAACTGCTGGACGCGCTGGAGGACCTGACCCTGGAGGTGGCCCACCTGATGGCGCTGGACCTGCTGGAAAACGGCTGGCGACCGGATCCGCCGGCTAGCTCATCGCCCGCGCCATGGCCGCCAGCAAGGTCTGAGGCTCGATCGGCTTGGGCACCGCCCCGTGGAATAGGCCCTCGCTGAGGTCCGGGTCCCGCTCGGCCGAGAAGGCCAGGATCGGGGTGCGGTGCACGCCCCCGGCGGCGTGGATGCGGCGAGCGGCGGCCACGCCGTCCAGGCCCGGCATGCGCAGGTCCATCAAGATCAGGTCGAAGTCGCCTCGGTCGGCCAGGTCGACAGCCTCGCCGCCGTCGCAGGCCTCGGACACCTCGATGTTGAAGGCCTGGAGGATGGTGCGCAGCAGGATACGGTTGGCGGCGTTGTCGTCGGCGACCAGCACCGAGCGGCCGTCGACCCGGGCGGCGTAGTCTTCCGCGTCGTTCTCGACCCGCGCGTCGTCCTCCGCGGCGACCAGCGGCAGGGCGAACCAGAAGCGCGAACCGGCGCCGGGCGTGCTCTCCACGCCGATCCGGCCGCCCATGGCGTCGACCAGCCCCTTGCAGATGGCCAGGCCCAGGCCCGCGCCGCCCCCGTCGCCGCCGCCCTCGACCTGCGAGAACCGCACGAACAGCTGCTCGACACCCTCAGGCGAGATTCCCGGCCCAGTGTCGGCCACCGAGAACACCAGCGAGGCCCGATCCGCCGACGGCGCCAGGGTGACGGTGATGGTTCCGGCCTCGGTGAACTTCACCGCATTGCCCACCAGGTTCAGCATCAGCTGGCGCATGCGGTCAGGATCGACCATCACCCGCTCGGGCGTCCGAGGATCGATCAGCAGCTCCAGCGCCAGGCGCTTGGCCTCGACCAGCGGCTCCAGCAGCTCCAGGGTCTCGCGCACGCAGGCGGCCGGGGTGACCACGCGCGGACGGATCTCGACGTGGCCGTCCTCCAGCTTCGAGAAGTCGAGGATGTCGTTGATCGTGTGCAGCAAGGCCTCGCCGGCGTTCATGATCCGGCCGACCAGAATGCGGTTCTCGTCGGGCAGGTCGTCGCTGCGGGCGATCAGGCGCGAGAAGCCAAGCACCGCGGTCAGCGGGGTGCGCAGTTCGTGGGTCATGTTGGCCAGGAAGGCGGCCTTGGTGCGGGCGGCGGCCTCGGCCACGCGGCGGGCCTCGCGCAATTCAGCCTCGCGCTCGCGCTGCTCGGTGACGTCGCGGACCACACCCATGATGGCCGTGCGCTGGCCGTTGGCGTCCAGCTCGACGGCGGTCAGGGCCTGCAGGCGGCGCTCTTGGCCGTCGTCGGCGCGGGTCAGGCGGAACTCGATGAACGGCCCGGTCTCGCCCAGGGGCCGGCTCTCGTCGACCAGCTTGCGCACCAGCGCCCGGTCGTCGGGATGAACCAGGCCGAAGATGCCGTCGCTGGTGATCGCCGCCCCGCGCGGCAGGCCGTGCAGGTCGTACATCTGGTCGGACCACTCGCTGCGGCCATTGACGTAGTCGAAGCTCCAGCGGCCCAGACCGCCCATGACCTCGGCCATGAGCGCGCGGTTCATCTCGGCTTCGGCCTCGTCGCGGGCCATGGCCAGCTCGATCATCAGGCCCTCGCGCTCGCTATGCGCCAGCTGCTTGGCCAGGGCCGCGCCCAGGGTCTCGGCGACCAGGCTGACGGTCTCGATGTCGTCGGCGTCGAAGGCGTCCGGCGCGGCGTCGAACGCCTTCAGCACGCCCACGACCTGGCCGTCCTGGAACAGCGGGACGCAGACCATCGAGCGGATGCCGATCTTCTCGCAATTGACCCGGTCGACGCGGGGATCGCCATGGGTGTCGGCGCAGGACAGCACCCGGCCCTCGAGCGACGCCTGGCCCGACAGCGAGGCGGTACGCGACAGCCTCAGACCCAGGTACTGGGCGTTGGCGGCGTCGATGGCGACATAGACCATCTCGTCGCCGTCAACGAACTCGACGGCGACGCCACCCGCTCCGAACACGGAGCGAAGTAGATCGACCGACATCTGCATGAATTCATCGATTTCGAAGTCCGCAGACGCAATCCTTGATTGCGCCCGGCAGATTTCAAGCAGGTGGCGATTGCGCCGCTCCAGATCATCGAGAACCCGATCCTGCTTATATACCACGAGTTGCACCTAAATTACGCGAGCATCATTGGAAGAGGCAGACCCCCGACGATCTGTCGACTACTACCCTTAACCATTTTTCTGAGAAGGTCTCGCTCCCGACAATTGAAATTGCCGGCCAAGCTCGACCTTGGCGCGACCGGCTCGCCTCATCGGCCCGGCAGCCTTTCTCCGAACGCGCGTTCATGGCCGGATTGTCAATGACACCGGTTTCCACTAGAGACGTCGCTAACCTGTAAAATGGCCCGCCAAGCGGGACCTGTACCGAATATTCGAGGGAGGACTAGCGGCGTGACCGTTTCTGAGGCCGACAGCGAGGTTTTCGCCCCCGCGGCCATCGCTCCCCAATTCGTCAAAGCCCGCCAAGAGGGCGTCAGCGTTCCCGGCTATCCGGGCGGGGTGATTCCCGCGTCGATGGCCGAAGGCTACGCCGTGCAGGACATCGCCATCGCCGCCTGGCCGGACGAGCTGGTCGGCTGGAAGGTGGGCCTGGTCCCGCCGCAGCACCGCGAACGCCTGGGGGCCGAGCGCTTGGCCGGCTGCATCTTCAAGTCCAAGGTCCAGGACGCCAAGGTCGGCGCGCCGAACGAGTTCCGCGCCATCGAAGGCGGCTTCTGCGCCGTCGAGGCCGAGTTCATCGTCCGCCTGGGCAAGGACGCCCCGGCCGACAAGACCCAGTGGACCGTCGAGGAAGCCGCCGAGTATGTCGGCGAACTGCTGGTCGGCGTCGAGATCGCCGGCAGCCCGCTGAAGACCATCAACGCCCTGGGCCCGACTGTCGTCGCCTCCGACTTCGGGAACAACGATGGTCAGATCATTGGTCAGGCCATTTCCAACTGGCGTGACATCGCCTGGGAGGATATGCCGGTCGAGACCATCATCAACGGCAAGTCGGTCGGTACGGCCACGGCCGCGACGATCCCGGGCTCTCCGCTGGCCGCCCTGGCCTTCCTGCTCGGAACCGTCGCCGCCCGCGGCAAGCCGTTGAAGAAGGGCATGATCGTCACCACCGGCGCCACCACGGGCATTCACGACGTGGTCGCCGGCGATGTCGCCCATGTGAGCTTCGGCCCGTATGGAACCGTGGACTGCGTCGCCGTCCCGGCCAAATAAGAAGACCAAAGGGGAAGAAACGCGTGTCCATGGACATCAAAGCGCCCGAGCCGTCTGAGAAAGTCGGACGGTACCGTTGGATCGTCGTCACGCTGCTGTTTGCGGCGATGGTGATCAACTACGTCGATCGCCAGACGATCGGCCTGCTGAAGGCGGACCTGTCCGCACAGTTCCATTGGGATGAAACCCACTACGCCGACCTCGTCTTCTATTTCCAGCTGGCCTACGCGATCGCGTACCTGGCTTGGGGTAAGATCATGGACAAGATCGGCGCGCGCTGGGGCTTCGGCATCGCGTTCGCCATCTGGCAGATCGCCCACATCCTTCACGCCTGCGCGAGCGGCTTCGGCGGCTTCGTGGCCGCGCGCATGGGCCTGGGCATCGGTGAAGCCGGCGGCTTCCCGGGCGGCATCAAGGCCGTGGCCGAGTGGTTCCCCAAGAAGGAACGCGCGTTCGCCACCGGTCTGTTCAACGCCGGCACCAACATCGGCGCCATCGTCACCCCGTTGGTCGTGCCGGGCATCGTGCTGGCCTTCGGCTGGCAGATGGCCTTCATCGTCACCGGCGTCGCGGGCCTGATCTGGCTGCCGATCTGGCTGCTGGTCTATCGCCGTCCGCGCGAAGCCAAGAAGCTGTCGGCCACGGAACTGGCCTATATCGAGCAGGATCCGGCCGACCCCGTCGAGAAGATCGGCTGGGCCAAGCTGCTGACCAAGCGCGAGACCTGGGCCTTCGCCCTGGGCAAGTTCCTGATCGACCCGATCTGGTGGATGTTCCTGTTCTGGCTGCCCGACTTCCTGGGCAAGACCTATCACCTGGACCTGAAGACCTTCGGTCCGCCGCTGATCGCCATCTATCTGATGAGCGACGTCGGCTCGGTGGCCGGCGGCTGGATGTCGTCGACCCTGATGAAGAACGGCGCCACCATCAACAAGGCTCGCAAGCTGACCATGCTGGTTTGCGCCCTGCTGGCCGTGCCGGTGATGTTCGCCGCCGGCGTCAGCAACGTCTGGCTGGCCGTGCTGATCATCGGCGTCGCCACCGCGGCTCACCAGGGCTTCTCGGCCAACCTCTACACCCTGCCGTCGGACGTGTTCCCGCGCGCGGCGGTCGGCTCGGTCGTCGGCATCGGCGGCATGCTGGGCGCCTTCGGGGGCATGGCCTTCTCGAAGTACATCGGCAAGGTGCTGGACAGCATCGGCACGTACCAGCCGATCTTCGTCGTCGCCGGCAGCGCCTATCTGATCGCCCTGCTGGTCATCCACCTGCTGACGCCCAAGATGGAGCCCGTGAAGATCTAACCGATCGTCACAGCGCCAAGACGACGAAGGCCGGGGAGAAATCCCCGGCCTTTTTCGTATAGAACCAGGGGCATGGCAGCCTCCCCTCCCCTGAACGTCGCGCTCGTCGGTTACGGCTATGTCGGCAAGACTTTTCACGCCCCGCTGATCGCCGCGACGCCGGGGCTGGCGCTGCACACCGTGGTGTCCAGCGATCCGGCCAAGGTCGCCGCCGATTTCCCCGATGCGCGCGTCGTCGCCCAGCTTGAGACCGCGCTCGCCGATCCGGCCATCGATCTGGTGGTCGTCGCCACGCCCAACGCCCTGCACGCGCCGCAGGCGATCGCCGCGCTGCAGGTCGCCAAGCACGTCGTCGTCGACAAGCCCTTCGCCCTCGACGCTGACCAGGCGCGCCAGATGGCCGAGGCCGCCCAGCGCGCCGGCAAGCTGCTGGCCGTGTTCCACAACCGCCGCTGGGACAGCGACTTCCTCACGCTGCAGCGCCTGATCGACGACGGGACCCTGGGCCAGGTCGTGCAGTACGAGAGCCACTTCGATCGCTTCCGTCCCGTGGTCCGCGACCGCTGGCGCGAGCGCGCCGGCCCGGGCTCGGGCGCCTGGATGGACTTTGGCCCGCACCTGCTGGACCAGGCCCTCGTGCTGTTCGGCGAGCCGCTAGGGATCAGCGCCGACATCGGCGTCCAGCGCGACGGCGCAGGAGCCGACGACTACTTCCACGTCACCCTGCGCTATCCGACCCTGCGCGTGATCCTGCACGGCAGCCTGCTGACTGCCGCCTCCGACCTGCGCCTGGCCGTGCACGGCAAGGGCGGCAGCTTCGTCAAGCACGGCCTGGATCCGCAGGAGGGCCAGTTGAAGGCCGGCATGGTCCCGGGCTCGGACGGCTATGGCGTCGACAGCCGGCCGGGCGTCCTGACCACCATCGAGAACGACGCCCAGGTCCACACGGAGGTCCGGCCGATCCGCTCCGACTACCGCGCCTTCTATGCCGGGGTGCGCGACGCGATCCGCGATGGCGCGCCCTCCCCGGTTCCGGTCGAGGAAGCGTTGCGGGTCATGGACCTGCTGGCGCTGGCCCGCGCCGCCAGCGACCAGCGGCGCGAGTTGCCGGTCTAGCCCGGGATCCGGGCGACCACCTTGATCTCGAAGTCGAACCCGGCCAGCCAGGTGACCCCGACCGCCGTCCAGTTCGGATAGGGCGGATCGCCGATCGCCTCGGCGCGGACGGCCATCACCGTCTCCAGCTGCGCCTGCGGGTCGGTGTGGAAGGTGGTGATGTCGACCACGTCCTCCAGGCCGCAGCCGGCGGCGGCCAGCACCGCCTTCAGGTTGGCGAAGGCCCGCCGCACCTGGTCTTCGAACACCGGCTCGGGCGAGCCGTCCTCGCGGCTGCCGACCTGGCCGGAGACGAACAACAGGTCGCCCGAGCGGATGGCGGCCGAGTACTGGTGCGCCTCGTAGAGGGCATGGCGATTGGCGGGGAAGATGGCCTCTCTCATGACCTGGTCCTTTCGATCTGCGCCAGGCTGATCACCCGACACGTTCCAGGTAGGCGGGCGCCGTATGACGAACTAGGCATTGAAATCGGCATGGCCTGATGCAAATTTCACAGCAATGACGCGCCCCTCGCTCAATGACCTGACCGCCTTCGTCTCGGTCGCCACCCATCGCAGCTTCCGCCGCGCGGCCGACGAGCTGGGCGCGGCGCCGTCCACCCTCAGCCACACCCTGCGGGCGCTGGAGGAGCGGATGGGCGTGCGCCTGCTGAACCGCACCACCCGCAGCGTCTCGCCCACGGAGGCGGGCCTGCGGCTGCTGCAGAGCCTGCAGCCCGCCCTGGCCTCGCTGGACGACGCCCTGGACAGCGTCGCGCCGTTCCGGGGCCAGGTCGCCGGCGTGGTCCGCATCAACGCCCCGCGCGCGGCGGCGGCGATCCTGGTCCGCGACGTCCTGCCGATCATGGCGCAGCGTCATCCGGACGTGACGGTCGACCTGGTCGTCCAAGGCCAGCTGATCGACATCGTCCAGGCCGGTTTCGACGCCGGGTTGCGCCTGATGGACTCGATCCCCAAGGACATGATCGCCGTGCCGATCGGCGCGCCACTGCGCTTTGTCTGCGTCGCCTCCCCCTCCTATCTGGACCAAGCGGGAACCCCGACCACGCCCGACGAGCTGCTGCGACATCGCTGCATCGGCCACCGCGTGCCCAGCGGGCGCCTCTATCGCTGGGAGTTCGAACGCGCCGGCCAGGCCCTGACCGTCGATGTGACCGGCCCCGTGGTGCTGGACGACGAGGAGCTGATGGTCGAGGCCGCCCTCCGCGGCCTCGGCGTGGCCTACGTCATCGGCTCGGCCGCCGCCGAGGCGCTCGCGGCGGGCCAGCTGCGCGAAGTGCTGTCGCCCTGGCTGCAGGCTAGCGAAGCGGCGGCGATCTACTATCCCGGCCATCGCGCTCCGCCGCCAGCACTGCGGGCCTTCCTGGATGTCATTCGCGAGATCGCGCGCCAGCCATAAAACGTCGCAAAAGACCGGCGTTCACCGGTAGCCGCCGCCCGGAAAAGCAGCTTAAGGTCGCGCCATGCGCACCACCCTGCTCACCGCCTCCGCCGCCCTCGCCGTCGCCCTGGCCGCCTGTGGTCCCGCTCCCGCTCAGCCGGCCGAAGGCCAGGCCGCCGCGCCCGTCGAGAGCCGCGCGGCCAATGCGCCTGAGCAAAAGCCGGCGTTCCCGAACCAGACCCGCGCACCGGGCCTGAACTCCAACACCGTCGGCCAGTACACAACCCTGGCCAGCGGCCTGTCCCACCCGTGGGGCATGGCCTTCCTGCCGACCGGCGACATCCTGCTGACCGAGCGGGCCGGCCGCCTGCGGATCTTCGGCAAGGACGGCAAGCTGTCGCCGGCCGTCGAGGGCCTGCCGGCCGTGTTCGCCGAGGGCCAGGGCGGCCTGCTGGGCGTCGCGCTGGATCCGGCCTACGCCACGAACCACCTCGTCTACTGGGCCTATGCCGAAGCAGACGGCGGCGTGAACGGCACGGCCGTGGCGCGCGGCAAGCTGGTCACCGGCCCCGCGCCCAAGCTGGAGAACGTCCAGGTCCTGTGGCGCCAGGCGCCGAAGATGGACAGCGCCCTGCACTTCGGCGGCCGCCTGGTCTTCGCCAAGGACGGCAAGCTCTTCATCACCACCGGCGAGCGCTCGATCCTGGAAGGCCGCGTCCAGGCCCAGCACCTGGACGCCACCCTGGGCAAGGTGATCCGCATCAACGCCGACGGCTCGATCCCCAAGGACAACCCCTTCGTCGGCCCAAATGGACAAGGAAGGGCGGGCGCCAAGCCCGAGATCTGGTCGCTGGGCCACCGCAACCTGCAGGCCGCCACGCTCGACCCCAGCGGCAAGCTGTGGACCGTCGAGCACGGCGCGCGGGGCGGCGACGAGCTGAACCACCCCGAGGCCGGCAAGAACTACGGCTGGGCCACCATCACCTATGGCGAGGAATATTCCGGCAAGCCGATCGGCGACGGCCTCACCACCCAGGACGGCCTGGAGCAGCCGGTCTACTACTGGGACCCGGTCATCGCGCCCTCGGGCATGGCCTTCTATGAAGCCAACCTGTTCCCCGCCCTGAAGGGCAGCCTGCTGATCGGCTCGATGAAGGAAAAGCACGTCGACCGCCTGGTCCTCAAGGACGGCAAGGTCGCCGGCGAGGAGCGCCTGTTCACCGACATCGGCGGCCGCGTCCGAGACGTGGTGGTCGGCCCCGAAGGCGCGATCTACATCCTGACCGACGAGGAAGACGGCAAGCTCATCAAGGTGACCCCGAAGGGGTGAATCGCTGCAACGGTCCGGTCGGCGGCCGGACCCAGGAACACCTCTTAAATCAAGCATTTGATCCCAGGACAAACGGCCCATGGCTTGGGCGCTCCAACGCCGGTTGCGCCCTTTCACACGACGTCGACACCGACCGCACGCTGATTGATCGCCGTTATCCAAACTGCTAATGGGCGTCCGGTTTGGGGGTTTGCTGATGCGGGGGAACAGCCTGTGCGCGGCGGTGCTGGCCAGCGCGCTTGCGGCCGCCCCCGCGACGCTGGCATTCGCCCAAGGCTCCCGGTCATTGGCGGTCGACACCACGGGGCAGTCTCTGGCGACCGCATTGACGGACGTCGCTCGCCGTTCGGGTCGAGAGCTGCTCCTGGCGGCGCCGACGATCGGCGGGCGCGCCGCGCCCCATGTACAAGGCCGCTATACGATCGACCAAGCCTTGCCCCTGCTGCTGGCGGGCTCGAACCTGGCCTACCGTCGCACCATCGATGGGGCCTATATCGTCTATATCGCCCCAGTTTTGCCGCCGCCCGAGCCGGACGCCCCCGTGGCGCTTCCCGAACTCCTGATCACCGGCCGCTCGCAGAACAGCGACATCCAGCGCACCGAGAACGACATCCAGCCCTACAAGGTCTGGAGCAGCAGGGATGTCGAGAACGCCCACGCCCCAAACCTCGACGACTTCCTGCGCGGTCGCGTCACGGCCAATACGCAGTCCGCGTCACGAACGACCGAAGCTGGCGGCAGCAGCCGATCTGAGGTGAACCTGCGCGGCCTCGGCGCCAACCAGACGCTGGTGCTGGTCGACGGCCGGCGAATGCCGAGCCTGCCGTCACTGGATACGGCGCTGTCCATCTTGCAGCCGGATCTGAACGGCATCCCGCTGGCCGCCATCGATCGCGTCGAGGTGCTCAACGCCACGGCGGGGGGCATCCACGGGGTCGGCGCGACGGCGGGCGCGATCAACATCGTCCTGAAGCGCGACTACGAGGGCGCTCGTTTCGGCGTCGCCTACGGGCTGAGCAGCCGCGGCGACGCCGCGCTCGCCCGGATCGACGGACAGGTTGGCTTCTCCTCGCAGGACGGACGGTCTCGGGGACTGATCCTCTTCAGTGGGAATTGGGGCGCGGACCTGCGGGACGGCGATCGCGATTTCACGGTCCGCGCCCGGAACCTGCGCGCGACGAACGATCCGATCGGCTTCGCACGCACCTCGCCCGTCAGCGCATCGGTCAACATCATCAGCCGCTCGGGCGCGGTTCTCACGCTGGATCCCCAGTACGGCGGAGGCTCCTTGGGCGCGTCGGCGACCTTCGCGAACGCCGACTATCGCGGCGTCGCCGCCGACGGCGTCGCGCAATTGCTGGCCCATGCCGGTCAAGCCGACACCGCGCTGTCGCCGGACGCCGCCGGGGCGCGCCGCAGCCTGCTCACCCATCCGTCGACGATGTCGCTGATCGCCAGCGGCCGCCATCGGTTCGGAAGCTCGGTCGAGGCCTATCTCGACGCCATGCTCCTCCAGAACAGCGGCGAAGCGATGTTGAGATACGGCTCGCTCAGTTCGGTCGTCGCCGCGGGCGCGCCGACCAATCCCTTTCAGCAGGACATCGTGGTGACCTACCCGCTGGGCGGCCTCGACGTCCGACAGCGCAGCCAGACCCGCACCCTACGCCTGACCGGCGGGCTGATCGTCGATCTGCCAGGCGCCTGGAAAGGCGACATCGACTACAGTTGGGCGCGCTCCCGGCTTCGAGAAACGGCATCGGGCGTCACGCTGAACAGTGATTTCAACGCCGCCATCCGTGACGGCCTACCCTCGGCGACCAGCAGCACGCCGGTCGATCCGCTCGCGGGTCAAGCGATGTTCCAGGCCGCGGTGGCCCCCTTCTATTTCAAGGCTTACAACACGGGGTCTCAGACCAATCACTTCGGGGATTTATCCCTGAGATTGGCCGGGCCGCTGCTGGACGCCCCCGGAGGGCCCGTCACCCTGTCGCTGCTGGCGGAATCGCGCCGCGAGCATGTCCTGTCCTCGACCTATCTATTTGCCGTCAGCGGCGCTGAAGGCCTGGCGGCCGTCGCCTTGCCAGCGGTTTCCACGCGCACGCGGTCGGCCTATGCCGAGCTGAGGGCGCCGATCGTGGATCGTGAGACCGGTCCTTCGCTCCTCAAGGGGCTGGAGCTTCAGCTGGCTCTGCGCCGCGATAGCTACCGGCCCGTCCTGGAGGCCCACTCTTTCAACCTCGACGGCGAAGACGGACCGCCCGTCCGCCCGCGTTACAGCCCGACGGTCTACACCGCGGGCCTGAAGGTGTTTCCGCATGACGGACTGATGGTGCGAGCCAGCGTCGCCTCGGGCGTCCTGCCGCCGCCGCTCGACAGCTATGGCCTGTTTTCCTACAGCCTGACCGCCGATCCGCGCGAAGCCTCGGACGCCACGGCCGTCTATCTGGTCGATCAAGTCCAGCCAGACTTGAAACGCAGCGGCGCGCCGCTGGGATCGGAACGCCCGTTCAAGCTGATCTGGGGCGGAGGGGCCAACCTTCAGGCCGAGCGCGCCAGGAGTGTGTCGATCGGGGCCGTTGTCACGCCGCCGACGATCGAGGGTCTCAGGGTCTCGATCGACTACACGCGCATACTCAAGCAACGCGAGATCGTCAGCGACCGCGCGCAGGACTACGTCTACGTCCTTGAGCATGAGGACGAGCTCCCCGGGCGCGTCGTCCGGGCGCCGCTGACCGAGGCTGATCGGGCCAAGGGTTACAGCGCGGGCGTCGTGACGGCCGTCGACACGACCAGTTTCAACGTCGGCAGGACCCAGATCGAGGCGGTGGATTTTGACGCCAATTATCGCCTGCCAACGCCAAATCTCGGCGATTTCCAGTTTCACGCATCGGCCACCTGGCAGTTGCACCTTCGCCGGCGCGCCAATGTCGACAGCGCTTGGGTCGAGCGTGTCGGCTTCGCGGACGGCCCGCTGGAATTTCGCGCCAATGGCGGGATCGACTGGTCGCGGCGGGCGCTGTCCCTGGGCCTGAGCGCCACTTTCTACGATAGCTATCGACCGGCGACGTCCGATGATGGCCCCGCCGCCGTTGCGGCAAAGATCCTGCAGCAGGGAGCCACGAGGATCCCCGCGCAAGTCTATTTCGATCTCTACGGCGCGCGTCGATTTGACCTGCGCAACACGAGCGGTTTTCGCTCGCTCGAAATCCTTTTCAGCCTCCAGAATCTGATGGATCACCAGCCTCCCGCCGTCGTGAGCCGGACCACCCCGAACTTCAGCCCCTATGGCGATCCGCGCCTGCGCCGGTTCGAGCTGAGCGTCATCGGGCGCTTCTAGGCGCCTGACCGCTGTCGACATCGCGACGCGCTAAAACAAGACGAGCGACCCACAATCCAACCAAGCGTCGGGAGACGCGCTCGCGCTCCCTCCCCGCCCCCGAACTCTGCTATCACTGCCCCATGCAGCGTGGGCGAAGCATCCTCATCGTGGGCGGCGGGACGGCAGGGTGGCTGGCGGCCGCCTACCTGGCCAAGGCCTTGCGCGTGGCCGAGCAGGCGCACCTGACGATCACCCTGCTGGAATCGCCTGACATCGGCATTGTCGGCGTGGGCGAGGCCACCTTCCCCACCATCCGCAACACCCTGCGGTTCCTGGGGATCGACGAGGCCCATTTCATTCGCGAGACCTCGGCGACCTTCAAGCAGGGCATCCGCTTCGTCGACTGGGCGCAGGCGCCGGACGGCGGCGAGCATCACAGCTATTTCCACCCGTTCGAGGCGCCGTTCTCGACCGAGGGGGCCAGCCTGGCGCCCTACTGGCTGCTGCAGGACGAGGCCGGCCGCGCGCCGTTCGCCGAGGCCGTGACCATCCAAGCCCGGGTCGCGGACGCCGCCCGCGCGCCCAAGCGGCCGCACGAGAGCGACTTCGCAGGCCCCCTGAACTACGCCTACCACTTCGACGCCGCCAAGCTGGCGCAGGTGCTGGCCGACCGCGCCCGCGAGCTGGGCGTGCGGCATCTGCAAGGCCATGTCGCGGAGGCGCCGCTGGACGAGACCGGCGCCATCGCCCGCATCGTCAGTCCCGAGCACGGCGACCTGACCGCCGACCTCTATGTCGACTGCTCGGGCTTCCGCGCCGAGCTGATCGGCAAGGCCCTGGGCGCGCCGTTCAAGTCGGCCCGGCCGATCCTGTTCGCCGACCGCGCCCTGGCCTGCCGCGCGCCGTACGCGCGCCCCGACGCGCCGATCCAGAGCTATACCGTCGCCACCGCCCACGCGGCCGGCTGGACCTGGGACATCGGCCTCTCAGGCGCGCGCGGCGTCGGCTGCGTCTATTCCAGCGACCATATGGACGACGCCGCCGCTGAGGCCGTGCTGCGCGAGTATCTGGGCGGAGCCGAGATCGACGCCCGCAAGATCAGCTTCGACGCCGGCTACCGCGAACAGCAGTGGATCAAGAACTGCGTCGCCGTGGGCCTGTCGGCCGGCTTCCTCGAGCCTCTGGAATCCACCGGCGTCGTGTTGATCGAAGCGGCCGTGGCGATGATCGCCGAGCTCTTCCCGCACAACGGCCCGGTCAGCGCCCCGGCCCGCCGCTTCAACGCGCTGATGACCGCGCGCTACGACAACATCATCGTCTTCCTGAAGCTGCACTATGCGCTGAGCCGCCGGCCCGAGCCGTTCTGGCGTGAGAACACCCTGTCCGCCTCGATCCCCGAACGGCTGGCCGAGCTCCTGGAGCAGTGGCGCTGGCGCCCGCCCTCGCGGTTCGACTTTACGCTGGACCTCGAGACGTTCGCCTTCTTCAACTACCAGTACATTCTGTACGGCATGGGCTTCAAAACCGACCTGTCGGATGGCGCGGGCGAGTTCCCCGACGTCGCGGCCGCGACCAAGCTCTTCGCCAAGATCCGCGGCTTCGCCGACCGCGCGACCCAGGACCTGCCCAGCCACCGCGACCTGATCGCCCAGATCAACCGCCAGGGCTTCGACAAGGCGATGGAGCGGGTCTAGCCCCAAACGAAAGGACCCGCCGAAGCGGGTCCCGGGGAAGCGGCTCCCGAAAGGATCTTAGGCCTTGGCGCCCTGCGGCAGGGCTTCCAGCTCTCCGCTCTCCCGCGCCTTCCTGCCGTAGACGGCTTCGAAGAGCGGGGTGGCCATCACCGTGGTGACGATCGCCATCAGCACCAGCATGGCGAACAGGGTCGGGCCGATGATGCCCTTCTGCAGGCCGATATTGATGATGATCAGCTCCATGAGGCCGCGCGAGTTCATCAGTGCGCCGATACCCATGGCGGTCGAGTGCTTCTCGCCCGACAGGCGGGCGGCGACGTAGCAGGCCACGCCCTTGGCCAGGATCGAGGCGACCAGCACGCCCGCCGCGATCAGCAGCAGGCTGGGCGAGTTGACCATGTCCAGGCGGGTGTTGAGGCCCGAATAGGTGAAGAACATCGGCAGCAGCAGCACGACGGCGACCGGCTCGACCTTCAGCTTCAGCTCCTCGACGAACTTGCCACGCGGCATGACGGCGCCCAGCATGAAGCCGCCGAAGATGGCGTGGATGCCGACGGCGTCCATCAGGAAGGCCGAGACGCAGAACGCCATCAGGGTGAGGGCCATGACGGTCGGGCTCATCTGGCCCTCGCGCTCGACCATGCGGCCCAGCGGAGCCAGCAGTTTGCGGCCGAAGAGGCCCAGGAACAGCGCCCAGGCCAGGCCCCCGCCGATGGCCAGCACCGCCACGCCCGGCCCGCCGCCGAACGTCGCCAGCACGATGGCCAGCACGCACCAGGAGCAGGCGTCATCGAAGGCCCCGGCCGTCAGCGACAGCGTGCCCAGCGAGGTGTTCTGCAGGCCACGCTCATTGATGATCCGGGCCAGCATCGGGAAGGCGGTCAGGGCGATGCAGGCGCCCATGAACAGGGTGGCGTTGGCCTGGCTGATGGTCGGCGCGAACAGCCCCGGGACCTTCAGCAGGAACGGCGTGATGGCCACCGCCACCAGGAACGGCGTGACGATCCCCGCCAGCGAAACGCCGAACGCGCTCTTGGCCTTGGACCGGAAGTGCTCGACCTGGAACGTCGTGCCGACCAGGAACATGTAGAGGCCCACGCCCAGCTGGGAGCCGACATAGAGGACGGTCTTGGTCTCCTTGGGGAACAGCGCCAGCTGGAAGTCGGGGGCCAGAAGGCCCAGCAGCGACGGACCCAGCACCACGCCGGCGATCATCTCGCCGACGACCTGCGGCTGGGCCAGGAACTTCTGTCCCAGCCAGCCGACCACGCGGCAGGCCAGCAGGATCACCGCCAGCTGCAGGAAGAAATGAACCGAGAAATCGCCAGGCGTGAAGCTATGGGCGGCGGCCTTGGTGGCCGGTCCGTGCGGCGAAAGGGTATCCGCCAAGGTGGCGAGCGTGCTCGCGAGAATGTCTGACACTGAGTTTGCCCCCTAGCGATCTCGTCTGGCTTTGCGCCTTGACCCCATGCCGCACAGGAATCCGGCGCGAGCGCAACGGCGCGCTGGCAATTTTGACAACCTTGTCAGTCGATTGTTTTCGTTGCCCATTTTTTGTTGCCTGAACGCCACTATGTAGTAACGTACCTACAGACAGCCTTGTCATTTCCAGACATCGAGACCCGCGATGAAGGTCCTCACCAGCCGCGAATTCAACCAGGATGTCAGCCAGGCCAAGCGCGCGGCGCGACTCGAGCCGGTGTTCGTCACCGACCGCGGCCGTCCCACCCACGTGCTGATGAGCGTGGAGACCTATCGCCGGCTGACGGGCCACACCGAGACCATCGTCGACCTGCTGGCCATGCCCGGCCTGGCGCCGGTCGACCTGCCGCGCTCGACGGAAACCTGGGACGGGTGATGCACCTGCTGGACACCGACATCGTCTTCGAGCTGCGCAACGCCAAGGCCGGCGCGACCGACAGCGGCCTGACCGCGTGGGCCGCCGGCGCGGCGCGGTCCAGCCTGTTCCTCTCGGCGCTGACCCTGCTGGAGTTGGAGACCGCCGTGGCGCGCGCGGAGAAGAAGGACAAGGCTCAGGGCGTCCGGCTGCGCGACTGGCTCGACAACCGCCTCGCGCCCGCCTTCGACGGCCGCATCCTGGCGATCGACGCGGCCGTGGTCCGTCGCCGCGCCCAGCTGACCCTGGCCGACAGCCGCGACGCCCTGCTGGCCGCCACGGCGCTGGAGCACGGCCTGACCCTGACCACCCGCGACACCGCGACCTTCGCCAAGGTGCCGCGGCTGAAGCTGTTCAACCCTTGGGGTTACAAGCTCGAGGAGTCGGAAGAAGACTGGGGCGAAGCCACCAAGGCCGGCGCCCAGTGGCTGCGCAACATCTTCGTGCGGGGCTAGAGCCCTACTGCACGCCCCCGGCGTCGGCCGCGGCCACGCGGACCGTCATCGAGAACGGCGCGAGCGGGGCGTTGACCATCGGCGTCGGGGCCGGCGGTTGGGCGGCGACCAGCACGGGAACCGCCTCGGCGGCCACCACCGGCGGCGGCGGGGCGGGCTTGGCGGCCACGAACACCAGGCGATTACCCTTGCAGGTGCCGGCGTTGTAGAGGCCCTTCAGATAGCCGCGACGCACGAAGCCGGCGCGGATGGCGTCATTGACCATCTGGTCGTGGCGCTCGGCCCCGGTCAGGCGGCGCACCCAGCCGCGCATCGGAATGACATCGGTGATCGTACTGGCCACGACGCCCAGGATCGGGCGGGACATGCCCTGGCCGTCCTTCTTGTCGTCGCTGCGGTCGTCGTAGTCATCGCCCAAGACCTCGTCGAACTGGTCGATCTCGGCCTTCAGCGGCGCGCAGCCGGTGGCCGGCGGCGCGTAGGGATCGGTCTGGGCCTTCTTGAGCAGGTCGGGAATCTCCGAGCGCACGACATTGATGTCGCGCAGCGGCGCGGCGACGGCCGAGCCCAGGCTCTCGGTATTGGCTTCCGCGGAAGTCTGCGGCGTCTTCTGCCGCTTGCCCGCCAGCGCCGCATCGGCCGCCCCCACCCCGAGGCTCAGCGCCAGCACGGCCACGGCGCAGCGTCGCGCGGCGGAGTTGTGAGCTGGCGAAAACATGGTCCTGAAACCCATCCAAAATGATCCCTCACCGCATCAACCCGGGAATCGGCCGGGCCGTTCCGAAAAGCGCGCGTTCGTGATCTGCACGGCGCTGCGCTCGCTGGGGTATGGGGATTGAACCCCTCTCTCTTTGAGAGAGGGAGGGGCCCGCGCCGCAGGCGTGGGAGGGTGAGTGGTTAGGCGAAGCCGGTTCAAGGTTCGCTCATCTCACTGGTTTTTCAGGATTTATCGGTAAGCGGCGTAACCACTCACCCTCCCATGCTGCGCATGGCCCCCTCCCTCTCACTAAGAGAGAGGGTTGTGGTGGCGCACGAGCATCCATCGCTCTCCGTCCCCGGCCCTCCAGGCCGCCCCTATCCTCTCCCCACCTCGAAGCACTGGGGAGGGCGCGCGGCCAGCGACCTTCGTGGCTTTGGGATGCGGTCGAGCGGTGGAGGTCCGAGGGGGATACTCGGACGGTCCGGGGACCTGGTTCGCTGACCAGGCCCGCCCGCCGTTGGCGTGGTCGAAGGCAAAGAGGTCTGTCCTGGCCTGTAGTGGCCCGCCTTCTTCGACCGCCGGGGCTTTCCGGAAACGGACGGCCGCGGCTCCCGGTAAGGCCTGAACAGGGCCACCCGACGGGACGCTGACGGAAAACGATCGCGCGGAGCGTCGGTTCTCGTCGAAACGGTATCAAACACAACAGAACTCCGGGCGCGGCCCGGCGCTCCGCATCCCTCCCCGCTCCCCTCGGCCAAGGCCGCTGGGTCAATCCGTCATGCCTGGAGGTCCAGATGCCCCTGCCCCGAAACCCTCGCCCCAAGCGCCTGGTCCGCGGTTCGCGTTCAGGCCGTCGCCGCGTCCACAAGCAGGCCTGGCTCACCTCGAAGATCGCCGCGCGCTTCGAGGCGCTCCAGGCGCAGGCCGAACGGCGCAAGCAATACACCTACCGAGGTGCGTACGGCGTGATCAGTTACTTCAAGCCGGGAGAGACCATCCCGCCGGGCTACCAGAAAGTCGAATACGACGAGAACGGCAAGGTGATCGCTGACACCGCCCAAGAAAAAGCCCCCGGCCTTGCGGCCGAGGGCTTCTCGATATTCTTCAACGAGAAGGAAAAGCCTAGCGGATGACCCGCGCGCCCTTGCCCTTCATCACGGCTTCGACTTCCGCCTGGCGCACCATCGAGGTGTCGCCCGGGGTGGTCATGGCCAGGGCGCCGTGGGCCGCGCCGTACTCGACGGCGGCCTGGGGACCCTTGCCTTCCATGAAGCCGAAGGCCAGACCCGAAGCGAAGCCGTCGCCGCCGCCGACGCGGTCATAGATCTCGAGGTTCTCACGCATCATCGAGGCGTAGAACTCGCCGCCGGCGTACAGGATCGCCGACCAGTCGTTGACCGAGGCGGTCTTGGCGTTGCGCAGGGTGGTGGCGGCGACCTTGAAGTTCGGGAACTGCTTCACGGCAGTCTCGATCATCTTCTTGAAGTTGGCCGGGTCGATCGAGCTGATGTGCTCGTCCAGGCCTTCGACTTCGAAGCCCAGGCAGGCGGTGAAGTCTTCTTCGTTGCCGATCATCACGTCCACGTACTGGGCGATGTGACGGTTGACCTTCTGAGCGCCTTCCTTGCCGCCCTGCGACTTCCACAAGCTGGCGCGGTAGTTCAGGTCGTAGGAGATGACGGTGCCGTACTTGCGGGCGACTTCCACGGCTTCGATCACGGCTTCGGCCGTGTTCGAGGCCAGGGCCGCGAAGATGCCGCCGGTGTGGAACCAGCGCACGCCTTCTTCGCCGAACAGCTTTTCCCAGTTCACTTCACCGGGGCGGATCTGCGAGGCGGCCGAGTGACCCCGGTCGCTGCAGCCCAGGGCCGGACGAACGCCGAAACCCTTTTCGGTGAAGTTCAGGCCGACGCGGGTGTTGCGGCCCAGGCCGTCGAAGTCGCGCCAGATGACGTGCGAGGTGTCGACGCCACCCTGCATCATCAGGTCCTCGACCAGCCAGCCCAGGTCGTTGACCGGCAGAGCCGTCACGGCCGTCGAGCGCTTGCCCCAGCACTTCTTGAAAGCGCGGGCGACGTTGTATTCGCCGCCGCCTTCCCAAACCTGGAACTGGCGGGCGTTGCGGACCCGGCCGAAGCCCGGGTCGAAACGCAGCATCACTTCACCGAAGGACGCGCAGTCCCACTTGGTTTCCGAAGCCGGGCGGATGTTGAGGATGTTGTCGGTCATTTGGTCTTAGGCCTTCCCACGAACCTTCTTGATCAGGTCGACAGTCTCGCGGACCTTCTTGGTGATGCCCGCGTAGTCCTTGGCGTCCAGCAGCTCTTGCGTGATCAGCTTGGAGCCCATGCCGGCGGCGACGATGCCCGCGCCGAACCACTTCTTGACCGAGGCTTCGTCCGGATCGACGCCGCCCGTCGGCATGATGCGGGTCCAGGGCATCGGGCCCAGCACCGCCTTGACGAAATCGGGGCCGCCGACCGACGAACCCGGGAACACCTTGACGATCTCGCAGCCCAGCTCTTCGGCGTACGAGATTTCCGAGGCCGAACCGCAGCCCGGCGAATACGGGATCTTGCGGCGGTTGCAGACCTTGGCGACGTCGGCGTTCAGGATCGGGCCGACGACGAACTTGGCGCCGTTGGCGATGTAGATGCCGGCGGTCGGGGCGTCGACGATCGAGCCCACGCCCATGATCACGCGCGGGTCGGCCTCGTGGAAGTAACGGGTCACTTCGTAGAAGACGTGGCTGGCGAAGTCGCCGCGGTTGGTGAACTCGATGCAGGGCGCGCCGCCGTCGGCGCAGGCCTGGATCACCGCCTTACAGACCTCGACGTCCGGGTGATAGAAAACCGGGATGACACCCTGGTCCATCAGGGCGGTCAGCACCGCCATACGGTCTTTCACCATCGTAAACTCCTTCCCGAAGGATCGATCTTGCGCGGAAGGCCTTGCGGGCCGCCGCGCGTGCAAGATTTCGCCGGAATTGGCTCAGGGCGATCCCTTAGACCGCGTCGCGGGCGAGCGCCACACCGGGCTTGCCGCAACGGCAGTTTGAGAGGCCTTCGTTTCCGTCCCCGAACGTTTTTCCGTCGGCGCCGTGGACCCTCCCCGGACGCAAAAGTGAGGGCGCCGGTATGACCCGACGCCCCGGAAGTTTGCGCAGGAGCGAGCTCAAAGAGCCGCAAACGAGACGGACCGACCACGACGCCGATACCGAAACGTTATGACACCGGTGTCACGGAAATCCGGAAAAGTGGCCAAGCCACTTCGCCACCGGTGTCATGCGGAGATAACCAGAAACCGCCGGGCAGCGCAAGCAGAGTTGGGGCTGGATTTTTACGGCAGCAACACTTTGAAAAAGAAAGGCTTTGCGAGATTGGGGAAACGGCGATTTTCACAACCGCCGCTCCCCTCTCAAATCAGCCCGTGTTGCGCAGGCCCGCGGCGATGCCCGCCACGGTGAGCTGGATCGCCAGGCGCAGCTCCTCATCGGTCTCCCCTGCCCGGCGACGCGACAGAAGCTCCAGCTGCAGGTGGTTCAGCGGATCGACCGAGCGGCCCGCCAGCGCCACCGACTCGGCGAGATCAGGCTGGTTGTCGAGCAGGGTCGAACCGCCGCGGATCTCCAGGGCGATGCGCGAGGCCGCGTCATGCTCGCGCTGGATGGTCGCGAAGATGCGTTCGGCGTCGGCCTTGTCCGGCGACAGGGCCATGTACCGCGCGGCGATGCCCATGTGGCTCTGAGCAAGGGCCAGCTCCATGTTCGACAGCAGCGAGGCGAAGAAGTCGAAATTGCCGGCCAGGTCCCGCAGCTGCTCGACCGACAGGCCCGCCCGCTCGACGCCCGAGGCGAAGCCGTACCAGCCCGGCAGCATGAAGCGGGCCTGCGACCAGGAGAACACCCACGGGATGGCCCGCAGGTCCTCGATCTTGCGGCTGGCGGTCCGCGACGCCGGACGGCTGCCGATGTTCAAGCCCACGATCTCGCTGATCGGGGTGACCGACCAGAAAAAGTCCTCGAAGGCCGGATCGTCGTACACCAGGGCGCGGAAGCCATGGAACGAGGCCTCGGCCAGGGCGGTCATGGCCGCCTCGACCTTGGGATCGGGCTGGTGGACCGGGCGCTCGCTGGACATCAGCACCGCGGCGGCCAGGCCGTCGAGATTGCGGCGAGCGGTTGGCTGGTCGCCAAAGCGGCGGGCGATCATCTCGCCCTGCTCGGTCATGCGGATGCGGCCCTGGACGGTGCCGGCCGGCTGGGCCAGCACGGCTTCGGCGGCGGGACCGCCCCCGCGACCGACGCTGCCACCGCGGCCGTGAAACAGCTGCAGGCCCACGCCCATGCGGTCGGCCTCGTACGCCAGGGCCGAGGCGCCGCGGGCCACGCCGCGACGGCTGGCGACGTACCCGCCGTCCTTGTTGCTGTCGGAGTAGCCGAGCATGATTTCCTGCACCGGCCGGTCGCCCAGGATGGTCCGCGACAGCGGCAGCTCCAGCCACTGGCGCAGCACGGCCGGGCCGTTCTCCAGGTCGCCGATGGTCTCGAACAGCGGCGCGACCTTGACCGAGGCGCGCGGCGCAGCGCCGCCCCAGACCATGCCGACCTGCTTGAGCAGCACCAGCGGCTCCAGGATGTCGGACAGGGTCGCGGCCTTCGAAATGATGTACGCGCCGATGCAGCCATGACCGTAGTCGCGCACCGCCTGGGCGGCCGCTTCCATGGTCGCCAGCTCCTTGGTCGTTTCCTCGCTGTAGGCGGTGAACGGCGAGACCAGCGGGCGCTGGTGCGACAGCTCCTCGATCAGGACCTTGCAGCGGCCCTCTTCGTCGAGCTTGAGGTACGAAACGCCCGTGCCGGCGCGCTGGAACAGCTCGTCGACGGTCCGCTCGTGGACGTCGGCGTTCTGGCGCAGGTCCAGGCTCATCAGGTGGAAGCCGCAGGCCTTGGCCACCTCGACCAGGGTGCGCAGGGCCGAGCCGACCAGACGTTCGCCGCCGTTCTGCTCCAGGCTGTCGATAATGACGGTCAGGTCGGCGACGAAGGCGTCCGGATGGCCGTAGGGTTCGACGTCGGTCGCGCCAGTGGCGTAGGCGACCGGCGCGCCGGTCAGCTTCTGCGACACGGCCGTCAGGCGGTCGAAGATCAGCTCCAGGGCCAGGCGATAGGGCTCGTCCAGGCGGTGGATCGACGGGTCGCGGGTCTGGGCGGCCAGGGCCAAGAGCTCGTTCGACACCGGCGTATAGGCGGTCGAGACGGCCAGGTTGGACCACAGCTTGCGCACCTCGCCGGCGTACCAGTCGAGGATCACCCGCGACTGGCTGGCGAAGGCCAGCTTCAGGGTCTCGCCATTGACGCCGGGGTGGCCGTCGCGGTCGCCGCCCAGCCACGAGCCCATCTTCAGCAGCGGGGCCAAGTGGCCGTGCGAACCGATCTTGCCGGTCCAGTCGCCATAGAGCTCGATAATCGCCGGCAGGATCGAGGTGCGGACGATCGACAGGGCGTTGCGGATCTCGTCCTTCACCGTGATCCGCTCGGGACGATAGAGACGCGTGCGCCACATCAGGGCGATCTCGCGGAACAGGCCCTCGCGGATCTCGGCTTCCAGGTCCGGCGGCAGGTGGTGGCGGCGCAGGGCCATCAGGCGCGAGATCTCGGTCTCGCGATCGACCATGCTGCGGCGGCGGACTTCCGTCGGGTGGGCGGTCAGCACCGGCACCACGTTCATGGCCGCGAAGATCTTGGCCAGCTCCTCTTCGGACTTGCCCTTGGCGCGCAGGATGTTGACGGCGTCGACCAGGGTGCGCGGACGCTCATCGCCCGGCTGGGCGGCGGCCTCGGCGTGGCGGCGGCGGCCGGCGACGTCCTCGCCGATATTGGCCAGCAGCGAGTGGCTGGCGAAGGCGCGGGCCAGGAACACGGCCTGGTCGTTGGAAAGGTCGGCGAACAGGTGGTCGAGGACCGGCGCCTCGCCGGTCTCCTCGTCCTCGCGGGAGGCGGCCTTGCGGGCCTTGGCCACCAGGGCGGCGGCCTCCTCGCCTTCGAGATAGGTGATCGCCTCGATCAGGAGGTCGCTCAGCAGGTTGGCGTTCTGGCGGACGTGACGGCTGGTGGGACGGTCGACGTCGATCGACAGGGCCGGATTGCGCATGCGCGAACTCCAGGAACGGCCGGAGCCGTTCCGAACGGGAATGGATCACGAGAAAGCGTCGGCGACGCAGGATCGATCCCGGGCGCTTACGCTGCGGCGCCGTCTAGCGCGCTTCACCGGGCGGGAAAACCCGCCCGGCACGATGGTTGCGCTACCATCGCATTTTTGCGTGGATTTATTTCACTAGCGGGCCAGCCAGCCGCCATCCACGGGCAAAGTAATGCCCTGGACGTAGTCGGCGGCCGACGAGGCCAGGAACACGGCGGCGCCGCCGATGTCTTCCGGACGGCCCCAGCGGCCGGCCGGGATGCGGGCCAGGATCGAGGCGTTGCGGTCGGCGTCGGCGCGCAGGGCCTCGGTGTTGTTAGTGTCGAAGTAGCCGGGCGCGATGGCGTTGACGTTGATGCCCTTGGTCGCCCACTCGTTGGCCAGGATCTTGGTCAGACCGGCCAGGCCCGACTTGGCGGCCGTGTACGACGGCACGCGGATGCCGCCCTGGAAAGAGAGCAAGGAGGCGATGTTGATCACCTTCGCGCCCGTGCCGTGAGCCAGCGCCTGCTTGGCGAAGGCTTGCGTGAGGAAGAAGACGACCTTCAGGTTGGTGTCCATCACCGCGTCCCAGTCGGCTTCCGAGAACTCGATCGAGTCGGCGCGACGGATGATGCCGGCGTTGTTGACCAGGATGTCGACCTTGCCGAACTTAGCGACGGTCTCGTCGACCACGCGCTGCACGGGCTCGGTCGAGCCGAAGTCGGCCTTGATCGACAGGAACTTGCGGCCCAGGGCCTCGACGGCGGCTTGCGTTTCCGTCGGCTCGCTGCGGCCCGCGGCGGCGATGTCGGCGCCCGCGGCGGCCAGCGCGATGGCGATGCCCTGGCCAATGCCGGTGTTGGCGCCGGTGACGAGCGCGACCTTGCCTTCGAGGCTGAACGGATTGGCCATGACGAGTTCCTGTCTCTGAATGCTGTCATCCCGGCGAAAGCCGGGACCGCCGCGTATCGTCGCGGCGGTCCCGGATCTACGCAGCGCTCCGGCCGGGATGACCCAGGAGCGCTTGGGCTTTCGCCCCTACTTCAGCTGGCAGATGTCCAGCACGTTCATGTCGGTGTAGTCGAGGTTCTCGCCGCCCATCGCCCAGATGAAGGTGTAGTTGGCGGTGCCCGAGCCCATGTGGATCGACCACGGCGGGCTCATGACGGCTTCCTCGTTGGCGATCACGATGTGACGCATCTCGTCCGGCTCGCCCATGTAGTGGAACACGCGGTCGTTCTCGCCCAGACCGAAGTAGAAATAGGCTTCCGAGCGACGGTCGTGCAGGTGGGGCGGCATGGTGTTCCAGACGCTGCCCGGCTTCAGCACGGTCATGCCCAGCAGCAGCTGAGCCGACTTGCAGGTCGTCGGGACGATGTACTGGTAGATCGTGCGCTCGTTGCTGGTTTCCAGCGCGCCGCGCTCCAGGGCGACGGCGTCGGCGAAGGCCAGCTTCTTGGTCTCGAACGCGGCGTGGGCCGGCAGGCTGACCAGGTAGAAGCGCGCGGCTTCGCCGTTCAGGCCTTCGAACACCACGTCCTTGGCGCCCATGGTGACGTACAGGCCGTCACGCGGAACGATCTCGTAGGCGACGCCGTCGACGGTGACCTTGCCAGTGGTTTCACCGACGTTGATCAGGCCCAGCTCGCGGCGCTCCAGGAACGGGTGGCCGGCGGCCGAGGCGGGCTCGGTCTGGTCGGGCAGCTTCACGGCCGAGGTGGCCACGACGCCGCCGACGACGAAGCGTTCGGCGTGGTTGTAGGTCAGAACGACCTGGCCGTCCTGGAACAGGCCCTGCATCAGGTAACGATCGCGCAGGTCGTCATTGCTGACCGCGAACATCATGTCCGGATGGGTGGCGTGGTAGGTCTTGGCGAACATCGGGAAGTCTCCGGAAGGGTGTTCTTATTCGGCGGCGGCGCGCAGCGTGGTCGGGCGAGCCCAGTCCGGACGCTGATCGAGCTTGTAGGCCTTCTTAGGCAGGTTGTACGTCAGATCGACGATCAGCTCCTCGGCCTCGACCAGGTCCATCCGGTGCTCGGCGACCATGCGGGCGAGGAAGGCGCTGTCGACGCGCCGCGCCACGTCGTGACGGGCCGGGATCGACAGGAAGGCGCGGGTGTCGTCGTTGAAGCCGACGGTGTTGTAGAAACCGGCGGTCTCGGTGACCTGCTCACGGAAGCGCATCATGCCTTCCGGGCTGTCGTGGAACCACCAGGACGGACCCAGCTTCAGCACCGGATAGTGGCCGGCCAGCGGGGCCAGTTCGCGGCTGTAGACGGTCTCGTCCAGGGTGAACAGGATCACCGACAGGCGCGGGTCATTGCCCAGGCGGCCCAGCAGCGGCTTCAGCGCCGAGACGTACTCGGTCTGCATCGGGATGTCGGCGCCCTTGTCGCGACCGTGCGAGGCCAGCAGGCCCGCATTGTGGTTGCGGTGCGAGCCCGGGTGGATTTGCATGACCAGCCCGTCGTCCAGGCTCATCTTGGCCATTTCGGTCAGCATCTGGGCGCGGAACAGCTCGGCCTTTTCGGGCGTGACGTCGCCCTTCACCAGGCTCTGGAACAGCGCCTCGGCCTCGACGTCCGACAGGTCGGCGGTGGCCGCTGTCGGGTGACCGTGATCCGACGAGGTCGCGCCAGCGTCGATGAAGGCGGCCCGGCGCAGACGGTGCGCTTCCAGGTAGCTCTTCCAGCTGTAGACGTCCTGGCCCGAGGTCTCGGCGAAGCGTTCGAAGGCGCGCGGGCTGCGTTCGTCCTCGAAGTCGATGACCGCGTCGGGGCGATAGGCGGTGATGACGTGACCGCCCCACCCGCTCTCACGGATGGCCGCGTGATGCTTCAGGTTCTCGTGCGGGCCCTCGGTGGTGGCGAGGGTCTCGATGTTGAAGCGGTCGAACAGGGCGCGCGGACGGAAGGCGTCGGTGGCCAGGGCTTCGTTGATGCGATCGAAATAGTCGTCGGCGTTCGAGGCGTCGAGGAACTCGGTGAAGCCGAACACCTTGCTGAACACGTGGTTCAGCCAGATCCACGACGGCGTGCCGCGGAAGAGGTGGAAGTTCGACGCAAACAGCTTCCAGGCCGCGCGCGGATCGGTCGCCGGAACGCCCGCCTTAGACCGCACCTTCAGGGCGTCCAGGCTGATGCCCTGGCTGTAGAGCATCCGGTACAGATAGTGGTCCGGGGCCAGCAGCAGGTCGGTGGCGTCCTGGAACGGCTCGTTGGTGGCGAACCAGCTAGGATCGGTGTGCCCATGCGGGCTGATAATCGGCAGGTCCTTGACCAGCGCGTACAGGCCGCGTGCATAGGATCGCGTCGTCGTGTCCGACGGGAACAGCCGATCGTCGTGGAAATTCAGAGGCCTGGGCATGGCTGGACGTCTGCTCCCTGTGTGACCGGCGGCTTCACGGGTGACCGCTTCGGCCCGCTTGGTAACCGGTGTCAGAATTCGATGCAAGCCGGGGGCGGCAGCGAACTGTCAGGTCGGAACCGGACCCGAGGACTCGCGCACCACCAGGCTCGGCTCGGTCTTGGTCGCGTCGCGCGGTTCACGTCGCTCGACGCCGATCAGCTTCTCGGCGGCCATCTTGCCGATCTCACGGGTCGGCGTGTGGATCGTGGTCAGGGGCGGCCAGACCGCCTGGGCGATCTGGAAGTCGTCGAAGCCTACCACGGTCAGGTCGCCGGGCACAGAAAGGCCGGCCTTGCGGGCCGACTGCAGGACGCCGGCGGCCATTTCGTCGTTGCCGCAGAAGATGGCGGTCGGGCGCGGGGTCTTGGCCAGCAGGGTGTCGCCGCAGGCCACGCCGGACTCGAAGGTGTAGGCGCCCTGGACGATGTCGCCCTCGCCCAGCTTGAGCCCGGCCTCGGCCAGACCGTCCTCAAAGCCCCCTCGCCGCTCGTGCGACGAGCGGAAGGTGTCGGGGCCGGAGATGAAGGCGATGTTGCGGTGGCCCAGGCCGACGATGTGGCGGGCGGCCTCGGCCGCGCCCATGCGGTCGTGGCCGACGATCATGTGCTCGGGCTTGTCCAGCTCGACCGAGGCGATGCGGATGTACGAACAGCCGATCTCGTTCAGCAGCTTGGCGACGCGATCGTCTTCCGAAACCGACGGCGGCAGCACCACGCCGAACAGCTTCTGGCGCTCCACGAACGAACGGATGTCCTGGAGGAAGGTCGGGCTGGCGCGGTTACACGGGTGGACGACCAGTTCGAAGCCCGAGCCGCGCATGCCGTCCAGCAGGCCCAGCTGCATGTTCACGACGTACTGCGGGTTGGGGTTGTCGTAGATCATGCCGATCAGGAACGAGCGGCGGAACGCCAGGCCCCGGGCCTGCGGATCGGGCGCGTAGCCCCACTCGGCGATCACCGCCTCGATACGCTCGCGGGTCTCGTCGCGGACGAAGGGAGACTGGTTGATGACGCGGGAGACGGTTTTCTTCGACACCCCGGCCAGGCGAGCGATGTCGTTGATCGTGGCCCGCTTGCGGCCGCCCTCTACGCCGCTCTCCCCCTCAGCAGAGGCTTCCGGGGACGAGGAAGGCGTCTTCGAAGAGTTCACGGCGTTTCCAAGCAGCTTACAGCGTTTTCTTTTGTCATACTCTAGCCGCGCCAGCACCGCCAACCTAGGACGAAACGTCCGCTTGTGGGGTGACTGACACCGGTTACCATGTCACTAGACGCACAAATAGACGACACGAAACTCGGCGGCGACGACGAACATGACTGAAACGACCCTGGCGCCCCGCGAATCGATCCACCCCGTCGACCCGCGCGACCACGTGGCCACCGCCCTGCGCGACATCGCGGCGGGCGAGGTCCTGGACCTGCACGGCCAGGCGATCACCGCCCGCGCCGACATCCCCAAGGGCCACAAGATCGCCATCCAGGCCGCCAAGGCTGGCGCCGACGTTCTGAAGTACGGCTGGCCGATCGGCCGGGCCACGACCGACATCGCCATCGGCGACCATGTGCACGTCCACAATGTCGAGACCCGGCTGGAAGGCGTCGAGGGCTACAGCTTCGCCCCGACCGCGCCGGAGCCGCACGCCGAGCCCCTCCCCCGCACCTTCGACGGCTATCGCCGCAAGAACGGCCGGGCCGGCACCCGCAACGAGATCTGGGTGCTGTGCACCGTCGGCTGCGTGGCCAACACCGCCCGCCGCATCGCCGAGAAGGCCAATGCCCGTTTCGCCGGCCG